>OLRF01000111.1_pt1 | contig 123603 bp, 98 predicted proteins | sample 1672061 | NCBI WGS metagenome assembly OLRF01 (sample SAMEA3136641, study PRJEB25190) | human gut metagenome | reverse complement strand
CAGTATGGTGGATACGTCAGTCCATTTTGCAGGCTTTGGCAGAGCAGTCGCGTATTGTGCGTCTCCCTTTGAACCAGGTAGGCTCGCTGAACAAAATCAGCAAGGCTTTCTCTAAGTTCGAGCAGGAAAACGAACGTCGCCCGTCTCCCGAAGAGCTTGCCGATGAATTGGAAATCCCTGTTGACAAAATCTCTGATACGCTGAAGGTTTCCGGTCGCCATATTTCGGTGGACGCGCCTTTCGTTGAAGGAGAAGACAACAGCCTGCTCGATGTGTTGGTCAACGACGACTCTCCTATGGCCGACCGCTCTTTGGTGAACGAGTCTCTTGCGAGGGAAATTGATAGAGCTCTTTCTACGTTAACCGATAGGGAAAAAGAAATCATACAGATGTTTTTCGGTATCGGACAACAGGAAATGACATTAGAGGAAATCGGCGACAAATTTGGTCTCACACGTGAGCGCGTCCGCCAGATTAAAGAAAAAGCAATCAGAAGATTAAGACAAAGTAATCGTAGCAAATTGCTCAAATCTTATTTGGGATAAATAAGAATATCGGTTTCTGACAAATAAAGAAATTAAGTAAACCGGTCTGTCCAGCGTGGACGGCCGGTTTTTTCCGTCTTTAAATCATGATAAAGCGGTGTCTCCGCATAAAAAATAGGCGTGCTTATTTTGTTCTGCTTTCGGTTTACATTATCTTTGCCCCATTAAATAAACAAAAAGAAATTATGAAGCACGTAAAAATAGCATTTGCAGTAATGCTCGTATTTACTTTGTGTACGGCATTTACAATGAAAAGTCATAAGCCGGTTTACGCTTTTGGTGTAGCGGCGTCTTTCAATGATTCGATAGTGTATTGTACGGAAATTCAGGTCTTGGATAGCGCGGCGCTGGATAAGAACGGTTTTCTGCCCAAACGCGATTTGTATAGCTATCAGTTGAAGAACTACCTGGAGTACGATTTGAAGAAACCCGATTATACGTGTATGGTCTATTTCAGTGAAAGCAGAAAGAAACTGGAAAAGGAAGCTGTCAAGGTAAAGGCGAAGTATAAGAAAGGAACAATGGTGCTGCAAGCTATTGCGCCGGACAAGTTTAGTTTTAAGAAGCCGGAAGAGTAATCATTGCTTCCCGGAATTATACGAATGACTATGAGATTGAAACTTTATACCCTGCTGTGCGCGTCTTTCCTTTTTTTGTTTACGTCCTGTAACCAAGATGATGACCCTGTGCCACCCGAAGCGGGAAGTAAAACCGTGCTTGTTTATATCGTAGCGGATAATAGTTTGGCTTCGTTTGCAAAGGAAGATGTGGAAGAGATGATTGAGGGTATGAAGCTTGTCGGTTCATCATCCTGTAATCTGTTGGTATATCAGGATGACAGAAACACTCCTGTTTTGTTTCGCATCGCAAAAGATAAGAAAGGCAATGTGGAGAAAGAGGTCATCAAAGAATATGCGGAGCAGGTGTCTACGGACGTATCGGTGATGAAAGAGGTTATGCACCGCGCTTTTTATGAATATCCGGCGGACAGTTACGGGTTGGTTTACTGGTCGCATGCGGATGGGTGGATACCTTATCCGGTGCCTTCGGCCTCTACACGCTGGATAGGGCAAGACAAGGGGGCAGGACAGGACAATCGTATGAACATATCCGATTTGGTGACGGTGCTGGATGATAACATGCCTCATTTCGATTTTATCATGTTCGATGCATGCTTTATGATGTCCGTAGAAGTGGCTTATGCGGTGCGTGATTATGCCGATTACTATATGGGTTGCCCTACGGAGAATCCGGGTCCGGGCGCTCCTTATGACAAGGTTGTTCCTTATATGTTTAAACCGGGCGCGGCAAATCAGATGGCAGAAGCCTATTTCAATCATTACAATGAGAAATATAACGGCGGCTCCGGCATGTCTAATACGAATTGGACAGGGGGTACTTCTGTTTGTGTCGTAAAGACGGACGTTTTAGCGGAGTTGGCCGCTGTGACGAAACAGATGATTTCCGAAGGAGTGGATGATGATAACGTTTCGCTCCGTGGCAAAGTGTTTGATTACGACGCGCGAAGATTGTCCCATTACGAGGATGAAAGGCAAAGTCATGTCGGCTATTACGATTTCTCGCAGATGATGCAAACTTTATTGGACGATAATGCTTATGCCGTTTGGAAACAGGCTTTTAATGCTTCTATTGAGTATTGGGATACTACGGAGATGAATTATTCGCAGTTTGCCGGAATGTTTTCGATGAAGGAAACAAATGGTGTCACGCATTATATCCCCCTTTCCTTAGACTCCCAGGCTGCCGCCGCATATCGTTCCACCGCTTGGTATACTGCTGCCGGCCTCGATAAGATGGGGTGGTAATTCCCGTTCCGAAAAACTTTTGAATGAAATATTATATATCATGAGGGGTGTGTCAATATGGATATCACCCCTCATGACATTAAAATATAACCGATTAACATTATTTTCCAAGGGAAACTATTTTATATTGGAAATTATTGCTTTCTTTGCAGCATCAAACTAAAAGAAAGAAGTATGAAATATGTAATTATTGGTGGTGTTGCAGGTGGAGCTACAGCTGCCGCCCGGTTAAGAAGAGTAGACGAACAGGCTGAAATCATTTTATTGGAGAAAGGCAAATACATTTCGTATGCCAATTGCGGATTGCCTTATTATATCGGTGGCGTTATTGCCGAGCGTGAGAAACTGTTGGTTCAGACTCCCGCATCTTTCGGCCAACGTTTCCGGATTGATGTACGGGTAGAGAATGAAGCGGTCGCCATCGACCCGGAAAAGAAGACACTGACTATCCGCAAAGCCGACGGAAAGGAATATGAAGAAACTTATGACAAACTTCTGCTTTCTCCGGGAGCCAATCCGGTAAAACCGCCTTTGGAAGGCATCGATTCGGAAGGCATCTTTACGCTTCGCAATGTGGAAGATACCGACCAAATCAAGGCTTATATCACAGACAAACAAGTAAAACGCGCGGTTGTAGTGGGAGCGGGCTTCATCGGACTGGAAATGGCGGAAAACTTGCATCATGCGGGCGTTGCGGTTTCGGTTGTAGAAATGGGCAACCAGGTTATGGCGCCCATCGATTTCTCTATGGCTGCACATATCCACCAGCATTTAATTCAAAAAGGCGTTTCCCTTTACTTGGAAGAGGGCGTTACCCATTTCCGTCGTACCGAACAGGGAATTACTGTCTTCCTGAAAAGCGGAAAGACGATTCCCGCCGATATGGTATTGCTTTCTATCGGTGTGCGTCCGGCAACGGCATTGGCGCAACAGGCCGGCCTGAAGTTGGGGGAAATGGGCGGTATTTGGGTGGACGAGCACTTGGAAACTTCCGTAAAAGACATCTATGCCGTAGGCGATGCCATCGAATATCCCCATCCGCTGACCGGAAAACCGTGGCTCAACTATCTGGCTAATCCGGCCAACCGTCAGGGACGTATTGTTGCCGACAATATGGCATTGGGCAATACCACATCCTATGAAGGCGCCATCGGTACATCCATCGCCAAAGTCTTCGATATGACGGTAGCGTCTACCGGACTGGCCGCCAAGCGTCTGAAACAATGGGGAATGGAGTATCAAAGCTCGGTAACCCATTCGGCTTCGCACGCAGGCTATTATCCCGATGCATTGCCCTTGACTTTGAAACTGACGTTCCACCCGAAAACCGGTAAACTCTATGGCGCGCAATGTGTGGGTTATGGGGGAGTGGATAAGCGCATCGACCAGATAGCGGGACTTATCAAACACGGTGGAACCGTTTATGATTTGATGGAAACGGAACACGCCTATGCACCGCCTTTCTCATCGGCAAAAGACCCCATCGCCATAGCCGGATATGTGGCTTCCAATATTATCAGCGGCGCAATGCCGGTTATCTCCTGGCGCGAACTGGCTGAGAAGAAAGACGAGGTAATGCTGATAGATGCCCGTACGCCCGAGGAATTCTCGTTCGGAACGATTCCGGGAGCTGTCAATATTCCGCTGGACGGGATGCGCGACCATTTGTCGGAAATACCTATGGATAAGCCCGTTGTACTCTTCTGCGCCGTAGGTTTGCGCGGATATCTGGCGCAACGTATCCTGATAGGGCGCGGCTATCGTAACACATTCAACTTGATAGGCGGATATAAGACCTATTCTACGGCAGTGGCGCCCGTTCCTGCTCCTACGGCACCATCGCCGGCGCAGCCTGCTGCATCCGCTCCGTCACAATCGGCGCAGGGCGGTTCTGCCAAAGAACCTTTGAGGGTTAATGCCTGCGGCCTGCAATGTCCCGGCCCTATCATGCAGGTAAAGAAAGCCATGGACAGCATTGCTCCGGGCGAGCGGGTGGAAATTGTGGCGACCGATGCGGGTTTCGCACGTGACGCTTCTGCCTGGTGCGCCACTACGGGCAACAAACTGATAGAGAAAAAAGAAGAAAAAGGACGTTATACGGTGTTGCTTGAAAAGGGCGATGAGGCCTGTGCCTGTCCGTCATCTCTTCCGGCAGCAGGCGGACGGGGAAAAACTTTAATTCTTTTTAGCGATGATTTAGACAAGGCTTTAGCTACCTTTGTACTCGCTAACGGCGCAGCGGCCACCGGACAGAAAGTGTCGATATTCTTCACCTTCTGGGGATTGAATGTCCTGAAGAAGATGCAGAAGCCCCGGACGGAGAAAGATATTTTCGGAAAGATGTTCGGCATGATGCTCCCGTCCAACTCATTGAAACTGAAACTGTCCAAGATGAATATGATGGGAATGGGCAGCCGGATGATGCGCTTCCTGATGAAACGGAAAGGGATAGATTCGTTGGAATCGTTGCGTTCTCAGGCGTTGGCGCAGGGCGTTGAATTTATAGCTTGTCAGATGTCTATGGATATGATGGGTATCCGGCGCGAAGAATTGCTGGACGAAGTTACCATAGGCGGTGTAGCTACCTATATGGAGCGCGCGGACAAGGCGAATGTGAATCTATTTATATAAACAGGAATAATGGAAACTTTATGTAGAATCCGCGATATTTACCGGGCGATAGCCGAGTTTGAAGTAAAATTCATGCAGGAGTTTGATTTGTCGTTGAATGAGGGTATGCTGTTGTGTACCCTGCTCAACACCCCCAAACTCACTTCCAGCGAGATAGCGGAAGCGCTCGGACTGTCAGCCTCCAATGCTTCCAAGATAATCCGTTCGGTAGAGGAGAAGAAGCTGATAACCCGCCTGGTGGGAAAAGCGGATAAGCGTCAGATGCACTTCGCGTTGACGCCGGAAGGGAAGAACCGTATTACGGTTATAAAGAACAGTACTCCCGAAATTCCGGCTCTGTTGCAGGAGATTGTTTAAGAGGGGCTGTATCTGTGCCGGGATACCGTCTGCGGTGTCTGTATCCGGAGACAGGTTCAGGGAGAGGCTTTCTCGCGATTATTCGTGATGATACGGTCCGCCGTTCAGTATCGTCATGGCACGGTAAAGCTGCTCCACGAAGATAAGCCTTATCATCTGATGCGAAAAGGTCATGCGCGAAAGAGACAGTTTCTCGTGTGCCGCCGCATAAACTTTGGGGGAGAAACCGTAAGGTCCGCCGATAATAAAAACCAGCCGTTTGTTTACGGTATTCATCTTGCGCTTCATATAGTCCGCGAACTCTATGGAGCGCATTTCTTTTCCCCCCTCGTCCAGCAGCACCACTACATCACCCGATTGGAGAGCTTTCAGGATGAGTTCGCCCTCTTTCTCTTTTTGTACGTCCATGGAAAGGCTTTTGGTATTTTTCAACTCAGGGATGACTTCCATATCAAACGAGAGATAGCGCCGTGTGCGCTGTATGTAGTCATTGATGGCTGTGATAAAATGCTGTTCTACGGTTCGTCCTACGACGAGCAAAGTCGTTTTCATGTGAATTACTGATTTTCGTGCAAAAATAACCCTTTCTCGTGAGAATGCCGCTTTTCTCTGTGTATTATTTATTTCATCCCATGGGACGGAATAATCCGTCTCACGAGACAAATAAATTCATCCCGTGAGATGAAACAATCCGTCTTGCGGGACGGATAATTCCATCCCGCAGGACGAATTATTCCTTCCATGATGGCTGTACTTATGGAAGGTTAATAAAATAAAATCGGCCTTTTTTCTTGTTATTTACAAGATTTGCTTACCTTTGCCTATCATTAATACTTGTGAAAATGAATAAACGAGTAGTAATATTATGGCTCTGTCTCTTTGTCCGGGCGGTTTCGCTTATGGCGCAAGATGTGCCGGCAGGAGTGGTCACGGCCTTTAAGAAGGGAGATTCTCAGGAGCTGAACGGGCATCTGAGTGATAAAGTAGAGCTGATTCTGGAGAATCGTTCAATCAATGTCGACCGCCGGACGGCAGAGGGAAAGATGGCCGCTTTCTTTTCCGGCAATCAGGTGAGCGGTTTTACGGTGAACCATCAGGGAAAACGCAATGAATCGGGCTTCATAGTCGGTACGTTGGCAACCGCAAACGGAAACTTCCGGGTGAATTGTTTCTTTAGAAAAGTGGCGGACAAATACGTGATACATCAAATAAGAATAGATAAAACAAATGAATAAGGAAGAAGAATTGATTGACAGGCTGATAGACCTGGCCTTTGCCGAGGATATAGGCGATGGTGACCACACCACCCTTTCGTGCATCCCTGCCACGGCAATGGGCAAATCCAAACTTTTGATTAAAGAAACCGGTATCCTTGCCGGCATTGAAGTAGCCAAAGAAGTGTTCCGCCGTTTCGACCCTGAGATGAAAGTGGAAGTATTCATCAACGACGGTGCGGAAGTGAAGCCGGGTGACGTAGCCATGATCGTGGAAGGCAGGATACAATCTCTGTTGCAGACCGAGCGTCTGATGCTCAACATTATGCAGCGTATGAGCGGTATCGCCACCATGACACATCGGTATGCCGGGAAGTTGAAAGGAACGAATACCCGTGTGCTCGATACCCGCAAGACAACTCCGGGCATGCGTATTCTGGAGAAGATGGCTGTAAAGATAGGCGGCGGCGTGAACCACCGTATCGGCCTGTTCGATATGATTCTGCTGAAAGACAATCATGTGGATTTTGCCGGCGGTATCGACAAAGCCATTACCCGCGCCAAAGAATATTGCAAGGAGAAAGGTAAAGACCTCAAGATAGAGATTGAAGTGCGCAACTTCGATGAACTGCAACAGGTACTCGATTTGGGCGGTGTAGACCGTATCATGTTCGATAACTTTACACCTGAAATGACCAGAAAAGCCGTGGAAATGGTAGCGGGACGTTACGAAACGGAATCTTCCGGCGGCATTACTTTCGATACACTGCGCGACTATGCCGAATGTGGAGTAGACTTTATTTCGGTGGGTGCTTTGACGCATTCCGTAAAAGGACTGGACATGAGCTTTAAAGCTTGCTGATAAAGCGCCTGCATTGATAACCTGAATAAAAGTAAGACCTTCTGTAAGGATTGCATCGTGTAAGCAAGCTTATGGAAGGTCTTCTGTTTTAATCCTGCGATTCTTTAACTTCTTTTTAGAGATTCTGTTGCAGCATTCTTCCGGATGCTGCGTCTAACTGACAAACGACGCGAAGAGGCGTCCGTAAAACGAGCACTGACATTGGAAAATGAGATAGAACTGATAGAGGGCTGCCGGGCAGGAAAGGATTCCGCCCGAAAGGAACTTTACACTCTCTATTCCAAACAGATGTTGGCGGTGTGCTACCGTTATACGGGCGATATGGATGCGGCGCACGATGTTTTGCATGACGGCTTTATCAAAATCTTCACCCGTTTCACGTTTCGTGGCGAATGTGCGTTGAGCACATGGGTGACGAGGGTCATGGTGACGCAGGCCATCGACTATCTGCGGCGGAAGCACCGTTTCAGCCAACTGGTGGTAAACGAAGAACAGCTTCCCGATGTGCAGGACGAAGCAAGTGTTGCCGAAAGCGGGAGCCACTTGTCGGAAGAAGTGCTGATGGCATTTGTGGCGGAGCTTCCCGACGGATGCCGTACCGTGTTCAACTTGTATGTCTTCGAGGAAAAGTCGCACAAGGAAATAGCGGAGCTGCTCCATATCAAGGAGCATTCGTCTACCTCGCAATTGCATCGTGCCAAGTGTATGTTAGCGAAAAGAATTAAAGAATATACCGAATATGAGAGAAAAAGATGAAATAACCGGATTGTTCCGCAGCCGTCTGGTCGGCACAGAGATGACGGTACGCGAAGGCTTCTGGGAGAAGTTGCGGGAAGACGTGGCGTCTTCCGCCTCGGAAGACCGGAAGAGGGCTGCGTTTCTTTCTCCGAAATATTATCGGGTGGCGGCTGCCGCATCCGTTATATTTGTGTTGGGAGCCGCATCGGCCGCTTTCTGGTACTTCTCTCCGAAAGAGGAAATAAAGGAAGCCTTTACGCAAGTGGCTGTTTTGACACCGGAAGGCAGTCTGAACGGTGATGTGGTGCAGGAGTCTTTCCCGTCCATCCGTCCGGCAACCCCGACGGCGCAGCATCCCGGCATGAAGCGACCCGCAAGCGGAACTCCCGCAGGCCTGACTGACCAGGCGGAAGATGAGGGCGAATCCGTTTCCGTCCGGCTTTCCATTACTATCAGGCAGCGGGTACAGGCCGGTGGCGGTTACTTCGACAACAATACCGTTTCACAGGCCGGTAGTCCTTATCAGAACGCCACCGCTCAGGCAGACGTTGCTTCGGATGCCTTTTCCGCTGTTCCCGCGGAAGAAGAACAGGAATCCGCTCCTGTAAAGTATCGGAAATCGCGTAAGTGGGCGTTGAAAGCGGCTCTCGGCACCTCGCTCCCTGAAGGTGACTGCAATATGCCGCTGACGGCGGGAGTTACAGTGGAACGCAGTCTGAACAATTGGCTCGCTTTGGAAACGGGTATCCGGTACAATCGTTTGCCCGCCGACCGTACGCTGCACACTTTGGCCATTCCCGTAAAATTGAATATGACGCTGGCAAGTACTCCGAAAGTCGATTTATATGCCACCGTAGGCGGAGCCGCCGAAAAATGTATTGCCGGCGCTTCGGATAACGGCTTTCATGCGGAGCCCGTTCAACTGTCGGTAGCGGCAGGAGTAGGGGTGCGTTACAAATTGAACGACCGCTTTGCTTTGTTTGCCGAGCCTTCGGTTTCCCATCATTTCGATACGGATTCCGAAACCGGAACTTTGCGAACGGAACGCCCCACGAACCTGAACCTTCTGTGCGGAGTGCGTATGACTTATTAACCTTAAAGACAGTACAACAAAATGAATACTCTTTGTAAAATATATAGATACGGATACGTAATGCTCGCGATGGTATGCTGCCTTGCGCTTGTATCTTGCGGAGAAGAATCGCTGGATTATAATCATCCGGATGTGGATTTGTTTGTGAAGCAACTGAAGGCGGGAAAATACTCGGCTCAAAGCCCTGAGGGGCTGAGCAATGTGCCCAAGTTCGCCAAAGAAGATATTGAAGAGCTCTTGAAGTATGCCGAGGATTTAACGGTGATACCTTCCTTCCCGCTGGCTCCCGTATCTTATTCGGCAGGCGGGAAATTGCGGTTGGGCGAGTGCATTCTGTGGACGGTGGAAACGATTCGCCTGGGACATAACGCCTCGATGGGATGCAAAATGGTGCATGTGGATGCCGAAAACTATGAGGGCATCTACTTCCTGACCGATGAAGAGGTGCTCGATGCGGCCGCCCGTTATCGCCGTTGGTGGGAAGGCCGGAAATATCCGCGTACCATGTGGACCATCGACCCTTGCTATGACGAACCGCTTTGCGGAAGCGGCTATATGTGGTGGTGAGATAAGGTATAAAGTATAAGGTATAAAAATTAATCGGGTGAAGTATTCTATTCTCTTTTTAGGGCTGCTTTGTGCGGTAGCCTTCCCCCTTTACGCTCAAGAGTGGACACCGCAAGACTCTTTGCGTTTGCACCGGTTGCTGAATGGCGGGGGAGAGGTGAAGCTGAATCCGGACGTGTTGAAAGAGATGGGCGCCGATGCTCCTTCGGGTTCTCCGAAAGCCGATGTGCATAAAACATGGCTGGACTTTAATACCGCCTTACCCGTAATGCCTCGGATGCCGGAGAAAAAGGTGGTGCTTACCCTGCGGCCTTATACCGCGAATACCAAATACAACTGGGACCCCGTCTATCAGAAAAAAATTACAGTGAATAAGAATACATGGCGGGGCGATCCGTTCTACGAACTGACCACGCGTTTCATCTATTCCGATTGGGCCAAAACTCCCATGGATGCCGGGCCTCGCGAAAGTATCGAACAAATAGAAGCTACGGGCTTGCGCTATATGGTGACCGAGCGTGCCAACAATATGGCGGTAGGAAGCTGGCGGGGCACCGGCAGCAGCGGATTTACAGGCGATTTTATGCGTCCTTTTACAAAAGAGTTCTGGAACAGGAAAGCGGCGAGGCGTCGCGCACGTACGCTGGAGGTATTAAAAGCTTATGGTGATTCCGTTAGCGCCCGCCGTAAAGAGGCAATAATCAAATAGGAGTATCCCGTCTTTAATTTCTTAAATATTGAACTTTCTTTCTCTTATCCTTGTTTTCATAAAGACAAACCTTTAAAGGATAAACAATGGATAGAATAACTTCTCTGTTTGGGATAAAATACCCCATCATTCAAGGTGGCATGGTGTGGTGTAGTGGCTGGCGGTTGGCGTCGGCAGTGAGTAATGCCGGTGGCTTGGGACTGTTGGGCGCAGGTTCCATGCATCCCGAAACTTTACGCGAACATATACAGAAGTGCCGTGCGGCCACGCATCATTCGTTTGGAGTGAATATTCCTTTAATGTATCCCCAGATAGAAGAAATCATGCGGATTGTGGTGGATGAGGGGGTGCGTATCGTGTTTACTTCTGCCGGAAACCCTAAAGCATGGACAGGCTGGCTGAAGAAACACGGCGTCACAGTGGTACATGTCGTTTCATCATCGCGTTTCGCCATGAAAGCCGAGGCGGCCGGCGTAGACGCCATTGTTGCCGAGGGTTTTGAAGCCGGCGGACACAACGGGCGTGAGGAGACGACCACTCTTTGTCTGATTCCTGCCGTACGCGCGGTTACCGCACTGCCCCTGATTGCTGCCGGCGGCATCGCCACCGGTGAGGCGATTCTCGCCATGCGTGCTTTGGGAGCCGAGGGCGTTCAGGTCGGCACGCGGTTTGCCTTGACCGAAGAAAGCTCTGCCAGCGAAGTGTTTAAAGAGTACTGCCTGCGTCTGAAAGAGGGTGACACCCGTTTATTACTAAAGAAATTATCCCCCGTACGTTTGGCCCGTGGCAATTTTCAGCGGGCGGTGACGGCTGCCGAGGCTGTCGGAGCTACGGAAGAAGAGTTGCGCATCCTCTTGTCGAAAGGACGTGCCAAACGCGGTATCTTCGAAGGAGACCTTGAAGAGGGCGAACTTGAAATAGGACAGGCTTCCGCCTTGCTCAATGAGAAAGGAATACAGACGGCTGCGGAAGTAATGGATGAACTGGTAACGGACTATCAGCGGGCGTGCGAAACGCTTGCCGCCAATATCTTCGAGCGTTTGGAAGTGTAAGTCCGGCTTTTGATTTGCTGCTTGTTTTAGTTTGACAGTTGATATAAAAGATTTTGCCTATAATGAAAATCCTGTATGATGTACATCAAAAGGATTTTTCATTATAGGCAAAATTATATGGCAAGCCTGTCTTTACCCTTTAGGGGGAGTATTCGGAGCTTTACTGCCATTGCCGCCGTTTGCCGCCGGAGCATTTCCCGTAGAAGCAGGTGCGACGCTCTCGCTTGCGGTCGCCGAAGCGCTTGTTCCGGCAGTCGCTGTGGCTGTTTTACCCGCAACTTGCGCGGCCGGTTGCTCTTCCCAATGGAACGGTTCGAAAGTACTGTTCGGGTCAACCCAGCCCGGCTTCTTGGAAGCGTAGATGATGAACGGAGCGATTACCACGATAAGCGCGCCGATGATAAGCACGGAGAACCATACGGTATTGCTGCCGGTAGAAATCTGGCTGGGCGGGATGAAGCTCAGTACGAACGCGAGCAATGAGCCGCAGAAACCGAGACCGCCGACAAGCCACATCAGACCGTTACCGCCTTTACCGATACGGAACGGACGGTTCAGCTTCTTCATCTTATAACGCAATACGATAGCTCCGGAGAACATCAGCATATACATGATGAGGTAAAGAACCACCGTCAACTGTGAAAGAATCTGATAGAAGCTTTGCACCGAAGGCATCACCACGAACAAAAGGCTTAATATGGTTACAGCGCCGCCTTGCACGAACAGAATGTTCTTTTGTACACCCAGCTTGTTCGTTTTCTGGAAGAACGGGGGCATATAACCTGCTTTACCTACGGCAAAGATACCTTTGGACGGACCGGCGACCCATGTCAGTACACCTGCCAGCACGCCGAACGCCAGCGCAATGGCTATAATCGGTGACAACCAGGAAGCGTGGATATAACGGAAGTAGTTGTCGAAGCCTACCAGCAAACTCTGTGTAAGGCTGATATCCTTGGCCGGAATAATGACACCCAGAGCGAATGTACCCAACACGAAGATAAGCACCGTAATCAGCGCGCCGATAAACACAGCCTTCGGATAGTTCTTGGACGGATTGTTGACATCCTTCACGTGGATACCGCCCATCTCCATACCTGCATAAAAGAGGAAGATACTTGCGGCGAGCACCACATTGTCAAAGTTCGTCAGGTCCGGGAAGAAGCTGCTGTGGAAGTCCATATTGGAATGTCCGCCCGTAGCAAGGTAGATGATACCGAGTACAATCAGTAATCCGGCAGGGATAATCGTACCTACCAAACCGCCGACTTTAGCGACTTTTCCTACCCAGCTCATACCTTTCAGAGAGATGAAAGTTGCCAGCCAGTAGATAACGAGTACCACGACCAGCGTGTAATACTTGTTGTTCGCCAGCGACATGTCGTGCACGTCATTCATGCCGATAAACGCAATGGACACAGCGCCGAACGTCAGCACCGTAGGATACCAGATCGTACTTTCAATCCACTGTACCCAGATAGCGAGGAAGCCGAGCTTCTTTCCGTAGGCTTCGCCCACCCAGCGGAACACACCGCCTTGTTTGTCTTGAAACATAGCAGCCAATTCCGCAGCGACGAGTGACGTCGGGATAAGGAAAACTATGGCCGCAAATAAGTAATAGAAGGCCGAACTCATTCCGTACACGGCCTCGGCGGGCAGTCCACGCAGGGATACTACTGCCGTCACATTCATGATTGCCAGGGTAAACACGCCCAGCTTCACTGTTTGTTTAATATTTGCCATAAGTTAAGGTTTTAGATGAAAAATATATTCAAAATCAGCGTTTATAACAACCCCTGGGAACAGTTGTTCCCGGCGGGTAAGGGAAAATCTTGGCTTTAACAATTAAGGAGCGCTGTTTGCGGGCTCCTGTTTCTGTTCTATCTTTTTATAATAGTCCTGCTTTTCCTTGTTACGCCTCTCTACCAGGCTCGTTACATATACTGTGAAAATAGGGAACATCATCATGCCCAACGCCGCCAGCAGCACGGACAATACCCGTCCGGTGACGGTGACCGCTATTATGTTGGAGCCTACCGTGGTCACATCCATGAACGCCCACCACAAAGCATCGCCATAGCCCGTAACCAAAGGATTGGTTCCATGCTCCATGACGTAGAAGGCAAGGCTTGAGAAGTAGACGGTAGCCAGCAACATGGTCAGGTAGGATACAAACAGACCCGATGCGCGGTTGTACGTCAGCCAGCCCACCACGATAGCCATGGCATAGCCGCCCCGTACTAACGGGATAAAACGCAGCATATAGGTAATTTCGGGTGAGAAAGTCCAGCCCATATAGGCTATGATATTCTGATAAGGAATAGCCACCAGCAGGAAGATGAAATGCGTGGCGACATACCGTTTCTTGTCTGTTGCCAGAATCCACTCCAGCACAAAGTCCGCCAGGAACAATGCGCAAATCCACAACTGTACTTCCATGTACACCGATTGCTCGTAGAAAGGGATGCCTTTGAACGTATCGATGGAGATGCTGATTACCAAAAACAGCGAAAGCAGCAGGATGATGACATGCAGGATGCCGTATATTCCTTTTTTTCGCAAAACGAATTCCGATAGAGCCATTTTCATAATGAGGTCTGTTTTGTGACGAGTTGCCACCTGCAACTCATCATTCATCATTAAATAGGTTGCCCCTCGGCGTTCACGACGCTTTTGGAGCAACCTTGGAAAAAAGAGTATGAGAGATTATTCTGTAATCGTCACATTGTCACCGTTGAATACGCCCAGACCGAGCTTGTTCATGATGAACTTGATAGCCAGTTGCGCCTTGACGGAGTTGCCGGCTTCGTCCAACGGGGGAGCGAAAGCGGAAACACCCATCACACCGGGCAGTACGGCCATTACGCCACCGCCTACACCGCTCTTGGCGGGTATGCCGGCAGTGTACATCCAGTCGCCTGAATGCTCGTAGAAGCCTACGGTGGAAATCATCGAGGTGATTTTCGGCGCGAGTCCGGTCTCAAACACGTTTTGTTTGGTGACGGGATTAACGCCGTTGTTGGCAATCGTTCCGGCTGCAATGCCCAATTGTTCGGCTGTGATACCCAGTGAGCATTGGCGGGTATAAAGGTCGAGCGCCAAATCCGGATCATCGTAGATACGGTTGTAATTCTTCAATAACCAGGCAATGGAGCGGTTATTGAAATTCGTAGCCGTTTCCGATTTGTACAGTTCGTCGATAAGCTGCGGAGCGGAGCCGCACAGTTCTGTGATGTTCTGTACGATGGCATCCCATTTCTTGTCCGAATTGCCTGCCGGCTGTACCATGGAGCAAGCGGAAATGGCTCCGGCATTTACCAATGGCGTAGAGGGATGGTCGTTCTCCAGCAAAATAGCGATGATAGAGTTGAACGGCAGTCCTGTTGCATCGGCGCCAATCATATCCAGCACTTTCTGCGCACCGTACTGGCGCAGGATAAGTATGGCGGTATGTACCTTTGACACGGATTCTATGCCGAAACGGTAGTCCGTATCTCCGATATTGATGGTCTGTCCGTTCATCAGGCAAATGCTGAGGCCGAACAATTTGGAATCTATATTGGCAAGGTACGGAATATAATCCGCATTCTTGCCGCCTGTTTGTCCTTTCACCTCATTATAGGCTTGTTGGGCAACTTCCTTGATTTGAGAAATTGATATTTTCTTTTCCATATTTATATATACTGTGTTAAAGTGATAAGGCAGTAGAGTGATTATGACTTTATCACTTTTTGTGACGTCTGCCGCCGTGATTGAAGATTTTGCTTTCTACCGGCAGGTTCTTGTCCTGTGCCATGCGGGTAGGAGTGGGGTAGTCCAGTTTCTCCAGTTCGGCAATGGCATTCTTGATGTCGCCCAGCAACATGTCCGCCATGTCGCGGCTGAATCCTTGACGGACCACGACGCGCATCACTACGTAATCTTCCAGTTTGGAAGGCAGCGTATAGGCCGGAACCATCCAACCGTGTTGCGAAAGTTTATCCTGCAAGTCATACAGCGTCCATTTGGCGGTCTTTGCGTATTCCGGTTTCAAATACCAGATGAACAACGGGTTCACCACCTCGTTGGAATAGTTGACGAACGGAGCCATTTTACCGATTTCGTCATGGATATACTTGGCGATTGTGAGTGAATTGTACTGTACTTCTTTGTAACCCTGGAAGCCTAAGCGGATAAATTGGTAATACTGTCCTAAAATCTGTGCGGCGGGACGGGAGAAGTTCAAACCTACTTGGGTAATATTGGCGCCGAGGTAGTTTACGCTGAATGACATTTCTTCGGGCAGATATTCTTTGCCTTTCCAGCAAACCCAACCCAGACCCGGATAAACCAAGCCGAACTTGTGACCGCTGACACTGATGGAAAGTACCCATTTCAAACGGAAGTCCCATTTCTTTTCAGGATACAGGAACGGAAGGATAAAGCCGCCGCTTGCAGCATCTACGTGGATAGGAATGTCGTAGCCGGTCTTGGCGTTGTATGCGTCGAGCGCTTTGTCAAGGGCTTCAACGTCGTCATTCAGTCCTGTCCATGTAACACCCTGGATAGGTACGATACAGATAGTGTTCTCATCACACATTTTCAGAGCTTCTTCGGGGTCGAGCGTGGTCTTGTCGAGTGTCAGGGGCACTTCACGCATTTCAATCTGCCACAGTTGGGCGAATTTTTCCCATACCACCTGGAAACCGGTCGAGATAACGAAGTTCGGTTTGTCGAACGGTTTGCCTTGAGCCTGGCGTTTTTTGCGCCAACGCAGCCATGCGGCCACACCACCCAGCATACATGCTTCTGAAGAACCGATGGCGAGCGCGCCGGTTTTCCAGGTTTCTTTTTCCGGAGAGTTCCACAGATTGGCGACGATGTTGATACATTTACCGTTCATTACGGCGATGCGGGGATACTCGGTTTCGTCGATGTAGTTGATGTTGATAGCTTCGTTCATCAACTTGGTTGCGTATTCGTCCATATAGGTAGTGACGAATGTAGCCAGGTTCAGACGGGGCTGGGTCTGCGCAAACGTTTCATCCTTCACCATCTGGTAGGCAATCTCCGGAGTGGTAGGCCCTTCGGGGATTTTCTCTACCGGTGAGGGTTGCAACATACGGTTCGAACCGAATACTTCGGTCTTTGCATCTCCTTTTCTGAAATTCAAATCTTCCATATAACTATAAGTTTTTAAAGGTTTAGGCGGCGGGGACCTTCCCCGTCGAATTTTCCACAACAACGACCCCCACGAAAGAAAGTTCCGCCGTTTTACATTATTTGGCGTTTATTAAAAGGGCGGGGCGGGAAATCCCGGCGCTTTTACGTCTTATTACTCTTTAATTATCACTTATCCTGTCCGAACATTCTGTTGCATCGCTTGTTTTCCTTCAACTAACCCACTCACTTTAAAATTATGAAAATTAATACCGGACAAGGAACCATTCCTCTTATTACGCTTATAGGTATCTGGTCTATTTCCGCGCTGACCTCATTGCCGGGCTTGGCTGTCTCACCTATTTTGGGAGAGCTCTCCACTATTTTTCCCCATGCCACGGAGTTGGATATACAGATGTTGACTTCTTTGCCTTCCTTACTGATTATCCCGTTTGTATTGTTGGCGGGCAAGTTGGCGGAGAAACGCGATTTTATCCGTTTGCTGCGGGTGGGGCTTTGGCTGTTTGCCGCAAGCGGGGTACTTTATTTGTTTTCTTCCAAGATGTGGCAACTGATGGCTGTCAGCGCTTTGCTCGGTATCGGGGCGGGATTGATTATTCCTCTTTCTACGGGGCTGATTTCTCGGTATTTCACGGGAGAGTATCGCGTCAAACAGTTTGGATACAGTTCCGCCATAACCAATATGACGCTGGTGGTGGCTACGGCCGTAACGGGTTATCTGGCAGAGGTACACTGGCGTTTGCCTTTTGTCGTTTATCTGTTGCCGCTGATTTCTTTGGTTCTTTCGGCCTATTTAAAAAAGAATACGGTTTCGGTCACGGTGAAGCAGGCGTCGGCTGTTATTCCTTCCATGCAGTCTGCGCCTGTGATTTCCGGTAAATATGGCATACATATACGCCATCTTATTCAGTTAATGCTGTTCTATGGGGTGGTTACGTACGTAGTTCTTGCGGTTACTTTTAATTTACCTTTCTTAATGGAAGCGCACCACTTTTCAAGCGGAAATTCAGGGCTGATGATTTCTTTGTTTTTCCTTGCCATTATGGCTCCGGGGTTTATGTTGGATAATATAGTGAAGCTTTTGGGAAATAAAACAAAACTTTATAGCCTTTTGGCTGTTGCCGTCGGATTACTATTGATATGGATTTCTCCTACGGAATGGCTTATTGTGCCGGGATGTATTTTGGTCGGTTTAGGCTATGGTATCATTCAACCGCTGATTTATGATAAGACGGTCGATACTGCCATTCCTCAAAAGACAACGCTTGCCCTTGCTTTTGTAATGGTGATGAATTACCTTGCCATACTGTTGTCGCCTTTCATCACCGATTTTTTCCAATGGGTATTCCATACCGGTTCGCAAGAATTTCCGTTCATTTTCAATTTGTGCATAACAATATTGACTATGTATTGGGCGTATGCGAAGAAAGGAGATTTCTTGTTTGATGATTGAGGTGGTGGATAAGTGATGAGTTATAAGTTATGAGTTATAAGTTATGAGTTATGAGCGATGAATTATGAGTTATAAGTTATAAGTTATGAATTATAAATGATGGGTGATAAGTTATAAATTACAAGTTATGAGTGATGAATTATAATTTATAAATAATGAATTACGATTCTGCATAACAGCGCAGCCCAAGGCTGAAGGCCTTCTATCTCCAAGCCCGGGGCAACGCCCTGGGTTTAAAATGTCTTCTACATTTCTGCGCCCTGTAAGGGCAAAATATTTTATAATGCCAAAACAGAATTCAGATATAAGAGAACTTATAACTGAATCCCGTTTACATTTACACAAAATTGTGGATAGTGCCTTTGTATACAAGAATTCTGCCCTTACAGGGCGCAATGCTAATCAAATGTATATACCCGGGGTGTTACCCCGGGCTTGGAGATAGAAGGCCTTCAGCCTTGGGCTGCGCTGTTATACAGAATCGTAATTCATCATTTATAACTTATCATTAATTATTCATCATTTATAATTTATAATTCATAACTCATGATTCATCACTCATAACTTATCACTTATCACTCATCACTTCTAACTTATAACTCTACCTCCTCATACCTCATTCCGAACACATCCGCCACCGCCTTATATGTCACTTTCCCTTCTACCACATTCAGTCCCAATGCCAATGCCGGATCATCTTTACAAGCCTGTTTCCAACCTTTGCAAGCTAATGCCACGGTATAAGGCAGCGTTGCATTTGTCAGCGCCATAGTAGAAGTAAACGGTACAGCGCCGGGAATATTGGCTACCGCATAGTGCACAATACCATCCACAACATACGTCGGTTCGCTGTGGGTAGTGGGATGAGACGTTTCAAAGCAGCCGCCCTGATCAATGGCGACATCCACAAGTACGGTTCCGGGTTTCATCATTTTCAGCATATCCCTTGTGATGAGATGCGGCGCTTTATCACCGGGAATAAGAACGGAACCTATTACCAAATCTATGGTAGGCAGTTCCATTTTTATATTGTGAAGCGAGGAATAGAGCGTTTTTACGTTTTTTGGCAATACCTCGCTGAGATAGCGCAGGCGTGGCAGGTTGACATCCGTAATCATTACCTCGGCACCCATTCCCGCGGCCATTTGTGCGGCATTGGTACCGACTACGCCGCCACCTAAAATAAGTACGCGCGCGGGGCGGACACCCGGTACGCCACCCATCAGCTTTCCTTTTCCGCCTTGCGGCTTTTCCAGAAAGCGGGCTCCCACCTGGGTAGCCATACGTCCTGCCACTTCGCTCATAGGAGTGAGCAATGGCAAGGAATGGTCGTCCTTCTCCACCGTTTCATAAGCGATACATACGGCACCGCTTTCAATCATGGCTTCGGTCAGTAATTTATCGGCCGCAAAGTGGAAATAGGTAAATACTACTTGTCCCTTTTTAATCAGTTTGTACTCCGGTGCAATAGGCTCCTTCACCTTGACAATCATGTCGGCTATGGCATAGACATCTTCAATGGCAGGCAGGATTCGCGCACCTACGGCGATGTAATCATCGTCAGAGAACCCGCTGTTTGCGCCGGCCGTAGCCTGCACATACACCGTATGACCTTTCTTCACCAACTCGGCTACTCCGGCAGGGGTCATTCCTACACGGTTCTCGTTGTTCTTGATTTCTTTGGGTACTCCGATAATCATAATGTCATCTGTTAATGGTTAAACATGTTGCAAGATAGCGATTTCTCTGTCTCATTGTCATTTAATATAAGGTGTTTTACAACAGAAAACGCCTGCTTATTTATAGGGTAGGACGGTAGGATTATGCTTTTTTGTTTAGGCGGAGAGAACTATTCTTTTTATATTTGCATGCATTAAAAAAATAGGATATGATTTGTAAGAATATAAAACACTCTATATTTCTCTCAGTTTTATTTTTCGTTGGCAGCGTACAAGGCGGATATGCACAAGAGGTGTCCGATATGGAAACTGTGCCGGAGATGCAGGCGGCGTCTTTTACTCCCCCTTTTGATTTTCCTATCGTCTTCTCCGGTAACTTCGGTGAGATACGTGCCAACCATTTTCATGGCGGATTGGACTTCAAGACCGGCGGGGCCATCGGCAAACCCGTGCGTGCTTTGGCCGACGGGCATATCTCACGCATCCGCGTAACGCACGGTTCGGGCTATGTGCTCGATGTGGATTACGACAACGGCTATTCCACTATCAACCGCCACCTCAGCGCGTTTGTAGGCGATATAGCCCGAAGGGTGAAAGATTTGCAGTATGAAAAGGAAAGCTGGGAAGTGGAGATTACTCCCGAGCCGGGGGAATATCCGGTAAAGGCAGGGCAGGTGATAGCCCTTAGCGGCAATACAGGCTACTCTTTCGGCCCTCACCTGCATCTGGATATGATTGAGTCGGCAACGGGAGACTATGTTGACCCGCTGCCTTTCTTTATGAAAAAAGTGAAAGACAATACCGCCCCTCATGCCGAAGGTATCATCCTGTTTCCGCAACCGGGCAAAGGTGTGGTAAACGGAAAGCAGATACATCAGACTTTCCCTGCCAGCCCCGCAAAACCTATCACGGCCTGGGGACTGATAGGCGCGGGAATTCGTGCCTATGACCACATGGACGGAGTGGGCAACCGCTACGGCGTGCATACCGTTATTCTCGAAGTGGACGGTGAAGAAGTATTCCGCAGTGTAGTAGACCGCTTTGCTTACGAAGAAAACCGCTATATCAACTCATGGACGCACGGACAGTACATGAAGTCATTCATCGAACCGGGCAACCGCCTGCGTATGCTGCATGCCTCCAACGGCAATCGCGGACTGATAGAAATCAACGAAGAACGTCCTTATCGCTTTGTGTACACTTTAAGCGACGCGTTAGGCAACACCTCGAAAGTCCGCTTTACCGTACAGGGAAAGAACACCGGCATCCGTCCCGTGGAACATCGCGAAAAGTATGCTTTCAAATGGGACAAAACCAATTATCTTCAGGAACCCGGTTTGGAGCTGGTCGTACCGCGCGGAATGCTGTACGATGATGTCTGGCTGAACTATTCCGTACGTGCCGATAGCGGAGATGTGGCTTTCACTTATCAGTTGCACGATACGCGTATTCCCCTGCACGGAGCTTGCGAAATGCGTATCGGTTTGCGCCGCGACTGCCTGGAAGATAAATCGAAATATTACGTAGCCGGCGTTACAGCCCGAGGTGGAAAATATAGCGTAGGCGGCACGTATGAGGACGGCTTTATGAAAGTCCGTATCCGCGACTTGGCTGCTTATACGGTGGCTGTCGATACCGTACCGCCGGAGATTACTCCGCTCAACCCTCAGCAGTGGGGGCGTACGGGGCGTATCGTCTTTAAAGCGAAAGACAAGGAGACAGGAATACACAGTTATCGCGGAACGATAGACGGAAAATACGCCTTGTTCGGCAAGCCCAACTCTATTAGCGGCAATCTGGTTTGCGAACTCGACCCGAAGCATGTAAAGAAAGGCGGCAGGCATACCGTAGAAATGACTGTAACCGACGGTTGTGGCAATCAGACCACGAAACAGTTCCGTTTTGCATGGTAACTCTTCATTTATATCATGGCATTATCAAATAAACTATATAATAACAGAAGTATGAAAAGATTAACTCTCTCCGTCGCGTTAGTGGTGGCAGCTGTGGCAAACGCATTTGCCTGTACCAACCTCATTGTGGGTAAGAACGCCTCTACGGACGGTTCTACAATTGTTTCCTATTCTGCCGACTCCTATGGATTGTTCGGCGAGTTATATCATTATCCCGCAGGTGTGTACAAAAAGGGCACATTGATTGACGTACACGAGTGGGATACCGGCAAATACCTCGGCCGGATAGAACAGGCACGCCAGACCTACAACGTTATCGGCAATATGAACGAATTCCAGCTTACTATCGGTGAAACGACTTTCGGCGGCCGTCCCGAGTTGGTGGACACTACCGGCATCATCGATTACGGAAGCCTGATTTATCTCGGTCTGCAACGTTCCCGTACCGCCCGCGAAGCTATCAAAGTAATGACGGAACTCGTACAGGAATACGGTTATTACAGCGGTGGCGAGTCATTCACCATCGCCGACCCCAATGAAATCTGGATTATGGAGATGATAGGCAAAGGTCCCGGTGTGCGTGGAGCCGTATGGGTGGCTGTCCGCGTGCCCGATGATTGCATTTCCGCGCATGCCAACCAAAGCCGTATCCACCAGTTCGATATGAACGACAAGAACAACTGTATGTATTCTCCTGACGTCATATCCTTTGCCCGTGAGAAAGGCTATTTCGACGGAGTAAACAAAGACTTCAGCTTTGCGAATGCCTATGCGCCGCTCGACTTTGGCGCTCGTCGTTATTGCGAAGCCCGCGTGTGGAGCTATTTTAATATGTTTACCGCCCGTGGCAACGAATTCTTACCTTATATATTAGGTGATACCGACACTCCGATGCCGCTTTTCGTAAAGCCCGACCGTAAAATCTCCGTACAAGATGTAAAGAATGCCATGCGTGATCATTACGAAGGCACTCCTCTCGACATCAGTAAGGATTTCGGCGCAGGACCGTATCATACTCCCTACCGTCTTTCTCCTCTTTCTTTCAAAGTGGGCGATAAGGAGTATTTCAACGAGCGTCCCATCTCCACGCAGCAGAGCGGTTTCGTATTTGTGGCGCAGATGCGTTCCACGCTGCCCGATGCTATCGGAGGCGTATTGTGGTTCGGTACGGACGACGCCAACATGACTGTATTCACTCCCGTATACTGTTGCACGGATAAAGTGCCCGTATGCTATTCGCGTGTAGACGGTGCGGACTATATCACTTTCTCATGGAATTCCTCTTTCTGGATTTTCAACTGGGTTTCCAATATGGTATATCCCCGTTACGACCTTATGATTGGTGATGTACGTGCCACGCAGAACGAACTCGAAACCACTTTCAACGAGGCGCAGGAAGGCATTGAATCCGCCGCCGCCAAACTTCTGGAGAAAGACCCGGCCAAAGCGAAAGCATTCTTGACAAATTATACCAATATGATGGCACAGAGCGCTTTCGACACATGGAAGCGTCTGGGTGAATTCATCATTGTGAAATATAATGACGGTGTTGTCCGTAAAATGAAAGACGGAAAGTTCGAGCGCAATGCTATCGGTCAGCCCGCAGGGGTGGTTCGTCCGGGTTATCCGAAGGAATTCTTGGAAGAATATGTAAAACAAACGGGCGACCGTTATAAAATGCCCGATTGATTAGGATATTTGAACTTATTCTTTTACATTTGTGACTTAACAAAAAAATGAAGTATTAACCTTTAATATTAAAATAGTCTTATGGAAAATCAAGAACTGATTAAACAGGTAACTGAGAAAGCTGAAAAATGGCTTACCCCGGCTTATGATGCCGAAACTCAGGCTGAAGTGAAAAGAATGTTGGAAAATCCAGATAAGACCGAACTGATAGAATGTTTTTATAAAGACCTGGAATTCGGAACAGGTGGTTTGCGCGGTATCATGGGTGCGGGCAGCAACCGTATGAACATCTACACAGTAGGCGCGGCTACCCAGGGATTGGCGAACTATCTGAACAAATGCTTCAAGGACAAAGAGCAAATCTCCGTCGTAGTGGGTCACGACTGCCGTAACAACAGCCGCAAGTTCGCTGAAATCTCGGCTGATATTTTCTCGGCGAACGGTATCAAGGTTTATCTTTTCGATGACTTGCGTCCTACTCCGGAAGTTTCCTTCGCCATCCGCCACCTCGGTTGCCAAAGCGGTATCAACCTGACCGCAAGCCACAACCCGAAAGAATACAACGGCTATAAAGCCTATTGGGATGACGGTGCGCAGGTACTTGCTCCGCACGACACTGCCATTATCGATGAAGTGAACAAAGTAACTGTTGAGGACATTAAGTTCCAAGGCAACAAGGATTTGATTCAGATTATCGGCGAAGACATCGACAAGGTATATTTGGATAAAGTCCACACCCTTTCCATCGACCCGGAAGTGATTAAACGTCAGAAAGACCTCAGTATCGTTTATACGCCGCTTCATGGTGCGGGTAGAGTGCTTATTCCCGCTTCTCTGAAAGAATGGGGCTTTGAGAATGTACACTGCGTGCCCGAACAGATGGTCAAGAGCGGTGACTTCCCGACGGTAATCTCTCCGAATCCTGAAAATGCGGAAGCGCTTTCTATGGCCATCGAACTCGCCAAGAAGATTGATGCGGACATCGTAATGGCAAGCGACCCGGATGCCGACCGCGTGGGTATGGCTTGTAAGGACGATAAGGGCGAATGGGTGCTGATTAACGGTAATCAGACTTGCTTGCTCTTCTTGTACTATATCATCAAGAACCGTATCGCGACGGGCAAGATGCAGCCTACGGACTTCATAGTGAAGACCATTGTGACTACTGAGCTTATCAAGGCTGTTGCCGATAAGAATAAGATTGAAATGCTTGATTGCTATACCGGCTTCAAGTGGATTGCCCGTGAAATCCGCCTGCGCGAAGGCAAGCAGCAATACATCGGCGGCGGCGAAGAAAGCTACGGTTTCCTTGCCGAAGATTTTGTTCGCGATAAAGACGCCGTTTCCGCCTGTTCACTGTTGGCTGAAATCTGCGCTTGGGCTAAAGACCAGGGTAAGACGTTGTATGACATCCTGATGGATATCTATGTAGAGTATGGTTTCTCTAAGGAAACTACCGTGAATGTAGTGAAGCCGGGTAAGAGCGGTGCAGATGAAATCAAGGCTATGATGGATAACTTCCGCGCCAACCCGCCGAAAGAAATCGGTGGTTCTGCCGTTTCCTTGATTAAGGACTACAAAACTCTGAAAGCTACCGATGCCAAGGGCAATGTAACCGACTTGGATATGCCCGAGACATCCAACGTTCTCCAGTACTTTACAGAAGACGGCACGAAGATTTCCGTTCGTCCTTCGGGTACGGAACCTAAGATTAAGTTCTACATTGAAGTGAAAGGTGAAATGGGTTGCTCCAAGTGCTACGGCAATGCAAACGCTGAGGCTGAAAAGAAAGTGGAAGCAGTACGCAAATCACTCGGTATCTAAGACGACTTGACTCTTGATATGGAAAGGTGCAAGCGGCAGTAAGTCGCCTGCACCTTTTTTCATATCTAAAAAGATATTCCCACACTTGTTTCCCACACCCATTCCCAGCGTCTGTGGATTATATTGAATTGGCGTCTGACACCTGTTTTTACCTGTACCTGCCTGTTGATGTCATACGAGAATCCACTTCCAAGATACAGCGGGCTTACTGTTCCCGGCAATATGGCGGATTTACCGCTGCTGCGGTTATAGCCTGCGTAAACATGATAGCCGAGCTTTTGAGTGACGTCAAACTTGAAATCTGTCTTTTGCTGTAAAAGTACCCTTGCTCTTTTGCCATATTCCGTAGTGGCTGAGATACTGAATCGCTGAGTGTTCAGTATATATTTATTCCGTCGTTGGGTGTTATAATATATGCGTGTATTGTCCAGCCGGAATCCGGGTATCGCGTATATCTGCCGGAGATTTTCCGGCTTGGGTAAAAGTTCCTCAACGGGTAAAATGGGAATACTGTGTATCTGTGCAGGTGTGGAAAATAACAGGTCGATTTCTTGTTTGACAGTAAGATTAATGGATATATCCGTTGTTCCATCCAGTATCTCTTTCAGTTTAATGGAATCTTGTTTCGTCCATGTAGTCTGTCCTTGCACCGGAAAGGAAAAACCGGCAGATAATACTGCCAACAATATATATTCCTTTTTAATCATTTCTGTTCATTGTTGAGTCTTGGTTGTAGGTTAGACGCAACACGCCACAGAATGCTGTAAGAAACGGCTGTAAAAAAGGTTAAGAGGGAGCAGGGCAAAATCTTGCTTGCTGTTTGCTTTTTAGGTACGGATTACAAGGATTGCGCGGATAAATTTAAAGAGTACCGTGGAATCCGCGCAATCCGTGTCTAAAAGAAATCATCATGCGTATTTTGAAGTACCTCAATTAAGTTTCTTTTATATTCTTTATGCCGATTATCTAATCATTCTCCGTTAAATGCTGTTCTTATATGCGACGGAGGTCAACAGTTAACAGATGTACTTACAGATTGCGGTTGCACGCCGATTGGTTGATGTGAATGAGAGTCGTTTCATTCGTAGTTGTTCGTTTGTGAGCGCGTGTTTTCCGCAATCTGTTTTTTATGCCCTTTCCTTTAATTATTTTCCAGCCACCAGTCAATCAGCTTTCGTGCAATACTTAGCTTACGTGGAATTTCCGGCAGATTGTCTTTGGAATAGAATGCGCCGGAACTGAGCTCATCGGCTTGCAGCTTGATTTCTCCGCTTTCGTAGTCGGCAATGAAGCCTACCATTAACCCGCTGGGATAGGGCCATGGCTGACTGCCGAAATAAGTGATGTTCTTCACCTTCAGTCCCGTTTCTTCCATAACTTCCCGCTCTACGCATTGTTCCAGTGTTTCGCCCGTTTCCAGAAATCCGGCTACCAGCCCATGGAAAGTACCGCGGAAGTTGCGCGCATGCACCAGCAATATTTCTTTGTCTTTCCGTATCAGCACGATGATAGCCGTAGAAACGGGGGGATACATCTCATTTCCGCATTCCGGGCATTTCTTCATGATAGGAGTGTGTTGTTCCATAGGAGTGCCGCATACGGGACAGAAGCGGCTGTGCTCGTCCCAATAGAGTATCTGGAATGATTTTCCCGCTGCCTGGTAATCCGCCAATGGCAGATAGTCGTAAGAAGCGCGTAAACCTGTCATTACCCATTCTTCGGTTTCGGGTACAGGCTGTTCGAGGGCGAAGGTTTTTACCTTATGTCCGTCCGTCAGAGTTACCTCGTGTATCGTACATCCCGCTTCGGGTGTTACAGGCGGATTTATTCCATGGGGTATACCGTATTTGCTTTCTCCGTTTGTTGTGTATTCTTTCTTTAACAGCAGTTGGTCTTTGAAAAAGACGAACCACTGCATAGAATTTTCCGGTTCTGTTGTTTTTGCGATTTCCATATTCTGATTTCTATCGAGATTTTTTATTTTTTTATTTCTTCATTGTATTTTTCGCCTGCAACATAGACGGCAGACCTTCCCGAACCTCTACGTCGCAGAATACCTTGTTGAATAAGGTTATTCAGTTCGTTCATGGCGGCGTATGGCGTAAGCTTGGTTATTTGGACGTACTCCCGGCGGGTGATGCAAATATTGGCTTTTAAGAATACAGCCAATGCGGCTTTGCGCTCTTCTATGCTGGACGTAATTGCAGCGGCTTTACGTGAGGGAGAGTGTACGCGCTCCAGTGTCATTTTGTGTATAATCCTCTTACGGAATGTACTGCTGATACGTAGATGCACATTTTGAAACACAACGGATTCCGCCCTTATTTTTTGCTGGTTATCGTCTGTTTTCCGAAGGCATTTTAGCGAAGTACTGAGAAATCCGAGTTCACCCAGTTCCACGATATTTCCGTCAGCAAGTAAATCGCAGAGGTCATCAATAAGAACTCCTAATGAGGCTCCCAATACATTTTTAGGCAGATGTTGGTATTTTGAAGCATGTTCTATAAATTCTTCTTTGGTATAAGTCCTTTTAGGATAGATACGTGCGTGAAGAATTTTTTTGTTCTCTTTTTTTTGTCCCGGTGAGGGTGTTTCGTAAAAATCGTAGTAGGCACTCATTATATAAGTATTGCAGTTAGTTTTTTGCTATTCGATGAATAAATTCTGCTCTCTCTACAAACTATTTTTCAGCTTGCATAAATTTATTCATTCTACAACTATCTAATAATCATTCGACAATTGTCTAATAATTATTTGATATCTATCGGATGATTATCAGATAGTTGTCGAATGAATAGATTTCAGGTAACAAAGATATAAATTATTAAGATGTAAAGGCAGATTTATTGCAATAGAAATATAAGTTATTGTGTGCGGCGGCGCATAATTGAGCGCCTCTTTTTCTGAAAAATCTTCTTAATGATTGTATAGTTACCTAAGTTTGACTACTTTTGCTCTTCTATAAATGGAGGCGGCTATGAAAGATACATTAATCATTGAACATTTACGCAGAGGGGATGAGGAGGCATTTAAATACATCTATGAGCGTCATTATGTCCTGCTTTGTCGCTTCGCCAATCAGATATTGAATGATGCGGCTCTTTCGGAAGAGGTGGTGGACGACGCTATATTTTATTTATGGGAGCATCGCCGGGAGATAGAAATCACGTATTCTGTACGTGCTTATCTGATGCGTGCTGTACGTAACCGTTGCCTGAATGAATTGCAATCCTTGAGCCATCGCGAAGAACTGCATTTTTCATCTTTTATGCTGCCGGAAAATATGGAATTCCTCGATTCTGTTTTTGTGGAAGAGAATCAGCCCTTAGGTGTATTGCTCGAACAAGAATTGGAAGATGAATTGACCCGCAGCATAGAAGAACTGCCTGTGGAATGTCGCACCGTATTTAAAAAAAGTCGTTTTGAACAAAAAAAGTACGAAGAGATTGCTTTAGAGTTAGGAATCTCCATTAATACGGTTAAGTATCATATAAAGAATGCTTTAGCTCTTCTTCAAAAGCGTTTGGATAACTATTTGCATTTATTGATTATTTATATTTTTATGGATATTTGAAAAAAATATATATTTTCGACTACCCTCATTCTTGATTTTTTTGTCTTATATATAAAGCAACAGAATTATGCAACTGGAAGAACATACTGATATAGATTTATTGATAACTCGATATCTTTCGGGAAAACTGGATAAAGAATCCTTTGCCGAACTGAAACGTTGGAGTTTGGAGTCTGAGTCTAATCGGAAATATGTACGGAATAAGTTAGAGGTATGGTTTTCCTCGGGGGCTGCCGATACTGCTGTACGGTTTGATAAAGACAAGGCATTCTCTTTATTCAGACAACGGGTTGCCGGGGCGGAGAAGAAACAAAAACAGATGCTCCGTTTCTCATGGAAAACCTTTATGCGGGTAGCTGCCGTTGTGCTGATTCTGATGATTCCATTTGTTACTTATTGGCAGGGAAAGCAGGCTGTGAAGCAAAATTTTGCGGATATGGTTGTAGAGGCGCCTATGGGAGCGCATACTAAACTCTATTTACCGGATGGTACATTGGTATGGCTGAACGCAGGATCGAAAATAATATATTCGCAGGGTTTTGGAGTGGATGACCGCCGGTTGCGTTTGGAAGGAGAAGGGTATTTTGAGGTAATGAAGAACGAAGAAGTACCTTTTGAAATAAACACGAAAGAACTGAATCTGAGAGTGCTGGGAACGAAATTCAATTTCAGAAACTATCCGGATGATGAAGAAGTGACGGTGAATCTGATGGAAGGAAAGGTGGCTCTTAGGAACGGCATCAGGGAAATGCCTGAACTTTATCTGACGCCGGACGAAAAAATGGTTCTCAACAAGGTGACCGGTCAAATGGTAAAGAGCAGCACAAGGGCGGCCAAAGCTAATGTCTGGATTAACGACGAGCTTTTCTTTGATGAGGAGCTGCTGGAAGATATAGCTAAGAAACTGATGCGCAGCTATAATGTTAAGGTGGAAGTTGCCGATTCTTTACGCAACAAACGTTTCTATGGAAGTTTCGGTATCTCGGCCAATACGATTGATAAGATTCTGGATGTGATGGCTTCGACCCAGCAGATGAATTATAAATACGAAAACGGTGTATATATACTATATTAATGTTGAACTTAAAAAATAAAATATGAGAAACATGAATTGCATGAGATTTACTTTTTCCGGCTGACACAGGTATTTTGCTTCCCGGATATAATGTTCCGGGAGTCAGCTTTATTTGGTAATTTTTACCAAACCTTATTTCTATTCATTAATTAAAAATTCAAAAAGTTTATGGGAAACTTCAGTAAGGCTGTTTTAATAGCCTCAGTAGCTCTTTGTCTTCACCTTTCTGCTTTTTCACAAGATATATCACTGAAAGCTAAGCAAATAACGGTGAAAGAAGCGATAGAACTATTGAAAGAAAAATCCGGTTACTCATTTGTGTTTTCATCTGCGGATGTAAATACGAATAAGCGAATTTCAATATCTACGGATAAAGCGACGATTGATGATGTCGTTAAGCAAATTCTTCAGGGACAAAACAATCTGACTTACGAAATTCAGAATAAACGAATAATAGTAAAGAAGATACAACCGGAAGGAAAAACAAAGAGTAAGCGAGTTAAAGCCATCGGTAAGGTTGTGGATGATGCAGGGGAGCCTATCATCGGTGCGACTGTCAGAGAGCAGGGAACAACCAACGGAGCGGTTACCGGTATTGACGGCAGCTTTTCGCTGGACGTTACGGATAATGCCAATCTGGAAATATCTTACATCGGCTATGAGACACGCAAAGTAAAAGCCCAGCAAGGTAAAAAACTGGATATAACTTTACGTGAGGATGCGAATGTGCTGGATGAAATTGTGGTATTGGGATATGGCAATATACGCCGTAGCGATGTGACGGGTTCCATTGCATCTGTTTCATCCGAGTCTATATCCAAGGTGGCTTCGGCTTCCGTGGCCGATGCTTTGGCCGGAAAAATGGCCGGTGTACAGATTACCACTACAGACGGTGCGTTGGACGCTGAAATCAGCGTTCGCGTGCGTGGCGGTGGTTCCATTACCCAGGATAACTCGCCGTTGTTTTTGGTGGATGGTTTTCCGGTAGATGATTTGAGCGGTATTCCGCCGACGGATATTGAATCCATTGATGTATTGAAAGAAGCGTCAATGACAGCTATTTACGGAGCGAGAGGTGCGAACGGTGTTGTTATCGTGACTACCAAGAATCCTAAAATGGGTAAAACAACGGTACAGTTTAACAGCTATCTGCAGATGCGTACGCTGGCACGTAAAATACCGGTGATGAACAACTATGAGTTTGTAATGGCCGAATATGAATATCAGATGATCCGTAAAGGTTCGGATGAGGGCTTTATTAAAAACTTCGGCTATTATGACGATATCGATTTGTACAAATACACGAATACTACTGACTGGCAGGATGAAATTTTGGGCGGTAATCCTCTTTCACAGTATTATAATATAACCGTTAACGGCGGTAATGAAAAAACTAAATTCAATTTAAGTTATACCCGCAATAAAGATGAGGGACAGTTGATTGGTTCGGGACTGACACGTAATAACATTAACCTGAAATTGAATCATCAGTTGTTCAAGAATCTGAAACTGGAAACAAATGCAACGTATCGCACACGCACCATTGACGGTGCCGGAACTTCGGGAACAAATATCGTTACCGCACTTCGTTTCCGCCCTACCAACGGATTGTCGGCGGGAGTTGCCGTTGACCCCGATGATGACGAGGAAAACCTGGATGAAGACGGAAACTCTCTGAATCAGAAATATACTCCGGTAGAAGAGAATAAACAGAATTACAGAAAACGGGACGAACAGGCTATCAGCCTAAAAGCTGCCTTGGTGTGGGATGTGATAAAAGGACTGCAATTTCGTTCCGAGTATGGAATCAGTACGACTCATGCAAATGACAATCAGTTTTACGGCCCGTTGTCCAGTACGGCTTCTGCTGCGGGTATGAACAATATGCCTTCGGCTAAGCGTACCAAAACCCATAAGGAATCATATCGTCTGGCAAATACGCTGACCTATCGTAACTCGTTTAATAAGTCTCACAATGTCAATATAATGCTGGGACAGGAAATTAACCATGCGCAGAACGATAATACGTTTATGAGCGCGAAGCTATTTCCGGTTTCAGTAACGGCAGAGGCGGCTTTGGAGAATTTTGCTTTGGGAACTCCCAATCAGAGCACCAGTTACAGAAGCGCTCCCGACAGAACATCCTCTTTCTTCGGACGTGCATTGTATGATTACAAAAATCGTTATTATGCCACTCTGACGGTTCGTGCCGACGGGTCTACCAAGTTTGCTCCCGGTAAGCAATGGGGATATTTTCCGGCAGGTTCTATCGCCTGGAGAATTTCCAATGAAAAGTGGATGAAGCCTATAAGATTCATTTCCGACTTGAAGTTGAGAGCCAGCTACGGTCTGGCAGGTAATAACCGTATCGGTAATGATTTGTGGCATAATATCTATCGCGTATACAGCGGAACGAGCGCTCCCGCTTTCGGCAATGAAGAGTATAATTATTATCAGTTTGCCGACCAGACCTATCTTTATGACCCTGACTTGAAATGGGAAACAACCATAACCCGTAATATCGGTTTGGATTTCGGATTCTTTAGAAATCGTTTGAGCGGTACGGTCGATGTATATTGGAATACTACCAAGGACTTGTTGGTTCCTTCCATCATTCCCAATTCATCGGGTTACTCCCGTCAGATGACAAATGTGGGACAGACCTCAAATAAAGGAGTTGAAATTTCTTTGGACGCAAAAATCGTTCAGACAAAGAATTTCCAGTTATCGGCAAATTTCAACGTCGCGTTCAATAAGAATAAGGTGGACAAACTGGCTACCGGTGAGACCGAATGGAAAACCAAAGCCTCATTGTCCAACTGGTATGGAACGTATAACTATAAGATGGAAGTAGGCAAAAGCATGGGATTGATTTACGGATTCGTCAATGACGGGTTCTATAAGGTAGATGATTTTGATTTCGACGCGACGACTAAAAAATGGACTTTGAAGCCGGGCGTACCCGACAATTCATCATTCAGTTCCGGTAACTTCGCCTTTAAGCCGGGCGCCATGAAATTCAAGAAACTGTCCGATTCCGAATCGAACCTGATAACGGAAGATGATATGACGGTGATAGGTGATACAAATCCTAAAGTGACCGGCGGTTTCGGTCTTTCCGGTAACTGGAAAAATCTGGACTTTACGGCATTCTTCAATTACATGTGTGATTTTGATGTGCTCAATGTGAATAAACTCTACCTGCACTCGGCTGTCCGTCGTAATTATTCCAACTTATCTACGGATATGAATCTTGCCAATCGTTTCCGTTATGTGGATGACGCCGGGGTAAATGTTTCCAGTGACCCTGTCGCCTTGGCTGCATTGAATGAGAATGCCAAAACTTACTCTTGGATGTCCGTAACTCAGGGTATAACAATGACCGATTTGGTTGAAGACGGTTCTTTCCTTCGTTTGAGTACTTTGACGGTCGGTTATACGCTTCCTAAACATTGGTTGCAATCTTTGGGAGTTAAAAGCTTGCGCTTGTATTTCTCTGGAAGTAACTTGTTTACGATAACGGGATATAGCGGTTACGATCCGGAAGTGAATATCCAAAAAGGTTTGACGCCGGGTATTGATAACAATGTAACTCCGCGTAGCCGTGTTTATACAGTCGGTGTTAATTTGAATTTTTAAAATTATATAGAGTATGAGAAAAATATATATATCGGTAATTGCGAGCATATTACTGTTTGCTTCCTGTTCAGATTATCTGGATGTAAATTCTCCGTCTACGTTTGATAAGAATTATGTATTTGGCAGCGAATCCGAAATCGCTACTGCTGTCAATGGCATGTATGTGCCTATGGTCAGTGGTAAGGGTTGGGTAGGGGTCTTGCTTAAGAAGATGCTGTTTAATACGGATGTGGAGTTTAGCGGACTGTCCACCGCATCCAACCTCAATGAGCGTGCGTATGTGCCGAGTACGGGTGATATAAAGTCGTATGGTGATATTTGGACGGGTATGTATGACGGGGTGAACCGTACGAATGACGTTATAGAGGGTATCGAACAGAGTCCGTTGTTTGCCGCCGCCGATAAGACTAAACCGTCTCGTTTGATGCATTACTATGGAGAAGCGAAAGTTTTGCGCGCCATGTATTATCTGGAACTTGTCAGAAACTGGGGTGATGTGCCGTACAGAAGAACATCTGCCGGAAATAAGGATGAATTGTTTATTGGGGCGACAGACCGCAATACGATATTGACAGATATGATAAATGATTTGATAGAAGTAGAACCTTTGATGTTGTATGCGGAAGAATCCGACAGAGGAGTGGAAGCTGCTTCAAGAGAATTCTGCCAGGCACTGATAGCACGTATTGCTTTGCAAAGAGGTGGCTGGAGCCTCCGGCCGGATTATGATAATCCTGCGGCTGTGGGTGTAATGGAACGGAGTGATGATTGGAAGGAGTATTATAAAATAGCCGAGGAGTATGCCGGAAAGGTTATCTCCGAGGGTAAACACTCTTTGGCCCGCTCTTTCCGCCAGGTTTGGGTAGATGAATGTAATTGGATAGTACCGGTTGCCGATGATAATATTTTTGATGTACCGGCTAAGGTGGGCGGTTCAGGAGAATTGGCTTATTCTTGGGGAACATATATCGTATCGTCAAAGAATTCGGAAGGCGTGAATGCTTCCAATGCTCCTCACGGATATTCGTCCGGCGGTGCTAAATTGGCGCTGACATATATGTTATCTTTTGACAAGGCGGATTTACGTAGGGATATTACCTGCGAAATGTTCCGTTATGAAAATTCGGGGATGAGTTCTATTATTCAGAAGCCTTTTTCCGAACTTACTGTCGGCTGCGGCAAGTGGAACCGTTTGTTTATGGAATCGCCGCTGGGCAGCACATCCAATAAGGGTACGGGGATTAACTATACGTATATGCGTTATGCCGATGTGCTGTTGATGTATGCGGAAGCTGCCAATGAAAACCATGACGGGCCGACGGCGGGAGCCAAGGATGCTTTGAAGCAGGTACGTAAGAGAGCCTTTGCGCAGGAAGACCATGCGGAAAAGGTGGAAGCCTATGTAGATGCTTTGGGGACAAAAGAAGATTTCTTCAACGCTATTGTTCAGGAACGTGCGTGGGAGTTTGGCGGAGAAAAGCATAGACGCTATGATTTGGCGCGCTGGAACTTGTATGGCAAAACATTATATAACTTGTATTTCGATTGGATTGAATTAGGTAAGGTTGCCCGCACTAAGCAGTATGAAAATACGACAACTCCTTTTGAAGACCCTACTTATAATGCGCGTTTTGATTCTTATCCGGCCGTAGCCTATTATAAGATGGTACCGGCTGATAAAACGCTGTTCCCGGTATGTGTAGCCGAAACAATGGATTGGTATAAGGAAGGTGATGTCAATTCTTATGACGAGGCGCTACCTGCATATCCTTCTAAGAATCCTACCGGTTACTCGCGCGTAGATATGTGCGTTCAATATTGTACGCAAGTCAAAAATGCCAGCCCTCGCCAGTGGGAACCGTCTGCCCGTATTCTGCATTCGTTCTATGGATATATCAACGCTTCGAATGCCGGGTCTGTAAATCCCGAGACAGATCCTGTACGCTATTTGGTTCCTATACCGCCGGACGCGTTGTCGAGCCATCAGGGATTATTGAAAAATTATTATGGATATTAAAACTAACAGTAGGATGAAAACAAGATATATAGTACCGCTTTTACTTTTTTGTCTGTTTGCTTGCATGGCGTGTGAAGACGATAAGACGGAAATGCCCCGTTTATTCAGACCCTCTTTTATAGCTTCTTCCTGTTTTGCAGAGGATAATACCATAACCTTGGCCTGGAGAACCTCCGGTGAAGCGACTTCATATACGGTAGAACTTTCACAGGATGCCACATTTCAGTCGGAAAAGTTTGAAACTCAGACAGTGGAGCATGGTAAGTGTGTGTTTACGAATTTACGTTATGAGACTAAGTTTTATGCTCGTGTCAGAGCCAATAACGAATCTCTTGCCATCACATCGAATTGGACAGAAATGGGTTCTTCCATTTCAACTTTGTCCCGTACTATTCCTAAAATTTTATATGCCGTGGAAGGTTCGCGGATTAGTGAGACTTCTGTAGAAATCAAATGGGTGGTATCAGAGAAAAATCCGGTTGACGGATTGGCGATATGGGAAGAAGGAACCACAGAGGAAAGACAAATCAGTTTGGAAAATGCTTCCGCCGGACAATATACAATTACAGGATTAACCCCTCGCACCACGTACTATGTGGCTTTAACAAATAGCGCTGCACCGGAAGGAGCGGAGAAATACAATCAACAAAGGTTTACCACTGCGGGAATGCCTGCTGATGCGGTTGTGGTAGAAGATGGTGTCGATTTGATGGGTAAGATAAAGGCCGGTATGACAGATGCAAGTAAGCAAGTCCTTGTATTCCAATTGAAGAATGGAGTTGATTACTACCTGACGGAAGGCGGGGAAGTAGCTGCGAAAACCGGCGATATTAAATTGACCAAGAGCATTGCTCTTCTTGCCAATCCGGGAGAACGTCCTACCTTGTATATTCGTGAGGGATGCTTCAACGTAAAACCGGAAAGTGGCAATATGCCTGATATTGAATATTTTGTTGTTGATAATGTGAATATTAAGGAAACCTGGACTGACAGTAAGCCCAGTAAGGGTAGTAAGACACGTTTACTGAATATTGGGAAGCATGATGCCGGCACTGATTTTACAATAGACAGATTTGAAATTACAAACTCGGATATAGTTTTACCGTCTGCTGTCCTAATGATGAGCGACGCCAGTGAAGGGGTAACTACAATCAACCATATCCGTATAGATAATTGTTTGGTTTCAGGTATTAATACTAGTGCTGTATCAAAGCAATTCGGTTTTATTCATGCTATAAATAAAGGCTCTAATGTATGGAATGATGTCTCTGTCACTAATTCCACATTCTATGAGTTTTATATTTCACCCGGTGTGTTTGGAGCGCCTACTGCCAATGTTCCTATTGCCGCCGGTAACAAGGTTGTTATTTCTAATTGTACTTTCTACAACTGGGGCTCGAATAAGGATGGTAAAAACACTTATAGGGCTGTTGGAAATTTCTCCAAACTGACTGCTCCGCTGAATTTGTCGGTAAATAATTGCGTCTTTGGCAGCAGTGAAAGTAAAGTGCTCGATGCAGGCGGTATTAATTTGAGTTCGAAAGGTAATTATTGCACATCGGATTTTGAAAAGATGTCTGATGCCGGTTTGACACTTATCTCATTGGATACGGATGATGCTTCATTATTCCGTAATATCGAGGAGAATGACTTTACTGTGATTGATGCGGAATCCGTTATATATAAGTCGGAATATGGTGATCCTCGTTGGATTACAGTATTGGATTGATTATCTGCAAATTTAATAAAAAGCTAAAAACTCTAATTAATGAGATGTACTATGAATCTGATAGGGCTCTTTAGTCTTGCATGGGTATTCCTGTCCTGCAACCAAGAAGAAGGAAAAGATAATCCGGCGGTTCCTTTTCCGGATTATGGTGAAGTACTGGCCTTTCCCGGTGCGGAAGGGTACGGACGGCATGCCACAGGCGGCAGAACGGGTGAAGTGTATCAAGTAACGACTTTGGCGGATTCGGGTAAGGGTTCTTTACGTGATGCCGTCAGTAAGCCCAACCGTATTATTGTATTTAAGGTAGCGGGGATAATCAAATTAGAGTCTCCTCTCGACTTCTCAAAGAATTTGACAATTGCAGCACAGACAGCTCCGGGTGACGGAGTTGTCGTGTATGGCAATCGGGTTTCCTTTTCGGGGGCGGACAATTTGATATGCCGTTATTTACGTGTACGAATGGGCATGAACGGCCGTGAAGGTAAAGATGCGGCCGGTATCGCCTACGGGTCGGATATGATTTTCGATCACATGTCCGTAACATGGGGACGCGATGAATGTTTCTCCATCAATGGAGACCCTAAAAAGCCTGCCGACCAACCTCGGAATATCACTATACAGAATTCGTTCATAGGGCAGGGACTGCAACCCCATTCTTGCGGCGGCCTTATCCAGACTACGATAAACAACGGGGTTACTTTGTACCGTAATCTGTATATAGACAATAAAACCCGTAATCCGAAAGTGAAAGGACTGAATCAGTTCGTAAACAATGTCCTTTATAATTGGGGAAACGGCGGTGCTTACATTATGGGAGATACCGAGCAAAAATCGGATGCGGATATTCGGAATAATTATTTTATAGTAGGAACTACAGATAATTACGATGGCAAGAAGTTAGGCGCGACAGCTCCCTTTACCCGATATAACGAGCATTTCAGCGCCTATTTGTCCGGTAACTTCTATGATGATAATAAGGATGGCGTATTGAATGGCCGTGAACTGGAACGTACGGACTGCATGAAGAAGTCGGTTGTAGCCGGAGAGGAGATTATAACTTCTCCTACGTTCCTTGAACGTCCGTCCGATATACATCCCGAAATAAAAGGACTGATGACTGCTCAGGAAGCCTATGAATGGATTGTCGATAATGGCGGAGCTTCCCTGCCCGCACGGGATGAGGTGGATGCCTATCTTATTGACGAACTGACTTCATTAGGGAAAAAAGGGCTGATTATCCATACGGAAGAAGATATACCGACAAAAGGGCCGGGCAGTATAAAATCAGCGGATGCTCCCGCGGATACCGATAATGACGGTATGCCGGACGAGTTTGAAGATAAATACGGCCTTGATAAGAACGATCCGGCAGATGCCATGAAGATAGCGTCCAATGGATATACGAATATAGAGAATTATATATTTCTGATTAAATAGAATACCGAATGATGAAAAAATTATGTCTTGTTTTTATAAGTGTGTTGCAATTGTGTAGCGTGCCGGCAGGGGCGCAAACGAATGACAAAGCCAGAGAGATGGCGGTGAAGATAGCCGACCGTATTTTAGCGTCCACCACTTATGAGTTTGTGGATAAGAAAAGCGGGAAGACCTATACATCCTTAAAGAATACGCCATTGAATAAAGCGGTGAAGGTCAAGAGTAAATATCTGGATTGGCACTATACGAACGGAGTTACCAATATCGCCTTAATGGAATTGGGTAATAAGCTGGGTAATTCCAAATACGAAAACTATGTATTGAAAAACATGGATTTCGTATTTGACGCGGACAATCAATCTTATTTCCGCCGATTGTATGAGGAAACGCTGAAGAATGAGGGTTGGAAAGCGGTGAACGCCTTGAACTGGCACATGATTTATCGTAATAAACGTTTGGACGATAACGGACCGATGGGAGCAAGCCTGATTGATTTGAACCGGAAGCATCCTGACGAAGCGTTCCGGAAATATATCGAAAGCACCAATCATCATTTGATGTTTTCCGAGCCCCGGCTCGCCGATGGCACTATTGCCCGGTTGTGGCCGCATGTAAATACGGTATGGGCTGATGATGCTTTTATGGCTCTTTCCTTTCTGGTAAGAATGGGAGAGGTGACGGGAGATAATAAGTATTTCGATGATGCTGCCAATCAGATATTGAATTATACCCGCTATCTGTGGTGTCCGGAAAAGGGAGTATATTATCACTGTTACCATACCGACACGAAGATGCACGGAGTAGCTCATTGGTCAAGAGCCAACGGATGGATATTTATGGCAACGGCAGATTTACTGTCGAGAATGCCTGAAAATCATCCTATGCGTGAAGATGTCATCGAGAACTTCCGGATGCAGACGGATGGAGTAATCCGTTATCAGGGCGCTAACGGGTTATGGCATCAGTTGCTCGACAAACCGGATTCTTATGAAGAGATAACCGGAACGTCCATGTTTGTTTTCGGCATTGCCAAGGGAGTTAAAGAAGGATGGTTACATTCCGATTATATCTATGTGGCATGGGAAGGCTTGAAAGGGATGCTGACAAAAATCACGCCCGAGGGTGATGTCACTGCAATTTGTGCAGGTACGGGAATTATGCCTTCTTTATCATTTTATTATAACCGTCCGCAATGGAAAAACGACCCTATGGGTGAAGGACCTGTTTTGAGGGCATTGGTCGAGATGATAGATGCGCCTGCTTATACGGAAATTAAAGCAGAACAGCAATATGACAAGATAAAGTAAGCGGTTCTGTCTCTTTGTTGAGAAACTGACGTTTTTGATTCTCGTAGATTATATTGGTTGAAACCTTAGAATTCGATAAGCAGAAAAAGTTCATCATTTCTTTCTCTGATTATCGATTCTAAGGTTTTCTTTTTGAGTTGAAGCCAACGGCCTCTATACTTTTGGTAAAACAGTGTACGGAAAACAGTTCCGCCACTTTTGATAATCCTGCAATGTATTACAGCGATGCGCTATATTTTATCAACGCATACCCGCCTGCTACCTGCATCGCCATTCCCGGCAGACCGATACGGAAATCTTGTACGGCCTGGAAGAAGCTGCCAACCATAACCCACTCGCCTAAAGTACCTGCCACCTGATAGAACAGTACGACAGCCAATAAAATAGGCAGAGAGATGCGGTTGAAGCGGTGTGCCGCCCAACCGGCTGCTACCGCCAGTAATACGGACTTCAACAGAATGGCGGGAAGCACTGCCGGAAGAGGCATTCCGAACAGCAGCGAATTGATTACCGGAGAAAGAACGGCAGTCAGCAATCCCACTTTCCATCCGAATTTGTAGGCGCCGATCAAGGTAAAGAAATAGATGGGCAACCATGTTATACCACCTTGCGGTATAAGGTGGAAAAGCTGAGGAAGCGCCATATTGCCTGCAATGAACAATGCGGCCATTAAGTAAGTTTTTGCATTGCTGTAATCCAGCGAATAGAGTTTTACAGTTTTTGTTTCCATGTTCTTATAGTTTATAGAGTAATCTTATTGGTTTATCAAATAATCATTTTTATGCTTACAAAGTTATAACTATTATTTCAAACAGCTACGGTCTTGACGACGGTAATGCCTGATTTTGTCAGAAGTTGATGTTCACTCCGCCCATAACGGTGGCTTTGGGCATCGGGAAGCCGTCGTTGATTTCGTAACGTTGCGCCAGCAGGTTCTCACCCCTTACAAAGAGGTCGGCATAACGGCATAAACGATAATTGGCACGCAGATTCCAAAGAACAAAACTTTCTTTCTTCTCCTTACCTTTGCTTACGTTGGTGTAAAGGTCTTTTATATATTGCACCCCGGTTGATACTCCCCAGCGGCCTTGTGTAAAGTCAACGCCCGCATAGAGTTTATGTTCGGGAGCGGCAACCACCGGATTCTCCATGTGCAGCCAGCTATAATTGGCGTTTACTTGCCAGTGAGGATTGATGCGGTAGCCGATATTGGTTTCGAGACCCCAGTTCTCAATCTCGCCGGTATTGACGTTCTTGGGCTTGCCGTCCGTGGGAACGGTCATAATCATGTTGTCACCGTCGATGTAGTAGATATTTATGCCGTAAGACAAAGCACCGTCCAACATTCTTTGTGAGAAGGACAGCTCGTAATTCATCAGACTTTCCGCTTTTAAATCCGGGTTCTGCGGCGGAAACATGTACATTTCACGAATAGTGGGATTGCGGAAGCCCTTGCTTACCATCGCCTTCATTTCCACCTGTTCGGGCAAGTGAAACGAAAGTCCGCCTTGCGGAATCCATTCCGTACCTACGTGCGAATGATGGTCTACACGGATACCGGCATCCAAAGACAGCCATTCGCCGAGGTCTTGACGGAAGTCGACATATCCGGCAAATTCATCCATTTGCTTGTCTACCCCCGGAATACGTTCGCCGGTGGCCACCACTCTGTTCCACGATTCGCCGCCGAAGTGCTGATAGTCGAAACCCATAGTCAGACGGTTGCCGGTGAAAAGCGTTGCGCTTTGGTACCACGATACGCCCAGCATCCGGTCTTTGGAATTGAAGTGGGATTCCTGCGGTGTTCCGCCGGGATGATAGCCGTCGTTGATTTTATGGCGTCCCCAGTTGTAAAAGAAACTCAAAGCGCCGGAGCTTTTCTCATAATGGTTTTCGAGAGCGAACGAAGTCATGCCGCGCGTGACGCGTGAATCATTGTCTATATACGGATTACCGGCCTCGCCCGGATTGGAAGCCTTGAATTGGGTGATATTTACGTCGCCCCACAGCTTCCAGGCATCGTTGAAGTCATAACCCAGCTTGGCGTAACCGCCGTATTGCTCGAATTCCATATCGTCGCGATGTCCGTCGGTACGGTTGTAAGAGCCGGTGACGATACTGCTGAAACGCCCTTTTTTGATGCGGTTGGAAACCTCCGTCTGTAATGTATTGTAGGAACCGTAACCAATTTGCGCATTGGTCTTTATGCCGTCTTCCTGCATCTTGCGGGTCACGATATTGATGACGCCGCCCATGGCGTTGGAGCCGTACAGCACCGAGGCGGGGCCACGAAGCACTTCCACCCGGTCGGTCAGCATGGTTTGATAGGCGTCGGCAATGGGGTGTCCCATTAATCCCATATATTGGGGATGTCCGTCAATCAGCACCAGCAAGCCTGCCGTAGGACTGCCGCCGATACCGCGCAGACTCATTCCGCCCGCCGCTCCCGTAGACACGCCGTATCCCATGATACCGCGGCTCGTGGTGAACAGGCCGGGCACTTGCTCCGTCAGTACGGGCAGAACGGACGGCTGAAAACTTTGTTCCAGCACTTTGCGGTTGACTACGGAGATGGTCATTGGCAGATGCCGTATATCCGTTTCGTTTCTTGTTCCGGTGACTACCACTTCATCTATTGTCAGGCTTCCGGCAATGCGCGTGCTGTCTTTTGTTGTTTGCGCGAATCCTGCCATTGCCCAGATACCGGTTATCGAAAGGAGTAATATTGCTTTTTTCTTCATTCGTATTACTTTCTTCATTATTTGCTCCGCCAAAGATAGGGCGTATTTTCTTTTTCCGTTTGTATTATAGTCTCTCTTGTTTGAGATTTTCTACAAATAGGTCTATTTCCTGTAACTTTTTGGGAATATCAATGCCCTGCGGACAATGCGGGTTGCATTGGTTGCATCCGGTACAATGACTTGCCTGGCGAAGCTTCGGTACGCTGCGGTCATAGCCGATGAGGAAGGCGCGGCGTGCTTCGCGATAGTTCTCGTCCTGACTGCTTTTAGGTACATTGCCCTCGTTGATGCATCGGTTGTAATGCAGCAATATGGCGGGGATGTCCAGACCGTAGGGACAAGGCATGCAGTATTTGCAGTCGTTGCACGGAACGGTGGGATAGGTCAGCATCATCTGCGCCGTATCTTCCAGCAGCGCCATTTCTTCTTCCGTGCAGGGGTCGAGCGGGGAGAAGGTGCGGAGATTGTCTTGCAGATGTTCCATATACGTCATGCCGCTTAACACCGTCAGCACATCGGGAAAGGTTCCGGCAAAGCGGAATGCCCAGGAAGCTACGCTGTCTTGCGGACGGCGTTGTTTCAGGCGTGCCATCAGGTGGTCGTTCAGTTTGGAGAGACGTCCGCCCAATAACGGCTCCATGATGACGGCAGGTATGCCGCGCTTTACGAGTTCTCCATACAGATATTCGGCATCCGTATTGCGGGTATTTACTTCTTTGGCATGTTTCCAGTCGACGTAGTTCAGCTGGATTTGTACGAAATCCCATTTCAGTTCGTCGTGTCGGGAGAGGAGATAATCGAAAACTTTGATGTCGCCGTGATAAGAGAAACCGAGATTGCGGATGCGCCCCGCTTCACGTTCTTTCAGAAGGAAGTCGAGCATGCCGTTATCCAGATAGCGGCTGTGTAGGGCTTCCATGCCGCCCATGCCGATACCGTGCAACAGCAGATAATCAATATAATCCACTTGCAGTTCACGGAAAGAGCGGTAATACATGGCAAGTGACTCCTCGCGGCTGTGGGTGCTGGGACTGAAGTTGGACAGTTTGGTGGCGAGGAAGAACTTTTCACGCGAGTGGCGCTTCAGGGCGATACCCGTGGCACGCTCGGACATACCCTGCACATATGCCGGGGATGTATCGAAGTAATTCACGCCGTGGGCAATGGCGTAGTCTATCAGTTCGTTGACGGCTTCCTGGTCTATCTCATCCCCGTTTCCGTCCGCCCGTTTCCGGGTAGGCCAGCGCATACAGCCGTAGCCTAATAACGATACTCGGTCGCCCGTAGTAGGATTGGTGCGGTAGACCATCTTATCGGTAGGAATCTCGCCCAAAGCGGCCGATTCGCTGTCCGAACTGTTGTTTTTACCGGAGCAGCCATACAGCGCGGCTGCCGATGCGAGTGTTCCTGCGCCGGCAAGCTTGAAAAAGTCCCGGCGATTAATCTTATTGCTATTATTATTGTTATGGTTATTATTCTTATCCATAAGTCCCCAATGATATTAATTGATTCAGTCGTTTATTTATATAATTCGTGATGATACTCTTTCATTACCTTGCCGCTTCATTACTGCTTCAGCGCTACTTCAGCGTCTCATCACTTCATTATCTCATCACCTCATCGTTTTACCGCTTTTTCACCTGGTCTTTACACCGTCCTGTGCATAATATGTCCTTCCACATAGATTGCGCTGAACGGGCGTGACGGGCAAAGATTCTCACATGCTCCGCAGCCGATGCAGCGTTCGGTATTGACAACGGGTATTTTTTTGGACTCCGGATTTCCGGGGTCTGAAGCTACCATTTGTATGGCGCTGACCGGACAATGGCGGGCGCAGTTTCCACATTCCACATCATCGGTGATGCAGATGCAATTCTCCTTTATCCATACGGCGTGGCCTATCTGGATAGCAGATTTGTCAGCTTTCGTTATCGGCCGGATTGCACCTGCCGGACACACTTCCGAACACTTGGTACATTCGGGACGGCAGTAGCCGCGCTCGTAGGACATTTCCGGCTGCATCAGTTTCGTCAGGTCGGAAGAGGGGCGCAGTACTTGGTTGGGACATACGGCAACGCATAGTTGGCAGGCTGTACAGTGTTGCGCGAAATTGCGTGCGCTCAACGACCCCGGCGGAGTGATGGCGGCGGCACGTGCGGGTATCTTCTTATCTTCGATGACAGCCAGTCCGCCATCCACTTTCTTCTCTTGCGCCTTTAAGGCCGCGGTAGCGGCCAACACTGCCGTTGCCGAGAGGAATGCGCGCCGGGTATCATCTATCGGTTCGGCAGCACCGGTCGCTGCACGGGACTGATTCCGGGCAGCTACTTTCTCTACACCTGCTTTATGACGGCGGGTGTAGGTGATGGCGCCCTGCTTACATTTATCCAGACAATCCATGCACGCCACGCAACGGCTGTAATCGATTTCGTGAGCTTTGGAGTTGATGCACGAAGCTTTGCAGTTGCGTGCGCAAAGTCCGCAGCCGTTGCACTTCGCTGTGTCTATAACCGGTTTGAAAAAGGAATACTTGGACAAGAAGCCGAGTACCGTACCCACCGGACAAATCGTGTTACAGTACGTACGCCCGCCTCTCCATGCCAATATGATGAGTACGGCAAAAGTAAGGGACGCTATGATGAACGTAGGCAGGCTTTTCATCCACACCTCTGTTTCATAGAAAGCGTAGCTGTCCGCCCGTTCCGCCAGGTATGCCAGCAGATTGTTGCCCCACTGGTAGACGGGAGCGAAAAGATTGGAAGCGATACGCCCATAAGAGCTGTACGGTTCAAGCAGCGAAGCGACGGCATGAAAGCGTACCCCCGCAATGAGGGTGACGGCAAACAATGCCAGCATCCCATAACGCAGCCATTTTTTTGCGGGAGAGTAGCGGAAGCGGTTTTTCTTCCGTTTGCCCGCAAACCGGGAGATGACATCCTGAAATACGCCGAGCGGACAGATAACGGAACAATAGACGCGTCCGAACAGCAAGGTCAATACAACAAGCAGCAATACCACACCTACATTCAGTGCGAGCAGTGCGGGGAGAAACTGTATCTTTGCCATCCAGCCCATCCATCCGTGCAGCGTTCCGGTAAAATCGAGGAACAGGAGCGTGACGAGCGCAAAGAATACAATTGCAAGTGTCAGTCTGATAGTACGTAACATAGTCATAATAGTTTTATCGTCGCAAAAATACGGAGTTTATCATTAGTTTGTGTATATGGATTACAGTTGTTTTTACCAATTTTACAGAAAAAAGCTTATTTCTTGTTCAATTCCCGCTTCTTTCAGAAATTCCCGGTCGTGCGAGATAACAAGTATGGTACCTTGATAGTTACGTATCGCGGCCGTGATGATTTCAACGCTTTCGATGTCCAGATTATTGGTCGGTTCGTCCAGCATAAATATGTCGGGAGTGTTATCGGCAATCATCAGGCAGCAGAAGGCAAGGCGCATTTTCTCACCGCCGCTTAATTTGCCGCAAGGTTTGTTCCAAACGTCCTGCGGGAAAAGATAACGGTTTAAGATGGTCTTTATTTCATGTTCCGGCAGATGCCGCAGATTGAAGGTTTCCGCTTGTTCCGAAACGGTATATCCATTTTGGATAAGGGAGTATTCCTGATCCAGATAAACATAGGTAAAGTCTGCACGCTCTATCGCTCCGCCGGTCGGTGCCAGTTCGCCGGTAATCAGTTTCAGCAGGGTTGTCTTACCGCTGCCGTTATTCCCTTTAATGCACAATCGGCTGCCGCTGCGCAGCTGAAAGCTGAGGGGAGCCGGCCAAAGGTTTGCGTCGCTGTCCGGGTAATGAAAATTGATATCCCGTGCCGTAACGAGTATTTTGCCTGTATGCAATGCCGGAGCGTTGAAGTCTGTTTTCAACTTGTCGGTTCGCGATAAGGAGCCTTTCAGGCTTGTTATTTCCTGCTGAATCTTTCCCGCCTTTTCGGCGTGGACATTACTGAGCCTGCTACTGCTGTTTTCGGCGTGATTCTTCAGGCCGCCCAACAGGATACGCGGAATACCTTTCTTTATGGAAGCCTTTTCGCCTCGTGTGTTTTGCCTGGCTTTCCGTTCTTCCACTTCACGGGCGGTTTTGCGGGCGAGGCGCAAAGCCTTTTCTTTTTCTTCCAACTGCTGTTGCAGGGCGTTGCGGTGCACTTCCTTCTGTTCTTTATAGAAGTCGTAATTACCGCCGTAGTAAGCCAGTCCGTTGCGGGAAAGCTCGCAAATGGCGGGTAGCAGGTTTAGCAGGGTACGGTCGTGGCTGATAACGAGTACCGTAGCCGAAGTGCGGCGTACGAAATCATACAAGCGTTCCCGTCCGGCGGTATCCAGATGATTGGTCGGCTCGTCCAGCAGTATGGTGTCCAGCTCGCCCAGCTCCATGCCGGCGAGGAACAGGCGTGTTTTCTCTCCGCCGCTCAACCCCTTTAACGGGCGCAAAAGGGAGATACCGGCCAACTGCCATGCGTCGAGCGCGGCTTGGGCGCGTTCTTCGATATTCCAGTCGTCATCGAGCCGGACGAAGTGTTCTTCCGCCGCATCACCGTTCAGGATGGCGTGGAGAGCGGTTAGCTTACGGTCTATGCCCAATGCCTGCGCAACCGTCCGTCCGTCGTACTGCCCGAAATGCTGGGGTACATGGAAAAGATGCCCGGAGCAATATGCGCTGCCGCCGCCCGGTGATACTTCTCCCGCAAGGATACGCATCAGGGTGGACTTTCCGCAACCATTGTTGCCTGTCAGCGCGGTCTTTTCTCCGGAATTGATAATCAGATTGAGGTTGGAAAACAAAACTTCCTTATCGGTATGGATATAGCTGAGGTCTTTGATAATGATACTCATAAAAATACTGTGTTCAGGGTAGATAACATAGGTGTCCGCATGACACATTTTCAACTCTCGCAAGGCTGTGGGGAACAGACAAACACAGTAAGGGCCAAACATACACCTTTTGAGTGATGCTCAGCGTTCTGATATGAAAAGCATGTATAAAGTGATGTTTACCGAAATGTGCTGTCTTTACTTAACTATTCTCATCGGTGGTATTTATTGGTTAGCGGTTGCAAAGGTACGCATTTTATTTATAATAAGGTACACATCTTGTTTATAACATGGAAGACGCATCGAATGAAAGCGGCAGCAATGCGCTTACATTCTTCAGTTCATAAATGCCTTTTTCGCCGAACAGCAAGATGCGCATGGGGCGTTTGAAGCGTTTCTCCGTTTCGAGCATCACCTGCCGGCAGGCGCCGCATGGGGGAATGGGTTCTTCCAGAAACTCCCCGCGTTCGTTGCGGGCGGCTATGGCAAGCGTTTCTACGGCTTGGTCGGGATATTGGGAGTTGGCATAGAACAAGGTGGTGCGTTCCGCGCAAAGTCCCGATGGATAGGCTGCATTCTCCTGGTTGGTACCTGTAACAATCGTATTGTTTGCCAATCGGGCTGCCGCGCCCACGGAGAAATGTGAGTAGGGGGCATAGCTGCGGAAAGTTGCCTGACGGGCGGCATCCATCAGCTCGCGGTCGGCGGCACTCAGTTCTTCGTAGTCGTATATCTTGATAGCAATCTGTATGTTCAGGTCTTTCATAGAGTAATGGTTTATTGTAATTAATGTTACAAAGATAGGAAAGAGATTGGTTTTTTCAATTCTTTTGCAGACTTTTGTGTCAAATTCAACATTTGAAGCATGAAACCTATTTTCAGACTGACCGCTATCATAGCGCTTCTTCTTGTTTCCGTAGCCACGCAGGCGCAACGCAGAAACTCCCGCTACAATGAATACATAAAGCAATATGCTCCGCTTGCCGTAGAGCAGATGAAGGAACATAAGATACCCGCCAGCATTACGCTGGCGCAAGGTCTGCTGGAAAGCGGTGCGGGGCAAAGTACGCTGGCGCGTAAAAGCAACAACCACTTCGGCATAAAGTGCGGAAGCAGTTGGCGGGGACGCAGCGTGCGGCACGACGATGATGCCCGTAACGAGTGTTTCCGCGCCTACCGCAATCCGAAGGATTCCTACGAAGACCACTCGCTTTTCTTGAAACGCGGCGCCCGCTACGCTTTCCTGTTTAAGTTGAAGATTACCGACTACAAAGGCTGGGCGCGCGGCCTGAAAAAAGCGGGCTATGCCACAGACCCCTCTTACGCCAACCGCTTGATAACCATCATCGAGGACTACGACTTGTATAAGTATGATAGCCGCGGCATGAGCAAGCGTGAAGCCCGCAATTGGGAGAAGGAATTGAAGAAGAAGCCCTGGCTCGCCAATCCGCACCAGGTGTATATCGCCAATGACATAGCCTATGTCGTGGCACGTGACGGAGATACCTTCCACTTCCTGGGCAAGGAGTTCGGCATCAGTTGGCGCAAACTGGTGAAATATAACGACCTGCACAAAGACTATACCTTAGAGGCCGGCGATATCATCTATCTGAAAGGCAAGCGCAAGAAAGCGGCCAAGCCTCATACCGTTTATATCGTGAAGGACGGCGATTCCATGCACTCCATCTCGCAGACGTACGGCATCCGCCTGAAGAACCTGTATAAGATGAACCGCAAGGATGCGGAATACGTGCCGGAAGTAGGCGACAGGCTGCGTTTGAGATAAGCGGATTACGGCTTTTATATTCTATTGTAATTCAGTGAGGTGCGCGTACCAAAGAGATACCGCGCTTTGGTACGTCGTGTACCCTGCTTAGGTACGAAGCGTACCAGCCTTAGGTACACGTCGTACCAAGCGTTGGTATTCCTTGTACCGGCTGTTGGTATCGGCTGTACCAAAGGTTGGTATTGCCGTTACTAAAGCATGTTGTCGGCGGGATGTGCCTTGCCTGTCCCTTTTGTGTACCGGCCCGCTATCCGAAAATGTACAGAGTGTCCGAAAACGGACACTCTTCTTTTTTGTTTTAACGCTTGTTTTCAATGATTTACATTTTTGGCACGGATTTCGCAAGTATAAGGACGAAGAATCGCGGCTGTCCGTTTACGCGACAGGACGGCGGCAACATAAAACAGTAAATAAAGACAGAGAATATGGATAGAGAGATTCCGAAAGAAGTTCGTAACAAAGAACGTAACAAGAAAATCATTCGTTATGGCGGCATGGGCGCTGCGGGTATCGTCGTTATCAGTGTACTCATTTCGTTGATGCGTACCGGCGTGAAAGAAAAAGACCTTGTGTTTTCTAAAGTGAACCAGGGCACTATCGAGGTCAGCGTAAGCGCTTCAGGCAAGGTGGTTCCTGCCTTTGAGGAGATTATCAATTCGCCTATCAATACCCGTATTCTGGAAGTATATAAGAAAGGTGGCGACAGCGTGGATGTAGGCACGCCTATCCTGAAGCTGGACTTGCAGAGCGCCGAAACCGATTATAAGCAGAAACTGGACGAGGAACAGATGCGCAGCTACAAGCTGAAACAGCTCAAACTGGAGAACATGACCAAGCTGAATGACTTGCAGATGAAGATAAAGGTTTCTGCCATGCAGCTGAACCGCAAAAAGGTGGAGCTGCGTAATGAGCAATACCTCGACAGCCTCGGCTCCGGCACTACCGATAAAGTGCGTCAGGCGGAGCTGAGCTATAATGTGGCCGAGTTGGAATACGAACAGTTGAAGCAACAGTATGCCAACGAGAAAGAAGTGCTGGATGCGGAATACCAGGTGCAGGAATTGGATTTCAGCATTTTCCGCAAGACGCTGGCCGAAACCAAACGTACGCTGGACGACGCGCAAATCCGTTCGCCACGTAAGGCCATCCTTACTTACATCAATAACCAGATTGGCGCGCAGGTGGCGGAGGGTTCGCAGATTGCCGTCATCTCCGATTTGAGCCACTTCAAAGTAGAGGGCGAGATAGCCGATACGTACGGCGACCGTGTATCTGCCGGCGGCAAGGCCGTTGTGAAGATTGGCAATGAGAAACTGGAAGGGGCGGTCAGCAGTGTCACTCCGTTGTCCAAGAACGGCGTTATCTCCTTTACCGTACAACTGAATGAGGATAACAACCGCCGTCTCCGCTCCGGCCTGAAAACGGATGTGTATGTGATGAACGCCGTGAAAGAGGACGTGTTGCGCATTGCCAACGCTTCTTACTATGTGGGACGTGGGGAATACGAACTGTTTGTCCGCAATTCCGATAACGAGATTGTGAAGCGCAAAGTACAGCTGGGCGATTCCAACTTTGAGTTTGTGGAAGTTATTGGCGGCTTGCAACCGGGTGATGAAGTGGTGGTGAGCGACATGAGCCAGTATAAGAACAAGAATAAGCTGAAACTGAAATAACAATTAAATACTTACCATTATGATTAAGTTAACTGGCATCAACAAGATTTATCGTACGAACGAGATTGAAACCGTAGCGTTGGAGAATGTAAACCTCGAAGTGAACAAGGGGGAATTCCTCAGTATCATGGGTCCTTCCGGTTGCGGTAAGTCTACTTTGCTGAACATTATGGGTTTGCTGGATGCGCCTACCGGCGGAACGATTGAAATAGCCGGCATTAAGGTGGACGGCATGAAGGACAGGGAACTGGCGGCTTTCCGTAACCGGAAGCTGGGGTTTGTGTTCCAGTCTTTCCACTTGATTAATTCGCTGAATGTACTGGATAACGTGGAGCTGCCTTTGCTGTACAGAAAGGTGTCGGCCAAGGAGCGTCGCCGTCTGGCAGAGGAAGTATTGCAGAAGGTGGGTTTGAGCCACCGTATGCGCCACATGCCTACACAGCTTTCCGGCGGTCAGTGCCAGCGTGTTGCCATTGCGCGCGCCATCATCGGCAATCCGGAGATAATACTCGCCGATGAGCCTACTGGTAATCTGGACTCCAAGATGGGTGCGGAAGTCATGGAGCTGTTGCATCAGCTGAATAAAGAAGACGGACGCACCATCGTAATGGTGACCCACAATGAAGAACAGGCCAGACAAACCAGCCGTACTGTCCGCTTCTTCGACGGCCGTCAGGTAGAATAATTCCCGCCCTTCATCCCCCCATAACTCATAACTTATAACTCATAACCCATAACTTATCCCCCCTCATCACCATGCAAACCATTCGTCAAGCCCTTATGCTTCTGCGGCAGAATCCGTTGCTGAGTACCATCTTCATATTGGGTACGGCATTTGCCATAACCATGATTATGGCGATTGTAATTACCTGGCAGATGAAATATGCGGATATGGAGCCGGAAGTGAACCGCAACCGTTGCTTATATATAAGTAAGATGCATTTGCAGGGCAAAGGAAATAAGGAGTGGAATAATTATAGCTCCTGTTCGCCGGCTTTTATGAAAGAGTGCGTGCAGCCGTTGCCGGAAGTGGAGGCTTGTACGGCGTTTGTTCCGGCGGGAGTTGCTTTGGTTTCCATGCCCGATGGCACTAACAGCGTAAAGGTGGATGCCATGGAGACGGATCCGGGTTTCTGGAAAGTGTTCCAGATGCAGTTCGTCGCCGGACGCGGATTCGATGATTCGGACCGGGGCGGTGATGTGTCCGCTATTGTGATATCTGCTTCTGTCGCCCGGAAACTGTTCGGTACTACGGATGCGGTAGGTAAGACGGTGCTGCTAAACCGCAACGAGGCGCGTGTGTGCGGGGTGGTGAAGGATGTGTCCGTAATAGCCAAAGACGCTTACGCACAGGTGTGGCGCATGTATCCGGCCGATTTGCAGGATGCCGTTTCCGTTCGGAACTATATCGGCGCGCATACGGTCGTTGCGCTGGCGCGCTCATCTGCCGACTTTCCGGCCATCAGGCAAGGAATGGAGAAGCGGGTGAAAGACATCAATGCCGTGCAGAACGAAATGCTGATAGATATCATGGAACAACCCGATGAAATCGTGGCGCATGTCAATCATGTGTGGGCCAACACAGGGCCGGACTTGCGGATGCTGTACATGCAGTATTTCCTGGCATTGCTCATTATCCTTTTGGTGCCGTCACTCAATCTTTGCGGGCTGAGCAACAGCCGTATGCAGCAGCGCATCAGCGAGCTGGGAGTGCGCAAGGCATTCGGGGCGACGCGCGGCGTACTGATAAGGCAGATATTGAACGAGAACCTTGTGCTGACGCTGATAGGCGGAGTCGTAGGGCTGGTATTCAGCTATCTGGCTGTGTATGGAATGCGTACGTGGTTGTTCACCAATAGTCAGAACATCGGTACTTCCGGTGACTTCGACCTGAGCATGTCGGTGCTGTTCAGTCCGGCGGTGTTTGGCCTGGCTTTCCTTTTCTGTCTGGTCATCAACCTGCTGAGCGCGGGTCTGCCCACATGGCTTGCCGCACGGCACACGATTGTAGATTCTTTGAACGATAAATAAAGCGAGATTGATTATGAAATTCATAGTACATAACTTACGTATGATTCGGGCGCGTCTCCGTAATAACGGCTGGGTGCTTGCGGAACTGTTTCTGGTGTTTATCGTGATGTGGTTTCTCTGCGATTCGTTGGGATGCCTGAAGTATACGTTCTATCGCCCGTTAGGGTATGACATAGACCATGTTTACCAGCTTTCGATGATTACGGGCGGTGAAAGCCGGGATGCCGGAATGACAAAAGGGGATAAATATATAAGTATTCTGCAGAAACTCGAAAGGGAACCCACGGTGGAAGTGGCCGCCCTGTCGTATTGGAGCCTGCCGATGAGCGGTAATAATTCTTATAACTCGCTGGCTGTGCAAGATACCATCGGATGCGATTTGCGCATGATAAACGCCACCGGAGGATATACCCGGGTGTTCCGTATGAAAGAAGATGCCAAACGTCCGTTTGCGGCAATGCCCGTAGGAAGTGATATTACCGCCGGCAATTATGTAATGCTGAGCGAGGATGCGGTTCTTTATTTTAAGGAGAGAGTGCCCGGCTTCTCATTGGATACTCCCCTGAACTGGTACGGGGATTCTGCGAACGTCGTTACCCAAAGCGGTATGATCGGCGGTTTCCGTTCTTATCGTTATGGGGCTGACGCGAAGTGGGTTTTCCGGAGAATGGACGAGAATGTAATACGGACGGAATTGAAGGATTATACGGCGCAGATTGTTTTCCGTGTGAAAGAAAACATGGACTCTCCCGATTACAGGAGCAGGTTCCTTAAAGAGATAGCTCCGCATCTGGACACCGACAATATGTTTATAGCCGACGTCGTTCCTTATACGGAACAGCAATATCAGTTTGAGGTGGTGAGAGGCGATGTGGATAAAGTGAATACGCAGACGGTCGTTGTGGTGTTTCTGCTGGTAAATGTGTTTTTGGGGCTGATAGGTACATTCTGGTTCCGTACCCGCCGCCGTCGCAATGAAATAGCTTTAAGGCTTGCGATGGGCAGCACGAAGAAGCAGATATTCTGTTTGCTTATGGGAGAGGGATTGCTGTTGCTGACCCTTGTTACGCTCCCGGCCATGATTGTATGCTACAATGTGGGCATTGCCGAATTTACGATGGGACATACCGAACTGATTACCACCTGGCCGGTGGAATGGAGTTTCCTTCGTTTCCTGTCGGGCACGTTGGGCGCATGGCTGCTGATGGCGTCGATGGTGATAGTGGGAATCTGGTTTCCGGCGCAGCAAGCTGTCAGCATACAGCCGGCAGAGGCATTGCACGAAGAGTAAAAGTAGAAAACTGATTATAGTGTACTGTTAAAATAGCGAATGAACAGATGATAAAGCAATATTTTACACAAGCGTGGGCGCAGCTTCGCCAGCAACCGCTGATGAGTGCGGTCGGTATAGCCGGTACAGCGCTTGCCATCTTCCTGATTATGCTGGTGGTAATGATGCAGCAGGTAAAGGTGGCTCCTTTCGCGCCCGAAAGCAATCGCGACCGCTTTCTGCACGTCAAGTCGATGAGCATCTCCAATTCGAACTGGGGCGAAGGGACGAGCAACGGACCGATGAGTGTGCAGACCGCCCGTGAATGTTTCCAGTCGCTGAAAACACCGGAAGCTGTCACTATTTATACCATTTTCCCGGTATCCACACCTGTTTCTTTGCCGGGCAAGCCGGCGGTCAGCGTGGATTTGCGGCAGACGGACGACATCTTCTGGCGTGTGTTCGACTTCTCCTTTATCAATGGAAAGCCCTACGATAAAGCCGTATTCGACGCCGGACAACCGGCGGCCGTACTTACGGAAAGTGTAGCGCGCAGCCTTTTCGGTACGACCGATGTGGCGGGACGTGAATTTCTCCTCAGTCATGCGCCCTATCGCGTGGCCGGTGTCGTGAAAGATGTGTCCACGCTGGCGGATTGCGCTTACGGGCAGGTATGGGTTCCGTATACCTCGACGGGTATGGATAATGATACGTGGAACGACCGGCATATGGGAATGATGAGTTGCACGATACTGGCGCGTAGCCGGGATGATTTTCCCGCTATCCGCCGGGAAGCCGAACGCCGTAAATCGGCGTACAACACGCTCATCGGAAAGAATGGCTGGGAACTGATTTACCGCAACCGTCCCTACGACCAGGAAAAGAATGCCATCGCTTTCGGCGCCAATATCGAACCGGATGTGGATGCGGCCCGCCGCCAGCGGATTATCATCTTCGTTATCTTGCTGATAGTGCCTGCCATCAATCTTTCGAGCATGACGCAGAGCCGTTTGCGTCAGCGGGTAGCGGAAATCGGGGTACGCCGTGCTTTCGGCAGTACGCGCATGGAGCTGATGGGGCAGATTATAGCGGAGAATCTGGTGATAACCTTATTGGCCGGTATTGTCGGCCTGCTGCTGAGCGTGGTTTTTGCGTACGTGGGCAATACGTTGCTTTTTGCGCAGGAGTTCAGCCAGACTTTGAATCCGCCGGAAGTGGACGCTTCAATCCTGCTGCATGCTTCCACCTTTGCCTGGGCGCTGCTCTTTTGCTTTGTGCTGAACTTGATGAGCAGCGGTTTTCCGGCATGGCGCGCTTCACGTATCGGAATAGTGAATGCATTGGGTGGACGGTTGCACTAAACGCTCGTCGCTAACTATTAATCGCAGAAAGAAATGACTAAGAAACTTTTGGTACAGATAAAGAATGAATGGCGCAATAACCTGTGGCTGGCTTTGGAACTGCTGGTTGTGAGCGTTGTGATGTGGTTTGTGGTAGATTATCTCTATACGCGTGCGGCTACCTACTTGGAACCGCGAGGCTTTGACATCAGTCATTGTTACCTTATTGAAATGGGAAAACTCACGGACAAGAGTCCTGATTATATTCCGAACCAAACCGATGAACAGGAAGATGCCGATATTCTTGAACTTGTAGACCGCTTACGCCGCCGTCCGGAAATTGAGGCGGTAAGTCTCTCGCAAAATTCCTATCCATACAATGGCAGCAATTCTACTGATATGGTTCGGTATGATACACTGGTTTCTGATAGTTGGACTATCCGCCGTATGGTAACTCCCGATTTTGTACGTGTGTTCCGTTATCAGGGTACACGCGGTGAAACGCCCGAACAGCTTGCCGGGATGTTGGAAAGAGGAGAGTTCCTTGCTTCCGATAACCTCTACCGGAAGTACGGTCGTCCGCTGACAGAACTTGTAGGTAAACGTTGCCAGCTTTTTGGTGATACAACACAAACTTATCGATTGGGGGCGGCTTTAAAGGATGTACGTTACAACGACTTCCAACAAGCTCGAAGCTCTTATACTTTTCTCTATAAACTGGACTGGTACGATATTGGGTTGGAACTTTGCTTGCGTGTCCGGGCTAATCAAGACCATGACTTCATCCGGCGCCTGAAGGCGGACAGCGAGAAGCAGTTCCGCATCGGCAATGTCTATATTTCCGAAGTGCGTTCTTTTAAGGATATCCGCCGTAATTTCCAGCAGTCATGGAGCAATGATTTGCGTAATTACGTGATGGGAATGGGATTCCTGCTGCTGAATATCTTCCTGGGGCTGCTCGGTACTTTCTGGTTCCGTACCCAGCAACGCCGTTCGGAGATTGCCCTGCATAAGGCGCATGGAGCATCGGACATGAGTATTTTCGTCCGTCTGATAAGCGAAGGACTGCTTTTGCTGTTACTTATCACCCCGATAGCATTCATCATCGATTATAACCTGGCAAGCATGGAACTGAATTCTTGGCGCAACGGTACGACGCTGGAGTGGGGGCGTCTGTTGCTTTGCGCGGCCGTAAGTTTCGTCCTGATAGGATTGATGATTACGATTGGTATCGGTATTCCGGCGCGTAAGGCGATGAAGGTACAACCGGCGGAAGCTCTGCACGATGAATGAATTCAAGAAATTAAACCGATAACAGAATATGATACGTCTTTATTTTCAGCAAGCGCTATATCATTTGCGCGAGAATCCTATCATAACGTGGGTTTCCGTACTGGGTACGGCATTGGCCATCTGTATGATTATGGTGCTTGTCATCACTTTTCAGGTAAGGCTTGTGGACTGTGAGCCGGAAGTGAACCGCAGCCGTTCGCTGTATGTGTCTGCCATGTCCGTCAAGAACAAGGGTGGGAGCGACGGTGATTCGTCCAACGCCCGCATGTCGGTACGTACGGGGCGCGAGTGCTTTAAGAATCTCACCACGGCGGAAGCGGTCACGTTGATTTCCTTGCCCGAAAAGGTACGTGTGTCTTTGCCGGCGGGCAACAAGGCCACTGCCGACATGGTGCAGACGGACGATGCCTTTTGGTCTATCTTCCGGTTCCGGTTTCTCAGCGGCAAGGCGTTTACAAAGGCCGACAGCGATGCCGGACTGCCATGCGCCGTGCTGAGCGCTACGGTGGCGCGCCGCCTGTTCGGTACGACGGACGTTGCGGGAAAAACGGTACAACTGAACCATGTGGAGTACCGTATATCCGGTGTGGTGGCGGATGTGTCCGTACTTGCCACTTCTGCTTATGCGCAGGTGTGGGTGCCTTATACTTCCACGGATATTAACCGGCTGACGTGGTGGGAAGACACTATGGGACAGATGAGAGCGGTTATCCTCGCACATTCCGTAGCCGATTTTCCGGCTATCCGTGAGGAGGTGGAACAACTCCGCCGCAAATATAACGACGGATTGCGTGACTCGGAAGTGTTTTACCGCGGGCAACCCGATGAACAGTTTGCCAATCTTTACCGCAAGTGGAGCGAAACGCCCGATACCAAAGCCATTATCCTGCATTACACGCTCGTTATCGTCATTCTGTTGCTTGTACCTGCCATCAACCTGAGCAGCATGACGCTTTCCCGTATGCGTAAGCGCATGGCGGAGATAGGCGTGCGCAAGGCTTTCGGGGCTACGGGCGGGGAGCTGATGCGCCAGATATTCTTTGAGAACCTGTTGCTGACATTGTTTGCCGGCGTATTGGGACTTGCGCTGAGCTATGCCGCCACTTTCCTGCTGAACGGCTTCCTCTTCGACAACAGCACCAATGCCTACCTCAGCGGTGAAACCACACTGACACCGGGCATGCTGCTTTCGCCCTGGGCGTTTCTTGCGGCTTTCGGCTTCTGCTTGCTGATGAACATCCTTTCGGCGGGCATACCGGCATGGCGCGCTTCGAGAATGAATATAACGGATGCGATTAACCAAAGGTAAACGATGATTATGAAAACGATATTGAAACAAATAAAGAACGAGTGGAACAGCAATCTTTTTCTCTTTGTGGAGTTGCTGCTGGTCTTTGTCGTGCTGTGGTACATTGTGGACTGGACGCTTGTCACCACACGCGTCTATCACGCTCCGATGGGATTTGATACGGAGCATTGCTACAACATTACCGTAAGCAGGCTGGGAGCGAACTCGCCTCTTTATAATCCGGAGCTGACTGCGGATGACGATATGGATGATTTACTCCGGCTTACGGACAGGCTGCGTCATTGTCCCGGTGTAGAGGCCGTCGCCCTTTCGCAAAACTGTTTTCCGTACAATGAGGGTAGCAACGGCATCGACTTGGGCATTGACTCTGTGGCCGTCAACGCGCGTCTTCTTTGGGTCACCGCGGACTTCTTCCGTGTCTTCCGTTATTCCTTTACGGAAGAAGCGGATTTCGCCAAAGTAGAGGCCGCACTCCGTAACGATGAACTGGTGGTATCTTCCAACCTTACCGAAGGACATCCGGAAACGGGCGGTAGCGCATCCTTGCAGGGACGGGAAGTTTCGCTTTTGAACTACGGTAAGGACGTCCGCCGCCGCATCGGTGCGGTGGGTACGCCTGTGCGCTGGTCGCATTTCCATACGCCGTCGCAGTGGGGCGGGGCTTTTGCCGCCCTTCCGCTTGACGTGAACAGGTTACGGGATTTTGCAGACCCCCGTTATATCACCGTCAGTTTGCGCGTTTCCGAAGATGCCGATAAGGACTTTGCCGAAAAGCTGATGGATGAGGCCGACCGTCTTTATCAGGTGGGCAACCTTTATCTGCTGGATATTACACCGTTCGGGCATTTGCGTGAAATCTGCGAGCTGGAAGACATGAACGAATGGAAGACACAGCTTTGCGTGCTCGGTTTCCTGTTGCTGAATATCTTCCTGGGTGTTATCGGAACATTCTGGTTCCGTACGCAGCAGCGTCGTAAAGAGGTTGCGTTGCGGCTGGCGATGGGCAGCTCGCGCCGGGGTATTTTCTCCTACCTCATGTATGAGGGGATACTGCTGCTTACGTTGGCGGCTCTGCCGGCGGCTGTCATAGCTTTTAATATCGGTTATGCCGAGCTGGTGGATGTGGGCAAGATGCCTTTCGATGCCGTACGTTTTTTATCGGCTCTCGTTTTGACATGGATGCTTATGGCGCTGATGATTGTTGCCGGAATCTGGTATCCCGCCTATGGAGCGATGAAAGTACATCCGGCCGAGGCATTGCACGATGAATAAAGTTTTTTTAAGGAAAAAGGTGTAAATTCTCAATATAACCTTGTATATTTGCGTGACTATAAAGAAGTTTACGCAGACAAATCAAAACAAACGAAATGGGAAAACACTTTTTCTTACTATGTTCATGGGCTTTCCTGTGCTTGATATCGGGAACACTTTCGGCTGCGGAAAACAACTATAACGTACTTTTCATACAATCATATACCAACAGCGCTTCTTGGCATGATAATCTTATTACCGGTCTGCAGAACGGCTTGGAAAAGGGTGGCGTAAAGGCTGACGTGGTAACGGAATACCTGAACGCCGACTTTTGGACTTTCGCTTCGGAGTGCGTTATCATGCGCCGTATATGCGAACGTGCCAGGCAGCGTAAAACAGACTTGATTGTGACGTCCAGCGATGAGGCTTTCTTTACTTTAACCCATTGCGGCGATTCTTTGCCGTATCAGATACCGGTGGTGGTTTCGGGCATTAAGTATCCCGATAAGAAGCTGTTTGACAGAATGCCGAACGTTTCGGGCTTCACTTCAAAGACGGATTTCAATGTGCTGCTTGAAGAAGCCATACGTCTGTTTCCCGCGCGCAAGGAGATTGTCTGTCTGACGGACAGCAGCTTCTTGAGCTCCAAAGGGGTGGAAGCGGTGGAAGATGCCTGGGTGGCTTTTAAGGAGAAGCATCCCGGATACAGTTTGAAGAAACTGAATGTGCAGGAGAAGTCCCTTAACACCATTATTACCTCTATCTGCTACGATTATCACGCGTATAAGCACATTGTTATAGCTCCTAAATGGATTCCTTTTCTTTCCTTGAAGCTGAAAGCTCCCGTATTTGCCAATCAGAACCTGGCGATGACGAGCGGCGTGTTATGCGTTTATGACGTAGAGCCGGCGGCAGATACCTATGCTGCGGGCGTACAGGCGGCGGACATTCTGAAAGGGCGGTCGCCCGATTCGTTCGGGGTAGGGGATTTGGACGGTAAGTTATTGTTCGATTATAAGCAGCTGGACTTTTTCCATGTGGACGTGGAGAGCGTTGAGAAGCGGGGAACCATTCTGAATGTGCCTTTAATGGATCGCTATCGGGTTTGGTTTATCCTTTTCTATTCGGTGACGGTGGGCGCGCTGGCGTTTCTTGTGGCCTGGCTTTATCGGAGCAACCGGCGCGAGGCTCGCAAGCGCATCCACGCGCAGACCCGTCTGCTGATACAGCATCGTTTGGTGGAGCAACGGGATGAATTCGATAAGATATTCTGCTCCATTCGCGACGGGCTGATAACGTATGATACGGATTTGCGGATCCATTTCGTCAACCGGGCTTTGGTGGAGATGCTGGGCTTATCGTCCGATACGTATATGGCACGTTCGTACGAAGGGCAGATTGCCGGCTCCATTTTTCATATCTACATGAATGGCGAGAATATCCTGCAAACTTTGTTGAAGCAGGTGATACGGGACAAGAAACCTGTTATTATACCGGAAAAGGTGTTCATGCAGGAGAATACGAAAGGCACTTATTTCCCGGTTTCGGGCGAGGTGGTACCTATCTTTGCGAAAGACAAGCTGACGGGTATGGCCATTGTCTGCCGTAACATATCCGAAGAGGAGATGCAGAGGCGTTTCTTCAATATGGCCATCGAAGAGAGTTCCATCTATCCGTGGCAATACAACACGCGGCTGAAATGTTTCCACTTCCCCGGCGGATTGTTGCAACGCTTCAACTGCTATGACAATACGGGGTATATATCCAGGGAAGAGCTGGACCTGATTATCCATCCGGGAGACCTGCCCCGTACACGCAAGCATTTCAATGATATCATGCTGGGACACGAGCCGAACTCGCGTCTGAGTTTCCGGCTGCAAAACGCGGATGGCAGGTACGAGTGGTGGGAGTTCCGCAGTACCGCTTATGACGGTCTGACGGCGGATATTCCTTATATGGTATTGGGTGTGTGCCAGAGTATTCAGCGCTATAAAGACACCGAAGACGAGCTTATCGCCGCCCGTGACCGGGCTTTGCAGGCCGATAAACTGAAATCGGCGTTCCTTGCCAATATGAGCCACGAGATACGCACTCCGCTGAACGCGATAGTCGGTTTCTCCGATTTGCTGAAAGACCTGGAAGCGTTTTCTTCGGAAGAAGTGCAGCAGTTTGTCGAGACCATCAATATAAACTGTACCCTGTTGCTGGCTCTGATTAACGATATTCTGGACCTTTCACGCATCGAGTCGGGCACAATGGACTTTCAGCTCTCTTCCTACAACCTTACGTTTATCATGCAGCAGGTCTACGACTCTCAGAGGCTGAGCATGCCGCAAGGGGTGGAATTACGCACCGACTTTCCGGAAGGGACAGGCAAAGATATCGTTACCGATTCCGTACGTTTGAAGCAGGTTGTGAATAACCTGATCAACAATGCCAGGAAGTTTACCGTGAAGGGCAGTATCACGTTGGGATACAGCATGGAAGAACCCGGATACACAACCGTCTTCGTGGAAGATACCGGGGCGGGTATATCCGATGAAGACCAGAAACATATCTTCGAGCGTTTCTATAAGGCGGACAGCTTTACGCAAGGCGCAGGTTTGGGGCTGAGTATCTGCCAGACGATTGTGGAACGTCTGCATGGAACAATAACGGTAACTTCAAAGCTGGGCAGAGGAACCCGCTTTGAAGTCAGACTGAGCGACGATGTAATGTAATTGCGGAGCGTTTACAGCCTTATTCTATCCTCTTGCATCCGTTCGACTGCAAGAACTCGTCAAGTATTTGTTCATGGTTGCCATGCAACAGGATGTGATGGTTTCCCAGCGGATTTCTCAGGAAATATTCTGCCGGAGCATTCATTTTTATGCGTACCTGCGTGCGGCACATATTGATGTAATTGGTGTTCTCGATGAGCGTGCCCGTACCGAGGTAATACTCATCCAGGCATTCTCCGCCGCATTTCACGATTGTCACGTCTCCGGTGGGCAGTATTCCCTGTATGCCGATACCGCTTTCCGTTTCAAAGTGATTGCGGATGATGAACTGCTCTGTCTGCGCGATGCCGATTGTACAATGCGCCAGTATGATTTCGTTGGTGCGCGCGTTAATCATGGACGGGTTGGCCATGAAAGCGGGTTTCCCTGTAAGCACTTTGGCGGTGAGCATGGTGAATATGGATTGCAAATCGCCTTCGCATCCGGCGATGATACCCTCGTCGTTCAGCAGGGAAAGCGCCAGGCATCCGGTAGTGCCCGTCTGCTCTATCAGGCGGAAGCAGCTCAGGGTGAGCGCGCTTAAGCGGTCTTCGTCCACAATCTTTCGGATAGCCCGGTACAGGCGCATCGCCTTTATCATATCTTCGGGGGACGCTTCCCGGCAGGCAAGCGCTTTTCCGGCGAGGCGGGCGCATGCTTCGCCCACTTCGTCATCGGTGATTTGAGCGTAATATTCGTAGATGCGGTCAAGGGCGACATCGGTGTATTCCACTCCCCAACGCCGCTTGGCAAGCAGATAATCCACGTTGCTGGCAATGAGCCAGCCGGACGGGGCGCCTATCACGCCGATGCGCATCCCGAAAAGGCTGCGTTGCGCCATGAAGTTGCTGTGGAGTACAAAAATGCGTTTGATGATTTCGGACAGTTCGCCGTGAAGGATTTCGCTTTTCATGCCGCGTCCGCGCAGCCAGGAAGATATTTCGAGGGCGGCGGCGAGTGAGTTCTGCATACCGTCCGCAAGGATGATGGCGGGGCGGGGAAGCGATTCGAAATGCTGGATGACCAGCCGTTCCACTCCGCCGGTGGCGATGAACAGGATGCTGAAGTCATCGGGGGTCAGCTTGTTAATATCTTGATAATCTATGAAATTGACGGTGAAATATTTCTCCAACTCAGTCAATATTATTTCATGGGAACTGCGAACAGATGCTTGCTTATGTAACAGTGAAGCAAAAGTTATTAGGTTGATGACCATGGTATTACTTACTATTTTTAATGTTGATTTATGATAAAACGGTTGTAGTTGTCCATTTGTTTACTATTTCAAAGGTACAAGATTCTTTTGAAATAGCATAGTGTTTTTAATATAGATAAGGTTTTTAAAGTTTTTATGTCTTAGCTTCCCTTCAGTATCAAATAAATCACTACATTTGCGACTTAAATGATAAAATGATATAAAAAACTCATGCCAACAATTTCTATTCGCGGAATGGAGATGCCCGCATCTCCTATCAGAAAGCTGGCTCCTTTGGCAGATGCAGCCAAGCAACGGGGCACCCATGTATTCCACCTCAATATCGGACAGCCCGACCTGCCTACGCCGCAAGTCGCGATTGACGCCATTCGCAATATTGACCGTAAGGTGTTGGAGTACAGCCCCAGCGCGGGCTATCGCAGCTATCGTGAAAAGTTGGTGGGATATTACGATAAATACAACATCAAGCTCACCGCCGATGATATAATCATTACTTCCGGCGGTTCGGAAGCCGTGTTGTTCTCATTTATGGCCTGTCTTAATCCGGGTGACGAGATTATCGTGCCGGAACCGGCTTATGCCAACTATATGGCGTTTGCCATTTCCGCCGGCGCTAAAATCCGTACGATTGCGACGACCATAGAAGAGGGGTTCTCGCTGCCTAAAGTGGAGAAGTTCGAGGAGTTGATAAACGACCGCACCCGCGCCATCCTGATTTGTAATCCCAATAATCCTACCGGTTATCTGTATACCCGTCGCGAGATGAATCAGATACGCGACCTCGTGAAGAAGTACGACCTTTTCCTCTTCTCCGACGAAGTGTATCGCGAGTTTATCTATACGGGTTCCCCATACATCTCCGCCTGCCACCTGGAAGGCATCGAGAATAACGTGGTTCTGATAGATTCCGTTTCCAAGCGTTATTCCGAATGCGGTATTCGTATCGGTGCGCTGATAACGAAGAACAAGGAGATACGCGATGCCGTTATGAAGTTCTGCCAGGCGCGTTTGAGCCCGCCGTTGATAGGCCAGATTGCCGCCGAAGCATCCCTGGATGCCGGAGAAGACTACCTGCGCGATACCTACGACGAATACGTGGAACGCCGTAAGTGTCTGATTGACGGTCTGAACCGTATTCCCGGCGTATATTCGCCCATTCCTATGGGAGCGTTTTATACCGTGGCCAAGCTGCCCGTAGACGATTCGGACAAGTTCTGCGCATGGTGTCTTTCCGAATTCGAGTACGAAGGCCAGACCGTTTTCATGGCTCCGGCTTCCGGCTTTTATACTACTCCGGGTTCCGGCCGCAACGAGGTGCGCATAGCTTACGTCTTGAAGAAAGAAGATTTGACCCGTGCGCTGTTTGTGCTCTCCAAAGCGCTCGAAGCCTATCCGGGACGTACGGAATAGTTGTTCGGGAAGGTGTACCGGATAATCGGTCTGTCGAATGTAAGAATAGGGCGCGGATTACACGGATTTCACGGAGAAAGGACTAAGAAAGCCTGCGGAATCCGTGTAACCCGTGCCCGGAAGAAATCGGAAGATATATAATACTACTGATGAATTTATCCCGTTTCATAGCGCTGCGTATTTACCGCAGTTCCGATGCCGGAAAGCAAGTTTCCCGTCCTGCCGTGCTGATAGCGACCGTCGGTGTCGCTATCGGATTGGCGGTGATGATTATCGCTGTGTCGGTGATAATCGGTTTCAAGAGCGAGGTGCGCGATAAGATAATCGGTTTCGGCTCGCATATTCAGATAAGCAATTCGGACGCGGCGCGTTCTTTTGAAACCCGCCCCATAGCTGTGACGGACAGCATGATTGCCACCCTCGCAGATAATCCCGACGTGAAACATGTGCAACGCTATTCCACCAAGCCGGGGATGATAAAGACGTCCGACGCCTTTCAGGGGATGGTGCTGAAGGGTATCGGACCTGAGTACGGCAGTTCTTTCTTCCGTCGCCACCTGGTAGAGGGAGAGTTTCCGCAGTTCAGCGACTCGGCTTCTACCAACCGTGTCGTCATTTCGAAGGCGATGGCCGACAAGATGAAACTGAAGCTCGGCGATAAGATAGACACCTATTATATACAGGATGAGGTGCGTGCCCGCCGTCTGACCGTCACGGGCATTTACCAGACCAACTTTTCCGAGTACGATAACCTGTTCCTGCTCACCGACTTGTGCTTGGTGAACCGCCTGAACAAATGGCGTCCCGACCAGGTGAGCGGAGTGGAGCTGGAGCTATACGACTACGATAAACTGGAAGAAGCCACCTACCGGATAGCCGATGAGGTGAGCCGGCGCCCCGACCCGTACGGAGCGGACTACTGTGTGCTCAATGTGGAGCAACTGAACCCGCAGATTTTTGCATGGCTCGGCATTCTGGATGTCAATATATGGGTTATCCTTATCCTGATGACCGGTGTTGCCGGCTTCACGATGGTGTCGGGATTGCTGATTATCATCATCGAGCGTACTTCCATGATTGGCGTTCTGAAATCTTTGGGCGCGAATAATCTCACTATCCGCAAGCTGTTTCTTTGGCTGGCGGTATTCCTTATTGGAAAGGGAATGTTGTGGGGCAATGCGATAGGGCTGGCTTTTTACTTTATCCAGAAATGGTTCGGCCTGTTCCGCCTGGACCCCGAAACCTACTATATGGACACCGTTCCCGTGTCTTTCAATATCTGGATTTTCTTGTTGCTGAATGTCGGTACGCTGCTGGCTTCGGTCATTATGTTGCTGGGGCCGTCATACCTTATTACACGGATTCATCCGGCAAATTCCATGCGCTACGAGTAAGAGCGGGTATGGCAATCAAATCCCTGTCACGGCAGAGCCGAATCCGTCTTACGGGATGGATGATTTCGTCTTACGGAACGGATATTTTCATCTTACGGGACGGGTGGTTTTCATCTCATGGGACGAATAATTTCATCCCACGGGATAGATGTTTTCATTCCGCAAGGCGAATAACTCCGCCCCGTGGAATGGATTTATTTTCTCAGGAATCCGCTTTTCTTTCTAAACAGGCAGTAGAGTTTCCAACGGAGAGACTGCAAAGGTTGAAGCACGTCGAATACGGGCAGTGACCAGTAGTATCTGCGTTGGTCGTTCAAATCTTTTGCGGTCTTGTTGATGATGATGGCTTGCAGGATAAACCGAAATATACAGATAAGGAACGCGATGCCCGCCGCCAGCCAGTGAAAATGCAGTATACCTGCTGCGAGCGCGGCTATCCATGCGGCATGGAACGCCAGGCGGGTGGTGGTTTCCAATCCGGCCAGCCAGCGTTGCGCACCGTGGTAGAGGCGGGCGGTAGATGCGTAGCCTATCTTTTCTTCCCGCCAGTCTTTGGCGCGGAATACGGGTTGCATGCGTACGATAGCATCCGCATCGGTTTCTACACGGGTATTCTCGGCTGTGGCTACATGGTTGATAAACAGGTCGTCATCGCCGCGTTGAAGGTTGAGATGCGCGGAGAAGCCTTTCTCCCGGTAGAACAGTTCTTTGCGGTAGGCGAGGTTGCGCCCGATACCCATATAAGGGCTTCCGGCAAGCGCAAAACCGAGGTAACGCATGGAACTGAACAGGTTGTCGAACGCCACACGTTTGTGCAGCCAGCCTTTGCCGCGCTCATAACCGCTATATCCCAGAACGACTTGCGTACGCGAAGTGAAGTTACGTGCCAGCAGTCGCAGCCATTGGTCGCTTTGCGGACGGCAGTCGGCTTCGGTAAAGACGAGCCAGCCGTATTTGCTGGCTTTCACGCCGAGAGTGGCGGCGAGCTTCTTGCGGCTGATATAGCGTGAAGAGTCGGGGACGAAGCTGTGGTAGAGGTGCGGGTATTTCTCTTCCAGCAGGGTGAGGTAATCTTCGCTTTCGTCCGTATCGCCGTCATTGATAACGATAACCTCAAACTGCGGATAATCCTGCTCCAGCACAGCGACCAGATTGCGGCGCAGGTTCTCGGATTCTTCACGGGCGCAGATGATGACCGATACAGGGGGGAGCTCTTGGGAGAAGTGTACATTGTCTCGTTTCACGTCACGGCTGCGCATGTGAATACGGTTGTACAGACAAAAGTAATAAAGGGCTTGAATGATAAAAAGAGTTCCCGTCGCTGCGAGTAATATCTTCTCGGTTGTATCGAATGTAAATGCTTCCATGTGTCCTATGACGTTTTATAACGTGCAAAGTTACGAAATTCGGCACAGATTACATGGCCTGACGCGGATTATTTATTTCCGGCACGACTTCAAACTTCGTTTCGGGGAAGTGTCTGGCAAGGTAGTCCCGTATGTATTGCATCGTATCGTTTTGTATGGTCGTGTCCTCTACCGTGGGATAAAGGTTGTACAATACGGTGTCGAGTGTGATTCCCCGGTGCTTAACGGCTTCAAGGCTTAGCAGGGTGTGATTGATGCTGCCCAGTTTGCCGGATGTTACGAAAATGAGGGGATAGTTTTTCTCGGCGATGTAGTCTATGGTGAGATATTCTTCCGTCAGGGGAACCATCAGGCCGCCGGCGCCTTCTACCAGTACGATGTCGTAGCGACGGGCGAGTTCGCGGGTGGCGCGCTCTATTTTGCCGAAGTCGATGGGGCGGTTGTCGATACGAGCCGCAAGGTGGGGAGAGCAGGGGTAGGAGAAGATTTCGGGCATGGTGAGCCCTTCTTTATCTTCGGGCAGGTAGCCTGTACCCATGATACGGCGGTGAAGGTCGATGTCTTCGGAATGGCCGGTGTTGCCGGTTTGGATGAATTTCTGGGTGATGACACGCTGTCCGTTTTGGGATATCTGCTTGGCGTACCAGGCGGTGCAGTAGCTTTTTCCGGCATCGGTATCGATACCGCTGATGAAATAGATGTCGGTATTCATGTCTTTTTATACTTTATATTTTATCTTTTTTGCCCTTACAGGGCGCAATGAATATTGGTTATATTCGTATTCCCGGGGTGTTACCCCGGGCTTTGCGATAGAAGGCTTTCAGCCTTGGGTTGCTTTATTATTTTATGCTCTATTATTTTATGCTTTTCCTTTATGTTTTATCCTTTATGCTTTATCCTTTAAGTAAGTGCCGATATTTTAACCATTTACTTATGATTTGGGATTTAATCCTATTTGACAAATTCCAAGCCTGAAGGGCTTTTATCTCTAAGCCCGGGGTAACCCCCCGGGGATAAATGTTCTCGTTATTCTTCGCCCTGTAAGGGCACAATCTTTTTATCTTATCTTTTTTTGCCCTTACAGGGTGCAATGTTGGTTATATTCGTATTCCCGGGGTGTTACCCCGGGCTTAGCGATAGAAGGCTTTCAGCCTTGGGTTACTCTATTACTAATATCCTCTATTCTTTATCTTTCATGTTTTAATCTTTAATCTTTTATCTTTTCCTCTTCCTCGCAATCACATAAATCGGGTGATAAGTCAGCGAAACGCTGCGGTCGTCGTTGCCGCACATCCGTATATATTCATCACAGAAACTCTGCAAACGTCCGCGTGTCCAAACTCTCTTTTCCGTGCCGGTAACTCCGGTTTGTTTGAGGTGTCGCAACACTTCGAGCGGAGTGCCGAACGGCAGGGAGACAATCTCTTCTTCGGCATAAAGAATCTCGAAACGGGGAGAGAGCAGAACTTTCAGGTTATCGAGCGACAGATACTCCAGTCCGTGTCCGGTCAGGGTATGTATCTCCCGCATATTCTTCTTCCCGAAAGTACTGAATGCAAGAATGCCGCCGTCCGACAGAAAGTGGTGGCAACGGGCGAAGAACCGTTCCGTATCGGCAAACCATTGCAAGGTGGAGCAGGACGTTATCAAGTCCGTCCCTTGCGGGAAATCAAGCGTTTCCGCGTCACACGGCAGAAAGCTGACGGCGGTAGTTGCAGGAGAGCTTCCGTAAAGTTCCACATCGGCATCGTAAAGAATCCCAGAGGCGTTGCCAGCCTGAGGAGCGCGTGGCAGACGCCCGCCACTCGTCAGCAAGTCGTGTATGCACTCTTCCATTTCGGGGCACAGGTCGTTAAGCAGCAACGTTTCCGGTTGCAACGTGCGCAGCAACAGGCGGGAGTAACAGCCCGTACCGCACCCGAACTCCGCAATATGGCGGAAGGAAAGGGCGGCGTTCTGCGGTTGCTGCCTGTCACCGTTACCGTCCGGTGCGGCAGCGGATGTACAGGCGTGCACCGTGAGCAGGCGCAGCATTTTTTCCGCAACCTGCTGCTGTACGCGGGCTTCGCTGCCGTATGTGTCTCGCGCATGGGCAAAGCGCCGTGCCACGAGAGCTTTGTCAATGGATTGGGCGTTGCAAGTCATTTCCTCTGTCGTTTCATTCGATATTGATGGATTTGAGGTGGTGCATAAAGTCGTCGATGGGCATTTCCCACATGTCCTGCAACAGAAAACGGAACATGGACGCGTCATAGTGTGCGCTGTCCGTCAGGATTACATTGTTGCACATCAGGTTGTCGTGGTTCATTTCCAGGTTTTCAGGCGGAAAAATCCGGTCGTTGCTGCCGATAAAGGCGTAATCGTAGTCGTATTCGTACCTTTCGAAGTTCTCCTGAAACCTTTCTTCAGTCTCCTCATCATAACCTTTATGCTCCATGTTTCCAAACATCTCGAAGTACCGCTCCCGGATGAGCCTCAGTTCTTCCTTGATTTCATCGAAGTCCCGTCGGGGAGTTATTTCCATGAAGGCCTTGTAGGCGTTGCTGTCCTTGCACATGCGGCGCAGGAACTTCTGGAGCGAGGCGGGGGTGAGTCCGTCGAGAGTGGCCTGATAGGTTTGCACGGGAATACCTTCCAGATTGTCTATGGGGCTTGTACTTCCGTTGAAGGCTATGCTGAAAATCTTTTCCCGGGGAACTTGGCTGAGTATGAGAGAACCTGCCCACACTCCCATAGACCAGGCTACCACGTTTATCTGCCGGTAATGGTCGAAGACGGACGTGTCGAAGTCCGGTGTGCGGTAGTCGTAGCAAATCATGTAGTCCGTATCCTTGGGATGATACTGCTTGAAAGGAGTTTCATCTGCCGCCCATCCGGCAAAGAAAAGGAGTAACTTGGGGTGATTCTCGTTGATGATATACACTTGTTTCATTGTTTTTTCTTTATTAAATGATAAATATCGGTTGATGTTTTAATGCCGTTTGTCATAGGCATTGCTAAGTTTGAGTATGAACGGTCAGGTAATTCGTTAATTCTTCTATCTCCTCGCTTCTGATTTCCGCTGTCAGCGAAAAACGGATGCGTGATGTTCCTTCCGGCACTGTCGGCGGACGGACGGGCAGGGCGTAAAAGCCGTGCCGTTGCAAAGCCTCTGCCTGCAGGACGGTATCCGCGCTCTGTCCGACAATCATCGGAACGATATGGCTGGCGCCGGGACATGTATATCCTAGCGCTTGCAGGGCTTCGCGAAGCGTTCGGCCGATATGCGCCAGATGTTCGCGCCGTTCCTGCATATCTGCCAGTCGGCGTACAACAAACAGTGTCCATGCTATGTTTACGGGTGGCAGCCCGGTGGTGAAAATAAGTGTGCGCATGCGGTTTACGAGATACTCCCGTACCGTCTTTTTGCATACGATGTAAGCGCCTACGGACGCAGCCGCCTTGCCGAATGTACCGACGAGAAAGTCGATGTCGCGGATACAACCGTATTCCTCGGCGCAACCAAGCCCCCGCTTGCCGCGTACGCCGAAGGCGTGGGCTTCGTCCACATAAAGCAGTACGTTGTCATATCGGCGTTTTAATCCTGCCAGGGCTTGCAAATCCGCCCGGTCGCCATCCATGCTGAAGATGCTTTCGGTGACGATGATGATTCGGCGATAGGCGGAATGATGCTCTTTCAACAGCCGTTCCAATTGCGCCAAATCGTTGTGGCGGTAACGGACGCACTTGGCCGCCGAAAGACGGATGCCGTCAATCAGACTGGCGTGGACGAGCTTGTCGGCAAGTATCAGCGTCCGCGCATCGCTTACGGCAGGCAGGATACCCGTATTGGCATGATACCCGCTGTTGAAAATCAATGCGGCTTCCGTACCGAAAAGGTGCGCCAGCTCCGCTTCCAGTTCTTCGTAAACGGTGAAGTTGCCCGTCAGCAGCCGGGAAGAAGAAGAGGCGGGCAGGAACGTGTCGGGAGTAAGCGTGCGCAGGAACTCCTCGCGCAAGCTCCGGTCGGATGCCAGCCCCAGATAGTCGTTGGACGAAAGGTTCAGCATACGCGCGCCGTTCACGACGACATGCCTTCCGTCGTGCACCATCTTGGGCAAACGGCGCAGGTTGCTGTGTTCTTCAAGGTGTTGCAGCTCTTGCTGCATTTCATATATTGTATCCATTGTTCAACGCTTTCTTATTTCATTTCTTCCACAATCTTAATCAATCCTTTCGTCAATACGCCGAGCTGTTCCGGTTCGATGATGAAAGGCGGCATCAGATATACCAGCCTGCCGAACGGGCGTACCCAGATGCCTTCTTCAACGAAGCGTCGCTGCATCCATGCCATATCCACCGGCTGTTTGGTTTCTATGACGCCGATGGCTCCGAGTACGCGTACATCGGCCACTTGCGGCAGTTGCCGTGCAGGTTCCAGCTCCTGCCTTAGCTGTGCTTCGATGCGGGCAACTTTCTCCTGCCAATCATATTCGGGAGACGTGAGCAATCGTACCGATGCGCAGGCCACGGCGCATGCCAGAGGATTTCCCATGAACGTGGGGCCATGCATAAACGTGCCCGGGGCATGGTTGGAGATGGTGTCCGCCACCTCGTTGGCGGCCAATACGGCGGAAAGCGTCATGTAGCCGCCGGTCAGAGCTTTGCCTATGCACATGATGTCCGGCTCTGTTCCGGCATGCTCCCAGGCAAACAGCTTTCCGGTACGTCCGAAGCCCGTCGCTATTTCATCGAAGATGAGGAGCAGACCGTGCTCACGGCATAGCTTCGCCGCTTCGCGCAGATACTGCGGATGATAAAACCACATTCCGCCTGCGCCCTGCACCACGGGTTCCAGTATCAAGGCCGCCAGCTCATCGGCGTGTCGCTCCATGATTTCTTTCAGCGGGAGAATATCATCCGGATTCCATTCGCCGCCGAAGCGTGAGCGGGGTTGCGGAACAAAGTACCGTACCGGGAGCGCCGAACCGAAGAGCGAGTGCATCCCCGTCACCGGGTCGCACACCGACATGGCGTTCCACGTATCTCCGTGATAGCCGCTGCGGATGGTGACAAAGTTATTCTTCTTGCCCCGGTTCTTGGCGTACCAGTACTGCACAGCCATTTTCAAGGCCACTTCCACGGCCACCGAGCCGGAGTCCGCATAGAATATCTTCTGCATGGAAGGCGGAACCAGCGGTAGGAGCAGTTTTCCGAGTTCGATGGCGGGGTCGTGCGTCAGTCCGCCGAACATGACGTGCGACATCCTGCCGAGCTGTTCCGTGGCCGCCCTGTTCAGCGCCGGATGGTTGTAACCGTGTACGGCGCACCACCAAGAGGACATTCCCTCTATCAGCGTCTGTCCGCTTTCCAGCGTAATCGTTGCTCCGTCCGCCCGCTTCACCTTATATACAGGCAGCGGATCGGTGGTCGAAGTGTATGGATGCCACAGATGCTCGCGGTCGAATTGCGAACCGCAGAACTCATATCCGGCTTCTTCTATCAGCTTCTTGTCGTCGGAAATCTTAGAGCCGAGCGTGGTCAGCAAGTCGCCCACGATGGCCGAGTTGATACCTATATATAAGGACTTCTTCACCGCATCCTTGCTCAGTTGCGAACGTCCGCCCGCAAAGCGCAGGTAGGCCGTGGGATTGATGAAGCGGAACAGGGCGATTGTTACCAATACCTCTTCTTCCGTCAGCGCCTGCCGGTTTTCCAGCGGAGTGCCCGGAATGGGGCTGAGCAGGTTGATGGGGATGGACTGCACTCCCAGCTCTTTCAAGGTAAAGGCGAACTCGATACGCTGTTCCATCGTCTCGCCCATACCGATGATGCCGCCGCTGCAAATATCCATACCCGCGTTGCGGGCGGCTTGCAGGGTGCGCAGCTTGTCTTCTTGCGTGTGCGTGCTGCACAGGGTTGGGAAGAAAGAGGGGGCTGTTTCCAGATTGCAGTGATAGCGTGTGATACCGGCATCGTGCAGGGCTCGCAGTTCCTTTTCGTTCAGCAAGCCCAGAGAGGCGCATAGCTGTATGGACGAGTGGCGGCGCATATGGCGTGCCGTATCGCAAAGCTGTTCCATTTGTCGGGAAGAAGGTTTTCGGCCGCTGGTGACGAGGGAGAAACGGTTGACGTCCTGCCGTTCATTGTATTGCGCCTGTCTGAGGCATTCTTCTGCGGGGAGCAGGTCGTAGATGTCGGCCTTGGTGTGGTAGTGGGCGGATTGTGCGCACCATTTGCAGTTTTCGGGGCAGCGTCCCGACTTGGCGTTGATGATGGAGCACATATCAAACTCGTGCTGTGCGCACTGTACGGTAATCTCATGTGCAGCGGCATAAAGCGCTTCACGGTCGGCGGTGTTCGCCAGCCAGGCGGCTTGGTCGGGCGATATGTCTATGCCTGCCAGTACCCGGGCTTTCAGTTCGTCAATAGTCATGGTATGAATAAAATAGGGGAGAGTCTGAACCGCATCCTGCTTGCGCAGCGAGCTGTCGGCCACATTCTTGCGCAGACAGCCGATCGTGACGCATCTGCCTATGCTGGCGAATGCGGCATAGGCCTTCCGGCTCCAGCGGCGGAAGCGTATCGTATGTCTGGGGGATTGTTTTCGTTTCACGGTTTCAGTATCTCGTTGCGGATTATCTTATGTGGCTGCAAATGTAGGAAAAATATTCGTTAAATGCCCGGATTGTACCGGTAACTTACGGTTTTGTTTGCTTTCAGTGATGCCTGCACGTCAATCAGCCGTTGGTTCCTGCTGCCACGGAAGTAGAGGTCTTCGTCGCGCAGCTCCTGCCGGAATTTACCGTCCACCAGCACGTCGATGTACTCCAACAGCTTTGCCTGACGGGGATTGCGCAACAGCGACTCGAAGGTGTATCCGGTGTAGCACCAGATGTTTTTCCGGCTTCGCTGCTTGATGGCGTGCGCCAGTTCGGTGAAGCCTTCCGGCTGGAACATCGGGTCGCCCCCGCTGAACGTCACGTCTGCGAATGTATCGGCAAGCACCTTTTGCAGAATTTCATCGGTGCTCATCCAGCGTCCGCGGTTAATGTCCCACGACTCCGGATTGTGGCAGCCCGGACACCTGTTGGGGCATCCGGCCGCGTAAATGGCGGTACGGAAACCGGGACCGTCCACCGTGGTATCTTCTAATATCTCAAGAATGGAAAGCACTTTTTTAATGAAGAATTAAGAATTAGGGAAATTGAGAATTGAGAATTAAGAATTGAGAATTAAGAATGATGAATTCAGCATGAAAGCTCTTAACCAACTCAAAATTCTTCATTCTTAATTCTTCATTCTTCATTCCCATGTACTACCCTGTCGTTCAGTTCGGCGAGTTTGGCTTGGTTCCAACGGTCGGTGGTTCCTACCAGGTAGCCGGTGATGCGTTGCAGTTTGTCGATGTGGGTGCTGCCGCATTTCGGACAAACTTCCAGGTCGGGGGTGGAGTTTTCGTATCCGCATTCCAGGCAGCGGTTGCGGTTGTGGTTCACCGAGCCGTAACCGATGTTGTACCGGTCCATCATATCTACTACACGCATGATGACCTCAGGGTTGTGGGTGGCGTCGCCGTCAATCTCCACGTAGAAGATGTGTCCGCCGCGGGTCAGGTCGTGGTAGGGGGCTTCTACTTCCGCTTTATGGCGGGCGCTGCACTTGTAGTACACGGGCACGTGGTTGGAGTTGGTGTAGTAGTCGCGGTCTGTGATGCCCGGCAGACAGCCGAACTTCTTGCGGTCTACACGGGTGAACTTGCCTGAAAGACCTTCGGCGGGCGTGGCCAGCACGCTGTAATTATGCTGATATTGGTCGGAGAACTGATTGGCGCGGTCGCGCATGTACGTCACGATTTTCAGACCTAATTCCTGGGCTTCTTCCGATTCTCCGTGGTGCTTGCCCAAGAGCGCGACCAGACATTCCGCAAGACCGATGAAACCGATGCCCAGCGTACCTTGGTTGATTACGGAAGAGATGTCTTCGTTCGGCTTGAGCTTGTCGCAACCTATCCACAAGGCGGACATCAGCAAGGGGAACTGTTTGGCAAACGCCGTCTTTTGGAACTCCATGCGTTCGTGCAACTGGCGGGCGGTGATGTCGAGCATGGCGTCCAGCTTGGCAAAGAAGAGGGCGATGCGCTGCTCCTTGTCCGCTATGTCCATGCACTCTATGGCAAGGCGGACGATGTTGATTGTGGAGAAAGAGATGTTTCCTCGGCCGATGGATGTTTTCGGGCCGAAGCGGTTTTCAAACACACGTGTACGGCATCCCATGGTGGCGACTTCGTGCTCGTAGCGTTTCGGGTCGTCGGCTCTCCAGTCGTCGCTGCGGTTGAAGGTGGCGTCCAAGTTCAGGAAGTTCGGGAAGAAACGGCGTGCGGTGACTTTGCAGGCAAGCTGGTAGAGGTCGTAGTTGCGGTCTTCGGGCAGGTAGCTTACGCCGCGTTTCTTTTTCCATATCTGAATGGGGAAGATGGCTGTCTCGCCGTTTCCTACGCCTTGATACGTGCTTTTCAGCAGTTCGCGGATGATGCAGCGTCCCTCGGCGGAAGTGTCCGTGCCGTAGTTGATGGAGCTGAACACCACTTGGTTTCCGCCACGGGAGTGTATCGTGTTCATGTTGTGGATGAACGCTTCCATGGACTGGTGCACGCGGGCTACGGTCTTGTTCACGGCATGCTGGACAATGCGGCGGTCGTCGGTCAGGCCGTCCAGCGGTTGTTGCAGATAGTCTGTCAGCTCTTTTTGGTAGAGGTGCGAGTAGTCCTTGCCGTTCAGCTCTTCCAGATTCTTTATTTCCTCGATGTAGCTGTTGCGCACGTAGGGGGCGAGGTAGAAGTCGAATGCGGGAATGGCTTGTCCGCCGTGCATTTCGTTTTGGGCTGTTTCCAATGAGATGCAACCCAGGATACTGGCGGTCTCGATGCGTTTTGCAGGGCGCGATTCTCCGTGTCCGGCGGAGAAGCCGTATGTCAGGATGCGGTCCAGCGGGTGCTGCACGCATGTCAGGCTCTTGGTAGGGTAATAATCCTTGTCGTGGATGTGCAGGTAGTTGTGGCTGACGGCATCCAGCACTTCCTCGCTCAGCAGATAGTCGTCTACAAACGGTTTGGTGGTCTCGCTGGCGAACTTCATCATCATGCCTGCCGGAGTGTCGGCATTCATGTTGGCGTTCTCGCGGGTGATGTCGTTGGATTTGATGTTGATGATTTCCAGAAACATATCGCGCGTCTTTGCCTTGCGGGCGATACTGCGCTGGTTGCGGTAGGCAATGTATTTCTGTGCGACATCTTTACGGCTGCTCTTCATCAGCTCCATTTCCACCAGGTCCTGAATGGCTTCCACCGTCATTTGGGCATCGCCCTTAAAGGAGATGTGGTCGGTGATTTGGCGTATCAGTTGCATGTCTTCTCCCTTGTCCGTATGGAGCATGGCCTTGCGGATGGCGGTTACTATTTTTTCTTCGTTGAAGCCGACGACGCGTCCGTCACGCTTGAGTACCGTTTGTATCATATTGGTTGTATTTTTTAGATTTTACAATAGGAGTTAATTGCGAAACAAAGGTATGATAGTTTTTCATACGTTTTCTGTTTTGGAAAACTTTTGTTGGATTAAAAATGGTTAATCTGTTGATAATCAAATATGATTTGTGATTAAATGGAAAACTTTTCAGTTTACGTGGTTTTTATAGTTGCACATTATTGATAATTATATATTAGATGATGTGTCAATCTGTTTTGAAGCGGCCGATGAAAAATAGGGATTTCACTTGCCGACTTTCAAATACTTTGGTTATATTTGCAGCGAATCGGTTTACCGATGGTTGTCATCATCGGTAATTAAAAGGGAATCGGGTGCAAATCCCGGACAGTCCCGCTGCTGTAAGGTTTCATACCAAACATTTCGACAGATACACCTCTGCCACTGATTATTTCCCCGTATGCGGGAAAAGGTTGGGAAGGCGGTTTGAAATGGAAACCGAGTCAGAAGACCTGCCATTCTTTGATTTTCTTTGCCACTCGTGGGATAGGGCAAAGCGCTGAGGTATTAATTTTCAAATAAAAAGAACGAATATGGGAAAGTTGTTTCCACCCTTTAAGGTCGATATTGCGGGGGCATTGTGTGTGCCTTCTGCGCTGCGGGACGCAAGGAGCCGCTATCAAGGCGGGCAAATCAGTCAGCAAACATTGCGTGCCGTGGAAAATGCGGAGATACGTAGTTTGATTGAACGGCTGAGGTCGGAAGGCGTAAGGATTGTGACGGATGGCGGATTTCGGAGTTATGATTTTCTGGAAGCCTGGGAAGGCATCCGCCGGAAGGGCGATGCGGGGGCTCCGTCCGGCAAGGAGCTGGAAGTGACGGGCAGGATAGGTTTGCTTCATCATCCTATCCTTGATGATTTTGCTTTTTTGGCGGCGAATACTTCGGACGATGTATTGCCCAAACAGCATATTCCTTCGCCCGGAAAAGTACTGATGAGGATTCTTCGCGAGACGGATGCCGGGTGCATGAAGTCGGTTTATCCGGACTTGAATATACTGCTGGATGATTTGGCGGCGGCTTATAAAAAGTTGCTGGAAGGGCTTTATGAGGCCGGTTGCCGTTATATACAGTTCGAGGGCGTGAAGTCCATGCTGACCGATGAAGCCGCCCGCCTCAATAACCGGGTGCTGCGCGAGCGTCCCGAAGGGTTGTTCGTGGCTTTTCATGCCGCGACGGATATGCTGATACGGCTACGCGGGGCGGACGCGTATTTTCTGGATTATGATTGCGGGATTTGCGATCGCAGCCGTCTGTTGTGGTTTGTGCATGAACGGGAAGCTGTGTTTGGTTTCGTGCTCTCTTATTATCCCGATGAGGAAGAACTGGATGAGTTGCAGGCCAAGATGGAAGAAGTGCTGAATTATATTCCCGTGAAGCATCTGACGCTCTGCCTGCCCGATGCGGATAATCTTCTTAATCCCTCGGAAGAGGATGAGGAGAAACAATGGAAAACCGTGGGACTGGCTAAGGATATGGCAGACCGTATATTCCCTGTCTGAGCGCACGCACTGTTGTGTCCGGGTGCACGTCTCGCTGTGTTTGAGCGCAGGCTTTGTTATGGCTGAGCCCGCACTTTGTTATATCCGAGCCCGCGTCTCGTGGTGGCCGAGCCCGCATGTTACCATAACTGAGCCCGCATCTTACGGCTGTTGCCCTGCGGGATTGCAAAACAATAAAGAGGGTGTGTCGAAACCCTCATAAATAGGAAATCACCCTCGCCACAGATAATCGTAGCGGGGGTGATTTCGATACAAGGGGAGTTTTGACACACCCCTTTGTTTTATACTCTTTCGGCTTCCTCGCTTATTTAAGCACTTCAGCCAATTTTTCTTGCAGTTCCTCTCCGTGCAAACCGCGTGCAAGGATAATTCCGTCACCGTCAATCAGTACCGTGTGGGGAATGCTGCTTACGGCATACAGCTTGGCGCCTTCATTATTCCAATATTTCAAGTCGGACATTTGCGGCCAGGTGATATTCAGTTTGTCGATAGCCTCTTTCCAAGAATCACCGTTCTGGTCTAAAGAAACACCTACAATCTCGAAATTCTTGTTCTTGTATTTGGCGTATGCCTCTACCAGGTTAGGCATTTCGCGACGGCAGGGTCCGCACCAGCTTGCCCAGAAGTCGACGAGCACGGTCTTGCCCTTTCCTACGTAGTCGGACAGTTTCACGGTCTTTCCTTCGGGAGTCTGCATTTCAAAGTCCGTAAACTTTTGGCCTACGGCAGTGGCTTTCATCTTTTCTACATTCTCCTTGATGCGGATGATGGTGGCGTCGTTGCTGTATGTGGCGGGAATCTGCGGCATCAGCGGGTCGAGTTCTTTCACATCCAAGTAGTAGTAATTGCTTTTCAGCAGATGCACGCCCACGGCATTGGTAATGTTTTGGCTGATGCCGGCTTTGGCCACTTCCATCATTTTGCTTTCCAGCGCACTCATTTCCTTGCCTTTGGCTTCGCGCTGCTGGTCGGTCAGGGCGGTGTCGGTCATGGAAGTGTAGATGTTTTCCATCTGGCTGTCCAGTTCGTTGAGCTGGGTTCTGATGGCCTGGTAGATGTCGTTGTTGGCGGTACCGGTGGCGGAGCTGCTCTTTCCGTTGAGTTTGATATTGATTTTTCCGTTTTCGAGGAAGAAGTCCATAATCATGCCCTCTGCTCCGGCGGGGCTATAAGTAAGGTAGCGGTTGGCGGCAGTGTCCTGCGTTCCTTTGAAGGTGAAGGTTCCGTTGGTGATGACTGCGGAATCGAGTTTTACGAGTTGGCGGCCTTCCACGGTTTGCAGAAAGACGGTATCGCCGTCGGTTGCACCCTCTATCGTTCCGGTTACGGTGTAACCTTGGTTCCCGCTGTTACAGGCTGCGAATACGGCAGCGGCAGCGAGCAGGTAAGTTAGTTTTTTCATTGCTTTGTTCATTAAATAAATAATTTGTAGCCACAAAGATAATAATAAAAAATCCCCACCGGTATAACCGGTGAGGATTTTATGTTTTTTGTCCCTTTTTTACAGGGAAAACTCTGCTTTTTATTCAGCAGCGGCTTCTGCTGCGGGAGCTTCTTCAGCCGGAGCTTCGGTAGCTTCTGCTTCTACAGGTGCTTCAGCGGCAGCCTTGGCAGCTTCTTCAGCGGCTTTCTTTTCGGCCAATGCTTTAGCTTTCACTTCGTTTACTTTCTTTTCGGCTTCCAGACGTGCTTTGGCTTCAGCTTTCTTAGCTTCTTCGTCTTTAGCTTTCAGAGCGGCCAAACCGTTTTGTTTGTCGTTCTTCCAAGCTTCGAACTTAGCTTCTGCTTCTGCTTCGCCGAATGCGCCTTTCGCTACACCGCCAAGAAGGTGCTTCTTCATGTAAACGCCTTCACGGGAAAGGATGTTACGGACAGTGTCGGTAGGTTGTGCACCTTTCAATACCCAGTCAAGTGCGCGGTCGAATTTCAAATCTACTGTGGCAGGATTGGTGTTAGGGTTGTAAGTACCAATCTTCTCAATAAATTTACCATCACGTGGTGCTCTTACGTCTGCAATTACGATAGAGTAGAAAGCGTAGCTCTTACGTCCATGTCTTTGCAATCTGATTTTTGTTGCCATTTAAATAAATGTTTTTAGTTAATGATTTGAATTATGCTGCTAACTCGTAGTAGCGGGCGCAAAGGTACACTTTTTCTTTTGATTGACAAATAGTTCGCGTAATATTTTCATTCCGGGGAAGAATTATGAGTATCTTCTCGGATACCTTATCAATATGGCGAGTATCGCGCAGGCTCCCATGCAGAACGGATAGTAAAGGTTGCCTATGATGCCGAGCGGTGAGATGCCGGCAAGTCCTGCGGCTATCAGCATTTGTGCGCCGTAGGGAATGATGCCTTGAATGAGGCAGGAGAATGTATCGAGTATGCTTGCCGTTTTCCGGCGGTCCAGGTGGAAGCGCTTGGCTATGTCCTTGGCGATGGGGCCGGTGGTGATGATGGCAATAGTGTTGTTGGCGGTGCAAAGATTGGCTACGCTCACCAGTGCGGCTATGCTCAGTTCCGCTCCCCGCTTGCCGGTGACGTGGCGGGTGAGGCGGGCGATGATGAAGTCGATGCCGCCGTTGTAGCGGATGGTTTCGAGCATTCCGCCTGCCAGCAGGGTGATGATGATAAGTTCGCCCATGCCGGTGATGCCCGTTCCCATGGCGCCGAACCAGTCGAAGAACCCCATTCCGGTGAAGAGGCCGATGATACCGGTCGAGAAGATGCCGAGCAGCAGTACCGACATCACGTTCATTCCGGCTATTGCCGTACCCAGCACGATGAGGTAGGGGATTACCTTTATCCATTCAATCTCCTGTATCTGCGGGGCGGCGGACAATGACAGCCCTTGAAAGATGTAAATGCCCAGCACAATCAATGCGGCCGGTACTACAATCATGAAATTTACTTTGAACTTGTCCCGCATAACGCAGTCCTGCGTCTTTGTGGATGCAATCGTGGTGTCTGATATGAACGAGAGGTTGTCTCCGAAGAACGAGCCGCCCACCACGATGGCTACCATATAGGGCAGGTCTATGCCTGTTTTCTCCGCCAGCCCCACCGCCACCGGAGTAAGCGCGACGATAGTCCCCACGCTGGTGCCGATAGACAGGGATATGAAACAGGCGGCTATGAAGATACCCGCCAGCAGCAGGTTGTCCGGCAGGATATGCAGGGTCAGATTCACCGTGGCGTCGATGGCTCCCATCTGCTTGGCGCTTTGCGCGAACGCTCCGGCGAGGACGAATATCCATATCATCAGCAATATGTTCTTGTTGCCTGCGCCTACGGAAAACTGGTAGACGCGTTGTTCCAGTTTCAGCCCCCGCGTAATGGCGATGGCGTAGCAGGACGACAGCAGGAAGGCCACCGTAATCGGCACTTTATAGAAATCGTTTACAAGCAGTGATGTGATGAGGTATAGACAAAGAAATACAGCCAACGGACTTAGCGACCACCAGCCGCCTTTTTGCTTTGGAGAAGTAGTTGTATCTGCGGACATACTTTTCTGTTATGGAATTATAAGAGCGATATATTGAGTAAACCGGCTGCAAAGATAGGAAAAAAGAATAGAATTCCGGTTGATACCTCATTCTGTCATTCGAAACGAAGTGAAGAATCTCTTTCCTCATATATAAAGGAAAGGGGTTCTTCACTTCGTACCGAATAGTTGAATGAGGGTTGAAGTTCATTCTGACACTTTCTTTCCCTATTTAGGGATGGAATACGCCCGGTGATTTTTTCAGGCATGGATTGCACGGATTTTTTTAATATCCGTTTAATATCCGCGAAATCCGTGTAATCCGTACCAGAAAAATCACCGGGCAAACCTGTATTATAAAGTCACGCCTGTCTTGAAGATGGCGATTTCCTTGTAACCCTTCTTTTCGTTGTTCACGAACTCGCCGCTTGCCACACGGATAATGTAGTCGATGAAACGTTCGCAAGTCTTTTCCATCGGTTCGTTTTCAAGGATAACTCCGGCGTTGAAGTCAATCCAGCCCGGTTTGTTCTTGGCGAGGGTGGAGTTGGTGGAAATCTTCATGGTCGGTACGTACGTTCCGAACGGCGTTCCGCGGCCTGTCGTAAACAGTACCATGTGGCATCCGCATGAAGCCAGGGCGGTGGCTGCAACCAAGTCGTTTCCCGGTGCCGAAAGCAGGTTCAGGCCTTTTACTTGCAGGCGTTCGCCATAAGGAAGCACGCCGTCCACGTAGCTCTTGCCGCACTTCTGGGTACATCCCAAAGCCTTGTCTTCCAGTGTGGAGATGCCGCCGGCTTTGTTGCCCGGAGACGGATTTTCACCTACCGGTTCGCCGTGCGAGAGGAAGTATTCTTTGAAGTCGTTTATCAGTTTCACCGTTTCTTCAAACAGCTCTTTGTTACGGCAGCGGTTCATCAGGATTGTTTCCGCACCGAACATTTCGGGTACTTCCGTCAGTACGCTCGTACCGCCTTGCGCAATGAGGAAGTCGGAGAACATACCCAGCAGCGGGTTGGCCGTAATGCCCGAGAAGCCGTCGGAACCGCCGCATTTCAAGCCTACGCGCAGCTCGCTCAGAGGTACATCCACGCGCTCGTCCTTGCTGGCTTTTTCGTAGAGTTCGCGCAGCAGCTTCATGCCTTCTTCGTATTCGTCGCCCACTTTCTGCGTCACCATGAACTTCACGCGGTCGGAATCGTATTCACCCAAAAACTCGCGGAATACATCCGGCTGGTTGTTTTCGCATCCCAGGCCTACCACAAGTACAGCTCCGGCATTGGGATGCAGCACCATGTCGCGTAGTATTTTCTTGGTGTTCTCGTGGTCGTCGCCCAGTTGCGAGCAGCCGTAATTGTGCGGGAATGCCATGATTGCGTCCACGCCTTTGCCCTCTGTTTCACGGCGCAGGCCTTCCGCCAGTTGGTTGATGATGCCGTTTACACAGCCCACCGTGGGGATAATCCATATCTCGTTGCGCACTCCCACATCACCGTTTTTGCGGCGATAACCTTTGAAGGTCAGGTTCTTGTGCGGAATATCCAGATTCACTTCGGTGGGATTGTATGTATATTCCAGCAGTCCGGCAAGATTGGTCTTGATGTTGTTTTCGTTCATCCAGTCGCCCTGCTTCTTAGCGGTGCGGGCGTGGCCGATGGGATAACCGTATTTAATCACATTTTCGCCTTCCGCAAAATCTTGCAGCGCGAACTTGTGCCCGGCAGGAACATCTTCGTTCAGGACGATTTCCTTGCCGTCTACTATGAGCTTTTCACCTGCCGGCAGTGCCACAATGGCTACTGCGACGTTATCGGCAGGATTAATTTTCAGGTACTTTGTTTCCATATGAATATGTTTTAATTAGTTTCGTTCAATATTACTTGATTGCTTTAATCACTTTATTATCTTACTATCTTATTGCCTTATTATCTTACTACTTTATCGCTGCTACCTTATTGCTGCTACTTTATCGTTTCTACTTTATCGCTTCTACCTTATCACTTCTACCTTATCACTTTTACCTTATTACTTCTATTTTATCATTTCTACCTTATCGCTTTATCATCTTACCACCTTATCACTTTCACCTTGTTATCTTACCACCTTATTAAACAAGTAAGTGTTGAAAGCTATTTATAGTAAGTATAACCTAAGCCTGAAGGGCTTTTTATCTTATAGCCCGGGGCAACGCCCCGGGAATAAATGTTCCCGGAACCCTGCGCCCTGTAAGGGCAAAAGATTAATCTTCAAATATTTTGCCCTTACAGGGCGCAATGTTATTCATATTCGTATTCCCGGGGTGTTACCCCGGGCTATAAGATAAAAAGGCTTTCAGCCTTAGATTACCCTATATCATCGTTACTGATATAAACTGAATTTCAACATTTATTAATGTATAATCAGCTTGTACTGTCTGTCATTCTAACATTTGCTTATTATAATGTTATTTTATATGCCCTTGCTTATTATAATGTTATTCTATATGTCCTTACTTATTATAATGTTATTCTATTTTATCTTACTTGTTATAATGCTCTTCCGTATTCTCTTACTTATTATAATAGTATTCTATATTCTCTTTCGTCAGCAGGTCAATCGGCATGAAATTCTCCCTTGCGATTTCTTTCTTCAGAATCAGATGGTCGCACAGGGCTTTGATGCCGTCGAACCCCTGCAAGGTGGGTTGCTGGGCGATGAGGAAGAAGATGCTCCCCTCTTTCAGGCAGTCCACGTTACGTTTCAGCAGGTCATATCCCATGAGGTTGAAATCCGTTCTCCGGTGCTTTTGCAGATATTCGCCGATGATATATGCTTTGGAGTTGAAGGTGATGCCGTTCTTTACGGTGGGGTGGGCGCGGAAGAAGTCGTCCAGCATTTGCGCGTCCTCGCTGTCGCGTTTGGCGTGCAGGTTCAGTTCCCAGATGCGGCAGGCGGGGTGATGCTCGCTCATGTATTCCCGGAAACCGATTTCCCGCCGTTCCTGCTGGTTGGAGCCCACGATGCCTTCGTTTATCTTGCGGAAGATTACGATTTCCTGCGCATCCTCGCCGGCGAGCAGCATCAGCATGCGTGCGGCGAAATATCCGCTTTGGTGCGAGTTCTGTCCGAAGAAGGAGAGGGCGGGAGCTTCCTTGATGTTCGAGTCTATATATATATAAGGTATATTCAGCTTTTCGAGCTCGTCGGTGAAGGGAGCGGTGTACTGCGGGGCGGTGGGGGCGAACAATACGCCGTCGGGCTTCATGTCCGCGATGCTGCGGGCGGCGCGGGCGAAGGAGCGGTAGTCGTACGGATCGTAGTACGTCAGCTTCACGGTGATGTTGAAGTCCGAATAGGTTGTCAGCGCTTCGTGGATGCCGCCTTCCACTTCCGTCCAATACTCCCCGGTGTCGTGCTGGGGCAACAGGCAGGCAAACGCATACTTCTTGTTGGACGCCAGTGCGCTGGCATACATATTGGGTTGATAGTTCAGCTTCTCCAAGATTTCTTCCACACGTTTACGGCTGGCTTCCGACACTCCGCTACGTCCGTGGATAACGCGGTCTACGGTTCCCACCGATACATCAGCCATCCTGGCGATGTCCTTAATCCTTATCCTTTCCGGTGTATTCATGGGCTTGTTCATGGCTTTTTGTGCTCGCACACAATAATAATCTAAATATTTTCGACACAAATATATAACAATTTTTGTAATTACGAAAATTGTTGTATCTTTGTGCCCGCACACGAAAGCTATGAAGAACAAACCCCGTTTTCGTTTACTCTGCATAGAATCAAGTGTTTAACCTCTTCATGAGGGCTGATATGACAATTTGAAAGAAACAATTTAATCATATATTTAATAAAAACATAGAATTATGGGAAAGAAAGTCGTTACATTAGGTGAGATTATGTTGAGACTGTCCACTCCGGGCAACACTCGTTTCGTACAGTCCGATTCTTTTGATGTAGTATATGGCGGTGGTGAAGCCAACGTTGCTGTCAGCTGCGCCAACTACGGTCATGATGCTTACTTTGTAACCAAATTGCCGAAACACGAAATCGGTCAGTCAGCGGTGAACGCTTTGCGTAAATATGGTGTAAAGACAGACTTTATCGCACGTGGCGGTGACCGCGTAGGTATCTATTATCTGGAAACCGGTGCGTCCATGCGTCCCAGCAAGGTAATTTACGACCGCGCCCACTCTTCAATCTCCGAAGCGGATGCGGCGGATTTCGATTTCGACGCTATCATGGAAGGTGCAGACTGGTTCCACTGGTCAGGTATCACTCCGGCTATCTCCGACAAGGCTGCCGAATTGACCCGTCTGGCTTGCGAAGCCGCCAAGCGCCATGGTGTTACGGTATCCGTAGACCTTAACTTCCGTAAGAAACTTTGGACAAAGGAAAAAGCTCAGTCCATCATGAAACCGTTGATGCAATATGTAGACGTTTGTATCGGTAACGAAGAAGACGCGGAACTCTGCCTCGGTTTCAAACCCGATGCTGACGTAGAAGGCGGTAAGACAGATGCGGAAGGCTACAAAGGCATCTTCAAGGCAATGGCCAAAGAATTCGGTTTCAAATATGTAATCTCTACTTTGCGCGAATCATTCTCGGCAACACACAACGGCTGGAAAGCAATGATTTACAACGGCGAAGAGTTCTACGAATCAAAACGCTACGACATCAACCCGATTATCGACCGTGTAGGTGGCGGTGACTCTTTCTCAGGCGGTATCATCCACGGTTTGCTGACTAAGCCCAACCAAGGCGCCGCTCTCGAATTCGCGGTGGCCGCTTCGGCTTTGAAGCACACTATCAACGGTGACTTCAACCTCGTTTCTGTTGAGGAAGTGGAAGCGCTGGCCGGTGGTGACGCAAGCGGTCGCGTACAACGCTGATAATTCTTTTCAGGCGCGGATTACACGGATTTTACGGATACCGGTGTGATAATCACATGGAAAATACGGTGTTGAGCCTGTGCAATCCATGCCTGAAAAAATCAAATAGAGTTATTTCTATACACTAAATTATTGATTAATACAATGGCAAAATTTGATAAAATAGCCGTATTGAACAAGATTGGTTCAACCGGTATGGTTCCTGTATTCTACCACAAAGATGCAGAAGTAGCGAAAAAAGTAGTGAAGGCATGTTACGACGGCGGTGTCCGCGCATTCGAGTTTACCAACCGCGGCGACTTCGCTCACGAAGTATTTGCCGAAGTAGTGAAGTTCGCTGCTAAGGAATGTCCCGAAATGGCTATGGGTGTAGGTTCTATCGTAGACCCTGCTACCGCTGCGCTGTATCTGCAATTGGGCGCAAACTTCATTGTAGGCCCGTTGTTCAATCCCGAAATCGCTAAGATTTGCAACCGCCGTCTGGTGGCATACACTCCGGGATGCGGAAGCGTTTCAGAGGTAGGCTTCGCTCAGGAAACAGGTTGCGATCTCTGCAAGATATTCCCCGGTGACGTGCTGGGTACAAAACTCGTAAAAGGCCTGTTGGCTCCGATGCCGTGGTCTAAGCTGATGGTTACCGGCGGTGTGGAACCGACACAGGAAAACCTGACTTCTTGGATTAAAGCCGGCGTATTCTGCGTAGGTATGGGTTCCAAGCTCTTCCCGAACGACAAGGTTGCCGCTGAAGACTGGACTTACGTTACGGAGAAATGCAAGGAAGCTCTGGCTTACATTGCGGAAGCAAGAAAGTAATCATTATATTTCATTTTGTTTAAAGGTGTTTAAAGGGGACAACCATCGAGGTGCTACGGCACTTCGGTGGTTTGTTTTTTTTGTACCCGGTGTAACGCTTTCGGCGGAAAGAGTGTCACAATGATAGCCTTTTAAGTGTTTACAAGTGTAAAAGAGACGTTTAATCTCTAAAACAATGTTATAAGACACTCACTTTTTCCCTTTACTGTTTGCGCACACGGAAAAAACGCTTACCTTTGCAGTGCAGTTGAGAAATTGCTCTTAAAAAATAAAAGAAGAGTTTTCAGTAAAGGTAATTAGTTAAGAGGTAAAAAGATTGAATTAATTCATAAGCGAAAAATTTATAGATTAAAAGTAGGTAATTAGGTAAAGGTAAAAGTTAAACATTAAGTGTTATTTGATAGGTTTGAAGTTTGTTTTTAGAGGTAAAAAGAAAGATTGATTTTCGGGTAACAATTTGATGCAAGTAAAAAAGAAAAGCCTTTTGGCTTTTCTTACACGAGGCGAGGGGTTCGGGAGAACTTGCTCGTTTTTTTTTATTTTCCGCCTTTTTTTGTATATTCTGTCCAAACTCTCCCCGTTTTTTGTATCTTTGCGACGAAGCCCCTGCGGGCAGACTTCCAACAAATAAAACAACAGGGTTAAATTGCATGGATTTTGGAACACTTATTACATATCTTTGATTGGTTTCTATACATTTTATTGTCAATAAATGTGGCGTATCTGTTGGTGTACAGTCTGGCATCGCTGCGCCGTGGCAAACCTCTCGCTTCCGTACCGGCACGCGCCTGCAAGCGTTTTGCGGTACTCATTGCCGCCTATCGCGAGGATGCGGTCATCCTGTCCACCGTGCACGCCTGTCTGGCGCAGGATTATCCGGACGATAAATACGACGTCACCGTTATATCAGACCACATGCGGCCTGAAACGAATGCGGCCTTGTCCTCACTTCCCATCAAGCTGCTTCAAGTGGATTTTGAGAAAAGCACCAACACCAAATCCCTGAAAGCCGCCCTCGAATACCTGGACAAAGCCGCTTACGACGTGGCGCTGATAATAGATGCGGACAACATTATCGCCCCGTCCTACCTGTCCGAGGTGAACGACGCTTTCGCCGTGCCCGGTGTCCGGGTGGTGCAGACGCATCGCGTGGCCAAGAACCTGAACACCGACATGGCCTATCTGGACGCAGTCAGCGAGGAGATAAACAACTCCATTTTCCGTTCGGGGCATGCCAATCTGGGCATGTCGGCGGCTCTGATAGGTTCGGGCATGGCTTTTGACTATCCCCTGTTTTACGATGCGATGATGAGCAACACCTCAGTGGGCGGTTTTGACCGTGTGCTGGAGATGAAGCTCCTTTATGAGGGCGTGCATTTCCATTACCTGCCCGATACTTTCGTCAAGGACGAGAAGATACAGCAAGCCAACAATTTCTACCAGCAACGCCGCCGCTGGCTGTCCGCGCAGTATTACAGCTTCTTTGAGTTTGCCGGACGCTTGCTGCCCGCCATCCGTGACGGGAAGTGGGACTTCTGCGACAAGCTCTACCAGCAAATCTCGTTCTCCCGGGTGCTGCTGTTGGGATTCGTGTTCATCATCTCCCTCGCGCATTCCCTATGCGCGTCCCCATCGGCCTGTAAGTGGTGGGGAATATTCATCCTGCTGCTGTCGGCGCTGGCTCTCGCCATTCCCCGCAAGTATTGGAAGTGGCGGTTGCTGAAGGCGGTTTGCTGGGTTCCTTACTCTTTCTTGCTGATGCTTTTGAACCTGTTCCGATTGAAAGAAGCGAATAAGCGGTTTATTCATACGGTGCATGGGGTGGATGGATAATGACAGATAGAAGAAAAACTCTTGAAATGGACTTTGCATATACCTATACGATAATAATTCCTCACAAGAATATTCCGTTGTTATTGCAACGCTGTCTCGATTCCATACCGTTACGGCAGGATATCCAGGTTGTGATAGTAGACGATAACAGTTCGCCTGCCGTTGTAGATTTTGACAACTTTCCGGGGAGCGAGCGTAAGGACACGGAGATTATCCATACGTCCGAAAGCAAGGGAGCCGGATACGCGCGCAATTGCGGGTTGGCCGCGGCGAAGGGGCGCTGGCTGTTGTTTGCCGATGCCGACGATTTCTTTCTTCCGGGATTTTTGGATGTGCTGGATACATTCGCCCTTACGGATTACGACATGATTGTTTTTCGGGCGGAGAGCACGGACTCGGATACGCTCCGGCAGGTGGAATCCCGGCAGGAATATTACGGCCGGATACGTGAGGATGCCGATTGGGAAGCGCTGAGATATAAGAACGGAGTGCCGTGGGCGAAGATGATATCCGCAAGCCTGGTGCGGAACCACCGGATTCGTTTCGATGAAACTCCGGCAGGAAACGACGTGATGTTTTCGGCATACAGCGATTATTACGCCCGGAAAACGGCTCTCTGCTCCCAAGCCATATATTGCGCCACGGTTCGCAAGAACTCTTTGTACTACGGCGTTGTGCTTGAGAACCTGCTGGCGCGCGTTCGGGTATCGTGCCGGTACAACCGTTTCATGCGGAAAATAGGGGAGCGGGACAAACGCGTGAACCGCTACTATTACGTACAGTTGTGCCGGAAGCATTTTGGCTGGCGGGGATATTTGAAAGCCGTGTGGATTTATACGCGTATGGAATGTCCCGATATGGTTTATGAAACATTTTCCGGCTTGCTGTCGGCAAAGTTAAAAAAGTGCCTATGTCAGAATCCCGTCTGAAGAAAAGCTATCTGAACGCGCGTGTCAATGTATTCTTCTACCTTGTCACCCTTTTCATCTCCTTTTTCTCCAGAAAGATATTTCTTGAGAAGCTGGGGGCGGACTTTGTCGGGCTGACGGGGACGATGCAGAATCTGCTGGGCTTTCTCAATCTGGCCGAGCTGGGCATCGGAGCTTCCATCGGCTATGTGCTTTACAAACCGATTTTCGACGGCAACCGGGACAAGATAAAGGAAATCATTTCGGTGCTGGGCTATCTCTATCGCAATGTGGGGTTGCTGATTTTGGGCGCCGGACTGCTGCTCGCCTGTTTTCTGCCTTACATATTCGCCGGTGCCGGTATTCATTTCGGAGTAATCTATTTTGCTTATTTCGCCTTTTTGGCTTCAGCCCTCATCGGTTACTTCGTCAATTACCGGCAGACCCTGCTTGGCGCCGACCAGCGCAATTATGTGGTCACCGTCTACTTCCAAACGGCCAATATCGTCAAGATACTCCTGCAAATGGCGCTGGCGTGCCATGTGGGCAGCTTCTACCTGTGGATAGCCATCGAGCTGATATTCGGCATTCTGTACTCGTTCATCCTGAATTGGAAGATAAACCGGGTATATCCGTGGCTGAAGTGCGAGGTGGCGGAAGGCAGGCGGAAGTATCCGGAGAATAAGATTATCGTGCGTAAAGCCCGCCAGATGTTTGTACATAAACTGGCGGGGATGGGCAGAACGCAGCTTTTGCCTTTTCTGGTGTACGCGTTTACCTCACTGAAGCTGGTGGCGTATTACGGCAACTATATGCTGTTGCTCACCAAGCTGAACCAGTTTGTCGACAATTTTCTGGGCAGTACCGGAGCGGGCGTGGGCAACCTGATAGCCGAGGGAGATGTGAAGCGCATCCAGCAAGTCTTTTGGGAGCTGAGCTCGCTGCGTTTCCTGATAGCGTCGTTCCTGACATTCGCGCTCTATCATCTGACAGACCCGTTCATTACGGTGTGGCTGGGCGAGGAGTACGTATTGCCCCGTTCCGTGTTGGTTATTATCCTCACCAACTTCTTCATCAGCCAGTTCAGAGGCACGAACGACCAGTTTATCTTCGGTTACGGACTGTTTCACGACACATGGGCGGCGGTGGCGACGCTGGCAATCACGGTGGCGGTGGCATTGGCGGGCGGCTTCCTGTGGGGGCTTCCGGGCGTGTTGCTGGGCGATGTAGCCAGTTCGCTGACCGTCATCAGCGTTTGGAAACCCTATCTCCTTTATAAGGAAGGGTTCGGAATGCCCGTCATGTCCTATTGGAAGAATATATTCCTCTACCTGCTGCTTGCCGTCCTTTCGTGGGGGCTGACGGACGTGGTTCTCTGTTTCCTTCCGCTGCCGGAACCGTCTCAGGGCTATGGCATGTGGATGGTGTATGCGCTGGTGTCGTCGCTGGTGTTCCTGCTGATATTGTGCGGCGGCTTTTATTGCTGCTCGGCGGGGATGCGTTCGCTGGTAAGGCGCTTCCGGCGCAGATAAAGCGGATAAAAAAGAAGAGGATGCGCCTCGTTCCCATCACCGGGGCGGCGCATCCTCTCGTACGGTGTGTACCGTTACTCTTTTAGAACGTCATCGCGTTGGCTCCGAAAACGCCGAGAACGGCGGAAGCTACGGCGATGATTACTTTCAAGACTGTGTCCCAGATTCCTGTACTTTTACTCATATTCTTTTGTTTTTAAGTTATAAATGATAAATCCCGATTATCGGTTCGTAAAATTCCCTTATCCCAGCGGGTTCTCCTCTTCACCGTTGTCTCCGCCGCTGCCGCCATTGTTTCCGCCGCCGGAAACGCCGTCTTCGGACACCAGCTCAAAAATCAAGGTGTTGGGGTTGCCTTTGGTCGTGGCGTTGGTGTCGTTTTCCAAACGGAGCGTGTTCGCTACTTTGAAGCGGATATTCACCCGTTCGATGTTTTTCACCGTACAATCTTTGGCGGCCTCGGTGGCGCGACACTTGAAGGTGGTATAGAAGATACCGAACCCGTCCAGGCGGACGTTATTCCCGTCCGTCAGCGTCTGCCGTATCTGGCGGACGAGGGCTCTGCCTACGTGTACCACGTCTTCGGCGGACATGCTGCCCAGTGCCTCGATGTCTTGCGCGATGCGTTCGAGGTCGAGAATCTTGGCGTCTTTTGGCTTGCGTCTCAGCGTGTAGACCATCGGCGAGGTATTGTCGCCTATTTTCTTGTGTCGCTGCGTACGCATTACTAATGCTTTTGCTTTTGTCATTTCGTTACTTTTTAATGAATTGTCAATTGTTTCCGGAACGACGGGGATGGCTTCTCCGCGGCGAGTTTTCTCCTTTTCGTTTCGTTGATACAAAGATACGGCGACGCGCCGGTACGAAAGGAGCTTTGCAAGGGTTGGGGGAGATTGGGAGAGAATTACGGGGGATTACAGGGAATTGCAGGGAATTGCAGGGAGTTGCAGAGGATTGCAGGGAGTTGCAGGGAATTGCAGAGAGTTGCAGGGAATTACCGAGAGTCACCGAGAATTACCGAGAACCGCAGAGAATCACAACGACAGTTACAGCCGCAACGTTTCGGGAGTTTTCCCGAAGAACCCTTTAAGGTTCTCCGAAAACACTCACCATCAGCCGCACTTGCGCGGGGGTATACCGGCGGGCGGCGGGGTTCATGCCCGTGGCCAGCAGGCGTTGTTCCAGTCCGGGGGCGGTACGGATCCATTCGTTAAACAGGTTTACGGCACTCTGTTGCGCCACGTTGCGGATATAACACATCGCCAGTTCTCCTTTGCCGTAGCTGCGGATGGAGAAGGGGGCTTCAGCAATGAAAGAAGCATCATTTTTCATCATAGTCTATACATGTTCAGGTTTTGATATTCAGATAGTTGATTGCTTCAAAGGTACGCATTTTCAGTGGAACAGGCAACCTTGTTCCTCATTATTTTTCAACCAATTTGCATTGTCGAACCGCGTGTCTACGGGGCCCGGACTGTCGCCGTCCGGAGTATGCACGATACCCTCTTCGCAAGGGAAGTAGCGCCCGCTGATGAAGTTGTAGACGAACTTGGCGCAGGTGCCTGCACTGCCCAGATGCTTGAAGCGCACTTTGTCAATATAAATGGTTACGATTTGCTTCTTGTCGTTACGGTCTACGTCGATACAGTAGTCCGTCATGTTGCCGAAGTCGGCGGAGCCGTTGATGTCGTTCATCTCCACACGGCGCAGTTCTCCGGTGGCTTCGTTGCGGTTGACCTTGCGGGGGTGGGCTACGAGGATGACGAGGCAACGGTTGCGCTGGGCAAAGCGGCAGAGCTTGTTCAGTACGGAGCGGATGAAGTCGCGTTCCGTCATGCCGCTGTCCTGCTCCAGACGGTTCATGGGGTCTATCACGAGGGTGCGCACGCCGCGGCGGCGTACCAGTTGGCGGGCTTTGAGCAGGATGTCGTCTATGCGGTAGGCGCCGTCACCGGGCAGGATATGGGTCACGTTGGCCGCCAGCCATTGGCGGGCTTGGTCGTACAGTTCCTCGGTCATGCCGTAGCCGGGGGCGAAGTTACGTCCCAACAGCTTGTCGGCAATCTTCTTGAGGTGGTACTCCACGGGCAGGTTCTCAGGGCTGTAATAGGCTGTTTTCCAGCCGTGGCGCAGACGCAGGCGGAGCACGAGCTCGTCGGTGAACTCGGATTTTCCGTCGCCCGGACGGCCTGTTATCACCACGAGCCGCCCCAGCTCGAACGTGCAGTGGGCGTCCAGGTTCTCCCAGCCCGTTTCGGCGCCGCCTTGCAGTCCGTTCTCGTAGAGGGCGCGCAACTGCTCGCTGCAATCGTCGGCGGTGGCTACGCCCTCTATGGGAATTTCCTCGGCCTGTTGCAGGCAGATGGCGAGGCTGTCCGCGCCGTAGCGAATCAGATGCTCGTTGCTGTCCTTGCAGCCGGCTCCGTAGCGCACTATCTTGCAACATTCCGCGCCCAGACGGCGGACGAGCTCACGGCGCAGCACTTCTCCGGCGGCATCCTCGTCTACGGCGATGTAGACGGTTTCCTTGTCCTCGAAGTGGCTCTCCACGAAGCGGTCTATCCAGGTGAGGTTGCTTTGCGCGCCGGCGGGCACGGAGATGATGTCGCGCCGTCCGGTGGCGGTCATCAGGGCGCAGGCGTCGAACTCGCCTTCGGTGATGACGGCCTGGCGGGTGCCCAGTATGCCGTTGATGTTGTAGGGGATGAGCTCGGCGTCTTTCACCATTTTGAAATGCTTCTGTCCGCTGCGGAACTTGGTGTTGACGAGGGTATCGCCCTCGAAGTAGTTGAAGCAGAGGCAGTTCTCTTCTTTCTCGCTTTGGGGCATCCATTCGCGCTGTTCGGTGATGCGGAGCTCGTCGAGCAGCTCTTGCCTGAGGCAGCGTTCTTCCGTCCAGTAGCGTTCCAGCGCCTCGCTGCGGCCGGTTTTGGAAGCGTTGAACACGGGACGCCGGAAGTGCGAGGGCAGCAGGACGGATTTGCGGTAGCGGTCTATCCGTTCCTGCCGCCGGCGTTCTTCGGCATCGTCGGGGATGTGCAGGGTGTAGCCGCAGTGGTGGCAGTAGCACAGTCCCTTGTCGAGGTCTACGGATAGCGAACGGTCGCCTTTGTGGCCGCGGGTGTCGTTGCATTGCGGACAGGTGGTTTTGATTTTGCCGCTGCTGCGGCCACGGGTATTGATGTTATGTTTTCTGAAGTCGAACATGGGGGATGGTTTGGGGTGAATGGATTTCGGGTTGTGAGCCCGGATGTTTCGGGTTGCGGGCTCGGCGGTGACGAACTGTGGGGGCAGCGCTTTTGAACTGCCTGCTTACGGCTGCCGGACTGCCTGCTTATGACCACCGGACTGCGGGCTTACGACCGTCGGACTGTGAGCTTGCAACCGCCGGACTGCCTGCTCGGAGTTGTCGGACTGCCCGCTTTCAGTCGGGCTTCCCTTTGTTCTTCCTGCCGGACATCCACAGGCACAGTTCCTCGTTCCAGACGGCGTTTGGGTCGGGACGGGGCGGGGCGTCGTCGGGGATGGGGCAGCCCAGGTAGGTTCGCTTCCCGTTGACGATTTGCTCGTATCGCAGCGGGTCGGCAGAGGACTCCCGGAGTTCGGATTTCTTCCGGGCTTCGTTGTCCGTCAGCTCCTTGAACAGCGCTTTCGAGGTGCGTCCGCCGGCACTCACGAAATTCACGAAGTAGGAGCGTACATCGCTTTCGGTCAGCAGGTTGTCTCCTTTGCCGTACAGCTCCACGTGCTGCTTGAAGAACTCTATGGCTTCCGGCAGGTGGCGTGCCAGCATGGCTCCGTAGCCGCTTCTCATGCAGGCCATTTCCATCCACAGACGGTTGCGCCCCAGTTCGTCCACCAGTTCACGCCAGGGGCGGATGGGGTGCTGCGGCCGGCGCGGCTCGTCCCATTCGTCGCAGACGGTTACCGTGACGGATGGCGGCGGCGGGGGTGTGCTGCCGGACGAACAAACCGAAGGAAGAGTAGCGGCATCGGCGGCGGTCTCTTCTTTTTCTTCTGTTGTTGCTGTTGTTTTTATATCTTTTATATTCTCTTTACCGATTGCGGGAGTATCTTTTGGCAACAGGCTGCCGTTTAGGCTGTTACCGACTTTCAAACTCTCTTTTTCCGCTTTCTTCCGAGACGTTTTTTGCACTTTTCGGTTGTTTTCGGACACTGAAACGTCAGTTCCCGAAACATTTTCGACACTTTTTTCGTCCTTTTTCTTGGCGGGATTCAGTTCGGCGGGCGTGAAATAGTTGTCCTCGTCGAAGATGAAAAGGTCGTATTCGCGGATGATTTTCTGCAAGTACGACAGGGGGATTTTCCGGCCTACGCAGAACGGTTGCAGATATTCCAGTTGCGCGCGCGGTTCGGGCAGCAACGCCAGTTTTTCGATGATGAACCAATAGGCTCCGGAGCCTTTCAACCTTTCCTTGTCTATGAGTTTTTTCATTCGGGGATCGTTCATCGCCATGATGGGATGTTGTAAGTAGAAATTGCGTTTCATGTATCAATTTTATTTATTCGTACGCTTGTATTATCGGCACGAAGGTAGGCATAAAAAATAGCGTATATAGCCTGATTTACTACGGTCTATATACGCTCATGCTGTTGTGTTGCAGTGTAATACGGTTTGAAAATGCTTGGAAACCGTGAGTAGGTTAAAAGATGTATAATTCCGGGATTTTTCTACTCTTTCTCCTTTTCCCTTACCTGTTTCACGACTTCGATGCGGTGTCCGGCGGGAATCAGTTCGGCGCTTGCCCTGTAACTGGCTTTCGTGTCCGACCTGAACGTCCGGAAGATTATCAGCTTGATGATTTCGGCGATAACCAGCTCTTTCATCGTGTACTTGGTTTCTCCCTCGAATACCCAAAACGCTTTGTTGTTCAGCGTTATGGTTACCTTAAAAATTTTTTCATATTCAAATACTAAAAAATTAATGCCTGCAAAGGTAGCACTTCTTTCGGAATGTCAGGCGGTTCGGATATTTTTATATATCCCTTCGCAGGTGCCGCATATCGTGGCTTTGGCCAGCGCGACCTGTCCGTGCAGCAGGTACACGGCCGCCTTTTTGGGGGCGGCGAGGATGCAGAGGTAGGCGCACGACAGGTATTTGCCGATGCCCCGCAGGTTGCGGCGGGCGAACAGCATGCGTGCGCGCGACAGGTAGAATTCGCGTGTCGGGCTGCCCCGCCTCGCCGTCATGCCTTCCTTGTGGTAGACCACGGCGGCGGGTTCGTACCACAGGCGGTAGCCGGCTTTCCGGAGCTGTGCCGACCAGTCCAGCTCCTCGTAAAACAGGAAATAGACCTCGCTCATGGTGCCTGCGTCCTGCAACGCCCGCCGGCTCACCATCATGGCGGCTCCATGCAGCGAGGCGGTTTCGCGGGGGATGCGGAAGCGGGGGCTGTCTTGCTGCATAAAGCCTATGGCCGCGTTGCGCAGGGTGACGGGGCTCAGGGGGGTGAAGCCCGCGTATTGCAGGGTGTCCGGACGGGCGGCGAACTTCAGCATGGGCGACACGCCGCCGTTGCGTCGCGAATCGCTCTCTATGCGCCGCACCAGCGCATCCAGTACCGGCTCTTTGATGAGGGTGTCGTTGTTGATGAAAAAGAGGTAATCGCCTGCGGCCGCTTTCAGTCCGGCATTGTTGCCGCCGGCAAAGCCGTTGTTGATGTTCCGCACCACTTTGACGGGGGGAAAGGAGACGGGGGTATCCGGTGCGGGATTAGCTGATAGGGGATGACTCGATATAGGATTATCCGCTGCGGGGCTGCCTGATAAGGAACCGCCCGGCACGGGGTTGTCCCTGTATCGTTCCTGTATCTCTTCCGCCTCGGGCAGGCGCGAGCCGTTGTCCACAACGATGATTTCGTATCGCGGATAGGTTTCGCGGCTGCGGAAGGAGTCTATCATTTCGCAGGTGTCGCGCAGCCCGTTGTAGTTGACGGTGATGATGGAGACAAGCGCTTTCATGGTCTTTTCCTATTTCTTTTTCAGCCAGAACACAGCCCAGTTCCTGAAACTGACGTACTTTCCGAGCCGCAGGCGTCTGAAGCGGCAGGCGGTTTCCACTTTTTCGAGCAGCGACATCCGGTGTCCCGCCCAGATTACATCGTTCAGGGTGTAGGACAGGTATTTGCCGATAACCGTTTTCCATTCGGGGCGTTCCTCTCCGAGCGCGCGCATCCGGGTGCATACGGCGGTGTATCCCTCGATGTTGCGCATTCCGAAGCGGCCGGTCATGGTGGAGCTGCCCCGCACCCTGCGCTTGAAGTAGGGTTGCGCTATATAGCGCGCCCGACGGGCGTTCAGCAGCACATCCATCGCGAAGACATGGTCTTCGTGGATAATCCCTGGGGGGAACCCCTTGAAGCATCGTTCCAGAAAGGAGCGTCTTGTGAAGAACAGGCACGGCGAGATAAGCAGCTTGCGGTGATTTATCTCGAAGTCCAACAGCTCGATGCCGTTCCACAGCTTGTTTTCATCCACGATGCCTTTTCTGCGGTAATCGTAGAGGTTCGGCGTGTGGCGGTCTTCCAGGATGGTTTCGGCATCGAAGAAAGCGAAGTCCAGCTTGTGCCGCTCGCACTCTTCGTGGCAGTGCCGCAGGGCGTCCCTGCCCAACAGGTCGTCGCTGTCCATGAAGTATATATACCTGCCCGTGGCAAGCGCCAGGGCGGTGTTGCGCGCCACTCCCTGGCCTTGGTTGGGCTGCGCGTGCCACCGTATCCGCGCGTCGCGTTCCGCGTATTCTTCGATGATGCCGCGGCTTCCGTCGGTGGAGCCGTCGTCAATGAGGATTATCTCCAGCTCTTTCAGGGTCTGGTCGCAAATGCTGTCCAGCGCCTTGCGCAGGTAGGCGGCGGTGTTGTATATGGGGATGATGACGGAGACTTCGGGCATGGCGTTCTATTTTTTCATTCGTACGATATGTTCATATACTTTCTTCATCTGTTCCCGCCAGGAGAGGTGGCGGATGGAATCTCTTATTTCCGGCGGCGTCACGGTCATGCTTTGGTAAAACTCTATCAGGGCGGGGATGCTGACGGGGCTGTCGTCGGCGGGGACTTTGAACGTGTAGGGCATGCGGTCGAAGTCGTCGTCCGTCTCGGAGTAGACGAAACCGAATCCGCGCGCCGCGTATTCCCTGTTTTTCAGCGTCTTGATGTTGTATATGCCGCTGCGATGCCGTGCCAGGCTGCCTACGGCGAAGTCCGCCCGGTTGAAAAGCGCGTCCAGCTCCTCGCCGTGCTTTGCCCCGTACAGGGTGACGAACGGTTGCAGGCGGTAGCGGCGGATGGGCGCCGCGATTTCTTCCGCTTCGCGCCTGCCGCTCGGTTTGCCTACCAGGTGGAAGCGGACTTTATATTCGGGATGGCCGCTGTAATACTCTCCCAGACCTCTCAGCAGGCGGTCGAAGCCGTGCCAGAAGTGGATTTCGGCAACTCCTATCAGGTTCAGCTCTCCGGCTGTGCCGTGCCGGGGGGAGCGCAGGGGGATGCGGTCGAAATCTATTCCGTTGGATATGCGGATGGTGGGGCGGCCGAATATGCGCTCGTCGTCGGAGAAGGTGACGATGAAATCGACGTACTTGCAGAAGGCGCGGCGGAACAGCTTGTCCGTATACAGCTGCGCTTTCTCCCTGACGGAAGCGTATTCGTGGTCGTAGGGGTATGTGGGTATCTCCAGCAGCACGCCGACGCCTTGCTTTTTCAGCGTCCTCACGAAGTGTATGGTGAAGGGGTTGGCGTTGTGGTAGGAACGGATATAGACGCACCGGATGCCTTCCCGGCGGACGTATCGCAGGATGGGGGCGAACGACAGCCGCTTTTTGAGCTTGGCGGGTATTCCCTTGCCCAAATCGGCGAGCACTTCTTCGTCTGTCATCCACTTACGGCTGCCGTCGCCGGCGACCTCGTAGCGGCAGACGCGGACATCCGCCCCGCATTGCCTGAGGGCGTCCGCCTGGTAGCCGATTTTCTTGCTGATACCGTTGTACTCTTGGAATCCGTAGAAGACGAGGAAAAGGATTTTCATGGGGCGGCGGTTATTTGAATAGGGAACGATATACTTGAATCAGCTCGTCGGCCGTCTTTTCCCACGAGAATTGCCGGGCGCGCAGCAGTCCGTATTCCCGTTGCCGCCGGTAGAGCGTGTCCTCGTTTTCGAGACGCAGCACCGCGCGGGCTATCTCTTCCGGCCGGCAGGGGTCTATGGCCAGTATGCCGGGGCCGCCCACTTCGGGCATGGAAGAGGTGTTTCCCGTAATGACGGGAGTGCCGCAGGCCATGGCTTCCACCAGCGGGATGCCGAAACTCTCGCGCAGCGAGGGGTAGAGGAAGGCGAACGCGGCGTTATACAGCGTGGCGAGGTCGGCGTTGCGGATGTAGCCCGGATAGTAGAGGTGCTGTTTCAGGGCGTTGCCGATGCCTTCCTGCTGAAGCAGGCTGTCTATGCGGCTTTCTGTGAGGTCGGCGATGAGCAGCGGACGCTTTACGGACGACTGTTCCAGATAGAGGCGGTAGGCTTTCAGCACCCGCGCGGCGTTCTTTTTGGGGTCTGTGTTGCCCAGGAAGAACAGGAAGTCTTTTTGGGGGATATAGCGGTTTACTACCTGCATGTCTATGTCGTCCATCGGGCGGAAATGCTTGTTGCAGCCGTTGTAGATGGTCGTGATGCGGTCTGCGGGGATGTTCAGGGCTTCGCGGATGCGGTTGCGCTCAAAGTGCGAGACGGTGATGATTTTCCGGCATTTCTTCAGAATCCGGGGCACGGTGAGGCGGCGGTAGTGCCACCCCATTTCCTGATAGAGCGAGGGGCTGCGGTGCAGGCGGGGCTCCAGATAGATGATGTCGTGAAGTGTCAGCACCAGCGGAACCGGACAGTATAGTGGGGCTGTATTGGACGTGCAGTGCAGCAGGTCGGCGCCCAGGCGTTTCACCGCCAGCGGCAGGGCTGTCTGCTCCCAAAGCGGGTAGGTGGGGCACGCCACTTCCACGATGGAGAGGTTGGCGGATTCTTCCAGGCAACGGTCGGCGCCCGGAGCGACGATGATGTAATATTCGTTGCCGTCGTTCCGCTTCTGCAATTCGCGGATGGTTTCCAGCGCTACGAAATCCATGCCGTGCTTGTCGGGACGGAAAATCCGTTGGGCTTCTATGGCTATCTTCATGTTGTGCGCTCCTTATCTCTTTTTATGGAAGAACCGTTTGATATGGCTGAATACGGCTGTGAACATAAGCACCGGGAGCGCCCAGATGGCCTTGCGGAGACGGCGGCTGGCCTCTCCTTCGGGCAGCGCCATGAGGAAAGCGAGGATAAGCGCGGCAAACAGCACGTACCACTTGGGAGCCAGCGTCCAGTCCAGCAGGGTGACGCCCGCGGTGCACAGCAGCACCAGCGCGATAAGCAGGAAACGGGAAGGCATCAGCCACTGGAACAGTTTGAGGGCGTAGTCCCATTCGCCTTTCAGCAGCACCAGCGGGAGATACCTCAGCGCGAAGAATGTGCTGGTGTACTGCGCGCGTATCCAGCTGATGCGCTGTGTCTGGTAGCCGTCGGCGTTGTCCTCTTTCTTGCTGTAACACACCACTTCCGCCAGGTATTCGGTGTAGATGTTCTGCTCCAGCAGGGCGGTTTCCATCGCCTTGCTTATGTCGGAGCCTTTCAACTTGGGAGCGCGTTCGTGGAACATGGCGAAATCGAACGCCATGGCCGAACCGATGAGAGCCGAGGAAAAGCCCATGCGGGTGTGCGCCAGACGGAAAAGATTGTTGTTGATTTCCTCGCTGGTGGCATTGAGGACGGCGATGCTGGTGTTCAGGTTCTCCGCCATGCGGTGCGCCTGGATGGAGTCGCAGCCGGAGTAGTAGGCGTCGTTGAACGGGCTGAGGGCGTTCGGCACGATGTGGTTGTCGGAATTGAAGAGCACAATCATGTCGTATTCGTCGGGAGCATAGCGTTCCATCACCTGCTGGATGGCGTAGACCTTGGTGCAGTACTCCTTGTCGGGCACTACGATGTTTACGGGCATTTGCAGCAGGGTGATAAGGTCTTCTTCGGGCAGTTGGGTGGCCGCTACGGCCACGTCGTACTTGTCGCGCGGGTATTGCTGGGTGTCCAGAAAGCGGTTGATGGATTCAATCACCTCTTTCCCGTTGCGCAACACCGTGAAAAGCACCAGGAAACGGTGCTGTACGGCTGCCGCCGGGTAGGGGTTCCTGTACTTTCCGAGCGAGAAGAGCGCGCAAAGAAGCAAGTAGGCCACCGGAATGGCCAGCAGCAGGAACAGGACGGAATCTGTCATTTGTAACGCGTTGTTGTTCTCATCCATCCACCAGTCTATACTGAATATGTTAAAAATATCGGACATCATAGCGTCGAATCTTTTTTAGTTGCGGTTAATAATGCTTGTTGTTTTTCAATCGTCAGACGTTCGTCTATATATTTCCCGTTCATCAGTATGCCCAGGAACATAATCATCATGATACCGGTGGGGAACTGGGTGAAAAACGCGTTCCCGTATGCGCTGAGCATCATGCCGAATACGCCGCAGGCAAGCGCGGTGAGCAGGTGGCGCAGCTCGTCGTTCCTCACCTTGAACATGATGTAGTAGCATCCCCACAGCAGGCTGCCCGCGTAAATCAGCAGGTAGAGGATGATGCCTACGATGCCCGTTTCCGTCCATATCTTGACGTAGGTGGAGTCGTTGGGGATGGTGGTGGTCAGTCTGTTGCCGAATCTCCGGGCTTCCACGCCGCCCAGGCCGAGACCTTCGCCGAAGGGCTTGTCCCTGAGGTATTCCGCCAGCTTTTGCCTGTTCTGTTTTCTTACCAGATAGGACGCGTCTTTATTCGGACGGAACGCCGTGCGCATACGCCGTATCATGTAGTTGCTCTCGCCCGCGTATGTAAACGCGAAGAAGACGTAGATGCATATTCCCCCCACCGTGGCGGCGCTCATCAGCCTGATGTTTTTACTGATAAGCGCGAAGAGCAGCAGGCCGCCCAGAGGCACCACGATGGCTCCCCGGGTGCCCGTAGTGAACATGGAGTACAGTGAAAGCGCAGAGACGCAGAGGTAATATGTTTTCAGGCCGGGTTTCTTGCTGAACAGGCCGGTGATGCCGAACAGTACGCAGGTGAATCCCATGTTGGAACCGTAATTGCCCGCATCGGTGAAAATAGAGAAATAGCGGGTGATTTGGGGCAGCAGGTGCGTCTTGTACATGCCGCTTTCCATCAGGGCATCGTACTCGATGGCGTCGAACCCGATGAATTTCTGCCAGAAGCCTTTCAGTATGGCGATGAGCGTCAGTAGGGAGAACAGGAACATCAGCCGGCCGATTTGCTTGTAGGACGTTGCCAGCAGCACCGTGATTAAGGAGACGAGGAACGTGTTGTAAATGAATCCTCTGGAATAAATCCACGCTTCCAGGGACGCGGTGGGGTTGACGACTTCCATCAGGCAGTATACCGCCAGTGCCGCGCCCCCTATGGTGAGGATGTTGGCGGCCTGCTTCCAGGGGAAACGGTAGCGCAGCGCGGTCTGGATGATGATGATAAGCAGCACGCTCCACCAGATGACGTCCGACAGTACGCTGAGTCCGTCCTGCCGGCTGTAACGGGCCAGCGGGGTGAAGAAGTAATTGAAGATGAACAGCAGGAAGATGAAGCGTTCCGGCTTGCGGAGATGCAAAATCAGGATACATAAGAGGGCGGGCAGCACGGCCACCAGTGCCGCTATCGCCAGATTTTGCCGCAGGGTGGCCGCCACGATGCAGCCTAACCCGATGCAGAGTATGGCAAAGGTGAGGGTGGGAGATGATATGTAACTTCGCTTGATGCTCATTTTACGGCGGCTTTTTTGGCGGTCAGTCCCAGTTGCGACAATCGGCTGACGAAGCTGTGGAGTGGTGTCTTGGGCGGTAATTCGCCGGTGAATGATTCCACGACTTCACGGTCGGCATTGTTGAGGTAAAGCGATAACGGGGTGTCACCCAGCATTTCTTTGATGGATTTCAGGTTGATGTCGTCGTTCTTACCCCACAAACGGCAGGCATTGGCTATGAGCAGGTTGAAATCGGCCTGTTTCAGCACGGCCAGAGGCAGGCTGGAGCTGCTTACGGACGGGTATTCCACGAGGATGATATCGGGTATCTGCTCGGCGGAGTTCAACTCCCAGAAGTCGGATAGCCGCTGCGCCCGGATGTATTTCTTGTCGTTGGTTTCAAAATCGACGCCGTGCCTTACGATACGGGTGCGGAGCCCTTCGGACGCCCAATGGTCGGCAAAGTATTTGGCCAGGAAGCTCTTGCCTTCCCGTTCTTCCATGCTGAGCAGGTTGATGACGGTGGGACGGCCTGTTGCCAGGTATTTGTTGAGCCGGTGGCAGGAGTAGGCGGCGGCACGGCGGTTGCATACTTTCAGGAATCCCCGGAATTTCAGGTTGCTGATGCCGTTGAACGCGGCGATGACGGGCAGGCCGCTAAGGCGGTGGCTGCGTTCGGCGTCACGGAGCGTACGGTCTATTAGCTCGATGATGAGGAAGTAGAAAGTGATGAATATCAAACTGCCTATCAGGGCTGCCACGATGTAGAGCATGCGCTTGCGCCCGTTGTCGGTGAGCGGGAACTCGGGCGGGGCGATGATTTGCAGGTTGGCGGTGGTCATTTTGATGTTTTGCAGGCGGAGCCGCGCTTCGGACAGGCCGCGGAGCTGTTCGCGGTAGGTGTCCTCGGCTATGCCGATGGCGCGCTCCTTGCGGTTGACCTGCGTGCCCACGGGGGCGAATTCCCGGTATTGGTTCAGGATGTCGTTCCGGCGCTCGCGAAGGACTTTCAGCTCGGCCTGCGCCTTGGCCTCGTTGATGCACGCCACCAGCCATTCCGTTACCATATTATCGATGCCGACCCCTTCTTTGGTGAAATTGTATTCGTTGAGGTTGTCGGAAATATGGCTGATTCTGTCTTCGGAGTTCCGTAAATCGGTTTTGTTTTGCTGCAACTGCCTGTTGTCTTTCAGCTCCGTGTCCGTCGAGAAGATTTCCTGCTCCAGAATGTTCTGGTTCAGCTCCGTTACTTTCTCAAGCTCTTTGAGCAGCTTGGTGTTGTCGCGGATTATCTTGGCGCGGATGTCCATTTTGTCTTCCAGCATCCGGCGGAGCGCCACAGCGCTCTGGTAGGTACGCCGGGCGAGTTCCTCGCGGTCGTCCAGGTCGTATTTGGTGATGGCCAGCTCCTTGCTCTGGTTGTCGTAGTTGATTACCGAATGTTCTACGTTATAGCGCATCAGGTTGTCTTCTTCTTTGTTGAGGTTGATTTTGGCGAGCCTCACTTGCTCCTCAAAGTAAGCGATGGCGCTGTTGGTGGCGCTGAAACGGAGTATTTCGTATGCCTTGATAAGCTCGTCCTCTAAAATCCGGATGGTGTTTTGGGTGATGCCCGGGTCGGGACTTGTGTAGGTGAAGCTTATCAGGTCGCTCGTGCCCAGACGCTTTACGATGATTTGGTCGAGCGCCTCGAAGCCGTAAAACTCCGTGGGACGGCTGAACATGGAATATACGAAGTTCGCGGCGCTTTCCTGACGGTATTTTTGCAGGTTCCCGACGGTCTTCTCCAACGAGGAACGGTCTACCAGAGCCAGCACTTCTTTGGGAGTTCTTTGCAGGAGTTGGCGGTAGTGCTTTGCCTGGATGTACATATTGTCTTGCCACTCCTCGCCATACACAAGGTTGGTGGCCAGCAGGCGGAGCGAGACTTGCTCCAGGGTGCTTTTGGACTTGGCGATGTTGATGAGATTGTCGAACGTACTGCTGATGTTCTCGACCTTGCTGCCGTCGATGTTGGTGACGTTGGTGACGCCGGCGTAGATATTGCTGTTTACAGTATAGCTGAATGGCAGGAACTGGGTGAAGTACGCCACCAGCACGGTGACGATGAATCCGCCCCACAACAGCCAGTAACGGATGCGGTAAAAGAATTGGGCTATAAACTGTACTATATCCATAAGACTTTATTTCCCTTTGATTATTTTTACGTTGGTCAGCATCTCGAGTAAAATGATGGCGTTATGCAGCGAGACGCGCGCCTCGGCATAGGAAGTCACCGCCCCGGAACGGCGCGCGCGCTCCAGTGACAGCGAGATGATGTCTATTTTGCCTTGTATGAAATTGTTCTCCGAAATTTTCATCTGGGCGTTGTAGAGGGCGGCATTCTCCGCTTTGGCTTTGATGGTTGCCAGTTGCGCCGTTACATTGTTATAGGCTTCCAGCACTTTGAGCCGCCGTTCTTCCATCACTTCTTCCTGCGTGTATTGGAGTTGTTCGATGTTGTAACGATAGTTTTTCAGCCGGAGCGGGCGGTTGAACAAATCGCCGAGGCCTACGCTGAAGCTGGCGCCTACGTTGAAGGTGTGGCGGGAGCTGGCTGTGGTGGACTGATACCAGTCGGTGAAGGAGTCGCTGTTGTCGTTCAGCACGTTGTAACGCCCGTAGGCGTAGTTCCCGTTCAGCCGGAAGTAGTTCCACCAGTTCCTTTTTTCTATGCGGTACTGGTTCTTTACCTGCTCTACCTGGGACTGCGCCCGTTTTACGGTGGCGTTTTCTATCACGGCATCCATGAATACGGAAAGGGGCGGCAGCTCGAAGCCTTCTATGTAGTGCCGCGTCTCCGGCAGGTTGTCTCCCGAGATGCTCTTTTCCAGAATGGCGTCGCTCTCTTTCAACGCTTCCAGGATTTTGATTCGCTCTTCACGCGTCATGTCTTTCTGGGCGCCGGCAGGCAGGGGTGACAGGAACAGAATAAGTGTAACTGCACAGAGATATAATAAGGTATATGTACGGGCTTTTATCATTCGTCTGTCTTGTTTTTGGTTTTAATGATTACACGTTTTCTTTCTGTACAAAAGCGGTGAACGTCCTGAGAAGTATCTTCATGTCCAGCAGGAAACTGAATTCCTGCGCGTATTTGATGTCGAGCTGTTTCCGTTCTTCCGCCGACATCTTGCCGGCTCCGCCGCGTTTCTCCACTTGCCAAAGCCCGGTCAGTCCGGAAGGCGCCATGAAGCGGTCTATGTACGCGTCGCTGGTCAGCAGCTCGGCTTCGTAGAGCGGGAGAGGGCGGTTGCCTACGATGCTCATGTCGCCCTTTAGAACGTTGAATAGCTGTGGAAGCTCGTCGATGCTGTATTTGCGGATGAAACGGCCGATGCGTGTGACGCGCGGGTCGTTCTCTATCTTGACAAACGGGCTTTCTTTGGATTGGGCTTTTTGTTTCAAAAAATCTTTCTCCGGTATGATGAAATCGTCCGAAATCAGCAGGCCGGCTTCTTCGTCGGGGGAGCCTGTAAGCTCGTCAAAACGGATGTCGGGAGTGCAGTCCGCTATTTCTTCTTCCAGCTTGTACTGGTTGAGGGCGTTGAGCTCTTTCAGCCGTTTGTCCGCATCGGTGTACATGGAACGGAATTTCAGGAAGTTGAATATCCGGTAATTACTGCCTACACGTTGCGACTTGTAAATGACCTTGCCTTTGCTCTCGAGACGGATGGCGACGGCTGTGCCGATGAGCAGCGGAGAAAGGAGTACCAATGCGCATGCGGCGAATAATACGTCGAACGCGCGTTTCCATGCGGGCAGGTGAAACGTGTTGAGCATCTTCCGGTGGGTACGGCTGAATTCCTGCATTTTATGCTTTTGGCGTATCTGCAGGAACCGGGTCATGCTGCGGATGCTCTCTGCGTCGGCCTGCGGCGGCAGTGTGTTGCTGACGCCTGCCAGCAGATAGGCCTTGCGCTCTTCTGCCTGCAATCCTTCGGTGATAAGGGTGATGTAGACGCGTGGAAATCTCCTGTGAAGGCAGGCGATGTCGAGGCAGTCCTTTCCGGGGTCGGTTTGCTCGTAAAGGATGGATGTGTTATACCGTTCGCGGATGCCGTCTATGATGACGGCCGCTTTATCGGCGCAGGAAACAGTAACGAACATGCCATCCGTAACCTTGCTCAGATGGTCGATGGCGGTTTGGCCGTTTCCTATGTAGATATAATATAACATATCTTCCTTGCTGCTTTTTTAGATGTATTTCTTGATGCGTGCCCTGAGTTCCAGCGGGTTGAATGGCTTGAGTATGTAATCCGCCGCCCCGGCTTCGAGCAACTGGATGCGCTCGACGGTGCTTTCCTCACTGGAGAGCATCACTACGGGGATGTGCCTGAACAGCTCGTTTCCTTTCAGATAGTACAGGAATTCGTTGCCACGCATATGGGGCATGTGGATGTCGGAGATGATAAGGTCGGGAATATTGCCTTCGTTAAGCCACTCAAGGGCCTTTAAGGGGTTTTCAAAATATTCCAGGTCGTATTCTGTCCCTAAATAGATCTTGAGTACGCGGCCTATGGTGGCTTTGTCATCAACCAATAAGATTTTTTTCATTGCTCTGTTTATTATAGCGCTGTTGCTTTGTTTGTTTACTATGCAGTAACAAAAGTAACTATTATTTTTTATTAAACTCGTCCGATTGCTAATAACAATGAAGACTTGTTAACCTACTTTAACGGCAAAGTGAGAAAAAGCGTGAGAATGTGTATATCGGTGTACTTTAGTCTTTATTGAGCGGAGTCAGATTTTCAATAGGATATACGTCTTGGTTGTGCGACCGGTACCAGTCGTTGTCTTGTTGTCCGCCGGTGGTAATCCACGACCGGAACTTATCGTATACCATCGTGACTTTCTTGTTCTCCGCAGGCCATGCGAACTCTTGGGGAATCACGACCGCCCAGGCAAGGTTCTCTTGGCTGAGATAGTACCTGTTTTCGGCGGCGGATGAGCCGTCGTTACCGCTGTTGAAGTAATGAGTGCCGCCCAAGTCGGTCGGAGCGAAGCCCGCTATGTGCACTTCCGTGCGCTTTCCTTTGGCTGTGGCGGGAGCTGTGATGGCAAAGATATCGATGTGGTTGATATTCAGGTCTTCCGGCTTCACGTTGGCAGAGGCGGGAATTTCCATGATAATGTTGTATTCCTTGGTGTCCTTCTTGAACGGACCGCCGACAATGGTGTTGATGCGCTTTTCCGTGTCGGTGTATCGGCCGCCCCACAATTCGGTGCGCGCGTCACCGAAGAGGATATAGGTGGGGATGCTTTGCCGCTCCTCGAATGATACGTCCTCACCGCCGATTCTGAATTTATCGGGCTTCATGTTTCGGGGGAATTTGGTGAAGCGGATGCCTGCTCCCAATGTCTTGGTGGCGCCTGTCGCGCGTAATTCGAGGGTCATTCTGAGGCGGGTCACGATGCCGTTTTTGTCTACTTGCAGCTCTTTTCTGGACATTACGATTACGAGGTCGTTCATGTCAAAGTCACCGTATACAGGCCAGTTGTCCTCGAAGGCGAAAGTGTATACGTCGCTGTCTTCGATTTCGATGGGGAAGTCGGGGTCTTTCTCTTCTTCGCCTTTGTTGCCTTCGTCGTAGATGCCGCCGCAAGTCTCGATGGTGTATTTGGATTCGTCATAACCGGTATTGACGCTTTCGTTCTTTTTAAACGGGTGATACCGGTCGGGGCCTTCTATCTTTCCTTCTATGACCAGATTGTTGCTTAACAATTGGACGGTAGAGGGTTGCTCGAATTTAATTGTTCCGGCCTTAATCATCGACTTGTCGTTGTTGGTGACGTTCACCGCCCGGAAAATGACGTCGCCGCGTTTTACTCTGAACTCTTTGGCTTTAATCATGGAGCCGTCTGTCAGCGTGAACCTGGCATTGCTCAGGGTTTCTATTTCGGGTACGGGCAGCCATTCGGTGTCGGTTTCGTCGGCACGGCCGGCAGTGATGGAGCCTTTGTTTAATGTCACGTTTCTGAACTTGAATTCCTTTTTGACGATGACGGTGCAACTGTTGTATAGAACATCGGATGATGAGTTCGTAAACTTGGATGTTTCGATGAAACCGTCGTTGTAGACGGACAGGCCGCCTTCTATTTCATGACCGCTGATGCGGGCTTCATAGTGGTTGACGATGGCGGTTGCGGTGGAGTTGTTGGTTTCTATTTCACCGTCCGCTTCGTCGAAGCTGATATTGCCGTAGTTGAATAGCTGACTGCCGTTGAGGTCTATATCGGTGGCGCTGGTTAAATCCGCCTTGTTCAGTATCCGGGCATTTACGAAGTTGAATTCATGGGCGCTTAATGTGCCGTGATTGATGACGTTGCTGCCGTTGATTGTGATTTCATCGTCTGCTTCGATGTTCCCCGCGTTAAATAATTCCGGGCGGTTTCCGAGATTCATGCTCAGCTCTTTGCCGACCTTGATGCTTCCGAAATTCTTGGTGGGGCATCCTAATTTGAGAGAGGTACATTCGAGGCTGCCGCCGCTTTGCAGGGCGAGGGTATTGTTGTTGCCGACGGTAAGGGCGTTGGCGATGATTTTACCGCCGTTCATTACGTATATATCGAGGTTTGAATGATTATCGCTTAGTTTCCAAACACCTTGTACGAATACGGTTGCTCTGCCTCTGTTTGTTCTTAGCTGCACAAGGTAGGGAGAGGCTGAAGTGTATTCCTTTCCTATAATATATTCGGCGCCGTCGGCCAGTACGCCTTCATCCCAAGGATTGTCGGAGATATAGCCGTCCGATGTGCCCGGGACGGCGGGGATGACTTCCGTTTCCTTATATTCCTTATCGGCGATTTCCGTTATTCCGGCTGCCCGGGCTGCTTCGGCTGCCGGGTTGGAATTGGCTGTAACTCTGCTTGCGGCTCTTGTTTTTGTGCCGGTTGAAACGCTGTATAACTTACACTCCAATGCTCCGCCGTTTTCGGGAATGTCGTATTCGTAGACTTCCTTGCGCTGCTTTGGGTCGGTCTGACGGACGAACAGTCTCGCGGTTGCTTTGGAGACGTTGATTTCCGCGTTGTAGTTTCCGTCCTTATCGGCGGTACCCACTGCGATAGGCGCGGCGCTTACATCGGATATCGGATTGACGGTGAATACTTCGATAAGGTACTTGTATCGACCGTCAAACTCGTCGTTTACCTCGACGTTCAGATTTACGGTGTTAATCATAGACCAGTTAAAACCGTCAGGGGCGGCGAAATCTTCTCCTAACGGATTTTCTTTCGGTTCCGTCTGAATCCCCCTTTCAGGATCGTACACATCGTTCGTGCAACCGGCAAACGCCAAAGTTCCGGCTATGGCTGCCATAACTGAAAAACGGTAGAATAATTTCATAAGCCAATCTATAAAAATTTCTGATGTTTTGTTTGCTTCTTGAATAAAATAATCAACTTTCAGCTCGTTTACGCCGCAAAAATAGCCATATTATTCGGATTATTAGTTGTAAATATTGTCTTTTTTGATAAAATAGGGTGGATATTTTGTTAAATCCGGCCATTTGCCGGTCTTGAAAACTTGTAAATACTATCCAGGGCGGGTGAGGGAAAAAGTCAGAAGGGGGGGAGAAGAAAAAAAGAGGAAATTACTCTTTTGTAATTTCCCCTGCTAAATCCGAATTCATCCGGTGACGAATTTCTGTCTGGTCCAGCCCGTGTCCGAGCAGGAACATGAGCTTTGTAACGGCGCACTCGGGCGTACTGTCGTAGCCGCTGATAACGCCGGCTTGAAGAAGATGCAGGCCGGTTTCGTAACGCCCCATCTCTACGCCGCCGCTTTGGCACTGGGTGATGTTGACGATGACGATGCCGCGCTCTGTGGCATCCTTTAGTTGCCGGATGAACCACTCCTTTTGGGGAGCGTTGCCGGAACCGAATGTCTTGAGAACCACCGCTTTCAACCCCGGAACGTGCAGTACGGAATTGATGATGCTTTCCTGAATGCCCGGAAACAGGGTGAGGACTACGACGTTGGTGTCGAAGAGATAATGCGGTTTCATCGGCCGTGCAGGGTCGGGGCGACGGATGCTGTGCTCGTTGTAGCGGATATGGATGCCTGCTTTTGCCAGGGCGGGATAGTTGAAGGAGCGGAAAGCGTTGAAATTTTCGGCATTGATTTTGGTTGTCCGGTTGCCCCGCATCAGTTCGTTCTCAAAGAAGATGCATACTTCGGGAACGATGGCGGTGCCGTCGGGATGCTTGGCGGCGGCTATTTCGATGGAAGTAATCAGGTTTTCCTTTCCGTCCGTGCGCAAGGTTCCGATAGGCAGCTGCGAACCGGTAAGGATAACCGGCTTCGCGAGGTTTTCGAGCATGAAGCTGAGCGCCGATGCCGTATACGCCATCGTGTCGGTGCCGTGCAGGATGACAAAGCCGTCAAAGTTATCGTAGTTATCATTTATGATTTCGACAATCTTGGCCCACAGAGAAGGTTCCATATCAGAGGAGTCGATGGGCGGGTCGAACTGATAGGACGAGATGCGGTAGTTGAAGCGTTTCAATTCGGGGACATGCTTGAGCAGGTGGTCGAAATTGAAATTTTCCAGTGCGCCGGTTTCCGGGTTTTCTATCATTCCGATAGTTCCGCCTGTGTAAATTAAGAGAACGGAAGGGTAATCTGCTTTCATAAATATCTCGTTTTTCTTCTTTTTCGGGCACAAAGATAGGAAAAAAAGTGATAAGGTGGTAATGATAAAGTAATAACCCTTTTATCATCCTTGCTCCAAGTCCTCTTTCAGGTGCGCGACGGCTTTTCCGGCATCTCCTTTATATTCGTTGAGCAGAGTGACGAAGCGGCTTCCGATGATGGCTCCGGACGAATGGGAGCAGGCGGCATCGAATGTCTGTTTATTGCTGATGCCGAAACCTACCATACGCGGATTGCGCAGGTTCATGTCCTGAATCTTCTTGAAGTAGGCTTGTTTCCGGGTGTCGAAATCCTTTTGCGCGCCGGTGGTGGCTGCCGACGACACCATATAAATGAATCCGTCGGTGTGGGCATCTATCTCGCGGACGCGCTTTTCGCTGGTTTCGGGGGTGATGAGCATGATGATGCGGATGTCGTATTTTTGCGCGACGGCCTTATAGTTCGCCTCGTATTCCCTGAAGGGCAGGTCGGGGATGATGACGCCGTCGATGCCACATTCCGTACATGTCCGGCAGAAGGCTTCAAAGCCGAAGTGCAGGATAGGATTGAGATATCCCATCAATATCAGCGGTATGCGGACATCGCGACGGATGTCACGCAGCTGGTCAAAGAGGATGCGGAGAGACATTCCGTTGCGCAGGGCGCGGGTGGCGGCATCCTGAATGACGATGCCGTCCGCCATGGGGTCGCTGAAGGGGATGCCGATTTCTATCATATCCACTCCGTTCTTTTCGAGCGTGCGGATAACATCGGCTGTGCCGTCGAGCGTGGGGCAGCCGGCACAAAAGTAGATAGACAGCAGGTTTTGGGGGCTGTTCTGGAAAAGTTGGTTGATACGGTTCATAGTGAGTTCGTTATTATGGATTTATTGTTGTCTGTTACGTTATCGGCGGGTAGCGGTGCTACTTGCCGGCAGGTTCGCCGCCTCTTATTTCCTGAAGGAATTTCCCGATGCGTTCCACGTCTTTTTTGCCCGGAGCCGTTTCGAAGCGGCTGTTGATGTCGATGCCGGCCAGTTTGGGGTGATGGAACTCCCTGATTGCTTTGACGCTGTAAGGGTTGATGCCGCCGCTGAGCAGAAAGGGTGTCATTCCGGTGTATCGAAGCAGCAGGTTCCAGTCGAACTGATTGCCGGAACCGCCATACTGTGGCGTTTTGGTGTCAAACAGGTAATAGTCGCATAATCCCTTGTAGGCGGAGACGGCCGCCAAATCCTTGGGGTGCGCGATGGAGAAAGCCTTGATGAGATGCAGGCCGTTGTTGCATAAAGAACGGCAGTACTCGGGCGATTCGTTGCCGTGGAGCTGGATATAATCCAGCGCAAAACGGTCGGTGTACATCAGGATATCGTCCTTGTTTTCGTTTACGAAGACGCCGACACGCTTTGCGTGCACAGGCAGGTATGCCGGCATTTCGCACAGGCAACGGGGAGACTTGGGGTAGAAGATGAAACCTATCATATCTACGTCCAGTTGCTCTACATTGCGGATGTTTTCCGCTTCGGTCATACCACATACTTTGATAATAAGAGAAGCCATGGGAGTTACTGTTTACTATATTTACGATTCATTATTCATTGCTCACAAAGATTTCTGTGCTTCGGTTTCCTCGATGCCTTGTATGAAGCCTTTCAGCGCGTCTCCCGGCTGCGGGGTTTTCATAAAGGTTTCTCCGATAAGGAAGCCTCGGAAACCGGCGGTGCGCAGGCGGCAGATGGTTTCGGGGTGCGAAATACCGCTTTCCGAAACAAGTAGCGGCAGGTTTCGGGGGGTATCGGAAGAGCCTTGGGCGTCGGGAACGTTACGTGCATCGGAAATGTTACAGGCATCGGGAGCGTCTTGAGCGTCGGAAATGTTACGGACGCCGGCTATCGTCTGCCGGAGCTGTCCGGCTATGCGGAACGAGTTCTCCACATCGGTGACGAATGTGCCGAGGTTACGATTGTTGACGCCTACCATGTCCACATCCTTACTTATATAAGCAAGTTCGCGGGGGCTGTGGATTTCGAGCAGCACTTCCAGTCCCAGGGCGTGCGCCCGGGCGGTGAGGTCGGCGCATTCTTCCTGCGTCAGACAGGCGGCGATGAGCAATACGGCGTCCGCACCTGCGATACGTGCTTGCAGCAGTTGGTATTCGTCGATGATGAAGTCTTTTCTCAAGATAGGAATGTCGACCAGCGGACGTGCCATACGGATGTCCCGCAACGAACCGCCGAAGAATTTCTCATCCGTAAGGATGGAGATGGCGGAAGCGCCTGCCGCCTCGTATGCGGCTGGTATTTCGTCGGCTTTGGCCGTCTCGTATATCCAACCCTTCGAGGGCGAGCGCCGCTTGAACTCGGCAATGATTCCCGCGGGTGAGGAAGCCAGCGCACGTTTCATGCTGCGGCGTGGGGCAGGGGAGTTTTCCATTAGGTCGCGCACTTGCTCGCGCAACTGTTCGGGTGAAACAGCCTGTTTCTGCAATTCCACTTCGATTCGTTTGTGGCCTGTTATTTCAGATAGAATATCCATAGGAGGGGAGGGGTGAGTTATAAGTTATGAGTTATAAGTTATGGGTTATGGGTTGGGGGTGATATGGCGCTGTTTAAGTAAATGCGTATAATCGGTTAATCCTATCTGTCATTCAGAACGAAGAATCTTCTCTCTTCTTGACATTCACATAAAGACTTGTATTCACAAAGGGAAGAGATGCTTCGCTTCTCTCTGAATGACAGTATAGCATAACTTGATTTTCAACCTTTACTTATTTCTATAAACTTTTTCAATGTCTTCAACGCCCGTCCGCTTTCCAGTGATTCGCGGGCTATGGCGATGCATTCTTCAATCTCCTTTTCCGGTTCCATGACCTGAATGGCAAAGGCGGCATTGACAATGACACATTGCGTCTGGGCGGCTTCCGCACGGTTGTTCAGGACATTGTCGAAGATGCGTGCCGCGTCTTCCTTACATGCTCCGCCGGAAAGCTCTTCGGGACGTACCGCGCTGAAACCGAGAGCTTGCGGACGATAGATACGCTCATAATTGCGTGTCATTACCTTGAATTCATCGGTCAGCGAGATTTCATCGTAATTGTCCAGGCTGTTGACGACGGCAAAGTCGATACCGAGCTTGTAGAAAACATTTGTGTAGAGACGCATCTGCGAGAGGTCTGCCACACCCAGCAGCTGATAAGCGGGTTTGCACGGATTCACCAGCGGGCCCAGCAGGTTGAACAGCGTGCGTACTCCCAACGCTTTGCGCACAGAACCGACGGTTTTCATTGCCGGATTGAACAGTTGGGCGTGCAGGTAGGCAATATTACATTCTTCCATGCTGCGCTTCAGGATGTCGGGATTATTGGTGAAGCGCACGCCATGCTGCTCTATTACGTTGCTTGCCCCGCTGACGGAAGTAGCGCCGTAATTGCCGTGCTTGGCCACTTTGTAACCCGCTCCCGCCACAATGAAGCAGGCGCAGGTGGAGATGTTGAACGTGTTCTTTCCGTCACCGCCCGTACCTACGATGTCAATGGGGCGATAGGGAGCGAAGTCTATCGGGACTCGTGTCTCCATAAGTGCTTCGCGAAAGCCTGTCAGTTCGTCTACTGTGATGCCGCGCATCTGAAAAACAGTGAGTAACGCTGCTATCTGCGCCTCGGGATACATCCCCCGGCTGATGTTGAGCAGGATTTGTCTGGACTCCTCTGCGGTGAGCTCTTCGTGATTGAAGAGGCGGGTTAATATTGTTTTCATCTGTTTAAGTCAGTGATTAAAAAGTTTATAGTTGATGTATGGCTAAGCATGAGTGCTGATATCAGTAATCGAATATGTTTCCGAGTAACGTTTTTTTTGTTCTCGTGAGGCGCTTGCTTCACTCCCGTGAGATGCCTGCCCGGCTCTTGTGAGGTGCGCGGTCGGCTTCCATGAGGTGTGCGGTCGGCTCTCACGAAGTGCCTGCTCGGTTCTTACGAAGTGCTTGCTCGGTTCTTGCGAAGTGCCTGCTTGGCTTTCACGCAGTGTGCGCTTGTTTTTCACGCAATGTGCACCTGTGCTTATGAGGCCGCTTGTACCTTATGAGGTCTGCGCTGCATCCTCCTGAACTGTGTCATTTACCTTCATAAGCTGCGCCGTTTATTCCGTCCTTTCCGTCACCGTCCAGCCAATTTTTCATAATCTGCTTTCCGTCCGGCGTCAACACGGATTCCGGATGAAACTGAATGCCGTGGACGTCGTACTCCCGGTGTTTCAACGCCATAATCTGCCCTTCGGGACTGACGGCTGTAACGGCAAGCGTTGCAGGCAGTCCTTCCGTATCCACTACCCAAGAATGGTAGCGCCCCACAGGTATTTTCTCAGGCAGTCCCCGGAAAATGTAATCCGGTTCTGTCAGCCGTATATCGGTCTGTACACCGTGAAACACCTTGCTGAGATTGACCAATCTCCCGCCGAATACCTGTCCGATAGCCTGCTCTCCCAGGCACACTCCCAATATCGGTTTCTTTCCGGAATAGGTACGTATGACATCCGGCAACAATCCCGCTTCTTCGGGCACACCGGGGCCGGGAGAAAGAAGTATCTTATCATATTTCTCCAGTTCGTCCATTTCGAATCGGTCGTTGCGCAACACATCCACCGTTGCTCCGAGCTCTTTCACCAGATGCGCAAGGTTGTAGGTGAAAGAGTCGTAATTGTCTATGATTACTATTTTCATTTCCATATCTTTCAAAATCTTCATCCTTTATTCTTCATACTTCATCCTCATTCTTCATTTCTTTCATTCTCTCCGCCATTACAATCGCCTTCTTCAATGCTCCCAGTTTGTTGTTCACTTCTTGCAGCTCGTATTCGTCATTGCTTTTGGCTACGATGCCGCCGCCTGCCTGAAACCACAGTACCCCGTTGCGGCTGACGAATGTGCGGATGGTGATGGCCTGATTCAGACTGCCGTTCAGACCGATGAACCCGATGCAACCGCCGTAGGCGCCACGATTATGCGGCTCCAGTTCGCTGATGAGCTGCATGGCGCGTACTTTCGGCGCACCGCTCAATGTCCCGGCGGGGAAGGTGTCGATGAACGCCTTGATAGGATCGGCTTCGCTGTTCAGCGTACCGCTGACGCGGCTCACGAGGTGAATGACGTGGCTGTAATATTGCATCTCCTTGTAGAAATCCACTTTCACGTCGTGGCAGTTGCGGCTGAGGTCGTTGCGGGCGAGGTCTACCAGCATCACGTGCTCCGCGTTTTCTTTCGGGTCGTCGTGCAGGTAACGGGCGTTTACGGCATCCTGCTCCGGGTCGCCGGTGCGCTTGGTAGTGCCGGCAATGGGGTCTATATAGGCATGGCGTCCTTCGATGCGGCAGTGCGTTTCGGGCGATGAACCGAAGATACGGAAACCGCCGAAGTCAAAGTAAAACAGGTAGGGAGAGGGGTTGATGCTGCGCAGAGCGCGATAGAGCTTGAAATCGTCACCTGTGAAACGTTGCTCGAAGCGGCGGGAGAGGACTATCTGGAAAACATCACCCCGCATGCAGTGGGCTATTCCTTGGCGGATGTTGGCTTTGTGCTCCTCGTCCGTCAGCGGAGAGGTCGTTTCGCCTACGGCACGGAAGTCGTAAACGGTATAATTGCGGTTGTGAATGGCTTTCCGTACTTTGTCCAGCTCGCTTTTCCCGCCGGGAGCCAGCATTTCCAGCAACAGCATCTCGTTCTTGAAGTCGTTGAAAACGATGAGATACTTGTATAATATGTATAGCATATCCGGCGCATCGTTGGTGGCTTCGCGGCTGTCCTTTACGGGAATGTTCTCGAAATAGCGTACGGCGTTGAAAGAGGTGTAGCCGTACAGCCCGCAATAGTCGCTGTACTCGCCTTCCACATGAAAGCGGTTGAGAAAGTCCCGCAGAGCATTCTCCGCACGGTACTCTCCGGTAACGGGATGTTCCTCGCGTGTGCCGTCGGGCAGGCGGAATACGGCGGTTCCGTGGTCTATGCTGACGCTTGCCACCGGACAAAGCCCGATGAAAGAACGGTTGTTCTCGCTGCCGTGATAATCGGAACTCTCCATGAGCGCGCTTTGAGGAAAGATGTCGCGCACTTTCAGATAAGTGCTTACGGGAGTATGCAGGTCGCCAAGCACTGTACGGCTGACCGTTTGATAATTATATTGTTTCATTGCTTCCTTTATTGAGTAAATAGTAACAGTAAATAGTAGTAACAGTAAGTAGTAGCAGTCAGTTGTAACAGTCAGTTTATATCACAAACCCTCATAACTTATAACTCATAACTTAAATACGTTTCCACATCCTTATCCCCCCGTCCCGAAACGGTCAGTACCACCACATCGTCGGGTTTGAAGTTCAGTTTCTCCAAGGCGCCGAGGGCGTGGGCGCTTTCCAATGCGGGGATGATGCCTTCGAGCTTTGTCAGTTCGTAAGCGGCGCGGATAGCCTCGTCGTCATTTACGGAGAGTACGATGGCGCGTTTCCGTGCGGCAAGGTTGGCGTGCATGGGACCTATGCCCGGATAATCCAGTCCGGCGGAGATGGAGTAAGGTTCCTCAATCTGCCCGTCCTCGTTCTGGATGACGTAGGTGCGCGCTCCATGAATGATGCCCAGTTTGCCGAGGGCGATGGTGGCGGCCGTCATGCCCGTTTCCACTCCTTTACCGCCGGCTTCGGCGAGAACTATCTGCGCGCGTTCGTCGTCGACATAGTGGTAAATGGTTCCGGCGGCATTGCTTCCGCCGCCTACGCAGGCTATGAGATAGTCCGGACAATCGCGCCCTTCCTTTTCCATGAGCTGCTTCTTAATCTCCTCGCTGATAACCGATTGCAGGCGTGCCACCATATCGGGATAGGGATGCGGGCCTACGGTGGAGCCGATGATGTAATAGGTGTCGGCAGGGTGGCAGCACCAGTCGCGTATGGCCTCGTTGGTGGCGTCTTTCAAGGTCATGTTGCCGCTGGTTACGGGGACTACGGTTGCTCCCAGCATCTTCATTTTCTCTACGTTGATGTGCTGACGCTCCACATCGGTCTTGCCCATATATACGATGCACTCCATATTCATCAATGCGCAGACGGTGGCGGTGGCGACGCCGTGCTGTCCCGCTCCTGTCTCGGCGATGATGCGGTGCTTGCCCATGCGGCGCGCCAGCAAAATCTGGCCGATGGTATTGTTGATTTTGTGCGCGCCGGTGTGGTTCAGGTCTTCCCGTTTCAGATAAATCCTGCAACCGTACTTCTCCGACAGGCGTTTGGCCTGATACAGCGGAGAAGGACGCCCTACGTAGTCGCGCAGCAACTGGTCGTACTCCCGCTTGAAATCCTCACTTTGCAGAACGTCAAGATAGGTGTTCTGCAACTCCTCTACACATCTGTGGAGTATCTCGGGAACGTATGCCCCGCCGAATTCTCCGTAATAGCCTTCTTTGTCAACTAAGAAACTCGCCATATTATTGTCTTTTTTATTATTTATCATTTTACCATTGATTTGATAGGGGGGAGATGTACATCGCTTAAACGAAAAAAGCCCCGTCGCTTGGTGCGACAGGGCTCTTTTTATATCTATCATATATTACATATATACATACGAGCACTGCTCCCTTACGACTGCCGGAGTTGTAACGGGTGCCACCACCAATATGTATTTACGAACATTGTTTTCATTGTCTTTTTTTATTTTAACCGAGGCAAATATAAGCACATTGTTTTAATCGCCAAAATAAATCTTACTTTTTTTTCGTATAAGAACATTTTTCTTAAAATTTTGTTCTTTATAGCGGATAACAGCTATTATTTACTATTAAAAAGAAAGGAACAAACTATGAAGCGAAAACATTTGATTGTCGTAGGCGCGATTATTGCCATTGTCTTATTGCTATATTGGCTTTTTATAGCCGAAGACTTGAACGCCTGGCTCAATGTGAACTGATTTTTCGGTATTATCATGCGGGGTTGTTCAGATAAATAATGTATCTTCGCAAAAAATCAAAAACTCATGAAAGGATTAAGTTATTCATTCTTGCGCGCCGTGTGCGCGCTGGTAATAGGCTTGGTGTTGGTGATGTTTCCCGACCAGGCCGGTGATTATTTTGTGATAACGATCGGTGTCATTTTCCTTGTGCCTTCGCTCATCAGTATTATAGGATATTATGCTCAGAGTGCCGAGGTGCGCCGCCGTTTTCCTATCGAGGGGATAGGCAGCTTGCTGTTCGGATTGTGGCTGGTTATTATGCCGGGCTTTTTTGCCGATTTGCTGACGTTCGTGCTGGGCTTTATCCTTGTAATGGGCGGTGTGCAGCAGATAGCTTCGCTTTCGGCTGCCCGCAGATGGACACCTGTGCCGGGCGGATTCTACGTTGTTCCGGTACTGATATTGCTTGCCGGATTGATTGCCCTGTTCAATCCTACGGGAGTACGCTCTACGGCGTTTATTATTATCGGAATCACCAGTTTGGTTTATGCGGTTTCGGAACTGATAAACTGGTTCAAGTTCACTCGTCTCCGTCCTAAAGCACCAGTTACGGGCGGTAAGGCCGATGATGACGACATCGAAGATGCAAAAATTATAGAATAATGTACGGATTAAACACCGTGTTCTCCGTCATTCATTCAGAGCGCAGCGAAGAATCCACTCCTTTGTGATAGGGAAAAGATTCTTCGCTGCGCTCTGAATGAATGACGGAGAATATTATTCTTTTTTATAAAGGGCGAGGTTCTCTCTGAAAAAACCGTTTATCTCCTTGAAACTCGCTATGCCGAAACTGTTCACTGAATATTCTGCAAGTATTCCTCTATTTCTTTGGTTGTAACGTCTTTCAGCAATACAGTTTTATCCTTATCCAGTAGATACAGGGTTGGGATGGCTTTTAAGTCGTAAAGATTGTTTTGCTCGATTGTCTGTTTCTTGTCATAACCGTTAATCCATTCCACAGGAAAATCCGATAGATGTCTTCGCCATTCCGCCAAATCCGCATCGGGATAAATGGACAGAATTTTCATCCGGCTTTGTGCAGTGGCTTGGTGAATGGAAGGACTGTGTTTCAACGCTTCTATCGTTTCACCGCAAGCGTGGCAACCGGGATTATTGATAAATAGCAATGTGTAAGGAGCTTTGATATTGTACAAGTTGCCCTGCTGGCCATTGGCGAGCGTATAGGTAAAATCCAGCGCTTTTGTACCTACACGGTTTTTCTGCGCCAGTTCCCGCCGGGCTTTCGGACGAATTTTCTCTGTGTCATCCATGACGGAAGATTTCAGCATGGCATCCAGCACGGATATATACAATTCTTCATTACGCATCGGCGAGTTTGGATCGTATAGATATTTGTCCGCAAGGGAAGTCAGGTACATATAGCATTTTTTCTCTTTTTCAGCTTGTGCAAACAAGGTTTTCAAGGCTGTATCCCCTGTTGAAGCGGGTACCAGTCGCAGAATATCAATGAAGTTTACCCATGCTTGCTCCGTCACTTCGGGATGGTGTATGTAATTGGTGTCGGTGAAATTTACATTATCCCAGTAATGACGCGCCAGATAATCGGCACGCAATTCCGGAGTATTCAGCATTGTGGGGATTGTGGGTAATGCGAAAGCGGTTATCGTATCTGTTACGACTACTTTCTCTTGTTTGTTACTTGCCTGTCCGCTGCTGCATGCGCCGTTTGCGCTCGATAGCAAAGAGAGTAATGCGCAAGCTGGTAATAGTTCTATAATCTTTTTGTATCTCATACGGTTTTTATTTAAAAGTAAAATTAGTGCTTTTATTCTTAAATGCCAAATATGTGTATTATGATTCTCATTGCTTTGAACAGTAAATAATGGAAGTAGGAAGCCGCTTTCGCGCGCACGTATATATATAATGTACCTATTTTGTCGGTAGGTATAACACTTTTAAAAGCATATGCTCTACAACATCTTTACTAATCAGCCAGTTACAAAAAAGTTTCAAAAATATTAGGAAAAAGTGAAAGATATATTTGGTCGGTATATTAAAATCCTCTACTTTTGCATCCGCTTTCGAGAACGAGAGCAGCGATAGATTGACATTCTGAAACAAAAGCGCATGAGTGCTGAAGATTAGATAGAAATGAAAAATAAATATCTGAAATTGTTTGGAGTTTATTGAATTTTATCTTTATCTTTGCAGTCCGACTCGCAAAGAAAAGAGCTTTTTGGATTCTTTTCTTTCTCAGTTCTTCCTTTCGCAAGAGAGTTGTTTTGAATGAGAAAAGAATTTAAAAAAAAACTTCCGAAAACATTTGGAAGATATGCTTAAAAGTTTTTACCTTTGCATCCGCTTTTGAAAAGGAGCATTCTTCGAAAAGAAGCGATCTTTGAACAGATTTACATAAACAATACAAGTAGTACAAGAGCAAGTCTTTTCTTGGCGACAAGAGAGACTTGGGTAAAATAAAAAGAACCGTCAATACTTATTAAGATAGGTAATTGAGACTTTTTAAATTCGAGCGTCCTGAACAGAGCAAGAACCATCCCTTACGGGGTGATTAACAATACTTTTACAATGAAGAGTTTGATCCTGGCTCAGGATGAACGCTAGCTACAGGCTTAACACATGCAAGTCGAGGGGCAGCGGGGTTGAAGCTTGCTTCAACCGCCGGCGACCGGCGCACGGGTGAGTAACACGTATCCAACCTGCCGATAACTCTGGGATAGCCTTTCGAAAGAAAGATTAATACCGGATGGCATAGTTTTCCCGCATGGAATAACTATTAAAGAATTTCGGTTATCGATGGGGATGCGTTCCATTAGGCAGTTGGCGGGGTAACGGCCCACCAAACCGACGATGGATAGGGGTTCTGAGAGGAAGGTCCCCCACATTGGAACTGAGACACG
>OLRF01000100.1_pt1 | contig 130777 bp, 118 predicted proteins | sample 1672061 | NCBI WGS metagenome assembly OLRF01 (sample SAMEA3136641, study PRJEB25190) | human gut metagenome | reverse complement strand
ATGCAGATAATCATTATCCGGGCTTTTTCTTTTGACAGTTTAAAAAAAATCGTCAATTTTGAACCCGATTACAACAAGATAGCTAAAATATGGAAGACTTTAAAAAGAAAAGTGGGCTGGACGTGAACGATAAAGAGATAGTATTCTCCCAATCCATTAAAGCAGGTAAGCGCATCTACTATTTAGACGTTAAGAAAAACAGAAAGGATGAAATGTTCCTTGCCATCACCGAAAGCAAGAAAGTGGTAATGGGTGAAGGCGATGATTCTCAAGTAAGTTTTGAGAAACATAAAATCTTTTTGTACAAAGAAGATTTCGAGAAATTCATGAACGGCCTGCAACAAGCTATTGGCTTTATCCAGGAGCAGCAAGGGTGTTATGCGCGTCACAACGACAATGAAGAGTTGCCGGCCAATGAACAGCCGGCTGTAGAACAGGAGGAAAAAGAGTCCCAGCTTGACGGAGAAATTAAAATAGATATTGATTTTTAAAGGGCAACCTTTTGATAATTCAAAAAGAAGCTGTACTTTTGCACCGCTTTTTTGCAACATCGTGTGGCAAGCCACATCGTGTGATGGTGAATTAAGCAAAAAATTTACTTAATTTAGAGTAACACAAAAATTTTTAAAATGAAATCAATTGAAGTAAAAGGAACTGCAAGAACTATTGCAGAACGTTCTTCGGAACAAGCAAGAGCTTTGAAAGCTATTCGTAAAGACAACGGCGTACCTTGCGTACTCTACGGAGCGGGTGAAAATGTTCATTTCACCGTACCGGCAGAAGGTCTGCGCAACTTGGTTTACACTCCGCACATCTACGTGGTTGACCTGATCATCGATGGCAAGAAAGTAAACGCTATCTTGAAAGATATCCAATTCCACCCGGTAAAAGATACTATTCTGCACGTTGACTTCTATCAGATTGACGAAGCTAAACCTATCGTTATGGAAGTTCCCGTACAGATGGAAGGTCTGGCAGAAGGTGTGAAAGCCGGTGGTAAGCTGACTCTGCAAATGCGTAAACTGAAAGTGAAAGCCTTGTACAACGCTATCCCTGAAAAACTGATTATCAACGTATCTCACCTGGGATTGGGTAAGACAGTGAAAGTAGGCGAGCTGAGCTACGAAGGTCTGGAACTGTTGAATGCTAAAGAAGCCGTTGTATGCGCTGTTAAGCTGACTCGTGCTGCAAGAGGTGCTGCGGCAGCTGCTGCCAACAACTAATCAGCGCTTTCTTAGCAAGAAAACAAGATATTCCGGAACGCGGATTAACGCAGACGACGCAGATTTCATATCCGCGGACAGCTGCGATAATCCGCGTTCCTCTTTTATCTAAATTATCATCAAAGTAAGAATAGAAAGAATGAAATATCTAATTGTCGGATTAGGTAATATCGGCCCCGAATACCACGAAACCCGCCATAATATAGGTTTCATGGCAGTAGATGCTTTAGCCAAAACAGCCGGAGCGACCTTTAACGACGGACGTTACGGTTTCACGGCTACAATATCCGTCAAAGGACGGCAACTGGTATTATTGAAACCGTCCACCTTTATGAACCTGAGCGGAAACGCCGTACGTTACTGGATGCAAAAAGAAAACATTCCATTGGAAAACGTACTAATAGTGGTAGACGATTTGGCGTTGCCTTTTGGAACTCTACGGCTGAAAGGAAAGGGAAGCGATGCGGGACATAATGGTCTGAAGCATATCGCAGCAACACTGGGAACTCAAAACTACGCCCGCCTGCGCTTTGGCATCGGTAACGATTTTCCCCGTGGCGGACAGATAGACTTCGTACTGGGACATTTCACGGACGAGGATTGGGAAACAATGGACGAACGCCTGAAAACAGCCGGCGAAATCATCAAAAGTTTCTGCCTTGCCGGCATCGACATTACAATGAATCAGTTTAATAAAAAATGAGCGAAGCAAGAATAGACAAATGGATGTGGGCCGTACGCATATTCAAAACACGTACTATTGCGGCCGAAGCCTGCAAGAAAGGACGTATCAGCATTAACGGCGCGCTTGCAAAGGCAGCCCGTATGGTAAAGCCGGGAGATGTAATACAAGTACGCAAGCCGCCGGTTACCTATTCCTTTAAAGTATTACAATCCATTGAAAAGCGTGTAGGCGCCAAGCTCGTTCCCGAAATGATGGAAAACGTAACCACTCCCGACCAATACGAATTATTGGAAATGAGTAAGGTCAGCGGCTTTATCAACCGCGCCAAAGGAACAGGACGCCCCACCAAAAAGGATCGCCGCGAACTGGAAGATTTTACCGCGCCGGAATTTATGGATGACTTTGATTTTGATTTCGACTTTGAAGAATAATATTATAAGTGTATGAGCGAGAAAATAATAAAATGGGGATTTATTGGCTGCGGAGAAGTAACCAAATACAAAAGCGGACCTGCTTTTCAGAAGATTGAGCACTCCGAAGTAGTGGCCGTAATGAGCCGGGATATTTCCAAAGCCAAAACTTACGCCAAAGAGAGAGGTATTGCCAAATGGTACAACGACGCGCAGGAGTTGATTAATGACGAGGAGGTAAATGCCGTATACATCGCTACCCCACCCTCTTCTCACGCTACGTATGCCATCATGTCCATGAAGGCCGGCAAGCCCGTATACATAGAAAAGCCTATGGCAGTGACCTATGAAGAGTGTTGCCGCATCAACCGCATCTCCAAGGAAACCGGCATACCCTGTTTTGTAGCTTATTACCGCCGTTATCTCCCTTACTTCCTGAAAGTGAAGTCATTGGTGGAAGAAGGCGCAATAGGAAATATCATCAACATACAAATCCGCTTTGCACAGCCGCCCCGCGACCTGGACTATAATAAGGAGAATCTGCCGTGGCGCGTACAACCGGATATTGCCGGCGGCGGTTATTTTTATGATTTAGCTCCGCACCAGATAGATATACTGCAAGATATGTTCGGCTACATCCTTGAAGCCAACGGATACAAAAGTAATCGCGGCGGACTATATCCCGCCGAAGACACCCTCAGCGCTTGTTTCCAATTTGACAGCGGGCTGGTGGGTAGCGGCTCGTGGTGCTTCGTTGCCCACGAATCGGCACGAGAAGACCGTATCGAGATTATCGGAGACAAAGGAATGATATGTTTCTCCGTATTTACCTATGATCCCATAGCTTTACATACCGAGAGAGGAAGAGAAGAAATCCCGGTTGAGAACCCTGTTTACGTGCAGCAACCACTTATTCAAGCTGTTGTAGACCATCTGCTTGGCAAATCAATCTGTAGTTGCGATGGCGAAAGCGCAACACTGACAAACTGGGTAATGGACAAGATTTTAAATAAAATATGAAGTATAAAATAAAGTATAAGGTATAAACGGCTGCGCCGTGATATTACATACCCATTCGTAATTCATAAATCAGATTCATCGCAAGTTTATACCTTATACTTCATTATTTTTTTAAAGTTTACTTCTCACCGCCTCAATCAACTCCTGATATTCGGCATCCGTCAGATACACTTTTCCCGGATTCATTTGGAAAGTACCTCCATAATCGGGACCGTCTACATATTTCGGTGCCAAATGGAAGTGGAGATGAGACAATTTGTCCGAGTATGCGCCGTAATTAATCTTCTCCGGATTAAACGCTTTCTGCATGGCACGAGTTACACGGGCTACATCAGCCATAAAAGCATTACGTTCCTCATCACTTAACTCATTCAAATCGTTAACATGGTCTTTATAGGCCACGAGGCAACGCCCACGATAAGTTTGTTCCTTAAAGAGGAAAACACGTGATACGCTAAGCTGCGCAATCTCAATCATCAGATTATGCAACGTTTCATTATTCTGACAATACAGACATTCTTTCGGATCGCTTTTCATGATATACTTTTTTTAGTTTATATTTACAGGACAAAGATAATCGTTCTCTTAATATTACAGGTCTACATTTTCATCATTTTCGCCGACTAATTTATACACATCAACATTTTCGCCTACAATCCACACTACATCCCCTGCTACAAAAGGCTCGTGCACGTCGGGAGCGTGCAAAGTCTCCTCTCCCCGCTCCACACCTACAATCAGACAGTGGTACTTTTCACGTATGCCCGCGTCTTTCAATGTTTTACCCAGAAAAGGAGAATTAGCGTCAATGCGCAACTGACGTAATATCATCTCGCTTTTTTCCACAACGTCCGTAGCTATCGTTGAAAGTCTATCCATCTCTTCGCCAAATACATTCAACTCCTCATCGGTAGCTATAACCTGTATCTTATCCAGAGGGAAAAGACGTACCGAAGCTCCGGGAATATTTATCCGCTTACGCCCGCGAAGAATAGAAACCACATGCACTCCATAGCGTTTACCGAAGTTCAACTCCGCCAACGTCTTACCCGCCCATGCCGATTCGCCGGGTATTTCATAATCCGTCAGATGTAAATCACGGGAAAGCAAACGGCCTGCATATTCCGGTTTCTTCTCACCCAAATATTCCGCCCGCATATCCCGCGAGCGCAGATTCTGGAAGAAAGTACGCTCAATCATGATAGACTGCCGCTTCAACTGCCGGGAAAGTATCATCACTGTAACCAGCAGCACCGCAACGCCAAAAACAAGGCCGACCGATAACTTAAACAGTCCGGCAATGACAAACATCACGAAAGAAACCGCCAACAGGATTCGCAGCACAATAGTAGCCACCAACGGAGCACGGTTTCCCCGACTGTCGCGCCACAAAGTAACAAATTCCACCGAATGGTTTTTCTTAATCATAATGGCCCGCAGAAAAGGAGCGATAAACAGAATAATAACCAGAGCGGACAGCAAAGGTCCCCAAACGCCCGGCAAGCTTTCCTTGAAAAACGGTACAAGAAAACGGAATGCAATAGCTATCACCGCCACGCTTACAATGGAATAAACAACCGTAATACGCAACAAAGCAAGTATCAGTTTCTTCCATAAGCTTTCATGATTCACCGTTTGCGAACCGGAAGCGTAATGCAACAAAAACTTCTGCCACCTTTCCGGCAGATGCGTATCGACAAAATTGGAAGCCGGCTCGGCAAAACGAATCATATAAGGAGTAAGAAAAGTAGTGATAACCGATACGGCTACTACGATAGGATACAGAAAATGGCTTGTCACGTGCAAAGACACTCCCAAAGAGGCGATGATAAAGGCGAACTCGCCAATCTGCGTCAAACTAAAGCCGCATTGCATAGCCGTCTTCAGCGGCTGCCCGGCAAGCAATACCCCCAACGTTCCGAACAAGGACTGTCCGGCAATAACCGCCAACGTAATGACAACAATAGGTCCGGCATACTCCACTATCATCAAAGGGTCTACCATCATACCTACGGATACGAAAAATATGGCGCCGAACAAATCCTTCACCGGTTTAACCAGACGCTCGATACTCTCCGCTTCTACCGTTTCAGCCAGAATAGACCCCATAATAAAAGCGCCGAATGCCGCTGAAAATCCCGTATGGGCAGCCAGCACAACCATACCGAAACAAAGGCCGAGCGATACAATCAACAACGTTTCCTCACTCATCAGTTTGCGGCATTTTTTCAGCAGGACAGGAATCAAGTAAATACCGACCACAAACCACAATATAAGGAAGAACAGCAGCTTCGCTATGCTACCCAGCATTTCCGTACCCTCAAAATTATGGCTGACTGCCATGGTGGACAGCATAACCATCAGGACGATAGCCAGAATATCTTCCAGAATCAGAACGCTGAGCACCAAACCCGTAAACTGTTTCTTGCGCATGCCCAAATCATCAAAAGCCTTATATATAATAGTAGTAGACGACATGGCGATCATACCGCCCAGAAAGATGCAGTCCATCCGCTTCCATCCGAACGCCGTGCCTACCGCTACACCCAATAATATCATACAAAAGATAATCGTGCAAGCAGCAATAATGGCGGCACCGCCCACCTTCACTATTTTCTTAAAGCTAAACTCCAGCCCCAAAGCAAACAGTAGGAAAATAACGCCGATATCCGCCCAAGTCTGTATATTCGCCGTATCCATTACCGAAGGCGTATAGGCCATGTGGGGACTGGCTAAAAAGCCCGCCACAACATATCCTAAAACCAACGGTTGTTTCAACTTCTTAAATAGCAGCGTCATTACTCCGGCGCAAATCAGTATCAATGCCAAATCGGCAATCAAGGGAGCTAAATGTGACATAATATTTGTCCGATTGTATTTCTACTGACAAAGATATAACAAAAAAAGCTTTTGAATCTCTTTTTCACAAAAAACCGAACGCTATAAATTGATAAAATAACAGTTGGCAACCTCAATTATAAAATCAATTTAAGAAGAAATACCTTTATAATTAATTGGCGAAAAATTTCTTTATTCAAGTAGAAATATCTTTCTTTGTACTGCTTATTGTAAAAATTAGGAATTGAATACCAACATTAATAAAAACTGTTATGAAGATTTCACACATTGAACATTTGGGTATTGCCGTAAAAAGCATTGAAGAAGCCCTTCCGTACTACGAAAATGTATTAGGTTTAAAATGCTACAACATTGAAACCGTAGAGGACCAAAAGGTAAGAACCGCCTTCTTGAAAGTAGGTGACGTGAAAATTGAGTTACTGGAACCGACTTCCCCCGAAAGCACTATTGCCAAATTCATCGAAAAGAATAACGGTAACGGAGGTATGCACCATTTAGCATTTGCTGTGGAAGACGGAGTAGCCGATGCGCTCGCCGAAGTTGAAGAAAAAGGCATCCGCCTTATCGACAAAGCTCCCCGCAAAGGTGCGGAAGGTTTGAACATCGCATTCCTGCACCCGAAATCCACCCTCGGCGTATTGACGGAACTCTGCGAAAAAGGAGAATAAACAATTATGAATTATAAATTAGAATTATGAATTGTAGTCATGTAACGTCTCAATTCATAATTTATAATTCACAATTCATACAACATAATTCATAATTCACCATTCATAATTTATAAATATATGAGTAATCAACTTGAGAAAATTAAAGAGCTTATTGACCGCCGTGCAGCTGCGCGCCTTGGTGGTGGTGAAAAAGCAATTGCAAAGCAACATGAGAAAGGTAAATATACAGCTCGCGAGCGTATAGCTATGTTACTCGACGAAGGAAGTTTCGAAGAAATGGATATGTTCGTTGAGCACAGATGCACAAACTTCGGTATGGAAAAGAAACACTATCCCGGTGACGGTGTGGTTACCGGTTGCGGTACCATCGAAGGCCGTTTGGTGTACATCTTTGCGCAAGATTTCACTGTTTCCGCCGGTTCCTTGTCGGAAACCATGTCTTTGAAGATTTGCAAAATCATGGATCAGGCAATGAAGATGGGCGCTCCTTGTATCGGTATCAACGACTCAGGCGGTGCCCGTATTCAGGAAGGTATCAACGCTTTGGCGGGTTATGCCGAGATTTTCCAACGCAATATTCTTGCTTCCGGCGTTATTCCTCAGATTTCCGGTATCTTCGGTCCTTGTGCCGGCGGTGCCGTTTACTCTCCCGCCCTTACCGACTTTACGCTGATGATGGAAGGCACTTCCTATATGTTCCTCACCGGTCCGAAAGTTGTAAAGACCGTGACAGGTGAAGATGTCAGCCAGGAAAATCTGGGTGGCGCAAGCGTACACTCCACCAAATCGGGTGTGACTCATTTCACCGCGCAGACCGAAGAGGAAGGTTTGGCTTTAATCCGCAAGCTCTTGGGTTATATTCCTCAGAACAACCTCGAAGAAGCTCCCTACATAGACTGTACAGACCCTATCGACCGTCTGGAAGATTCTTTGAACGACATTATTCCCGACAATCCGAACAAGCCTTACGATATGTATGAAGTTATCGGCGCTATCGTCGATAACGGCGAGTTCCTCGAAATCCAGAAAGATTACTCCAAGAATATCATTATCGGTTTTGCCCGTTTCAACGGACAATCAGTCGGTATCGTAGCCAACCAGCCGAAATATCTGGCGGGCGTACTCGACAGTAATGCATCCCGCAAGGGCGCGCGTTTCGTTCGTTTCTGCGACGCTTTCAATATTCCTATCGTATCTTTGGTAGACGTACCGGGCTTCCTTCCCGGAACAGGTCAGGAGTACAACGGCGTTATCCTGCACGGTGCCAAGTTGCTGTATGCCTACGGTGAAGCCACCGTACCTAAGGTTACTATCACGCTGCGTAAGTCTTACGGCGGTTCGCACATCGTGATGAGCTGTAAGCAACTCCGCGGTGACATGAACTACGCATGGCCTACCGCCGAAATCGCCGTAATGGGTGGTGCAGGCGCCGTAGAAGTCCTGTATGCACGTGAAGCCAAAGAGCAAGAAAACCCAGCCCAATTCCTGGCAGAGAAAGAAGCGGAATACACCAAGTTATTTGCCAATCCTTACAATGCAGCCAAGTATGGCTATATCGACGATGTTATCGAACCGCGTAATACGCGTTTCCGCATTATCCGCGCCCTGCAGCAACTGCAAACCAAGAAGTTGAGCAACCCGGCCAAGAAGCATGGTAATATTCCTCTTTAAAGATTGAGAATTGAAAGTTGAGAATTGAAAAATAAAAACTCAAATTTATGAATAAAACAAAAATCGGAATATTCCTTTCATTGATGCTGGTGCTGGGTTTCTGTTCTTCTTGCGGTGAGAAGAAGGCAAACTCCAAACTGTTGCTGAATGAAGTGCTTATCAACAACGAAAGCAACTTCCAGGATGACTACGGTGTACACAGCGCATGGATTGAAATATTCAATAAATCATACGGCAGCGCCGACCTTGCAGGTTGCTATCTGAAGTTTAGCAGCCAGCCGGGCGATACCGCCACTTATTTTATCCCGAAAGGTGATGTCCTGACTTTGGTAAAACCCCGTCAGCACGCATTATTCTGGGCGGATGGAGAACCTAATCGCGGTACATTCCACACCAACTTTAAACTGGACAGCCTGAATGCCAACTGGATCGGTCTGTACGATTCCGGCAAGAAACTGTTGGATCAGATTGTAGTTCCTGCCGGTGTATTAAAGGCCAACCAGTCCTATGCGCGCGTCAGCGACGCTACTCCGGAATGGGAGGTCAAAGGAGAAACTTCCGATAAGTACGTTACTCCGAGCACCAACAACCAAACCATCGACAGCAATGCCAAGATGGAGAAGTTCGAGCAGCACGACAGCGTAGGTATAGGTATGTCTATTTCCGCCATGAGTGTAGTATTCTTTGGTTTGATTCTGCTTTATATTTCTTTCAAGATTGTAGGCAAGATTTCCGTCAACCTCAGCAAGCGCAACGCAATGCGCGCCAAGGGTATTACCGACAAGAAAGAAGCTAAAGAAAAACTATTGGGAGAAGCCCCCGGTGAAGTATTCGCCGCCATTTCCCTGGCTTTGCACGAAATGCAGAGCGATGTACACGATGTGGAAGACACCGTGCTTACCATTACCCGTGTAAAACGCAGCTATTCACCATGGAGCTCCAAGATTTATACACTGCGTGAAACTCCTCAGAGAAAGTAAAGTCACCTTTAATAAAGATAAAACGATGAAAGAATATAAATACAAAATCAACGGTAACGTATATAAGGTTACCATTGGAGATATTGAAGATAATATCGCCCACGTAGAAGTGAACGGTACTCCCTATAAGGTTGAAATGGAGAAAACTCCGAAAGCAGCTGTCAAACCGGTAGTGCGTCCTGTAAGTACGGCTCCGGCCGCTCCGGCCACTCCGGTCGTTAAGCCGGCCGCCGCATCAACCGGCAAGTCAGGCGTGAAGTCTCCGCTGCCCGGCGTTATCCTTGACATCAAGGTCAATGTGGGCGATACAGTGAAGAAAGGCCAGGTTATCATCATCCTGGAAGCCATGAAAATGGAGAACAACATCAATGCCGACAAAGACGGTAAGATTACCGCTATTAATGTTAGTAAAGGAGAATCCGTACTCGAAGGTACTGACCTTGTAATTATTGAATAATATGGGAGAATTTATCACATTTTTAGGAAACAACCTTGCCGACTTCTGGACATATACGGGTTTTGCCAATGCAACGGCAGGCCACGTAGTAATGATTCTGGTAGGTTTGTTCTTCATATACTTGGCGGTAGCCAAGGAATTTGAGCCGATGCTTCTGATACCTATCGGTTTCGGTATGCTGATCGGTAATATCCCTTTCAACATGGAAGCCGGATTGAAAGTCGGCATCTATGAAGAAGGGTCTGTGCTCAACATTCTGTATCAAGGAGTGACTTCCGGATGGTATCCGCCGCTCATCTTCCTGGGTATCGGAGCCATGACGGACTTTTCCGCCCTGATTTCGAACCCGAAGCTGATGCTGGTCGGCGCAGCCGCGCAATTCGGTATCTTCGGCGCATACATGACAGCCTTAGCCATCGGATTCGATCCGATGCAAGCCGGAGCTATCGGCATCATCGGTGGTGCAGACGGCCCGACGGCTATCTTCCTCTCGTCCAAGCTGGCTCCCAACCTGATGGGTGCAATCGCGGTGTCCGCCTATTCCTACATGGCGTTGGTACCGGTAATACAGCCGCCTATCATGCGTCTGCTTACCAGCAAGAACGAACGCCTTATCCGCATGAAACCGCCGCGCGTTGTTTCTCATACGGAAAAAGTGATGTTCCCGATTATCGGTCTGTTGCTCACTTGTTTCCTCGTTCCGTCCGGCCTGCCTTTGCTGGGTATGCTGTTCTTCGGTAACCTGTTGAAGGAAAGCGGTGTAACCCGTCGTCTGGCCAACACGGCCAGCGGTCCGCTGATTGACACAATCACCATCCTGCTGGGTCTGACCGTAGGTGCTTCCACGCAAGCATCCGAGTTCCTGACCACAGACTCATTATGGATTTTCGGTCTGGGCGCATTCTCATTCATCGTCGCAACCGCTTCCGGAGTAATCTTCGTGAAGATATTCAATCTCTTCCTGAAGAAAGGCAATAAGATTAATCCGCTGATTGGTAATGCAGGCGTATCTGCAGTACCCGACTCTGCGCGTATCTCTCAAATAGTAGGTTTGGAATACGACCCGACCAACTATCTGCTGATGCATGCCATGGGTCCGAATGTAGCGGGTGTTATCGGTTCGGCGGTAGCCGCCGGTATCCTGTTGGGATTCCTGATGTAAGCAGTGAAAACGTTTGCATAACCTGCATAAAGGATAATAGCGGAGAGGCGACAGCCTTCTCCGCTATTTTTTTTAATTTAGCGCAGAAAACAACGAAAAGCTAATATCATGAAAAAAGTATTCTTCATTTTGGGAACGCTCCTACTTTCCCTCAGTACGTATGCAGCCATGAACGTAAACAAAATCGACCCTCCGTTTTGGTACACCGGCATGCAAAACCCCGAACTTCAGCTAATGGTATATGGTGAAGGCATCGGCAATGCGGCGGTATCCGTCAACTATCCCGGCGTCTCGCTGAGTAGTACAGTCAAGTTGGAAAGCAACAATTACCTGCTGGTCTATCTCAAGCTGGACAAAGACGTGAAACCCGGTAAAATGACACTCACCTTTACGCAAGGCAAGAAAAAGCTCGTCAAAGAGTATGAGCTAAAGGCACGTGCCAAAAAGGGCTGCGAGCACAAAGGTTTCGACGCGTCCGACGCGCTCTACCTGCTGATGCCCGACCGTTTCGCCAACGGTAATCCCGACAACGACCAGGTAGCAGGCATGGCAGAGTACAAGGTAGACCGCAACGACCCGAATGCCCGTCATGGCGGCGACCTCGCGGGTATCGAACAGCACCTCGACTATTTTTCCGATTTGGGCGTGACTGCCTTGTGGTTTACTCCGGTATTGGAAAACAACATGACCAGCGGTTCTTACCACGGCTATGCCACCACCGATTACTACAAGGTAGACCCCCGCTTCGGCACCAACGAAGAATATAAGCGACTCATCGAAAAGTCTCATGCACGCGGCATTAAAATCGTAATGGATATGATTTTCAACCACTGCGGCGTAGAGCACGTATGGATAAAGGACATGCCCTGCAAAGACTGGTTCAACAATCCCGACCATGAAAACAACTTTGTGCAGACATCCTTCAAGCTGACTCCGCACGTAGACCCGTACGCATCGAAATACGATTTCAGCCAGATGAACGACGGCTGGTTCGTAACCGCCATGCCCGACCTCAACCAAAAGAACCCGCATGTATACCGCTATCTCGTTCAGAACAGTTTCTGGTGGATTGAATATGCCGACATAGACGGTATCCGCATGGATACTTACCCGTACGCCGACTATGACGCCATGAGCAACTGGATGAAAGAACTGAATGAAGAATACCCCAACTACAATACCGTAGGCGAAACATGGGTAACCGAACCGGCATACACCGCATGGTGGCAAAAAGACTCCAAACTGTCCGCCCCGAAGAACAGCAATCTGAAGACAGTAATGGATTTCAGTTTCTACGACAAAATCAATATCGCCAAAACGGAAGAGACGGAAACCTGGTTTAAAGGATTAGACCGGGTGTACAACAGTTTCGTATACGACTTCCTTTACCCGAATCCGGAATCGGTGCTCGCTTTCATCGAGAACCACGACACCGACCGCTTCCTGGGCGAGGGCGACAATCTTCCGATGCTGAAGCAAGCCTCCACCCTGCTGCTCACCACCCGCCGTATTCCGCAATTGTACTACGGAACGGAAATTATGATGAACGGCGTAAAGAGCAAGAGTGACGGTTATGTCCGCAAGGACTTCCCCGGCGGCTGGGCAGACGACAAAGAGACCGCACTGACAGCCGAAGGCCGCAGCAAAATTCAAAACGATTGCTACAACTTCTACAAAACAATACTGAACTGGCGTAAAGGAAACGATGTGATTGCCAAAGGCAGCATGACCCAGTTCATGGTACAGAACGGCGTATATGCCTATGCCCGTCAGCACGAAGGCAAGACCGTTTTCGTAATGCTGAACGGTACCGACTCTGCAACCGCCGTTCCTTTGAAGTTCTACAAGGAAATACTGAAAGACGCCAAACAAGGTAAAGACATTCTAAGCGGCAGAACGATTGCCTTTGGAGAAGAGTTGAAGATGGGAGCGCGTGAATCACTGGTTATCGAGTTGTAAACAGACCCGGATTTGATATGAGCCAGGCACGGATTGTACGGAAATCCAAAGAGCACCGTGAAGCTCCGTTCAATCCGTGCCTAAAAGTAAAAAGGGGAGTGCATTTCAATACACTCCCCTTTTTTATAATCAGATTAACCCTATCAGTCCAATTGAGCCAATTTGTTTTCCGAACCAAGCACGTTGATGATTTTGTGCTTGTAAAGTTTCTCCATGTTGTCACGAGCCGGGCCCAGGTATTTACGCGGGTCGAATTCAGCCGGTTTCTCAGCGAATACCTTACGAACAGCAGCGGTCATAGCCAGACGAGAGTCTGAGTCGATGTTGATTTTGCAAACAGCGGACTTGGCAGCTTTACGCAGTTGGTCTTCAGGAATACCGATAGCCGCTTCCAGCTTACCGCCAAATTTATTGATAGTATCAACTTCTTCCTGAGGAACTGAAGAAGAACCGTGAAGTACGATAGGGAATCCCGGAAGTTTCTCCATTACGGCATCCAATACCGCAAATTCCAGGGGAGGAGGAACCAGGCGACCTGTCGCGGGATCTACGTGGCATTGTTCGGGTTTGAACTTGTATGCACCGTGAGAAGTACCGATAGAGATAGCCAAAGAGTCGCAACCTGTGCGAGTAGCGAAGTCAATAACTTCTTCAGGGTTAGTATATGTGTGGTGTTCAGCAGACACTTCATCTTCTACACCTGCCAATACGCCGAGTTCGCCCTCTACTGTAACATCGAATTGGTGAGCGTAGTCAACAACCTTCTTTGTCAGAGCTACATTTTCTTCGTATGGAAGATGTGAACCGTCAATCATTACTGAGGAGAAACCTGAATCGATACAGCTTTTGCAAGTTTCGAAAGTATCTCCGTGGTCAAGGTGAAGAACAATTTCAGGATGTTTGCAGCCCAGTTCCTTGGCATATTCCACAGCACCCTGAGCCATGTAACGCAGCAAAGTAGCGTTAGCATACTGGCGAGCACCCTTGGATACCTGAAGGATAACCGGAGACTTAGTCTCTACTGCAGCCTTGATGATAGCCTGCATCTGTTCCATGTTATTGAAGTTGAATGCAGGGATTGCATATCCACCTTTGATAGCGCGAGCAAACATTTCTCTTGTGTTTACAAGGCCTAAATCTTTGTAATTAACCATTTTGTTTAAAGTTTATTGTTAGTGAATTAAAATTCTACGCAAAAGTAAGCATTATCCTTTAAAAAGAAGAACGGGAGAAGAATAAAATATCTCTATTTATCTGTCAAATCTGTTCTATTTTAAAGCCATTGGCTTGAATTAACAGAATATTGTAATCTCCATATTACAAAGTTCTTGCATCTGTCTGTTCATTCAGCCTTTTGCGTTCTCACCTCTATAAACAAAAAAGCCGGAAAGCAAGTTTACGTTCCGGCCGATTATTTACACATTATTATATATAAAGTAAATAAGTAAATACGCGTAATCAGCTTGTACGCTCTGAATGACAGTTGCTCCTGATATAAACCAAGAGCTTGTGTAACATCCGGCGCCCGCTTACTTTTTCAGATAAACAATCGTAGGCAGATGGTCGCTGTAACCGTTCAGCCATACACGCCCGCCATGGGTACGCAGAGGCGCACCTTTGTACTTGCCATCCTGCTGAATCAGATAGTCGCGGATAAAGACCTCGCTATGGTCGTAGCGCAATCCTTTCTTCGCTTTCACCACCGGCCTGGACAGTACAATCTGGTCGAACAGGTTCCACTTACCGCGATACAGCAGAGTTCCCACGCCCTTATCCTCCAGTATCTCCCACCAGGGATTGTAGAACTGATTCGCTTTCATACCCGACACATATTTACGGGCTCCCAGAGTCTGCATGCTTTCGTCCATCGGGTCATCGTTCATATCTCCCATGACAAAGAGTTTCAGCTTTTTGTCCTCACGCAGCAAGGAGTCCGTCAGCGCCTTTACCTGCTTGGCGGCATGCACACGCACCGGTGATTTCGCTCCGCGGGAAGGCCAGTGATTCACGATGAAGCACACACGCTCACCTGCCATTCGGCCGTCCACAATGAGGAAACCGCGTGTCAGATGCACCGTATCTCCTTCAAACGGAGTGGAGAGCACCAGTTTGGAGTCCGTCACGGTAAACTGCTGTGGGTCATACAGGAGCGCGCAGTCGATACCGCGTCTGTCGGGTCCTTCGTAATGCACAAACTTGTAGTTGGATATGGCCGGCCGGCTGACAAGGTCTGTCAACGCCCTTCGATTCTCGACTTCCGCCACGCCGATTACCGCCGGCCCCTCTGGAACCAAATCCCGTGACAGGGAGCTCAGTACTTTCGAGAGATTATGCAGTTTGGCTTCGTACTTCCGCGCACTCCACCGATAACTGCCATCGGGCAAAAACTCATGGTCGTTCTTGCCTGCGTCATGAATGGTGTCAAACAGATTCTCAAGATTATAAAACGCTATGCTGTACAGCTTGCGCTCCGTATTCTGGGCGGTGACTATTGTAACGCCGAACCAGAAAGAAAAGAATACAATCAGTTTTCTCATAGGTGATATGGTATTAATCTCCTGCAAAAATCTAAAATAAAAAGCTATAAACCTATCAATTTCCGGCTTTTTTTGCAAAAAACCTTTTTTCATTTCATAGAAAAGCATTATCTTTGCGCACTGAAAAAGACCATTACACTATTTATTACCAAAATAGTAACAGAATATAAATTAAAAAAACAAATATTGAAATGAAAAAAGGTATTCATCCTGAAAATTACCGTCCGGTAGTATTTAAAGATATGTCAAACGGCGACGTGTTCTTGTCTCGTTCTACTGTAAATACTAAAGAGACTATCGAGTTCGAAGGCGAAACTTATCCATTGGTAAAGCTGGAAATCTCCAGCACTTCTCACCCGTTCTACACCGGTAAGTCTAAGTTGGTTGACACAGCCGGTCGTGTTGATAAGTTCATGAGCCGTTACGGTAACCGTAAGAAATAATCTGTTTTTTAAAGAAGCAGAAAAAGGGAGTCTGATACAGATTCCCTTTTTTATTATACCGCGCATACTCAGGTTCAGCCAAACGACAGGATGTACATCAAAAAAAGTTTTCAAGCCTATCAAACAGACTTTTCAAGCGCACCAAAGACGATTATCACCGTACACAAAACCGTCCCGCAAGATGAAATTATTTATCCCGCAAGGCGGATTATTTTGTCTTACGGGATAGATAAATCCGTCTTGCGGGATGGTTCTTTTCGTCTCGCAAGACGGATTTACTTACACAATTACCTCCGTGCACATTTGCCGGCGCCCTTCAAACATTTCAAAGCCGAAAACAAGGTTTCACCCGCTATCCCGCATAAACAGGCGTGTGAAAGGTGAAGGCAAATATCATCAAACTGAAAACGGAGAGAGTTTATGCCTAAAAGAAACAAAATAAAAAGTGGACAATCCATTCTCTCTTAACAAAAAACTACTTATCTTTGCGAAAGTTCCGTTGAGCGCAACGAAACTAATTATTTTTTAAGAAGCGTTATTGAAATTATCTTCTACAATCAAACTTCGCAACTTTGAAACCCATGAAGATGATAACAACAACGCTCACGTCTGTGTTATATACCTACTTTTCCATCGGTGTATCCGGTAGAGGAGTATCTATATACAAAATGGCGTGAGTGGCTGTTGTTTATCCATGGGTGGGGCAATGCGAAGGCCTGATTGTAGGATAAACAAATACAGCAACTCACGTTTTTTTGTATGTTTAACTTAACAATATAACACATGGCTCAAAGCAAACAAACTCTCCAAGACACCTCCTGCACTTCTCACCTTGTTCTCCAAGAAGAAGCAACACCCCACACGTCTTACACAGACAGCGGCAGACGCCGGCATATCGGCAGAAAAGCAAACAACAACAATACTTACGGATATATTATGAAAAAGAACTTAGTTTTACTGCTCACGGTCATAGCGGCTCTGAGCGGTTGTATGCAAAACGATTTAGCCGAGATACGCAGAGAACAGGCAACTCTTGCCGCACGCATATCGGCTATTGAGAAATGGCAAGCATTGGTAAACGACAACATCGCCGGCTTGCAGTCCATCATCAATGCACAAAGCGACAACGACTATGTGACGAGCGTAACTCCCCTCACCGATGGCTCGGGCTACGTAATAAACTTTGTGAAAAGCGGAGCCGTCACCATCAGAAACGGCGAGCAGGGTATTGCCGGAGCCACTCCCCAAATCAGCGCAAAAGAGGATAACGGTATCTACTACTGGACTTTAAACGGCGATTATCTCCGTGTCGACGGCAAACGGCTGCGTGTCACCGGCGAACCGGGAGCTACCGCCCCCACTCCCCGGCTGAAAACAGGCAGCACGCTCAATTCGGAAAGCGGCGGTTCCGCTTATGAGGCGGATGCGACCTATCTCAGTGTGGACAACGGCGCCAATTGGACAAAAGTAACGGGACCTCAAGGCGACGCCATCTTCACAACGGACGGTATCGATACCGACAACGACGACTATATAGAGCTGACGCTGGCCGACGGCACAACCAAAATCCGGCTTCCCCGCTACAAGACTTTCCAAATAGGTACGGATACGGAACACACCAATGCCGCCATCTCCCTCACCGAACTCGCTACCGACATTCCTCTCAGTCTGCCCAGCGACCTCAAGGCAGACAGCTATACCGCTATCATGGCTCAAATCACCAGCGACCGGGGTACAAGCACGGATATCAAAACCCGCGCCGCAGTTCTCCCCTGGACAGTGAGTGTGGAACATCCTACATTTGACCCGGCTACCGGCAACTGCAAGAATGACGCCAAAGTAACGGTTACCGCTCCCGAGGACATTGCTGACGGCGAAACCGCCATGCTCGAAGTAAGCATTATAGGCGCAGACGGCCGGAAAACAATAGCCACCCGCGCTTTGAAATACACCGCAATAGTCAACACAGGTGACTATTATTACAGCGACGGCACTTTCTCCGCCTCTCTTATCTCTTCCAAAACATGCATAGGCGTAATCTTTCATGTGGGCGATGTAGCAAAAGACGACGCCGTATTAAGAGCAAAGATAGGCGACACGTCTACCGGTAACCACGGACTTGTGGTAGCATTGAAAGATGCCGGCAAAGGAGTAATTTGGCAGACAGCCGATGCAGCTATCGGCGATGCCGGCCTTTCCGAGCCTTATGTCAGCATCCTTATCGCAAAGACCAAAGATGAAGACCCTGACGGCAATCTGAATATGATGTTAGGATATAACAATACGGAAGTTATCAAAAAATACAACAAAAGCAATAGCGGCAGTAAAGCTACAATCCTGCAATCCATAGATACTTATGCGGCAAGCAATACGGCTCCCGGTAAGAGTAGCGGGTGGTATCTTCCCTCCATCAAGGAACTTTCCCTTATATACTCGGGGGTTATCAACGGAAGTATCTGGGATCTTGGGGATGATATTCCTGCAACCACATCCAACAAAATCTTAATCGAGAAAAAGTTCAGTACATTAAACACCCAAGCAGCCGGTAGTGCCGAGAACTTTTCAATACGCAGGAACAATGACCCTTCCAATAATTACTTAGGCTATTGGTCGAGCTCGGAAGCTCCGGAGAAACGCACTGCAAATCCTAATCAAGATTATTTCAATCGCGCATGGTATGGTGACTTTCTTGACAGCTACATTAATCAAACCTACAAAAACGATGACGGGCGTCTTTGTGTCAGAGCAATTTTAGCATTTTAACTCCCGATATGTAATAATATTGAGTTTTAGAAATTCAGGCCTACCGCTATCAAACAATAAAGACTGAATTAAAATTCAGCCTTTATTGTTTTAAATAAAATAAGGTATCTTTATTTCATAATCCTATACTTTGCCCCGGAACGGCGGACGTACCACCACCGCTTTCAGCTTGCGCCCGCGCATATCGATACAGATTTCCGTACCAACCTTGCTATATTCGGGCTTCACATATCCCATACCGATACCGATTTTACGGGTAGGCGACATGGTACCCGACGTAACCACGCCAATGGGAGCGCCTTCCGGGCTCTGCAATTCATAACCGTGACGGGGAATACCGCGATCCACCATTTCAAAGCCAACCAATTTACGCGCCGTACCCTCCGCTTTCTGTTTCTCCAGCATCGGACGGTTGGTAAAGTTCTTACCCTCCGCAAACTTGGTAATCCATCCCAGCCCGGCTTCGATGGGCGACGTGGTATCATCCAGGTCATTTCCATACAGGCAGAACCCCATCTCAAGACGAAGCGTATCACGGGCACCTAAGCCGATAGGCTTGATACCGAACTCCGCACCTGCCTCGAACACGGCATTCCATATCTTCATCGCCGCTTCGGGATAGAAATAAAGCTCAAAACCTCCGGCTCCGGTATAGCCGGTATTGGAGATTATGACATCCGGCTCGCCTGCAAACTCCCCATGCGTAAAGGTGTAATACGGAAGCTCGGAAAGATTGACAGGCGTCAGTTTCTGCAATGCCTCGACAGCTTTCGGTCCTTGTACCGCAAGCTGCGCCATACGGTCGGAAGCATTCTCCAATTCAGCCCCCTCCATATTATGAGACACACACCAGTTCCAGTCCTTCTCGATATTGGAAGCGTTGACAACTAGCAGATACTTCTCCTGTTCGTACTGATAGACCAGCAAATCGTCTACAATACCGCCATCCTCATTGGGAAAGCAAGTGTACTGTACTTTACCGGGCGTAAGGGCGGCCACATTGTTAGAAGTGACTTTCTGCAAAAAGTCCAAAGCATGCGGGCCTTTCACCCAAAACTCTCCCATGTGGGAGACATCGAATACGCCGACACCCTTGCAAACGGTGAGATGTTCGTCGATGATACCGGAATATTCGATAGGCATATTGTATCCCGCAAATTCGTGCATCTTAGCGCCCAGCGAGATGTGTGTTTCTGTAAACGGAGTGGTTTTCATGGTATGAGGAATGAGTTATGAGTTATAAGTTATGAATTATATTGGGCGGCAACGAGTTCGGCGATCTTGACGATAACATTCATGGCCTTCTCCATGTTCTGAATGGGAACGAACTCGTAACGTCCGTGGAAATTCAGACCGCCGGCAAAGATGTTGGGACAAGGCAACCCTTTGAACGAAAGTTGCGCACCGTCCGTACCGCCGCGAATAGCTTTTACGTGAGGCTCTACACCGACAGCTTCCATAGCCTTGAAAGCGGTATCGATGATGTGCATCACCGGTTCAATCTTCTCGCGCATATTATAATATTGGTCGTGCAGCTCCAGTACGGCCGTACCCTCGCCATATTCGGCGTTAATCTTGCGGACAAGGTGTTCAAACTCTTTCTTGCGGTTCTCAAAACGAACACGGTCGTGGTCGCGAATGATGTAGGAAACCGTAGTCCGCTCCACTTCACCCGTAATGCCGATGAGGTGATAGAATCCTTCATAACCTTCGGTATGTTCCGGCGTTTCGTGACCGGGAAGCATGGAAATAAAACGGTTGGCTACGCGGATAGAGTTTATCATCTTGTTTTTGGCGTATCCCGGATGTACATTGCGTCCCTTGAACACAATCTTGGCGGAAGCCGCATTGAAGTTCTCGAACTCCAACTCGCCCACTTCACCACCATCCATGGTATAGGCCCATTCGCAGCCGAACTGCTCGACATTGAACTTATGCGCTCCCAAACCTATTTCCTCGTCGGGATTGAAACCGATACGGATTTTACCGTGTTTGATTTCAGGATGCTCTTTCAGATAGGCTATCGCCGAAACAATCTCCGCGATACCCGCTTTGTCATCGGCGCCCAGCAAAGTCTTTCCGTCGGTGACAATCAAATCTTCTCCCTTATGGTCGAGCAGTTCCGGGAACTGGGCGGGAGAGAGAACCACTTTCCCTTCTGCGCAAAGAACAATATCCTTGCCGTCGTAATTCTCCACAATGCGCGGAGAAACATCTTTTCCGCTCATATCGGGACTTGTATCCATGTGCGCGATGAAGCCGACAACAGGCACAGGCTTATCTGTATTGGCAGGAAGGGTGGCAAACAGATAACCGTTTTCATCCAACGTAATATCTTCCAAACCCAAAGATTCCAATTCTTCTTTCAAAAACCTGGCAAATACCATTTGCCCCGGAGTACTCGGAGTTACTCCACTCTCCTCATTCGATTGCGTATCGAAACTTACATACTTTAAAAAACGTTCTACTAAAGTCATAATGATTAGTGATTAGGGTTTAGTGATTAGTGATTAGCGATGAACGATTAACGGTCGGTAGGCTGCAACCGCGCCCTCCCTCTTTATCCGAACGGCATTAATCACTAATCACTAAACCCTAATCGCTATTTTACTGTTTTCCTGCCGTAAAGTTAAAAAAAGGGTCGTGAACTGCCAAGCAATTCACGACCCTTTTTTATTCCTTGATAACTATTTTGTCAATCAAAAGTGGCTGCTACCGTCAAAGCAGTGGGTACAAAGTTTACATTTAGGCAGACCGATAGCCTCAACCAGTGTCTCCAGCGTATTGAACTTTAATGAAGACAGACCGAAACGCTCGCGGATAACTTCTACCATTTTCTCGTACTCCGGCGAACCGGTAGTGGCGTATTTCTCAAGATTTTTGTTTTCATCGCCTTCCAGCTCCTTAATGACACGACGGGTAATCAACTCCAAATCGCCTTTGGATGCCGTGAAGCCGACAAATGGACAGCTATATATCAACGGCGGACAGGCGATACGGATGTGTACCTCTTTCGCTCCATACTCATAAAGCACCTTTACATTATCGCGCAACTGGGTTCCGCGGACTATGGAGTCGTCACAGAACAACAGGCGCTTACCTTCCAGCATGGCGCGGTTTGGAATGAGTTTCATCTTCGCCACCAGCGAACGCATTTCCTGTCTGCTGGGCGTGAAGCTGCGCGGCCATGTCGGAGTGTATTTTGAAATGGCGCGATGATAAGGCACTCCCTTTCCTTCGGCATATCCCAATGCCATGCCTACACCGGAATCAGGAATACCGCAAGTGCAATCCACTTCCGAAGTATCGGTTTGTCCCATCTTCAATCCGGAAGAGAAACGTACGTCTTCCACATTCTTTCCCTCATAACAGGAAGTGGGGAAACCGTAATAAACCCACAGAAAAGAGCATATCTGCATCTCCTCATCGGGCTTGCGCATCTGCTCTACTCCATCGGCATGCAGGCGGACAATTTCGCCCGGACCCAAATAGCGGTCTACCTCGTAACCCAGATTCGGGAAACTGCTCGACTCGCTGGTGGCCGCATAAGCGCCGTCTTTCTTACCGATGACAACAGGAGTACGCCCCCAACGGTCGCGTGCGGCGATAATGCCGTCTTCAGTGAGCAGAAGCATGGAGCATGAGCCTTTAATATGCTTATATACATTCTCAATGCCGTCTACAAAATTCTTGCCCTGTATCAGCAGCAAAGCGATAAGTTCTGTTTGGTTGGTTTTGCCGGAGCTTAATTCGGCAAAGTGCATGTTTTGCTCCAGAAGTTCGGCTTCCAGTTCTTCCAGATTCACAATCTTGGCAACTGTGACGATGGCAAAACGACCGAGATGGGAATTTAAGATAAGAGGTTGAGGGTCTGTGTCGCTGATGATGCCGATACCGGAATTTCCTTTGAATTTATCCAGCTCATCTTCAAACTTCGTACGAAAATAGGTACTTTCCAAATTGTGGATAGAGCGCTTGAAAGTTGCTTCTTCCTGATCGTAAGTAGCCATACCGCCACGTTTTGTCCCTAAGTGCGAATTATAATCTGTGCCGTAAAACAAATCTGCCACGCAACTTGCTTTGGCGACTGTTCCGAAAAAACCTCCCATAAGTTCCTTGTGTTATTAGTTATTTTATTAACGGCCGCAAAGGTACAAAGAAGTTTCCTTGTTAGCGCCATTTTCCACCTCTAAAAAAATAATAAAAAGACTCCCCGCCGAACGAAAATCCGGCGGGGAGCCAACCAATACCTAATAGGAAACTCTTTTTACCCTGATTATTTCCACTTCTTCACAGCTTTCTTGTCAGCCGGAGTAGCTTCAATCAAGCTCAGCGCAAAGCCACCGCTACGCGCTTCCTTAACGGACATTTTAGTTTTGGCGGTTACGATGCCTTTCTTTATCCGGTAGGAAGTGGGGTTCTCTTTGTAGTCGGCATCCTTACCGTCGGCATATAGGGTAGCCACATATTGCTTGCCCGGTGTCAAGAAATCAAGCGTAAAGTCGGCCGTACGGGCGTTTTCATCTGTGATACCGCCTACAAACCAGTTATCGGTACCTTTTGCCTTACGGGCTACGGTAATGTAATCTCCCGGTTCGGCCTCGATATATTTGCTATCATCCCAATCTACGGCTACATCCTTGATGAACTGGAACGCATCCATGTGCTTCTCGTAATTCTCCACCAAGTCGGCAGCCATTTGCAGCGGACTGTAAAGGGTTACGTAAAGAGCCAATTGCTTGGCAAGCGTGGTTTGCACCTGTCCGTGAGGTAGGTCGCCCATGAAATCCAGTTTTGTATCGAAAATACCCGGAGTATAGTCCATCGGACCGCCGATAAGGCGGTTGAACGGAAGCAGTGTAGTGTGGAACGGCTTGCTACCGCCAAATGCCTCGTATTCGGTACCGCGGGCGGATTCGTTACCAATCAGGTTCGGATAAGTACGGCACAGCCCGGTAGGACGTACGGCTTCGTGGCCGTTGACACAGATTTTATAGTCGGCGGCTTTCTTTACGGCATGGAGATAGTGATTGTTCATCCACTGTCCGTAGTGATGTTCGCCGCGGGGAATGATATCGCCTACGTAGCCGCTCTTCACGGCGTTATAACCGTTGTCCACCATAAACTGATAGGCTTTATCCATATGGCGTTCGTAATTGCGGACGGAAGAAGAGGTTTCATGATGCATCATCAGCTTAACGCCTTTGCTCTTGGCGTATGCATTCAGCATCTTTACATCGAAATCGGGGTACGGAGTTACAAAATCGAAAACATAATCTTTGGAATGCCCGAACCAGTCTTCCCAACCTTCGTTCCAGCCCTCTACCAGCACCTGGTCGAAACCGTTGGCGGCCGCAAAGTCTATGTATCTCTTCACATTCTCATTATTGGCGCCATGACGTCCGTTGGGTTTTGTTTTGGAATAGTCCGTTTCGCCCAACTTAACGGAAGGAAGATCGTCCGTATATGCCCATGTGCTCTTACCGGCAATCATTTCCCACCATACGCCTACATACTTCACCGGTTTAATCCAGGAAACATCTTCATAAGCGCAAGGCTCATTCAGATTCAAAGTCAGCTTGGAAGCGAGGATATCGCGCGCATCGTCACTTACAATCACCGTACGCCACGGCGACTTGCAGGGAGCCTGCATATAACCTTTATCACCTACCGCATCGGGTGTCAGCCAAGATTCAAAAATCAGGTTCTTATCATCCAGATTCAGGTGCATGCAAGAATAGTCTACCAAAGCGGCTTCGTGCAGATTGATATACAGGCCGTCGGCCGTTTTCATTTGAAGAGAAGTCTGTACGCCTGTCGGAGAGAACTGCGTCTGCGACGCATTACCGGTAATGGCTCCTTTCATCAGGCCGCGGATTTCGGAGAGTTTGGACTCTGTAAAGTCATACTCCTGCGTATCGTAGTCACCCGGAATCCAGAATGCCTTATGGTCCCCCGCCATGGCAAACTGGGTACGTTCTTCTTTGATAACGAAGTAATTCAGATTCTTCTGCAAGGGGAACTCATAACGAAACCCGAGACCATCGTCGAAAAGACGGAAACGGATAATGATATTACGGTCTTGCGCTTTCTGGTTCAGCGTTACGGCCATTTCATTATAGTGGTTGCGGATTTGTTTCACTTCACCCCACACCGGTTCCCATGTTTCATCGAATGTGGAAGTTTGGGTATCGGTCAGAGTGAATCCGTTCATCAGTCCCGGATCGTTCTTCAGTTCCAAACCGAGCTTTGAAGGTTTAATAACGGCCTTTCCTTTATAGAAAAGTTCATAGACAGGTTCACCTTGAGGATTGACGGAGAAGTTTAATTGAAGTTGGCCGTTGGGCGAGGTTATGCTCCCGGCCATTGCTGCGCTGCCCATAAAAAGGGCGAGCAGGAAGCAGGTTAGTTTAGTGCAAATTGCTTTCATGTTTCTCATGCTATGGTTTATAATTTATTTGATGCAAATATAAGCAGGAAAGTCTCCTGATTTAAAGTTATCAAATGAAAATAGATATGAAATAAAAGCAAACGTTTGCATAAGTGATTATAAACCTGTTTTTTAAAGAAAAGACGCCCAGTCGAAAATACAAATGGGATGAAAACATTATCTTTGCCAACCAAATACCAGACTTCGATTATTATGACTAAAATACTGATAGCCATATTTCTTGGCGGCGGCACCGGCAGCGTATTGCGCTATTGCGCGCAAATGGCGCTCCACGAACGGATAGTACCCTACTCCTTTCCCTGGGCCACATTTGCCGTAAACATCATCGGAAGTTTCCTGATAGGATTGTTCTATGCCTTGTCCGCGCGCTTCAACTTATCCACGGAAGTAAGAATGCTGCTGACTACCGGCTTGTGCGGCGGCTTCACCACCTTTTCCACATTCTCCAACGACGGATTGATGCTGATAAAACAAGAATTCTACGGGTTATTCGCCCTATATACCTTATTAAGTATTTTATTGGGATTTTTTGCGGTATTGGGCGGAAGTATTTTAGGAAAGACCTTTTAAAATGGCAGCCATGAAACCGAGCAAACCTTTCAGCATGCCGCCCGTACGGATTGTTTCGCCCACTCTTGAAGGACAGGCCGAGAGCTCCAAATCACTCAAGGAATGGTTCGTGACAGAAGAAACCGTCAGAGGGCTGCGCTTCAACAAACAGACGGAAGAGTCTATCGATTGCTCTTATAAGAGTATCACCAATTGTACTTTCAGTCATGTACAGTTCAACAACTGCAAACTGAAGGCAACCCACTTTACGGATGTCCGTTTTGAGCATTGCGATTTGTCCAATATATCGTTTGCGGAGAGCTCCCTTTTCCGGATAGAATTCATTTCCTGCAAGCTGGTCGGGACAAACCTGCCCGAAACGATTCTGAATCATTGCAGGATGCGGGATTGCAATGCAAGATATCTCAATCTGTCCATGAGTAAAATCAACCAGGCGGAATTTGCCACCTGTGATTTGCGCAACAGCGACCTCAACGACTGCAAACTGACTTCCGTCGCCTTTACAGATTGCGAACTGGTGGAAGCGGAATTTTCGCATACTCCGCTAAGAGGCATCGATTTGAGTGATTCGCATATCGAGGGCATACATGTCAATCTGCCGGACATACGGGGAGCTATCGTCAGTACCCACCAAGCCATGGACCTGACCAGCCTGTTGGGACTCGTAATAAAAGACTGAAAACCCGAACAATTTTCCGTTTTCGCTTGTTATAGTCATAGAATTTACATTTAAAATAAAATAAGATGAAAATAGAAAAGATTATCGGACGTGAGATTCTCGATTCAAGAGGAAACCCTACTGTAGAAGTTGATGTAATATTGGAGTCAGGCTTTATCGGCCGCGCTTCCGTACCCTCCGGCGCATCCACCGGCGAACATGAGGCTCTGGAATTGCGCGACGGCGATAAGAAACGTTACGGCGGCAAAGGCGTGCTGAAAGCCGTTGACAATATTAATAATATCATCGCTCCCAAACTGATTGGCATGTCTGCTCTCGAACAGATGAGCATCGACCATGCCATGCTGGCGCTGGACGGCACAAAGACCAAATCCAATCTGGGCGCCAATGCCATTCTGGGTGTTTCACTTGCCGTAGCCAAAGCGGCGGCGGCCTACCTCGACGTTCCCCTTTACCGCTATATCGGTGGAACAAATACGTATGTAATGCCGGTTCCGATGATGAATATCATCAATGGCGGTTCGCACAGTGATGCCCCTATCGCTTTTCAGGAATTTATGATACGCCCGGTAGGCGCCAATTCTTTCCGCGAAGGCCTGCGCATGGGTGCAGAAGTGTTCCACGCTCTGAAGAAAGTATTGCACGACCGCGGCCTCAGTACCGCCGTTGGCGATGAGGGCGGTTTCGCTCCCGGTCTGGCAGGAACGGAAGACGCTTTGGACTCGATTATTGCCGCCATTAAGGCTGCCGGCTACGAACCGGGTAAGGACGTAATGATTGCTATGGACTGCGCCTCTTCCGAATTCTATCACGACGGCATTTACGATTACAGTAAATTCGAAGGCGAGAAAGGCAAGAAACGCACAGCCAACGAGCAAGTTGATTATCTGGAAGAACTGATTAACAAATATCCTATCGATTCTATCGAAGACGGAATGAGCGAAAACGACTGGGAAGGCTGGAAGAAACTGACCGACCGCATCGGAAACCGCTGCCAACTGGTAGGTGACGACTTGTTTGTCACCAATGTGGACTTCCTCGCCATGGGTATCGAAAAAGGTTGCGCAAACTCCATACTGATAAAGGTAAACCAAATCGGTTCCTTGACAGAAACGCTGAATGCCATCGAAATGGCGCACCGTCATGGCTACACAACCGTTACTTCCCACCGTTCCGGTGAAACGGAAGATGCTACGATTGCGGACATTGCCGTAGCGACCAACAGCGGTCAAATCAAAACCGGTTCTTTAAGCCGCTCAGACCGTATGGCCAAATACAATCAGCTGTTACGCATCGAAGAAGAGCTAGGAAACAACGCCGTATACGGATACAGAAGAATAAAATAAGTACATGTAAAAGTCAGTAAATGACAGGTATTAAAAAGTTAGAGGGAGTACACCATAACAGTGTACTCCCTCATCTTTTATAGCAATATTATAAAGAAAAAGAGATGCGTCATTACTGACGCATCTCTTTTTTTGAGCCTCTTGTCGGATTCGAACCAACGACCCCGAGATTACAAATCACGTGCTCTGGCCAACTGAGCTAAAGAGGCAGGCGGGTAAGCTTTCTATATCGCGCCGCTACAACCAACTACCTTTGCTGCGATCAAGCCCTGGAGGATTTGAAGGGAGCTGGCCGTATAGGACTTACCCATGTTTGCGGGTGCAAAGGTAGATAAAAATTTTAAATCTGCAATACCTTACCCTAACTTTTTTCAACTTTAACAAGAATACAGGGTCTACAACCAATATTATTTATAACTTTGCGCCATATTTCTAAGAAAAATGGCAGAAAACAAAGGTTACATGCAATACGCGATGTTGTTCGGCACCTATTTGGGCGGATATTGGATTTTAAAATTCATTCTCTTTCCGCTGGGGCTGACAATTCCGTTTTTATCTTTCCTTTTCGTAGGGCTCACGTTATGTGTTCCTTTCATGGGGTATTATTATGTACGAATGTATCGTAATACTGTATGCGGTGGCGGTATCAGCTTCCTGCATGCATGGATATTCACAGTATTTATGTATATGTTTGCCGCATTGCTGACGGCTGTGGCACATTACATTTATTTCCGTTTCATCGATCATGGTTTCGTTATCAATGCCTACGAGTCGCAAATCGATATTTTAAATCAAAGTGGCGTACCGGGCATAGAAGCCTACGCAAACATGTTTCAAGAAACACTGGAGACTGTGAAATCGCTCACTCCCATAGACATCACCATGCAATTGGTGTCATGGAATGTATTTTGCGGCTCATTACTTGCTCTTCCCACCGCCTTATTTGTAATGAGACGTAAGAAGGAATGACAAGCAAAGACGGATTTCAGATAAATTCAGGTATAGTGTAAATAGTAAAATCGTAAATAAGCAAATGGATATTTCAGTTGTCGTTCCTTTATATAATGAAGAGGAGTCTCTTCCGGAATTGTTTGCATGGATTGAGCGGGTAATGAAAACCCATAACTTTTCTTATGAAGTTATTTTCGTCAACGACGGAAGTACCGACCGTTCCTGGCAAATAATCGAGCAATTACAAGCAGAGTCCGATAAAGTGCGCGGAATAAAATTCCGTCGCAATTACGGTAAATCACCGGCGCTCTATTGCGGTTTTGAACAGGCCCAAGGCAATGTCGTGATTACAATGGACGCCGACCTGCAAGACAGTCCTGACGAAATACCGGAACTATACCGCATGATTACGGAAGATGGTTACGACCTGGTATCCGGCTGGAAACAAAAGAGATATGATCCGCTGTCAAAGACCATACCGACAAAGCTGTTCAACGCCACGGCACGCAAGGTGTCCGGCATAAAGAACCTGCATGATTTTAACTGCGGCCTGAAAGCCTACCGCAGAGACGTTATAAAAAACATAGAAGTGTACGGTGAAATGCACCGTTATATCCCCTATCTCGCGAAAAATGCCGGATTCAAGAAAATTGGCGAGAAAGTCGTACATCATCAGGCACGGAAATTCGGCAAAACAAAATTCGGCGGGTGGAATCGTTTCTTCAACGGATATCTGGACTTAATATCGCTTTGGTTCCTTTCCACGTTCGGCATCAAACCTATGCACTTCTTCGGCATATTGGGTTCGCTGATGTTCTTTATCGGATTCGTCGCTGTCATTATAGTCGGCGCCAGCAAGCTGTATTACATGAATCAGGGTATGCCATACCGCCTTGTGACAGACTCCCCTTACTTTTACCTGTCACTAACATCCATGATTATCGGTACGCAGTTATTTGTGGCCGGTTTCCTCGGAGAACTGATATCCCGCAATGCGCCGGAGCGCAACAAGTACCAAATTGAGAAAATGATTTAACCATGAAAGCATTAGTCAAATTCATAATATTCGGGGCTATTCTTTTCCCTGTTTTCAGCGTAGTAATATCCTGTTCGGAAGAAGCAGACTGCTCAATGGCGACACGAGCCATGATGCAATGTTACCTATATACATTAGATCCTGAAACCAAAGTGGTATCTAATGATACACTGGATTCGTTGACGGTTACTGCCTTTGGTACGGATTCCATTATCATCAACAACCAAAAGAAAGTGCACGACCTATCATTGCCATTGAGATATACCGCCGACTCCACTGTACTGGTATTTCGTTACAGCGAAACATTGACAGACACACTTGTAGTCCACCAGACCAATACGCCTTACTTCCTGTCAATGGATTGCGGTTATCAAATGAAACAAGCCATAACAGGTGTCCGTTATAGTCGTCACAGCCTTGATTCTATTCGCATTGCAAATAAAGAAGCCGGAATTTATGGAGCAGAAAATCTTAAGCTATTCTATTAGTCTGGCACTCTGTTTACTGTTGTCTCTTCCCTTGCAGGCGCAAAACAGCAACCTTTCTTCCCCACCGGCAAACAACCCGCCCAAAAAGGAGAAAAAGGAAGCCAAAGAGGAAGTGTACTATCCGCTATACAATGGCATTTCTGTCAGCGTAGATCTATGGGGTCCCGGAAGCAAACTGCTTGGAAGCGACTTCTTCAGCAGCGAAGTGGCTGTCGATGTAAATCTTAAAAACCGTTTTTTCCCCATTGTAGAATTAGGATACGGCAATACCGATACCTGGAGTGACAAAGGAGTGCATTATAAAACCGGCGCTCCCTATTTCCGCATCGGCATGGACTATAACGCGCTTTATAACAAGAAACACGGGCATATGATTCTCGTCGGCCTGCGCTATGCGGCAACCGGTTTTAAATATGATGTAGAAGCGTTAGCAGTCAACGATCCTGAATACGGCGGTAGTTTGGGTAATCCGAATTTAGTAGACGGCATTTGGGGAAACAGCCTGCCTTTTAATTATAAAGGAATGAAAGGCTCGATGCAGTGGGCTGAATTTTGCGTCGGCATACGGGCGCACGTATGGAAAGACCTGTATATGGGTTGGGCCCTACGATTTAAATTCCGTCTGAGTTCTTCCGTTGCCGGGCACGGAGATCCGTGGTATGTACCGGGCTACGGCAAATACAACGGAAACACAACCGGGGTTACCTATACAATAACTTATAAACTACCATTCTGAGACAATGACAGGATTAGAAATCTGGCTGCTTGCTATAGGGCTTGCGATGGACTGTTTCGCCGTATCTATAGCCAGTGGGATTATATTAAAACGTGTTCAGCTGCGTCCGATGCTGATAATGGCGTTGGCTTTCGGCTTTTTTCAGGCGCTCATGCCATTGCTTGGCTGGATAGGAGCCAGTTTTTTCAGCCATCTCATTGAAAGTATAGACCATTGGGTAGCTTTTGCCATTTTAGCTTTTCTTGGTGGACGCATGGTCATGGAATCTTTTAAAGATGAAGGCTGCAGGCATGAATTCGACCCAACCAGTCTGAAAGTAGTCTCCGCATTAGCGGTAGCCACCAGTATCGACGCTTTGGCGGTAGGCATTTCGTTTGCATTTCTGGGTGTCCGTAATTTTGCAGCCATTCTGCCGCCTATCGGCATCATAGGGTTTGTGTCTTTTGCTTTATCATTTATCGGACTGATGTTCGGTATCCGATTCGGATGTGGTATTGCCCGCAAGCTGCGTGCAGAACTTTGGGGAGGTATTATCCTTATCATTATCGGTACAAAGATATTGATAGAGCACTTATTCTTGAGTTAAGAGTTGCAAACCAGAGAAAGAAAAATTTGATTCATTTATTTTAGTATCAGACATTATGGATAAGAAAGTACAACGGAACTTTTTATGGATTGCCTTACTCGTATTAGGTACTATCGGAATACTTGCGCGTCACAATCGCACGGCTCCTTATCAGACTGCCAGCGGACTGATTTTTGGAACCGTCTACAACATAACTTACCAGTACGACGGTGATTTAAAAGCAGAAATAGAAACCGAGCTCAAACGATTTGACGGTTCGCTGTCGCCATTCAATGACACAGCTACCATTACTCGTATCAACCGGAACGAAAATATTATTCCCGACACATTCTTTGTCAACGTATTCCACCGCAGTATGGAAATATCCCAGGAGACCGAAGGAGCTTTTGACATCACAGTAGCCCCATTAGCCAATGCTTGGGGATTCGGATTCAAGAAAGGGGCATTTCCCGACTCCACCATGATAGACAGCCTATTGGATATTACAGGCTACACAAAAGTTTCATTATCCGCCGACGGAAAGGTAATCAAACAAGACCCTCGTATCATGCTTTCGTGCAGTGCCGTAGCCAAAGGGTATGCAGTAGATGTCGTTGCACAGTTGTTGGAAAAGAAAGGTATCAGGAATTTTATGGTAGATATAGGCGGAGAAGTAGTAGTTCGCGGAGAAAACCCGAAAAAAAGTTTATGGCGAATCGGTATCAACAAACCGATAGATGATTCGCTTGCCGTAAATCAGGAATTGCAAACGGTATTACAGGTCACCGATGTGGGTATAGCGACTTCAGGCAACTATCGAAACTATTATTATAAAGACGGCAAGAAATATGCCCATACCATCGACCCGCGTACAGGATATCCGGTACAGCATAACATTCTGTCGGCCACCGTAGTGGCCCGCGATTGTATGAGCGCAGATGCTTACGCCACCGCCTTCATGGTGATGGGATTGGAGGAAGCCGAACGTTTTGCCGACGCCCATCCCGACCTTGACGCATGTTTTATATATACTGATGAAAACGGAGAATTCCAGATGTTCTATACGAAAGGAATGGAAAAGTATATGACAGGAAAATAACAAATTAGCGGGTAAAACCCGCTAATTTGTTATTTATAGAAAACGAAATATACTGCCAAGACCAGGCATACGAATGCCGCAAAATGGTTCCAATGCAAAGATTCCCCTTTAAACAGCACAGTGGTAAATATCGTAAAGATAATAAGCGTTACCACTTCCTGAATAACCTTTAACTGCATTAATGAGAAAGGACCACCGTTACCGATAAAACCGATACGATTTGCCGGAATTTGAAAAGCATACTCTGCCAGCGCTATCATCCATGAAAACAAGATAACGGCATAAAGCGGCCAATTAGAGATAACTTTCATTTCTTGCAGTTTCAAATGTCCGTACCAGGCAAATGTCATAAAGACATTAGATACAATTAAAAGTAAAATGGTATAAAAAGCTTTCATATAATAATTGAATATTTAGAAATTACTTATTAATGGTCTATCCTATCTCTGTTCTTTTCGGCAACAATTCATCTTGCACATTACTCATGCTCCCCCATAAACTATACCGGGCTTCAGGATTCATCTCTTCCAACTGATGTAAAATACCTTTCATCGTGCTTCGGCTCGACTGCGATTCATAAGGACAGTTCTTCATTTGTTTCCGATAATCCCTTATCCTCGCCAATTCTATCAAGTCCGCTTCGTGTACAAGACACATCGGCCGTATAATCGTCATATCGAACTTCTTCATTACCAACCGCGGTGGCATTGAACTGAATGCCCCCTGATAGGTAATATTCATCAGCAGAGTTTCCAAAATATCATCCATATGATGTCCCAATGCAATTTTGTTGCATCCCTGCTCTTTAGCTACAGTAAATAAAGCCTTTCGCCGATTCCAAGAACATAAAAAACAAGGGGATTTACGAGTATCAGTACTCGCATCAAACTCTGTTTCATACAGAACAAAAGGTATGCCCCATGATTCTACAAAATTTCTAAGATACTCCACATCGCTCTGATAAGGAATATTCTTCATGACTACGTGCACGGCAATCACCGAAAGCTTCGGTTTAAAAACCCGGGCACGACGAGCCAGCAGTTCAACCAACGCCAAAGAATCTTTCCCACCGGAAAGCCCGATGAGAATCCTGTCGCCGTCTTCAATCAGTCCGTATTCCACCACACCTTTACTGAACCGTTTTTCAATACGTCGCAATGTCTTTTCTTCCTCTGTAAACCGTGCCATAAAAATCAGTTAAAAGTCGGCTGCAAAAGTAACTGAAAAGAATCATTTAAAGAAGAATTAACATAATAGAATCACGGAAAACAGCTTTATTCCCGATTAATTTGTATTTTTGAACTCATTAAAAAGATTTTTAGTATGAAGAATAAATATATACTGCTTTTACTTTTTGTTTTTTGGGGAATACATGCTTCAGCGCAAACCCTTGCCCAGGCTAAAGCGCTCTATGAAAAAGGCCAATATGAACAAGCAAAGCCCGCTTTTAAGAAATTTGTGAAATCACAGCCCAATAACGGAAATTACAATTTGTGGTATGGAGTATGTTGTCTGAATACGGGAGAAGCGGAAGAAGCCATAAAGTATTTGGAAACAGCCGTAAAGCGCCGGGCTACCAGCGGGCAGCTTTTTCTGGCACAAGCTTATAATGCCACTTACCGATTTGAAGACGCCGTTAACACCTATGAAGATTATATTGCCGAACTGGCAAAAAGGAAACGTTCTACCACCGAGGCCGAAAAACTTCTGGAAAAGAGTAAAGCAAATCTTCGTCTGCTGAAAGGCGTAGAAGAAGTGTGCTTCATCGACAGTTTTGTTGTAGATAAGAAAGATTTTCTCGAAGCATATAAAATCAGTCCCGAATCCGGGAAATTGTTTATGTACGATGCCTACTTTGAGAATTCCAATGGTACAGGCGGTACCGTATACGAAACGGAGCTGGGAAATAAGATTTATTATAGCGAGTTACAGAAAGATAGTACGCTCAATATCCTGTCGCGCAACAAGATGATGGACGAATGGGGGAAAGGCAGTATGCTCCCCGGCAGTATCAACGAGTCCGTGAATGCCAGTTATCCATACGTATTGGCAGACGGCATCACGATCTATTACGCAGCAGACGGTCCTTCATCAATGGGCGGATACGATATTTTCGTAACACGCTACAACACGAATGCAGACACTTACTTAACTCCGGAGAACGTAGGCATGCCGTTCAACTCGCCTTACAACGATTATATGTACGTTATAGATGAGTTCAACAATCTCGGTTGGTTTGCATCTGACCGCTATCAGCCGGATGGTAAAGTCTGTGTATATGTATTCATTCCTGCCTCATCCAAACAGGTATACAACTACGAAAGCATGGATAAAAACAAGCTTATAAAGCTTGCCCGACTCCATTCCATTAGAGATACTTGGACAGATGAAAGTTTGGTAACTGATGCAAGAAAACGCCTGCGGGAAATAATGCAGGAAAAGCCGGAAACAAAAAAACACCATGAATTCGAGTTCGTGATTGATGATCGGAATACTTATCATTATGCTGCCGATTTCCGCTCTCCGCAGGCAAAAGCGCAATTTAAAAAATATCTGCAACTGGAAGAAAGCTATAATCTGCAACTGGGTAAACTGGAAAATATGCGTACTCAATATTCACGTGTCAATCAAAACGAAAAAAATAAAATGGCTCCGGCCATACTTGATTTAGAAAAACGAGTGCAACAGTTGGTAACCGAAATAGACCGTGCCGCTATCCAAGTACGGAAGTTAGAAAAGCAAATCATTAAATAGAACAGCCATGGACATATTCATCATCGCAGTTTTAATCGTTGCAGCAGTTATACTGTTCCTCGTAGAACTATTCATAATACCGGGTATCAGCATTGCCGGCTTTTTAGCGGGCGGTTGTATCATTTACGCCAATTACTACGCTTTTGCCAATTTAGGAACAACAGCAGGATTTATCACACTCGCCATATCCGCTATAACCTGCGTCGGTTCATTAGTGTGGTTCATGCGTTCCAAAACCCTGGATAAGATAGCTTTGAAAAAAAACATCACTTCAAAAGTAGACCGTAGTGCCGAAGAGAAGGTAAAGATAGGTGATACCGGTATTACCACTACCCGTCTTGCTCTCATCGGATATGCCGAGATAAACGGTGACATCGTAGAAGTAAAATCCACAGACGGTTTTCTGAATGAAAAAACTCCCGTTATAGTAAATCGCATTACAGACGGAGTAATACTTGTGGAGAAGAACAAATCGTAAATTACAAATCACTAATAAGTAATCATTAATAACTAAAATCATGGATCCAAGCACGATGTATCTCACCGCCTTTATTATCATAGGCGGTATCATTTTTCTGGTACTGTTTTTCCACTATGTACCATTCTTCCTATGGCTGTCTGCCAAAGTTTCAGGGGTTAACATATCACTGGTTCAACTATTCCTGATGCGTATTCGTAATGTACCGCCTTATATCATTGTGCCGGGCCTGATTGAAGCACATAAAGCCGGTTTGAGTAACATCACCCGCGATGAACTGGAAGCACACTATCTGGCCGGCGGACACGTCGAGAAAGTAGTGCATGCCTTAGTATCGGCTTCTAAGGCCAACATCGAATTACCTTTCCAAATGGCAACTGCCATCGACCTTGCCGGACGTGATGTGTTTGAAGCAGTTCAAATGTCGGTAAATCCAAAGGTTATTGACACCCCGCCTGTTACAGCTGTGGCAAAAGACGGTATCCAGCTGATTGCCAAAGCCCGCGTAACAGTACGTGCCAACATCCGTCAGCTGGTAGGTGGTGCCGGAGAAGATACTATTCTTGCTCGTGTAGGCGAAGGTATCGTATCATCCATCGGTTCTTCTGAAAACCATAAATCGGTTTTGGAAAATCCCGATTCCATTTCCAAGTTAGTGCTTCGTAAAGGATTGGATGCCGGTACGGCTTTTGAAATCCTGTCTATTGATATTGCCGACATCGACATAGGTAAGAATATCGGTGCTGCCTTACAGATAGACCAGGCTAATGCGGACAAAAATATCGCTCAAGCAAAAGCTGAAGAGCGTCGTGCTATGGCCGTTGCCAGTGAACAGGAAATGAAAGCAAAAGCACAAGAGGCGCGTGCTAAAGTTATCGAAGCCGAGGCTGAAGTACCTAAGGCTATGGCAGAAGCATTCCGTAGCGGTAATCTGGGTATAATGGATTATTACCGGATGAAAAACATTGAGGCCGACACTTCAATGCGCGAGAACATTGCCAAGCCGACAACCGGTACATCCAACCAGCCATTGAGCAAATAACCCGGTAAAGCTGCCGATATAAACGTCGGAACCGGTGAACAGAAATCGGTTACCGGCGTTTTCTCTTTATAAACGAACTTATAATATCCCGTAACATGAAAAAGTATTTTGCATCTTCCGAACTTATTATCAATGAAGACGGTTCCGTTTTTCATTTACACGTAAAGCCTGAATGGCTGGCAGATAAAGTAATCCTCGTAGGCGACCCCGGCCGGGTAGCATTGGTCGCTTCCCATTTTGAGACTAAAGAATGTGAAGTAGAAAGCCGCGAATTTAAGACGATTACAGGTACTTACAAAGGTAAACGTATCACTGTTGTTTCTACCGGTATCGGTTGTGATAACATTGATATTGTTATGAATGAGTTGGATGCCCTTGCCAACATCGACTTTCAGACGAGAGAGGAAAAGCCTCAGCTACGCCAATTGGAATTGGTTCGTATCGGTACGTGCGGCGGTCTGCAGCCTTACACTCCCGTAGGAACTTTTGTCTGCTCTGCCAAATCCATCGGTTTCGACGGCTTACTGAACTTCTATGCCGGACGTAATACTGTTTGTGATTTGCCTTTCGAACGTGCTTTCCTTAATCACATGGGATGGTCGGGAAATATGTGTGCTCCTGCTCCTTACGTAATTGATGCAGATACAGAATTGATAGATCGTATAGCCGAAGATGATATGGTACGAGGCGTCACTATTGCCGCCGGAGGATTCTTCGGCCCGCAAGGACGGGAACTGCGTGTCCCCCTGGCAGACCCACATCAAAATGATAAAATTGAGAAATTCGAATACAACGGTTATAGGATTACTAATTTTGAAATGGAAAGTTCAGCATTAGCCGGTTTAAGCCGTTTAATGGGGCACAAAGCTATGACCGTTTGCATGGTAATTGCCAACCGCTTAATTAAAGAAGCCAATACCGGATATAAGAATACAATAGACCAGCTTATTCTTAAAGTACTCGAACGTATTTAAGTATCTTATAACAAAGTCTTAATCATTTCTATCAGATAGTACAATGAATAAGACTTTGTTATATTTATTACATCCTGCATGATATGCCTGCTGTTGTTTTGCATGCGTGGGCGTCTTGTCACAGTAGCAGCAGGCATAGCTATGAAGGGCTATTATTTGTATACTATTTGTTGGGGATGGTTTCAGATTAGCCAATACTAAATCAGAGGGAAGCATAAAGATTATATTTACATTTTCTCGTTATTCTTTACCCACAGCTACTCACATTTTTTATAGCAAGACATCTATTTGTAATACTGCGATTTCTGATTCATCTGGTGCTAAGTTCTTCTACTCTACCATTACGTATTTCCTTCAAATAATCCTTCTCAATGTAATACGTCCTTTTTGAAGTATTTTTAATAGCATTAAACATTAAATTAAGAGAAACCACTATCTTTGCCAAATAAAATAAACTGGAAATAATGAACCAAGATACTATTTGCGCCATAGCGACCGCCCAAGGAGGGGCTATTGGATGTATTCGTGTTTCCGGACCGGAAGCTATTGAGATCACATCTCGCATTTTTATCCCCGCCGCTACCAATAAAAAATTAGAGAACGGCAAACCCTATACACTTACTTTTGGGCGCATTTATGACGGTCCTGAAATTATAGATGAAGTACTTGTCAGTTTATTTCGCGCACCTCACTCCTATACCGGTGAAAATAGCACAGAAATCACTTGCCATGGTTCAGCCTATATTCTTCAAAAAGTATTACAACTACTTATCAAGAGCGGTTGTCGTATGGCCGCCCCGGGTGAGTATACTCAACGTGCGTTCCTAAATGGGAAAATGGACTTAAGTCAGGCTGAGGCAGTTGCCGATCTAATCGCCTCGTCTTCTGCAGCGACCCATCGTCTTGCCATGAGCCAAATGCGGGGCGGTTTCAGTAAAGAACTGACTGCTTTACGCGATCAATTGCTTCATTTTACCTCACTTATCGAATTGGAATTAGACTTTAGTGATCATGAGGAGCTGGAATTTGCCGACCGTTCAGAGCTTTGCCAACTAGCGAATAACATTGAAAAAGTCATAGCTCGTTTGGTAAATTCATTCAGTGTAGGTAATGCCATTAAAAACGGTGTTCCTGTAGCTATCGTTGGTGAAACGAATGCAGGAAAATCTACGTTACTCAATGTCTTGCTTAATGAAGAGAAAGCCATTGTCAGTGATATTCATGGTACTACACGAGATATCATCGAAGATACTGTTAATATAGGTGGAATCACTTTCAGATTTATTGATACGGCAGGTATCCGTGAAACCAACGATACGATTGAAAGTATCGGTATTGAACGTACCTTTCAAAAATTAGATCAAGCAGAAATCGTTCTTTGGATAATTGACGCTACGGATGCCCAAACTCAAGTTACCCAATTAGCCGGTCAACTTCTTCCTCGTTGTGAAAGAAAGCAGCTTATCCTCGTTTACAACAAAGCCGATTTGGTGGATAATATACAAAATAGTATTCCTAATGATTTTCCTGACAATGTAAAATCAATCATCCTATCCGCAAAAAATAGAGAACATATTGAAGAACTTCAACAAATGTTGATAACATCTGCTCATCTTCCTACTGTTACTCAAAATGATGTTATAGTTACCAATGTTCGCCATTATGAAGCGTTAAACAATGCATTGGAATCTATCCACCGAGTGCAGAAAGGTTTGGCAAATAATATTTCTGGGGATTTCGTATCACAAGATATTCGGGAATGTATTTTCCATTTGAGTGATATTGCAGGAGAAGTAACGAATGATATGATATTACAGAATATATTTCTGCATTTCTGCATCGGCAAGTAGGATATTGTAATCAACTGCAACGAATTAGAACCAACTATAATGAAGTCGCTGATTTTCAGCGGTTTTTTATTTGCCAAAAATCCAGCTATAAACAGTTGAATACTGTTGTTCACCATATTTTTCTACCGTATTTCTACCGCGGAACAATTAAGGGCTTTTGCCCGATGTCACACTGACGCATTTGTTGACGTGTGTTGACAATGGTTTACGTGAGTAGACAAAAAGGGAAATTATCCGAGCTGTAAAAAGCTCATGTTTCACTAAAATATGGAGAATAACAAAAATGGAAGTAAAAAGAATCTGCCAGTGGTGCGGCAAGCCTTTCATGGCAAAAAAGACCACTACCAATTATTGTAGTCCGCAATGTTCCAAAAGAGGTTATAAACACCGGATGAAGGAACGTAGAATGGAAATGCGCGAATTTCAGGAAATGATGGAGGTAAAGAACAAACTGGAGAGCCAGGAATACTTTACCTTTTCTCAAGCAGCCAGACTAATGGGCGTTTCTCGCCAGTATGTCTATAAACTGGTAAAGGAGGACAAACTTCGTGCATCAAGGCTGAGTTCAAGAATGTCGCTCATCAGAAGAACCGACATCGAACTTATGCTGAAAACAAAACCTTATGAAGTTCTCAGACCAAAAGATGAATTTGACGTTACCGAGTATTATACCGCTGAACAGATTGCGGAAAAGTACAAAGTCAACGCCAAATGGGTGTGGACCTATACCCGGCAAAACAATGTTCCCAAAGTCAGAATCCTCCAGTTCAATTATTACAGTAAAAAGCACATAGATGCGGCATTTGCCAAATATAATACGGATGACGCCTTGACCGAATGGTACACTCCGGAAGAAATCGAGAAAAACTATGGGATGACACGTGTAGCCATCCGTTCACATGTTTACCGCAACAACATCCCTTCAAAGAAAGAGCACGGCCAGATATTCTACTCAAAACTTCACTTCGATCTGTCCAAGAAGACAACCGAAGATGATTCTTCAGAATACTATACCGTGCAGGAAGCCATGAAGAAGTATAGTCTCACACGGGATTCTGTTTACGGCATTCTGCAATTCCATGAAATAAAACGGGAGAAGAAAGGGCGCTTTGTGAGATTCCTGAAAGTGGAATTTAACCACATTATGGGCGCCAGATAATGAATCTGTACAGACAGATATACAGACTGGAAAATGATTTTTTGCTGAATGCGGTCTGCATAAAGTCATTGTGCATCTTCACCGCAAAATTTAAGTCAACTAATAACATTTGTAACTATGTCAGAATGTAAAACTGTAACTTTGAGAACCCGCCCGTTAAAAAATGGTATGCTTTCCTTCTATCTGGACTATTATCCGGGCTACCGTGACCAGGAAATGATGAAGACTATCCGTCACGAAGGTTTGAACATTTATATCTATGCAAATCCGAAGAACCAGCGGGAACGTGACTTCAATGCAACCATGTCAGAGAAAGCAGAAGCCATCCGATGCCGGCGCTTTGAAGCTATCGTAAACGAACGATATGATTTCTTCGACAAGAGGAAATATAAGGCAGACTTTCTGGAATACTACCGTAAGCAACTTCCCAAGCACGACCAGAAATGGGAATTCGTTTATCAGCACTTCTATAACTTCGTACATGGCAAATGTACTTTCGAAGAAATTGATGTGGAGCTGTGCAACAAGTTTCGTGAGTATCTGCTCAATGCCAGACAGCTAAAACGGGATGGATATATTACACGAAACTCAGCGTCCGGCTACTGGTCCACATTCAGAGGATTCCTGAAGATTCTCTATCGCAATCGGCTGATCAAGTCAAACATAAATGATTTTCTGAAAAGATTGAACCGGAAGATGTGGTAAAGGACTATCTGAGTGTAGAGGAATTGTACTGTCTGGCCGAAACGCCATGCAAGATACCAGTTCTAAAAACTGCTTCCCTCTTTTCGTGCCTGACCAGTTTGAGACTCAGTGACATACTTACTCTCTGCTGGGAAGAAATTGTTGATTTTGCCGCAGGAGGAAAATGTGTACACACCATCACACAGAAGACAAAGACGGAAGACATCATTCCCATTAGTGATGAAGCCCTGAAGCTGATAGAATACTCACCTGAGAAAAAGGGTTTGGTATTCAAAGGTCTGAAAAGGTGCTGGACCCAGGTTCCCATGAAGGAATGGATTCGTTCTGCCGGAATCACCAAGAATATAACATTCCATTCGTATCGTAGAACATTCGCAACCCTACAAGGAGCTGCAGGGACCGACATTCGTACCATACAAAGTATGATGGCTCACAAGAGCATAACCACGACTCAAAGATACATGAAAGTAGTAGACAGCAACAAGCGTGAAGCGAGCAATAAGATTACCCTAAAAAGGAAAGAATAGCAGACTGTATCCTATATAAATAATATGCCTAAAGTATGATTATAGTATGATTTAGAGTATGATTTTCGTACTTTAGGCTTATTTTTCTTAAAATATCAACGATTATCTGTCACTAATTACAACTATCTGGAAATAGAAAATATATTTGCTATAAAAACTAATACATATAATTACGGAACATGACAAACAATATTAAATTATCGGCACGAAAGACAAGTTTCATACTTGCAGTAAGTTGTATTCTTTTTTCAGTAATTGCAACATATCTGTACATTAATCACCAGATAGATCTGACTAGATATACAACACCTATAATATTAGGAACTGTTGTAATAATCATAACGTGCGGAGGATTACAACGTGTATTCTATATTTTCCTTACGGATGAATGTCCGCAGATCTTTTCTGATAATCAAAGAAATTCTATACCAGACAAGGTTATTCCCAAACCTGATATGATGATTGAAGAATGCAATGAACCAACTGTAGAAGTTTCAGATATAGAAATGATTAAAGTTAGCAATGCAACAGAAGTTATTTCAATGATTGAGTTACCAGAAAAGACAAAAAATACTGATACGACAGAAAACAAAGTTGCCAGCTCTGAAATCGTTACATCCATTACAATATCAGAAAAGCATGATGATTCGAAAGAAATAAAAGTTTTGGAGCAACAACCTACCTCAGAAGTTAAATCCGAAGCTTTTTCATATCTCCAGGGATTCGAAAGCCGTATGGAAGAAATTCAGAAGGAAGAACTGGAGAGAAAAAAAATGATTATAAAGGCTATTCATGAATATGTCACCTATTCTACCGCAAAATTTCTTACCAAAGAGAATCTGCTTATACTACATGAGAACATAGACCATTTGGCAAGTGGGCAATCAGATTTGTATAAATCCATCCGTTCAAAAATGGAAACTCCTCTTACATCACCTTCATTAAGACATTTTGTCTGGAATATAGGCGAACGGTTAGGCATATCATTATCAGAAAGAGCCAATTTCATAAAAACCATATTTCCTAATGAATTAAAAAATGCAACCTTGGGATACCTTGTCAAGAATCTCAAAGATACCATACACAGTCAGATTCCTATTGACAGTCCAAAATATGATGATTTCAAATTTGATTATACTCTTATAAACAAAGCGTAGTGTGATAAAAAATGAATTAATACAGACCGGAAAATGATTCTCGTCTCCTATTTTTCTGCATAATGTCATTGATTTAGTTTGTGGCATATTCAAACACAATAAATAAAGACATTATGCATTTCAAAAATTTAACCTTTAACGATTTACCTACAGTCGTAGGTGAATTATGTAAGAGAATTGAAAGTCTGGAAACTGTATTGAAAAACAGTCTAGCAGTCCAAAACAAAGTCAAAGAGAACCATCACGTTCCTATGACAGTGGATGAAGTATGTACCTACCTTGGCATATCCAAATCCTCATTTTATTATAAGGTCAAGCATGGGGGCATTCCTGTAATCAAACAAGGTAAACATCTTTTTGTCTATCGTGATGAACTGGACAAATGGCTTGAGACCGGAAGAAAGGTACAGGTTCCACTGACTTTTGAAGAAGAACAGGCACAGATGCTTGCTGCCACCCGTCGTAAGGCTAACCCTAAAAACGTGTAAAGCCTATGGACAAGACAGACATTAGAATTCCTACTGACGAGGAATTGACCGCTTATATGGAGGAATCTGCTGTAAGTGCAAACGGAGCTTATGAACAGTCACCGGTTGTATTGATGGTAGATGATGCCGCAATCGGTACACTGGGGAACTTCAGTGCCTCTATAGGCAAGGCCAAAAGTAAGAAAACTTTTAACGTTACAGCCATTGCAGCATCGGCATTGAAAAACGGAACAGTGCTGAAATACCGTTCATCATTTCCAGAGGATAAGCGAACTGTTCTGTACATTGATACAGAACAAGGACGCCATCATTGCCAAAAAGTATTGAAAAGAATCCTGCGCCTTGCCGGACTCCCAGAGGATAAGAATCCAGATAATCTAATTATGCTGGCTTTGCGCAAGTACGCCCCTCCGATACGTCTGGCTATAGTCGAACAGGCTATCGGCACAATCCCCGATCTCGGACTGGTGATTATAGATGGCATCCGAGACTTTCTTTATGACATCAATTCCCCCAGTGAAGCGACCGATATTATTTCCAGATTCATGCAATGGACAGATGACCGCCAAATTCACATACATACCATTCTCCATCAGAACAAGAATGACGAGAATGCCCGTGGTCACATCGGCACGGAACTGAACAACAAAGCTGAAACAGTCATGCAGGTAGAAGTGGACAAGATGGACAGGACAGTAAGTGTGGTCGAAGCCATTCATATCCGTGACAGGGAATTTGAACCGTTTGCTTTCCGTATAAACGATGAAGTCTTACCTGAACTGTTGGATTCTTATCAGCCCCAGGAGAAGAAAAATCGGAAGACCTGCAAAAGAGCCGTTTGATCCGTACAAGGAAATTTCCGAGAGCGTGCATCGGGCAGCTCTGGACGCAGCTTTTACAAACGTCTGTATTACCTGTTATGACGATTATCTGGAACGACTGAAGGAAGGATATGCCCTGCAGGACATTAAGCAGGGACATAATAAAGCGGTTAAAGTTGCCACCTTCCTCAGTAACAAAAGGATGGTCATCAAAGAGGGAAAGGAATATAAAATCAACCCAGACAGCCATTATTGAATCCGGTTTTACTTTATTGGCAGTGTGTACATATTAGAATAAAGCAAAGTCATAAAGATGTTAATAGGAAATATTCATCTTCTCCCCTTTTATTGGATACCCAGAATACTGATATCATTTATGGTACCAGTTGAAATGCCGATTTCATTTGTATATACGACACGGCTTGCCGTGCAGTTTCAACAGGTATCTGTTGCGAGATATGCCAAGGTATAACCTTCACTCCGTTATGGTTGTACATTGGCGCTCTCACCGGCTCAGCCACTTCGCTGGTGCGGTACTCGCAGGCTCGCACCTTAACCCGTTATAATATTAGATTCTCATGGAAAAAGAAATAATAAAACAAACAGAACAGAACGAGACTCCGGACAATAGGAGAACCGTATTTATCGGGGCCAAAGTCAGCCCCCGACAGAAAGAACATATCAAGTCAATGGCCGAACAATGCGGAATGACCGTAAGCGATTATCTGCTTGCACGGGCATATAATTATAAGCCAAAGGCAAGACTCACCAAAGAGGAAGCTGCACTTCTGCAGAATCTGGACAACTGCCGTGCTGACCTGGTGAAATACACATCAGCCCTTCATGGAATGATTGCAAGCCAACGGCACATGATGTTCAACCAGATTCCATTTATGGTGAACTGGCTGAAGGAGCTTGGCAATGTGGCAGAAAATGTCTGCCAGTTCCTAAATTCCGTAAAAGAGCCGAACATTATTCCAACCAATAATAAAACTGAAGAATCATGATCGCAAAGGCTAAAGCAATATCGCATGGCATAAACGACATCCGTTATATAACCGGCGAATCACATAATAAAAAACATCCGGAAAAAATCTATCGGATATTGGATAATATGATGCCATCGGAACCAGATGCAATGGGTGTCTGGAATTCCATGCAGCTTACTCTTTCCCGCTTCCGCCCAGTGAAGAACTCAGTCATCAGAATAGAACTTAGTCCGTCACCCGAACATACCAAGGATTTCACCATTGAAGACTGGCAAAAACTTTGGCAGGATTTCGCTATAGAGTTTGACAAACAGGTGTTCAAAGACAAGGACGGAAAAATACGAAACTGTCCGACCAATCTGGCCAACAGCAAATACACAGTCTGGCTCCATATGGAATCCAATAGCGGAGTTCCTCATCTTCATGCTGCTGTCTGCCGGATGGATGAAGACGGACAGATCAACAACGACCACAATATACACCTTCGTGCTCAATGGGCAGCGGAAAGAGTGGCAAAGAAACGTGGATGGACAACAGCAAAACAGGTAAGAAATATCAACACACCATTAGTTACACGGGATTGTATGAATGTCCTTAAATCAATGTCATCATGGTCATGGGATGAATACAAAGCAGCATTGACAAAGAAAGGATACACCATACATGAGCGAAAGGACGATGATGATATTCTTCACGGATATGCTATCATGAAAGGAAAGACGAAATACAAAGCTTCCGATCTGGGCATTGGTAGAAACCTGATGGTTTCAAAACTTCCTGCCACATGGGAGAAACTTCATTATAGGCTAGGCATTGCAGCGAATAACAAACCTAAAGACACTGATTCGAAACAGATTCAGAAGCCATCGGCATCCGCTGATTATACCAAATATAAGATCTACAATTCGAATACGGTTCCCTATACATTGAGTCACGAAGGTCAGGAACATCGGTTCTACATTCCAGAAAAAGTGCTCAACCATTTTAACGATGAATTTGATTATCGTTTCTTCTCCAATTCACAGGAGTTAACCGATATGGCAGTAGCAATATTTGTCGGATTGCTGGAAGTTCCCAATGCGCCAACCGGAGGTGGCGGTGGTTCACAAAGCGAATTGCCATGGAGAGATAAGGACGAGGATGATCTCTTATGGGCAAAAAGATGTGCCCGTGCTGCCATTCGTACCTTAGGAAAGAAACCGAAAACTGGATTAAAACGATGAGCTTATGAAAAAGAAATTTGATTTTACCGCTGAAATGAAGGAAGCGCAGGCTACCAAAAGTACTCCTCAAAATGAATATCTTGAGGAGGAAAAACGTCTGCTTGGCATAAACGTAAAAGAACTTGCCGAGTTGAATGACAATGTGTATGGATTGAGGACGGATCTTACCGCATTGGTAGATTTATTAGGAAAATACAAACTGTCTATTACTCAGGATACGCAAGAGCAGGCTGTAAAATTTGGCAATACCGTTCTTGGCCAATTCATTGATCAAATTGAAACCAAGTGTACAGAGGCAGAGCAGAGGATTGCTCAAATGGATAACCGTATTTCTCTATCATATAAAGCATTTTATATTTTGATTGTCATTCTAATAGCCCTATCCTCTTTCTTGGTCTGTATGATCGTGGCGAATGTAGAATTTTTGCATTCTTGGTTAATTTGGAGGATGGTTGCTATATGTGGGCTTATTGCGATCTTGGGAATTACGATGGTGGTAGTAGTTCATAAGTTACTTGGAAATAAAACCTGATGAAAAAATATTAAACAATAGCTTTCTGTTCTAAAAAATATGTGACAAGAATTATAGTTTTCAAGCTGTAACTCTTGTCACACATTTTATTTATCATTTATTTTTAACTTTTCATTTCAAGCATAGCAAGTATTAACAAAATTTCCAATCGAGTACTTTATTAATTATAAATACTTTAAGCCTACATTAGAATTATAATGAACTAAAATCCTACACGAAAAACTCAAATTAACGGGAAAAGAAAAGTTTTGACTTGCAGATAATATTATGTGGTTGGAAATTATTCAAGCTCGGTATATTCCCTATTATTCAAAGAATCAAAATGTTTAAGTTCCCTATTCATTTCATCTTGATTTATCAAGAAAGAAGGACAAGATTTTGCTCTTGCAGTATCATGTTGCTCAAACCGGTCTATTCCTAAATATTTATACAAGCGGCATAGTTTTCCTGAGCCGTCATAGCTATCAACAAAATTTTTACAGTATAAACAATTCTTAATACCAAATCTTTTATATCCTTGATATTTAACCATTTCATATACTCCAAAAGCAACAGGTGTATGAATGCAGATTTCCAAAAGAGATTGTTTCCTAACTTTAGCTATATTCTTACACAAAGATGTGTCTTGATAACATTGTGACTTACCGGATGCATATAGAATATAACGAGAAAATTCTATCTCTTGTGTAATATTTTTAGCATTATAGTCCTCCGACTTGAATCCCCAAAACGTTGTTTCACTTATATTTTCAGATTCTATTCCTTCTAGGAGCCTGCTATCACATTTAGAGGATTCAATGAAACCATCATCGACAATTCTTTGAATGTCATTTTCAGATTCAATCTTAACTTCAATAATTTTACCACCATTATGCAATTTAGATACATCACTTGCATGAGTAACAAAGAATTCAATATATATAGGCGCCAATTGAGGCTTCTTAGACGAAAATATTTTCAAATCAGAGCGTCTGTTAATTGAATCATACTGTATTTCTTGTTCACATGAGTCATAAAACTCTTTTAAATTGAATCTTTTATGAGTTGATATATAACAATTTCCATTTCTAACGAATGCACATGTCTTTACATGTGGGCAATATGAACGATACTCAAAACCAACATTAAATACTTCTTTAGATAGAAATGCCTCTTGAACTCTTAATTTTGCCAACTGATGCAACATAGTCTCATATGCATTTTCACAATCTACTCCAGAAGCATGAGCAAAATGATGGACACGTTTCATTCCACCATTTTTCGCTACCAATTTTTCCTTACATGATGGACAATAACAATTGCAAAGCTGCCCTGTATCAACTTCGTCTATATAGACAAGATTACCAATTGAGTTTAATGCGTATGTTAGTAAACCTTTCCGATGCATAAGCAGTACTTCCTCTAAAGCTTTTATTAATTATTTTGCTAATAGTTGTATAGGTAATCACAGATTTTAATGAATATTTTGTGATCGTTAATTATATAGATGGAGTTCTTTATTTTATACCTTCATAATAAATATTTAGTGGCTATTCTAATCCTCAAAAGTAGTATAAAGTTTGAATATATTCCTTATCATAAGATATCGCTACTTTTTCTTACTATCTGGTGTCATAGAGTTCAACTCGCAAGCATTACTCACGAGTTGGACTACATAAATTTTCAACTTGTGTTTTAGCCAACATCAAGAGTTTCATGTTTCAATCATTATTAATTCTTTTCTCTGTATCTATAGCCGTTAAATTTCATTTAGAACATTCTACTACTCAAACAATATACACTTAGCATTCATTGTAGGATTTTATTAATATTTTTACTTATAATACCCTTACTGCACTATCCGTTTTTATATAATATAGCCAATAACGCATTTTAATAAATCATTATTATATACGATCTAGTCCTACTAGATTCTTAAAGAATCCGTATTCTTCATCTACTAGAGCTCGTCTGTCTAATCCCATATTCTGATATTCACACGAAGTCTCAGAAACCATGGTACAACCAAAACATGATGCTCTATTTAAGCTATCTTCATTTTCCCAACATAAAGGATCTGAAGAACAATTTACTGCACGTTTCATTGCAGATTCAATAATACTACTAATAAGTCGAGGCTGTCCTTGCCATACAAGGCCTCCCATACTGCCTTCTGCTCCATCTGCTGTATAAATAAGCACGCCACACATTTTGTCTGAGTAATATAGCCGCTCACTCAAACTTGCAGTAGGGTAACCACAAGTAAACTCAAGTTCTTTCATTAACACATGGCTAAATGTATGAAGTAGATAAAATTTAGCTCTTCCGTAAAGAGAAATCTCCTGGTATAAAAATTCTCCTAATGCCCCATTATCAAGTTGACATTTATAATGATCATTTAAATCATTTTCTTCAGCCCACTTTTCAATAGTAGCCATATCAAATGCAAAAAACAAGCCTTCACCATATATTTGATTAGCAGGTAATACATATATGTCAGACGGTATTCCATCAAAAATGGGCTTCATCTCATCACCTGGTGCCACAATCTTCCCACTATCATCAAGTTTAGATGTTGGCATGTTTACTCGACCAAAGCCTAACTGTGTATTTGTAAGAGAAACTGTATTCACCTGTTTAATTGTTTTAAAATATGGCTGTAAAGAGTTAGGAATAATAATTTCATTAAACTCTAATCCTTTAGATTTTCGATTGGGTTCATGAATATCAGTGAGAACTTCAAATTCTGTTAACCGATATGTTGCAACAGGATCATTATCTTCGTCTTCTACAATTAATCCAAGAAACATATTTTTGATATTTTCATAATCAAAATCTGTCAGACTACACTGCCAGTTAAGATTTGCATCCTCAATAAATTCATCACAATCATTATACTTTTTTTTCCAAAATTCTTCTTGAGTCATTTCTGGCCTTCTAGTAACCATTGTATTATATTTCTCAGTTACTTTACTTAACACCATACGAGCCTGATCATTCAGCTGCCCAGGCTTTAATGGAATAAAATCTTTAGGAATATATAAACTACTAAAACCACTTGCATAGTATATGCTATTACTAGTTACCATTGCTACTTGCATCTTAGTCTTTTGGCCAGTAGACAAGCATCGTTCATATGCATTATCTTTGTTAACCCATGGACGTTCACCTCGACAATAAGGTTTAATATTCATTATACCAGCTAATGAAACAGAATAACCGCATTTTGAACATTTTAGTGTGCCCCACGATTCTGCTTGGTTACGAGAATTAAGCCATTTAATATTATGCTTACCTCCACAACTACAATCTTCACAGTCGTAACCAAACAATTCGAAACCTACATCATCATCCATTTTCTCATGTTTAAGAGACGCACAGAAGAACTTATACCATGGGATATCTGATATATGGCCATTTGGGCAAATAAGAATAAGTGGAACTGGTTTTAATAGACCATATTCTACATCATCATGTAAAACTTCAGCCTTTATTTTTCTATAAGTTTTCTTATTAGGATCGCGTGGAGGAACAAAATATGTCATTTTCCCATCATTACATTTACGAATTTGCCATTCCTTACGCCACTCATTAAGAGGTTTGATTTCAGAATTAGCAGAAATGAACCACTGAGGAAAATTAATAGCAGGGATATAAAACATATCTTCGCCTAATTCAGTTCCAAATCGCGCTTTAATAGATTCATAAAGTGGATTACCTTTACGTTGTATTTGATTAAATGAATTCAGTTGAATATGAGGTATTGCAACAAAACAGTTTAATTGGGTAAACCCTTTTTTCACATTTAAAAAATCCACAAAACGCGGATCTTCAATCAATTCAACACCACATTCTTCTTGAATTTTTTGGATATTTAATGTTTGTGATTGTATCTCCTTTATTTTATTTGATACCACCTCCACAAATTTCCAGTTATTAATACTTAATGGCATAATAAAACCGCCCCACTTGGTAGTAATAATAGATCCTACACCTGCAGCAGTAGACAAGATTTTATACTTGCCCATAGATTGATTATATTGATTCTCTTTACGTATATCCATAATATTATTTATTTAAAATGTGAAGGACAGCTTCAGGTTCAACTAATCTTAATGCGGATGGTACTATCCATTTGCTAGCAGCTTTTTGCTCCGAATAATCATCTGTAGAAACTAACAGAGATACCTCTTCAGCACCTTTTCGCCCAGCTGCATAATAGACTAGAGAATCACCATATTGTTCTGCTTTATTTACCCATTGGTCAAGACTTATATCTATCCATTCATATATGTAAGATAATTGCTCTTTTGTTATGATTTCGTGCTCTAGTGCATGTAATGTAGAATCAAGAGCCTGAGTCCTTGCGTAACGATTCTCAAAATACTTTTTCAGCTCAGATTTTAATTCTGTTGCGATTGGAATGGACATTTTATTTGCATCTTTGCGATCAGCAAGATTCTTGTATAAATGTCTAATTATAGTAGCCATATATAAAGGTATATACTTTTCTACAGCCTTTGGTGAAAAAGGAGTGATGGAGATTGGCTCAACATAATAATATAACTTTTCATGAAATTCTCTAAACCTTTCAAAATGAGACATATCTCGAGAACGAAAAGGATTATGTAACGTTAAGACTAATCCTTCCTTATCACGTGCGACACGAGAGCTTGCTTGAATGTACTCAGCGATATTTCTAGGCATAGAATTAATTATGATTGTATTAAAACGGCTTACATCAAGTCCCACTGATATCATATTTGTTGCTAAAATATAATCAGCAGGAAGAATTGCACTATTATATATATTTGTTTCACCTTCTTTTAAATATGGCAATCGCTTATTAGGATCCCATTTTATTGTTTGTACTTTTGTTAATTCTTTTACTGCATCACCACCAGATAAACGACCAGTCAACTCAGTCTTAAAGAATACTTCGTTATATGCATAAAAACATTCCAACATATCAGTAAATCGAAGTACTCGTTTAAATAAACGACGAGTATACTTAGTAAATTCAAGATAGAATTGAGCATCAGTCTTTCCTACCTCTTTTAATGAGTTGAAATAAGAAATTATCGAATAATAATAGTCTGCAGCCTCTATAAATGACTTATCATTAATCTCTAACAATGCTTTATTTTTACGTTCATATAGTGCTCGATGTACAAATAAAATTGCAGCTAAACGCATTTGAGTAGTCATCTGAGTACGTCCAGTAGGCATTATACCAATATATTTGCGTTTAGAAACGTACGACCAATTATCATTTTCTCCTTGTTTATCCCTTTTATAGAAAGCAAAAAACGAGTCATCATAATCTGTTCCATTTTTAGGAAAGATACAAATATCCCGATCATATAGAGCTCGCACTTGAAAACTGGTATTACGTGTGGTAGCTGTTGATGATATAATCTTAGGACGAATCACAAGCCCATCCTGCCTTTTGTATGAACACAACTGATCAATAGCTGCTTCAAACAAACTTACTGCAGAACCCAATGGACCTAATAACAAATGTAATTCATCTTGAATAATCAAATCTGGTGGATTGCATCCTGTCCCATTTCCGAATAAACGTCTAGAATCTGCACACGCTTCATTTACATTAACTCGGCGTGCAAGTTGAGCAAATTTATCTACAGTCCCAAATAGTAATGTTGGCGGCTCTTCATATACATGGTCATCACAAAGTCTGATAGGCAGATAGTTTCGTTTTCCATATGTACATTTTTTGTTACTACATCCAAAATAATAATGATCAACAGATACTTCTTTCTCTCTAAGCAAAGAGCCACACCAAGGACAACGATCTAGTGGTATTTGTCCATGTCCTCCATCAGAAACCCAGTTTTTTCGAATTTCTTCAGCTAGATTTTTATAATGATTAGGCAATGAACTTTCTCCAACAAATAGGCCAATAGAAATTTCTTTATCTCCTAAATTGTATTTATCCCATTTCCTAATCTGTTCTAATGCAAGAACAAGTCGTAACGCACGTTGAAATTGTTGAGTTGTAAGTAAGCGTAATGTATAGCGCATTATTGCAGCAACGCCATCGCCAGCTCCATTTTTAAGCAACAATCTACGATTTATTATGACTAATGCAATTATACCCAAATAAGACTCTGTCTTACCTCCACCGGTTGGAAACCATACAAGATCTACTAATTCATTGCGTTTTTCCCATTTTGGATCACACTTACTTTGGAAAATTCCATCAAGATTAAGCAAAATAAACGCAAGCTGGAAAGGTCGCCATGCAGCTACAACTCCAGGAAAAATTGTAGTATCTAGCGCTTTATCTTTATAATATTCAAAACTTAAAGTTTTTTCATCCTTTAAGACTTGTTCTTGATTATTACTTTTACTATGCCAAAGCTGCATAAACATAGCAGTATTCATTAATCGAAAAATCTTCATCTTATCAGAATTTGTCAAGAATTCATCAATATTATTCTTTATTCTCTGATAGTCCTTCTCACATTTAGTAATATTCTCTCGTCCAATCGAGTTGCCAGCAGCATCTAATTGCTTTATCCATATTTGATATGAATCAGCAAATTTACGAAGGCCTTCAACAATTTCAGTATCTGTATTAGAAGAAAGGACAGAAAGCCACTTAAATTGAAGATATTGATTATCTTCTACGTATTTCTTTGGTAAGAATTTGTTAGTCTTTTCATCAAAAACGTGTTTAGTCTTATCTCGTGGTTCTGGTTCTACATCAGGTGTTTCAACAGACGGCATAAACTCTGAACAAACGTGTATTATTCCATTATTATCATTGTACCAATTTGCAGAACAGATGTGGCCAATAGCATAATCTTCAATATTACGATAAAGATACTGCAAACTGCTTACTTCACAATCATCAAGTTCTGGATTTATTTCGTTTCTATATGGTATAATTTCAGAACTTGAGACGTCAATTTTAACTCCAAAAAATGTTAACTCATTAACCTTCTCTGCAACAATAGAATAGTAATGCTTAGTATCAACCTTAACCTTAGTAGAGTCATTAGCAAGCATTACTTTTAAATATGTCTTACCATTGATTCCCTTATAAATCTGTAACCATATGGACAAAGAAGCTTCGACTTCAGGAGTAAGAGTATACTTTATTATTCCTTTTGTAATACCTTCTTTAGGGGGGATTATGATCTTTCTCTTCCCTGATTCAAAATCAAAAGCAAATGCTGATAAATCAATTTCTTTACAAAAGTTTGTTCCTACCCAGAACCCGAATCCTTTAGAATCACATATGGATAGTATATCTTCAAAATAAGATAAAAAAGTTTCATATTGTTCTATTTTTGCAATACGAACTTTATTTTCTGCAACCTTATCCGGACTCAAATATTCACCTTCTCTGTTTACGTATTTTAGGGATTTAAATAGTCGTTCTTTATATGCACTTAAAAATTTGTTTTTATCTTGGAAAGAGCTATCTGTATAAATTGAATCATATTCTCCATTAGGATTTTTAGCTATAATTGAACAAAAATATTTATTAAGTTCTCGCATTTTATCGCGAAAATCCTTCAAGCCCTGTGCTTTATTTATAACTTTTAACAAACTTAGTTTTTTGTCTTGGTATCTGAAATACTGAGAAAATAAATCTTTACATTTTTCTATAGAATATACTTTCTCAAAAAAATCATAATCTTCTATATTTACATATAAACGTGTTTTCTCAGATAACTTTCTATAATAACGTCCTGAAATTGTTATTTTAGTACTCGAAGTTAAAGATTTAATGTTTCTAACACAACAAGATATACCTATTCTATCAGGGAATCTACGACTTAGCGAATTAATATCTTCATCCTCTTCTTGATTTCCTAAATCCCTCATGTCATCTCCTTGTTCGTCCGAATCCTCATCTGATAAATTTTCATCACCAATATTTTCATCGTCGTTCATTTCGTATTTTCGATCAGACATAAGTAATGACTGATTATCTTTTCGTGGGAAAAGAATACCTGTACTATAAATAGAGCCTGGCGTTGTATTAAGTACTTCACATACAAGTTCTTTCTCATTTTCATTAGAAACATATACTCCAAAATTATTTCCGCAACCACCTGGACCTATTAACTGTTCCTGAATGAAAAATTCCAATGAATTTCTTTTATCTTTGATCATAACTTATGGATTTAATTAGTCTAAAATTTATAGTGCCGTCTTTTATAAGATCTAAAATAATCTTAATATCATTTTCACTACCAATATTAAGATAATCAAGAACTTCATTACTTAACTCTTTATAGGCTTTCTTCATGTCAGTTTCAAGTAAACAGTGAATTAAAAATGTCCTGAAAATTATATTTTTACCTTCAGTATTTGTACTTATTCTTGACTTTCTATGTCTTAACATTCGAGTATATAATCCCTCTATTTGAAGATATTCTTCAATCACTCTCTTTTGCATACGTCTACTACGAGGAAGTACTGAATTTTCAGATGTGTCTAACCATCGTTTAAATGAAATAAATTGTATCCTTTCAGCTGGAAGAAGTGGTTTCATTATATCATTATAAACAACTTGTTCTCCATATTGTGCTACTCGATGCCCTAAAAGGATCTTCCACATTTCTCGGCTTGATAGTTTCTCTTCATCAGTTAAGCAATACTTTGGATTATTTCGTATCATTAATTCACCTTCACCTGCTCTACGTTCCTCATTATCAAGAAGATCTTCAAGTGGTTGATAAAAATCTGTCAATGGTTGAATTGAAATAACTGTTGGGTCTTCAAAATCACGTAAAACATCTAGAATTGTACAAATTGAAATTTCATCCATATATTTACATAAAACAAAATCATATTCATCTAACACTTTATGCTGACGTGGTCCAAATGAAACTTTCACTCTGTTTTGTTCAACTCCTGATTGCCTGTCACGAACATTTTGTTCATCTTCATCTTCTTTGGGCTCAATACCTATTTTTATCGGTTTATCAGGAAGCTGTATACCGTTTTTCACGTATCTAACACGATAGTTTGAATTTAGAAGTAATCTTAATTGTTCTTTATAGCGATAAGAATACCAACTATAACGAGGATCAAATACAATCTTATTATTTATTTGTAGAACACTTTGTCCAGGATTAAGATGATACTGATCAAAAGAGTTTGGATATATTGCCCAACTCCGTCCCGTACAATGATTAAGCATTGATAGAACAAGGATCTTTTGTTCATGTATTGAATTTAAGAAAACTAAGCCATCTTTATGAGCTTTAAAATTCTTAAATGTATAAAAATTAACCGAAGATGCACCACATTTAGACTGTAAGAAGAATTTTAATTGTTTTTTATAATACACATCTATGTTGTAATCCAAAACTACTGCAATCTCATGGAATTTTATCCAGTTATATAAGATTTCTGTAAGTTCTGTTTTGTACTTATTATGAATAAGTTGTAAAAAATAATCTGTATACTCTTCATTTACCTCAGAATTAAGGTTTAGAATCTCCTCTTTTATCTTTGATAAACTTTGATCTGTAAAACAAATCGCCAATTCATTCCGTAGTTTTACTTCATGAGCAATATCTTGAATCATGAAATCAAATGTATTCTTTATTTGGTATTCTTCTGCATTTATTTCACATCCTAATTCATAGAAATCAATACATGGTTCTTGACGTTCAAATAAGTAATCCATTTCTGCTTTTGTGAATGATATAAAATCACGCGTTTCAGCAAATTTTTCACGTTGCCAGCGTTCTACTAGACTGTGTTTATTTTCGTATATCCTCTGTAGTCTATAAGGTTTTTGCGAAAATAAAAATGCTATAACATTATGAATACCAGCATCATAGTCTTCATTATATTCTTTAATTGTTGAGCGTTGCATTTTCATACATAATTGAATGTTACGCCCATCAATATTTTTCTGAAGAAAAAGGAATATATGAGGGATTTTAAACCTCCCATCATTTTTTTCTATTTTTTTATATACTTCATCCTCATCTCCATTTAAAATAATTAGAGATTTTTCTGTTGAAAAAGAATCTCCAACTACATCTTGAATAAAATGATAATGTCCTTTAGTCTTTAATGAGAGATTATATTCATCAGATAAAGTACGACTATAAAAGAAACATTTCTCATTTGCGTTGGAAGGCATATCTAAAATGTCATCTGTTAAGTATTTTGCAACATCCCGTTTAAATCTAAAATGTTTAGAACATGCTTCACGCTCCTTTTTATTAACTTTTTCTGGCAAATATATAAATGGCTTTGACTTATATGAGGAAAGTATATTTGTACGAGTGCTTTTACCCCAAAGTAACGACATCTTTAATGCAACAAATTCCTCACATAATATCTGAGCCCAATCTTCACATAATGGGAAATATACTATAGGCATTTTGACATCATCACTATATTCCACTTCTCTGTTAATGTAATAATCAATAATATTATTCAGAACACACAACAACTTTCTACCTTCTTTAGTATGTAAATTAAGAGAAGATAGTATATTCAAAAGAGCCTTGAATTCAGGGCTTTCCTGTTTTGCTGTTTTTATAAAGTTGTCGTGTAACATATTAGTTAGATTTAAGAATAATAATGTCCAAATTCATGATTGCCCGTGTCATACCGACATAAATTTCGAATAGAAAATTATCCCATGAACTCTTGATCTTTGAAGCTGGGATGACAAGTATTATATTGTTATCCTCTAAACCCTTATATTTAAGTATCGTTGTAAAGGCTAACAATTCCTTAGACTTCCTTTCTATAGTTTTTTCAGATAAAACTTCAAGAAATGACTCCATTTCTGCTATTATATCATATACTGAATCATCATCTTCATTTTCTTTATATTTAAAATCAGAATGTATCAGCAATGTTGTAGAAGAAATTTCTCCGCAATATTGAAATAGATGTTTGGTGTGTTCTTTAATAGCTTTCTTTACTTCTCTTACATTATCATGGAAAGATATTGTAAGTCCTGCTATATCATTTCCTTTAAGAGAATCTAAATATAACTCAAAAGCTTCCTGGCAATGTTCAACTGACAATACTTTATTGGCATATTCTACAATAAGTTTATTTGTAGGAACACGTTTGTTCTCATCAAGTATGAAGCATGCTGCGTATTTTGCTATTTTATTAATATTTTCATTCAAATTTCGACTAACATTATTATATCCTTGTTCAAGATCATAAAATACTAGATATCGTCCTTGTTTAAGACCATTGTGTTGTGAACTTAATAGTTCATTGAGCACAATATCAACACCTTTATCAATGACATCTTGCGCTTCATCAATAATAATATAGTCATAATCTACCTTAGTAATTTTACTGAGTTCTTTGCTTAAAAGTTTGTAAACATCATATTGGCTATTCTCACTTTTAATATTAAGTTCTATATTTGTTATTTCCTTGATATAATTATTGAATGTTTTGACAGTACATGAACTTAATCGTTCTTTATCTAAATCAAGCCGAACCTTACTTGCTAGCAGTCCTGTCCAACATAGATATAAACCCTTAAGACCACTATGTCTTTTAATAAATGCTTTAGCCATAGTGGTTTTTCCTGTTCCTGGTCCACCCTCAATTAATATTCTAGGATTTTTTCTCAAACCTTCTAGAATACTTAGATTGTCAATCTGTAACCAATCCAAAACTTCGCGAAGCGAAGTTAGTGAATATTTATAACGATCTTCAATTGATGGAACAAGTGAGTTTACAATAGACTGTAATTCTGTCTTTGATATTATACGTTTAGAGCGTTTATTTTTACGAATTACACTTAAACAGAAGTCTGCAAAAGAATTATCACTATCTTGATCTAACTTATTCCAAAGTTTATGAGAAAGGTTGATTTGAGAAGAGTCACGTGATATGTCAAGAGTACTATGAGGGAAAGCACATACATAATCAACAAATATTTGATCCTTATTTAATATCCCATTATTTAACAATGCCCATTTATAATCATGAGCTTGCTTAAATGGTGTTCTACTCATTTCCCTTAAGCCCCCTTTATAGCTATAATAAAAGAACCCTCTTATCAACTCAATTATACCACCTTTAACTTCAACAATAATTGCACCTTCTTGGCATATAAGGAGAAAATCAATCTGTATTTCATTTTGACCTCCATATGGTATGTTGAAAGTTTTATCATACCACATATACCATGTCAAAGGACTTGCTTCACAATCTCGTACAATACGTTCATACATATCTTTTTCTCCCTGAAGTACATTACCACTATTGTAATTAATACCAATAGTAGAGTCAATTAGAAGAGTATCTTTATGAGATTTAATAATGATTGCCATATTGTTGTGAGTTATTTATAATTTGATTACTTCCAAAGATTTTCGTCTACAAGTTCGGACATTGAATAGTTAAACATGTCTATCAATTCTGCCCTATGATTAGGAAACATTTCTAGAACTTTTATTAGAGACTTTAATGATAAACACATTTTGACTCTATCGTAATATCCATCTCTTATATCTTGTTCAAATTCATCGAATGTTTTTAGCTTTGGCCGTGTAGTTATTTTTAATGTCTTTTCTTCCCAATAAGATTGATTTCTATAACAAAATTGCCAAAAAGACATTTTTTTGTAAAACTGCTGCTGGTTACACCATCTGGCAATTTGGACATAAAAATTTGATACTGGGGCATTATGATAGTCTTCATGCCTCATCACATATCCAACACATCCATATTGCATGAGTATTTTAATTCTTTGAAATAATTCCCAAATGTCTTTATAAAATATATCTACTTTTGTTGGAGACTGTTTAAAACCACAAAACAAATAGAACTTTGTACCTTTCTTTGGATTGTAACGTTTCCAGATTTTAAGTGATTTTTCAATTATCTCATGATCTTTCCAATTATCAAAAGCAAAAATAAAATCACCATGATAACGCGACCGTGATAACATTTCTGCCATTTCTTCGCCATAAGGACTTTCTGCTAACATGCGTTCATCAAGACCTTGCCGGAATTGAAATGGACGTTTAGTCTCTATAAGTTGCTTCAGTAGTGGTCTCCAAATAGATGGGTCAGAAGCAAGAAAATTGTCATCCCATAAATAGATATATGGCCGAACAAGTTTTCCGTTTTTATCTTTCTCATCATCCAAGAACCATTGTAATTTAGAATATGGTAATATACAATTCTCTAGTTTATTAACACAGAATGGACAATGTCTTACACAACCACGGGTTAAAAAACCTATTGAATATTTTTGATAATCTTTAAATTTTTCTCGTTTAAAACCTTTCTTAACTTGTTGATTAATAAATTGATCATATAAATGATAGTAAGGCATCTGACGAGACATGCTAATCCCATACTCTTTACCTCCATGAAAGTTTCTAAGTGTATTTAGGAATTTATCATGTTCTAATTGGTTCATATCTTTTTCACGTTTTCTACGATATTCCATTACACTTACTTCATTGGCATAAAATCCAGTTCCTCCACATTTAAACTTCTTTTCTTCCGGTGTTCCTTTTGATCGTATATATAGTTCTGGTAATTTGGTAAACGTAAAGACACAAGACAAATATATTCTTGTATAATGTAAAGTATTTGCCTGAGGATCAAGAATTAATTCAAATGGAATTCCATTATCATGGAAAAATCCTGCCAATTTTAGTAATACAAGATTTGGGTGACGCGTACCATTATCAAGTAGATCCGCATCAATTAGTCCTATTATTTCTTGTTTTTTGACATATTATTCATTCATTGATTTTATAAAGGCTTTGCCTTTCTCTGTCAATACATAACCGCCTGTTTTACGCGAACCTTGATACTCAATCAAATTAAGATCTTCTGAAATAAGTTGCTTAAGGATTCTATCAATAGTAGGCATTGATATTTTTATTGCATCATGCAAGTCTTTTCTTTTAGCTATTCCTAGTTCTGAAATCTTTAACAGGACACTTTTTATCTTATCATTTATCTTATCATTTATCTTATCATCATCTGAGGAAATAAAATCATCCCCAATCAAGACTCTATCACCAAAACCTTCTCTACAAGGAATCTCAATCAAGAAATAACTTCTCTCTTCATTTGTCTCAATCACAGCAGGAGCAGAGCCATTTCTTCTTAATTCGTCTTGTATGGTTGGGATACCGGTTCCTCTACCTTCGGACAACTGAAGTTCTTTGAGATAATCGCCCAAACGACGATTACGGTAGCGGCGTGACTTCAGACGTTCAGCCTTTTGGATAGCATCAATGCTGATGGAACGGTCCGGACCGGCATAACTAAGAATGGAAATCTTATCTGGCTCAATCGTAATCTCAACCGGTTCTCGTTCTTGATAATCTCTATGATACAAAGCATTAACGACTGCCTCTTCAATTGCTTGATAAGGATAGTTGAAGAAGATTATAGATTCAGCCTTGTCTTTCTGCTTAATGATACGTTTCTTGATAACATTCGTTTTGATATAGTCCAATGCCTGTTTTATCATATCGGGAACAGGGCCAACAATCTTTGGAACCTCAATCATGTTATTGGGATTCTTAATGCAGCCCTCGGGAAAGATAACAATATCTACTTGTGTTGTCGGGAAAAATTTGGCAGGATTCTTACAGAACATCATAGCGGCCACATTCTTGACTAGTTGACGTTCAACGGGCCCTACCAGCAGGTCCATTTGCGACAACAACTCGAACAGGGACAGCTTTTCGAAATCAGCAACCAAACGACTGTTGACTGTTTGCAAGTAATCCAGAACCAAGGCTCTTGAAATATCTGTTATCTCTATACTCTCATTACCCCTTTCATCAAATGGAGTACGATTCGCCATCTCACGCAATTCATCCAAGACTTCACCTCTCGCCTCAATAGTATTGGTTCCACTACGAACATACCACTTACATGGCGACTGATTACTTGCTGTAACTCGTTCACGTACATTATAAGGACGGTTCACTCCAGCTGGCACCCAAATAAGCAAAACGTATTTCCCGTCAATCTCCTGCACGTCGATTCGTGGCAAATAGAATGGCTCAATCTTATGATTGAACCCAACCATATCACGTTGTATCTTATCAAGTTCCTCTATAGGAACACCTGTCACTGGCCGTTTTGCGATACCTGTGTTTTCTTCTTCTTGAACACCTACGATGATGTATCCTCCGCCAATGTTATCAAAATCATTAGCGAAAGCACAGATGGTGCGATAAATTTTATCTGGATTCCATCCTGTTTTAAACTCAATACGGGTGGATTCTATTTTACGCTTATGAAGCAAGTTTTCTATGTTTACCGGAATAGCCATCTTGATATACTTATTTAGATTTATCCTTTTTTACATGAAGCAATTCTCTTACATCAACATCCAAAAGTTCCGCTATGCGAAATAATGTTTCCAAATCTGGTTGTGAAGCATTAGTACACCAACGGGAAACAGATGTCACATTCCTACCAACTTGCTCAGAGAGCCATTTAGCCGTTTTATTCTTTTCAACAAGGACTATTTTAATCCTATTCAATTGCTTCATAATTGAAATAATTTGTAGTTTAATGCAAATATATCAAAATTCAATGTGACAAGCTAATATTGCTCAATTTATTTGGATAAAATAATAAATATATTGGATAACATGACTGATTTCTCAATAATACTCGAAAAGGGCTTCTCTTTAGATAATGGAATAATAACGGAAGATTATAAAAATACACAAAAGCATTGATCTATTTCTATTTTTTATTACCTTTGCATCTAAGAATATTAAAAACAAAGATTGTTCAACCTATGAAATGGCAATTGTGCATATAGCTGCGCATAATAAATAGCATTTTCAATTTAAGCTATTAATATACAGGCTTATAATACAGTCTGTACTTTTTTATTTTGCCATTATATCAAATAATTACTTTACAAATAAGTTATGTCACCAGTTGACAGAACTTGTTGTATTTTATCATGTTGAACAATGAATTATACATATAAAAACATATGGCTCATCAACTTTCCGGTTATGATGAGCATCCTTATCGAACAACTTATTAATATAACTGACGCTATCTTCTTAGGTCATGTTGGTGAAATAGAATTGGGGGCATCTGCACTTGCCGGAATCTGGTACCTTGCCATTTATATGCTCGGTTTCGGATTCAGTATAGGTTTACAGGTTGTCATTGCACGGCGTAATGGCGAGCAGCAATATTCAGAAACAAGTAGGACATTCTTTCAGGGGTTACTTTTTCTGTCGGGTTTAGCAGTTCTACTGTGCACTATTTCTAGAATATTCTCTCCCATGATTCTGAGCAATCTGATTGCATCTGAGAAAGTATATTCTGCTGTTATAGACTATTTGGACTGGCGCATTTGGGGATTGATGTTTTCATTTCCATTTCTTGCATTGCGATCTTTTCTGGTCGGTATCACACTTACAAAGCCCTTGAACAAAGCAGCCTTCACTGCAGTATTAGTGAATATACCTTGTAATTGGCTTCTCATATTTTATTTCGATATAGGAATAGCCGGTGCTGCTATAGCATCTTCATTTGCAGAATTGTGCTCATTGATAATATTGTCTATCGATATTTTACGAAAAATGGACAGAAGGGTTTATGGTCTGAACTGGCAGTTTAATAAAAACATATTCCATCACGTTTGCCGTGTATCCATCTGGAGCATGTTCAATCCGTTTATTGGTGTAGCCTCATGGTTTGCCTTCTTCGTAGCCATTGAGCATTTGGGAGAGTTGGAACTGGCAGCGACAAATGTCATACGTAGCATATCCACCTTGTTTTTCGTCATAGTCAATTCACTGGCAGCAACAACCGGCTCATTGGTAAGTAATCTGTTGGGGGCAGGACAAAAGAATCAGATTTTCCCGTTATGTAACCGGGTTATCCGTTTGGGATATGCTGTGGGATTCCCACTTATTATCCTTTCTATAATCTGTTTCAATCCACTTTTCAATATTTATTCGGATAATGAGAGCCTAATGCAAATATCACAGCTGCCATTTATAGTAGCCTTGTTGAATTATGCCTTTGCCTTACCTAGTTATGTATATATGAATGCTGTCACAGGGACAAGTGCCACACGTACAACTTTCATTTTTCAGACTGTAACCATTATAGCCTACCAGATTTATTTATGGACGATAAGCAATTTCAGCACATCCCTGTCTGTATATTGGACAGCAGAATACTTATATGTGATATTGCTTGGAGTGCTTTCCATTATATATCTTAAATTCAAGAACTATTAATCATTTAAATCATGATGAAAAAAATATATCCTCGTACAGGAGATAAACAGACTGTTTACCTGAATACAGTTATAAAAGACCCGTCTATTGAAGTCGGAGATTATACAATCTATAATGATTTTGTATCCAATCCGCTACTTTTTGAACAGAATAATGTACTGTATCATTATCCAATCAATCACGAGCGATTAATAATAGGTAAATTTTGCTCCATTGCTTGCGGCACAAAGTTTCTATTCAATTGTGCCAACCATACATTAAGATCTTTATCAACCTATACATTCCCTTTGTTTTATGAAGATTGGAATTTGGAGAAATCCAATGTTTCAGATGCATGGGATAACAAAGGAGATATCGTAATAGGTAATGATGTCTGGATAGGTTATGAAGCAATAATAATGGCTGGGGTACATATCGGAGACGGAGCAATCATTGCCACTAGAGCTGTTGTCACCAAAGACGTACCACCTTACACCATAGTAGGCGGTATTCCTGCTAAGCCGATTAGGAAGCGTTTCAACGATGATACTATTCAAAAATTGGAAATACTGAAATGGTGGGACTGGCCTATTGAAAAAATCCGTCAAAAATTACCTTATATTTTCAACAATGACATCGACAATTTATTTAATAATAGGGAATAGAGAATTGTTCAAATTAAGAACCTAGAAGAGTGTAATCTGCAAGAATACAATCCTTTAGGTCCTTTATATGTTATAATAGCAGTAATTATATTCACCGATGCAGAATAAACAATATTGATTGCCAGCATGTTATAAATTTATGATACAAATAAGGAACACATAAGCATCCTTAAAATAGGAATCATCGAGAATCTTCTGTACTCTCAGTCTGACTAGTAACATCTATCGTTTGTTCTGTATTTCTACTTGTTGTTGCAAAGATACAGAGTTTTTATGATCCAGTAAATTACTTTCTTTTATATAAATACGTTCATTGGATTATCCACTATCTCTATAGCGGAAAGAAACGTAATATCATTTTCGTGTTTATGTTCGAAGTATTTATAAGCATTTTCGTGATATGTCAAGAATATTGTTTTAACAGAATATTCATCATCAACCTCAGGTACATAAAATTTAAACTTATCAATATTATCCTTACACCAAACATCTCTTTCTATGACATGGGACAATTCTTTAGTCTCAATCTTTCGGTTCTGCTGTATCAATTCGTATACAGTTCTACTCTCTGAGAAATTCTTTGCCTCTATACAAACAATCTGCTTTGTACTTTTGTTTATTAATAGAACATCTATATCTCCAAATTTTTTAACGGAATTGAGAGGTTTTCCTGGCATAATCTCAACCTCAGAATCCACATATAAATAGTCAAGAGAAAGATTTTCGTACAATTTCTTGATATTTATAGTGAACTCATGACCTTTTTCATTATTCACTTTCGATACAAGAGCCTGCATTTCTGGGGTAGTATTTATCACTGTTCCATTATTCAACCGTTCTACTCGAATCATCCAACTCTCATAAAGTGTTTTGGTTGAATAATAGATATTATCATCAAAAAGTATCCAAGGCCGTGCTGTAACTTGCACCGGGCGATTAAATCTCTGAACCCATTTATCACTAAACTTAAGATCACCATTATTAAGATCCTCTATAAGGACAAAATTCGCCTTAAATGCTTTCGCATTTTCTTCATCAAAAATACCAGCACAAACCGTTTCAAAAAAATCCTTCTCTGGTAACACCATAACTGGTTTCTTATTATTTTGGGCATAATCAATGGACGCCGTTAGTACCTCACAATATTTCTCAAATGAAATGCCGAATTGTGATTTATATGCCTTTACAAACATTTCGTCATTTGTATCGATGTTGGATGTTGGCATCAGATGATTTAACTTCATGTACAATCCGGGATTACTCATTGACAATTCTCTTAATCTATAGAAATAGTTGTTGAATTTGTTAATTATTGGTCTGGGCATTACTAATCTTCCATTTTTTAGGATTGTCAACTCTGAGCCTTTAATTTTTTCTCCTAATTGATCCATATATATACCCATGCTTAAGCAAAAGTGCATAAGGGCAAACAGACGATCCAAAATCTCTAATCCAGGCTTTCCACCCTTATTATAGATTCCATTCAGAACAATAGTTTCAATCATACCTTGTGTCAAGGTATTCATCTCTGAATATTTATTTAAATAATCAAACTGATTATCAAATGTCGCATTCAAAAAAGAATAAGCTTTGCTTAATGACTCGTACCTTCTTTGCGTAAGTTTCGACCAATAAATCATTGCATGATGGAGTTCGAGCAAACTTGTAAGAAGTTGTTTGGTATCTATCTTTGACAATATATTTTTCACTTCATGAAGGATATAATCAGATACCTGAATCATGATTTTCTTTGACTTTGCAAAATCAAAAGTCTGTTCTACTCCCTTCATGTTTAGGGAATCCGCTATTTCAGACAGGACGATATCACAATATCTTGAATTTACGAAATAGCATGAATCAACACTATCCTTTTCATCTATAACGGTGAAATTTTTACTGTTACCAATCTGGATAAACCTACCAGGTGCAGAATCAAACAACGTTAAGGCATCATAAAGCAAACTATCGCATGTAGTAAAACCACAATTATGTACAGCCTTCATAAATTGACACACTAAATCCCTCTCCAAATTAGACACATCAGATTTAATGATATCCTCTGGCATACAGAACACCATGATATTATCATTTACTTTTTCCCACTCGTAGTTATGACCTGAAAAAATCAAGAATTCTACATGAAGAGTATGACTAATACAATCAATTTCCTTTTTTTTCTCAAAAGCATATATCCAATTCATCAACGCGATGGTTACTTCTCTACCAAATATACGAAACTCGTCTTTACAATCCAAATGAATCCACAATTCACAATTTCGTAGTTGAAGCATGAGTAGGCCATTTACCATCATATAAGGTATATATATGGGAACTTGTTTTGGAATATCCGCATAATGTTTAACCATGACATAGCTACTTTGCGGTGCATACCATACCATATGCTCATTCAGTCCACACAAATATTGCTCTCGCAGTGATAATGCCGTTCCTATTTCTACGAACATTACATCGGACATTTCATCCCGATAGAAAGTATAATGATTAGAGCAATAATATGCAAATCTATCAACTTCTTGGGTTGTAGGTACAAATTTTAGATTTCTCCTATCTTGATCATAATAATATAGATTCAGAAGATTCATACTATCCTGGTTCATAGCGATTTTCAATTCTTCAACCGAGAAATGAGTTATATCATGACTGACAGTCATGAAAAGATCTTCCTCAGTCATAGTTTGCGTAACCAAGAACGTAAATATGGTTTTGTTCGGATAGGCATTATTTAGTGCAGCCTCTGAATCCTTAATAGCTTGATCCAGTTTAGTTCTCTTATCTGATAAGACGATTGCAACATTGGCAACTTTATCTTCATCAAAGCGGAACCAAAGGAAAGGTATGTTTTGGTAATTATTTTGTTCCACAAATACTCCAAGAGCACTTTGTAAGATAAATCCAGTTTCTTGAATCATCTCGTCCTCAATAAGCGTAAATAGATACTTCTCACCAAGTTCCTTAAAAAGAATTCTATAGCAAAGCCTGTAGGCAAGCCTTAAGAGATTGGCTGGGAATAAAACTAAGTATTCTCCGCTATTGAGTTTCAGAAAAGGATGTAATTCGAAGGTGTCGCAATGACCTAATTGGCTTATCTCCTTTTCGTACTCACTTCTTCTAAGGCTCAGTATGAGAGATTGAAAGTACGTTTCATCAACTTTATATTTTGCAAATATGGCTTTTATTTCCACTTCGCTTAGACAATTATATGATTCACAGCTCCCATATTCCTTGTAGTTTGAGGTATACACAGTTTCTGCATTATATTTACCACAAATATTCCAACTATAATTATACCTATCAGCAATAACATTTGAAATCTCAAGAATAGTATAAACCAGAGCTAATTTACTCTGATCTATTTTTCCTTTTTGTGAAAGAAATAGTAATTGGCAAAGAAGAAACTTATGAGTCAAATAAAAAGCAGAGAACACCTTATACGAACCGATAGGCGTATGAACGGTCTCAACAAACAATCTTTCTTGTGGATCTTCAAACTGAGGATTACCACACTCAAGTATTCTATCGATATGTGACCAATCATTTTTTTTTCGTCTCCACATTAAGTAAGCTTCAATTATAGCGGTTTCTAACCTATAGCAGAAACTTGAATTTTCATGTTGTACTGATAGATAAGATAGAAACTTGAGCATCTTATCTCCCCTTAGATTGTGAAAAAATTTATAAGCCATATAATTATCAATTATACCACTGTTCAATTAAAGTGGGGTCAATTAATTATTCAATCTATTGTAAAGTAAGTTCAACTAATTGTAAGTGCTTGCGAATTTGGTAATTAGCGAGAACATTACTTTTTTATAGTGCTAAATAACAAAGAATTACGTATAACAATTGCTATAATCACCGAGATCAAAGTTATAGAATTATTTTGTATAGAAGATGATTTCTGCAAGTTTTCTGATGTAATGATGGTATACGGTTAAAATACTACGAAGCGCTCGGTTCACCGTACTTCAACCATGTCAAAGGCTGAAGTCATGCTTATCATGATATATTTCTATGACTCGGGATACCGTTGCCTGAAATATTTTTATCAAGAAAAGGTCTGTAAGCATATGCGACATCTATTCCCCAAAGCTGTCTCATATAACCGCTTTGTGGAACTGGAGAAAGAGGTGGCTATCCCGCTGGCTCTGTTCATCAAGAAGATACTTTTGGCAATTGCACAGGAATCAGTTTCGTTGGCAGTATATCCTTACGATGTGTGTAAGAACCATAGAATCCATATTCATAAGGCGTTCACAAGAATAGTACAAAGAGGTAAATGTTTCATGGGCTGGTTCTTCGGATTCAAGCTTTGCCAGAATGCAATAAGCGTGAGAACTCTTGAAATTCATGATAACTCCCGGCGATATTAATAACCTTAAGACCTATTGAATACCAAGCATTTGTAGAATTTATCTATAGAAAGCAAATTGGTGATAAGGGATACATCGGAAAGGACCTGTTTCAGAGATTGTTCGTTGATGACATACAACTTATAACCAAGTTGAAAAGCAACATGAAAGGAGCATTGATGTCAATTTTTGACAAATTGCTTCTCAAGAAAACGAGCTATTATCGAAGCCGTCAATGACGAACCCAAGAATAAAGCACAAGTGGAACATTCATGGCACAGAGCCTTCGATATTGTTTAAGTCGATAGATAACAAATCACACAATCGTATTAAAATTTTCCAAATGTTAACTCTCTTTTTAATATCTCATACACATAAGCCGAGCTTTCAATATAGAGCCCTGTAGATTCATCAGAGAGTTTTGCAAAAGTCTCTGAATTGTATAATTCTTTGATAGCAGTTGACAAGTCATATCCGTTATCTTCCATTAGATAAGCTATTATATCTTTAGTGATGCCTTCTACAAGGTATTGCATTTGTTTATTCATATTCTATGCAAGTATTTAATGGCTTTTGCCGAGTGAAAGAAATATTGTGATGAAACCTTTTTGTATTTTAAACCTTTCACGAGCATTTGCAAATCAATAATTCCATCATCAAAATTACGGAATAAGGTTGCAATGGTATCATCGGCAACAGGACCTATCACAATGTCAAAAGAATGTGTCGGTTGCACGTTTTTCCTACTACGATTAGCCATAACAAACAAAGCCCATTCTTCATTTGGCTCTTCAAACATCTTAACAGAAAGAGTCTTTAAGGCAATTTCATCAAGTTCAAACTCTGTAACAATTGGCTCGCCACCATAAATAGCAGATGTACGTCTGGCCATTTGTTCAGCCTGCTCCTTAATCTCTGTCAGATAAAATCCTTGTCCAAAATCCTTGTAAGGTTTGCATTTTGACAGATCTATCTGCTCAATTATTATATTCGAACCATGATATAATTTCATCGAATACCTCCCCTATTATTCAAACATACTTGTGTAAGATCCTGTACACTGTCATCGAATGAAAGTAAATGCTCTGCATCATAATGTTCCGTAAGGAAATCAATACCTTTAAAGCGTATAAGGTAATTACTTGCCTCACGAACAGAAAGATGATGACTTCTGGCAAATTCACTAATGGCAGCAACTATATATGCAATCACGTTTTTATCAATTTTCGGCTCGTTTTTTAAAATAACAGAAGCAGATATGCCAAGGGCATCGAGCACTTTTGTAACAGTCTTTATTGTGAGTCCCTTTCCGCTTTCTATTTTAGAAATCTGAGCTTTACCGACTCCTACCCGTTCACCGAGTTCCTCCTGAGTAAGTCCTTTGCAAATACGCTCATTACGAATTATCGAACCTATATTTTCTAATCTATTTGTCATACCATATATATATTTATTGAGAACAAATATACAACAAAGTTTCCAAAACAGGAAACAATTATAAATTAATATTGTGTTCTACCTTTACTTTATTGCCGTATCCATATATATATACGCCCATTAAAGTAAAGTTAAATAGAGGGAAAAGAATTAACTCTATCTTTCCCTTTGTTCAGTAAAACAATATACGTGAAACTCTCTAGCATTTGATTGACATACTTGGCGAAAAACTCACGTATTATTTGTACCTTTGTAAGTAGATAGAAAACTGGTGAACTTCAGTTGGAAAATTTAGATTTTCCACGGTTCTAATTTTATGTTGAAGAATAAACGTAGGAACAGTAAAATCAGGTTCAAAAACAACCCATTATGGTCTAAAAAAATACTTTTCTACCGTTTTAAATATAAGTTTTTGATTATCAATTATATCTACATGTGTATCGAGAAAATAATAAAAACATATCGCAAAAGTCTCCAAAACATATAACACCATCAATAAATAGCAATATGCCCATCATCGAAATATCATCACTATCCTACCCAGGAGTAGAAATCTTCAGTACTCTCACCGAAGCACAGTTACGCAATCGTATCGAACCATCCAAAGGTATTTTTATCACAGAAAGTCCTAAAGTTATTTCTGTGGCTATCAATGCAGGCTATGAACCTTTAGCTCTCTTATGTGAGCGAAAGCACATCACAGGTGATGCTGCAACTATCATTGAACGTTGTGGAAATATTCCGGTCTATACAGGTAAAAGAGAATTGCTTGCTACCTTGACCGGATACACTCTGACCCGTGGTGTTCTTTGCGCTATGCATCGCCCTAAACCACATAACATCGAAGAAATATGTCGGGAAGCCCGCCGCATCGTGGTAATAGACGGCGTAGTTGATGCAACCAATATCGGAGCCATTTTCCGTTCTGCTGCTGCTCTTGGCATAGATGCTGTATTGCTCACTCCTACTTCCTGTGATCCGCTCAACCGTCGTGCAGTAAGAGTATCTATGGGGTCAGTCTTTCTGGTACCATGGACTTGGCTGGATACCACCTTTAGCAAACTTCACGATTTAGGATTCCGTACAGCAGCTATGGCACTAACGGATGATTCCATCTCCATCGATAACCCTCTTTTGGCAACCGAGCCTAAATTAGCTATTATAATGGGAACTGAAGGAGACGGACTATCATACGAAACGATTGCCGAAGCCGACTATGTAGTACGCATCCCCATGTCACATGATGTCGACTCACTCAATGTGGCAGCAGCCGCTGCCGTAGCTTTTTGGCAACTCCGTGCACCGGATTCCAACAAGTAATAGTATAATTCTCATTTTCCTTCTATCGCAATCTTAATCACCCCTTCCAATCTATTTTCGAAAATATGATATGCCTCTTCAATCTTCCCCAAAGGAAACCGATGTGTAATAAGCGGCGTAGTATCTATCTTTCCTTCCTCAATCAAACGGAGTATTTCGGCGCAGTCGCATCCGTCAACCCCACCTGTTTTGATAGTCAGATTCTTACCATACATATCCGGTAAGGGAAGGAGCTGAGGTTTGTCATAAAGGGCTACTACAGTGACGACCGCATTAGGACGGGCACATTCCCATGCCATACGGAAAGTATCTTCAACCCCAGCCACTTCCAACACGACATCAGCACCGCCATGCTCACTGTTTCGAAGCACAAAATCTCTACAATTCTCCGGTATTGTCACCAGCACATCAGGATAATGCTCACGAATAAACCGAATCCTTTCAGAAGACTTTTCACAAACAATAATGCGTTTCGGTTTCTTCAACATCACACAAAGCAAAGTGCATATTCCGGTAGGTCCCGCCCCTATAATAAGTACAGTATCATCTTCAGAAATCTCCGAGATACGAGCCGCCCAAAAACCAGTTGCAAGCACATCGCCTACAAAAAGCGCCTGCTCATCACTCACCGAATCAGGAATACGGTTCAATCCCTGATCGGCATAAGGGACTCTGACATACTCCGCCTGTCCGCCATCAATACGGCATCCTAATGCCCAACCACCATTCACATCCGTACAGTTATTCACATATCCGTGTTGACAGAAAAAGCATTCGCCGCAAAAAGTCTCAACATTTACAGTAACCCTGTCACCCGGTTTGACCGAAATTACACTGCTCCCAACCTGTTCAACAACACCCACCATTTCGTGCCCGACCGTTATCCCGGGGACAGCACGCGGCACACTGCCATGTTTAATATGCAAATCACTGGTACAGATACTGCCAAGTGTTACACGAACAATAGCGTCGCGCGAATCTCTCAAATCGGGCATTGGTTTATCCAACAGCCCGAATTTTCCATGTTCGATATATGTATATGCAAGCATAGCATCCCTCCTTTATTATCAGTTCCTAATTTTTTTGCGAATATAAATATTACATTCTTGATAAAAGAGCGATATATAGAAAATATTTATAGGCATCTCACGCCCATAAGAATAAGAATGGTTACATTTGCAGATAGATATCAGCATCCTCACATAAACCACAGTCCATAATGAATAAAAACGAACTTACATTTTCCGATATTCCCAATAATTTCCTATGGTGCATCAATCGACAATGTACCAAAGCTGAAGTTTGTCTCAGACAATTGGCAGAAAGACTTTCGCCGGAAGAACTCATATCTTGCAGCACCATCAACCTGAAGCACTTAGCCAAATTCAAAAAAGAGTGTCCTTATTTTCGCTCCAACAAACAAGTAAGATACGCCAGAGGTTTTCTCGGGATTCTGGAGAACCTCACTACCAGACAAACACGTTTCTTCATCAACCGGGTTATCAGCAATTCCAGTCGCCGCACTTATTATCGTATCCGCAATGGTGAACGGGCATTATCTCCTGTCGAACAGCAAAGCATCATAAACATACTCAAAGAATGCGGAGTAACTTTCTCCATTGAATTTGATTCTTACTTTGAAGATTACTATTGGGGTAATACGTTATAATACGGTGACTTTTGCCACCTAATTGGCACAACCGTGCCTATTTATAGGCACAGTAATGCCAATTAACAGGCATAGTTGTGCCAGCTAAGTGGCACAGGAGATTTAGAATATAACCTCATTATACCTGCCTCCAATAGAGTTTTTATGCATTAAGAGAATACAAAAGAGTGAAAGAGAACAGGGTACTTACTATATATTTCCCTATCTTTGTACTATCAACTAAAGCTTAAGGATATGAAGAGACTGATTGCTGTGTTAACCGTTTCGTTGCTCATTTTGTCCGGTTGCGGCACAAGCCAAATGGCGTCGGGCGACCCCGGCGCAATATTTGCGGGTGCAGCCATCGGCGGAAATGTCGGTGGTGCCATCGGCGGTCTGATAGGTGACAATAACGGCGGCTGGCGAGGCGGTTATCGGGGCTCGGCCATCGGCACAATTATCGGAACCATTGCCGGAGCAGCCATTGGGAATGCCGTCTCCGCCCCGAAACAGGAAGAATACAGCTATCGGATAGAAAGAACGGAAACCTGCAAAGCGAAGCCCGAAGCCTATCCCGCTCCCTCCGTTTTCGACAATCTGAGAATACGAAACATACGTTTCATCGACGATGACCGCGACCATATAATCACTTCCGGCGAAAGCAGCAAAGTGATTTTTGAAATCATGAACGAGGGGAATCAGACAATATATAATGTAGTCCCTATGGTGACGGAAGTTACAGGCATGAAGCGCATCTATATTTCTCCGCCCGTCATGGTGGAACAGATAGCTCCGCGCAACGGCGTGAAGTATACCGCCAACATCAGCGCAGGAGACCGGATAAAAACGGGCGATATCACCATACGCGTGGCCGTAGCCGACGGAAACGGGCAACAATACGACTGGCAGGAATTCTCACTGTCCACCAGGCGGTAAAAGAGTTACCGGAGTTTCCATACGAACCGAACAACCTATAAACAACAGATTATGGCCGACAACTATCTGGAAAATCAATACGAACGATACCTGGCACGCAAGGCCGCCTGGGAAAGAGAACGTAAATACGGAAAGAAAAAGAAATCTGTACACCCGCGCCCTCTGCCGCAACAAGCCGAAGATGATGTTGTGACCGATTCGGAAGAAGTTATGCTGCATCCCTTCCATACGTCCGTAACAGACATTCCGCTGCCGGAAAAGTTTACTTACCCCTTTTGCTACACTCCGCATCCGCTCTGCATCGCGGCGGTGAAAGAGGTGCAGGATTATCTTGGCCGACAAGACCGATGGAAAGAAGAGTTGGCGCAAGGCAAAATGTTCGGCGTATTGGTGGTGGAAACGGACAAAGGCGAAATAGGATATCTCGCGGCTTTCTCGGGCATCCTGGCAGGCAAAAACGTGCATCCTTTCTTTGTACCGCCCGTGTACGACCTGTTGCAACCGCAAGGATTCTTCAAAACAGAAGAAGAGCAAATCTCACAAATCAACGTACGTATCAGACAGTTGGAAGAGGATGAAGCATACAGACGGCGGATTGAGCAACTGACCGCCTTGCAACAAACCGCCCGAGCGTCTTTGGAAGAAGCCAGGCTGCAAATGAAAGCCGCCAAAGAGAGGCGGGAGGAACGGAGACGGCAGGCCGCCTTATCTCCCGACTGCCGAATCACTCCCGAAGAAGAAAGCACTCTGATACGTGAAAGCCAGTTTCAGAAAGCGGAATACAAACGTATGGAACGTGCCTGGAAAGAGCGTATCGCCCCTTTACAACAAACCGTCTCCACCCACGAGGCCGGCATACAGGCATTGAAAGCCGAACGGAAGGTGCGCTCCGCCGCTCTGCAACAAAAACTGTTCGGACAATTCAAAATGCTGAATCACCGGGGAGAAGTCAAGACGCTTTGCGACATCTTTGAGCAGACCGTACACAAAACCCCACCCGCAGGAGCCGGTGAGTGCGCCGCCCCCAAACTGTTGCAACAAGCCTATCTGCATGGTTGGAAACCTATTGCAATGGCAGAGTTCTGGTGGGGAGAGTCTCCCAAAACAGAGATACGGCATCACGGACATTACTATCCGGCTTGCAAAGGCAAGTGCGAACCGATTTTGAGACATATGCTGCAAGGTCTTGAAGTGGACGAGAATCCGATGCTGAAGGAATTGCAGTCCAACAAGAAAGAATTGGAAATCATCTATGAAGATGAATGGTTGGCGGTGGTTAATAAACCGGCAGGCATGTTGTCCGTTCCCGGCAAAGAAGATGCGGCTTCCGTTTACAGCGTGGTACGTGAACGGTATCCTGACGCGGACGGTCCGTTGATTGTGCATCGCCTGGACATGGCGACATCGGGTCTGTTGGTGGTGGCAAAAACCAAGCAGGTCCACCAAAACCTGCAGGCGCAATTTAAAAACCGCAGTATCCAAAAGCGCTATATAGCATTGCTTCAAGGAATGGTTTCGCAAGATACGGGAACGGTTGAGCTGCCGCTATGCCCGAATCCGCTTGACCGCCCCCGGCAAATGGTACATGCCGAATATGGCAAACCCGCCATAACAGACTTTGAGGTATTGAAACGCGGGGATAACCGCACCCGCATCGCTTTTTATCCACGTACCGGACGCACACATCAGCTTCGGGTACACGCCGCCCACCCGCTCGGACTGCACTGCCCCATTATCGGCGACGAGCTCTACGGAAAGAAAGCCGAACGGCTGTATCTGCATGCCGAGACGCTGGAATTCACCCATCCCATAACCGGGAAGCAAGTGAGAATCAGCCGAAAAGCAGACTTTTAATCAAATGTTCAGGAATAAACAACAATACATATCAGAATGACTATTCTCCGCCCCACCCCGCAAGACTATGACGAGCTGCTCGCCGTATGGGAAGCCTCCGTACGAAGCACCCACCATTTCCTGACGGAAGAGAACATACAGTTCTATAAACCATTGGTACGAAACCGATACTTCCAAGCCGTAGAGCTTTACATCATCCGGAGCCGGGAAGGAAAAATCGCCGCCTTCATGGGACTGAGCGATGAGCTCATCGAAATGCTTTTTGTACATCCCGCGGAGCAAGGAAAAGGCTGCGGCAAGCAGTTGATACAATACGCGCTCCACGAAAAGCATATATATAAGGTAGACGTCAACGAGCAAAACGAATCAGCTCACCGATTCTACCTGCACACGGGCTTCCGGCTTATCGGAAGAGATGAAACCGACCCTGCGGGAAATCCTTTTCCCATATTGCACCTGCAATGGAAGCCGTAAACAAACCCATATCGCATAACACAAAAACAGATTGACTCATGAGAATACACCACATCGCCATCTGGACTTTTCGTCTGGAAGAAATGAAAGAGTTTTATATCCGTTACTTCAAAGGTACAGGCAATGAAAAGTACGTCAATCCCTAAAAAGGATTTGAATCTTACTTTATCCGTTTCGACAGCGGAGCCGACCTGGAGCTGATGAGCCGTACCGATGTACGGGATACTCCCATTGAAGAAAACAGACTCGGCCTGACCCACTTCGCCTTTGCACTCAACAGCAAAGAGGAAGTTCTCGACCTGACGGAACAACTGCGCAGCGCCGGATATACCATCGCCGGGGAGCCCCGTACCTCGGGAGACGGATATTTTGAAAGTGTAGTACTCGACCCCGACGGCAACCGGGTGGAATGCGTGTTCAAGGCAATCTAAAAAGTCATTTTACACAGAATTTAAATCAACGCCTTTCGCCCGGCATTGCACTAAGTTTCTTATGTTTGCAGCGTAATTCATAAGTTGATTTTAAATTTATCGGAAACCATGAAAATCATTGCATTCCTATTTACAGCATTTATCAGTCTGCAAACGTTCGGACAAGAGAAATTCCCCGACGGTACGCCTATCCCCGACTGGTTCAGACAAAACGAAATCGTAAACATCGAAACACTGGGACAGAAATATACCATAACCGATTATGGTGTAGTAAACGACAGTACAATCCTCCAAACAGAAAAGATACAGGCGGTAATAGACCGGGCAGCCCGAAACGGCGGCGGTGTCATTGTTGTCCCCAAAGGAACTTTCCTCAGCGGTTCAATCTTCTTCAAACCCCGGACACATCTATATATGGAAGAAGGTTCCGTATTGAAAGGAAGTGACGACATCAGCAATTTCGCCATTGTCAACACCCGCATAGAAGGACAAAGCCTGAAGTATTTCGCCGCTCTGGTCAATGCCGACAAAGTAAACGGATTTACAATCTCCGGCAAAGGCACAATCAACGGTAACGGACATAGATACTGGAAATCATTCTGGCTGCGCCGGCAGGTTATCCCGAAATGCACCAACATGGACGAGTTGCGTCCCCGTCTGCTCTACATCTCCAACAGCAACGATGTGCAAATCTCCGGAGTACGTCTCATGAACTCTCCGTTCTGGACTACGCATATCTACCGCTGCAATAACATCAAGTTGCTGAATCTCCATATTTTCGCTCCCGCCGCTCCGGTAAAAGCGCCGAGCAGTGACGCCATCGATATCGATGTATGCAGCAACGTACTGGTTAAGAACTGCTATATGTCCGTCAATGACGATGCCGTAGCCCTGAAAGGCGGTAAAGGCCCGTGGGCGGATAAAGACGCCAATAACGGCAGCAATACCAATATCATCATAGAAGACTGTACATATGGTTTTTGCCACAGCGGCCTGACGTGCGGCAGTGAATCGATACACAACCGTAACATCATACTCCGCCGTTGCAAAATCAGCAACGCTACCCGTCTGCTGTGGCTGAAGATGCGTCCCGACACGCCGCAACACTACGAATACATCCTGGTGGAAGACATCACAGGCGATGCCAAGAGCATGCTGCTCATCAAACCGTGGACACAGTTCTTCGACCTCAAAGGCCGTAAGGATATTCCCCTCTCACGTGCCAACAACGTAACTTTGCGCAATATCAACCTGAGTTGCGACATATTCTTCAACGTCAGCAAGTCCGACCAGTACGAATTGAAGGATTTCACTTTCGAGAATCTGAATATCAAGGCAAAGGACGCCAAATGCGATAAAGAGATTATCTCTAATTTTGAATGGAAGAACGTTAAGGTCAATCAATAACGTTCGCCTCAAAACCACGCAACATATTGATTTCTTCCGCCCAAAGTGATTCATCGGGAGTTTCAAGCACAATCGGCATGTCGTTGAACCGTTCATCTTTCATGAAACGTTCAAAGAAACCCATGCCGATAAGTCCTTTCCCGATGCTATCATGGCGGTCTACGCGAGTTCCCAACGCCTTTTTGGAATCATTCAGGTGGATAGCGCGAAGAAAGCCGAAACCGACGGTCTTATCGAAATCCTCAAACACCTTATCGTACTCGTTTACAATATCATATCCCGCCGTATAGGTATGACAGGTATCAAGGCAAACGCCTACGCGGGACTTATCTTCCACCCGGTCGATGATATGCTTCAAGTGCCAGAATTCATTGCCGACATTACTGCCTTGCCCGGCGGTGTTCTCAATAACCGCCGTAACGCCCTGCGTTTTGCCCAATGTCATATTGATGGATTCGGCCACCCTATCCAGACAAGCCTCAACGGAAATCTTGTTCAAGTGACTGCCCGGATGAAAATTCAGTAACTTCAATCCTAACTCTTCACAACGTTGCATCTCATCCAGAAAAGCCGCACGGCTTTTCGCCAGTCCTTCCTCTTCGGGATGTCCCAGATTTATCAGATAACTGTCGTGCGGAAGAATATAGCGTGCATCCAAAGCATACTTTCCGCAATTTTCCTTAAATAAAGCAATGCTTTCCCGCGTCAGAGGTTTCGCCACCCACTGGCGCTGGTTCTTGGTAAACAGGGCAAAAGCGTTCGCCCCTATTTCATGGGCATTGACGGGAGCGAATTCCACACCGCCGCCGGCGGATACATGCGCGCCTATAAATTTCATATTCCGATTGTTATTCATTTGTTTATTGTTCTTTCATAAATTCCCATTGAGACTTTTTCATATCTACAAAACCGTTTGCCCTGAACCGGACACCTTCACTTTCCAGCAACGCTCTTTGCTCCGTCCAGCCCGGTACCAGTCTGCCTTGACTGTTCACCACCCTATGGCAAGGCAGGTGCAAATCTTCCGGCACGTTGTGCATCGCCTGTCCCACCATACGCGAACACTGAGGTCTGCCTACCAGATAGGCAATCTGTCCGTAAGTCACCACGCGTCCCGCAGGAATCGCGGCAACAACGCTGTAAACATCTTGCAGAAAAGCATCGTGATTCATAAGATACAGTCTTTCTTTCCGGCAAAGATAAGGCAAACGGAGAGCATACAAAACAAGTCCGCTCATTTTTTACACCGAATGACGGGATGAGATGCCCGCCTGTCGGGACAGGGACACCTCTTTCCGTTTATAGGAAGGTGCTTGCTCCAAGCGTGTTATAGGCGTAAGTGATATTCCGCTGGCGAAGGACCTCGCCTTTCGGAGTAAACAATATCTGATATTTTATCTGCACATTCGGTTTGCCCACTTGTATGGCCACGATGGGTTGCCATTTGGGAAACTGCACCCAAACAACGTTCTGCACCACCCCGTCCGAAAACTGGCTGGCGGCAAAAGCATTGAACACGGCGGCGGGCACTTCATCCAGCGTTTCCCAGTCCGTTTGCTTCATTACCCACTCCGCATCCGAGTTGAACCAGACTTTGGTATCAAAGCCATTCATCATAAAATCCGCCACATAATACGCCTTGTCCTGCGACCAGGCTATGTCGACGGCTGTGGGATACATCTTTTTAAGAGCTATTTGCACGCTGTCGGGAGCATAACCGGCAGAGGCGGATATAGATGCCAGAAGCATCAGAATCAATAAAGAAGTTTTCAATTTATTCATAATCGTTCAGGTATTAATGGTTCACCGCAAATGATGCGCGGCAAGCACGGATTATACTTATTACACGAATTATCACTGATTAATCAACAGTATCACTTCGTTTTTTGTTTGGTAGTATCCCTGCAAAGATTAATTTTGCAAGGTAAATCCATGAAAGCGATATGATAAGTATATATCCTGTTCTTCATAACAAGAAACAATACCTCGACCTCCTACTCCTGGCCGACGAACAAGAGTCCATGATAGACCGTTATCTGGAACGTGGCGAAATGTTCGTCCTGACGGATGCAGGTAACATAAAAGCCGCCTGTGTCGTTACTCGTGAAGCGGAAGATGTTTTCGAGATAAAGAACATTGCCACCTACCCGCGATTCCAACGGCAGGGATATGGCAGGATACTGATAGAATATCTTTTCAAGCGGTATGCAGACAGATGCCGAACTATGCTCGTGGGTACGGGCGACAGTCCTCTGACCGTTCCCTTTTATGAAAGCTGCGGATTCACATATTCGCACCGCATCCCCGACTTCTTTACGGACAACTACGACCATCCCATATACGAAGCGGGCAAGCAACTGAAAGATATGATTTACCTGAAACGCAGCATGAATGAGTAAAAATAACGCCCGCCCATCACGCATCGCCCAAGAGCAACGCACCGTAGAGCAGATGATCCGTCTCTACTGCCGCAAGAAAGAGGGCAACAAAGAACTTTGCCCGCAATGCCTCGAATTACTGGAGTATGCCCGCATGCGCCTGTCCCGCTGTCCGTTTGGCGAGAAGAAGAACACTTGCAGGCTCTGCCCCATTCATTGCTACAAGCCTGCCATGAAAGAACGGATGCGTGAGGTGATGCGGTATGCCGGGCCGCGAATGCTGCTCTATCACCCTGCGGCGGCACTCCGGCATTTATGGAAGGAGTATATACATCAATATTTCAGCAAACGCTTCGGACTGCCATGCCAGGAACAGCACAAACAGTAGACTTCCGTCAAATCATACCCTTCCAAAGAAGCTTCAGGATCTTTGGGCACAATCTCTCCCTCACGGGAAACATATACGGGCAGACGCTCTCCGCTGCCGTTCAGGACAAAAAAAGCCCCCACTTTACATTGGGGGCATATCATTTTACGCGTCATCAGTTGAAGTAATATAAGAAGATGGCGATACCTTCGAGCGCTTTCTTCTTTTCGCCCTCTATTTCGATAGCAAACTTGATTTCCGCCTTTGCCACACCGCGCAGGTTTGCCAGCGAGTGCAGGGAAGCCACCAAACGGATGCTCTGCCCGGACAGTACAGCCTGGCCGAACTTCATCTTGTCCATACCATAGTTAATCATCATCTTCAGGTTGTTCACCTCAATAATCTGGTTCCACAGATGCGGCAGCATGGAGAGGGTAAGATAACCGTGCGCAATAGTACTCTTAAAAGGACTTTCGGTCTTGGCACGCTCGGTATCAACGTGAATCCACTGGTGGTCCAGCGTTGCGTCGGCAAAGAGGTTGATACGTTCCTGCGTAAGCTCCACATATTCCGAAACACCGATTTGCTGACCTATCAGCTTTTCAAAATCCTCATACGAGTTGATAATAACTTTTTCCATATATTCTTTGTTTTGTTGGGTAAATAGCGTTGTAAACGGTAACAAAGATACCGCTTATCTCCGAATAAATTACAAACAGACTGCTAAAAAGCCATATATTCCGGCTGTTTTTACCATAGTCTACCTTATTATGAGCCGCACATTCCACAAAGAACGCGTAAGTTTATACTTGTCTGCAAACAGATAATGTCATGGCTCCGCATAACAAAACAAACATACGGTTGGTAATAACTGTTATTGTATTGTATTGTATTTTTATTATATCTCTTCCCCATTTCTTTTCATTTCTGCGAATTATATCTATTTTTGTAAGCATATACAAGTATATAATAAGAATATCAATCACTCTAAATATTCCTGCATGGACGCTAAAAAGGATTATAACCTGTTATCAGACATAATGCGCAATGCCAACATGGGCTGGTGGGAAGCCGACGTGCAGGATGCGAGTTATATCTGTTCCGAATACATCGCCAACCTGCTGGGTTTGAAAGAAGACGGTTACATCAGCTTTGAAGACTTCAACAAACGCATCTTGAAAGAGGAGCAACCGCATACCACCACACATTCCTTTTACAATATGCAGCAGATGAATGAAGCCGTCTATCTGCTCGATAGCGTAAAAGGCCCCGTATGGGTGCGCAGTAAAGCCTGCATGCAGAAAACCGATGAAAAAGGACATACCAAGATTTACGGCATAGCCGAAATACAGGACGGCCCTTATATGTCATCCGCCTCGCAGGTGCTGCAACAACGCGAACGGCTTTTGCACAACATCTACAAGAACCTTCCGGTGGGCATCGAACTCTACAACATAGACGGAGTTCTGATAGACCTCAACGACAAGGAACTGGAAATGTTCCACTTGCGACGGAAAGAAGACCTGCTGGGTGTCAATATCTTCGACAATCCCGTATTTCCGCAAGAGATGAAAGAGAAACTGAGAAAATATGAAAACGCCGATTTCACGTTCCGCTACGACTTCGCGCAAGTAGGCTCTTACTATGACCCGCAGACCAAAACGGGTACGATAGACCTCGTGACCAAAGTAACCACGCTGTACGACGAAAAGCACGTCCCTACCAACTATCTGCTGATAAATGCCGATAAGACCGAAACTACCGTAGCCTACAACAAAATACAGGAATTCGAGAGTTTCTTCGAACTGATAGGTAACTATGCCAAAGTAGGGTATGCCCATTACAATCTGTTCACTCGGCAAGGATATGCCCAACACAGCTGGTATATCAATGTCGGTGAGCAGGAGGACACACCGTTGTCCGAAATCATCGGAGTGTACAGCCACATCCATCCCGACGACCGTCACGATATGCTCCGCTTTCTGGATAACGCCCTAAAAGGTACAGAGAACAAGTTCAACAAGGAAATACGCATTCTCAGACAAGACGGCAACTGTTCTTGGACACACGTCAACCTGATAGTGAAAGTGTACGCTCCCGAACGGAGCTGTATCGAACTCATCTGTATCAACTACGATATCACCCGGCTCAAAGATACGGAAGCCATGCTGATATTGGCCAAAGAGAAAGCCGAAGAATCAGACCGCCTGAAATCCGCTTTCCTCGCCAACATGAGTCACGAAATACGCACGCCGCTGAATGCCATTATCGGTTTCTCCGGTCTTTTGCCCTACATAGAGGACGCCGAGGAGCGCGACCGCTATATAGCCCTGATAAACCACAACAATGAGTTATTGCTGAATATCATCAATGATGTATTGGACTTGTCGAAAATAGAAGCCGGACACATAGAGCTGTCTCCCGTCTGGCTCAATCTCTCGGACCTGATAGACGAGAGCTGCACCGAATGTCAACGTAATGTTCCCGAAGGCGTAACGCTCAAAACCCGTTATCCGGCAATTCCCCGCCTGATAGAGCAGGACCCGATGCGCATCAAGCAGGTATTAAGCAACCTCGTATCGAACGCGTTGAAGAATACAACGCAGGGATATGTCGAGATTTCATACGAAACGGGACAGTCCGAAGCGAGGATAAGCGTTTCCGATACCGGGCGCGGCATACCTCAAGAAAAGCTCGGCGTGATATTCGAACGGTTCGAAAAAACGGACTCTTTCGTACAAGGAGCCGGACTGGGCTTATCCATCTGCAAGTCCATCGTGGAACACATGAACGGGAGAATCGAGGTGATATCCGCCGTAGACGAAGGCAGTACGTTTACCGTAACGTTTCCCTGCCAAGTACAGCCGGCGACATAACGGAATAGAAATAAAGAACAGGAAAGAAATATGATAATACAAAAAGAGTTTACCCTCACCCCTCACAAGCGTGGCTTTCATCTGGTTACGGAAGAAATATCCCGCAACCTGCCGCCGTTGCCGCCAACCGGATTATTACATTTGTTCATCAAGCACACAAGCGCCGCACTCACCATCAACGAGAATGCCGACCCGGATGTACAGACAGATATGGAAGCCATCTTTAACCGCCTTGTCAGGGAGCGTGAACCTTATTACGAACATACCTGCGAGGGAGACGACGATATGCCGGCGCATGCCAAGTCCACCATTGTGGGAGCAGAACTGACCATCCCCATTACCAACGGACGGATGAACATGGGCATTTGGCAAGGTATCTATCTGTGTGAATTCCGCAATCGTGGCGGCGGAAGAAAAATCGTCGCAACCGTTATTGGATAATCTCTGCCCATGAAAAAAGCCATTATCATAGGAGCCACCTCAGGCATCGGTCAGGAAGTAGCCCGTTTACTCGTGCGGCAAGGTTGGCGCATAGGTATTGCCGGCAGGCGCGAAGAAGCCCTGCGGAGCATGCAGCAAACCAACCCCGAACAGATAGAGATGCAATGTCTTGATGTGACAGAGGATAATGCCATCCTGCATCTCAACCGATTGGCAGACCGCCTAGGCGGTATGGACTTGTTTTTCCTAAGTTCCGGTGTGGGTTATCAGAACAGAGACTTGGAACCGGAAATAGAATTGAACACCGCACGTACCAATGTCGAAGGATTTACCCGAATGGTAACCGCCGCTTTCGACTATTTCAAAAAAACGGGTGGCGGACATATCGCTGTAATCAGTTCCATAGCGGGCACCAAGGGGCTGGGTGTAGCACCCGCCTACTCCGCCACCAAGCGGTTTCAGAATACGTACATCGACGCTTTGGCGCAACTTTCACGGATGCAGCGCCTCAACATCCGCTTCACCGATATCCGTCCGGGCTTCGTAGCAACGGACTTGCTGCGGAACGGCAAGTACCCGATGCTGATGCATGCCGACGAAGTAGCCCGACACATCGTCCGGGCATTAAAACATAAAAAACGGGTGGCGGTAATTGACGGACGTTACAGCCTATTGGTATTCTTTTGGCGAATGATTCCACGTTGGCTGTGGGAACGGTTGCCTATAAAGAATTGATTTCGTATCTTCACGCCAATAAACCAAAAACGACCAAGATGAAAAGAAAAGCCGGATATATGATACTTACAGCCACCGTTGCCCTGTGTACAGGCGCTTCATTGCCTTTTCTCTTCGGCAACAGTGTGCTGAATCCTGAACAACAATCCGTTAAATCGGAAGTGCCCTACTGCGTCACCTCTCCTACCGTACCCGCCAAGATTACCTTTGCCGGACAGGAAGTGGACTTGCTGCGCTACGACCACCGGGAACGTATGGACCGTGAACTGATGTCGTTCACCTATATGCATTCCACCACGATGCTCACCGTAAAGCGTGCAAACCGCTATTTTCCTATTATAGAACCTATATTAAAAGCAAACGGCATACCGGATGATTTTAAATATCTGGCCGTAATAGAAAGCGCGCTTAACCCGCTTGCCAAATCACCCGCCGGTGCCGCCGGCATGTGGCAGTTCATGCCCGGTACAGGACGTGAGTTCGGTTTGGAAGTAAACAATAACATCGACGAACGCTATCACGTGGAAAAAGAAACGAAAGCCGCCTGCAAATATCTGAAAGAGGCCTATGCCAAATATGGTAACTGGCTCTGCGTAGCCGCTGCCTACAATGCCGGACAAGGACGCATCTCCGCACAGTTACAGAAACAAATGGTGAGCCGGGCGGCAGACCTTTGGCTGGTAGAGGAAACCTCACGCTATATGTTCCGTTTGCTGGCGGCAAAGGCTGTTATCAGCAATCCGCAACAATACGGTTTCTTACTGAAACGTGAACATCTTTATCCGTCCATCCCATACACTGAAGTGAAAGTCACTACGGGAATAACCAATCTGGCGCAATTCGCCAAAAGCAAAGGTATCACCTATGCTCAGCTAAAAGATGCCAATCCCTGGCTGCGTGACATTTCTTTGATGAACAAAAGCGGACGTACATACATCCTAAAGATACCGACGCAAGCCGGAATGCACTACGATCCGCATAAGACCGTTCCTTATAACAAGCACTGGGTAATAAATTAAGAGTCAAGTCTGTTTCTCCGTCAAATACTTCCAATAACGCACAGGCATATCTTGTCTGTGCTTGCGGGGATTCAGCCTCTCTCTGATGCAGATTGCCTTGAAATAGGTTTTCCAAAGTCGCTGAAAGAGTTTTTCATCTTTATCCATAAGGCTTTCGTCCAGCATACCCGTCACAAGATGCCCTTCATGACTATCTTCGCCGAAAGTAACTTCCCGTATTTCTTTTAAATCGTAATAATAGCCATAGGCGCGCTTAATGTCATATATCAACCAACGTTGGTCGGCAAAGCGGTCTTTAAAATGCCCGGTTATCAGGGGAAGTGCATTCTTCTCCGGCTCCACCGCTGCAAAATAAGTACCGTCCGCAGCCTTTTGAAAACGGATGAACTGCAACATCCGTATGCGTTCCCAATCTACCCGTTTCCACATACGTGAGAATTCCAAGACATCAGGGTCGGCAAAATTGGTTTCGATGGAACGGGGAGCATCTATTGCTTTACGGATATAACGAAACAGGAGCGATGCCGTTTCCGGCTCTTCCGCCAGCCAGCATTGGGTAAGGCAGGACAAGGCGGATGCAGACAGTTTTTTCTGTAAGCCGCGCCAAACCCTACCCGCTTTCTCTTCATCGGAAACCACCGTAAAAGCCTCATCATGGAATAAGGGTAGCGGCTCTCCCTCTGCCAACAAAGCATCAGGAAAAGTACGGCGGGAATAGGCCTCGAAAACAGAAGTCAGCAATCCCTCGAAAGTATTATCGAATATAAACAGGTTCATTCTCTTTCTTCTCCAAAATCAAGTGTCAACTGCCTGTCATCGTATTTCTTTTTAGGCTTTCGCACCAACAGATTGCGCACCCCTTGCGGAGTCATTTCATTGACCGTACGCATAGGCAGTTCACTGCACATAATAAAATACTGCGCTTTCTTCATTACCACGCCGATTTTTTTCAGCTGATAAAATCCCAATTTGGAAAAACGGCGGGAAGCGATTATCAGGCGCGCCGATTTCACGCCGATACCCGGTATGCGGAGTATCATCTCATAATCCGCTTTATTGATATCAACGGGAAACAGCTCGGGATGACGCAAGGCCCACGACAGTTTCGGATCTATCTCCAAATCCAAATCCGGATAAGCGTCATCTACGATTTCATCTACCTTGAACTGATAGAAACGCAGCAGCCAGTCAGCCTGATAGAGGCGGTTCTCGCGTACCAAGGGCGGCTGTTTCAAAGCCGGCAGGCGCTTGTCGTACGTATTCACCGAGACATATCCGGAATAATAGACGCGCCGCATCGTAGGACGCTGATAAAGAGCCGATGAAAGGAAAAGAATATCCTTGTCCGTTTCAGCGGTAGCCCCCACAATCATCTGTGTACTCTGTCCCGCCGGAGCAAAACGGGGCGCATAACGATACTTCTTACGTTCTTCCGCACTCTCCAAAACACCTTGCTGGATATATCGCATCGGAGCAAACACGCTCTTATGGTCTTTCTCCGGAGCAAGCAGCTTGAGGTTTTCTTCTTTGGGGATTTCCACATTGACACTGAGACGGTCGGCATATAACCCGGCTTCATTCACCAACTCCCGACTGGCTCCGGGAATACTCTTCAAATGGATATAGCCGTTGAAACGATGGATGGTACGAAGGTCTTTGGCCACACGCACCAACCGTTCCATTGTATAATCGGGGTTGCGCACCACACCGCTACTCAGAAAAAGCCCTTCGATGTAGTTGCGGCGATAAAATTCCATTGTCAAATCCACCAGTTCGCCGACGGAAAGGGTGGCACGAGGCAAGTCGTTGCTACGACGGTTGATACAATAGGCGCAATCGTATATGCAGTAATTCGTCAGCATCACTTTCAACAACGAAATACAGCGTCCGTCCTCTGCAAAGCTATGACAGATACCCCACCCGCCCACAGCATTACCCACCATGCCCGCTTTATTGGAACGCACAGTACCGCTGGATGAGCAAGATACATCGTACTTTGCCGACTCCGCCAATATCTTCAACTTATTTAATACATTCTCATCCATAACCCGTGCCAAAAGTAGCAATAAAACTTCGATTTCAAGGACGAAAGCCAAGCAATTAATATATTAAAAATCGTTGAGGGATAGGATAGAGAAACGACTTATCCGTACAAAGGAACTACTATTATAAAATAAAAAAGACCGCCGGACGGCAGTCTTTCACAGCATTAAATCTGCTTTTTTCTTACTTCTTAGAAGCTTCCAAAGATGCTTTGCGGAATTCTTTCATTGTCTTTTCGATTTCCAAAGAAGCCTTACGTGCACGAGTACCGGCTGCCTTGTTACCGTTTTCCAACTGAGCTTTTGCATCTTTTTCGAATGCTGCATACAATTCTGCAACTTTTTCAACTAATTCTTTCATAATCCTTTTTTAATTACTTCGTTAATAATGTCCGACAAAAATACATTCTTTCTTGAAATAAATGCAGAAAAACGATATTTTTTTTGAAATAATACGCAAAATCGGCATAAAAAAGGGCTCATACGTGTTTTTTATCTACTTTTGCAGGCATGAAAACGCTTACTGATGCCCAATATATACATGCTCTCATAGCCGAAGGAGAGCACCAGCAGCAAGATTTCAAGTTCGAAATATCCGATGCGCGAAAAATTGCCAAGACGCTTTCGGCCTTTTCAAATACGGACGGCGGACGTCTCCTTATCGGCGTAAAAGACAATGGAAAAATAGCCGGAGTACGCTCCGACGAGGAACAATATATGATAGAAGCGGCAGCCCGATTATACTGTCGCCCGGAAGTGAGTTACAGCACGCAGACTTATCAGGTGGAAGGCCGCAGCGTGCTACTCGTGCAAATTGATGAAAGCGACCGGAAACCGGTATATGCCAAAGACGAAACCGGCAGGTATCTCGCCTACCTGCGCATTAAAGACGAAAACATTCTTGCCACCCCGGTACACCTGCGTATCTGGCAGCAAAGCGAAAGTCCCAAAGGAGAACTGATGGAATACACCGAACGGGAACAACTGCTTCTTGATTTGCTGGAACAAAACGACCGATTGTCACTGAACCGTTATTGCCGTCTGGCACATCTGTCACGCCGTTCCGCGGAACATTTGCTGGCTAAACTCATTCGCTATGACATTGTGGAACCCATATTCGAAGGACATAAGTTTCACTTCAAACTGAAATGAAGTAGAAAAAGAGTTGGAGTGCTGGTAAAAAGCAAGTTATTTACTACCTTTGCACCCGTAAATTTAGAAAAACTATCATCATGGGTATATTTGCCAAACTATTCAACAAGAATTCGGAAGAGGTTTCTTCCAAAAATGTGGAAGACTTTGTCTCACTGACACGTGTCTACTTCCAATCTGTGATAGCCGCAAACCTGGGTATCACCAACATCCGTTTTGTACCGGATGTAGCCAACTTCAAACGTTTATTCAAAATTCCTACACAGGGCGGTCGTCTGGGACAAGCGGAAAAAGCGGCTTCCCGCAAGATGCTGATGCAGGACTACGGAATAAGCGAGAACTTCTTTAAAGAGATCGACGCTTCCGTAAAAAAACACTGCCGTACGCAGAATGACGTACAAGGTTATCTTTTCATGTATCAGGGCTTCTCTAACGATCTGATGATGTTGATGGGTAACCTGATGCAATGGAAATTCCGTATGCCGTCTATTTTTAAAGGCGCATTACGCAGCATGACCGAAAAAACTGTACATGAGGTTTGTACCAAGGCCGTTTGGAAAAAGGATGACGTACACAAAACAGCCATGACAGTCCGTCAGTACAAAGAACGTTTGGGATACTCGGAACAATGGATGACCGAGTATGTGTACAATATCGTTATGCTGGCAAAGAAAGAGCCGAAAAAGAAAGCCGACGAACAAGAGAAAGCATAAGCCGAAGTCTCGGCCAATAAGCGCAAACGCTTTTTTCTATGGAAATAGAACAGCACCCCTTAGAACCTTTTCTCCCCGGCAATGCACGTTTACTGATGCTGGGGAGTTTCCCGCCGCAAAAGAAGCGGTGGTCAATGGAGTTTTATTATCCGAATTGGAATAACGACATGTGGCGCATTGCAGGTCTCTTATTCTTTAATGATAAAGACCATTTCGTAGATAAATCCCGAAAGGCCTTTTGTAAAGAGTGTATTATCAGTTTCCTGAACAAAAAGGGAATAGCTCTGTTCGATACGGCCACCGCCGTACGGCGATTACAAGATAATGCATCCGATAAGTTCCTTGAGGTAGTCCAACCTACCGATATAGCCGCATTGCTGCAACAACTGCCGCAATGCGAAGCGATTGTCACCACGGGGCAAAAGGCGACGGACACACTTTGCGCGCTGTTTTCATTGAAAGAGCCCAAAGTCGGGGATTTTACAGAGTTCATTTTCGAGGATCGCCCCATACGTCTCTATCGCATGCCTTCTTCATCAAGAGCTTATCCGCTGGCTTTAGAAAAAAAAGCGGCAGCCTATCGCGTTATGTATCAGGACTTACAAATGCTATAAGCGATTTTCCCTTTAAAATAAAGGGACAAAGGGCTTGCAGATTTGAAAGTTTCCATTACCTTTGCAGCCGCAAACACGGGAGTAGCTCAGTTGGTAGAGCACCGGTCTCCAAAACCGGGTGTCGGGAGTTCGAGCCTCTCCTCCCGTGCAACCGCCTTATCAGGCAAAGTCACCGCTCAAGAAATATTAATCAACTTATGCGTCTGTAAACTCAGTCTCCATTTCGGATGCTGCATCACGCGCGCCACAGTTTCTACCGTATTACTACAAGAACAAGGTTGCAGAAAAAAATGCTTGGCAGGCAGTTGTTCATACACGGTAATGTCCTGACTTTCATACACTACTTTCACCTCATCCATGCGGGAAATGCTCAGTTTTGCCCCTCGTTTGGGCGAGCAAGTCACCCAATCTATATTATCCGGTAGCTCGTGTGTCCCGTTAGTTTCGATACACACATACTTTCCCATCTGGTGCAGACGGTCTACAAATTCCCGATCAATCCAAAGCGAAGGTTCTCCACCCGTCAGTATCACCATCATCGCAGGATATTTTCCCACCTCCGCCATGATTTCTTCATCTGTCATCAAAACACCCTCTTCATGCTGCGTATCACAAAACGGGCACTTCAGGTTACAACCGGAAAGACGGATAAAAACAGCAGGAGTACCCGTATGAAATCCCTCTCCCTGCAGACTGTAAAATATTTCGTTAATCTTTCTCATAAGCGGTCGTGTCAATCTTCTTCATATACGGCTATATTCGACTCGGATTCCTGTACTTCTACTTTAAAACAAGTAGGTATTTGGTCGCATATCCAACGCGCAATATTCTCGGCTGTAGGATTAAAAGGAAGAACTTCATTGATATTCCGGTGGTCCAACTGCTCTTTCACCACCTGTTTGATATGGCTGAAATCAACTACCATGCCATCGGCATTCAACTCTTTGGAACGGCAATAAACTGTGATTATCCAATTGTGACCATGCAGATTTTCACATTTACTCTGATAGGAAAGCTTCAGACTGTGGGCAGCCGAAACTTCCATTCGTTTAATGACTGTATACATACTGTTAATACGCTAATTAAAATATCATTTATGGTACTGTGCATCTAATGTCACCTCGATGCGACAGCAAAAGTACAAAAAACTTGGAATTTACACATCAGATTACCACTTATTCATACACACAGATAGAATTGGCAACCCGACGTTCCACTCCACCCGAAGGCGTATTAATGATACCCGTATCGGAATATTCCCCGCTCCATAAAGTAGAAGAACCGCCGCCGTCAAGATTCAACGCGTCTTTTCCACCCAATACGCGGATCATGTGTGTCAGTTCAGGTATATTGACACCCTCCGCCTTTCCTTTCACACGTCCGTCCACAACAACAAACAAAATCTTTTTATCTTTCGTAAGCACTATGGCGCTACGCGGATGTTTGGTATTCACAAAACTTTGGTTACAAGCGGAAATATCACACTCTTTTCCATTCATCAGCATCAAAGGACCGGAAACAAGCACCGTCCCATGCTTCAAGCGACAAGCCTTTTCTTCTTGTTTGCTCCAGGGCAACAATTTCATCCGTCCTTTCTTTATGAATACAGCTCCATTGGAAACCGTACCCAATGCGCCGTTAGCAGTTGTATCCACCACCACTCCGTTTTTCCGCAAATAACAAACCGAATTACCTGCTTTCATATTAAAATAAGAACCATTAACGGCAGCTATTGCTCCCGAACGGTGTGCAGCCACACTGGTTTCCTCTTTAGGCTGATGAATCAGTACATCCAGATTGTAATACTTCGGAGTTATTTCGAGTATGGAAACTTCCTGTGGAACACCATATAAAGAATTGAAAAAAGCCTTTCGGCAAAGTACGCCTTTCTTTAAAGACGTCACCTGCCAATGCGCGGCAACCAAAGCCAAGGAATCCGCAACCGTCTGGGCCGTAGCGGTCCATGCGCAACAAACAATAAACAATAGCAAAACGACTTTATTCTTCATATTTTTTCTATTTTTGCGGCATGAAAGCCCTTTATATCCTATTCGGTACACTTTCTTTAATACTCGGCATCATCGGAGTTTTTCTCCCATTGCTGCCTACAACTCCATTTCTGTTACTTACAGCAGCTCTTTACGTCCGCAGTTCTCCCCGCCTCTACCATTGGTTGTTGCACCAAAAATATTTGGGAAACTATATCCGTAATTTTCGTGAGAATAAGGCTATTCCGTTAAGAGCTAAAATCATTTCCATATCACTTATATGGATAACAATTCTCAACTGCATCTTTTTCATAGCCCCCTATTGGTGGCTGAAAATATTATTGTTACTGATTGCAATAGGAACAAGTTACCATATCCTCTCTTTCAAAACACTGAAATAAAGTAAAGCCTTGCTTCTCAATTACGAATTACCCTGCTCCTCCAAGCGCCTCAAAGAATTCTCCCAATCCCTTACGGGCATCCGCAAGTTTATCCTCCCAATGCTTCACCGAATTCTGCCCGATGATATCGGTTACATACTTCACCGCGATGAACGGTGTATTTTTGGTACGGCACACCCATGCCTGGGCATAAGCTTCCATATCCACAACATCTCCTTTTACATCCGACAATTCCGTCAGAAAAGTATCCCCCGTATTACATATTCCTTCGCCCTGCCAATGCAGGCAATATCCTTTCCGAGCCAACAGTTCCGCCGAGTTTATCTCACATTCCATATCAAAATCAGTCAATTTCTGCATATCGCGGTCTACGAAATGACGGCATACGAAAATATCCCCCACCTGATGACGGACAGTACCTGCCGTACCCATATTGACAACTAAATCGGGCTGTGCACGATTGATAGCTTCCGTAAGATAAAAAGCCGATTTCACCTTTCCTATTCCGGTGCGAAGATAGCCCACCTGCACTTCTTCTTCCCCTGTCAAACCGGGAAACTTCAATTCCGTAAATTCACCCTGAACGGCGTAAGTAACTAAAATTCTCATATTCTTTGATTCCTGTTTTATAATATACAAATTCAACACCTCCACGTGCTCCGTCTTATCCGGTTTATCCAACTGCACAGATATGGTATACAAAGGTATACAATTAGTTCAGTATATAAATTAAATTATCCCACAAATTATTTTATGAAGATTTCAATACACACACAGAAAACCAATCTAAAGTTATTAAGGCAGTAATCTCCGATATTGCTACGGATTAATATCAGCCATACTATCACTTAAATAGTCCAAAGTTCCCTTTATTCCACATGACATAACCTCTTTTTTCCCTTATTTCAGTACATACGGAACATTTTTCTTTGAAAAGCTTTTGTAATCTCCAAGTTAATTGTATTTTTGTGTACAATTTTGGTGTAGTAATGACAGACGAAGAAAAGAAGCTATTAAGTACTTTTGAAGCCAGACTGCGGCATTTAATCTATCTGCATGATGAATTAAAACGCGAAAATGCTGAACTTAAGCAACTTCTCGAAGCTAAAGAGGAAGAATGCGAGAAAGTACGTGCCGATTACAAAGAGCTGGAAACGAACTACACAAACCTAAAAACAGCTACGACAATCAGCCTTAACGGCAGTGACGTAAAAGAGACGAAACTGCGATTGTCCAAATTAGTGCGTGAAGTCGATAAATGCATCGCTTTATTGAATGAATAAAAAAGAGGATGTATGAACGATAAGATAAAGATAAACCTGCAAATGGCAGGAGCCACCTATCCTCTCACGATCAACCGTGAGGACGAGGAAATAGTAAGGGAAGCTGCCAAACAGGTCAATATCCGGATCAATGCGTATCGGGAACACTATCAGAACATCTCTTCAGAGAGGATTATAGCTATGGTGGCTTATCAATTTGCTTTGGAGACCCTTCAGTTGAAAGACCGTAATGATACTGAGCCCTATACAGCCAAGATAAAAGAACTGACAGAAGTATTGGAATCCTATTTCAAGGAAAGATAAGGAAACAATTTTCTGTTCCGTTTTTACGAGAGAGACAATATCGCGCACTGTACAAAAGCCCCGTCCGGTAACGGACAGGCTTTTATGCAGTGCTTTTTATTTATATACTTAAAAACAAATTAATAAAATGACAGTAGTTACAATAGTAGTATCCATTGCCTGTTTCATCGTCGGCGGATTTGCTTCGTATATGTTCTTCAAGCATGGATTGAAGTCCAAATACGACAGCATCCTTAAAGAAGCCGAGACTGAAGCGGAAGTGATTAAAAAGAATAAGTTGCTGGAAGTAAAGGAAAAATTCCTGAACAAGAAAGCGGATTTGGAGAAAGAAGTATCACTCCGTAACCAAAAGATACAGCAGGCAGAGAATAAGTTGAAACAACGCGAACTGGTACTGAACCAGCGTCAGGAAGAAATTCAGCGTAAGAAGATGGAAGCCGAGGCGGTGAAAGAGAATCTGGAAGCCCAATTGGTAATCGTTGACAAAAAGAAAGAGGAACTGGAACATATGCAACGCCAGGAAATCGAAAAGCTGGAAGCTATTTCAGGCCTTTCCGCCGAAGAAGCCAAAGAGCGCATGGTAGAATCCTTGAAGGAAGAAGCCAAGACGCAGGCGCAATCCTATATCAATGATATCATGGACGATGCCAAACTGACAGCAAGCAAAGAAGCCAAACGTATCGTTATACAGTCCATCCAACGTGTAGCGACAGAGACCGCTATCGAAAACTCCGTTACCGTATTCCACATCGAATCGGATGAAATCAAAGGACGCATCATCGGTCGTGAAGGACGTAACATCCGTGCGTTGGAAGCTGCCACCGGTGTGGAAATCGTTGTGGACGATACTCCGGAAGCCATCGTATTATCAGCCTTCGACCCGGTTCGCCGCGAAATTGCCCGTCTGGCATTGCACCAGCTGGTAACAGACGGACGTATCCATCCTGCACGTATCGAGGAAGTAGTAGCTAAAGTACGCAAGCAGGTGGAAGAGGAAATTATAGAAACCGGTAAACGTACTACCATAGACTTAGGTATTCATGGTCTGCATCCCGAGCTCATCCGTATCATCGGTAAGATGAAATACCGTTCGTCTTACGGTCAGAACCTGTTGCAACATGCCCGTGAAACAGCCAATTTATGTGCCGTAATGGCATCTGAGCTCGGTTTGAACCCCAAAAAGGCAAAACGTGCCGGATTGCTGCATGATATCGGTAAAGTGCCCGATGAAGAGCCGGAATTGCCGCACGCACTCTACGGTATGAAACTGGCAGAGAAATTCAAGGAAAAGCCGGATATTTGCAACGCTATCGGCGCTCACCACGATGAAGTGGAAATGACCAGTCTGCTGGCTCCTATCGTACAGGTATGCGACGCCATATCAGGAGCGCGTCCGGGAGCCCGCCGCGAAATTGTAGAGGCCTATATCAAGCGTCTCAACGACCTTGAGCAACTGGCGATGTCTTATCCGGGCGTAACAAAGACCTACGCTATCCAGGCAGGCCGTGAATTGCGCGTCATCGTCGGTGCAGACAAGATTGACGATAAGGCGACAGAAAACCTTTCCGGTGAAATAGCCAAGAAGATACAGGATGAGATGACTTATCCGGGACAGGTGAAAATTACCGTTATCCGTGAGACACGTGCGGTAAGCTACGCTAAGTAAACAAAAGAATTAAAACCATGAGAGGAGCGTTGGCAACAGGCCATTCGCTCCTTTTTTATTTTATCCGCTTCCGGAGTTCACGGAGTTTTCTTATTTTTGTGACTATAAAAAGAGATAAAAGCCATGAAGGAATATTTATTTGAGGTTTGCGCAAACTCGGTAGAGAGCTGCATTGCCGCCCAAGCGGGTGGAACCGATCGGGTAGAGCTGTGCGCCGGAATACCCGAAGGGGGAACTACCCCTTCGTACGGTGATATTGTCATTGCAAGAGAAGTCCTGCAAAAAACCAAACTACATGTTATTATCCGTCCGCGCGGCGGTGATTTTCTATACTCTCCTATCGAACAACGCATCATGCTAAAGGACATAGACAATGCCCGCCGCTTAGGAGCAGACGGTGTTGTTTTAGGCTGTCTGACGGATGACGGAGAAATCGATATTCCGCTAATGAAGCAATTCATGGAAGCCGCTCAAGATATATCGGTCACTTTTCACCGGGCTTTCGATGTTTGCCGCAATCCGCAAAAAGCGCTGGAAGACATTATCAGTCTCGGATGCGACCGTATCCTGACCTCGGGACAGCAAGCCACAGCCGAACTGGGCATTCCCCTGTTGAAAGAACTGCAACAGCAGGCGGCAGGACGTATCACCTTGCTTGCCGGTTGTGGAGTAAATGAAACAAATATCGCACGTATAGCCCAAGAGACAGGTATCAACGAGTTTCATTTCTCGGCCAGAGAAACAGTAGCAAGCCGTATGCAATACCGCAAAGAACGGGTGCCGATGGGCGCAACCGTACAAATCAATGAATTTGAACGCAACGTGACAACTAAAGAACGGGTGAAAAAAACAATTGGAAAATTGAGAGCCGGGAGTTAAATCCCTCACCTACTTACAACTTACCAATCGTTTTCGTCAACTGCTCGCCCAATCCTATTGTATAACCTTGCGAGATAAAGACTACCCTGTTAAATGTATCCGCAATGATAAATATAGGTAAGGTTTCTTTATGTCTTAACTTCATCGTCTCCGCAATCTGAGATTGAATACCGTCCGTATCTATACCATAGATAACGGTAGAAGGTAAATCGGGAAAAGATTCTTGAACGAATTTCCCGGACTGCGCCTCATTCGGGAAAAGTAATACCATCTTCCGTCCCCACTTTTCCAAATCAGTTTTGCAAGCGGCTATATCACGCAACGTATGGTTGGTAGGTTCCTGGTTAACTCCCAAGATTCCGACAACAAAGTACCCCCGTCCGCAGGCTTCCAACAGGCTTTGCTTGGAACCGGCCGCTTGCAGCGGAGTAAAGAGAGACTCCGAATTGAAATTACCTATCACCTGCACTTCATCCTTACTTTCACGTACCGCCAACTCGAGATGAGTCGTCTGCCCGGGTTTGATACTGAATTCCGTGATACGGGAAAGCACACCGCCTTTTGCCAAACGGGTTCCGGTCACTAAGAGGTAATCTCCGCTATCCAACGATGTCCCTTTCCTCAACAGGCTGCTCCAAGTAGTGCCGCCGCCCATATCAAGGTCACCTTCATCGTAAGCCAACAACCGCAACTTCCCCTGCGGAGTTACTTTAGAAAGGGTGAAATGAGAATAATATTTGGGATCGTCCAAAGACTTGATAGGCGGATATTCAGCGACAAGCTTACCCTTCAGAGGAATAGTTTCCTCCATAGATACAAGGTCTTGCGGATTGCGGTCCAAATTGACATCTGTTGCGCCTTCCGCCCTTATCAGCTGTACCTTGCCCGTCACCTCGTCTATACGTGCAGGTATACCCATGCTACGCGCCATGGATACAAAGAAGATATCCCGGCTATGCGCATCCGCCAACCGCGCTCTCCACACGCCTTCGGGAGAAACAGGATCGCCGCCTAAATTACAATTCTTATCCACACGAATGTTTTCCGCCACCCACTCCACCAATTTCATCGGCTGTGCCGCATAGGCTTCCATATCTGCTTTTGAAACGACTTTCTTGAAGAAACCTTTGTAGGGAGTCAGCATTTCGTTACTTACACGCGGGTTACGTACATAGTTACGGAAAGTCTCCGCATCGGTACGCACACTGGAGAGCATATGGTCTATCAGTACTTCCAGACCGACATCCCGAAGGTCTTTAGCCGAAATCCGTTGCAAGAGGTCGATGCCGCCTTTCTTTGACTTGTCAGAGCGCAAACGGGTCATAAAGTCACAAATTACCTTATGATTGCCGCGGGAAGCAACCAATATCTTTGCGACGGCCTCCTCATCCAGCTTATACTTACGGGCAAAGGCGCGCGCCGAATCCTCGGTCATAAATGTCGCCGTATAGGCATTACGGATAGAATCTTCCTGCGCCAGCCGCCAATCATTCCCAGCGCGTTGCTCCAGTGTCACTTCGGGCAGATTGGCTGTTTCCGGTGGCGGTACGATATCTATATCCACGGCAAAAGCATCGCCCTTCTTTTTATCAAGTTTCACCGTCAGTTCCGATTGCCTGCCGAAAGAGAGTTTGGCAAAACCGAAGCATCCGTCCTTCGATGCCCACACCAACATATCTCCCTTTCCTGCGGTCAATCCGCAAGTGCCGCCGGCAGAGGTATATTTGGTAGCCACCGTATAGAATTCCGCATAATTGTAAAGTTTGAATTCCACACAGGCGCTATCCACGGGCGTACCGTCCGCATTCACTACGGTTACGGAAGCTTTTGCAGCAGGTGCATAATTGTCAATCACATTGATTTCGGTGTAAGTGGGAGTAACGGACATTATCTCTTCCTCCCCCTCATAGCGTCCAAAAACTTTTGTATGCATCAGCATCCCCCGACTGGCAGGCGCATTGAACCACCCGAGATTAAGAACCGGTTCGGGCTCGCAAGCTCCCAAGAAATACCATTTACCGTCTGCCCATGCCTCCACCCACGCATGATTATCATCGGTATGAGCCCAACGGGGCGTATATACCTGACGTGCCGGAATACCTACCGAACGGAGTGCGGCAACCAAAAATGTTGATTCCTCCCCGCAACGGCCGTAAGCCGTACGTACCGTTGCCAGAGGCGAACTCGTACGCGCATCGGAAGGCATATAAATGGCTTTCTCATGGCACCAGTGGTTCACTTCCAAAATGGCATCCCGCAAAGAAAGAGATTTCACCCGGTCTTTCAGCTCCTTATAGAATACGACGCGGGCGCTGTCCAAATGCTCATTATTCACCCTCACCGGAAGAACAAAATGCCTGAATACATCTTCAGGGATAATCTTTCCCCAAGGCATTTCATCGGCAGCCCGCCGAGAAGCACGTACATTCATCAAGTGAAACTCTCCGGGGTAATCCGCAATATCCGCCAAGGGCATATAAGCATAAAGAAACTCCAAAGCCTCACGCTCGTAAGCAGTGAGAGAAGCATCGAATACGGCAAACAAGTCTCCTTGCGGCATCAAAGTCTTTTTCTTTTGAAAATCTTGCTCCACACGCGAGCGATAAGCGGCATCCGTCATGAAATGAGAATCGCCGCAAGCAGCCAGCAAACACAGCAAGCCGATTATTCCGGAAAGAAAAGTGGTACGTTTCATAAGGTACATATCATTAAGGTTGAGCTGCAAAAGTAACATAAATCACGTGCAAAAGAAAATTTATTTATCCCGAATGTATTATCGAGGCGGCATCTTCCCTAAACCATCCTTCGTATTGCCGGAGAAACCGAACGCTCCGGGGAGATATCGTTTCCCTCCGAAGAAATCCCCTTATCCTCCGAAGATATGTTCCCGTAAAGGGAGGGACTCATCCCTGTCGCCTCTTTCCGATCACGTACCAACCGCACGTTCTGCCATATATTTGTAATACCCGGATAGCAAAACGATGTGTTTTTTAAGAAAATGAAAGGGTAGACGCAATTTTCTATGTTATAAAACATACTTCTCGCGAACATTTTGTATCTTTGCAGCGTTAATAAGAGAGAAAACAATAAAAGATGTTTAATCGCTTTCCGAAACGCGGAAGGCAAAAAAGAAGACGATTATGAAAAAGAATGCAAATGAAATTTTTATGTTACAGTACCGTATCAAACGCTATCAAGCAATGGGTAACGGAGCTATGTGCCAAACCTTAAACGGCAAACTACAAAAACTGCTGGCAAAGCAAGCCACCATGACCATGTAAATCACACCTTTAAATAAAATGAACGAGGGCGGGAAATTTTTCAGTTTCCCGCCCTCTTCTTTTATCGGTCTTCTGCCTATGCAAGACAGCATGCTTACGCCTCCACAATATCTTTTCCAAAAGGAGCCAATGCCAAAGCGGCAAGTTTGAAATGCTGCATACCGAAAGGAATGCCTATGACAGTGATGCACAGCAATATGCCAAACCCCAAATGTGAAAGGCAAATCCATATTCCACCCAGAAAAATCCACAGCACATTCATCAGTATATACAGACACCCGCCGGAGCGTACTCCGCTACGCACGTCCTTGCCGAAAGGCCACAAAGCAAGGCCTGCCATTTTCATTGTCTGCATGCCGAAAGGAATACCGACGATTGTAATCATCATTAACAGACTGGCTATCATATACTCCACCGCGGTAAAAATACCGCCGAATACCAGCCACAAAATATTCATCAGACATCCCATTATATTACGTTTTTATGTTCGACATTGCAAAGATAATATTCTTTCTTCCTTATTCATTGGATTCCCAGTCACTAAATTCAAAACTCAGCTGCTCCCAGACACCTTTTTCATCGCTTTCTTCACGAGGATTGGAAACGGAAAGCCCTATCAGGCGGATGGGATGATGTTCGTAATCGACTTCCTTCAAAAGTTGCTTTGCCAATGGCAGAATCACATCAAGGGCAGTCAACTCTTTGGACTGCGTGATGCTGCGGGTGATTTGGCTGAAGTCATGAAACTTGATTTTCAGCGTCAATGTATTCCCCCGGAAGTTCTTATGTTCCAAACGTCCTGCCAGTTCCACCGCGGTATGATACAATTCGATAATCACCGACGCCTGCCGGTTGATATCTTTCTCCAAAGTATGTTCGCACCCGATGGACTTGCGAACGCGTACCGCCTCTACCGGACGAAGGTCTATCCCACGGGCAAAATCATAATAGATACTTCCTACTTTCCCGAACTCGCGCAGCAGCATTGCTTGCGAACAGGCGCGCAGCTGTTCTCCATTGTGTATCCCCAAAGCATGCATTTTCCTTGCCGTCACCGGTCCTACTCCCCAGAAACTCTCTATCGGCAAACGTGCTATAAACCCCAAAGCCTGGTCGGGATGAATGGTGCACAAACCATCCGGCTTACGGTAATCGGATGCTATTTTGGCAAGGAATTTATTATAGGAAACTCCCGCAGATGCCACCAAGCTCAGCCTTTCACGTACTTTCCGTTTTATTTCTTTGGCTATATCCACAGCCAGGGGCATACCCGGCTTGTTTTCCGTCACATCCAGAAAAGCCTCATCCAAAGAGATAGGCTCTATGATATCCGTATACTCATGGAAAATCTCATGTATCCGGCGGGATACCGATTTATACATATCCATGCGCCCCGGAATGAAAATAAGCTGCGGACACAACCGCTTCGCTTTCTGTGACGACATGGCCGAACGCACCCCGAACCGGCGGGCTTCATAGCTGGCGGCAGCCACCACGCCCCGTTCCTCGGCATGCCCCACTGCCACAGGCTTGCCACGCAGTTCCGGATTATCGCGCTGTTCCACAGATGCGTAAAAAGCGTCCATATCGATATGTATAATCTTCCGTTCGGCCATCATCGTACCAACTACCGGTACAAAGATACACTATTTTTTGTTCATCCGAAGTATACGTCGGTAGACATAAATAAAAGCGGGAATGAGGAACAAATCCGCGAAAATCCAAGCGGTCGGGTCACCGAAGCAAACGGCGATGTAGCCGAATGCCGGCACCGCCAGCAAGCTGACCAGGATACGGGCTATCATTTCGGAAACGCCCGAAAGCATAGCCAGATTGGTGTAGCCAGCTCCTTGAATCGTGTAGCGCAGGATACAAAGCAACCCCAGTATCGGGAAGAAAGAGACAGATATATGCAGGAAAAGTTCCGCATCTCTCAGTATTTCCACTTCCGAAGCCTCTACAAACAGCAGAGCGAACGTTCCGGCTCCGAGCATCAGCACCACGAAAGTGAACGCCCAGTAGACAATCATCATCAGAGCGCTTGCCTTGACACCCTGCCATATACGTTCGGGCTTGCCCGCACCGTAGTTCTGTCCGCTATAAGTGGCCATCGCCATACCCAGGCTCTCGAAGGGACACATAAAGAACATCTTGATACGCATGGCAGCCGTAAAAGCCGCTACACACGCCGTACCCAACGCGTTGTTGGCACTCTGCAGCATGATACTGCCGATAGCGGTGATGGAAAACTGCAACCCCATAGGCACTCCGATATACATCAGCGTACGCGCCAGCGCGCCGTCGAATTTACGTTCGGCAGGAGTAGTTCTCAGAATTTCAAAACGCTTCATCATATAGATGTAACACAGCGCCGCCGAAACTCCCTGGGAAAAGACCGTAGCGATCGCCGCTCCCGCCACGCCCCAGTCCAAAACAAGGATACAAAACAAGTCGAGCAGAATATTCAAGACGGTGGAAAAAAGCAGAAACCAAAACGGCGTCTTGCTATCCCCCAAAGCACGTATAATGCTGGACAACAAATTATAGAAGAAAGTACAGGGAACACCTATAAAAGTAACAAGCAGATAATAATAAGCTCCGGTAAAGATATTCTCCGGTGTACGCATCATGCGCAGAATATCCGCACAATAAACGCTTGTGACCACGGCAAGCACCACCGACATTACCACGGCCAATTGCAGACTGACCGCCACATAACGGCGCATCGTAACATAATCCCTCGCCCCGAACTTCTGCGCCACCGGAATGCCGAACCCGCCGCAACATCCGTTGCAAAAACCGAGTATCAGGAATATGACCGATGTACTCGCCCCGACAGAAGCCAGCGCATTTATCCCCAAAAACTTACCGACAATCGCAGCATCCACCAAAGAATAGGTCTGTTGCAGCAAATTACCCAGCAATAAAGGCAAAGTGAAATTGAATATCAGCGGAAGAGCCCGTCCTTCCGTCATTTCTCTTGATGTCGCCATACAATCTAATCCCCCGAAAGTCGGTGCAAAATTAGTAAAAGAAATGCTGGCGGAAATTGATGCATATCAAAAGATGCGGAAAATCCCGAGAGTGATTCGACATGTTTATTCAGACAGAAAACAGTCGCTTACAAGCCGGTCGTTTTCTTCAGTACGGAGCTATGAGCCAGATAGTCGGGAGTCCCGGCGTAGATATACATCACGCTCCCTCCTTTAATGGCGTCGATGATAGGACGGCTGAGTTTTTGCGGGACAGCCGGACAGCCGAAACTCCGTCCCAAACGTCCTCCCCTGCTTGCCACCGAAGGATCGGCATAGGCAGCCCCGTGCATCACAATGGCGCGCTCACGGGCACGGTCGTTGATACCCTTTTCCAACCCGTTCAGGATAAGGGAATATCCGTTCCTCCCCTGATAGGTCGTCTCCGTCAGGTAGAAGCCCAAGGAGCTTTTGTAAGAACCGTATTCGTTGGAAAATGAGGTGGCATACTTGTCACCGCTGTTTTTGCCATGCGCAACGACCGAGGAAAAAAGCAGCTTCCGCCGCCCCATATCGAATACAAACAGACGTTGCTCGGTAGAAGGACGGGAGAAATCAATCAGAGTGAGCACATCCCGTTTACGGCCTGCTATTTTATGATACCCCGTTACCGCCTGACGGAAAGCGTTCCAACTCACCACTCCTTCCAGTTGCATGGAACGGTACAGCTCTGCGCATGCCGCCGATTCCACCGCCGGCGCAACATCAGGCTTATCCGGCACACCGGTGGGCAGGCTTGCTTCCCAAAAACAGGAAACAAGGAAAAAACAGGAATAAAAAAGACAAGCAAACTCGCAACATAAATATCCGACCTGAGAAAATATCGGCGGCAAAGTTAGCACTTTCCATCCATACACCTATCACACAGATAGTTAAAAAGAAAGGTATTATTCGATAACAACCACTAAAGAACGTTCCGCCGGCGCCCAGTCAAACACAAACTTTGCATGTGAAGTAGCATTGCGCACGCACATATGCGAACGCGGCGTAGTGCCCAACGACCAGCTATACTCAATCATCGCCGTACGCGGCACATTCACCGGCACTCCATGAATATAGGCACCGTTGGTAAAGCGGCTGGCATAGGGTGCATACCCACCCGTTGCCGTAGAGCCGTCTTTCAGAAAAACCATACGCGACTTTTTTTGCTGAAGCAAATACATCCCCAGCGGCGTTTCCTGCGCATAGGGCGGCGCATGCCGTCCCGTGGTGGCAGGATTCATGCTGCGGATTTTCCATTCGCCTTTATCCATGCGCTCCAGCGTGGCGATATTCTGGTCAAGCCGGTCTACGAAAATGACATGATGAAAGACGGTACTGTCCGCCAGCTCTCTCAGATAACGATGAGGTACCAGCCATTCATCTTCCAGCGTAATAGGAAGAATACGGTCGAAACCGCCTTCCGTACCCAGCAGATAAGCCAATGTCCCATCCCTGCCATAGCGTTCGGGAACCAACGTATCTCCCGGCAGATACAAGGGAACGGACTGATAACGCTCCACTCCGAGTGTGTCCGCCACGCGGCGATAGGCATTACGCACAAACTTGCGGACTAAAGGGGCTTCCCGATTCAGATTCTTATAATTCTGCAATACCGCCCACTTCACGCCGTCCCGTTGCATGTTCTCTATATAAGCCAGACAATTACGGATTACATCCCATTTGAACGAACGCACGGTATCCTTGTACGGATAGGTATCTTCCAGCGTATACGTATCGTAAAGCAAGTCTTTGGTCAGCGTGATATCGGCTGCCGTCAGCAACTTCTCCCTGAAAGGCGTTTCCACCACAGGCACAACGGTATCGGCAGGTTCCGATACCCGCGCGACAGGAGATGAAGCGTGGTCTTGACGCCCGTTACATCCTGCAAGCACCATGTATGCAGCCACAGCGGCAAAGAGGAAGAATCGTTTCATAAAGAATGAATTTAAGTTCGTAATCGGTTTCAAAATCTTCATGAATACCTGACTCTACGAACAAAGATATAATTTTTTCTTACGTCTACAACGATTTTCCCCCTATAATTGTTGTGCCCCGCAGCGCATTTCAGGCAGGGGGATACCTAAGTATATGACCGAGGTACCCTGAAGGTACGGCTGAGACACCCTGAAGGTACGACTGAGATACCCCTAAGGGTACGACTGAGGTACCCTGAAGGTACAGCCGAGATACCCTGTGAATACGACCGAGATACCCCGAGGATATGCCCCGGAGTATCTCGGTATGCGACCGGGAAACCGCAGTTTACCCGAAACGCTCATTAATACTTACATTCTTTGATTACCTCAATCAGCTTGCCGAAGTCCTCCGGATACACATCGCCGATATTACCGATACGGAACGTGTCCGCCTGGGAAATCTTGCCCGGATAAATCACAAAGCCCCTTTCCTTGAGCTGCGCATAAAACGATGTGAAATCGAAGTCCGCATTCGGATAGAGGAAAGAGGTAATAACCGGAGACTGTATTTCATCAGGAAGCAAAGTCTTGAAGCCGAGTGAGCGCATTCCTTTTACCAGCACGTCATGATTCGCACAATATCTTTCGTGGCGTGCCTCTACCCCGCCCTCTTCCAGCAATTCATCCATGGCCTGTTTAAAAGCTCTCACCACATGGGTAGGCGATGTAAAGCGCCACTTTCCATGCCCTTTTTCCATTGTTTCCCACTGATCGTAAATATCGAGCGACAGAGATTTGGAAACGCCTTTACAGTGCGCCAACTCCGACTTGCGGGCAATAATAAAGCCGAAGCCCGGTACTCCCTGAATACACTTATTGGAGCTGCTGATAAGGAAATCGATACCCAGCTCCTGCACATCCAAAGGTACGCCGCCGAAGCTGCTCATGGCATCTACAATCAGTTTCTTGCCGTGCATCTTTACAATATGGGCAATCTCCTTCAACGGATTCAGCACCCCGGTAGTGGTTTCACAATGCACTACCGACACATGCGTAATCTCCGCATTATGCGCCAAATAATCATCCACATAGTCGACAGATACCTGCTCCGTCTCATCAAAGGCCAGCATATCGTAGTCGATGCCGTGATATTCGGCTATATTTCCCATACGGTCACCGTAGGCTCCGTTACTTAAAATAAGAAGCTTGTCACCCGGCTTAACGGTACTTCCGATAACGGCTTCCACACAATAGGTTCCGCTGCCTTGCAAAAGAATGGAAGTATATTCATCAGTCCGCTTTGTGGCAAGCGCAACGAGGGATTTGCGGATTTCTTCCACGATATGCACGTTATAATCCGCATCCCATGTACACCAATCGGTGAGCATGGCTTCTTTTACGGTTTCGGAAGTAGTGAGAGGCCCGGGGGTCAATAAAATGTAAGGTTTCATATTCTTGGTATTTTAAAGTTATTAATATCATCTATCACGGCGGGAAGTTCTTCAACGGAGTCTATTACATAATGGGCTCCGGCGGCCAGCATACGGCGGCGGACATCCTGCTTGCGGATTGTCAATTCGGCGGCGGGCAAAGCATTCACTTCTTCCAGGGTCAGCCCCAGTTCGTTGCTGCCAAGTATGACGCCTACCGTCCAGACTTTGGCATTCACTCCCTCTTTGATGTCGGCAATCGTATCGCCTACTTTCACTACACAGTCTGCCGAAGGCACGGCAAGCTCCGTCATGTTCTTATAAATCATATAAGGAGCGGGACGCCCGGCAGGCAGTCCGTCGGGAGTGACACAATTGTCAACCACATATCCGCGGGCTGCGGCGGCAGGCAATACGACATCCATCATTGCACGGTTATAACCGGTAGTAGAGCCTATCTTAATCCCTTGCGCACGCAATCCCGATATTGTTTCGACCACACCGGGAACGGGTGTCGTATAGTCTTCCAGGGATGCAAACAACACACGCTGAAAATCCGCATAGCGCGCCAATATATCTTCCTCGGTATACGGACGGCCGTATTTCTTTTCAAACTCGTTTCTTACGCGGTCGATATGGAACAAAGCGCGTATTTCCTCTACTTTGGTCAGCCCCATGTGGGCACGCGTCTCAGCAGCCGTTACCGGAGTGCCTATCACATTAAAACTCTCAATGAAAGCGGCGACCGGAGCGAAACAGCCGTAATCGACTGCCGTGCCTGCCCAATCCATGATAATACATTCAATTTTCTTCATAATTTATATCTTACTGTTATTTTTCCTGTCTGCTTATTTTGCCATATCCGGAAGAAGTTCCAATGAAACACGCTTACCGGATAAATCACCCGCCGGATGAGGTATATCGAATTCCTCGCCGGAAGTTTCCGCATATTTCTCACGGCGATAACGCTGTACCAGATAAATTGCCGAACCGATAAACGCAACGCTGCACGCTATACCTACATAACCGGACATCAGATTGTAAAAGTCCAGCCAGTTGACGGCAGGATTAAAGAATTCCTTGAATACCAGTACCACCACCGTACCCGTATAACCAATGAAATCCAGTGTAATAATGAAAAAGCCCACATTCCCTTTTATCTTGAAGCAAGCGATGAAGCGCTCGAAAAAGAGTGTCTGGAAACTAAGGTAGACTGTGTAGAGCGACAAGCTTTGGAGAAACAGCCACATCATAGGCGGCAACCGCAAAGCCGAATAATTGAAAGCCATGAAACTTAACGCGGCCGTGCCGCAAGTAACCAGTCCCAACAGCAGGCACAGTACCTTTATGTTGCTCCTTACCATTGACATCAGCCCGAACATGCACAGAATGATTAATGTAACCGTCGCGTCTACCCGGGCAAACGCCCACGAAGAAAGTCCCGCAGCATTGATATCGAGTATCTTCACTAGAAAATCCTCTTTGATGTCCTGCAATACCGTAATGAACAGGTTGGCGAAGAACAGCATTATCAGTACAGGCATAAAGCTCTTGAACAGATTCAGGCGGGCTTTGCTGTCCAACGTAACCCTTTCCGTGCGCAGTTCCTTGTCAGCCTGCGTAGGCTGGGGCATCCGCGTCATCAGCCACCCCAAAAAGGATAAAAGCGGAAAAGCGAACGCTCCGATAAAAGCAGGCATCCAGAATTCACTGATATGCAAGTTATCCATCACAAAAAGTCCGGTCGACTTTGCGGTGCCCGAGCTGATAGCGATGCTCAGTCCCATAAGGCTGGCCAGCAAATCCGTTACCCGCCTCCCTTCCAGAAAACTGAAAATCACTCCCCACATGCATCCCAAAGAAAGCCCATTGAAGAACAGGGCGAATACATTGAAAGGCTGCGGAAGCGCTCCGAAAAGAACGAGGGACAGTTCGGCGACCGCGACCGAAAGGATAATAAACTTCAGCCGGTTTTCTTTCTTCAGCTCAGAAATCACTTTGATGCCTATCAGTTTGGAAATAAAATAACCGGATATCTGTATAATACTGGTCGCAGTCTTATAGTCCATTCCGAAAAAGTCGAGTCCGTCGAAAGTTGCGGCGGTAAACGGCTTGCGCAATGCATATACCAAAGAATAAGAAAGCAGTGCCGCCCCGCCCGCCCAAAGAATAAACAGGGCATCAGACAATTTCTTGTTGGAAACAACGGCTTCTTTTTTACCGATTATCGTATTCATAATATCTATCTTGTTTTTGATTCCGGCAGCAAAAGTAAGGCAGCTTTTCAACAGCAAAAATGAATTTCCATTATTAATAATATTCATGAAACCAGCATTTTATAATGTAACATTAATGCAATATTAATGTAATGAAAGCATAACACCACGTGATTTTCTTTGCAGACATTTTAAGTAAACAGCCAGTAACCCGCAACGATATGAACGAACTGCCGGAAATATACAAACGCATTGAGTACCTGCGCAACAAAGGTGTAAAGATGAAAGAGATAGCCGACCATACCAATATGGCGGCAAGCGTATTGTCTTCGCTCTACTCAAGCGTATTGCCCACCTATATCGGGTGCATTAAAAAAGGTAATAATGAAGAAGAAGCACTGGACTACGCGCTGTCGCAAGTGAACAATGTATCGAAAAAACGCCTTCTCGGTAATCTGAAAGAATTAAAAGAGCGACTGTACGAACTGGAACCCGCCGCTGCCACCGGACAGAAAGAGAATCCCTTTCTGGACATGATATCGGAAGAAATGCTCCGCTCGGTGCAAGACGCATACAATTATAGCGGCATATACATCAGTTACAGCCTTTCTTCCTCAACCAACGCCCTGAAAGTGGAGCCTTACCTTATCACGACATCCGAAAACAACGATTATGTCAAGGTCATACACATGAGCGCCTACAACACTACCCACTTCGGCACAGGTATCTTCAGCAATCATCAGAATTCCTACATTATGTTCAACGAACGGGAATCTCCGCAAATGGCCTTATTCACAATCTATCTGCAACTGCCCATGTACGATTTCCCGCACATGCTCAAAGGCCTCTACCTCTGTCTGGATTATAACCGCAACCCGATAGCCCGAAGAATCATCTTCATCAAATACTCAGACAGCACCAACATGGATGATTTTCTGGAGCTGAAGGGCGCTATCATCCCTAAAGAAGAACTGACGGAGGAGCAAATACCTTATTATAATTATACCTGCCAACCGGGCGATTATATCAAAACCTGCTCTGTCCCCTCTCCCCTTCTCAATGAAAAGGATTTGGAAAGAGAAAAGAAAATGCTTGAAATCTGAATATTATCCAGAGTAACGTAACTTTGCAACTTGGTTGCATTTCCCATTGCCTATCTTTGCATCAAAAATAAAGATAATATGGGACATCATAGTTGTACATGTTGCTGTGCGCATGACAATGCACAGCCAAAGAATACACCGGGAAATACCGGTTTCTTAAAGGAGTATCGGAGAATCCTGCTTTCAGCCCTTCTGCTCTTTGGCGGAATAGCCATGAAAGCGATGAATATAAGCTTCTTCTCGGACAATACCGTCGTACTTGTCTGGTATCTGCTGGCATATCTGCCCGTAGGGTTACCCGTACTGAAAGAGGCATGGGAAAGTATTCTGCGGAAAGATGTTTTCAGTGAATTTACACTGATGTCTATCGCTACGTTAGGGGCTTTCTATATTAAGGAATACCCGGAAGGCGTGGCAGTAATGCTGTTCTATTCATTGGGGGAATTATTTCAGGACAAAGCGGTAAGCAGAGCCAAGCGGAATATCAGCGCATTGCTTGATGTACGCCCGGAAAAGGCAACGGTTATCAGGGATAATGAGGCCGTTACCGAATCTCCCCGCAATGTACAGGTGGGTGACATTATCGAAGTGAAACCCGGGGAACGTGTTCCGCTGGACGGAACAATGCTGGGCGAATCGGCCGCATTCAACACCTCCGCCCTTACGGGCGAAAGCGTGCCCCGCACGATACGAAAAGGCGAAGAAGTACTCGCCGGAATGATTGCCACAGATAAGGTTATCAGGGTGGAAGTGACGAAGCCCTTTGAGAAGAGCGCTTTGTCACGCATACTGGAGCTGGTGCAGAACGCGTCCGAACGTAAAGCGCCCGCCGAGCTGTTCATACGCAGGTTCGCCCGCATCTATACGCCGATTGTAACCGGGCTGGCGGTGTTGATAGTGCTGCTGCCTTTCCTCTATTCATTGGCAAACACGCAGTTCATATTCACCTTTGACGACTGGCTGTACCGGGCACTTGTATTTCTGGTCATTTCATGTCCTTGCGCTCTGGTAGTCAGCATTCCTTTGGGATACTTCGGCGGTATCGGCGCCGCATCCCGCTTGGGTGTATTGTTCAAAGGCGGTAATTACCTGGATGCCATTACCAAAGTCAATACGGTAGTCTTCGACAAGACGGGCACGCTGACCAAAGGAACGTTTGAAGTACAGTCCTGCCGTACACAACACGGCGTATCCGAAGAAAAGCTGATACAAATCATCGCTTCCGCGGAGCGCAACAGCACACACCCCATAGCCAAGGCTATTACCGGCTACGCGGAGCAAAGGCGGATATCCTTTGTTCCCACTGCGGAAGTCACGGAAATTGCAGGTCACGGTCTTGAAACAAAGATAGACGGACAGCGCATACTGGTAGGTAACGCCCGCCTATTATCCAAATATAACGTGGAATATCCGCAGGAATTATCCAAGATTGCCGATACGGTGGTAGTCTGCGCCATCGATTCTGCCTATGCGGGTTACCTGCTGTTATCCGATACGCTGAAAGAAGACGCCCGCAAAGCCATAGAGGATTTGAAAGCTTTAAATATCAATAATATTCAGATATTATCGGGAGATAAACAAGCGATTGTCACTAACTTTGCAGAAAAGCTGGGAGTAACACAGGCTTATGGCGACTTACTGCCCGACGGCAAAGTGGAGCACATAGAGGAACTTCGGCAGAATGACGGTAATCGGATAGCTTTTGTAGGCGACGGCATCAATGACGCTCCCGTCCTCGCCCTCAGCCATGTAGGAATCGCAATGGGCGGATTGGGCAGCGATGCCGCCATTGAAACGGCCGATGTCGTAATCCAGACCGACCAGCCCTCCAAAGTAGCTACTGCGATTCGTGCCGGTAAGCAGACGCGCCGGATTGTCTGGCAGAACATTTCGCTGGCTTTCGGGGTTAAACTGTTAGTACTGATTTTAGGTGCCGGCGGATTGGCTACACTGTGGGAAGCCGTTTTTGCAGATGTCGGCGTGGCTCTTATCGCCATAGTAAACGCTATCCGCATACAGAAACTGATAAAATAGAAAGGCAGAATCTTATGAAAGAAAAGGATTATTTAGACCTGTTGGAAAAGAGAGAGATACAACCTACCGCCATACGCATATTAGTGTTGCAGGCCATGCTAAAGGCAGGCCGCTCCGTCTCTTTGCTCGATTTGGAAAATATGCTGGATACGGTTGATAAATCTTCTATCTTCCGCACCATCACTCTTTTCCTTTCTCATCACCTGATACACAGCATTGACGACGGATCGGGGTCGTTTAAATATGCGGTATGCAGCGCCGGCTGTTCTTGCGAAGTCAATGATTTGCACACTCATTTTCATTGCGAAGAGTGCAACAAAACATTCTGCTTCCAGAATATCCCTACGCCGGTAGTACAGGTGCCGGAAGGATTTACGCTGAGCAGTATCAACTATGTATTGAAAGGGCTTTGCCCGGAATGCGCGGCAAAAGTTCAAAAAGAGAATTAATCGCATTACTTTTTTATACTGCTTTCCCTGATTTGCAAATGAGTAGGAACAACCACTTGCTTGATGCTCTTGTCTCCCCTTATTTGCTCTATCAACAAACGACAGGCTGTCTCACCCATCAGATATGTCTGATGAGAGATGGCCGACAGTTTGGGCTCTACATAATTGGCATGCCGTTCATCCGTATATCCTATAAGGGCTACATCCTGCGGAATACGGAGCCCGTGCCCTTTGACAACTTCCATTGCAGCGAATGCCAGCGTATCATTCATGGCAAGAATGGCATCGGGAGGTTCAGGGAGGGACAGTAATGTTTCCGTTGCTATTTTGCCTTCCTCATAATCAATCTTACGGCATACGACCAATTCTCTTTCTATAGGAATCCTATTCTCACGCAACGCTTCCAAATAACCATGCTTTCTCCGTTTCACTATATCCAGATGATTGGCCCCCCCAATAAAAGCAACCCGTTTGCTTCCATTGTCTAGTAAATGTTGCGTAGCCTTCTGAGCCGAACAGGCTCCGTCCGCAACTACGGTAGAAAACAGTTCCGGCAGACAAACACGGTCGAACAGTACAACAGGCATATTGATATCGGACAGGCTTGTGAAATGGTGATAATCGGTTGTCTCCTGAGAAAGGCAGGCTATAATACCCTCTACACGCATATTTACCAGATTCTCAATACTTCTTTTTTCGTGTTCGTAAGATTCATGTGAAGTAGTGATAATCACAAAATATCCATTGGCTACCGCCGTATCTTCGATGCCGCTCAGAATAGAAGAAAAGAAATGAGTTACAATATCAGGAACAATCACCCCGATGATGCGCGGAGCATTCCTGCGGAGACTCATGGCAAAAGGATTGGGACGATAGTTCATCTCCTTTGCCAATTTTTTAGCTTTCGCACAAAGTTCACGGCTAATTTCCGGGCTGTCTTTCAGGGCTCTTGATACAGTTGGAATGGAAACCCCCAGAATTCCGGCAATATCTTTCAGTGAAGTATGTTTTTTGTGTTCCATTCAAAGATTGTCATTAGGTTTGCTCTACAAAGAAAACACATTTCCCGCAAATAAATGTATTCTAAAAAACATTTCTTACGTAAACCGTTACGTGCTTTTTCAGAACCATGTAAGAGTTACCCGACCCATTTGCTGCATACATTTGTCGCATAATCTTAAAACACAAAGTTATGCAATACCATGAAATTGGAAAAACAGGGATGAAGGTTTCTTCCCTTAGTTTCGGAGCTTCTTCTTTGGGAGGGGTTTTCCACAACATCAAAGAAAAAGAAGGTATCACATCCGTATTCACCGCTATCGAATCAGGAATCAACTTTATTGACGTATCGCCCTACTACGGGCACTACAAAGCCGAAACCGTTTTGGGAAAAGCACTGAAAGACATCCCGCGCGACCGTTACTATCTCTCAACCAAAGTAGGGCGCTACGGAAAAGACGGAGTCAATACCTGGGACTATTCTGCCAAACGTGCAACGGAAAGCGTATACGAAAGCATGGAACGGCTGAACATAGATTTCATTGATTTGATAAATGTGCACGACATAGAATTTGCCGATCTGAACCAAGTTGTCAACGAAACTCTGCCGGCACTGGTGGAACTGCGCGAAAAAGGCGTTGTAGGGCATGTCGGTATCACGGACTTGCAGTTGGAAAATCTGAAATGGGTTATCGACCACTCACCTGCAGGAACGGTGGAATCCATACTCAACTTCTGCCATTATTGCCTTTGCGATGATAAACTGGCAGACTTTCTGGATTATTTTGAAGAAAAAGAAATCGGTATAATCAACGCTTCTCCACTATCCATGGGCTTGCTGACAGAACGCGGAGCCCCCGCCTGGCATCCGGCTCCCGAATCATTGGCCGCCGCCTGCCGGAAAGCCATGCTGCATTGCAAGGCCAAGAACTATCCGATAGAAAAGCTTGCCATGCAATTCTCCGTCAGCAACCCACGTATTGCCACTACCTTATTCAGTACCGCCAATCCTCAAAATGTAAAGAACAATATCGAATTTATCGAGGCTCCGATGGACGAAGAACTGGTACGTGAAGTCAAAGCGATTATCGGCGACCAACAACGCGTCAGCTGGGCAAATTCTTAATACCGGTTTCTTATGGACTACACAATTATTGATGCACATGCCCACCTGTGGCTGCGTCAGGACACGACAGTAGACGGCCTGCCTATACGGACACTGGAGAACGGACGTTCTTTATTCATGGGCGAAATACGCCAGATGGTTCCGCCTTTCATGGTGGACGGAGTGAACAGCGCCGAGATATTCCTATCGAACATGGACTATGCGCAAGTATCCGCAGCAGTAATCACACAAGAGTTCATTGATGGCATACAGAATGAATATCTGAAAGAAGTCACCACCCGTTATCCCGACCGCTTCTTTGTTTGCGGAATGTGTGAATTCCGCAAACCCGGATATCTAAAGCAAGCCGAACAGCTGATAGGCAGCGGGTTCAAAGCCATAAAGATTCCCGCCCATCGTCTGTTGCTGAAGGAAGGACGCGTGATGCTGAATTGTGAAGAGATGATGCAAATGTTCCGGTTAATGGAAGAACGGAATATTATCTTGTCCATAGACTTGGCGGAAGGAAGTACCCAGATTGCCGAAATGGAGGAGATTATCGGGCAGTATCCCCGCTTAAAGATTGCGATAGGACATTTCGGTATGGTTACCCTGCCCGAATGGAAACAGCAGATTCTACTGGCACGCCATCCCAATGTAATGATTGAATCGGGCGGTATCACCTGGCTCTTCAACGAAGAATTCTACCCTTTTAAAGGAGCGGTAAAAGCTATCCGTGAAGCCGCAGATTTGGTAGGAATGGAGAAACTGATGTGGGGGTCTGATTATCCGCGCACGATTACCGCCATCACCTACAAAATGTCTTATGACTTCATAACGAAATCCTCCGAACTGACAGAAGCGGACAAAGCCCTTTTCTTAGGGGAGAATGCCCGTAACTTTTACGGGTTCAGCCAACTCCCCGTTCTGCCTTATATCAAGAATATGTCCGAATAAACAAGAAAAATACCATGAAAAAAAATAAATACATTGTTCCCCTTACACTGGTTTTCAGCCTTTTCTTTTTATGGGCCATCAGCAGTAACCTGCTGCCTACCATGATTCGGCAACTGATGAAAACCTGCGAACTGAACACGTTTGAAGCATCATTCACCGAAACTGCCTATTGGCTGGCCTATTTCATATTTCCCATACCGATAGCCATGTTTATGAAAAAATACAGCTACAAGGCCGGCATCATCTTCGGATTACTTCTGGCAGCAGGCGGCGGATTGCTTTTCTTTCCGGCAGCCATGTTGAAAGAATACTGGGCCTATCTGTGTATCTTCTTTATCATCGCTACCGGTATGTGCTTCCTCGAAACAGCCGCCAACCCGTATGTAACTGCGCTGGGAGACCCCAAAACAGCACCTCGCCGTCTGAATCTGGCACAATCGTTCAACGGTCTCGGAGCGTTCATTTCTGCAATGTTCCTGAGCAAGCTGATTCTCAGCGGCACGCATTATACACGAGAAACCCTTCCAACGGACTATCCGGGCGGTTGGCAGGCGTACATACAGGTGGAAACGGATGCCATGAAATTTCCTTATCTGGTACTGGCCTTGCTGTTAGTTGCCATAGCCGTGGTATTTATGTTTTCCAGACTGCCTAAGATAGATGACGAAGAAACGCAACCCGATGCCGCCGTACCCAAGGAAAAGCTGATAGATTTCGGAGTGCTGAAACACTCGCATCTACGCTGGGGAGTTATAGCACAGTTCTTCTATAATGGCGGGCAGACAGCCATCAACAGCCTTTTCCTTGTATATTGCTGTTCGTATGCCGGTCTGGCAGAAGATACGGCCACCACGTTTTTCGGCCTTTATATGCTCGCCTTCTTGCTGGGACGTTGGATAGGAACGGGACTCATGGTGAGATTCCGTCCGCAGGATATGTTGGCGGTATACGCTATAATCAATATTGTGTTATGTGGAGTGGTAGTCATTTTCGGAGGTACGGTAGGGCTGTATGCCATGTTGCTCATCTCTTTCTTTATGTCCATCATGTACCCCACACAGTTCTCGCTGGCACTGACCGGACTGGGCAGCCAAACCAAAAGCGGTTCAGCTTTTTTGGTAATGTCTATCGTCGGCAACGCCTGTCTGCCCCAATTGACAGCCTACTTTATGCACGTAAACGAAGATATATATCACATAGCCTATATCATCCCTATGCTTTGCTTCCTCTTCTGTGCATACTACGGTTGGAAGAAATACAAAGTCATTGATTAAATGTCTAATTATTACTATACAATAACAATGAAAGCAGTCCAGATTACAGCCCCTTCCAAGATGAAGGTGGTTGATGTAGAAAAACCGGCGGCAGGTGCCGGAGAGGTATTAGTGAAAATAAAATATGTAGGTTTCTGCGGTTCCGATTTGAATACGTTTGCAGGACGCAATCCCATGGTGAAACTTCCCGTTATTCCGGGACATGAGGCGGGTGCGGTCATCGAAGAGGTAGGCCCGGACGTACCTGCGGAGCTGAAGAAAGGCATGAACGTAACCCTGAATCCTTATACCAATTGCGGCAAATGCGCATCCTGCCGTTCGGGACACGTCAACGCCTGTGAGCATAACGAGACTTTGGGCGTACAGCGCAACGGGGTCATGTGTGAATATGCCGTGCTGCCCTGGAGTAAGATTATTCCGGCAGGTGACATCACGCCCCGCGACTGCGCTTTGATAGAACCGATGAGCGTAGGCTTCCACGCCGTGTCCAGGGGACAAATCAGCGACAATGAATATGTCATGGTCATCGGCTGCGGCATGATTGGTATCGGCGCCATTGTCCGCGCAGCACTGAGAGGGGCAAAAGTTATCGCAGTCGATTTGGACGACGAGAAACTGGAATTGGCAAAAAAGGTAGGGGCGGCTTATGTCATCAATTCCAAAACGGAGAATGTGCACGAGCGTATGTTGATAATAACGGACGGATTTGGCGCAGATGCTGTTATAGAGGCTGTCGGCAGCCCTGTCACGTACGTAATGGCTGTGAACGAGGTTGGGTTCACCGGACGGGTTGTCTGTATAGGCTACGCCAAAAGTGAGGTTTCCTTCCAGACTAAATATTTTGTTCAGAAGGAGATTGATATACGCGGTTCGCGCAATGCCTTGCCGGCAGACTTCCGCGCGGTAATCAACTACATGAACTCGGGAAACTGTCCGATAGAAGATCTTATCTCCAGGATTGTAACCCCGGAAACAGCTTTGAACGCTATGGAAGAATGGGCTGCAAATCCGGGAAAAATATTCCGGATATTAGTGGAATTTTAGCTCTTGTGTTTATCCCCTTGATTCAGGTTCTCCTTTACAAGAGAGTTTTATAAATCAGGGGGATTTTTTTACTCCGGTAAAATCAATTATTGATATGAGTACCGATATTGCTGCGGGGTTAATCCGGTTACTTTCTTGAACAACCGGTTAAAATATGAACAATCCTCAAAAGCCAAACGATATGCAATCTCTTTAACAGTCAGAGAATCTGTTACCAAACTCAATTGCGCTTTCTCTATCTTTTTCAAATTTATATATTTTAAAGGTGGAGTTCCCGTCTCTTTTTTAAACAGGCGAATAAAATGGTCCTTTGACAGACAAGACTTCGTAGCCAACATATCCAAATCTATATTTTCATAAATATGTTTACGTATATAAGAAATAGCCTTTTCTATTCTCTGGTCTTTTATCTCCATTTTACTCTGCGCTTGTTTAAGAAAATGCGATAACAATTGAAATACAATACCACGTGACTCTATTTTATCATAAAATGTACGTTGCTTATTTATCAACAGGTTCTTCATCAGAGTAGGATTGTTATCATAGGTCATCGGATCGGATTTCTCCAGACTCATATGCGGATTTACTGCACACAGCCGCTCAAATAAAAGTAAATCCAACTTACTCGCCGGAATTTCAAACGGTATTTCAAAATTATCCAACCAGTCCTCGTCCGAATAACACTCTTCATAGATATGCAGATAGTAATGAACAAAATGAGAATCGCAAATATTATTATGCACCGTAAAAGACGGAATAAAATACATATGTCCGGGAGACAAAACGTGTATACCGTCCGGAAGTTCTATCTTTGCCGTTCCCTCCTTTACATAATACAGCCGAGTAAACGGACTACTGACATTCTTCCAGTTCCAATCCGCATTATGAATAGCTTCTCCAACATTCAAAACCAATGGATGTAATTGCTCTACCTGTAAATTCATACCTTTAATGTATTAGACATCTCAAAAATAATATATCCTCAACATTTCTACAAATTATATTATCTACAAATCTTTTAAATACTATAATAATCGATTTTATCCTACAATAAAAGCACTAAGCAGACAATATTATCGTTTTTGTTACATAATACCATTTTTAGTCCTATCTTTTTTGTTATAGTATTGCTACATTTGTTAAAAAATTAATTAATAAAATCAATAGGATGAAAAACAAAAAAGAACAAGCACACTGTGGTTATCGCGTACTCCCCTATGGTATCCCTGTAAAACGCTATTGCCAGACTTTAGACCTAAAAGATAATCCGGAACTGATAGCTGAATATTGCAAACGCCATAGCAAATCAGAGCATTGGCCAGAGATTCGAGAAGGAATCCGAGAAGTCGGTATTTTGGAAATGGAGATATACCTTCTCAAGAATCGATTGTTCATGATTGTAGAAACTCCGTTGGATTTCGATTGGGACACCGCCATGCAACATCTAGCAACATTGCCGCGCCAAGCAGAATGGGAAGAGTACATGGCAGTCTTCCAAGTATGTAACCCGAATGCAAGTTCTGCCAATAAGTGGCAACTAATGGAAAGAATATTTTATCTGTATTAATATGCCTACATAATAGAGTAAAATATATAGAATTATAAATCTATAATTTAAATTTATCATGAACAAACAATCTAAAATATTCGTAATGATGCTACTTTGCTGTTGCTATACTTTACAGGCACAGAAATATCAACCTGATTGGAAATCACTCTCCACTCATACCAAAATACCCAAATGGTTTAAAGATGCCAAGTTCGGGATTTATTTTCACTGGGGTGTTTATAGTGTTCCCGGATTTGGAAATGAATGGTATCCACGCAATATGCATTTTCAGAATGATAAGGTTCATAAATATCATGAAGAAAATTATGGTCCTACAAATAAATTTGGTTACCATCATTTCATTCCATTATTTAAAGCGGAATATTTCAATGCAGAGGAGTGGGCACAACTATTCAAGAAAGCAGGAGCCAAATTCGCCGGGCCGGTAGCAGAACATCATGACGGTTTCGCAATGTGGGATAGTGAATGTACACCTTGGAATGCGAAAGATATGGGGCCGAAACGCGACATCGTAGGCGAAATTGAGAGAGCAGTAAAAAAAGAGGGAATGAAGTTTATCACGACCTTCCATCACGCTCGTAATTTACAGCGTTACTCTTCTCCTGAAATATTAAAAAATGAACTTTCTAAAGATATGAAGGGGAAAGAAACAAAGCGTTTTTATAACAGTCACTATCCTTTTTTCTCAGGTACGTTTCCCACATCAGATGATTCAAAATTAAAGTATCTTTATGGTAATATTCCCGAACAGCAATGGTTGGAAAATATATGGCTCGGCAAACTGAAAGAAGTAATAGACAATTACGATCCAGACCTGATATGGTTTGACTCCTGGCTAAACTGTATTCCAGACAGTTACCAACAAAAATTCTGTGCTTATTACTTCAATAAAGCTGATGAACGCAACAAGGAGGTATGTGTAGTACGCAAGCAGAAAGACATGCCTGCCTCTGTCAGTATCGAGAACCTGGAAAAAACGCGTAAAAGCGACTTGCAACCGGAAGCATGGGAAACCGATCAAACCATCAGTACAGGTAGTTGGTGCTATACCCACAACATGAAAATAAAACCTTCGCGTAATCTCATTCATGAATTAATTGACATTGTAAGTAAAAATGGAGTATTACTACTTAACATTTCACCTAAAGCGAATGGAATCATCCCCGATGACCAACGCAAGACTCTTTTGGAAATAGGAAACTGGCTAGAAAAATACGGCGAGGCCATCTATGATACACGTCCATGGTATACTTACGGTGAAGGTCCTACTAAAGAGCCTAACGATTCTTCATTGGAAAATCACCGGAAATTTTATAATCTGAAATATACTTCAGGAGATTTTCGTTTTACCACTAAGGGTAATCACATATATATACTCACTTTAGGCAAACTCGTTGCTGGCAATATCATTACTCTGAAATCATTTGCCGCTTCTACCATACCGAATGGTAAAAAGGTAAAAAAGGTATCCATGCTAAACTCCGATAAAAAAGTAGATTGGGCAATGGAAACAACCGGATTAAAATTGAGTGTCCCGGAAGTTCCCAATGAGACAGCTGTAGTATATAAAGTAGAAATGGAATAAGCGTTTTACACAAATTCAAAACACTATTCTACAAAAATGAAAGACAATTGCACTATAATACAACTACTTTCAACGCGTATAAATATACAACGCGATGATTTTCATTTACTTTGCATCAATATAGAAAAGCATCCAACCATGAAACACATTATCATCCTACTGGCCTGTATCCTATCTTTCGGAACCATACGGGCGCAATTACCCAACAAAGAAGTATTTTCACTGCTCAATCTAGATTATCCGGGATTGGAACAAGTGAAGAAAGCCTATCATGAGGACAGGTTTGAAGAAGCTTCTCAAGAGCTACTGAACTATTACCGCCAACGTACAGGTATAGTCAATCCGTTCCTCGACTTGAAAAACATTACCATCAGCCCTACCCAGCAAAAGTGGGCTGAAGATGCCTTGCAACACACTTTCTTTGTACATAACGGTTATCAGCCTTCTTATAATTATGGTAAGGACATCAATTGGCAATACTGGCCCATAAGGGATAACGAACTGCGCTGGCAACTCCATCGCCACAAGTGGTTCACTCCTATGGGTAAAGTCTACTGGTTGACAAAGGATGAAAAGTATGCCAAAGAGTGGGCATACCAGTTTATGGACTGGATAAAGAAAAATCCCCTACAACAGATTGATCCTATATTATATGAGGTATATGATGTAGACGCGGTGAAAGGTTTAGCGGAAAATGTACGTTTTGCATGGCGTCCACTGGAAGCGAGCGGTCGTTTGCAAGACCAAATCAATCAGTTCACACTTTTCTTGAATTCTCAAGCCTTTACCCCTGCATTTCTTACAGACTTCTTGGTAAACTACGCCAGACACGCTCACCATACTATAGCCAACTATTCCCAACAAGGTAACCATCTCTTGTTTGAGGCACAATATGTACTTTGCGCCGGCATCTTTTTTCCCGAGTTCATCGAAGCTCCCAATTGGCGCAAAAGCGGTATTGATATCCTAAACCGTGAAATAAAGAAACAGGTGTATGCCGATGGTGGACAATATGAACTGGATTTAGGTTATCATGGTGGATGCATTGGTATCTTTAGTGAAGCATTCAACATGGCTAAACAAAATGGTTATGGAGATGAGTTTCCTGATTCGTTCATCAGTACCATCAAAAAGATGATACAGTTCGCGATGAATACCTATTTCCCTGACTATACATTCCCTTGCTTCAGCGATGCCCGACGCGCAGAACCATTCAGCCTCGTACGTAACTTCCAACGCTGGTCAAAACTCTTCCCCGAAGACGAGCAGCTACATTATTTTGCCACCCGGGGCAATGAAGGCAAGCAACCTGCGCAACTCTGTCATGCTTCGGCCAACTCCGGCTTCTTTACTTTCCGTAATGGATGGAAACAAGATGCTACCGTAATGATACTGAAAGCCGGTCCTAAAGGTGAATGGCATTGCCAACCCGACAATGGAACTTTCGAATTATGGTTCAACGGCAAGAATCTCTTTCCCGACTCAGGTTCGTTTATTTATGGTGGTGATGAAGAAGTGTGGAAGCAACGTAACTGGTTCCGTCAAACGGCGGTACATAATACACTAACGCTCAACAATCAAAATCTTGAAACTACACAATCCGTCACCAAATTATGGAAGGCACTGCCCAATGCACAAGTACTTGTCACAGAAAATCCGAGTTATAAAGAGTTGACGCATAGGCGTTCCGTGTTTTTTGTAGACAACAGCTACTTCGTCATTGTCGATGAAGCCATCGGTAACGCTATCGGTAATATAAACCTTCATTATCAACTCTGCGACGGTAAAGTAGACCTTGACAAGTCTAAAGGACAACTCGCTACACGCTATTCCGGCAACAGCAATGTACTGCTCCGCTGTTTTGGTCCCGACAAAATGCAAATGATAGAAGAAGAAGGTTGGTACTCCATTGCCTACCGCCAACGCACCCAACGTCCGGCTGTCTCATTCAACGTAGAGAAAACAACCGGTGAAACCGTACGCTATGTTACCATCATCTATCCGCAGAAACAAGTAAAGAAATCAATGAAAATATTGGCAGCCATCAAAAATACCACGAATAATAAGTTAGAAGTAGAAGTAAACGTAAACGGTCAGAAACAAGTATTGGGTTACGAGTTTTAACAAAATTCATTTACATATATTTCATTTATTCATTAACCATTTAATATTTAGCAAGTATGAAAAAACACATCGGATTACTGTTAGTAATTTTGTCGTCTTTCATGAGTACTGCCGTATTTGCCCAAGGCGGACAAATAGCAATTACCGGTACAGTGAAAGATGCGGCAGGTTTGTCAATTATCGGTGCAAATGTTTCGGTAGAAGGTACTACAATCGGTACCATTACGGATATTGACGGTAATTTTAAACTAGAAGTTCCAAGTAATGGAAAACTGAAAGTCTCCTACATCGGCTATCAAACACAAGTTATCAATATTGACAAAAGGCCTTCCTTCAGTATCATTCTGAAAGAAGATTCTGAGATGCTGTCCGAAGTTGTGGTAACAGCTTTGGGTATCAAGAGAGAAAAGAAAGCACTGGGATATGCCATGCAAGAGGTAAAGACAGATGCTTTCAATGAAAACCGCTCTACCAATGTATCGAACTTGTTACAAGGTAAAGTGGCAGGTGTACAGATATCACAATCAGGTAGCGGTCTTGCTGGCGGTACACGTGTAGTGCTCCGCGGATTGAACTCACTGAGTGGAAATAACTCCCCGCTTTGGGTTGTCGACGGTCTGCCTGTATTAAACAGCTCCACCAGTACTAATGACTATTCTTATGCCTCAGGAGCGTCCGACCTCAATCCCGATGACATCGAAAGCATCTCTGTACTAAAAGGTGCCAATGCAGCAGCCCTTTATGGCTCACGTGCACAAAATGGCGCTATCGTTATTACTACCAAAAAAGGCAAAGAAGGAAAACTTACCTTTGAATATAATGGCTATGTATCTATGACAAAAGCCTACGATTCTTACGAAATGCAAGATGTATACGGTCAAGGTAGTAACGGTGAGTTCTCTTTGGATGCCAAAGGCTCATGGGGGCCGAAAATGACAGGTCAGATGATTCCCAACTGGCGAAATCAGATGTATGGTGATGAAACCTACCAAGATTACGCTATGCTTCCTCAAAAAGACATTATCGACGACTTCTTCCGCACAGCCGTAAATTATGTAAACTCCATAAGTGCTACGGGTGGTAATGAAAAAATGAATGCCCGCTTCTCATTTACTGACAGTCGTAACCAGGGTATCATTCCCAACGAGTCGATGAACAAACAGAATTATAATCTGAATGTAGAGATTAAAAATAAATATGTCACTATCGGTGGAAAGGTAGCTTATTTCCGTGAAAAAGTGAAAAACAGACCGGGCAGCTGGAACGGTGTATGGGAAAATCTAATAAAAATGCCACGTAATATCCGCCTACACGATTTACAGAACCCCAAGGGTCTTGATGGATATACCGTGAACTGGGCAGGAAACAATAAAGTATTTTTCAACCCATACCAATTCATAATGAACGGTAATGGCAACAAGATGAATAGAGACCGTTTTCAAGGCCAGGCCACTGTAGTAGGACATATCACCGATTGGCTGAAAGTAACCGGACGTGTAGGTATTGACCGTATCACAGATGATATACAAAAGTATCAAGCTTATCACAACAAAGCTGAAACTCCTAAAGATTTGATTGATATAATGAATACTGCGCACGAAGAATTCAATGCCGATTTCATGGTGAATTTTGACAAACGTTTCGGTGACTTCTCTGTTACCGCCAATTTGGGTACAGCTACCGTTTACAGCAAATACAAACAGCTCCGCGGAGAAAGTGGAGAAGCCGTGATCCCCGATTTCATATCCTTAGGAAACGGTAAAACCAAGCTTGCTACCCAAGACTTTTGGTCAAAACGCGTCAATTCCGTACTGGGTAATGCAACGATAGGCTATAAAGGCTATGCTTATATCGATGTAACAGCCCGTAATGACTGGTCATCCACCTTGCCTTCGGACAATTGGTCTTATTTCTATCCTTCTCTCAGTGCAAGTGCCATATTATCCGATATATTCTCCATGCCTCAAGATTATTTCCTGAAAGTACGCGGTTCTATCGCTCAGGTAGGTAATGATACAGGAGCCTATACACTGGAAAATGTTTATACTCCGGGGACATTAGGCAGCTTTACAACAGCTCAAACAAGCAACACCTATCCACTGGCCGACTTAAAACCGGAAAAGACTACTTCTTGGGAGTTGGGGTTCGACTATCGTATGTTCAATAACCGTTTGGGAATTGATTTCACCTACTATAAGTCCACCACAACCAATCAGATTCTTTCAATGCCGGTCCCTGGTTCATCCGGTTATGGAAATAAAAAGATAAACGCAGGTAAAATGGAAAGTAAAGGTATAGAATTGATGGTAAACGCCACCCCTTTCCAAAACAAAGACTGGCGTTGGGATATTACCTTAAACTGGGGCAAAAACACAACCCGTAACATCAGTCTGAACGATAAAATCAAACGTTATACCTTCCCTCTTACAACAATGGTAAAAATAGGTAAAGTCGTAGTTGATGAAGGTGGCAAGTTCGGTGATATCGTTTCTACCGCATTCAAAAGAAACGAAGACGGCAGAATATTGGTTGACGACAACGGTCTGCCGATTGTTGACACCAAATCAACAAAAGTTATCGGGAACATGACCCCAAAATGGACAGGCTCTTTCAATACTACTTTAGCATATAAAGGTATCGTACTAAACGCCTTAATTGACGTAAGATACGGCGGACAATTCCTTTCTCTGACCGATGCTCTGGCTTGCGGTTCCGGTAACTCCACAAAGACTCTTGCCGGGCGTGACGGTATGGTAGTAAACGGTATTGTAAACTCTACCGGAAAGGAAAATACCAAGCAGATCACATCTCAACAATACTATTCGGTAGTAGCCGGTAATTATCCTGTGGGCGAAGAATTCATGCACGACGCAACTTATGTGAAATTACGCGAACTCTCTATAGGATATACACTCCCCAAAATGTGGTTTAAAAACACCCCTATCAGCAATGTAAAAGTGTCATTGGTAGGCCGTGACCTCTTCAACATCTATAAAGCAGCTCCCGTAAATGCAGAGTTTGCTCAATATAACGACGATGTATTCCAAGCCTTTGAGTTGGCAGCTCTGCCATCGACCCGTACCGTAGGTTTCTCACTTAATGTTAAATTCTAACAATAACTATACAACCATGAAAATCAATAAAATAGCTATCATTTTAACCTCAGTTATCGCTATGAGCTGCACAGGTGACTTTGAAGATATGAACAAAGACCCAATGGCTGTCAGTGAAGTATCTCCTAAACTGATACTGCCTGTAATGATGAATTCAGGATACCATTTAGTTGCCGGCGACTATCAACGTGCCACTACCCTCTACTCTGCCCTATATTGCCAATATTTTGCTAATACTGCCAATTATTTTACGTCAGACAGTTATATGTTCAATACTGCCTGGGCGGAACGCGGTTTATGGAGTGCTTATTACGGAAATGTTATCAGAGGCATGCGGGAAGTTGCCGCTTCTTTAGAAAACCATTCCGAATACACTGACATGTATCAGATTATGCGTATAAATACAGCAATCATGACTATCCGCATGACCGATATCTTTGGAGATATTCCATATACCAAAGCCGGTTATGGAGAGACCCAGAATCCATATGATGCTCAAAAGGATATATATTATGATGTATTCAATGAACTTACAGATGCAGTTGCAATCTTGAAGGAAGCACGTCAAAACCAGTTGCAGTACGGCGATGAAGATATGATATATCAAGGAAACGTTGAAAAATGGATTAAACTTGCCAATTCCGTACGCCTTCGCGCAGCATTACGTATCTCATTCATTGACCCCAATAAGGCAAAAGCAGAAGGGGAAGCCGCTTTAAAAGAATCACTCATCGCTTCCAATGAAGATAACGCCGCTGTCACCATACCGATGCCCAATACATGGTATAACCCACTCATCGAAGCCGGCGGATGGAATGAATTCAGAGCCAGCAAAACATTGGTTAACATCTTGCAACAGCAAAGTAGTGTAACAGATCCTCGCCTGGAGCTGATGCTGTCACAAACCGAGGCATACGTTAAAGGCGAAGATCGTACAGTACCGCGTTTTCAGGGTGTTCCCAATGGACTATCTACAGCTGATGTAAGCTTAAAGCAATACAACAATGAACATAATTCCGGGATTTGGGGATATATGTGGGGATTCAAATGGAATAGTCTCGCCCCCGATCCAACCGCATCATTGCCTAATACACACGAAGTATGCCCGCCGCTTTCGGTTATGAATTATTCAGAAGTATGTTTCCTTAAAGCTGAAGCAGCTCTCCGCAATTGGGCAGGTGCCGGTAATGCCAAAGATAATTACGAAAATGGTATCAAAGCTTCCTTCGCCGATATGAGAACCCTTGCTCCCGAAGGCTCTTATACCAGTGATAATGATAACACTTACATCACTACCGGCAACGTAAAATGGAATGAGACGGATGATTTTGAAACGAAATTAGAGAAAATCATCACTCAGAAGTGGTTGGGTATATATCCCAATGCAGATGAAGCTTGGGCAGAATGCCGCCGTACAGGATATCCGATACTCAATCCTGTAGTATTGAGTTTAGATCCCAATATTAATCCCGCCAACGGTGAGTTTATTAAAAAACTACGTTATGTGGATAATGAGTTGACCAATAACAAAGAAAACGCCGAGAATCCGGCCTTGAATGGTGGCAAAGGTGACGGTTTGAATGTACGCGTATGGTGGGATACAGCACGCTATAAATAATTCTATATCACTATTTATAATATGGCAGGTAGAAGATACATCAATATACAATAATGCATCTTCTACCTTTCTATTATAACCAACAAAAGATTCTATTACAACATGAAAGTTAAGTTTTTATTATTCTCCCTTTTCTACTGCTCACTCACAGTTCAAGCACAATGGACCACACATGATGATTATGGACAAGATGACATCATCAACCCTAGTGCGGCTACCTATCATTTCGACATAGCTTCCGGACCGGTGAAAGCCAATGACGAATCACTTACGGCAAATTACCAATGCCCCAAATGGTTCCGTGATGCAAAATTTGGCATTTATATGCATTGGGGACTGAATTCAGTCCCCGGTTATGACGGACATTATGGCCGTTGGATGTATTGGTATCAAGAGCCGGATTCTTCACTGCTTAAGAACGAAATATTGGGTTACAGAGCACATGCTCCGAAAGTATACCAATACCATCTGAAACACTTTGGTCATCCTTCCAAGTTCGGATACAAGGATTTCATTCCTATGTGGAAAGCAACCCGATTCAATGCCGATTCATTAGCTGCTTTCTACAAAGAGATCGGAGCCAAATTTATTGGCGTAATGGCAGTTCATCACGATAATTTCGACTTGTACGATTCCAGCCACCAACCCTGGAACTCTGTAAAGATGGGGCCGAAGATAGATATCGTAGGCGCATGGCAGAAAGCTTGCAAAAAAGTAGGGGTTCATTTTGCCGTAACATCTCATTTGAGTAATTACTGTCACGAACATATGTTCTATCAAGGTACTAACGCTGATCCCAAAGGTCCTTACGCCGGCATACCTTATGATTACATGAATCCGGCCTATGAAGGGCTTTACGGTAAACGCAGCCCCGACCGTATCATGCGTCAGGAACCGGAATTCGCTCAGCAATGGTACGAGCGTACCAAAGAATTGATAGACAAATACAATCCCGATTTAATCTACTTTGATGGTCCGCTCCCCAATGGCATCTATGGCCAACAACTTGCAGCCCACTTCTATAACACCAAACTTGCAAAGGATGGAACCCAACAAGGAGTGCTTACCATCAAACGTCCCCGGGGAGGATTTACGCTTGACCGCGAATGCTCCGGAGAAGATGAACTACAAAAAAATCCATTTTTGGTTGATACCACAGTCAATCCTGGTTGGTTCTATATGGGAAATTCTCTAAACATCAATAAGGACGGTGGCGATTCTGGTATGGGTGCTATATCTGAGGTGAAAGCCAAAGACAAACTCCGTATGACTGCGGGACAGATAGTAGACAATTTAGTAGATATTGTCAGCAAAAACGGCAACATGATGTTGAATGTAGGTCTGCGTGCCGATGGGAGTTTGCCCGAAACTTTCCGTGATGAACTGGTTAAGATTGGTAAATGGTTAAAACTAAATGGAGAAGCTATCTATGGCACCCGGCCTTTTAAAGTATATGGAGAAGGAATATTTAACATGAATGCCGCTGCAGGTAAGAAAAAATATGCGGATAATCTATATACATATACAGCAAAGGATCTCCGTTTTACCACCAAAGGAAACACCATTTATGTGATTGCAATGGACTGGCCGGGAAATAGCAAAACAATCCGAGTAAAGAATCTGAATAATAGAGAAACAAACAGCATCAAATCAGTTTCATTCCTTGCTTCAGGAGAAAAAGTAAAATGGAAACAAGATGGAAACGGATTATATATCACAACTCCATCTCATCCGACAGGCGAATATGCCTATACATTCAAAGTCTGTTTAAAATAGTAAAAACTCATTCATTGAAAGTTCAATATTCAATGAATGAGTTTTCTACGGGTGGAGCTGGAGGGAGTCTCTCGAACCTTTTCATAAAATATCAAACCCTATCAAA
>OLRF01000085.1_pt1 | contig 138933 bp, 103 predicted proteins | sample 1672061 | NCBI WGS metagenome assembly OLRF01 (sample SAMEA3136641, study PRJEB25190) | human gut metagenome | reverse complement strand
GTGGCACGCGAGCTGGGTTCAGAACGTCGTGAGACAGTTCGGTCTCTATCTGTTGTGGGCGCAGGAAATTTGCGGAGGTCCGACACTAGTACGAGAGGACCGTGTTGGACAGACCCCTGGTGCATCGGTTGTTCCGCCAGGAGCACAGCCGAGTAGCTAAGTCTGGAAGGGATAAGCGCTGAAAGCATCTAAGTGCGAAGCCCGCTCCAAGATAAGATTTCCATATAGGGACGTCAAAGACGATGACGTAGATAGGCCGCAGGTGTACAGGCAGCAATGTCATAGCCGAGCGGTACTAATAGCCCGAAACTTTCGGAAGCGCGAGAGGTCGAGGGTAGATAAGGGAGGCAAGGTGAGAGAGACTCTTTTTTTTTCGTCAAGGATCGCGACATTCAGGCGGTTACAGCGCGGGGGATCCACCTCTACCCATTCCGAACAGAGAAGTTAAGCCCCGCCACGCCGATGGTACTGCGCAAGTGGGAGAGTAGGTAGCCGCCAACTTATAGGAGAGAGAGCCGGAGAGGGAGAATCCCCTTCGGCTTTCTCTCTTTTTGTATATAGGCCTCACAACGAGGCAAGGCAGGAGAGACACATGAACGCCCCCAAAGTTCCGAAAAGGTAAAAAGCTGTTCAAAGCGACACTTTTACCCCTCTCCCCCCCCTGCCGTGTCCCGCAGCAAAATATAGGGAGGTGTCCAAAGGACGGAGGGGCTAAATATACAAAAATCCTTTCCTATCTTTTCACCTCCACCCCGAAGAAACTTCCGTCCCTGAGAGCTCTCCCCGTCGTCCCCGACGCCACTCCATACCCCTGATTTTCGGTTCATAATCCTTTGATAATATCTAATATATAGATTTTTTGAAAATGGATATGTTGTATTTTGTTTATTATTTATAATATTTACATTTGTAACCTCTCGTTTCAGCGTAGATGAGCTTTGGGCTATATCTGTGCTCTTCGATTTGTTTTTTGAAAAATCCAAAATTCACTATAAATTTTAGTTTATGAAAAGAGGTTTACTTTGTATTTTATTCGTAGTTTTATTAACTGTGAATGTGTTGGCGGTCGTTGTTTCGGAATCGACGCCGGTCGTATTGATTAACGAGGATTTTTCCAAATTTGTTGATGGGTCTGAAACAGCTCCTACGGAACAGGATTTGGCAGATGAAAGTACTGGCGCAATCGATGCCCAATATACCCAACAAGCGGGCTGGTCTGGTATGGGTATTTTTCAGGCTGGGGGAATTTGTGCGATAGCTCCTGTATATAATTATTATTTCTATGAAGGTGGTTATTTGAATACTCCTAAGGGGGATTATTCGGGGGTGATTACTTATTCTTTTCGAGCTCGTCTGCAAGAGGGGGATCAATCGAAAATAAATGTAGTGATGGGTGAAGGTTATAACACTATCGATTCTTATGTACATACACTTACCACTGACTGGCAAACCTATACGGGAGAGTTTAAAAAAGGTACTTTTGACCGTTGTTTTATTCAGTTTTCTGCTGGTGATGAAGACAAAGTTTTAATTGATGATATAAAGATTGTTCGGATAAAAGAAATTATTCCTACGCCTAAATCGTTGGAAGCGACTGATCTTACGCGGGAGGGGTTTACGGCTCATTGGGAAAGCAGCGAGCGAGCCAAAGACTATTTATTGAGCGTGTATAGTAAACGATTCCCTGATGGGAAGGCTCCGAAAACAGTGAAGGAGACTTTCGATACCGTTAATTGTACCGACTCGTTGATTAGCTCTGATAATCCTCAATATCCCGAAGGTTGGGTTGTCGATGTCGTTACTCATGGGACTCGTCATGTGTATACAGATGAAGGCAATTACAGTTCTGCTTCGGTTGCATTGGCATTTGATGCTACGGGAGACTCTATCGTAACTCCGTTGGAAGATGATCCTATGGATAGCTTTTCGTTTTGGGGTAAAACTATGCTTTCTGGAAATAGCTCGAAAATTCATGCTGAATATTTTGATGGAGTAGAGTGGAAGGACTTGGGTTATTCTTTTGCTTCTTCGCTTCAAACGGGGCGCTATATCGATCTTACCTCTTCTCTACCGTCCGATTGTTATCGGGTAAAGATATGGTTCGAACAGAAGAATAACGGACGTGTCGCTATCGATGATATTTCTTACAGTTGTATGCCTGTCAGAGAAAATGTATATGTTTTCGAAGATAAGAATGTAGGGAGTGTGACGTCTTATGCCGTGGAAGGCTTAGACGAGGATTTGGATTACTATTATTATGTAAAGGCTTCTTCGGAAAATGGAGTGCAGTCTGAACCATCTGACGAAATCGCTGTAATAGGATTGGTCGCTCCTGTTGTGGCTGCCGCTACCGATGTAACAGAGTCGTCATATACGGCTCATTGGGAAAAAACACCTAAGGCCGAGGGGTATAGAGTAAATAATTATAGTGTTTATACGGCGAGAGAAGACGAAGAATATGTTGTTTTGGAAGAAGATTTTTCGAAAGTAACGACTTCGGCTACACCAGAAAATCCAGACGAGTTTGAGTCGAATTCTCTTGTGATTCTAGATGAATATACTTTATTGCCCAATTGGTTATTTAGCGGCGGACTTCGTTTGGCAAACGGTATGCTTGGAGGGTATGGTTGGCAGGCGACTCTTCAAACGCCCGAACTGGTGCTGAATAACGATACCGTATTCGAAGTGACGGTGACAGCATGGGCAAAGGTTTCGAGCGGTTGGACCGATTTATATATCTACTCTGAAAACGATACTAAAACACTGACTTTCGAGAAATCGGAGTCTAAAACATTTACGGTGGAAATGAAAAACGGTATCGAAAAAGATTGCCTCCGTTTCGCTACCGATGGCGGTGCTCTTTTCTTTATCGATAATATTGTCGTTAAACAAAAGTTGAAAGCGGGTGCTCAGGTGTCCAGATTGGAAAACAGTGTTATTGTAAGGGACCCCGAAACTACTTCGTACTCCTTTACCGGATTACAATGCGGACAGTATAAATACGGTTATGAGGTATCGGCCTATCGTTTGCTGGGCGATGATTTGGTCGAATCGGAATTTTCGGACCGGCAGATCGTGGAATATATCCCTTCGGGGGTAAATTCACTCTCTGTATCTGGTGCTAAGGTTTATACCATAGATGGAAAGTTGTATGTGCAAGCCGAGGTTCCTTCTAAGATAGAGATTTATTCTATTTCGGGAATGTCGGTATTAGAAGATTCTGTCGGGGTAGGAGAAAAACAATATGATCTATTACCCGGATTCTATATTGTGAAAGTTGGGAATAGAACAACGAAAGTTCTGGTGAAATAAATACTTCCTGATAATAGATCGGCCCGGTTTTCCGGGCCGATTTTTTTTGTTTAAATCTGTAAAAGAAAAATCGAAATCTTTTGTTTTTCAAATAAAAAACGTACCTTTGCAGTCCGATTATTACCCAAATTTGAGAAAATTTGAATAGTAGTCATGCCTTCTTTGGCCGGAAGCATGAATGCTATGTATATGTTAAGTATTTAATAATTAAAAGAATAAGCAGTGGATACTTTAAGTTTTAAGACCATTTCTGCAAACAAAGCGACCGTTAAAAAAGAATGGGTTGTGGTTGATGCAACCGATCAAGTTTTGGGTCGTATGTGTGCAAAAGTTGCTAAAATATTGCGTGGTAAATACAAACCGTGCTATACTCCTCATGTGGATTGTGGCGATAATGTAATTATTATCAATGCCGATAAAGTGCAATTAACGGGGAAAAAATGGACGGATCGGGTTTATTTGAACTTTACAGGTTATCCCGGCGGTCAAAGAGAATTGTCTCCTGCCGATTTGATGAAAAAAGGAGAATCGAGATTATTCAAACGTGTACTGAAAGGTATGCTCCCCAAAAATAAATTGGGCGCTCAATTGTTGAGAAACGTTTATATTTATGGAGGAAGCGAGCATCCACATGCTGCACAAACCCCTAAAACAATAGATATTAACACCCTTAAATAAGTAATATGGAAGTAGTTAATGCATTAGGCAGACGTAAAGCCGCAGTAGCACGAGTATTTGTTTGCGAAGGTTCGGGTGTAGTTACGATAAACAAAAGAGAGTTGGCTGTTTATTTCCCCTCTTCAATACTTCAATACATTGTAAAGCAACCGCTTGAAAAATTGGGCGTTGCAGAAAAGTATGATATTAAAGTGAATCTGAATGGCGGTGGTTTCAAAGGACAGGCCGAGGCTCTTCGTTTAGCGATTGCCCGCGCATTGGTGAAAATCAATCCCGAGGATAAACCTGCTCTGAAATCGGAAGGTTTCATGACTCGTGACCCGCGTACCGTTGAACGTAAGAAACCGGGACGTCCCAAAGCTCGTAAGAGATTCCAGTTCAGTAAACGTTAATATGCGACGGCCTGAGGCCGAAGATATATTTGTGTTTAGTATCCAAACCGCAAGGACTTTTCTTTTCATAGGGAACTACCTTGTGGTTGTGTAAGTAGAATGTAAACAAATTAAACAAAGAAAAAATGTCTATTACTAATTTTGACCAGTTATTGGAAGCCGGTGTTCATTTCGGACACTTGAAAAGAAAATGGAATCCTGCTATGGCTCCTTATATTTTCATGGAGCGTAACGGTATCCACATTATCGACTTGTATAAAACCGTAGCAAAGATCGACGAAGCCGCAGCTGCATTGAAATCAATCGCTAAATCGGGTAAAAAAATTCTGTTCGTCGCTACTAAGAAACAAGCCAAACAAGTTGTCGCCGACAAGGCTTCTGCTGTGAATATGCCATATGTTATCGAGCGTTGGCCGGGTGGTATGTTGACTAACTTCCCTACGATTCGTAAGGCCGTGAAGAAGATGTCTACCATCGATAAAATGGAAAAGGACGGAACGTTTGACAATTTGTCTAAGCGTGAAAAATTGCAAATCTCTCGCCAACGTGCCAAGTTGGAAAAGACTTTGGGTAGTATTGCCGATTTGAATCGTCTGCCTTCCGCTTTGTTCGTTGTCGATGTTTTGAAAGAACATATTGCCGTGCGTGAGGCCAATCGTTTGGGCATTCCCGTATTTGCTATGGTAGATACCAACTCGAATCCGAACGATGTAGATTTCGTTATTCCGGCTAATGACGATGCTTCGAAATCTATCGAAGTGGTTCTCGATGCCGTATGCGGTGCTATTGCCGAAGGTTTGGAAGAACGTAAGGCTGAAAAAGTTGATGCTCCTGCCGAGGGTGAGGATGCTCCTGTTAAGAAAGAACGTAAAACCCGTATCTCTCGCAAGAAAGCCGAAGATGCAGAGGTTGCCGAAATAACGGAAGAAGCTCCTGCCGCCGAAGTTAAAGAAGTAGAAGAATAAAAAATAATCAAAGACAAAGAGTGGAGCCTTTTCTTTGACTTCACTCTTTGTTTGTTTCTAATTATAAAAATAGGAGATTAAGTATATGGCTGTTACAATGGCTGAAATCAGCAAGCTACGTAAACTTACGGGAGCCGGCATGATGGATTGTAAGAATGCTTTGACCGAGACTAACGGTGATATCGAAGCTGCAAAAGAAATTATTCGTAAAAAAGGTCAAGCTGTCGCTGCTAAACGCGAAGACCGCGAAGCTTCGGAAGGTTGCGTTTTGGCTGCTGCCAAAGGCGATTTCGCTGCTATCGTAGCTTTGAAGTGCGAAACGGATTTCGTTGCTAAGAACGATTCTTTCGTAGCCTTGACTAAATCTATTCTCGATGCTGCCATCGAGGCAAAAGCTACCGATCTTGAAACCGTAAAGGCTTTGGTTGTCAATGGTACTCCCGTCGCTAACTTGATTGTCGATGAAATCGGTAAAACCGGAGAAAAGATGGAGCTCGGTTACTACGAAGCTATTTCGGCTCCTTATACCACCGCTTATATTCACCCGGGGAATAAATTGGCTACGATTGTAGGTTTTAACCTTGCCGATACCGATTATCAGGTAGCTCACGATGTGGCTATGCAGGCTGCTGCTATGAGCCCTATCGCTGTTTCTCGTGATGAAGTTCCGGCCGATGTGGTAGAAAAAGAACTTGAAATCGCAAAAGATAAGGCTCGTCAAGAGGGTAAGAAAGAGGAAATGCTCGATAAGATTGCTCAGGGTCGTCTGAACAAATTCTATCAAGAAGTTTGTTTACTTGAACAAGCTTTTGTGAAAGATCCCAAGCAAACTATTCAACAGTATCTTCATTCAAGCAACAAAGAACTTACAGCTGTTGCTTGTAAGAGAATTACTCTTAATGAGGAATAACGATAAATTTTTGATAAGAAAAAGCCGTATCATTCGATACGGCTTTTTTATTGTGGTAAATTGGGAATCAAGATTGTTATTTTTCTGTTTTTGGTTTCTCGGAATCCCTGTTCGAGCGGTGAATTTCCATATAGTGGCTGGGCGACATACCATAAAACTCTTTGAAGCTGTTTGAGAAGTGAGATAGCGAGGAGAATCCGGTGGCATAGGAAACTTCTGAAACGCTCAAATTTTTGCATGATAACAACCAAGCCGCATGTCGTAATCGCGTCGTTTTTATGTAATCACTGGGGTTTTGATTGGTGAGCTGTTTTAATTTCCTTTGTAGTTGAGAACGACTGATACCGATTTCTTGACTGATCGTTTCGACCGATAAATCTGATTCTGCTATTTTATTTTTTACAATGTTTTCCAGTTTCTCCAAAAACTTTTCGTCTGTTGATTTTATATTGGTTACTTCTTCTTTGATTTCATTGAATTTACCCTCGTATTTATTTTTCATAATACGGCGTAGTTCTATCAGTTTGCGGATTCTTATTTTCAAATGGTCTATATTGAAAGGTTTGGGAATATAAGAGTCTGCGCCAGCTTTTAGTCCTTCAATGCGTTGCTCTATCGCTGTTTTTGCAGTCAGCATAATGACCGGGATATGACTGGTCTGTTCGTTCTTTTTGATTTTATCGCACATTTCGATTCCGTCCATTTCGGGCATCATAACATCTGAAATGATACAATCTGGATTTTCTTTGATGGCTGTTTCTAGCCCTTTCTTACCATTGCTCGCTTCGATTATCTGGTATTCGGTTGAGAGGACTTTGTGGATATAATTTCTAATCTCTTGGTTATCTTCGACAACCAGTAGTTTTGGTTTGTATTTATTTTGAGGGGATAAGGTGTTTGAGGAGGTTTCATTTGAGAAGAAAGGTGCGACAGAAGTCTGTACAAGTGTAGCTAAGTTACGATCGGAGTGTTCCAACTTTTTCTCTTCTTCTTTTAGGTAGTTTCCGTCCAAAGGAAGAAGGACTGTAAATGTGGCCCCGGGTTGTTCTGTATCTTCTACAAATATTTTTCCATGATGTATTTCCATTAAACTACGAGACAAATGTAATCCTATTCCTGTGCCCATTTTGATTTTATTGTTTTCGTTGGGAACTTGATAGAACCGGTTGAAAACCGTTTCCCTTAGTTCTTTCGGGATTCCACAACCGGTGTCGGAAATACGGATTCTGAGGAATGACTCAGTTGTATCGACGACCATTCCAATTTTCCCATTGGTCGGGGTATATTTAAAAGCGTTGGAAAGCACATTGAAAATGACTTTATCCAGCTTTTCCTGATCGATCCATACAAGGGGCAAATTGTCGACAATGTGGACATCGAACGATATATTTTTTTCTTGGGCAAGGTGTTTAAAGGAGCCGATGATTTCTTGAATGAATATATTGACATCTGTTTCTTCGGCTAATAATTTTACTTGTCCTTTGTCGAGTTTACGCATTTCCATAACTTGGTTGACCAATCGTAAAATGCGATGCCCGTTTTGGTCTATAATTTTGTAGGTTTCTTTCAGTTTTTCATCTGTCGTGTTTTTGATAAGTTCTTCTATCGGAGTTAAAATTAAAGTAAGAGGGGTACGTATTTCGTGAGAAATGTCGGTAAAAAATTGCAGTTGGGACTGCATGATTTTACTTTCGTTTTTCTTTTGCAGGTCTTCTTTTTTTCGGAGGTTCTTGTTCCTAATATTGATATATGTACAATATGCTCCAACGAGAATGACGAGAATATAGATACCTTTCGCCCACCAAGATAACCATAACGGAGGAGTGATGACGATGTCTATTTTTCGGCTGATCGGTTCGGTATGAGGTAAGTGGGCTTTAATATATAAGGTATATTTCCCCGGTTTCAGGTTTGTATAAGTTACGGTATTGTTTCCGTTGGGTAAGGTCGTCCATGTTTTTTCAAATCCGTCTAGTTTTGCTTGGTATATGACATTGTTAGGGTTGTTATATTCCAATGCCGAGAATCCGATGGAGAAATTTTTTATATTATAGTTCAAACGAATTTCGTCGGAGTAATCGATCGATTTCTTTAAGATGGAACCGGATTCTCCGGGAATTACCGGTTCGTTGTATATGAATAGATCGGTAAAGACAAGGTTCGATAAATTATAGCTGGGTTGGCTCTCGAAGGGATAGAAGAAGGTAAGTCCATTTATCCCTCCGAAAAAGATTTCTCCGCTTATTGATTGAAAATAAGCACCTCTTCGAAATTCATTGTTTACCAACCCATCGGAAGTATAATAATTGGTAAATTTGTTTCGTTGAGGATTGTAATGAGATAACCCGTAATAAGTACTTATCCAAAGGTGATTTTGTGCATCGATCTCTATTCCGCTGATGGCTGCATTGGGTAGTCCGTCCTTTTCGGTGTATTGGAGGATTTTTCCTGTATTCGGATTAATATAATTGAGACCCCAGTTGGTCCCTATCCATACACCTCCTCGATGATCGACTTTTAGGGCAAAAATGTTGTTGTTACTTAGTTTTCCGTTTTCTGCTGTATAATCTTCAAAACTTCCATTGGACATGTCATACCGGCTTAATCCGGCTACACTTGTTCCTATCCAGATGTAGTTGCTATCTATGGCTATGGCGTTGACAGAATTGCTGAGTATCTGGTTTTTGGATTTCATGAGGTCATAAAGCAAGAAATCGGCGTTTTCGGTTTTCGGGTTATATTTACATACGCCGTGCTCATTGGTTCCTATCCAAAGGTTGCCCTTTTCATCTTCTGCAATGGCGTTTACATGTTTCACCTCGGTGTTGTTACAACGCAAATTCTTTTTTTCAAAGCGGTTGGTGGATTCATCGTACAGATATAAGCCGTATAAATAGGTTCCTATCCAAATTCTTTTTCGGGAATCCTCGAAGATGGATAAGACGACATTGGCGGGGAACTTGCCGTCTTTATAATGAGCTTTTACTTTTCGGTCGGCATTCAGTCTGTATATGCCGTCTCCATCGGTTCCTATCCAGATATCTTTTGTATGGTCTTCCAGAATTGTCAGTATACATTCGTTGCCGATGCTTTTGTTTGTGTAGAAAGGATTAAAGCCTATGTTTTTGAATATTTTGTCTTTGAGCGGAATCATCAATATCCCTTTTTGATATAAGGCGACCCAAATGTTATGTTGCTTATCCTCGAATATACCGTGTACTTTGGCTTTTCTCATGTCCAAGTTGATCAACTCCGATTCGTATGTCGTAATCGTTTTGTCTTTGAAGTTATATCGTTTTAGGCCTAAGCCGTCGGTTCCTATCCAAAGATTCTTTTTGCTATCGGTGTATAGAGTATATACCATTTCGACGGAGGGTATATAATTCCTTTGGAAAGACCGTTCTTTGAAATCGAAAGCATCGATGGTCCCATCTATTGTTGCAACCAGTATTTTCCCGGAAGGCTCTTCTATGATGGAAAAAATCTTGTTGCTCGATAATGTGTTTGGGTTCGTCGGGTCGTGAGAATAGTTGACAATGGTATGATTATCGACATTCAATACACTTATACCATTGTCTTGTGAACCTATCCAGATATTTCCGAATCGATCTTCATAAATCGTATTTATTTTATTGCTGCAAATATTACTGTTGGTCTGCATGTAATATACTGCATTCATGGAATTCTCGTTGATGCGGATAATACCTGAACGATTGGTCGATAGCCACACGTTTCCTTTGCTGTCTTCCGTAATACATTTTATATAGCTGAAATTGGTAATGTTTCGGTAAGAAAGGTTTACTTTCTGAAATTTACCGGTTTCGCGATCCAAGATTTGTACACCATCGGTCGTCCCTACCCAGAATCTTCCTTCTTTATCCTCCAAAACCGATAACACCGAATTGTTGGCCAATGAGGTCGAATCGTTGGCTATGTGGGTGAAGGTATTAAAATCTATTCCGTTGAAGACGTTTAACCCATTTTCTGTACATATCCAGATATATCCTTTCTTATCTTGGTAGATGTGATTGACATGGCTGTTTGAAAGTTGGTTATTAGAACCGAAGAATTTATCGGTATCGGCTTGAACTAATATAAAGCAAAATAAGGAGCATATAAAGAGAAAAAGCCTTTTTGTATTCATAATGTTAGCAGGCGCTTAAAATTGAACAAATTGAAATCTTTGCGTATTAATGAATTGCAATATAATGTGAAAGCAGGAAATGTCCGAATAATGGGAGGCAGACTAGTTTTGTCCCTCTTTCTATTGACGCAAAAATACAATTTATTTTCGAATAATATAGCTTGCAAATGGGAAGGCTACATAAATTTAATCATCTGCAACATTTACGCAACCGGCAGCGCGTTTGCAAAAGGAGTATCTATGAATTGTGCAACCCGTTTAATGTGCGAATATTTACATTTGTATCGATGTGTAAATGATATATTTCAGTAGGGAGAATATAAAATTTGAGCCTTAAAAATTGATAAATTAAAAAAGATATGTGGAGTTTCCCAAAAGCAATTTTTTGTTTGTGCCTGCCGTTGGTTGGCTGGCTTTCGGCTTGTAACGAAACTAAGAGTGTGACAAATTTTGCGTGGACTGTTTCGGACGAAAGGGCTTCGGCAGAATTGAAAGATTTTTGTCATAATTTAACTTCCCGTTTGGAGGCTGGTATAATGCTTGGACATAAAGATGCCTTAGCTTACGGCAGCATGTGGTATAATCAGCCGGGACGATCCGATGTAAAAAGTGTCTGTGGCAATTACCCTGCGGTCGTAGATTGGGATTTAGGCGGGATAGAGTCGGGTTCTGAATTGAATGTGGATTCTATACCGTTTTTTCGTATCAGACAATATGTAGAGCAGGTGTATCGTAGGAACGGTGTGACGATTCTCTCTTGGAATCCATCTTTATCTTCCTTATTGCGGAAGGATTCTCTTCAAAATGTAGTTCGTTCGGTATTGTCCGGTAATGAGAGCCGTGTCGAGTATGAGCAGTATTTAGATCGAGTCGCTGTTTTTTTGGAGACTCTGAAAAATAGTGATGGCAGACATATTCCTGTTATCGTTCATTTGTTTCATTCTCCGAATTTAGCCAGTATGGATTGGGGCATGGGACATTGTTCTCCGGAAGATTACGTTCGGTTATGGCGCATGACGGTCGATTATCTGCGGAATAAAAAAAATATTCATCATGTGCTTTATGCATATTCGATGTATGGAATCGTATCGGAAGAGGAAATAAGCCAGTATTATCCCGGAGACAAGTATGTCGATATTGTAGGGTTGAATCTATATCAAGATTTTGAGTCAGATGAGTCGGGCTCTCTTTATAAACAACGATTGAATATGGGGTTATCGGCCATAAGCCGTTTTGCCGAGGCAAACAAAAAATTACCTGCTTTGACGGACACAGGGTCGAAAGGGGTAAAAATATCCAATTTCTTTTCTTCTATACTGGATCCGGTGATTTCTAAATATAAGATAAGCTATGTCGTTTTCGGACCCAATATGTGGAACGAGGAGGAGAGCTATTATATTCCTATTCCGGGGCATCCGGCCAGTGAGGATTTTTCTAAATTTGCGCATAGTCCTCACATTATTACTTGTGAAAAGGCAGATTTGATGTAAAATTAAATAGTGAAAAGTATGATAGTTAAAGAAATGAAAAGAATGGCTTTGTGCCTATTCTTGCTTTTGTTCGCCGGGAGTGTTTGGAGTGCGGCGAAGGGAGATAGGACGGAGCAGAGAGTGGATTCTGTTTTACGTCTGATGACCTTGTCGGAAAAAATCGGACAGATGAATCAAGTATCGAGTAAAGAGGATCCTACCGGACAACTTACCGAGTGTTCCAATGAAGAAGAGCTGATTCGTTCGGGTCAGGTCGGGTCTATGCTCAATGTCGTAGGAGTTGAGCGTACTCGTCATTTGCAGGAAATCGCCGTAAACGATACGAGGCTGCATATACCTCTTATATTTGCATTGGACGTCGTTCATGGTTATAAGACGATTTCTCCTGTTCCGCTGGCCGAGAGCTGCTCATGGGATATGGACTTGATAGAAAAATCGGCCCGAGTAGCAGCCGAGGAGGCTACGGCCTCCGGGATACAGTGGACCTTTGCACCGATGGTGGACATTGCCCGTGACCCTCGTTGGGGACGTGTTATGGAAGGTTCAGGAGAAGATCCCTATTTGGGTTCGGCAATCGCGAAAGCTCGGGTAAGGGGATTCCAAGGAACGGACTTATCGGCATACAATACGATGGCTGCTTGCGCCAAACACTTTGTGGGCTACGGGGCCGCAGAAGGAGGTCGGGATTATAATACGGTAGATATTTCCAAACAAAGACTCCGGGAATTGTATTTGCCTCCTTTTTCGGCAGCAGCTGATGCAGGTGTCGCGACGTTCATGAATTCGTTCAATGAGGTGATGGGTGTACCTGCGACCGGTTCGACTTATTTGGTTCGGGATATATTGAAAGGAGAGTGGAATTTTCCGGGTGTTGTGGTTTCGGACTGGGGCTCTGTGGCGGAGTTAATACCTCACGGGGTTGCCGAGGATAAGTGCGATGCTGCCCGGTTGGCTGTTACTGCCGGCTGTGATATGGATATGGAAGGATATTGTTATGTATCGTCTCTTGAAAAATTGGTTCGTGAGGGAGTAGTTTCAGAATCTTTAATCGACGATGCCGTGAGACGTATTCTTCGGTTGAAATTCGATTTGGGCCTTTTCGATGATCCGTATCGTTATTGTGATGCAGAGCGGGAAAAGGCAGAGATACTTTCGGCAGAACATAGAAAGGTAGTTCGGGAGATGGCCTGCAAATCTATTGTGCTTTTGGAGAATAGAGAGGGTATATTGCCTCTGGACAATCGCTGTAAAAATATCGGAATTGTAGGACCTTTGGCTGATAATCCAGATGATATGTTAGGCTCTTGGTGCGCTCGTGGAGACGGTAAAGATGCGATCGGTATATTACAGGGCATTAAGCAAGCTGTCGGCAAGGGTGTAAGGATCCGTTATGCAAAAGGATGTGAAATAGAGGGAGATGACCGAAGCGGTTTTTCCGAGGCGGTACAAGTGGCAGAAAATAGCGATGTGGTGATTGTTTGTGTGGGCGAAAATCGGTTTATGAGCGGAGAAGCTGCCAGCCGTACCCGTTTGACTTTACCGGGTGTTCAACGGGAGCTTCTTAAAGCAATCAAAGAGACAGGGAAACCTATTGTACTGTTGTTGAGTAACGGCAGGCCGTTGGTTCTCGATTGGGAGAAAGAAAATATAGGTACTATCGTAGAGTGTTGGCAGTTGGGTTCCGAAGCTGGGAATGCGATAGCCGATGTCCTTTTCGGGAAGTATAATCCATCGGGTAAACTCACCATGTCTTTCCCCTATAACGAGGGTCAGATACCGGTGTACTACAATGCCAAGAGTACGGGACGTCCTTATGTTCCCAATGTGCGGTATGTAACGCGGTATTTGGATTGTCCGAACGTGCCTCTGTATTCGTTTGGATATGGGCTTAGTTATACCCGCTTCGAATATGGAGAATTGAAACTGGATAAGGATACTATGTTTCCGGGTGAGAAACTTCGTATCGATGTATCTGTCGCCAATGTGGGAAATTATGACGGGGAAGAAACGGTTCAGTTGTATATCCGGGACGTTTGTTCGAAGATAACTCGTCCCGAAAAAGAATTGAAAGGATTCAAAAAGGTCTTTTTGAAAAAAGGAGAAAGAACCGATATCTCGTTTGAATTATCATTGGCCGATTTGGAGTATGTACTTGCAGACGGAAGTCGTGAGTCGGATCCCGGTTTGTTTGAGGTCTTTGTCGGAGGAAATCTCGATGATGTGAAAAAAGCGGAGTTTATTTTAGTTCAGGAAGATAAATAAAAAGATTCGTATGAGTCTGAAAAAACGAAAGCCGGATTTTCAAAATCCGGCTTTCGTTTTGAGGTTAAAGTTTTTATTTATTGATAATCTTGAACGTTTGATGATTGGCTTTAACGATGTATATTCCTGTGGGGAGAAGGCTTAAATCTATGATTGGTTCTTGTGTGGATATAACTTGGTTTCCTACACAGTTAAACACTATAACCGGGGTTGTCAGTTTGCCTGTGATATAGAGTATTTTTTGTTTGACATTACAGGAAGTTACTGTATCATCTAATTTTTCGATGTGAGTCGATACGGAAAAATCTATTTCCAGATTTATATCATCTTCGTTTATAGCGATTGTATATGAATTTTGGCTTTCTTCATCGGGATTAATTTCTTCTCCGTTTAATTTTACTGTGGCTGCCGGGGTCACGGTGAACGTAATGCTTTCACCTTCATAGGCCTCGATAGTTGTCCCATCTTCGATGGAATTGTTTTCGGATACAAGCCCGCTTCCATTGGCCTCTATCGTGCCATTACTTTTGACAGAGATATTAACCTTGTGAGTTAGGTAATCCAATGTCATTCCGGCTGTGCTCCATGCGGCATAGGCGTCGGCATATTTTTTAAGTACTTTTACCGTTGTATTGGAGATTCCAGATGCAGCACCGAATGACCGATCTCCTAATTTGGGAGCTGTTTCTTTCCGGCAAGTGAAAGTTCTTGTCGGGTTCCCTTCGACAAAAAAGGCCAGATTTCCTATGTTGGCTATATTCTCCGAGAAGGTGAAGTCGGTAATGCCGGTTCTGTCGAATACTCTTTCTTTGATGTCGGTAACAGACGATGCTATTTTGTTAATAGTTAGTTTCGAACAAAATTCGAAAGCCCGTACGCCGAATCCTGTTAATTGATCGGGTAGTTGTGATATCGTTATTTCGGCGCATTTCGAGAATCCGTATTGTCCAATTCGAGTTAAGTTCTCGGGTAAGGAATTTAATTTCAGTTTCGCACAGTTTTGGAAAGCATAATCATCGATATTTTCTACGAGTCCCCAGTTTACGGTTTCCAGATTTATACATCCGTCGAATGCATATTTCCCGATTTTAGTTAAATCGGTAGGGAGGGACACGATTTTCAAAGTTGTCATTTTCTGGCATAACTTGTCCGTGACACTGTTGTCGATAAATGTTATACCTGTTATATCCAATTCTTCGAGATGATCTTTAAATGTGGTTTTAAGATAGGTAGCATCGGTGTTATCAAGCGATTCTCCAAAGATGGACAGTTTTGTGACCGATGAAATATCGGCTCCGTCGAGGGCCTCTGTTATTTCTGTTTCCAATGAACCGACAGTCGCATGAGAGATCGATAGTTCTTGTGCGGAGATAGTCCATGAACTGCCCATCAGGAACAATGTGGCAGCAGTAAATTTTACGTTTATATTTATCATGATACGAGAATTTATGAAATTGAAAAATGGAAGAACCACTTAAAATATTTAAGCGGCTCTTCCTGTTTCGGTGATTTATTAGAACAATATTACTTTTTGAGATTCAAAACGATTACCGTTGTTTACCGTGAAAATTAGAACTCCGTTCGGTATTTCCAGTTCGGATTTGTTAATCGTAAGTTCATCTTTCAGAGCTGCGTTGTAGATAGTACGGCCATCGAGCAGAACGATTGACAAGTTCAAAGTTTGGTCGGTGAGGTTGCGGACGATAGCTTCGTCGCCATTCCGATAAATGACGAACGAGGCTTGTTTGTCGGCTGTTATTCCGGCGATACCCGATGTGCTTCCATATTCAAATGAACCGATGTCCTTACCGTCGACCGTAGCCAAGCCTCTAATATCGGTTGCGGGAATGAGTTCCCTATCGAATCCTTCCATTCCAGAGGTACTGGAAAGACCTTTGTTGATGAGGATACTCGATTCGTCGGTAATAGGCAAGTAAGGTACATAATTGTCATCTTGCAGACGAGGAGTCAAGCCTAATTTATTTAGTTCTACCGCATCTAAAACGACGTTCCCGTATTTTCCCTTTTCGGCGTTCAATGCGGGATCGTCCATGTTTTCACCCAATGCTCCTACGAAAACATTGTTATAGGCGATCAGAGGGTCTCTTTCTCCGCAGATATTCGAGGACATGATCGTAAAGTCTTTGTCGTTATAGAATATATTGTTTATGATTCGATAGGGAGTTTCGTAAAAGAACGGAATGGCAACCGCTTTGGTTTTGTAGAACGTGTTGTTTATGAGATTCATCTCGAAATCTTCTCTCACATTATTGATATAAATGTCAGAGGCAGCCGGTCTTACGCTTGGACTTACTCCCGGTTCATTGTCTTTGAATACACAGTTTGTCAATTCGAAGTAGTTGACGTTGGAGTACAGAGGCGTATATTCCGAACCCCGATAAGCATAATGGAATCCGATGATGTCGCCTTTTGCATCGGCTTTTGAGATATTATTGGTGAAGGCTGTATTTCTGATAATTAGAGCACCCGGCTCTTCTGCGTTATTGGGTAGGCCGCAGTGGTAAATGATAGCTGCGCCGCCATATCCTCCGAAGATGCGGTTTTCGTCGAATACACAATTGGTAATCGTTACATTCTTGCCGCAGCTGGCGATGGCTCCACCGCTGTTGTTCGCTTCGTTGTTGATGAAAGTGCAACTGTCTACGATCAGTTCATTTCCTTCAAAGAATATGGCTCCACCGGGAATACCGTCCCGTGTGCAACCGTTTTTCAAAATCAGTCCGGATATGGTTGCATCGGTATTGGTTCCGATCGTGATGACACGGTCTCCCAAGAATGGTTGGTCTCCCGATTTCAGAGTCGTGTTTTTCCCTCGAAGAACCACGTTTTTTTTAGCTCCGATAATAATTGCTTCGGGACCATATACGTCGAAAGTTGCATTTTCTTCCAAGTGTATTGTCGTGGGTGTATTGTCTTCCAGTTTTTCTATGGCAGCTTGAATTGTTTTCAGTGCTGTTTCGGCCGATGTGCCTGCCGCTTTATCATCGCCGGTGGGTGATACATAATAGTCGGCTGCAAAGGTTTGAGGTACGACGACTCCCAAAGCGAATGCTAAGAATAGAGAAAAGGTCTTTTTCATTTTGATAAAAATTAAAAGTTAATAAATTCTGTACTAAATAAGATTTCTTGTAAGTGATAGAGTTATTGATATACCCTGATATAATCGATGATATATTCTTGTGGTAGTATGTCGGTATCAAGGCCTTTTAGTCCTCCCCAGCCGCCACCGAACGCAAGGTTCAGTATTAGGTAAAACGGTTGATCGAAGGGCCATGATTCCCAAGTTGCATTTTCTGGTTTGGTAATGACCAATCTTTTTCTTCCGTCTAAGTACCATTCCAGTCGCTCCTTGTGCCATTCGAAACCATAAACATGGAAATCGGTATAACATGTAGGGCAAAAAGCATTGGAGCCTTTCCCGTTCTTTTTCGTGTGATTATTCGATTCTGTATGAATTGCATAGTTGATCCTTTCGGGGTCGTAACCTACATGTTCCATGATGTCTATCTCGCCGCTTTTGGGCCAATATCCATAAGTGCTTTTTACCGGCATCATCCAAATGGCTGCCCATGTCCCCAGACAAGCCGGTAATTTCGCCCGTACTTCTACTTTCCCATATTTTAGGGAGAAGGTATTTTTCGTATGTATACTTGCCGATGTTATAGGACGTACTTTCCCATCTATCAAGGTGCTGTCGTTGCGAGCTACTAAATGTAAATAACCGTCCTTTTGGTAGGCATTTTCGAGTCTGTCGGTCGTGTAATATTGTTTTTCACTGTTGCGGAGATGTCCGTTTTCAAAATCCCATTTACTTTTGTCGGGTAATCCGGTTCCGTTAAATTCGTCTTGAAAAACAAGTTTGGTATATTTCCCGGAGATTTCGTTTCCCGTTTGTGCATACACACTTGATGCCGCACAAATGAGCAATGAATAAAAAATTTTCTTTTTCATGGTCGTATTATTGAAAAATTCGTACATAATCGATTTGGTAATCCAATGGCAAAACGCTGGTGTCGAAACCTTTTTCTCCTCCCCAACCTCCGCCGAATGCAAAGTTGAGTATTAGGTGGAAATCTTGGTCGAAAGGCCAGTCTCCCCAATTGGTATCGGGATTCAATATCCGATAAAACATTCGTCCGTCGCAGTAAAATTCCATTCGATCTTCATGCCATTCGAAAGCGATGATGTGCCAATCGTTTATATTATCTACCGCTTTATTGCTACCTTTATCTCCATTGAGGTAGTGAGTGGCACAATAGAATTTGTTAATGTCGTTTCCGATATATTCCATAATGTCTATTTCTCCGCTTCGTGGCCAATAGCCATAGACGTTGTCGGAGGGCATCATCCAGAGAGCTGGCCATGTTCCGCTTGCTTGGGGTACTTTCAGGCGAGCCTCTACCCGGCAATAGGTCCAGGCGTGTTTCCCTTTGGTTGTAATGCTACCTGATGTTATGTAATACTCTTTTCCGTCGGTTATGTTTTTATTCAGTATTTCGCCTTTTTCATTTTTCAAGGTGTCTTCGCTGATGCATCTGAGATGTAGAATCCCGTCTTTTTGAAATACATTTTCGCCACGTCTCTCGGTGTAATATTGCATTTCATGATTTCGTATGAATCCGACTTCGTAGCCCCATTTGCTTTCATCGGGTAATCCGGTTCCGTTGAATTCGTCTTGAAATACCAGTTTGGTATATCCTTCGGGAATTTCGACGACTTGTAGAATCCCCAGATCGTCCACGGTCAATTGATAGTTTTTCCCGTTTTTCGATGTCGTTTGCAGTGTACCTGATTGGTCTGCATATTGTGCATAAGGGACACTGAGTAACTCTTGTCGCCCTATCAGACTGTGAGAGGAACCATAATCGACCTCGACTTGTATGAAACTGGGCGTTTTACTCCAATCGATCGATTGAAAATCCCCGATTAAAGAATGCCCTGCTCCTATCTCTAAGGAGAATTGACCCGCAGCGTTTGTTGTTGTGGAGTGCTCCTCTTGGTATACGGGAGTTTCATCGTTCCCTTGATAAATGGAGAATAGGACATTTATGTTTTGGTTGTTTATTGTAGTGCCGGTATTGTCTCGAAGTACGGCTTGGTAGGGAAAACCGTTTTGCCCGTAACTTTTTATCGAGATAACGGTTAAGATACTTACGATTAATAATATGTGATTTTTCATTTCCGCTATGTTTGTTATTTAATCAATTGAATAGAAGAACTTCCTTTTGACGATGTAATAGTCAGGATATAATATCCCGGAGTAAGATTGTCTACGTTTATGTATTCTCCCGGAGTTCCCGATAGTTTTCCTGTGGATTGTATTTTCCCAAGTGTGTCATATATTGACCAAGTGAAAGGTTCGTCTATTTTGACAAAAACTTTTTCTTTGGCGGGATTCGGGAAGATTGTTATTTGAGTGGCCTTTTCGGGTATATCGAATATCCCGGAAGGTACAATATGTTCGGGTTGCAAAAATCCTTGTGTCAGAGAATTTTCGGAATTATTATCCGATAGCGTAGCAACCATTATTTCGCCGATTGTCCATGTTGTACTCCCGCCTTCGGAACATGCAGTTGAAATCAGTATGTTCGCTCTTAAAGAAAGAGGAAATAGAAGCAGTAGGAATAATATTTTTTTCATTGCTGATCTGGTATTTAATTCAGAGGAAATTATTCTTCGGTAATCTTTTGAGTAGAAATGTTTCCTTCATCATCGATGGTTAATGTGAATTTTTTACCCGAGACTGATGTTAACGTGATTTTGCCTGCTTGGTTCGCGTATTTAGCATAAGGCACGCTCATAAGTTGTTGTGCCCCGGTGGAAACAAACCCGGCTCCTTTGTCTATTTCTGTCTCGATGAAAAAAGTTCCTTTTCCCCAATTAATCGAAGTAAAGTCTCCCGTTTCGACGGTTCCTTTTCCTACTTGTAAAGCGACCATTCCGAAACTGTTTGTTTTTGTTTGATGTACTTCGGAATATACTTTCGTACCAGTTGCTGTTTTTTCACGAATCGTGAATCGTACCGATACGTCGGTGTTTACCAATGTTGTATTATTGTCTGATACAATCGCTTGGTATTGAAATGATTCGGGTGCTTGTGAATAAATGTTCAATATGAACGCGGCGAACAAACATAAGGTAAAAATTTTCTTTTTCATGATTTGATTAATTGTTTATCGGTTTGAAATTTTTGATTCATAGGTATATTTCGACAATACAAATTTATTCCTTTTAGACGATAGGGGGTTGTGGAGTATATTCCAATTTTTTAGGATTTGAGGCGAGGTTTTCAATCATGTTGCATTTGGTTGCTTTTTTGTCGCGTTGCATACAAGACGGGAGCCGATCGGGCTTTCGGAGCGGTTTTCGATGGATATACGCATCGTATTTTGTTTTAGGGATATGTTGGAAAAATTTATATGAGCCGGGTTATTTGCGAGGGGTAAAAATGGATAGGCGAGCTTCTGTTTCGTGGTGGTGGGGCCGGGAAAACTTTCGGTGCTACATTTTTTTAAGTTCTTGCAACGTGGTTAAAAATAGAAAATCATAGGTTCAACTATTGGTGTATTATATACAAATTGCTTAAAATCTTTTACACTACTTTTGAAATGTGAAAAATGAATTAAAATCGCAGAGTCATTTTATGGTGTATGTAAAAAAATAATTAACGCTTAATTCTAAAAAAATATGGATTTGATTTCTGTAAACAATTTTCGGAGAAAGAGAAGTTTGCGATATTTTGCTTTACTTTTCTTCTTTTTAATGATGTGTCCTTGCATGGTATCGGCACAGAACACAGTGACGATTGGCGGTACTGTTAGCTCCAAAGGAGAACCTTTGATCGGTGCAGTCGTGAAAGAGAAGGGAACGACGAAAGCTACGGCGACAAATATCGACGGAGTTTATTCTTTGACTGTACAAGAGAATGCGATATTGGAAATTTCGTATGTGGGGTATAAAACCAAAGAGATTAAAGTAAATGGACAGAAAATGATCGATATCGAGCTCGAAGAGAATGTAAACATGTTAGATGAGGTGGTTGCTATCGGTTATGGAGTACAGCAGAAAAAATTGGTTACGGGTGCTACCGTTCAGGTGAAAGGCGATGTAATTGCCCAACAAAATACGGTGAGCCCGTTGAGCGGTTTACAAGGTCTTACTCCCGGTGTGAGTATCGTAAAGAATAACGGAAAACCGGGAGAAGGGTTTAATGTTCTCATTCGGGGAGCCGGAACTATGCATGATTCGGAACCTTTGTGTATTATCGACGGACAACCGGGAGATTTGAATGCTTTGAATCCATCGGATATCGAGACTGTCGATATTCTAAAAGATGCTGCTTCTGCTGCAATTTATGGAGCGAGGGCTGCCAACGGTGTTATATTGGTTACTACAAAACAGGCTCAGAAAGGAAAAACCAACATTACTTATGACGGTTATGTGGGAATACAGAATTTCAGAAATAACGTGGAGACAACGGGGGCTCGCGATTATCTGATGTTGCTGGAAGAAGCAGGTTTGATAACCGAGGCAGACTTGAATACCGAAAGGATTCCTATGTTGGATAAGATTAATAACGGCGAGTGGGACGGAACGAATTGGTTAGATGAGATGACTCAAAAAAATGCCCCCATTCAAAATCATGCTATCAATATAAATAAAGGTTCCGAGAACTCGGCTTTTACGATGGGTTTCTCTTATACATCTCAGAAACCGACGGTTGCTGTTCCCGATGACGAAGTGGGATCGGGTTTTGATCGTTATACGATACGGTTGAATTCGGAGCATACTTTAATAAAATTAAAAGATCTCGATCTCTTGAAAGTGGGGGAAACGATGACAATGGTTTACTCCGACAAGAAGGGGCTTGACCAAGCTACCGGTCAAACGACGTGGAACGATTTTAGAAATGCTTTTAAAACAAGCCCTTTGTTCCCAGCATATGACGAAGCTACCGGAGAGTTTGCAGATCCGGTAAAGATAAATAAAGATGAGTTTAACCCTGTGGCAAAAATGTACTATAATAGTGCAATGAAACAGAGCAAGAATTATTCTCTCAATGGTAATTTTTATTTGATTCTCGAACCACTCAAAAATCTGAGGTGGCGTAATAATTTCGGTATCAGGTATAGCAGTTGGTCTTATCGGGGATATGTTCCTGCATATAATTTGAACGGTAGTACCGAAGTTAAATATCGGAATACCGTGACCCAACAAGGAGGCATGGGGCTCGGTTGGCAGTTTGAAAGTACGCTTTCGTATGATTTCTCGATAAATAACCAACATAAGTTTTCGGCCCTTTTAGGAACTACGATAGATAAATCTGGTTTGGGAGAAAATTATTCCGGGTCGAACGAAGATGTTGAATTTGACGATTTCTTCCATGCCTATTTAGGAAACGCCAAGACCGTAGAAAAGGGGAGAACTACTCTTTCGGGTTCGGCGTGGGGTGTGTCGACATTAGCCTCTTTCTTCGGTCGTATCAATTATGATTATCAAAACAAGTATATGGCGACTGTCATTATGCGTGCCGATGGGTCTTCCAATTTTGCCAGAGGGCATCGGTGGGGATATTTCCCTTCGGTATCGGCTGGGTGGAATGTCACGGAAGAGGAATTTATGGAAGATGCAAAATCGGTGTTGAATTACTTGAAAATCCGCGCCAGTTGGGGAGAGAACGGAAATAACAAACTCGATGCATTTCGTTATTTAGGGACGATGGCATTGGCAAACTCTCAAAATGCCGCATATTATTATTTCGGGGATAAGAGCGGTACTCCTTTTATAGGCTCGTTTATAGAATACAATTCGAATAAGGAGTTGACTTGGGAAACTTCTCGTCAGACCGATATCGGATTCGATATGATGTTAGCGGGGAATCGTTTGGGAATTAATTTCGATTGGTATCATAAAAAGACAGTCGATTGGTTGGTTCAAACAAATGCGCTGGGAATATGGGGTACACCCAGCGGACCCTGGGTGAATGGTGGAGATATTGTAAATAAAGGTGTGGAACTGCAACTGAGTTGGAATGACCACATCGGTGATTTCAGGTATAGCGTTTCTGCCAATATGGGATATAACAAAAATGAAGTCGTGAGGATTGCCAATACCGATCAATATATAGAAGGTTCCGAGAATATCTTGGGCAGTGGAACAGGCCGTTTTTATCGTGCAGAAGTCGGTATGCCATTGGGCTATTTTTATGGCTATCGTCATGATGGAATCTTCCAAAACCAAGAGGAGATCGATGGATACATTTCACCCGAAACGGGAAAGCCCATTATGCCTGATGCGAAACCGGGAGATGTTCGTTTCAAAGATTTGGACCACGATGGAGCGATTACGACGGAAGATAGAGAAATGATAGGTGACCCGAATCCCGATTTTAACTATGGCGTCAATCTCAATTTGTCGTATAAGGCTTTGGACTTTTCTATTGCAGGGTATGGCGTGGCCGGTAATCAAATTGTTAAATCGTATCGGGTCAACTCGGTCGTAAATACCAGTAACTATACTACCGATATGTTGGGCCGGTGGCATGGAGAAGGAACCTCGAATTGGCTGCCAAGTTTGAATGGGACAGCTATTAATTGGCAGTATGTGTCCGATTTGTATGTGGAGGACGGCGACTTTTTCAGAATAACCAATATTACTTTGGGCTTTGACTTCAAAAAGGTATTCCGCAAGATTCCTTTACAAAAGTTGAGAATATATGTTTCGGGTCAAAATTTGTTCACATTTACCAAATATACCGGTTTGGATCCTGAGGTTTCGGCATATACCGGTGCTCAATCTTGGGCAAGAGGTATTGATTTGGGGAATTATCCGGCAGCGTATTCTTTCATGTTTGGAGTGAATATACATTATTGATTAAACCGTGCAATTACTACATAAAAATAGTCAGATCATGAAAAAAATAATATTATCCTTATTCGTGGGCCTTTTTTTAACGGGGTGTGAAGATTTTCTCGATTCGGAGCCTACTAATTTGAAAACCATAGAGAACTATCCAGCTACACAAGAAGATGCCGATCAGGTTTTAACGGGGATATATTCCGTACTTGCTATGCCCGATCCGTTACAGACTTCTTTTTTAAGTTCGGAACTTCGTTCGGACAATTTACTGGGAGGCGGAGGCCCGACGGATATATCTACCAAAGCGATCGCTCAGTGTCAAAAATGGAGCGAGAGTAGCTTTGCTGTGGCTTGGCGTACCAATTATATGGGCATATTTCGTGCGAATGTGTTTTTGGAAGCACTTGATAAAGTGGAGTGGAATAGCGAAGAAGATCGTAAACGTATGGAAGGAGAAGCACGATTCCTTCGTGCACATTACTATTTCGATTTGTCGAGAATGTTTGGAGATGTATGCTTGATTACTACTTCCGAGTCGGTAAATATTCCTCGTACGCCAGCGGCCGAGACCTATGCTTTTATCGCCGCCGATTTGAAAAAGGCAATAGAAGATTTATTGCCTACCGAACGGTATGATGCCGTAGAATCGGGTCGGGTGACTAAATGGGCTGCTCAGGCTTTGATGGCTCGTGTATTTCTATTCTATACCGGTTATTATCAGAAAGAGTCTTTGCCGTTGCCCGATGGAGGCGAAATTTCCAAAGATCAAGTGATCGCATGGCTTGACGAATGTACCGATACTTCTATTAGCGGGCACGACTTGGTCAGTGATTTCCGGAATTTGTGGCCTTATTCCTATGTACAGGACTATAAATTTACTAAAAACAATAATCTCAAATGGGAAGGCGATGGTAATAAAGAAACGGTATTTGCCATTAAATACTCCAATAAATTCGCGAATTGGGATTATCCGTATCAAAAGAGCAATCAAATATGTTTATATCTTGGTTTGCGTGGACAGAATTATTTGAGAACATTCCCGTTCGGGCAAGGATGGGGATTCGGAACCGTAAACCCTAAAATATGGGAAGATTGGTCTGATGACGACATTCGTAAAACAGGATCTATTTTTAACGTGACGAATCGCAATGAGGTTGTGCTGTATACATTTGGAGCCGATTCACATGTGGACGAGACTTCTTATGTTCAGAAAAAATATATTCCCATCAATGTGTATGCCGACGGGACACATACCGTCGTGCACAATTATAGCATGGAATTGTACGGGAATACGGTCGATAACTATATGTTGAACAATACACAAGATCTTGTTTTGATTCGCTTTGCCGATGTGTTATTGATGGCCGCCGAATTGAACCTCGGGACAGCAAAGGCTCAGAGTTTTCTCGACCGGGTGAGGGCACGTGTTAATTTACCTTCTGTTCCTGCTACATTGGATAATATCAAAGCCGAGCGTCGTTTCGAGTTGGCATTCGAGGGTGTGCGATTCTATGATTTGCTACGCTGGCACGATGCCGATCGGGTGCTCAACGAAAATCAAAAAGACATAGTTATTTATCGAAGCCGTACCGAAACAGTCACGAAAACAATTACTTATCGTCCTGAGACGAATGGATTCCTTCAAATACCTCTGTCGGAAATAGAGTTGTCCAAAGGTGTTTTAACAGCGAATCCGGGCTGGGGTTCAGAGGCTGCTTATCAGGATATTTATTAAATCGATATAAATGGATTTTATTTGATTTGGAAATTTAATGCACCGAATTTATTCGGTGCATTAAATTGAATCTTGTAAATCGATTGTATCTCATCACTTTGTCTTAGTAGGTAACAGATACCGAAAAAATCTATGAAGAAGATATATTTTGTAACCATAATTTTTGTATGCTACTTTTTCTTTTGTTCATTTTCTCAGCAACCGGTTTATCTCGATGAGACCAAGCCGGTGGACGAGCGGATAGAAGATGCATTGTCCCGAATGACATTGGAAGAAAAAATTGCGATGTGCCACGCTCAATCCAAATTCAGTACTCCGGGATGCCCGCGTTTGGGAATACCTGAGATTTGGATGAGTGACGGACCTCATGGTGTGAGAATGGAATTTGTTTGGGACGATTGGCAGCACGCTCATTGGACGAACGATTCTTGTACGGCATATCCGGCATTGACTTGCTTAGCCGCGACATTTAATCCTGAGTTATCCTATCGGTACGGGAAAGCGCTTGGAGAGGAGGCTCGTTTTCGGAGAAAAGATATTATACTGGGTCCGGGAGTTAATATTTATCGTACTCCGTTGAGCGGACGTAATTTCGAGTATATGGGGGAAGACCCTTATTTATCTTCTGTTATGGTTGTTCCCTATATCCGTGGGGTACAGGAGAACGGTGTCGCTGCTTGTGTGAAACATTTTGTTTTGAACAATCAGGAGAAGTGGCGTGATACAATAAATGTCGTCGTGAGCGAAAGGGCTCTTAATGAAATCTATCTTCCGGCATTTAAGGCCGCTGTGACAGAAGGAGGCGTGTGGGCAGTGATGGGTTCGTACAATAAGTATAAAGGGGAATATTGTTCGCATAACGATACGCTGATTAATGAGATATTGAAAAAAGAATGGGCTTTTGACGGAGTGATGTTGACCGATTGGGGATCGGCTCATAATACGAATGAGGCGGCCTTGAACGGATTGGATTTGGAAATGGGTACTTGGACAAACGGATTGACGTGGGGGATAAGCTCGGCCTACGATAAATATTTTTTGGCGAAGCCCTTTTTAGAAAAAATAAAGTCAGGGGAGCTTCCGGAATCGTTGCTGGACGAGAAAATACGCAGGATACTTCGCTTATGTTTTAGGACAAATATGAATCGGCAAAGACCGTTCGGTAGAAAATTGACCGAGGAGCATACCGATATTGCCCGAAAAGTTGCCGAGGAGGGTATTGTTTTGTTGAAAAATGAAAAAGATTTTTTCCCAATCCGGCCGGGTCGGTATAAGAAAATAGCCGTTATAGGTGAAAATGCAGTAAAAAAATTGACCGAGGGAGGAGGCTCGTCGGAGTTGAAAGCACATCGCGAAGTATCTCCTTTGCAGGGTCTTGTCGATAAGTACGGGGCGGAGCATATCGTTTATAGTATGGGGTACGCATCGGGCGCTCCCGATTATAGTCGTGAGTTGCCTTCGGGGTATGATGCCGATTCGCTCGTTCGCAGTGCAGTGGCCGTAGCGAAGGCAGCCGATGTCGTTTTGTTTTTTGGCGGATTGAATAAAAATTTCCAACAGGATTGTGAGGGTGACGACCGAAAAAGTATGGATTTGCCTTTCGGGCAAGATGAGTTGCTCGATGAAATTTTAAAAGTCAATAAAAATGTTGGTGTAATTATCGTCAGTGGAAATGCTGTTTCTATGCCTTGGTTAGATAAGGTGAACGGTTTGATGCAATCTTGGTATCTGGGTTCTGAGGCGGGTAATGCGACAGCACGGGTGATTAGCGGAGAAGTGAGTCCCTCGGGGAAATTACCGTTTTCTATCCCACGCAGATTAGAAGATAATGGAGCTCATTATTTCGGGGAGAAGTCGTACCCCGGTGATGGAAAGACAATTTATTATATGGACGATATTTTTGTGGGCTACCGTTGGCACGATACTCGGAAGATACCTTCGCTTTTCCCTTTTGGGTATGGACTGTCTTATACAGAATTTAAATATGGCGAAGTTTCAACAGATAGAAAAGTCTATGCCGAGGCCGATACCGTTAAGGTGCTGGTAAAGATTACGAATACAGGTTCGATGGCCGGCGCCGAGACTGTGCAACTTTATGTGAGTCAAGATAGCCCTTCGTTATCGCGGCCGGTCAAGGAGTTGAAAGGTTTTCATAAACAGTTTTTGAATAGAGGTGAAGAGAAAACTGTAACTTTGGAAATTCCGGTGAAAGATTTTGCTTTGTATGACGATAGGGTTTCTCGCTGGGTGGTAGAACCCGACAAATATACTCTTCAAGTGGCATCTTCTTCCCGTGATATAAAGGGGGCTGTCGAGATTGAAGTGATAAAATGAGAAGAATAATATAAAAACAGGTAGATATATGAAACGTTTAGGTCTGTGGGGGGCGATAATATCGCTGATGCTTTTGGTTAGTTGTAAGAAGAATACCGAGAGTGTAGATGTTTGTATATATGGAGGAACTTCGGCAGGTGTTATTGCCGCTTATACCGCTTCGATGGAAGGCAAGACGGTATTGCTGGTAGAACCCGGTAGACATTTGGGGGGTATGACATCGGGTGGACTTGGTTATACCGATATCGGCAATAAATTCGTGGTTACGGGGCTGGCCCGGGATTTCTATCGTAGGATAGGAAATCATTACGGAAAGTTCGAACAGTGGATATTCGAGCCATCGGTAGCCGAAAATATTTTTAAGGACTATGTCGAGCGGGGCAACGTCGAGGTGTTGTATTCTCATAGGCTGAGAGAAGTGAAGAAAGACGGAGCACGAATATCGGAGATCGTTGTGGAAAACTCGGAAAATCCTTCGCCCAAGACGAATAAGCAGATACGAGCCAAAGTTTTTATCGATTGTTCGTATGAAGGAGATTTAATGGCTCATGCCGGGGTTTCCTATACTGTGGGACGAGAAGATAACTCGGTGTATGGAGAGACGTATAATGGTGTTCAGATGATGCGAGGCCATCAATTTTGGGACCCGATAGACCCGTATGTGATTCCGGGAGATTCGACGAGCGGATTGATTTGGGGTGTCAGTCACGATGTATTGCAACCGACTGGAACGGGCGATAAAAAAATACAAGCCTATAATTTCAGAGTTTGTCTTACCGATGATCCTAATAATATGATACCTATCACCAGACCGGATAACTACGATTCTACCCGGTATGAACTGGTTCTGCGATTGCATGCAGTCTCTCCGAGAAAGTCGGTATATGATTATTTTATTTGGAGTCGGATGCCCAATTCCAAAACCGATATAAACAATGGCGGCGGTATCTCTACCGATATGATAGGTATGAACTGGGATTACCCCGAAGCCGACTATGATCGTAGAGCCGAGATATGGAAAGCGCATGAGGACTATACGAAAGGGCTTTTCTATTTCTTGGGACATGATGAACGGGTTCCTGAATTTATGAGAATCGAGATGTTGAAATGGGGATATCCGAAAGACGAATATGTAGATAATAATCATTGGACTCACCAGCTTTATGTGAGGGAGGCACGGCGCATGATAGGAGATTTGGTGATGACCGAACATCATTGTGTAGGAAAAGAGGTAGTCGACGATGTTATCGGTTGGGCTGCGTATACGATGGATTCTCATAATTGCGACCGAATCGTTGTTCGTGGCGAGGTGAAAAACGAGGGTAATGTGGAGATTGGCGGTTTTCCTCCTTATCCAATTTCTTATCGGGCTATCACCCCGAAACGCAGAGAAGTTACTAATTTACTTGTTCCGGTATGCCTTTCGGCTTCGCATATTGCGTACGGGTCTATCCGCATGGAGCCTATTTTTATGGTGTTGGCTCAGTCGGCGGCTGTGGCTGCCTGTTTGTCGATAGATAACGGAATTGATGTACAAGATGTGGATATAGCCCGATTGCAGGAAGTTTTGAGAACAGACCCTCTGTCCGACGGAAGTGTCCCTGAAATCTTGGTGGATAACGATGATAAATCGTGTGTTGAGCTAAATGGGGTCTGGAACTTTAACTTCGATACTTATCGAGGATATGGATTGAATTTCTTGGTAGATGATTCTAAGGGTGATACTCTCAAAACAGTGAAATATATACCTGATGTTCAAGTAGCAGGAGAGTATGAGGTCTATATGTTTTTCCCTCGATTAGAAAGTGCTGCGACTTATACTTCGGTTGGGGTCTACGATGGAAAGAACATGGAAGAAAAGCAAATCTATAAAGATGATGTGGAAGTCGTCGGTCAGACTGGTGGCGAGTGGGTATATGTGGGCAAGTACACTTTGGCGAAAGGCCGGGATGCCTATGTGGAAATATCGAATAAAGGAGCCGATAATGTGGTAGCGGCCGATGCCGTTTTGTTCCGACCGGTTAAGAAGTAAAATAGATTTCGGGAATAGAAATTGGTGTAAGAGGGCATATCGGTGTTGGGGTATGCTCTCTTATTTTATGGTACGATAATTTTCGTAGCGGTGTTTTTTATCGAGACTATATAGAATCCGGCAGGTAGGGCTATGTTGCCACTTCCGATTATATGTTCAGTCTTAACGAGTGTGCCATTTATCAGGTAGATGTCGATTTGTTCGGGCATTTTTGTGTCGAAACAAAGATGACCTTTCGAACTCCATATTCGTATATTTGTCGGAGACAACATGTTTTCAACGGACGACGTCGTATAATAGTCGCTGATGTGGATATTATCAATGTCTATTCCAGTCGTCGAGTTCTCTGTTTTGCCTATTTTTATTCGTAGTTCTCCCGGATGCATCACTTTGAATTGGTATTCGGTCAACTCTTTTTTGATTGGGATACCGGTTTGAACGGGTTCCCAAGTTTTTCCTTTGTCATCGGATATGTATACACCGAAAGAACCAGAACCTTTATCATCTTTGTATCGGGCAGCCCATAAGCGTATGTACCCGATTCCGTTACTTTTATCTTCGAGCATGTAGATGTATCCGGGTTCGCCGGAGGTCGATTCGGTGAGGCGTAGGTGGGCTGCTGCATTATCCCATTTCATATCGTTGGAGCTGTCTCCGTATGTAGCGCCTACGAATTTCCATCGGCATGTTTCGGCACTGGCATAGATTCCTCCTCCGTACATTAAAGAGCTATTGGGAGTATAGGCTTTTTTCGTTTCAAAAGTTTCATAGAAGTTCCAGTATTTCGTTTCGTCTGTGACATTTTCGCCGGGTGCTATCCAATCTGTGAGATTCTTAATTCCCGGCAGGGTGAAGTAATCGGTTAACGTTCCCTTTACGGTCAGTTGCTTGCGCCAATATTGTGGATTTTCATCTAAATTGTACGAATCGACATAGTCCTTGATTTGTACGGGCATCATCTTGCTTAAATCGATTTCATCGATGTCGTCGGCGATGAGGTAGGCCGAGGTTCCATCGAAGGGCGGTGCGATATTGTAGAAGTGTTTATTGTTGGAGTAGTCTCTGTATTCCCCGACTATATATCCATTTACATAATAGGATTTCCAGTCATTCTTCTTAGCAAGAGCTTGCAATACGGTTAACGGGGAATCGGCCGAAAGTCCTGTTCCCGCTATCAGTGAAAAAACAAATGCCGATAGTACGATGGATAATAATGTTTTTTTCATTGCAGTAAGGTTGGATTTTGGTTACAAATGTACCTAAAATTTAAAGATACAACAATCATTTGAAGAAGATAGACCACTGCTTATTTCTTATGGAGTGTCTTGGATAGTATATGAGAGAAAGTATAGATGAAAAACGGAACAGTTTAAAATGAAAAAATTGATTGTCATCACGACAACCAATCTTTGTTAACCTTAATTCTAATACCATGAAAAACACATTGCAAATGTACGCATATAATTTTATATACAAACAAAATACCCAAGAAAAACGATTATATTTAACATTATTTTTGTGATTTCCGGTTTTTATAGCAATATGTTGGATTTGTGTTACAAAAGTGTTACATTCTGATTCGCTTATTTTATATGTAACATGATTCTATTTAAATTTTGTAAGGAATCGACCCATTGGCAAACGATGTTGTTATAAGATAAAAATTAAAATGGGAGATTATGAAAACGTTTTTGTGGAGTTTTATTTTGTTCGCAGGGCTTGCCGGATTGAGTGCCTGTGATGAGGACGAACGGGTGGACTATCAATACTTGCCTGATTCTGTTCATCAATTTGTTAGTACTTATTTTTCCGATGTAAAGGTAGTTAAGGCCGAAAAGAAGAATGAAGAGCCCCGTTACAAAGTTTGGTTGAGTAACGGATTCGAATTGAAATTCTATAAGGACGGCGGGTGGCAAAAAGTAGATGGAAACTTGCAAGTGTTGCCGTCGGCTTTACAAATAGATATTTTGCCGGGTAATTTGTTGACTTATGTCGCTACACAGTATCCTACTGCCGGAATTGTCGAAGCGGCTCGTTACGATTGGGGATATGAAGTGGAGTTGAACACGGCTCCTCTCGTAGAATTGGAATTCGACAATAACGGGAATGTGACGCAGACCGACAGGGATTGACCCGGTTATTTGTCGGAAGGTTCCCGGTTTTCTATCCGTCTTCTGGTATAGGTTACAAACGTATAAGGATAAGCGTGTTTCTCGTCGGCCGGCATTTCTTGCGAATTTGCGATTTCCCACTCCGATGGGTTTATGGTCGGGAAGAATGTGTCGGCGTCGTCGAATGTATGGTGAATGTGTGTGATATACAGCGTGTCGGCTATCTTGATGGTTTCGTTGTATAGTGTCGCTCCCCCCATAATGAAAATTTCGTCTTCTGTCGTGTCTTGTATCGGTATTTCGTCAAGCGTATGGACGACAGTTACATTCGGCCACGATAGTGACGTGTTATGTGTCAAGACGATATTCTTGCGGTTAGGTAAAGCGCCGTTGGGTAATGATTCGAAAGTCTTTCGCCCCATGACGACGGTATGTCCCGACGTGAGTGTTTTGAAATGTTTCAAGTCGTTGGGCAAGTGGCATAACAGTTGTTGGTCCCGGCCAATGGCTCCTTTTTCGGCGACGGCTGCGATTAATGCTATTTTACTCATACTTATACGGCTACTTTTCCTGCGATATGGGGGTGAGGGTTATAATCCGTCAATTCAAAGTCTTCGTATTTGAAATCGAAGATGCTTTTTACATTGGGGGTCAGTTTCATTTTAGGCAGGGCTCGCGGTTCGCGAGAAAGCTGTTCCCGCACTTGCTCGATATGGTTGTTGTAAATATGGGCATCTCCGAGTGTGTGGACGAAATCTCCGGCTTCGAGCCCGGTCACTTGTGCGACCATCATGAGTAATAGTGCATAAGAGGCGATATTGAAAGGCACTCCGAGAAAAATATCCGCACTGCGTTGATACAGTTGCAAACTGAGTTTACCATTTGCTACATAGAACTGGAAAAAAGCATGGCAAGGAGGTAGGTTCATTTGGGGTAGGTCTGCCACATTCCATGCGCTGACAATGATGCGACGTGAGTCGGGATTGTTTTGTATGGTGTCGATAGCTTCTTTTATTTGGTCGATATGTCCGCCGTTATAGTCGGGCCACGAACGCCATTGATACCCGTAGATATGCCCTAAGTCGCCATTCTCGTCGGCCCATTCGTTCCAAATGCGGACTCCGTTTTCTTGCAAATATTTCACGTTGGTGTCGCCTTTAAGGAACCACAACAGTTCATGGATAATCGATTTCAAATGCAGTTTCTTCGTGGTGAGGAGCGGGAATCCGTCTTGCAGGTCGAAACGCATTTGATAACCGAAGACACTGTGAGTGCCTGTCCCTGTGCGATCTTCTTTAAGGATGCCGTGGTCGAGCACATGTTGTAAGAGGTCGAGATATTGTTTCATGTCGTAAATGTAGTTTTATTTGATTTGCAGTAATCTGCTGAATCCGAGGCAAGCGACCGAGAATCCCAGCTTACAGCCTCTCAGCATGCTACCGTTGTCGTCGGGTGCTATTTTGAAGTTGTGGAATTGCTCCCGATTGATAAATAGCTTTGTACGAATCGATGCGGTAAATATTTCACGATGACCGCGCCAGAATGAAGGAACTAAGGATATTGTCGTGGAGAACCGATAGTCGAAACAAATTCCGGCCGTCCAATTAAAATTCGTGTAGGACAATGTCGTTCTTTCGTTTCTCCCTTCTTGAATTTTTGCTTGATCGGAGTATCCCGACCATATACATCCGGCATAAGGCATAAGGGCGAAATACTTGGTGGAGATAAGTTGTTGTCCTATACCTAAGAATATAGAAGTATAGGTGTTATGTCCGTTTCGAAGCCATGTATCCTTGATTTGTCCGTTGGAAACTGTAATTTCCTGACGAGTACGGGCTGTTCCGGCAGAAAAGTCGCAGAGCAGATGCGTATTAGCATAAGCTAAATCGAATCCGACATTGATTTGCCAAGCAGGGGCCCAATAGTCGGCGATGTTCCCGACCGGGAAAGAGGCGCCGGTTCCTAAATAGAACCCGTATCCGAATCGCCGCGGAGAGATTCGAGGAATGGACGGAGCCGGGTTTTCGATCAGTTCTTTGGTTACGTAGAACTCCCATTCTTGCAGCTTTATCTCGTTCTGTCCGTTTTCGGTTTCTTGTTCTGCTTTTTTGCTTTGTTCTGTGTATAGGTCCATGTATTGCCGGGTGCGATTATCGGCGGCAATACCCACCACTCCGAGATTTAATTCGGTTTGTAATCTTCGTCGATACATTTCAAGCAAATCGTATTTCAGCTGGAACAACCGCAGTAAGTTCTCGTTTTGTATTTGCCGGTCGGCGAAAGAATGACGTTTGTCGAAACAGGCTTGCGCTTCGGGACGAATCGTGCGGGTGTTTCCATCTCGTTTTTCTGTTTTTTCGATTCTTAGGAAAGCGTTAAAAGCCGAGGGTACTCCTTTGAGACTGAGAGTATCTTGGAAATCGTCCCATGTCAATTTCCCATCGTCCCAGTACTTATAGTCGATAATATCTTCTGCCCGGGTATATTCGACGAATGAGAAACATATCAGAAAGAAAGTCAAAAGCCGTTTCATAAGTATAGAATTAGAGGGATTCAAGAATACGTTTCAGTACGACTTGTGCCGAAATTTCCCGATTGGCGGCTTCGGGGATTACCAATGATTGTGGACTTTCGATAACATCGTCCGAAACAATCATGTTGCGACGTACCGGAAGACAGTGCATGAAAAAAGCGTTATTGGTCAAAGCCATTTTTTCGCTATCTACCGTCCATGCCCGGTCTGTGCTGATGACTTGTCCGTAATGCGGGTCGGCATAGGCTGCCCAATTCTTGGCGTAGATGAAGTCTGCCCCCTCGAAAGCTTTTCGCTGGTCATATTCCACATGGGCATTGCCTACGAACTGAGGGGCTAATTCATACCCCTCTGGGTGGGTAATGACAAATTCGTAATCGGTTTGGTTTATCCATTCGGCAAAAGAATTAGGTACGGCCTGAGGTAGAGCCTTCGGGTGAGGGGCCCATGTGAGGACTACTTTGGGGCGTTCGGTTTTTTTATGTTCTTCGATGGTGATGAGGTCGGCGAAACTTTGCAATGGATGCCGTGTAGCTGCTTCCATGCTGAATACCGGTCGGCCTGAATATCGAATGAACTGATTGAGAATTTTTTCTTCATAGTCGTCGCTTTTGCTTTCGAACCGGGCGAAAGAACGCACGCCTATCACGTCGCAGTAACACCCCATGACCGGTATAGCTTCGAGTAAATGCTCCGGTTTATCCCCGTCCATGACTACACCTCGTTCGGTCTCTAATTTCCAAGCTCCTTGATTGACGTCTAAAACTATGACATTCATGCCCAAATTCATAGCTGCCTTTTGTGTACTTAGGCGAGTACGGAGGCTGGAATTGAAGAAAATCATCATCAAGGTTTTATCCTGCCCCAAGTGTTTGTAGGCAAACCGATTGGATTTTACTTCGAGAGCTTCTTTAACAGCAGCTTTTAAATCTCCGAGGTCGTGTACGTTCGTGAAATGTCTCATAATGTTTTATTGACGGGTTTGTCCGTTACCGGAAATAATATATTTATAAGTCGTTAGCTCGGGTAGAGCCATAGGACCTCTTGCATGTAGTTTCTGTGTGCTGATACCTATTTCTGCCCCGAATCCGAATTGTCCTCCATCGGTGAATGCGGTAGACACGTTGGTGTATACGCATGCGGCATCGACTTCGTGAGCGAAGCGTTGTTTGTGAGATTCGTTTTCGGTGATTATACTTTCGCTGTGTTTCGAGGAATAGCGAGCTATGTGAGCCAAAGCCTCTTCAAAGGAGTCGACGGTTTTGACTGCCATCTTATAATCCAGAAATTCCGTCCCGAAACTATCGTCGGTCGCTGGCTGCAAGAGGGATTCCGGATATTTCCCCGCAAGTGCGCCATAGGCTTTCGGGTCGGCGTATATGAGTACGTTTTTTTCGGACAACGGCTTACAGAGGCTTGCAAGGTCGGATAATCTTTCCTTATGAATAATCAGACAGTCGAGCGCATTGCATACGCTCACCCGGCGGGTTTTGGCATTGAACACAATATTGCGGCCTTTTTCCAAATCTCCGTCACTGTCGAAATAGGTGTGGCATATCCCGGCGCCAGTTTCGATAACCGGTACAAGCGCATGTTCGCGTACATAATTTATCAATCGACCGCTGCCTCTTGGAATGATAAGGTCGACTTGTCCCACGGCGGTTAATAACTTGTCGGTAAAGCTGTGATCGTTAGGTAGTAAAATTGCTGTATTAGAGTCTATTCCGTAACTTATCAACACCTTGTTGATAATGTTGATAATGGCGTTGTTGGAATATTGGGCATCACTACCTCCCTTCAAAATACAGACATTCCCCGATTTCAAGCAAAGAGAAAAAACGTCGAAGGTTACATTGGGACGGGCTTCGTAGATAATGCCGATGACTCCGAACGGTACAGATACCTTTTCGATGCGCATGCCGTTGGGCCTGTCGAATGAAGCCAATATTCTGCCCAATGGAGAGGGAAGCTCTGCTACCTTTCGCATATCGGAGGTTATTCCTAAAATTCGTTCCTGCGAGAGCATTAACCGGTCGTATTTGGGGGCTGTCTTCGGCATAAGAGCCAAGTCCCGACAGTTTTCTTGCAAAATGTAATCGACTTCTTTCTCGGCTTCGTCGGCAACGGCAAGAAGTATTTTATCGATAGTCTCGGTATCGACGAGATTCAATTTGCGGGCAGCTACTCGTGCGTTTTCGAAAATATGTGATACATCGGCGGTCATAGCTCATAATGTGTGTAAAGCAAAAGTAATCTTTTTTTTCGAGTATGGTTGTATCGAAATCGTTAAAGTTAGTCGAGATAGAGATAATCGTAGTGGACGAAAGGTTTCGCACCCTGATGTCCGATAAATTCTCGGGCTGTTTCGCTGTCGAACGCAATGCGTCCTACTCCTATGGAATTTCCATCGGGATCGATGATGCGGACAATGTCGTCCTTTTCGAAGTCTCCTTCGATACGAGTGACTCCAACCGGTAATATACTGACGGCTTGTTGCGAGTGGATCGCTTGCACGGCTCCGGCATTGATATGTAATTCTCCTTTGGCGAATCCCTCGGAGTGGGCGATCCAACGTTTAATGCTCGATATGGGGTTGGCAGAGGGAATGAATCGCGTACAAATCGCCGAGCTGTTTTCCCGTAAAAGATCGGGCAAGATATTTTCTTTCTTGCCGTTGGCGATGATGACTTCTATACCTTCGTCCGCTACCTTACGGGCGATGTTGCATTTGGTAAGCATACCGCCCCGCCCGAAAGAGGATTTCCCCGACTGTATGTATTGCGACAGTTCTTGACCGGGGTGAATTTCCGGTATGACTTTACTGCCCGCTTGTCCCGGAGCCCCGTTGTAAATACCGTCGATATTGCTGAGAATGACGAGGGTTTCGGAGTCCATCATGGCGGAGATGAGCCCCGACAGTTCGTCGTTGTCGGTGAACATTAACTCGGTAACCGAGATCGTGTCGTTCTCGTTAACGATAGGGATAACCTTGTTTTCAAGCATAACCTCCATACATTGTTTTTGTGTGAGGTACTGTCGCCGGGTCGAAAAATTTTCTTTGGTCGTGAGCACTTGGCCGCAAGCTATATTGTGTTCCCTGAATAGCTCGTAATAACGATTGATGAGTTTGGCTTGCCCCACAGCCGAGAATAATTGTCTGGCAGAAACTGCGTCGAGCTTGCGGTGTATCTTCAATTCGCTGCGGCCCGATGCCACAGCTCCCGACGATATGACAATAATTTCGACTCCGGCTTTGTGCAGCTCGGCGATTTGGTCGGTGAGAGCCGACATGCGGGTGATGTCTAGTGTACCGTCTGGACGAGCAAGAACGTTACTCCCTATTTTTACGGTAATACGTTTACGTTTGTAACTCATGGCTGCATGGCGAATTGTTGAATCGTTTCGATGTAGTTGTTCCATTCGGGGTCGCTTTCCGCTCCAATTTTTATCGGCAGCGGCGGGTATTCGCTGAAAGTCTCGTTCAAGACGATGGAGAATTTTTCGGCTGAGATTCCGTAATATTCATAACGGGCGGTTTTCCCTCCTATATGAATGGCGGTTAGTATTGCGATTTCTTTCTCTTCCAATATATCGCGCAGTTTCTCGTTGAGGCTATCGAGCGCTTGCGTCTCTTTTTCGGTGGGCATGCCTTTTTCATCGCCCTGATATTCCCATACGAGAGCGATACGTGTGGCGAATTTTCCCGATTGCCTGATAGTATCGAGAAATAGTCTCCCTCGTATGATAAAAGACTTGTTTTCAAATTCTGTTTCGGCGACGAACCAATCGTTACTGATTTGCATGGGACGATCGTTTTACGTTATTAGACTTTGTCTTTGTCTCGTATTTCTACTCGGCGTATTTTCCCGCTGATGGTTTTGGGCAACTCTTCGACGAACTCGATAACCCGAGGATATTTATAGGGAGCCGTGACTTTTTTCACATGGTCTTGTATCTCTTTGACAAGAGCTTCTCCCGCTTTGTCTTTGTATGCGGCCGATAGTACGATAGTCGCTTTGACAACTTGTCCTCTGATTTCATCGGGGACTCCGGTCACGGCACACTCCACTACGGCGGGGTGGGTCATTAGAGCGCTTTCCACTTCGAATGGACCGATACGGTAGCCCGACGATTTGATGACATCGTCGGCACGACCCACGAACCAGAAGTATCCGTCCTCGTCGCGCCAAGCTACATCGCCTGTATAGTAAATACCGTCATGGTAGGCTTCATACGTTTTTTGAGGGTCACGGTAATATTCCTTGAACAGTCCCAAAGGTTTCCCGTGATCGGTGCGGATAACGATTTGTCCCTGTTCCCCATCTTCGGCCGAGCGTCCGTCGGCTGTGAGCAGGTCTATGTCGTATTGCGGGTTGCGTATTCCCATCGATCCCGGTTTGGGTTCCACCCACGGATAGGTGGCGATAGTAAGGGTCGTCTCGGTCTGTCCGAAACCTTCCATCAGTTTTATACCTGTGAGCCGTAGCCATTCTTCGTATACTTTGGGGTTAAGAGCTTCACCGGCTATGGTACAATATTTTAGAGAAGAAATATCGTATTTGGTGAGGTCTTCCCGAATGAGAAACCTGAATACGGTGGGAGGAGCGCAAAACGAAGTGATGTGAAAGTTGTGTATCATTTCGAGTACATCGGCCGGTTTGAATTTTTCGAAGTCATAGACAAACACGTTCGCCCCGGCAAACCATTGCCCGTATAGTTTTCCCCATACGGCTTTTCCCCAACCCGTGTCGGCCAAAGTCAAATGCAGGCTGTCTTCGTGCAGGTTGTGCCAAAAAGAGCCGGTGATGATATGCCCTAACGGGTAGGTGAAATCATGAGCGACCATTTTGGGCTCGCCGGTGGTTCCCGATGTGAAATAGAGCAGTGAAATATCGTCATTCGTGTTGACCGATTCGGGACGGACGAAAGGAGCAGCCGATTCTATTCCTTTATGGAAGTCGTCCCACCCTTCTGGAATGATGGGCCCGATGGAGACACAACGTTGTAATGAAGGCGAGGACGGTCGGGCCCGGTTGATGTGCTCGACTACAATCCCGTCGCCGCAGGATACAATCATTTTTATGTCGGCGGCATTGCATCGGTACACTATGTCTTTCTCGGTCAGCAGGTGAGTGGCGGGAATACATATGGCTCCCAGTTTGTGAAGAGCGATAATAGAAAACCAAAATTCGTATCTTCGTTTCAAAATGAGCATGACCATATCGCCGTGCCCTATTCCTAATGATTGGAAGTAAGATGCAGTTTTGTCGCTTTCTCGTTTAATATCGGCAAATGTAAAATCTATTCTTTTTCCTTGATCGTTGGTCCAAAGCAGAGCTTTTTTTTCGGGAGCTATACGTGCCCATTCATCTACGACATCGTATCCGAAATTAAAACAATCGGGAACTTTTACCTTAAAATTTTTCATGAAGTCTTCCTGTGAAGAGAAAGACGTTTTATCTAAAAAGCGTTCTAACATAATGACTATGTGGGAATATTCCCTCTTTTTACTTGATGTTTGTGAAATACCTATTGTTACGGAAAGATCATTTAAAATATGATCGCCAGAAATTTAACTTGTCGGTCTATCGCTTTCATACCGTGCGGACGGGTAGAGTCGAATATAATACTGTCGCCTTCGTTCAGCACTAATTCTTTTTCTCCGATACGTAGATGCATGCTCCCTTCGAGAACGAGGTTAAATTCTTGTCCGGGGTGGGTGTTGAGCGTGAATGGCGCTTCGGGAGCCGATGGCTCGACCGTGACCATGAAAGGATCGGCTTTGCGGTTGGCGAATCCGGCAGCCAACGATTGATATTTATAGGCTTTTGTACGCTCTACGGCGACACCTTTGTCTTTTCGGGTAAGGAAATAAGAGTTCATTCGGGGTTCGTATCCGAACATCAATGCCGGCAATTCTACGCCGTAGTGCTTGGCTATCTGGTGCAGAAAACTGACCGGAATGTCTTTTTCGCCCGACTCGTAACCTAAATAGGTTTCCAAATCGATGTTGCAGGTCGATGCAATATCTTCGGGTCGAAGGTCTAAGGCATCTCTAAGGCCAACGAGCCGTTCCGCTATTTGTCGTATCTCTTCGCTCATGATTGCAAATATTTAGAAAGAGGTTTTAATTTCTCTTACAAAAATAGAAAAATGAGAGAGAAAAAAGAAATTTGTTATACAAATAGGGTGAGTAATTGAACTTTGTAACTTTTATTAAGAGAGGAGGAAGACCAAAAAGGGTGCTATTTGCGCATTTTTGAATGTTATGTGCATTCTCTATTCTTCGGGAATTTCTTGTGGTATGTATTGATAAGCTCCGATATCTACACTCGTGGAACGAAGGTTCCCATACATATCTTTATCCAATGGGAAGATCGCGAAATCGGGGTTTCCTTTCCCGATAGCATCGGATTTATCCGACCCGATTCGATAATCGTAGTAGTAATGTTCTTCGCCGGTGGCTTTGAAAAACGGTTGTCCGTTCCATACGGTATTGATGAAATTGTCATCGTCTTCTCCGTTGGAACGGAGGAGGCAGGAACGGAAATATACATGGCTGCCGGTGAGGTCGATCGAGGGAATTTCCGATGTATTACCGTATAGTATGCTGTTGTTGAACCGGGCTCGCAGAAGGGCGGGACCTCCCGAAATCGTATCGGCCGGGGCACAATAGCTCATGTTCACGATGGGCGAGGTGATGATGTCGTAGAAATAGTAGTTGACGATCGTGCAGTGGGTGAAATCGGCTATTCCTCCTGTCAACGAGAGTATGGCTCCTCCGGCATCGGAAAGCTCGCTGTTCCAACAATTCAGCCGGCTGTATGCCGAAGTGATGAGATTACCCGACGAGTTGCGTATGCGGGAATTCGCTATTTCGAGACGAGGTTCTTCCGAAGCGCACGAATCCAATACGATACCCGAAGTCATTCCTCGTACATAAGCGTACGATATTTTATTTCCGAAACTTTCGGGATAAAAACGGATACCGCCCCATTGCCCGCCGAGATTGTCGTAAGGCAAGTCTGCAAAGAGCCGGTCGAGTCGGTCGCCTCGTATTTGAACGGGGGCTTCCATCGACCCCTCGACTTGTAATTTCCCTTGTACCAACAGCGAAGCTCTATGGTGGAAATGCAGTCTTGCACCGGGTTCTATTTGTAATGTCGCTCCCGGAGCCACGACTAAACTGTCGTAGATGAGGTATGGCCGTTCATCGGTCAGATGGGTATCGGTCGTGAAGGTTTCCCCTCTTTTGATGATAACGTCCTGTCCGTAGGCAGTCAGCTTCACGTCTTGTTGGATGCCGTTGGTTACAAAGACGATCGAATCGACGATGAAAATGGGATTGTCCTGATTGGCAGGATCGATATTGGCTTCTACAAATACATATAGGCTGTCTTTCCCTCGGATTTCGACATTGGTGAAATTATCGCCCGACATACCGTCCACATTGATATGAAAGCCTGAATGTTCGGCATCGGCAAGTTTGATGGAAGAGATGTTCAACGATTTTTTGTTCGGGTTGTAAATGCGGAATGAACGAGTTGATGTCCCTATCGTGGTGAATACGGTATCGAAAGCAACCGTGTCGGTGGAGAATGCGAGTACATGCGACGGATTTGTGGTGAAATCGTCATCAATGCAGCTCGTCAGGCATGTACCTGTCAAGATACTCAGCAAAATTAAAGCAAAAGTTGTCGCTTTCATTGTATTATAAAAACGATATCGGTGCATCTTTATTGCGGAAGGCTGACGATTTTCTTTCGGGAGAGTGGCGTTTTGATTTTGTAATTGCAATATAGAATGTAACTCGATAAAAAAGAACAAGTATGTTTGTACTACTTGCTCCTTTCACTATCTTTGTAAGTACGAAGATAAGCTGCGGTTCGGGATAGGCAAGTCGGAAATGTGATTTCTGTTTGCCTCTGCTCTCACCTTTTGCTATATTTGTAATCGGATAAATAACGAATAAATCGATGGCTATGTTAATGACTACGACTCCTTCGGTAGAAGGGAAACGGATTGTAAGATATTTGGGAGTTGTGACAGGCGAGACTATTATCGGGGCGAATGTGTTTCGTGATTTTCTCGCAGGGGTAAGAGATTTTTTCGGAGGCCGTTCCTCTGCTTACGAAGCGGTTTTGAGAGAGGCCAAAGATACGGCTCTTGAAGAAATGGCTCGACAGGCCGAAGCATTGGGCGCAAATGCCGTGGTGGGTATCGATTTGGATTATGAGACTGTCGGCGGATCGGGTAGTATGTTGATGGTTACGTGCAGCGGGACAGCTGTCAGGGTCGAATGACGTGACCAATTATTCCTAATCGGGTATGAAATATTATCTTATCGCCGGGGAGGCTTCGGGCGATTTACATGCCTCCAATTTGATGAGAGCTTTGCAACAGGAAGATGCAAACGCCAAATTTCGTTTTTTCGGCGGTGACTTGATGGCTTCTTGTGGCGGTACGCTGGTAAAGCATTATCGGGATATGGCTTATATGGGATTTATTCCGGTGTTGATGAATCTCGATAAAGTTTTGGCGAACATGCGTTTGTGTAAACAGGATATTGCCGCATTTCGTCCCGATGTGGTTATATTGATAGATTATCCAGGTTTCAATCTGAAAATAGCCAAGTATGTGAAACGTCGTTTGGGTATTCCGGTTTATTATTATATCTCTCCTAAGATTTGGGCTTGGAAAGAATGGAGGGTAAAGAGTATCCGTCGGTATGTAGACCGCCTTTATTCCATTCTTCCGTTCGAGGTTTCGTTTTATGCCAAGCACGATTATACGGTGGAGTATGTAGGAAATCCTACGGTCGATGAATTGGCTGTTCGGCCTTATGCCGATGAGAGTTTCGAGGATTTTACGGCGGAGTGCGGCTTGGGGAAAAAGCCCATAATAGCTTTGCTGGCGGGTAGCCGGGTAGCCGAGATCGATCATAATCTGCCTTTGATGATAGAGGCCGCAAAGATGTTCCACGACTATCAGTTGGTTATCGCAGGGGCTCCCGGTATTTCTCCCGACCGATATGCTCCTTATTTGCAGGACCGTTCTGTAAAAGTCGTTTGGGACAAAACTTATCGTTTGCTTCAACAGAGTCGTGCGGCATTGGTCACATCGGGAACCGCTACGCTCGAAACCGCTTTGTTGAGAGTGCCTCAGGTGGTATGCTATCGACTGGGAGGAGGTAAGTTGTTTTATAAAACATTCGAAAAAATCTTGAAAGTACCGTATGTTTCGTTGGTTAATTTGATAGCCGATAGTCCTGTCGTATGCGAGTTGTTGGGCTATCGGGCGACTCCTGAGAATCTTCGTCGAGAGTTAACTTCGTTGTTCGAAGAGACTACCCGAAAGAAAATGTTGGAGGGATATGATCTTGTTGCCGAGCGATTGGGTGCTCCCGGCGCTCCAAAGAATGCCGCCCGGTCTATGGTTGCCGCTTTACGAACAAGGTGACATGTTATTGCAGTGCGTAGGGGAAGGGGGGTGAGACCCTTTTTCCGTGTTATTTTTCGGGCGTGGTTGATAGTGCTCAACCTTCGGAATCCATTCAACCCTTTTGAACCGGTGTTTTAAGGTATGCAATGAGGGCGGCGAAAGAGGTAAATCGCACTTCGTTCGTTGCGGTGTGTAACGACAGCGAGTCGTTTCTTTCGACGATGAGGCGGGGAAGCGATGAATCGGCTTCGCAAGGTGATATGCGGCAACCGTAATTGTTACGATTCAGAGCATTGACTGTCCAATGGAGAAGTGTTTCGTCCGTCGCATCTACGACAATTTCTTTTTCCCATTGAACCGAAGGGTAGTAACTGCCATGCGCCCGGTCGAAACAAATTTCCTTACGGTCGAACAAGGTATCGAGTTCTCCGTTCAAAATGAGGTCTTCGGTTATTCCGCTACGCATTCCGTGCCCCTTCCGTAAAAGCCATAGGCAATCGGCGAGCACCAGCGCTTGTTCTATGTCGTGGGTCGACAGTAGTATCGCTTTGTTTTGAGTCGTGGCGATGTGGTGTAACAGAGTCATGATTTCTATGCGGCTCACCACGTCGAGGAAAGCGGTCGGTTCGTCTAATATAACCAGAGGGCACTCTTGCGCCAATACTTTTGCGATCATGGCTTTCTGCTTTTCTCCATCGGAGAGTTGCGCCATATAAGAGTGCGCTTTGTGTGAGATGCCCACGGCTTCGATAGCTTCGTCCACTACTTGCCGATCCTGTCGATCGAGTTTCCCGAAAAATCCCGTATGCGGTTGCCGTCCGAGGGCGACCAGCTCATATACGGTCAATCCTCCGGTTTGTGTCTTGTCGGTCAGTACAACCCCGATTTGGCGGGAAATTTCCCGCTCTGACATGGCAGACAACTCGTTTCCGTTCAACAGGATTTTTCCCGATAACGAAGGTTGGGACGCCGATAAGGTGCGTAACAGAGTCGATTTGCCCGAACCGTTTGCGCCTAACAGGCAGGTGAGCTCGCCCTTGCGTAGGGAAAACGACAGATCGCCGTGAACTTGCTTGACGTGCCCGTGCCCCGTTTTATATCCAATACAGAGCTGCTGTGCCGATAATATGTTTGCCTGTTCCTCCATCAGTTGAAATATTGGATTTTTCGTTGGTTGATGATGACATAAATAATCACCGGCGCACCTAAGACCGGAGTGATGGCATTGATGGGCAGGATGCCCGATTCTCCCGGCAGGATACAGATGAGATTGCACAGCAATGCGGTTACGGCTCCGCACAGCAAGGTCATCGGCAACAGGGTATTGTGGTTCGATGTCCCCAATAACAGTCGGGCGATATGAGGAACGGCGAGACCGATAAACGAAATGGGGCCGCAGAATGCCGTGGTCGATGCCGTGAGCAGACCGGTGACGATGAGCAGCAGATTGCGGGTGAGTTTAATGTTTACTCCCAGATTGGCAGCATAACGGTCACCGAGCAGCAAGGCATTGAGTGGTTTTATCAGAAGTATAGCGATGATGAGGCCCACAGATACGAAAAGTGCGAAATAGGGCAGTTGCTCGCCGGTGACTCCGCTGAAATTTCCCATGCCCCAAATCGTATAGGAGTGTACCCCTTCGGCCGTTGCGAAATAGTTGAGTAGAGAGATAACCGACGAAGTAATATAGCCTACCATTATGCCGACGATGAGGAGCATGATGTTGTTCTTGACAATGGTCGAGAAAAAGAGTATCGTACCTAATACAGTGACTGAACCGAGAAAAGCTCCGGCGATGACAGCAGTGAATCCGGTGAGGGTGGTTGCCTCGGACACGCCGAGTGTCCCTCCCCAAAATAACATGACCAAAGCCACTCCTAAACTGGCTCCCGTATCGATTCCTAATATCGAAGGTCCGGCGAGCGGGTTGTTGAATGCCGTTTGAAGAAGCAGCCCGGCAACTGCCAATGCGGCTCCCGACAGGAGTGCCGCCGCCATTTGCGGTAATCGGGATTCCAGCACGATGAATTTCCAGACCTCCTTTTCAGGTTCTTTCCCGCACAGGATATCCCATACGGCCGAAGCCGGTATTTGTACCGACCCGAACCATAAATTGGCGGCACATAATGCCAAAAGTAACAGGACGAGAACGACTATTAGCCGTTGTTCATGTTGCTTGTTCGGTTGGTCGTTCATTCGGATAGCGGTTGATAGTAACGGAATCGATAATCGGGGAACAGGCCGGGGTGGAACAATGCAGCGAGTTCTTGTAACAACAGGTCGGGACGAAACGGAGTCTCTTCGTAGTAGTTGCATCGGGACGAGTCGCAACCGTATATCTTTTTCTCCCGGAAGGCTTTGAACCTTGCATAGGGTGCATATTCCTTTTGCAGAGTCCGATAGGAAAGCTCCGATACATTGAACGATTTAATAAGCCAAATGTCGGCTTCTCCTGCTCGGTTGAATACCGTTTCGAAAGAGAGCGGAATAGACCCTGTTTCTGGATTGTCGCTCCACGGGTAAGCGGCTCCGGCATCCTTGAAAAAGCGGGCCATATAGCTTTTCCCGCCGGGCATATACCATGCCGAACCGCTTTTTAATTCGCTGATGACAACGGGAGCAGAAGAAAGTACTCCTATTTTATCTCTCAATTCGGTATAGTTTTTTTCGACTTCCGTAAAAATGGAATCGGCTTCGACTTCTTTACCGTATAACAGACCGAAGAATTTTATCCATTCTGCCCGGCCCAGAGGTGAAGTTTCCAAATAATCGGCGCATTCTATAATGGGTATTCCCATTTTTCCGATACGTCCGTATCCGGCGTTTTCGAAAGGAGATAATAAGATGGCATCCGGATTCAACGACATTACTCGTTCGATGTCGGGTGACATGGAATTTCCGGCATCGGTCAGTTTTCCGTTTTCCGCACGAGAGTGCAAAGCGGGCGTTTTGATATAGGAGAGGTCGCAGACTCCTCCTATTTGCGATAATGCGTCTAATTGCTCCAACAGGCTGCAATGTACCGAGGCATAGACTAATGTATTGGACAACGGAGTCCTTACGACGGTTCCTTGCGGTAGATTCGATGGAACGTTTTGTGTCTTGGGAACGAGGATATATCGGTGCAGCAACCGGGCGCTGTCCCACGGGTTGCTTATTTTTACATCGGTGTAGTCGTCATGACAGGTAATAGAGAGTAGTTCGGCATACTCGATGATAGAATCGTTTTCGAGTTGTTCGTCGCTTTCTTGGGATTTCGGGTTACATTGTACCGAAAGGAGTACGAGCGCCGAAAGAACGAATGTATAAAATATCTTATTCATAACAGTCGGTTGTTTAACGGGGTTGATAACCTATATATTTCCCTGTGAGGTTGTTGCTCATGAGGTATTGTGCAGTTTGAAGCATGGAGAAGGTATATTCCCGCAGTTCTTGGCAGACGGCAGGATTATCGATATTGCCCTCCTTTTCGATAGCTCTTTCTTGCGAGAGCAACCACTCTTGGTTTTCTTTTGGTTTATAGATATAGAACAGTGAATCGTTCACGCATCCGATAGCATCGTCGGAGGTAAAGAATGCCGCTTTACGTTTTTCTTGCAGGAGGTTTACTCCGAATCCGTTGTCGGTATAGTCTATGTTCAGCAAACCCAATACGGTGGGAGCTATATCCACTTGTCCGCCGAGGTCTTCTATCTGTCGGGGTTCGATAAATGAAGGCGAATAAATGAAAAGAGGCACATGGTTGAAACTGAGCGGCATATCGCTGCGGGGAGTACCCACGATTTTCCCGTGGTCACCGACGAAGACAAATATCGTGTTGTCGAACCATTCCTGTTGTTTCGCTTCATCGATAAATTCCTTTAAAGCATGGTCGGCAAATTCGACGATTCGATGTTCGTCGGTACTACTGTGTGTCTTGAAATCTTTGGGAATAACATACGGCGGGTGGTTGCTGATGCTTAACAATACAGCGAAAAAGGGCTGCCCCTCGTCGGCAGTCTCTGTGAGAATGGGCAGGGCGTATTGGTATAGAAAATCGTCTTGGACACCGAAACTGTTGACTACTTTGTCTTTCGGATAGTCCTCTTGTGCGAAGATGCGGTCGAATCCATTGGTTCGCAGATAGCCGTTCATGTTATCATACTGCGACTCATGAGTCATGAAAAAAAGCGTACGGTATCCGTTATCTTGTAAAATGGTGGGTAGTCCGGCGAAGAAAGGAATAACGGCTCCTTTCATGGAATTTCGTTTCATCAGAGCCGGATAGGAATACAAGACGGAGTGTATGGCATGGTTGGTATGAGTCCCTGCCGAGAAAAATCGATTGAAACAAAGCGACCGGACGGCTATCGAATCGAGAAACGGGGTGAGTTGCTCGGGATTGCCGAAATGTCCCAGCAATTCGGCCGACATCGATTCCATGAAAACAAGGACTACGTTTTTACGGCTGGGTTGCCCCGGATTGTCTATTTTTCGAGCAATGGGCGATATGTCGGGAAGCGAGTCCGTGATATTCAGCTCTCTGCGAACCGTAGAGATCGCCTCTTTCTCGTCCATCAAATCGATTTCCCGATTTTCCGATTTGGAAGCCTCTAACGAACTACGCAATAAATTGAACGAGGGGCTTATGCCCAATTGGTTCAAAAATGTATTGTTGCAATAATAGGCCGCACTTACTTTGATAGGGTTGTATCCCATGCGTCCGCGTATGCCGAATAAACATACTCCTATTAGAAGAGTCGAGCAAAGGAGTGTAAGTAGCTCGGGTTTCCAATGAAATTTTTCGGTAGATACTCTTTGTATATCGCGACAAGTCCGATGTAATAATATCCGGGAGAGAAAGACGAAAAGGAAAGAAAGACACAGAAACAAGACGAATGCGACGATATAGGAGAATTCACCGAACATAAGTCCCAATGTCGTCCCGGTGTAGCCGAACCAGTTGAAAATGGAAGCATTGATGTGTTTGAAGAAGTAAGTGAAATAAGGTATATCGGCTGCCGATATGGCGAACGCCACGACATAAAAGACCGAGAAAAAGATATGGATTCCCCGATACAGGTTTTTACCGAAATATCCTATCAGGGAACAGATCGAGACGATAACGAGCGGCAGAATCGATATATAACAGGCTACGACATTGTCGAGCCACAATCCCCGGACGAATGCTTCGAGACGGGTGAATACCGAAATTTCTTCGTCCATGAGATATTCGTACCCTTGTAGGAAGAGGATCAGACGGAATGCCGTAAAGAAAATGAGTCCCAACGCATGTATCGAAATCAGATAGCGCAGGGCATATAAATATCGTTTCATCGGTCGATTATTGTTAAACGCCTCAAAGATACGGAAAGGTGAGTGCAGAGACAAACGAAAATCTTGTTTCCGATTTGGCTGTGCCGAACCGCATCGTATCTTCGTTGTGACAAAGATAATAATTTTTCACGAAAGGCCGGTCGATTGTACGGTTGTCGTTTGATTTATCTCGCCGTAATGTGGAAACAGCCTTGTCGTATTTCGTATTTGATGTAGCATTTGTGTTCTTTGCGTAAATCGTACAGAACCTCGCCGAGTAAAATTCGTAGTCGGTCGGAGGGTACGAAATAGGTCGAGTCGGTTACGTTGTATCGATTGTAGGCTATGTCGAAGGTCGTGCCGTAACGGTGAGCCGAGTTTTCGCTGGCGTTTGTATTTCGCCGGCGTAACGACTTTATCGATTCATCGGAACGCAATGCGCTGGTGAGAATAATTTGTCTTCCTCCCGAACCTCGGTTCGTTAACGAGTCTTGGAAGTTTTTGCCAATCTTCATGAGCAACCATTTGGTTTTGGGGGTCAGATATGGGATCGAATGAGTCAGTTTATCGACGGTGTAGTATTCACAACTGTCTATTTTAGCAAGTTTCCAGAATCCCAAATTCCGGGCATCATCGAGCGATTCCAATGGTTCTATCCCGTTCTTTTTGGCAACAGCAAGATGTTTGTCGTTCAAGTCGTTGAATAGTTTGCGGAAACTGGAATATCGTACAGGACTCTTTTTCCAGCCGGTTGTGCGCGGTTGGGGTTGTTGTTTTACTTCGAATGTATCGATAAGAGAACTTTCCGGGTAATCAGATTCGACCTGTTTGCCTTTGCAACCAGATAAAAAAGACAGGAATATAACGATCGTAAAAAAGAGAAATGAGAACCGTCGCATGATGTAAGGTTTTTCCGGAGAAATCATTTAGCCGGATAGCCGACAGTCTGGGTCAATACTACTTTTTGTTTTTCGTTCAGCTTTAATATTTTTGCCAATTCATCGCCGTTGAACGAGCCGCGAACGACTGTACCCAAACCGACCGAGGCACAATAGAGATAAATGTTCTGGGAGATGAATCCGCAATCGACGAACATCATGTCGTTACCCGGCGCTTTTTCCAAATCGGCAGTAAAAATAATGTTGAGAGGCGCAGTGTGTACGAACGGTTGCATGCCTGCGTTTTCCCGGAAATCTCCTTTGGCGATTTCCGCCAGTTTATTCTGTTTGGCATCATAGAGATAGACCCCTTGTGCCGTGACGATATATAGTGAAATTTCTTGACGATTCATGGCCGAAGGCGCCGTACGCTTGTCTTCTCGGTTGTATCCCCATGCCGCCCACAATAGGTTGGAAAGGGTTTGTGAGTCTATACTCTTTTGTGTATCGAAGTCGCGTGTCGAGGCGCGTTTGGAGAGAACCTGCAAGAGAGGTTCTCCGCCCTGTTTTTGCGGGGAGGGGAGTTTTATGTCTTGTGCAATCGAGAGTAAGCTGCTTGTTACGAATAGAGATAATAGTAAACCTTTGATTTTCATAATACTCTGTTTTGTGTTTCGAACAAAGATAAAAAATTATTCGGTAGAGTGTGGAAATAAAAATGTGAAATTTATCAAAGTCAAAGAAAATAAAAGAGTTACATACCGAGGTAATTAGATGGAAAGTTGTACTTTTACGCCGATTTTGCTGCAATAATGTGGAGTGTTTATGAAGAAGAAACTATGTATAATTCTGGGTTTTATTCTTGTGGCCTTGTTTTCCAACGAGAAAATACAAGCGCAGGAATCAAAACCGGGAATCTTGCCCGATACTTTACAAGTGAGTTTATTGACTTGCGGACCCGGAACGGAGGTGTATGAATTGTTCGGTCATACGGCGCTGCGGGTGAAACAGCAGAGACCCGGAGGTTTCGATTATGTTTTCAATTATGGCATGTTTAATTTCGATGTTCCCGGCTTTATCTGGCGGTTTACGAAAGGTGAAACCGATTATTGTTTAGGAATAAACGATTTTCCCGATTTCTTATTAAATTATCAGTTTCGGGAATCGAAGGTCGATGAACAGGTGTTGAACTTGACACCCATACAAAGCAGAGCCTTATTCGAGGCTCTGTTGGTTAATGCCATGCCTCAGAACCGGGTTTACCGGTATAATTTCCTGTTCGATAATTGTGCTACCCGTCCTCGTAATATGGTAGAGATGGTATTGGATAACAAGGTGCGATACAAAGAGCCGGGGGAGTCTTTGCCTACTTTTCGCGAGGAGATAGACCGATATGCGGGTATTTGCCCGTGGTTGATTTTCGGTATCGACTTGGCATTGGGAAGCGGTTTGGATAGGCCGATGACTTATCGGGAACAAATGTTCGGTCCCGAAATATTAGAGAAAGCTTTTTCCGAGGCGGTCGTTCAAATGACTCCCGACTCGGCGGCTGTCCCGTTGGTGAGCCGAACGGAGGTGCTGTACGATCCTGAGGTTCCGGCGTGTCCTCCCGAAACACCATTTTATTTGACGCCACTTTTCGTCGCATGGTTGTTTTTCTTCTTTGTCGCGGCTGTGTCGGTATATGATATTTCCCGAAAAAGGTATTCCCGGGTATTCGATACAGTCTTGTTTTCGATTTACGGATTAGGCGGCTTGGTCGTGTTTTTCCTTATGTTCGTTTCTGTTCACCCGGCAACTTATCCCAACTATTCGGCGTTTTGGTTGCATCCCTTTTGGCTGTTGATGGCTCTTTTTATTTGGTTTAAATCTCTTAAAAGTATCGTTAGATACTATCATTTTGCTAACTTTGCAGGGTTGTTGTTATTTGTGGCCCTTTGGCACTGGATTCCACAACAGTTTAATGCCGCATTTTTTCCGTTGGTGTTGGTATTGGTAATTCGTTCGTTTACCTATTTGGCGGTATCCGTTCGTTTGAAAAAAACGGAGAAAAACAAAGATGAAAAATAAAGTATTAGCGACAATTCTCTTTTCTCTGCTGGTCGTGCCGTTGGTGCAGTCTGCCGACAACAGTCCTCGTTTGGTGGTGGGTATTACGGTCGATCAACTGCGTACCGATTATTTGGAAGCCTTGCAACACCTTTTCGGGGAAAAGGGTTTTAAACGGTTGATGCGAGAGGGAGTTGTCTGTGAAAATTTGGTTTTCGATTTCCCGAATATCGATAAGGCTTCGGCAACGGCTACTCTGTATACGGGAACAACTCCGTTTTTTCATGGCATTCCGTCGGAGCGTTTTTTCAATACGGCATTTTTGCGGGAAGAGTTTATTCTGAACGACCCGTCCAAGATAGGGAATTATACCGATGAAACTTTTTCACCTGAACGTATTCGTACTTCGACGCTCAGCGACGAGGTAAAAATCGTGAGCGGAGGATTGGGCCGCGTGTATGCCGTGGCGCCCGATGCACAGCAGTCTATTATCAGTGCGGGACATGCGGCTAATTGCGCTTTCTGGATTAACGATAGAAATGGCAAGTGGGCGACGACCACTTATTATCGTGATGTTCCCGCTTATGTCGAACAATTCAATTATGTGCGTTCTCTATCGGCTCGTATCGATACGCTTTCTTGGACTCCGGTTTATACGCCCGACCGTTATACGGCCATACCGTATTTGACGAATGATTTTTCTTTTAAACGAACTTTTGCCCGAGACGGCCGTGATAAGTTCGTGCAGTTTAAGACGACAGCTTTGGTTAATCAGGAGATTACCGATGTTGCCGTGGAGTTCTTGGATAAAGGACTTTTGGGACGCCGTGGTGTCCTCGATATGCTGAATGTCGGTTATACGGCCGGCGTGTATCTGAACAAGACCATACAGGACTACGGATTGGAGTTGCAGGATACTTATGTGCGACTGGATAGGGATATAGCCCGTCTGCTCGATGAAATAGACAAGAAAGTGGGTCTTGCCAACACGGTCGTTTTTTTGACCTCTACGGGATATTTCAAGGGAGAGGCGAAAGAGTCGCCCATTTATAATATACCTTCGGGAGAATTTTATCCCCGGCGTGCAGTCTCTTTGCTGAATGTTTATCTGATGGCTCTTTATGGTCAAGGAGATTGGGTGATAGGTTACCAGAATCGACAGATTTTCTTGAACCGGAAACTGATTAAGGAGCGTGACGTCGATGCCGATGAAATGCGTAATCGGGCGGCTTCGTTTCTGATTCAGATGACGGGTGTACAAGACGTTTATACATCGCAACGTCTGTTGCTGAGTAATGGAACCGATCGTGTCGCCGCCATGCGAAACGGTTATTATCCCAAACTGTCGGGCGATCTCGTGCTGGATTTGTGTCCCGGTTGGGAGGTCGTCTATGAGGATGCGAACGATACCCGCGAATATGTTCGTGTCAATGCTGTTCCTGCACCATGTTTTATTTTAGCACACGATGTGAAGCCGGTGCGTATCACCTCTCCGGTGCGTGCGACGGCCATCGCTCCTACCGTTTCTCGCCTTTTGCGGATTCGTTCGCCGAATGGTTCGGCCGATGCTCCGCTTTCCGAAATACAATACTAATTCATTCCTTTTTGCGGAGTTAGCAAAATTTGCACTATTTTTGCAGGGTATGTTATACCTTTGCCTTATAGGTAATTTTTAACGAATAAAACAAATACTTTATATGGGATTTAATGATTTATTAAAAAAGCTGTTCGGTAATAAGTCGCAGCGCGATTTAAAAGAAATAGAGCCTTACATTCAGAAAATAAAGGCTATTTCGCCCGAACTTGAAAAATTGTCGAACGATGAGTTGCGTCACCGTATCGATGTGGTGAAACAACATATTCAGGATTCGGTGGCCGATGACCGTAAACGTATCGCCGAACTGAAAGAGCATGTAGAAACGCTCGATTACGATAAACGCGAGTCTACATGGGAAGAAATCGATAAAATCGAGAAAGAGATATTGAAAAAAATAGAAGATGTTCTCGACGAATCGCTTCCCGAAGTTTTCGCTGTGATGAAAGAGACGGCGCGTCGATTCAGCCAAAATGAAACTGTCGAGGTTACGGCAAATGATTTTGACCGGAGCTTGGCGGTAGACCATGATTTTATACATATCGAAGGCGACAAAGCTATTTATGCCAATCACTGGATGGCCGGTGGTAACGAGGTCGTTTGGGACATGGTACACTACGATGTGCAGCTGATCGGCGGTGTCGTGTTGCATAAGGGTAAAATCGCCGAGATGGCTACCGGTGAAGGTAAGACTCTGGTCGCTACGCTCCCTGTATTCTTGAATGCTTTGTCGGGTAATGGCGTACATGTGGTAACCGTGAACGACTACCTTTCGAAACGTGACTCCGAGTGGATGGGGCCTCTTTATATGTTCCACGGTTTGTCGGTGGATTGTATCGACAAGCACGAGCCGAACTCCGAAGCCCGTCGTAATGCATATAACGCCGATATTACATTCGGTACGAACAATGAATTCGGTTTCGACTACTTGCGTGACAATATGGCCAGCTCTCCGCTCGACTTGGTACAGCGCATGCACAATTATGCGATTGTCGATGAGGTAGACTCTGTGTTGATCGATGATGCTCGTACGCCGTTGATTATATCCGGTCCTACCCCCAAAGGCGATGACCAGATGTTCGAGCAGTTTCAGCCCAAAGTGGAAGAATTGGTGAAGATGCAGCGAAACTTGGTTACGAAGTTGTTGGCCGAAGCCAAGATTAAGATAGCTTCCGATGATAAAAAGACTCGTGAGGAAGGAGCCGTACTGTTGTATCGTTGTTTCAAAGGATTACCTAAGAACGGGGCGCTTATCAAATATTTGAGCGAACCGGGTATTAAACCTTTGTTGCTCGAAACCGAGGCTATCTATATGGCAGATAACAACCGTCGTATGCCTGAGATTACGGACGACCTCTATTTTGTAATCGATGAAAAGAATAACGGTATCGATATGACCGACAAAGGTCTCGATGTGATGACCGGGAAATCGGACGATCTTAATTTCTTCGTATTGCCGAATATCAGCGAGCTGCTTTCCGACCTTGAAAATCAAGGACTTTCTCCCGAAGAAAAACAAGCCAAAAAAGACGGAATCTTGCAAGATTACGCGATCAAGGCCGAGCGGGTTCATACGGTGAATCAGCTGTTAAAGGCGTATACCCTTTTCGAATTGAACGACCAATATGTGGTAATCGATAATAAAGTGAAAATCGTCGATGAGCAAACGGGGCGTATCATGGAAGGCCGCCGCTACTCCGATGGTTTGCACCAAGCTATCGAGGCGAAAGAGCACGTTAAGGTAGAGGCCGCTACGCAGACTTTTGCGACGATTACTTTGCAGAACTACTTCCGTATGTATCACAAGCTGGCCGGTATGACCGGTACTGCCGAGACCGAAGCCGGGGAGTTCTGGGATATTTATAAACTCGATGTCGTGACGATTCCTACCAATAAGCCGGTAGCTCGTATCGATATGAACGACCGGGTATATAAAACCAAACGGGCGAAATACAACGCCGTCATCGAAGAAATCGTGAAAATGGTAGAAGCAGGTCGTCCTGTATTGGTAGGTACGACTTCGGTCGAAATATCGGAATTGTTGAGCCGTATGTTGACTTTGCGTAAGATTAAACACAATGTATTGAACGCCAAGTTGCACCAACGCGAGGCCGAGATCGTGGCACAAGCCGGACAAACAGGTACGGTCACGATCGCTACCAACATGGCCGGTCGTGGAACCGATATCAAGCTCTCGCCGGCCGTGCGTGAAGCCGGAGGTTTGGCGATTATCGGAACCGAGCGTCACGAATCCCGTCGTGTAGACCGTCAGTTGCGTGGTCGTGCCGGTCGTCAGGGTGACCCCGGTTCTTCGGTGTTCTTCGTTTCGTTCGAAGATACGGTTATGCGTCTGTTCGCTACCGATCGGGTAGTGAAAATGCTCGACCGTCTGGGTCTTAAAGAAGACGAGATGATCGAACACAATATGGTTTCCAAGTCCATCGAGAATGCCCAACGCCGGGTAGAGGAGAATAACTTCGGAATCCGTAAGCGATTGCTCGAATACGACGATGTGATGAATGCACAGCGTAATGTGATTTATACCAAGCGTCACCATGCTTTGATGGGAGAGCGTATTGGCATCGATATTATGAATATGTTCTATGACACGATAGAGTCTTTGGCCGATACCTATGACGGTACGAGCGATTACGAAGACTTGTCGATGGAGATGTTCAAGATTTTTGCCGTGGAAATGCCTTTCGATGAGGAGAAATTCCGCTCCATGAAAAAGAGCGAAGTGATCGACAGCCTTTATGAGGCCGTTGTCGCTACCTTTAAGCGTAAAGGCGACCGTATGGCCGAGATTGCTCACATGAATATAAAACCGTTTGTGGAACAACGGGGATTATCCACGGGTATGATACGAGTGCCCATTACCGATGGCAAGCGAGTATTCGGTATTGCTTGCGATATAAATGAAGCCTATAAGAGCGAATCGCAATCGGTCGTTAAGCAATTCCAGAAAGCTGTGCTGCTTATGACGATCGACGAGGCTTGGAAAGAGCATCTTCGTGAGCTCGACCAATTGCGTCAATCTGTGCAAAATGCCAGCTACGAACAGAAAGACCCGCTGTTGATTTATAAACTCGAATCGTTCAATCTCTTCAAAGAGATGGTCGAGACGATGAACCGGAAAGCCATCGCTGTTCTCATGCGGGGACAGATTTATATTCAGGAACCGCAAGATGTGCGTGAAGCAGCTCCCGAACGAAGGGAAGATTACAGCAAGTATCGTACTCAAAAAGACGATTATCCCGGTCAGTCGGCACAGGCTGCCGCTGCGGCTGCACCTCAGCAGCCTCGGGTCACCGAGCCGATTAAGGCTGCACCACGTGTGGGGCGTAACGATCCTTGTCCTTGCGGTAGCGGTAAGAAATATAAAAATTGTCACGGGAAAGGACTTTAATATCCTTTTTGTGTTAGTAACAATGAAGGCGGTTCCTTTACGGAATCGCCTTTTTTATGAAATAGAGTCGGTGGTTTAGTGATTTAGTAAAAATTCGTGAGAGGTAAATTTGAATTTTAGCGATGAGTCTCTTGTCGATAAACATATTTCGGACTTTTCGGTGAAAAGTTGATTCTTGCTTAAATTTTTATGCAAAGTGTATTACTCCTTCTCTCCTGTGTTGCGGAGCCATATAGGAGAGAAACAGAGGAGCGGTAGCGACGAGGAGAGTGGTTAAAAAAGATAGTATATAGGATTTTTTGACTGTAAGGATTAATCTCCCTCACCCTGCGGGCACTACCACTATTTCTTTGGGAACACAGGGGAGGAGAGGAGGGGTAACCCTATCACTACCGCTGTCGATATTTGCTAACCCCTCCGTCCTGCGGCCACCTCCCCTATATTTTGCTGAACAAAACACAGGGGAGGAGTTTAAATAACCCTCTATTCATTTGTGTCACTTCCCTTATGTTTTGCCTTGCAAAACATAAGGGAGAAGGCTTACAGCCCTTCTATCGCATTATTTATCGAATCGTAGCATTACGGGGTGTGGCGTTAGTCATATTAGGGAGGTGTTACGAAGTGACGGAGGGGTTGAAAAAGATTATATGGGGTTAGAGACATAAACGGACAATCTCCATTAATTATCGACAGAGTTGTTTTAGTTTCTCCTTTACTCTATAAATCGAGGGGATTTATATACTTAATTACACAACAATCTTTACCGTGATAAAACCACGGCTAAATATATAAGATTTGTCTGGATATTACAAACAGTCTTTTATGTATTCTTCAAAGTCCGAATAGTTAAATCCGAATTTTTCAAGGATTTCCGTAATTTTAGGTTGAGGTAAATTTCTATAAAGCGGAAATTCTATTTGCTCCCCATTGATAGAAAAACTTACAGTGATAATACAGTCTAATTCAGGAGAACTCCAAACACCTTTTGATAAAAGAAAATCCAACAAATCATTAGAATTTCCTTTACTAATACTTTGGTATAGTTGGGACTTCGACATCTACTACGATAATTTTTGGTTCTACAATCTTTGTCGAATAAGACTGCTCGGTTAGACGCACAGCTTCTTCGTCTGTAAAAGTAGGAACTTTTATTGAAGTATCGGTAAATTCCCAGCCCAAATTTTGAAGGTTTGTGTAAATTTCTCTATAACATAATAATTTTAGTAGATAACTTTGCACATTAGCAATAACCTCATTGGGTGTATCTGCGCATCCGAAAGGGTAGTTTATTGCAGGACAATAACTGCAATAATTATACCCCCATTTAGACTTGTCGGCTAAGAAAATCACTACTTTTACTTTTACTTTTACTTTTACTCTCATAATTTTAGTTCTAATTGGTTATTATAATAAAAATAACTACATTTGCAGCACGAGTAAGAGTGCTTGCACTCTTTTCGGACATACAGCCTAATCGTCGTCGAACTACCACAACAAGACCATAAAGGCTGATAATAGACTTACCCAATGGGTGAAGTGTGTCCTGCGTCATAGACGTAGAATCGCTCCTATGGGTAAGTTGGCTGTGGTAGGCCACGACGACGTTAGGCAGTGGTTCTACGTTTTCGTTTACCCGTTTCGTTCTACCGTTGCCGTTTTACAGACTTTATTGTTTAACTCTAAAATAAAATGTAAAATGGAAACAGTTTTAATGATTATCGCCGTATTGTCTCTTGTGGCATTTGTAGTGGGTATGTTCAACCCTAAAACCGTAAAATGTTCCTCACGTAGCAAAGCCGCACTCATTTATCTTAGCGTATTCTTGGTTTGCGGAATTGTCGGGACATCTATATCGGACAAGCCCGAACTTACAGCCAAAACAGAAACAACGGAACAGACAGAAGAACATGTAAAGGAAACACCAAAGGAAGTAAAGATACTCGCCAAAGAAGATGTTCTCAGTTTCCCCTATTCTAACGGCAACGTGGAAATCGTGTTTAAGAACATTGAGGTATATCGAATACCTAACAATGGAATTAACCTCGTTCTCACCTTACGCATAAAGAATAACTCCAATGAAGAGTTCTTCATTGGCGATGCGAAATGGAAACTACTTGATTCCGATAAAGTTGAGGTCGAAGAATCCGGGATATACGAACCTATGTTTGAAGGCTTCACTCCGGGAATGTTTTTCTTTACTGTTGTGGAACCCAATATAGGCAAAGAGGAAAAGGTCGGCTACTCTGTAAAGGCAGAAACCTACTACCTAAGCGTAAACGGTCACATCGTTGCAAAAATACCGCTTGATGCACACAAGAAATAAAACAAGGGCTTCGGCCCTGTTTATTTCTCTTTGGGATTGTATTTTACTGCTTTGCTTATCATAGCGGCAAAGTCGTGGTCAATATCCTCGAACTTTATTCCCGATGTAGATACGGTTTTAGTGGTTACTTCTTCGGGAGTAACCCTTTCTTGTTTCATGTACCACTCGATTATCCACATGGGAACTCTTACCGCCAATCTTGGGGAGACCCATTGTGATAGGTTGATTGCGATTTGAGGGTGTACCCATATTTCATCAATTCCGTCTACCTTTTGTATCAGTTCGGATTCGCTCATGCCCGTACTTCGTAATAGTTCACGGAGAAACCTTTGCGTGAAACGAATCTGAATGTAATCGGCAAAATCTTTGTTGCAAGCGTCACATATAGCCAATGCGTCTATGTAACCGTCAGACATGCGATGTCGGATTTCAATTCCGTTTACTTTTCTCATTTCAAATGATTTTTTAGGCTTCCTCGTTGGCATAAATCAAATCGTTATAAGTTACTCTACGGTTCAAACATTCCATTGCAGTTCGGAACTGCTCTTGCAAAGGTAGCAATCTTTGGTTGTACCTGAAAACAAACTCGTCCACATATTTTTGCAGATGCCATTTCGATACCTTGTGGTACACTCCTATTATACCACGTTTCAGTATAGACCAAAAACCCTCTATGGAATTAGTGGTAACTTCTCCAATACCATAAACGCCGTAACAGTGATTTATATAAGAGTGGTTATATTTCCGTGACAAGTTACCGTAGTTCCATTCGTCACTGTAAACCGTACTACCTTCGACTATGGTTTTGTTTATCTCTTTGCGCAAAGTCTTCGCCCTTGTATTTGCGACAACTTTCGCCACCACGTTTCCTCCACGTTGGAGCATTCCGAATACTGGTACTTTGTCCTTGAAACTTCGTCCTTTGCTGTGTTTGACTTTCTTGTCCTTATGACGATTTTTGTTTTTGCCTCCGATGAAAGTTTCGTCAATTTCTACTGTACCGTCAAGTACCAACTCCTTGTTTTGTTCTCCGAAACACTTGCGTATGCGGTGTAACATAGCCCAAGCGGTTTTCTGAGTGACACCGATGTCCTTTGAAAGCTGTACGGAAGACAACCCTTTTCGGTGCGCCATAAACAGCCAAATAGCCATGAACCACTTCTGTAACGGAACGGAAGAACGGTAGAACATTGTGTTTGTCCTTGCGTTGAAATACTTTCCGGTGTTCTTGCACTTGTAATTATGACCTTTGCATTTGTACACCTGCGACTGTGGGTCATAGGGAGAAACAACTTTCCCTTTCCACACTATCCATTCAAGATAGGCTATACACGACTCCTCATCGGGCAACGCATGCAAAAGGTCGGACAATGACCTAAATTTTACCACCATTTAGTACATATATTGGTTTAACCATGTACTAAGTTAACAAATTATTTTGTTTTATCCAAATATCTATGAGACAATTTCTTATGTTATTTTTATAACGATAATCACTATAACCAAATCCGTATAAAGGTCTTATGAGTGTCTGCAAATATGATTTTAAGTGTAGGAAAATAGACTCTCAGACCTAAATACGGAATTTGGTTAGGATTGACAGAAAAAAGGCGGTCAAAAGGAAAACCTTAACCGCCCTTCATTTTATATCGTCATACTCCCTATTCAGTTTGCTCTTTTGTTTCATCATTGTCAGCAGTAGAGGGAAAAGCCTCTTTAAACATCCACGATGTTTCAAACAATACAACGCAAGACTTCTCCACAGAAGATAGAGGATTTTCCAACCCCCAATAGAAAAAGTATGTCGTTGAACCGTCTTTATTTAGTACGCTTTTCTTTTCTCCTTTTTTGGTATATAAGACAACCAAATCTCCAATTTTCAAATGTTGGTCAGGAAACCAATACTGATTTTTTATCTCAGATGATATAACATTATCATTAACTTTCACACTTTCTGCAACCACATATAGTCCTATATTGGTTGGAGCATTTACCTTAAATACTACCCTTTCTTTTTCGGGGTCGCCAAAGTCTTTTATATATTTGATTTCTACTTTCATTTTTTGTTCAAAAATTTAGTTGCGATACTACCAACTAATGCCACGATTCCTATACTCAATATAATCCAAGTAAGGGAATACATTTTTCCATCTTTTAGCACCGAAGGTGTAAGTCCCACCAAAATAGAACCTATCGTAAGCAAAGCACTATTTGTTATCTCAAAAAACGTACTTGAACTTATCCTTGCTCTAAGAACTGCGTTGTCTTTGTCAGCTGCATGAAATTTATCCCTATACTGTTCTAATTGTTTCTTACAAGCCTCATATTTGTCAAGCTCATTAAGAATAAGTATCTGCGTTCCACGATTACTCAAATCTTCTTCTTGCAATTCTCTTTTTAATTTAGAGAATGCCCCTCCCTGTTTTATGGAATCGGGATTAACAGAAGATTCCACATATTCATCTGTTTGGAATGATTGCTTAGGTGGTTCTTCGTCTATTTTTTGAGGTTCACTATCTGCCATATACCTACAAATTTACTGCAAATATACGCAGATTTTCTCGAACCTCAGTTATCTTTATTGAAATAACCAATCACACACCCAAATTGTTTAGATTAGGATTGTGTAATTAAGTATATAAATCCCAAATCGAGATGAGAGAAAGGTTTCGTACAAGCTGGATTTGTAAAATGTTTTAGTTGAAAAAAGCGAAATCTCTTTTCTTCTCTTATATATTATAGTATGGAAAATTGTATAACAGAGAAGGGCTGTTGTTCCTCTTGCCAATGAAAAATATATCATAATAAAAATTTTTTAGAAAATTATTTGGTTTATAATATAAACCGATTTATATTTGTGCTGTAATTATAGCATGAAAAGAGAGTATATAGCTATATAGTTTATAAAATAAACCAATTTGTAAATCTAAAAATCGACTTATGGAAGAACAGAAAATGAATGAGAAAGAGAGTTTGGAACTCATCGCTCAGATGATTCGAGTTACAAAACAAAGCATCGGGAGTGGCAGTGGAAATAAATTTTTGATGTATGGCTATACGGCTGCTATTCTATCGATCGTTATCTATGCTTTGGTTTACTTTACGGGAAACAGTGCGTGGAGTGCAGGGTGGTTCTTGATGTTTTTACCATTTCTTGTCAGTAGCGTACGGGAGAAAAGAAATAGGCCGAAAGTAGTGACTTATACCGACCGCATGATCAACGAAACATGGAGAGTCATAGGAGCATTGTTTGTACTTACTGTCTTGACGATGATCGTATTGGGATTTGTTATCGGTCGTGTCAATTTCGGGTTGATGATGCCGTTGGCTTTGTTGTATTGTGGTATGGGGACGTCGATTACCGGTCTGGTTATCAAGGAATCCAGCCTTACTTATTTCCCGTTGCTCGCGCTTGTCACGGCTATTTATATGTTTATGACTATGCCTTCTTTACATACGCCTATGGTGTGGCAGCTCTATTTCGGGGGATCGTTTGTCGTCATGATGGTTGTTCCGGGACATATTCTTAATGCAAAGTGTAAAAAGATATGTTGAAAGAATTAGATCCATTGTTACACTCGCAGTTGAGGTTGGCTGTCATGTCAATTCTCTTGTCGGTAGATGAGGCGGATTTTGTTTATCTGAAAGAAAAAACTGGGGCGACTTCCGGAAACCTAAGTGTACAGATAGATAAATTATCGGTGGCCGAATATATTCGGGTCAGGAAAGAATTTGTCGGTAAGAAAACAAGGACATCGTGCCAAATAACCGAAAAAGGAAGGGAGGCTTTCGAAGCTTATGTAAATACTTTGAAAGAGTATCTTAACTGGTAAAGAACTATTCTCTATTCCAAGACAAAGAAACCCCTCGCCTTGTATTCATATAGGCGAGGGGTTTATACGATTTTCTTTTCGAATTTTTACAGCAGCGCTTTGATTTTAGCTTCCAAATCGGCTTTCGAAGCAGAACCGACATGTTTGTCCACTAGTTTACCCTCTTTGAAAAAGAGCAAGGTGGGGATATTGCGAATACTGTATTCTGCACTTAAATCGGCGTCATCGTCAACATTGTATTTCCCGATTATCACTTTGCCTTCATATTCTTCTGCAAGTTCGTCTACCGAAGGTGCGATTGCGCGACAAGGGCCGCACCATTCCGCCCAAAAATCGATAACTACCGGTTTGCCGGAGGCAATCAATTCTTTTGCATTTTCATCATTGATTTTCAATGCCATAATTTTATTTTTTACTGTTTTATTGTTTCAATTTATTTTACAACAAAAGTAGGTAATCTCTGGTTGAGTCGCAAACGATTATTCATTTATTTTGAAAGAGACCTCGTCGTTCTCACTTAAAAAATCGATGAGTTCTTCCGTTATCGTCGGTTTGCGCCTCGATCTCAGCCGTACCGATTTATCCAACTCCGAGTCGTATATTTTGAAACTCAATTCTGCCTTGTGCTGGTGTGCCGGGGGCATAAATTCGGAAAGTGTCTGTATGAATCCGTTTTTTACCAATCGGGCCGGTAGCTCGATTGTGATGGAATTAAGTAAAGTACCTTTTAATTCGGATAGTAGCTTTATCTCCAAAATTTTCAAATCGATACGGCTGGGGGTGAACTTCGATGGTTGACAGCGAGCCCTTATCCACACGAAAGTTCCGTTATTGGCTCCATACTTTCCGTAGTCTATGAAGTCTTGGCCGAATAAAGGTATATCTTCGGCTCCTGAATAGTCTTCTATTTTAAGGAAACCATATTGACCGCCTCTTTTCCCGATTCCTGTTCGGTAGTCGACAACCACTCCTCCGAATGTCAGCTCTTTATTTAAGAGGGATTCTCGGTCTTTCAAATCGGTCATGCGGGTATTGCAACCGTACAATAATTCCAATTTATAGGCATCGAGCGGGTGTGCCGAAAGGTACATACCAACGAGTTCTCTTTCCTTGTCCAAACGCTCGATGTCGGAGAGTGGCACACCTCGTGGAATTTCGGGCGGGGTCGTTACGATGGGAGCTACGCTTCCGAATAGAGACGTAGCTTGGGACATTTTGTCATTTTGTACTTTTACACCGTAACGTACCAATGTTTCTAAGAAAATTTCTCCTTTGCTGTTCAATGCAGTGAAATCTTCCCGGTGAATTTCTTTGAATGAGTCGAAGGCTCCGGATATAGCCAATGACTCTATCGTTTTTTTACCACAAGCCGAAAGATTGACTCGTTCCACAAAGTCGAATATTCCCTTATACGGGCCGTTGGCTTCGCGCTCTTTGACAATGGCTTGTACCGCCGAGTCGCCGACTCCCTTGATTGCTCCTAATCCGAAACGTATGTTCCCTTTCTTGTTTACCGAGAACTTATACTGGCTTTCGTTGACATCGGGACCTAAAACTTGAATCTTCATGGATTTGCACTCGTCCATGAATTTCGTGATTTCCGTGATGTTATTGAGGTTTCGACTCAGCACTGCCGCCATATATTCCGATGGATAGTTGGCTTTCAGATATGCCGTTTGGAACGCTACCCATGAGTAGCATGTGGCATGGCTTTTATTGAAAGCATAGGAAGCGAATTTCTCCCAGTCGGCCCATATTTTTTCGAGTACTTCTTTTTTATGCCCGTTTTTCTCGCCGCCCGAAATGAAAAGGGGCTTCAACGCATCCAGTTTATCTTTCAGTTTTTTACCCATCGCTTTACGCAATCCGTCGGATTGACCGCGTGTGAAATTGGCGAGCAAACGGGAGAGCAACATGACCTGCTCTTGATATACCGTAATTCCGTAAGTATCTTTCAGATACTTTTCCATGATAGGAATATCGTACACGATAGGTTCTTTCCCATGCTTGCGGGCGATGAATTGCGGTATGTATTCCATAGGTCCCGGACGATAAAGAGCGTTCATGGCGATGAGGTCTTCGAACGTCGTGGGATGCAGCTCCCTCAGATATTTTTGCATACCGGCGGACTCGAACTGGAATGTTCCGGTCGTCCGTCCGGCACTGTATAATTCGTACGTCTTGGGGTCGTCGATAGGAATAGAGTCGATATCGAGGTCTATGTGACGAGTTTGGCGAATATTCTCGACGGCTTCTTTGATAATGGATAGTGTTTTTAATCCCAAAAAGTCCATCTTTATCAAGCCGGTATCTTCTATAACGCTGCCTTCATATTGGGTAACGAGCATTTTCTCTCCGGTCTCTTTATCGTCGGCCGTACTCACCGGAACCCAATCGGTTATATCGTCACGCCCGATGATAACGCCACAGGCATGAACGCCGGTATTACGCACGTTTCCTTCGAGCATTTGGGCATACTTCATCGTATTGGCCAATAGTTCGTTACTCGAATTGCAAGCCTCCTGCAATTCTTTCACGTTCTCGATGCAATTTTTCAGGTTTATTTTCTGGGCTTTCCCGTTCTTTTCGGGTAAACGGTCGGGAATCAAGCGAGTCAAACGATCCGATTCGGGCAACGGTAGTTTTTGGACACGGGCTACATCTTTAATCGCCAATTTTGTAGCCATCGTACCATAGGTGATGATATGCGCCACTTTTTCGGCTCCGTATTTTTCGGTTACCCATTGCAATACCCGCCCACGACCGTCGTCGTCGAAGTCCACATCGATATCGGGCAAGGAAATACGGTCGGGATTAAGGAATCGTTCGAATAGCAAATCGTATTTCAGAGGGTCTATCTGCGTAATTTTCAAACAATAAGCGACAACCGAACCGGCGGCTGAACCACGTCCCGGACCGACCGAGACATCGAGCTCTCTGCGGGCTGCATTGATGAAATCCTGTACAATGAGGAAGTAACCCGGAAAACCCATCGTTTTCATGATATGAAGTTCGAAAGTGATTCGCTCCATAATTTCGTCGGATAGTTCCTCTCCGTATCGTTCGTGCGCTCCTTTGAAAGTCAATTCTTTCAGGTAATCGGCTTCCAACTTGATACGGTACAGCTTGTCGTAGCCGCCCAAATTTTCTATTTTCTTGTGTGCTGCGGCTTCGTCTAAAACGACATTCCCGTTTTCGTCCCGAGTGAATTCGTTGAACAAATCTTCTTCGGTAAATTTTTTTCGATACTCTTCTTCTGTACCGAAGTTTTCGGGAATCGGGAAAGTGGGCATCAAAGGTGGGTGGTCGATGGAATAAAACTCTACCTTGTCGAGAATTTCCAACGTATTGGATAGAGCCTCGGGCACATCGGAGAAGATGTCGTTCATCTCCTGTTGGGTCTTTAACCACTCTTGTTTGGTATATAGCATGCGATTGGGGTCGTCCAAGTCTTTACCCGTACTCAAACAAATGAGGCGGTCGTGAGCTTCGGCATTTTCTTCTTCCACGAAATGAACGTCGTTGGTACATACCAGTTTGATTCCATGCTTGCGAGAGAACTCTATCAGCCGATCGTTCACTACTTGTTGCAGCGGATATGTTTCGTGGTTGGCTCTCGGTACGGTAGCTTTGTGGCGTTGTAATTCGAGATAATAATCTTCTCCGAAGATATTCTTGAACCATAGGATAGCTTCCTCGGCTCCTTGAATATCGCCGGTAAGGATTCTTCTCGGAATCTCTCCACCCAGACATGCAGAGCAAACAATCAGCCCTTCGTGATATTTTTCGAGTTCGTATTTGTCAGTACGGGGACGGGAATAAAATCCGTCGGTCCAGCCTTTCGATACCAATTTGACCAAATTGTGATAACCTTTCAGGTTCTTTGCAAGGACAACCAAGTGATAACCACCTTCGTCGACAGCTCCCCGACGAATAGAAAAGCCCTCGACCTCGTTAACGACGGTAGTACGTATTTCCCTCGGTGTGGCTTCTTTGTCGGTAAGCCGACGACGGGCTACGTACATTTCACACCCGAATATCGGCTTGAATATTTTGGCTTCGAGTTTTGCCTTTTCTTCTTGCAGGGAGGCCAATTCTTTTTCTTTGTCTTCTACCTCTTCCGCACCGCTTTCGATGGCTTCAATTCGTTTCTGTACACCTTTAATGGCATCTTTTGTTGCTCCGTTTTTCTTTTTTACCAGATTGAAAAACTCTTTTATCCCGAACATATTACCGTGGTCGGTCAATGCCAAACCTTTCATTCCGTCGCGTATAGCCTTATCGACCAATGCCGGAATCGAAGCCTGACCGTCAAGAATAGAATATTGGGAGTGAACGTGCAGATGAATAAAGGGTTGCATAAACAGATAAATTTAGTTTCAGGGGCTTAAAGTTACGAAGTTATTCGCAGAGAAAAAAGGCACAACGATAGAAAATCGGCGGGGTTGCATCTTTATCTTTTACCCACGTTCCTATTTTTATAGAACGGGGATAACGGATAATGCATTTTAACCTCCTCCACTACGCACGGTAAAAAGCGATAGGGGAGGTGTCACGAAGTGACGGAAGGGTTCAAAAAGACATTTTTACGATAAAGATACTATTTCTATCGGAGCGTTCGTAATGGCCTTCATGCCTTCGGGTGTGACCGTATAGGTATCTTCGATTCCAACAGCGCCTACATGGGGTATGACAAATTTCGGTTCAAGAGCTATGACTTGATTCCCTTCTAAAATATCTTTCGAGCGCGGAGCTAAGACCGGAGCTTCATTAACTTCGATACCTACACCGTGTCCGATAAATCCGGCCTTCTGGGTATGTCCCATAAAGTAATTTTCCAATCCGGCCTCTTTTGCTATCGAAATCGCTAGATTATATAAGTCGGCCGCCTTTACGCCCGGTTTACCCATTTGGCTTACAGCACGATGAATATCGATGGAACATTGGTGGGCTCGATGAGCTAGGTCGGGTAATTCCCCCACCGAATAGACTCGGGTCATGTCAGTCATGTATCCGGTGAAATTGCCACACATGTCTACCATCACAGCCATGCCCGGACGAATGAGTGAACCATTGCAACCTACCGGTATCGAGCAGCTCAATCCGGCTCCTCCCATAGCAAAATCGTACGGTGTGGGAGTATCTGCATTATCGCCGCAAATGACATTGCCCATAAAAATCTCCATGCTTTGTCCGTTTATTCTGAAAAGCCCCAGATTCCCATGCAACCGCAACAAGCGTTCTATTTCTATCTGTAATTCGATATCGGTCATTCCGTTATGATAGACCGATTCGATACGATGATATACTTCGGCATGTTTCACGGCGGACTCGTGCAATAACCCCAATTCGTAATCGGTTTTTACCGAACGTACTTTCCGCATGACAGCCGAGCCGTTCGTTATTTCTGCATCGGGAAATATGGCGGATAACCGTGTGAAATCGCCGTGAGATGCATCCCACTCGATTGCGAGCTTACGGGGAAGTGGTAGCCCTATTTCGGTGAGTAAAGCCGGAATTTGTTCGGGTTTATGGATATAATGAACATTTTCTCCTTTCAACCCTATGGGACGGCGAACGAAATAAATCGCTTCACCCTCCGAAGGTATATAGGTATAACCGTTGAATACCCGGCCCGAAGAATAGTATAGATTGGCGTTCGTATTCAACAAAACGGCATCGGCATTTATCGACTGTAATACCGACTGTACTCTCTTCCACCGTAACGAAGCCTCGGGTTGAAAATTACTCGAATACATTTTTATTTAAGTTTTAAGAAGAAATTGGTAAAATCTTCGAACGAATCGAATGCTAATTCATAATCGTCGGTGTGTCCGAATCCGTAACGGGCATATACGAACGGTAGTCCTGCCCGATGAGTTTCCCGCCCGTCGGCTTCTATATCGCCCATATAGAGGGGGTGTTGCAGATGATATTTCTCTTTCAGTAATAACATGTTGTCACCCTTAGGTTTATGTGTGTCGCCGAATGAAATGGCCTCGGTGATGAAAGGGGTTATCCCGATACAAGACATAAAAATAGGTAAAGTATGGGTGTCGCAATTACTGACTAAAAACAATTTGTATTTCGAGGAGAGTTGTTCTAATCCAGAAACCACGCCGGGATAGGGTGTACCGCCGTAACGGGACAATAATTCGGGTTCATGTTTCGCTAACTCTTTTGAGAAACGGTTTGCCTCTTCGTTTTTGATTTCTGGAAAGAGGTTTGCCAAAATCTTAGGAATAGGAATACCGATGTTACCGATGAGGCTTTCCCTCGTGATGTGAACTTCTTTTCCTGCTCGCAGAAATACTTCGTTCCAAATGCGGGCATATGTGTCTACTGCATCCCACAGGGTTCCGTCCATATCGAAAATTAATCCATCTGTACGGCTCCAATCTATTTTATTTTCCATAGTGCAAAGATAGTGTAAGCCGAGGGAAGGACAAAATGAGCTTGTTTATTTTTCATGTCGAATCATAGTCGGTTTCAAACTACAAAATTCAGATGAATAAAAACAGAAAGAAGGTGAATATAAAAGAAAAAAGTTAGGCTTAGTCGATATTTAGTGAGGATATCGGCTCAGTAGGAAATTAGTGAAGATTGTCCGTTTATGCGTCTGACCCCTCCATCAAAGATTATATAATCTTTTCAACTCCCTCCGTCCTGCGGACATCTCTTCTATATGGCTAACGCGACACCCCGTAATGCTACGGGACACGGAGGAGAAGGACGAACTCGATCCCTCTCATTCGATAAATAATGCGATAAAAGGTTATTTAAACTCCTCCCCTGTGTTTTGCACAGCAAAATATAGGGGAGGTGTCACAAAGTGACGGAGGGGTTAGAAAATACAATCAAAATAATTCTGGGTAGTCTTTTTCAACCCCTCTCCTCAGGAACTACCGTTCCTTCGGTCTCTCTCCTATACTGCTAACGCAGCACAGTTCTATAAAGCAAACAGCCTATCTGTAACAGATAGGCTGTTCGGTTTGTACACCCGTGGGGAGTCGAACCCCAATCGAAGGAACCGGAATCCTTTATTCTATCCATTGAACTACGGGTGCCGATATAAAAAAGCGAGATTGTTTCTACTCAAAAATGAGAAACAATTCTTCATTTGCGTGGCAAAAGTAAGAAATATTTGTAGCTTTGCAAACAGATATAGTTAAAATCTTATTCGACTATTATGAATGTTCGTATCGAATCCAGCTGGCAGCAACGCTTACAAAGCGAATTTGACAAGCCTTATTTTGAAAATCTGACGGCTTTTGTACGGCACGAATATGCTACTAAAACGGTTTATCCTCCCGGTAGTCAGATTTTTGCGGCTTTCGACGCCTGTCCGTTCGACCAAGTAAAGGTCGTTATTTTGGGGCAAGACCCCTATCATGAGCCTCGTCAAGCACATGGGCTTTGTTTTTCGGTTAATGACCATATTCCTTTTCCTCCTTCGCTTCAAAATATTTTTAAGGAGATCGAGAGCGATTTAGGAATTCCTGTTCCTCGGAGTGGAAATTTGACTCGATGGGCGCAACAAGGAGTTTTGCTTTTGAATGCTACTCTCACGGTTGAGGCTCACAGAGCGGCATCACATCAAGGTAGAGGTTGGGAAACATTTACCGATGCAGTTATTCATAAATTGGCAGAAGAGCGGGAGCATTTGGTATTTATCCTATGGGGATCGTATGCCCAACGGAAGGGTGATTTTATAGATCGCAGTCGGCATCTTGTTTTGCAATCTCCACACCCTTCGCCTTTGTCGGCACATCGGGGTTTCTTCGGGAATCATCATTTCAGTCAAACTAACCAATATTTAGAGGCTCACGGAATCGAACCTATTCGATGGTAGCGGTATGGAAAGAGTAGATGTAGAACAAAGAGCGGAAAAGGCTCGTCGGTTTTTTCTGGAAGGATATAATTGTGCGCAAGCCGTTGTGTTGGCTTATTGCGATTTGTTCGATATAAGCCCGTCTTTGGCAGCGTCTATCAGTGCTCCGTTGGGTGGAGGTATGGGACGATTGAGAGAAGTGTGCGGTGCAGTTAGCGGCATGTTTATGATTGCTGGGTTATTTTACAAAAATGATGTTCCCTCGGATATGACTAAACGAAAAATCGTTTACAGCACGGTACAGGATTTGGCAGAGAAATCGAAGGCCCTAAACGGTTCTATTATTTGCAGAGAGCTGTTGGGACTCGACCATAAAAGCGATAGTCCTACTCCCGAGGCTCGTACCGAAACGTATTACAAGCGTCGCCCTTGTGCCGATTATGTAGCATCGGCTGCTCGATTGATCGGTGAAAAGCTCAATGAGGTATCGGAAGAAATGTAATCTCATGTTATTTTGTATCTGATGAATGTAAATGAATATAAATAATGCTAATGAATGTGAATATTTGGGGGGGGTAATTTACGAACATTTACGCGGGATAAAAATCTGGATATTGTAAAAGGTATTGGTATTTTATTGATTATATTACATAATTATTTTCATACGTTTCCTGAGTTTCCGCCAGAATGTGAGTTTAAGTATGCTCCCGAAAATGTTTCCCGTTTTACCGAGGCCATGTTGTCTGGTAATTTACGCATTATAATTTTATCGCTATTTTCCTTTTTAGGACATTACGGAGTTTCGATTTTTGTCTTTGTCAGTGGTTATGGACTTTCCAAACGTTATGACCACAGCGGGGAATCGAAGTGGTATATCATTTTGCGCCGAGCCATACAACTGTGGAAATGGCTCGTTCCTATGGCGCTACTGCTTATCCTCGACCGTTATTCGGGGCATACGCATTTTACCTATGCCTATCTGGGCAATAACAAGATTTGGACCGACATGTTGTTTATGCTTACTTTTACGGCCAACGGCCTTGCCGACAGATTTATCATTGCCGGGCCGTGGTGGTATTTCGGCATGGCATTTCAGTTGTATGTTATTTACGCATTATTCTTGCGGAAATCATCGGACAAGGTTCTATGGGGTATTATAGCAGGGGTGTGGACGTTGCTCATTGTGTTGTCTAGTCTCAGGTTGGATAACTGGGTTTTTGCTTTTCGTTATAACAGCATAGGGTGGTTACCGGTGTTTTGTGTAGGCATTCTCCTGTCTCGTCACCCTGTACATATTTCGTGGAGATGGATTTCTTTTGGAGTCGTTCTTTTTGTTCTGAGTTTGTTCAATCGCTATTTATGGGTGATTAGTCCTATATTAGCCCTCTTTCCTGTGGCTGCCGTTCTCCCGCTTGCCAGAAAGGAACCTCTTCAAAACGTTCTGCTTTTCATGGGAAAACTTTCAGCTGCGCTGTTTGTAACTCATGCTTTTGTGCGGCAACAAGTTCTTGCGCACGATCAAGCCCTTCCCCCAGAGATATCCGGGTTATTGTATCTCGTGCTTTGTATCGTTGTTGCGTGGGTATATCGATTGTGTTCGACCTATTTTTATAAAAAGATTCATTTGTGATAATGTCCCTTTTCTTTCACCAAAACGACTTTTACTCTCCCGTCTTTCAGAATCGCCCTTGATCGGGAAAAGAAGGGTAATTGCCAAGCCCATCGACGATGCTCCCAAGTGAGTAAATCTACCGAGAAATCCAGATTCCTTAGAAAAGCGTAATACGAAGCCGGAAAGGAGAGCGCCGAAACAGCTCCGCTATGGGCTATTTGTTGAATGGAATCCAGTCTGTGTAAACGTTCTGCGTCGGACAATTCGTCTATATGGGGAATATCCAGATAGCAAGAAGTGTAATACCCTTCTTGTGTAAAATGATGTAACGCTTTCCAATCACGAGATTCGATAATCAATTGATCTTTATCGACATCTCTCTGTGCCAGTAGTCCGGTAAGTGTCGTTTCGGCTTGTATGCAGTTACTTTCGTTCAGATTCTTTAAATCGAGCCAAAGTTCTCGGTCGGGGTTAGCTCCTAAAAAGTCGAGATAGGGCTTCAACGGTTCGCCCGAAGGTTCGTCATGCCCTATCTCGAATGTCGCTGAATCGGTGAGGAACAGCACGTCGCACTCAAAATTTTTATACTCCTGTTCAAACTCGTGCAACTTCTCGATCGAGTTCGTCCGGTGTAACCATATTTTGTTGATATAACGGCGTACGATTCGGTCGTTCCAAAACGGGATAGCCAATAGAGACAAACACAATATCAACAGCAAAAGTCCAGATAGACGAAGCCGTTTCATCGTGCTATTTCAGATGTAATTTTTTCAGAATCTTTACGGGAACAGCATCTTTGTGGACCAAGATATCCATAGTTTTATATTTCACGAATGCTTCTGATGCGTAGAAAAAGCCTCCATAAATTTGTTCCGTACCCCATGAATTTTTCACTTTGTAATATTTCGTACCGTTCTGGTCGACGGCTGTTCCTACGAATACCATGCCGTGGTCGTCGGTAGTCTCGTAGTTATCGAATGCTTCTTGTCGAAGTTTTTGGTCGATGTATTGTTCTTCTTCTGGCTCTTCGAATTTATATAGTTCTCCTTCTTTTTCCGATTTTGACAATTTTACCCAACGAGCCAATTCGGTTCCAGACAGGTTCTCGTTTTTCTTCTCTACGGGAACCACAGCAAACCCTTTCAGATATTGGAATCCTTTCTCGCTTACATCGGAAGCCCACATGACTGTAAAACCTTTATCGATGGCATAATCGATTGTCTCCATCAATTCGTTGAGCGGGATATTATAATATTCCGACCATAACCAGTTGTCGGATACTTCAATGGCAAAAGGTTTGTAAAAATCGTGATGGGTGAATGATGTCAACGGAACATAATCCGAGGCTTTTATACCCAATGATTTTGCAAAAGATTGAGGTGTGTATTCTACGCCGTTGTAAGTAAACTTCTCGGGAACTTTGCCTAAATAGGTGTCCAGCACGGCTTTGAATCCATCGAGCCATGCCGTCGAAAGTTTTTTGTTGGGGTTGGCAATGATAGCATCGACATAACCTTTGAGGATAGCGTCGAGTTCTCCGTGCTGGTGCTTGTCTGTCCCGTAATTCAAACCGGTATAAACCTCCTCGGGAACAATGCCATATTTATCGATGATATAGAGCACGTCATAAGCGCTACCTCCGGCCGAAAAGGCGATATCGCCGTGCATGCGTACATATTTAATCGCTTTTTCTATATAATCGTTACGCACGATAAACATTTCCGATAAGTCTACCGCAGGCTTTCCTTGACGCAACAAATCATCTTCGATAAACGATAAAGTCGAGAAGCTCCAACACGTTCCCGATCTGCTTTGGTCTTTTACCGGGTTGGTCTTCAATTCTTTGGTTACAGTAAATTGGTAACCCACAGAATCCGTTTTATTTTCGTTTGCCCATGAGCAGAAAGACATTGACAATAAAGCACAAGCGATAGTGAAAAACTTACAATTCATACACAACTATATTTTAAAATACGGTACAAATATAGTGAAAGGTGAGTGCAGAGACAAGCGAAAATTATATTTTCGGCTTGACTATGCCGAACCGCATCCTATATTATACAGAATAATATAACGAAAGGTAGATGTAGGATAAAATAAATATATTTATTTTTCATGCCGCACTGCATTCTGTATGATTCGAGTTATAAATTATTTTCGTTCTATTGCGATAGAATTGATGGCTGTAAGGGATATATTAGGATATAGGCGTAAAATTTCGTATGTTTGCATCAGTAACTCGATAATGGAATGGTTATGAAAACAAGTTATATTTTTCAATTGCTTATTTCTGTTTGTGTCCTTTTGGGAGGCATTTCTGCAACGGCCCAAAATCGTTCGGAACCGTATGAAACACAAGCCTTCTCCGATCGATTTCGAACTATACAGACCGAGGTGGAAGGTAGGGAATTGTTCCCTCCCATTATTGAATTGAATACCGACGAACACATAACGATTTCGTTCGATGAGTTGGCCGAAGATGTCACTTATCTGCAATACAGTCTTATACATTGTAATGCAGATTGGCGTCCTTCCGACTTGTCGGATTTGGAATATCTCGATGGCTTCAATACGAATTCTGTCGAAGAATATGAATTTTCTACTGCGACTTTCGCGCATTATGTGCATTACAGGATTACGCTTCCCAATGCCGATGTACAGTTTAAAGTATCGGGTAATTATGTGCTTGTGGTTTACCCCGAAAACGAACCGGAAAATATTTTGTTGCAAGTGTGTTTTTCGGTCTACGAAAACCAAGTTTTGGTCGCTCCTTCTGTAACGTCTCGCACCGATATAGATTATAACCGTGAACATCAACAGGTAGAAGTCGCTCTCAATACCAACAATTATCGGGTTCAAAATCCTTATAATGAATTGAAAATAAGTATTCTTCAAAATAGCCGACGGGATAAGGAGGTTATTATAAATAGACCTTTAAGGGTACAAGGGAATCAAATTGTTTTCGGTCATGACCGCAATATGATATTCGAAGCGGGGAATGAATTTCGTCGGTTCGAAATGGTAGCTACCCGTTATGCCGGATTAGGGGTTGAAAAAATATACTATTTCGACCCATATTATCACGTCGTGTTAGCTACGTCTGTTCCCAGAGCGCAAACGAGTTATCTTTATGATAAAACCCAAAACGGGCGTTTCGTCATACGCCAAAGCGGGGCCGACGACAGCAATACCGAAGCCGATTATTTCGTCGTGCATTTCACGCTTGATTCCGATCCGATTCCGGGAGGAAAAATATATATCGATGGCGAAATGACGAATCATCGGTATACCCCTTATAACGAAATGGTTTATAATCCTGCTTCTGGGAAATATGAGAAAACCCTGCTCTTGAAACAGGGTTCTTACAATTATCAATACCTATTTTTGCCCGATGGAGGGAGTGCCGCTTCGGCAGGTCCTATCGAAGGAAACTATTATGAAACGGTAAACGAATATTTAGTAAAGGTTTATCATCGGCCGCAGGGAGTACGTTACGATAAACTCATCGGTATAGGAATGGGGTATTCCGGTCGTTGATCGGTTTTCTGATTCGGCCATGCCCCGAATTTATTCCTAACGCGATCATTGTAAATAAAGCAATGAGGTACAAATAATTTTTCATATATTTACCTTGTTTTTTAGGTTTTCTGTATATTCTAAAAACAAATTCTGTCGTGCCAATGTTTATAAAATAGCCACCGGAATACAGTTAAATAAGGTGTATATAGAGTCCTTCAAAAAAGAATTCCTCCAAAATGAAAAAAGCACTAAAATATATTGCTATCGTATTGATTTCACTTTTAGTGCTATTGTTGACTTTACCTCTGTCTATTTATATTCCGGCAGTACAACGATGGGGAAAGAATGAGATTAGCGGTTATGTCAGCCGATCGACAGGAATGGAGCTTTCCATAGGAAAGTTGTCTCTTAAATTCCCGTTCCGACTGCAAATCGACGATATACTTTTATTGACTTCGAGTCGGGATACGCTGTTGCAAAGTTCAAGTATACAAGTAGGGGTAGCCCCGGCGGCACTTTTGCGTGGACAAGTTCAAATCCAGAAAATAGCATTGAACGAAACACTTTTTCGTTTTTCGAATTCAGACTCTACTTTATTACTATCGGCAAACATAAAACAATTCTCCACACAGAAAGCAAACGTTAATTTAAAAGATTATCATATCTCATTACCTTCCACCCGATTGGACGGAGGGGAAATAACATTGAACTTGTCGGAGAGTTCCCCCGATACTGTTTCTGCGGAAAGCGCTCCTTTGAATTGGAGCATCTCGGTAGGAGAAATAGGGTTATCGAATATCCATTATTCTATGCAGATGAAGCCCACTATCGAAAATTTGGATGCTTCGATACAAAAAGCGAGACTCTTGCAAGGAGAAATAGATTTATACGGGCAATCGGTTCGAGTCTCCGAGGCGATTATAGACAAAGGGGATTATCGTTATTATCCGGGGAGTGGAAGTGAAAATAATGAAGCAGAACCGGAGGAAAATGATGCCGATACAATCGTTTCGCCGCCGTGGACCGTACAAATTCAAAAGTTGCGGCTACATCGGAATCAAGCTCTTTATGCCTTGCCGACCCGAATCCCCCAAAAAGGGCTCGACTTCGGGTATCTTTCTCTCGATAATATTGAGATTGCCATCGACTCCCTCTATAATCGAGGAAGCGAAATATGCGTTCCTATCAAACAATTGGCGTTCACCGAACGTTCGGGGATAGCCGTAACTCGAACACAAGGAACTTTTACTATGGATTCGACAGGTATCTCCTTGCGAAAATTTCAGATGAACACTGCTTTATCCGAGATTTCGGCGCAGATTAAAGCTGGAAACGGTATTTTTACACAAAATTCACAGACACCGGTCGAAGCTCGATTACAGGCTAAGCTCGCTATTGGGGACATTATTCGGGTATTACCCGAATACGACAATTATACCAGAGGGTTGTTGTTGTCGACCGGTTTTCTTTCAAACATCTCGATGACCGGCAAATTGGGAGATTTAAATTTGGAAAAGGCCGATATATCCCTGCCGGGAACATTCGTTTGCCAAGCGACAGGCAATGTGCAAAATTTGCACGAAGCAGATCGGATTAACGGAAATCTCCAATGGGATCTGCGTCTGAAAAATTCGCCGGTCTTTGCGAATGTAATGCCAGACTCCCTAAGCAAAAAAATACATATACCGCCGACCCGATTCACCGGTAATGCCCGACTTTCACCGGAGATGATCCGGTCGAAAGCCCAAATCGAATCCGGCGATGGCCTCATCACTCTCCTTGCTCGATTAAATACTAAAAAAGAGCAATATGATGGACGGATACTGATAGATCGATTCCCTCTATCTTCGTTCCTGCCTCATGATTCTTTGGGAGTACTCTCTGCTTCGACCCGGTTCTCAGGAGAAAAATACAATCCGATGGATTCCAGTATGTATGCGACTGTCGACTTGAAAATAGATTCCGTGGATTATTCGGGTTACCGGTATACCGGAATGTCTATCGAAGCGAAATTGAATAGGGGTAAAATGAGTGGCGGTATAACTTGTACCGATCCTAATTTGTTGATGGGACTCTCCGTATCGGGATCGCTGTCTCCCGAAGAATATACGGCCGACTTGACTGGCGAGATTCATACCGATTTGGAAGCTCTGAAACTGGTAACCGAAGCGTGCTCGGTTTCTACCGGCCTTTCTCTTTCTGGCTATGTTTCGCCCATGAGCGAATCTTATCGGGCAGACATACGGTTAAGTGACTTTTCTGCCCTCTTGCCGACCAGCAGGTTGCAAACCAACGCATTGTCGATTTCGGCCGAAACAGACTCTACGCACATAAATGCCGCTGTCCGAAGCGGAGACATGGCTATGAATTTTGTTTCGAGTATAGGATTTAGCTCTTTCTTGGAAAAGCTGAACCGGTCGTTACCTATTATTGCTACGGTTCAAGAAGAAAAGCGATTGGATATGAAAGCGTTGCATCAAGTTCTGCCTCCTTTTGAGTTTCATGCGAACGCAAAGCGGAATAATCTCATACAACAGTATCTCAAAGGAATGAACATGGGATTTTCTCAAATCGACTTGAATATCCAGAACGATTCTCTATTGAATACGACGGGTAAGATAGACCGCTTTTTGACCGGGGGAATTACTATCGATACCCTGCAACTTTCTTTATTCGAACGTCGTGAAAAGGAGGAAAGATTATATTACTCTCTTCAAGTCGGCAACAAGCCCGGAAACCTCGATCAGTTAGCCTCTGTAATCCTTAATGGATTCCTTTCCGGGAATACGACTAAATTGTTTTGTGTGCAAAAAAACAGACAAGGACAAGAAGGATTCCGAATAGGTTGCCAAGCCGATTTTTTAGATTCATTGATTCAAGTGTCGTTTTTCCCTAAAAATCCGATTATCGGCTTTGAAACGTGGACATTGAATCCCGACAATTTTTTTGCCTACCACTATGGGCGACATTTCGATGCCAATATAGCTCTCACTCACGAGGATAGGTATTTTATTATCAAGACTTTACACAACGAACAATCACATGATTTCTCTCACCAAGAGGCCTTGAAAGTCGATATAAACGGTATGGAGATAGCTCCGTGGTTGGCTTTATCGCCATTCTCTCCTCAAATCGATGGAAGTATTTCTGCCGACTTGCTGGTAAACTTTCCGCAGAGTGCGACGGAAGTATCTGGTAGTATGGGAATCGGTGATTTATATTATGGGAAACAACGTGTGGGAAATTTTAATCTGAACGTCGATTATCAATTAGACTCTTTGGGGCGTCAGGAAGCACAAGCCGATTTGGAAATAGACGATAAGAAAGTATTGACGTTGAACGGGCTTCTTGACAATCAAGCAGAAAATCCTGTTCGGTTAAACTTGTCCATAGATGAGTTCCCGTTGACGGCAGCCAATCCGTTCCTCCCTTCCGAAATGGCGCAATTACAGGGATATTTGAATGGGAAAATGGGAATTACGGGTAGTACCGATACGCCTCTCCTAAATGGTTACATACAGATGGAAGAAGCCGTGGCTAATTCTAAATCGATGGGAGCCACTTTGAAATTTCCTCAAAGTCAGATTCGAGTGGAACAAAATGTTTTGCAATTCGACAATTATGAGATCACGGGAGCGAATAAAAATCCACTGCATATCGATGGAAATATCGATTTCAAAAAATTAGATAAAATCGTTACCGATTTGAGATTATATGCATCGGCTTTCCAACCGGTTAAATCGGCGAGAAGTACGAAAGCGACTGTTTACGGTTCGGTTATCGCAGATATGGATATGGCGGTAAACGGTCCGCTTGATGCCCTGAAAATTCGGGGAAATGTAGGGTTGCTCACGGGAACGGAAGTAACCTACGTTATGCAAGATTCTCCTTTCGCTCTTCAACAACAAGAGAACAATATAGTTACATTCGTTTCGTTCAACGACAGTACTGAAATAGCCGAAGAAGATACTTTGCAAAAGAGCAGTGTGTTGGGCATGGATATATTGGTTAATATCAACATTGCTCCCACTGTTAAAATGGGTGTGAATCTTTCGGTGGACGGAAAAAATCGGATAGACCTTCAAGGCGGAGGGGAATTGGCCTATACCATGAATACGTTGGGCGATAGCCGTTTCACCGGTCGATACAATCTCACCGGAGGTTTCGTCCGTTACAACCCGCCTATCATATCGGAAAAGTTGTTTAAAATTCAAGACGGAAGCTATGTGTCTTGGAACGGTGACATCGCCGATCCTCAAATGTCTATTACAGCTGTCGAGACTGTACGCACGACTATCTCCGAGGAGGAGAAAAATACCCGGCAAGTCAATTTTGACATCAGTATCATCATTAAAAATTCATTGGAAAATTTGTCTGTTTCTTTCGACCTTTCCGCACCAGAAGACCTCACTCTGCAAAATCAGTTGACATCGCTCACGGCCGAGCAACGGGCTTCGCAAGCCATGAGCCTGCTCATATATAATACATATACCGGTCCCGGAACGTCGACTACGAAATCCGATCTGTTGGGTAATCCGCTTAACGCATTCTTGCAAAAAGAATTGAACCAATGGGCTCAGGATAACTTGAAAGGTATCGATTTGTCTTTCGATATTAATTCCTACACCGATGCTTCGGGAGTGAATACTCGCACCGATTATTCTTATAGGGCTGCTAAGAGTCTGTTTAACAATAGGGTGAAGGTCGTCATTGGCGGAAGCCTCAGCCCGGACGACAACGCAGATGTCAATTTCAAAGAGAACTTCATAGATGACATTTCCCTCGAATATTATTTGAATCAAAGGGATAACATGTATGTTAAAGTATTCCGGCATACGGGATATGAAAGTATTCTCGAAGGAGAGATCACTCAAACCGGTGTCGGTTTTGTCGTTAAGAAAAGGCTGCTCAATTTGATGGAGCTGTTTAGACCACGGAAAAGCAGAAAGGGGGTGAACCTATGAAAAAAGTATTCCGAAATGTATTTACCGCCGCTTTTCTATTGCTGATACTGATTGGCTGTTCCACGACAAAGCGTATTGCCGATGATGAAGTATTGTATACCGGTGTAAAGAAAATGGAAATCATACCCGACTCTGGTGTGAAAATTGCCGATGCCGCAGCATCGGACGTTCGATCTACTCTTTCCGTCGCACCCAACAATCCTTTGTTCTCTCCTTATATCCGCACGCCGTTTCCCATAGGTTTGTGGGTGTGGAATTACATGGAACCCAAGCGGGAAAAAGGGTTGAAGCACTGGATATACGAGAAGTTGGCCAAGGAGCCGGTACTTGTTTCGACCGTACAGCCCGAACTGCGTATGAGAGTAGTCAAAGATATTCTCGGGAATAACGGATATTTCGGAGCGAAAGCCGATTATGAATTGATATACAACAAACGGAACCCTAAAAAAGCCCGCATTAAATATCGAATCGAAGTCCCCGAAGCCTATACGCTCGATACCATAGAATTACCGGCTCCTACGACTCCGGTAACTCGGTTTATCGATAGTATAAATAGTTCTTCAATTTTACAAAAGGGCGACCGTTATTGCCTCGATTCTTTATCTTTCGAGCGAAACCGAATTACTACCGCACTGAGAAATAACGGATATTTTTATTTCCGCCCCGAATACATCGAATACCTTGCCGACACTACGTTCTCTCCGGGTAAAGTGGCGTTGAGAATGACGTTGAAAAAAGGGATTCCGGCACAAGCGCTCAAACCTTATTATGTGGGAGATGTAACAGTTCGACTCAACCGTGCCACCGGCGACGGAACTCCCGATACCATTCGCTACCCTCGCATGACTGTCGCTTATTACAAGCCTATACGATTGAAAAAATGGGTATTACCCAAAAATATTACCTTCAAACCGGGCGAAATCTATTCGATTGCGACCCAAAATGAGACGCAATCCAATCTTGGGCGGTTAGGAATATTCCGTACTGTCGCTGTCGAAGTAACCCCTCTCGATTCATTGATGCGAAAAGATTCCCTCGATGTAACGATACAGGCGACGTTCGACGTGCCGCTCGAAGCGACCATAGAAGCCAATGTTTCGTCTAAATCGAACAGCTATATAGGCCCTGGACTTATTTTCGGTATTAATCACAACAACGTGTTCGGGGGCGGTGAAAAACTTTCGGTCAAACTCAACGGGAGTTATGAGTGGCAGACAGGCGGAGGTTCGCAGCATGGTAAGGCTTCGTTATTCAACTCTTACGAAGTGGGTTTGAATTCTTCATTAACTTATCCCCGTATCGTGCCGGGATTTCTACCGCAATTACCCCGTACCCGAAAATATCCCGCTTATACTCGGTTCCAATTGGGGGCAAACTTGATGAATCGGCCTCATTATTTTCGTATGGTCTCTTTCAACGGTTCGATGTCATACGACTATCGTACCTCCTTGCGGGCCGGACACTCGGTTACGCCATTCAAGTTGGTATATACAAAACTGCTCAATACGACCGAATCGTTCGATAAAACGATGGAAGAGAATCCGGCCATTGCCCTCAGTTTCCGAGATCAGTTCATTCCGTCTTCGAGTTACACCTATACTTACGATACCTCATATGGCCGGGAAGTGGATAATCGCTTTATCTGGCAGTTCATGGGAATGTCGGCTGGAAATATCCTTAGCGGGATAACCTCGCTTTTTGGACAGCATGGGGAGAAACATATCTTTGGCAGCAGTTTTTCTCAATTCGTAAAGGGAAGTGCCGAAATGAAATATTATCACCGTTTCCGTGCCGAACACTGGTTGGCGACCCGGTTGTTTATAGGTGCGGAACATGCATACGGAAATTCCAAAGAAGTTCCGTACAGCGAACAATTTTATATCGGAGGTGCAAATAGCATACGGGCTTTTACTATACGTTCGCTCGGTCCCGGAAGTTATGTTCCGGCAAAAGACGATGTCGACGGATATTTCGACCAGACAGGTACTTTCAAGCTCGAAGCGAATATCGAATACCGTTTTCCCATTTGGGGCGATTTGCACGGTGCGGCATTCGTCGATGCCGGGAATATCTGGCTATTGAAAAAAGATCCGAAACGTCCCGGTGGAGAACTCGACCGGAAAACTTTTCTCAAAGATATAGCCCTCGGTACAGGTATAGGATTACGCTACGATATCGGTATGCTTGTTTTACGGGGAGATTTAGGTATCGGGATACATGCACCCTATGATACCGGAAAGAAAGGATATTATAATATGACTTCTTTCAAAAACAGTCTCGCATTCCACTTGGCTATTGGATATCCGTTCTGATAATCAATTCCAATAATCCAACAAGTGAGCAATAGCCCGACGAAATAATAAAGGAGCTTGTATCCCCAAAACCAATTTTCCATCTTTATTTAGAAGGAATCCGATTTGGGCTTCTATGATTCGTTCTTCTCGGCTTCCATATAGCACGACAGTTCGCACTACTTTATAATCGGGATAATAATATTTTAAATATCGCTTTTCAAAAGAATCATAATCTTCCAATTCTCTTATTCCCTGTTGTCTAAACTGGTATTTTTTGCCTTCGATTGTAATCGTCTCGTTTTCAGATATATCGATCAAGACTAAATCGGGAATAGCAATTTTCTCTTTTTTATCTCCCTCTTTATATTTTTTTCGGTCATTATATTTTGCCAATGGTATAGGCGTGCCATCGGATTTCATAAAGTAGCCTTTTTCGCATCCGGCGTGATTCTCGAATATAGAATACCCCTCTGTGAAATTCTCAACGATAATATGAATGAAAATAGTTCCTAACTTCTCTCCTGTTGTATCGTATTTCCAATAGAATTCAGGCATGTTGGTTTGAGGAATTTCGAGGTTCTCCAATTTGATCTTTAATAGATTAGCCACTTGTATGAATTTATTCCTCACTCCTACATGTTGTGGTAATAATCCGTGCCGGATTATTTCTATTTTTCTTGTCCAACCCAACATTCGCAAGATTGCGGATAAAATACTTAATGCACCTATATTAGGGTCATGTGAAAGGCCTTTATTCTTGTATAGTCTCCCAGATATGGAAATTTTATCGTTTTCTTTAAATAACATAATCGGGACGTTCCCTTTGGGAGCTTTTCGCATGTTTTGTTTGAATACTATAATGTCATTGATCGAAGTGAAAGGTTTGAACACATTCGGATTTAATATTTTTCCAAGAATTTCTACTCCGAAAGTTAGTAAAAGCCGAGTCCCAAAGATATAGGTTTGTGTAGGTTCTTTCTTTTGTTCAACCTGTAAGGCATATAGCATGATCATCTTGACAGAAGGATAGTAATGCTTTACAAAAACAAATTTAGTACATCTTTGGAATACTCCGGTATTCCGGCTTTCCTTATCATCGGTTTTTGTCTCTTCAATCGCATAAATAGGGGTATCTGTTTGTACGGGCATTGCATCTTGATAGAAAATGAGGAAATCCACAAAACTTGAATATCCCGAAATCGTTTTTATAAAGACCCGATTAACTTTCGCACAAGTAAAACCGATAACTTCATAAATAAAAGCGAACTCGTGTTTCTCGTTCAGTATAGGAATAATTCTCAATGTATCTCCGAAAAATCCGCATTGATGATCTTTCGCAAAATATTCGAAAATTGTTTTTAAGACCTCTTTTTTAGGTCTTTCTTCGGTCAATATCCACAAATTTTTCGCATTCATAGCCTTCTCAAAATGTATAATTGTTCCCAAATATGCTTCTTTGTTTTAGATAATCCATTATTATTGCTTTTAAATCGCAGATATTCAAATTGTTCCAATTCCACTTCGCCATATTGCGACAATACATCAAGAATATTGTGTTGTGGCATAATGCCCTCTGAATTATAGCTCAAAACGAGATATTCGTAGGTGGCAATCCGAGCCACCTTATCCAAATCTTCTAAGGCAGTAGAGGCTTTACAGAAGCGAGACTTTTGGCTATCATAGTTTCGCATGCCGGTCACTCCCCGAATTTCTGGGTTATCATATCGGGCGATTGTTTCTAGTATATGGTAATTCGGAGCATATTGACGCTCGTTATAAGGCGGATCTAAATATAAAATATCTGTGTTTATTTGGTTTAAAATTTTCATTGAATCGGCATGATACGCTCTATTTTCCTGTCTATTCGAAATAATTTCAATGGGTCTCAATATGAACGGTTTGATTGCTCTCGGGTCCCATTTTTTTTGAAATGCCGCATAAACACCTGCGACATTCGCATAAAATGAAACTGTTTCTATAAGACTGGCGAGAAGAATGTAGTACTCGTTTCCCAAAAGCAAATTGTCATTTTTCCATCGTTCAATCTGTTGGCGGATAGTATCTATTTTTTTCCCATTTTCATTGCTGAAATACATTCTCGGCTGAGATAAATGATAAGTTCCTTCGGGAGTATAATTATTATAAATAAAACCTTCCTCTGGTTCTAATTCGTTCAAGTATGCAATAACCCGATCAAGTGGGCTCGCACATGATTTCAAAGGCGAGACAATCGGTAAAGGTAGTAGTCGCTCGAATGTCGGCGTGGAATTATTTTCAATATAGGCTTTTTGCAAACAATATGAAAAATACATAAAATCAGAAGACGATACTGTATATCCCAATCGTTTGTAAAATTTAGATACACTGGTTGTTCCCGAAAAGAAATCAAATAAACTCCTACCTGCTATACCTTTATGTATCAATATTTCATACATACGAGGTATTACATTTTCCTTATTCCCTATATATCTCATTCAAATAAAACTCCTTGCTGTATTTCATGGTGATAATTCGTTATCAATACTTCTTCGCTTTTGCTCTCACGGTCGATTATCTGATAGTTGGAATTCGCATAATTTTTATTTAAATAAGTAATTGTGTACCCTCTATGCTCTATCCATTCTAACAAAGTAGTATTTCTCCGTCCTCTATGAATAAGGACATTCGAAAGAGCAAAAGAGATACCCCGTTCATGTAACATGTCTAATATTTTCAATAGTTTGCATTCCTGCTTTTCGTTCCAACCGGTAAAGCCTCTCTTTCCATCATTATATGTTCCTGTCGTTATGAGATAAGGAGGATCACAATAGACAAAGTCGTTCTCTGATAATTCGGAAAAATCGAATTTGTCGAAATCGGTACATGAAAAAATAAAATCTTTCGTATGCAATCTATCTAGAAAAGTATATAAATTGGATTTCATAGTAGAGTTGAAATGGCTACGTTCCCGACCGAACGGAATGTTAAATTCGTGAGAGTTATTAAATCGGATCTGATGATTGAATGAATAAGCTGTCAAGACAAATAAATCCAATGGATTTTTCTGTTCGTTATATATCCTACGCAATTCTCTATATCCATTTTCATTTGTCAACGATAACTGAAATTCCGATATTCTCTGCTCGATATAATCCATCGTTTCTTGTACAGGAGTGTCATTAAATTTTCTGTACAAATCTATCAAATATGAAATATTGTCATTGAAAATCGTTCTATCGGCAGGAACGTTAATGCCTACATTACATCCTCCGCAAAACAAGTCGACGAATGTTCGTATTCGACTGGGAAATAGTGGTAATATTTGAGGAAGTATTTTATATTTTCCTCCAATATAATTAAGCGGCGATTGAATATAGGGCAGCTTTGCCATAATTAGATTTGTTTTGAATAGCGAAGATAATATTTTTTATAGAAACTTTTTATAAGGAGGAATATTATGCTTAGGTGATTCTGATGTTTGAATAATGACGGGAAAAGAGGCCGGAGGATAATTTTAAGTAAGATATTAAAAATAAAACTGAGAGTGTGTTTTACGAACGCACTCTCAGTTTCATGTCGGTTGGCAAATCTACTTGTTTACAATATCCCTTGTGCCATCATCGCTTTGGCTACTTTCATGAACCCGGCGATATTGGCTCCTTTCACATAATTGGTATAAGAGTCACTTTCTTTACCGTAGCGGGTACACTGTTCATGAATATCGTGCATGATTTGTTTCAATTTTTGGTCTACCTCTTCGGCTGTCCAGCTTATTTTCATTGAGTTTTGTGTCATTTCCAATCCGCTTACCGAGACACCTCCTGCATTGGCGGCTTTACCCGGAGCATATAAAATTTTGGCTGCGAGGAATTGTTCGATAGCTTCGGGAGTAGAAGGCATATTTGCACCTTCCGAAACGGCGAAACAGCCGTTGGTAAGCAAGGTACGGGCGTCGTCGCCATCTAATTCGTTTTGTGTTGCGCTAGGCATGGCTATGTCGCATTTTTCTCCCCACGGACGTCCTCCTTCTACATATTTACAGCCATATTCTTCGGCATATTCACGAATGCGTCCTCGATAGAGGTTTTTCAGTTCGAAGATGTAAGCCAGTTTCTTTTCATCGATTCCGTCTGGATCGTAGATATAACCGTCACTATCGGACATGGTGACAACTTTGGCTCCGAGGGAGATAAGTTTTTGCACCGTGTATTGAGCGACATTTCCCGACCCCGATACGGTGACTACTTTCCCTTTAATATCTATTCCTCTGGTTTTAAGCATTTCGAGCAGGAAATATACATTTCCGTATCCTGTGGCTTCCGGGCGAATAAGTGAGCCTCCAAATTCAAGACCTTTTCCGGTGAATGTCCCGGTATTTTCGCGGGCCAGCTTTTTATACATACCATACATGTAGCTTACTTCCCGACCGCCTACTCCTATATCACCGGCGGGTACGTCGGTATCCGGGCCTATATGCCGCCAAAGTTCGGTAACGAATGCTTGGCAGAATCGCATGATTTCCATGTCCGATTTCCCTTTGGGGTTGAAATCCGATCCGCCTTTTCCTCCGCCCATAGGTAAAGTAGTCAAGGCATTTTTGAAGGTTTGTTCAAAAGCAAGGAATTTCAAGATCGAAGGATTGACCGATGAGTGAAAACGGATGCCTCCTTTATACGGACCGATGGCGTTATTGTGTTGGATACGATATCCCATATTGGTATGGACTTGACCTTTGTCATCGACCCAAGTTACCCGAAATGAAAACATTCTATCGGGAATGCACAACCGTTCGATCAGGTTGTAACGATCGAATTCGGGATGTTCGTTATACACATCTTCGATAGTCGATAACACTTCTTCCATTGCTTGGTGGTACTCCGGTTCGTTAGGGAAACGGCGTTTTAATTCGCTCAATACTTCTGTTGTTTTCATTGATAAGTATGTTTTTTGAGTTTTGGAAAGTCCCTATAAATATGTAATCTTTCTCTTTGATTTCGTTGCAAAGATAATACAAAATACGTAAAATGAAAGCATTTTCTTATAAAAACTTTCACTTTACAATAAAAATGATAAAAATGTATCTGTTTGTATACTATTGGTGTTGTATTTGCGGCAAAATTGATATTATATTATTTCTTTGTCGGAAATAAATTCATTGTTGCAGCGGTTTCCAGCATAAAAAGTCGTGCCGGTTCATATTCATTGGGAATTTTTCCGTCGAGTATGGCCTCTTTGATAGCCGATAAAATTTCACCTACGGGACGGGACGGCGGTAACCCGAAGGTTTCCATGATTTCTTCTCCCCGTATCGGGAGCTTCATATTACGTATGCTGTCTTTTTCTTCTATTTCTCGCAGTTTGGTTCGCACCAATTCGAAATTGTCGCGGAATCGTTTCACCTTTTCTCTGTTTTTGGAGGTAATATCCGATTCGCAAAGAAGCATCAGGTCGTCTATGTCATCGCCGGCATCGAACAAAAGTCTTCTTACGGCCGAGTCGGTAACGACCTCTTCGGCGAGGACGATGGGTCTCATGTGCAATCCTACGAGTTTCTGTACGTATTTCATCTTCTCATTGAGCGGTAGTTTCATTTTACGGAAAATACCGGGAATCATTTTTTCTCCTATGAAATTGTGATTGTGGAATGTCCAACCCAAGCGGGAATTATAGCGTTTGGTACGTGGTTTCCCGATGTCGTGGAGTAGTGCAGCCCAACGTAACCATTCGTTATGGCTGCGCAGTGCCACATTGTCGAGGACGGCGAGCGAATGATAAAAATTGTCTTTATGTCCTCGTCCTTCGATTGTTTCTGTTCCTTTGAGTGCGGCGACTTCGGGAAAAATGATAGGCAGCAGTTTACAGTCGTCTAATAAAATAAATCCCCGAGAGGGAATATCCGAACGTATGATTTTGCCGAGTTCGTCGATGATACGTTCTTTCGAAATGATTTCGATTCGTTTTCGGTTTCGTTCGATGGCTGCGAATGTCTCTTTCTCGATGTGGAAATTTAGCTGAGTGGCAAATCTGATAGCACGCATCATGCGTAAAGGGTCGTCGCTGAATGTAATGTCAGGATCGAGAGGAGTGCGAATAATTCCCTTTTTCAGATCGTTCATACCGTCGAATGGATCTACGAGCATGCCCCAATGCTCTTTGTTCAGGCAAAGAGCCAAAGCATTGATGGTGAAGTCTCTTCGGTTCTGGTCGTCTTGCAGGCTGCCGTCTTCGACTATCGGTTTACGCGAGTCATGGCTGTATGATTCTTTTCGAGCTCCGACAAATTCTATCTCTATATTTTCCTTCTGGTCACTGTATTTTACTTGTGCTGTTCCGAAATTCCGAAATGTCGACAGGTGGGCCCGTTTCCCCAGTTTGGTCGTTACAGCCTCGGCGAGTTCTATACCGCTGCCTAAGGTTACGATGTCGATGTCTTTGGACGGTCGGTCCAGAAAAATATCGCGTACATATCCTCCGATGACGAAACACGGGCGATTCATCTCATCGGCAACTTCACCGATGAGATGAAATATCGGATCGTTCAAATGGTCGAGTATAAGATTGTTGTCGGTTTGCATGGTTATTGGTAAAATAGCTTATAAATGTGTTGGCTTTTACGGGTTGCGACAAATGCGACCGGGTTTAATACCAGTCGAGTCGGCTGTAAGAATTTCCTCGTTTGTCATATTTGAGGTCTTGCAACAAAGACGATTTCACGCTAATGTGGAAATTGTATGATTTGTAAGGTCCCACAGGGACGAAACTGGCACTCATCGACCAGCAATGCAAATCTCGGGTGATGTTACAGTTCATATAGGCGATTTTCTTGGCGTCGAAATCATAGCTGGCCGAGAAGTTAAAAGACCAGTTTTTCGTAAAGTTGATATTCCCCGAAAAACTTAGGTTTTGAGTAAACCGGCCGTTGTATTCCATTTTCTTTTTGTTGAAAGACCCATATCCGTAATTGACCGAATAGTTGATAGATAGACTCCACGGGATCTCCCAAATCGCATAACCGTCGGCCCCGAATTGTGTGTCCGATTCTTCCGAGGCTGCATCGTCTTCCGGCTCTTCATTCGGGTCGGGTGGTAGTGTGTTGGGTTGTGGTTGAGGCTGTTTGTTGTCGTTTTTTTTCTTGTCCTTCTTTTTAAAAGTATCGTTGTTGAAGGTATAGGAGAAAGATGTTCCTGTACTGGACAAACGGCCTAATCCCTTGCCTACGGTCCACCGGGGTTTGTTCACTCGTACAGGGTTTCCGTAACTGTCCAATTGATAAGTATAGGTATCCCATGTCGCACTCATTTGTAGGTTAAACCCTTTGGTTAGTTTAATGAGTATTGAGGTGTTCAGGTTACTCCATTTCATGGAGTCGGCAGCCATATTATAACTCATATTGGCCGATAGGTTTTCGATTAGGGATATTTTGCGAACTCCTGTCGAGTCGCGGTCCGATTTGACTTTCATCTCCAAATTGTTCGACACCGAGAACGATACTGTTCCCTGTTTCCCTTGTGGAGCTGTACCGAATATTCCGTTTGAGAAAGGTGAATACTTTTCGGTCATCGTTTCTCCTCGCTCGTTTACGTAGGAAAGTGTTTTCCAAAAACCATATCGGGGAGAACTGAAATCGGGGGCAGCGCTGAACGATATAGACGGAGTGAAAATGTGTCGTATGGCCTGTACTTTGTCGCCGAATATTTTCCACGGTTTGTAGAATCCGTATAGTTTGGTATCTGCGCTTAACGAACCGTAATAATTAAATACGTTGTAAAATCCGTAGGTCGTGTCTTGAACTATTTTTGACTGCTGTGTATCCCATTCTCTCATAACTTTGTTGGTGTACATACGGTCGGTAAAGTTGAAGCTGGCAGTCAGGTTGAGATATTTGAATACATTGAAAGTCGCCGATATGGGAATGTTGTGATACATACCGTTTCGCCAGTCTTTAATCAGATTCGATTTAAGTATCTGGTCTTGCTTGGTGAGAATCGAGTTTTGGAAACGACCGCTATACGACATTTGTATTTTTTCATACCATCGTTCATTGCCCACGACCGATTTTCGTTTGAATGGGTAAATTTGCCCCATTGACACGGTTAAATTGGGGAAAGAAACATTTAGTGTCGAGTCTTGCGTACGTTGAGTGATATTGGCGGTTGCCGAAAAACTCCATGACGAGTTAGGAATACGGTAGGTCATGTTTACCGTAGAGCTTTTGGTGTTTTCGGTAAAGCTGTTGGAATTGTAATAGCTATTTAAATCGTTTCGGGTGTATCCGCTGGTTGTGAAATTAACGCTTGCCGATAACGACATGTTAGGGTTGTTTTTAGTGTCTTGAGTATGGGTCCATGCTATTTTGAAGTTCTTCATCTTTGAATAGTCTGGCAACCCTTTATCTCCGGTAATGGTTGTGATGAAACTCAAATCGAAGTTACCGGAATATTTGTATCGTTTGATATAAGCCGAACGGGCGTTGATACCCCATGAACCTTTTGTGTAAATTTCACCGGTCAGTGCAAGGTCTATGTAATCGTTGATGGCAAAATAGTAACCGCCGTCACGCAAATAAAATCCTCGTGCCAGTTCGTCTCCGAAAGTGGGAACGATAATACCCGATGAATATTTTTCGGTGAAAGGGAAGAAGCCGAACGGAATGGCGAGCGGAAGAGGAACATCGGCCAGTACCATATAAGCCGGCCCCGTTACGATATTCTTTTTGGGACGGACTTTCGCTTGGGTTAATTGCAGATAAAAGTGCGGGTGATCGTGATTGTCGCATGTCGTGTAACGTCCGCTTTTCATGTAGAATTCGTCATTCTCCATTTTTTTAGTTTGTCCGCCAGTCAAGTAACCTTCGCCTTGTTGGGTGACAATATTGGTAATATATCCCTTTTTTGTCTTGAAATTATAATTCATGGTTTCCGATTCGTACTCTCCGCTTTTATCTTTGAAAACGGGACGGCCCACTATATCTCCCACAGAGTCGGGACGACCCACGGCGTAGACTAAGCTACTGTCCATGTTCATCTCGATTTGATCTGCATTGAGCTCCATGCCATCGAACTGTACTACCCCTTTTCCGTACATGTACACCTCGTTACCGTGGGTGAAAACGATAGAATCGTTGGCCTTGTAATCGACAACCGAAGTCAAACCGGCTTTCTTTTTCTTGGGTGAGACAGAATCATTGGCAAGTGAATCGACTCCTAACGAATCCGATTGTAACGAATCTTTGGAAATACTGTCTAAAAGTGTTATCGGTTTATTTGATAATAAAGTAGCACTATCTTTGCTCGTGGTGGAATTGAGTGAAGTCACTTTGTTATAAGACGGATGCCTGTCTTGTGCGATGAGCGACACAAACAGTGAGGAGCATAGAAGAGATAAAAGTATAGCGTATTTTTTGCTGTCTTTTGGCATCCGGCTGTCAATCTGTAATCAACTCGCAAAAATACACATTTTCCATGACTTATCGGCGTTTGGGCTTTATTTAATATATTTTATTCAATGTTCAGAGTATCTTCCTTTTATTGATTGTGTAGGTTTCTATAAAAACAGAGTGGCCATTTCGTCGAAACGGTGTAGAGACGCATCGCCGTATTTAGCAACGCTTTTACGAACTTTATCGAACGGTTTTTCTTGGTCGGGAGTAGATTTCGAATAAAACTTGTCGGCGAAGCAAACGAGCTTTTCTTCGAGACTTATAGGGCACATGTCACGGTGTGGAAGCGGGAGGTTTTGGGAGATGATGTCATCGACTGTCAGTCCGGTTCCTGTGTGTCGTTCACAAACGAGAGCGTGTTTGGGATATCCTTCATTTCGAAGAAGTTCGGCTCCTATAATGCCGTGACGGATATAGGGCTCTTCTCCTGTACAGTAAATCGAAGGAGCATGGGTAAGGTATACGCCGATGTCGTGAAGCATGGCGGCTTCGTAAATAAAGTCCGAATCGATATTTAATTCCGGGTGGGCTTGGGCTAGTTTCAGGGCTTTTTCGGCAACCAGTTTGCTATGGGACCATACGCTGTTATAAAGAGGCGTTCCGGGTTGATAGTATTTTTCGAAGATTTGTTGGATATTCATGGTTGTCACTGAAAAAATGTGTTATAAAAGCGACAGCCCGAAAGAGTGTCTCTCCGGGCTGTCGTTGTATAATCTTGCGGTTATTCTACGATAGTAATCCATTTGTGAGTATCGGGTTCGTCGCCATATTGTATAGCGCGTAACTTATTGTATAGCTTTTCGCAAATAGGACCGGGTTTACCGTCTTTGGAGAAAATATACGATTTGTTTTCATCGAGGTCGTCTATACGGGCGATAGGACTGATGACGGCAGCTGTTCCACAGGCTCCCGCTTCGTCGAATGTCCCGATTTCATCTTCCGGTATTTGTCGTACTTCTACCGTCATGCCCATGTCTTCGGCAAGTTGCATGAGGCTTTTGTTGGTGATTGAAGGGAGAATGGACGTCGATTTCGGGGTGATATAGCTGTTTCCCCGAATGCCGAAGAAGTTGGCCGGACCGCATTCGTCGATATATTTTTTCTCTTTGGCGTCCAGATAGAGTACAGCGGAATATCCTAGTTCATGGGCTTTTTCGCCGGCTACTAAACTGGCCGCATAATTTCCTCCTACTTTGTAGCGTCCTGTTCCGAGTGGAGCGGCGCGGTCGTATTGACGGAGTATCGCCATAGGGGTAGGTTTGAAACCCTCTTTGAAATAAGGACCTACCGGAGATACGAAGACGATGAACAAATATTCTTTGGCCGGTTTGACTCCTACCTGTGCCGATGTCCCTATTAGTAATGGGCGTATATAGAGTGAAGCTCCACTTTCGTAGGGAGGTACGAATCTTTCGTTCTTCTTGACTACGGTTAGTATGGCTTCGTTAAACTTCTCTGTGGGCAGTTCGGGCATCATGATTCCCCGGCAGGAACTTTGCAAGCGAGCTGCATTCTCGTCCATACGGAAAATGCGGATTTTTCCGTCTTTACCCCGAAAGGCTTTCATTCCTTCGAATGCCTCTTGTCCGTAATGAAGGCAAGTGGCTGCCATGTGTATTTCGAATGTTTGTGAGCTGGTAACTGTAATGTCGCCCCATTTCCCGTCTTTGTAAATACACCGTACATTATAATCGGTAGGCATATAGCCGAATGACAGGTTTGACCAATCGATACTTTCCATTGTTTCGGTTTTTAAGTTTAACTTTATAGGGACAAAGTTAAACTATTTCATGAAATATTGAAACAATGTTTAAGGTTTTATTTTTGTAATATCGATTTGAAGTAAAAAGGATATATTAAAGAGCAATCTTTTGTGTTTGTCCCTCTATTTTAACTAAATAAATACCTCGGACACCTATTTTTAATTCAGAGAGGCCGGGATTGATGGTCCGGTCGGTTACGATCTGTCCTAATATCGTGTAGACTACTACTTGTACTTTGCGTGGGGTACGAATATAAATGCTTCCGTCCTTGCTCGAAACCTCTATGGGGGCTTCTTGGACGGGTTCATTTTGACGGTTGTCGTCGATCTTCCAGATCTCTTTCTCCATAGTTGTTTGAGCTACGGCCGTTGGAAGGACGAAGCCACTGAATACTAACGCGAAAAAGACTGCGTAAAGATACTTCATAACAACACTATCTAAAAATAGAATGTCTTGCAAATCGATATGTTTCACTCGATTATGCCAGTATGGCATCTATTTATATCTCTTGCAAAGATAGCTCTTTTTTGTAGTATTGTATAGGATAAGGCGTTAAATATGATGGGTATGCTCTTTAAAATTTGTAAGTCCGCTTAGGATTTTTGGGAAACCAGCCCTTTTGCACGCGTTTTTCTTGTTCGAAGATTTCTTTAATCGACCAAAAAGAAGAAAAGGCAAAAACACCCAACAAGGACGATATAACTACATTTTCGATGCATAGAGACGATATCACGCCTGCTATCCCCAAAAATAAAAATAACCACCAACAACGAGTACTCCAATAGTATTCGGCTTTGACGACTATGGGGTGGAACATTCCGATGATTAGAAATGTGCAGATTCCAATAACGAGGCCTTGCAGATGATTGTCGATTATAAAATCCATTGTGTAAAGATTAAAAGTTCTAATAAAAGATAATATCGTCTGTTTTGCATTTTATGCAAAGATAGTGTAAACTATAAGCCAAAGCAAGTTTGGTGAATTAGATTGGGTTCTCGGTGGTTCCTATCTTTTGAAACAGTAAAAATTCCCGATTGAAAATAGAACTTTCGATCGGGAATTTGGTTCATAGTAAATCAAATTTCTTTGAAACAACTCCTCGGTGCTTGACAGACCGGACATTTGAAATCGTCTGGCAATTCTCCTTCGTGAATGTATCCGCATACTTCGCAAATGTACTTTTTTCCAGAGTTTGGTTTCGGATCTTCTGGGGAAACATTTTCCTCCTTGATGTAGGTCGGTGCGTTTTTGGGAGCTTTTCCTTTAATTACATGGTGATAGTAGGCGTAAGTCATAGGAGTACCATTGTCGGGAATGGTATTGAGGACGCGGGCAAAAATTACGTCGTGAGTTTCGTTGTCGGCAATGTGCAATACCTCGCAGATAATATGTCCCGAAAATATCCCTGATAAGATGGGGACATCGTTTTGCCACTCATAATCGTAATTTGTGTATTTGTTTCGGTCTCGGCCGCATTGAAACCCGAAAGTAGTGATTAAAGATGTGTCGCTTTCTTCTGCGAGAATAGCTAAGCTGAATTTTCCATGTCGTACGATTATATCGTGGGTATAATTGTTTTTGTTCATGGAAATAGCGACAATGGGATTTTCACTGGTTACTTGAAAACAAGTATTTATGATACACCCCGTAGGGCGGCCGTTGTCATTAGTGCCTACGACATATAGCCCGTAGGTGAGGTTTCGTAATGCTGTAATATCCATAATTAAAGAATATCGGTCTACCCGATAAGGGCAGACCGATGGGTTGTTTTTAGATTTTTGAAACTGAATTTTAATAGTTATTTTTCTTGCGTTCGAAGAAAGCTTGCGGGTGAGCGCATGCGGGACATACTTCGGGCGCTTTTTTGCCACGGAACACATATCCGCAGTTGCGGCATTGCCATTCGATTTCTTCGCTGTCGGAGAACACGGTTCCGTTTTCGATGTTTGATAACAGTTTGCGATAGCGTTTCTCGTGTTCTTCTTCTACTTTGGAGACGTTACGGAATGTGTGTGCGATAGCGGGGAATCCTTCTTCGTCGGCGATTTTGGCAAATTCGGGATAAAGATCTACCCACTCTTCGTTTTCACCTTCTGCTGCCGCTTTCAGGTTTTCTGCGGTTGTTCCGATTACGCCGGCAGGGTAGGAGGCTGTGATTTCGACCATACCGCCTTCGAGAAATTTAAAGAACTTTTTGGCATGTTCTTTTTCCTGTTCGGCTGTTTCCATGAAAATGGCGCTGATTTGTTCATAACCTTCTTTTTTTGCTACACTGGCAAAAAAAGTGTAACGAGTACGAGCTTGCGATTCTCCGGCGAAAGCTTTCAATAAGTTCTGTTCTGTTTTTGTTCCTTTAATACTACTCATAGCATTCTTTGTTTTTGATGTGTTTTTAATTCTGGCACAAATATAATTAGAATAATTCTAAAATTGAAATATTTCTAATTCAAAAAACGATTATTTAAGAAAGTTTTATAATTATGGGTAAAGATAAAAATTTTTTGTGAATAAACAAAGATTACAAAGGGAATAAGATAGGTATGATTTTTAAGTGAAAAAATTTGTTCGCGACAGGTTTTTAGGTGTTGTAAAAAATATAAATGGATATGTTCTAAAACATTTTAAATGTACGGTTTGCCCATAGAATAACGATAAATCGTATTTTATATATTATTGTTATAGTGAAATTGTGACATTTTTGTTGCTGTATATATTCATTCTTTTTTTATTTTTGTGACTAAAATAAGATAGAGGCATTTGGAACATACCGATGTTATGTTTCGAATGAATCACAAAAATGCTCCACCATGATAGTAGAAAAATTGCCGGGGACAGATGCGCGGCTATATGCCCTTGTTGCGCCGTTAGTTATGAGTGTTCCCATTATTCGTCAGAACAATAATTATCCGTTTAAAACCTCTCGTAAACACCTTTGGTTCATCGCTTTGGAACGAGGCGAGGTAAAAGGTTTTATGCCTGTTGAAAGAAAAACTGCGGGAGCTTGTATCGATAATTACTATTTGGCGGGAGATTCTTCCGAATTGTTGACTTCTCTTATCGAAAAAGCGAAAGAAGAGTTTGCCCAAGACTGCACTCTTTATGCGATTTCTCATGTTCGGCATGTCGATGCCTTTCGGGCGTGTGGATTTTCTGAATTGAAAACGTGGAAATTGTATGTAAAAATGGTGTATGAGGCAAATGGAGAATCTGAGAAGCAGTGTGTATGAAGTCGTTTTGGAGCGATTGAATCGGATATTTTCCGATTTTGATAATGTGTATGTTTCTTTTTCGGGAGGAAAAGATAGCGGTGTGCTTCTTAATTTATGTATCGATTATATTCGTCAGAATAAATTGAATCGTAGATTGGGGGTATTTCATATCGACTATGAAGTCCAATATGAGGAGACGACGCGTTATGTAGACAGAGTATTGGCATCTAATTCCGATATATTAGATGTATATAGGATTTGCGTCCCGTTCAAGGTTACGACGTGTGCTTCGATGTATCAAAACTATTGGCGCCCGTGGGAGGACTCTATGCGCCCGTTATGGGTAAGAGAAAAACCAGAAAACTGTTATACGAAAGAAGATTTCGATTTTTATACAGATGATTTATGGGACTATGAGTTTCAGATTAAGTTCGCCGAATGGTTGCACAAGCGGAATGCAGCTCGCAGGACTTGTTGTCTCATCGGCATTCGCACACAAGAAAGTTTCAATCGTTGGCGCACGATTCATAGCGATAAGAATTACAGGAAGTATAAAGGTTTGAAGTGGATTCGTGAGATGAAATATGGCATTTGCAATGCCTATCCCATACACGATTGGCTGACGACCGACGTGTGGGTCGCTAACGGCCGGTATCATTGGGATTATAATAAGTTGTACGATCTCTACTATCGAGCCGGGGTTCCGTTGGATAAGCAAAGGGTGGCCAGCCCGTTTATATCGCAAGCCATATCGAGCCTCCGGTTGTATCGTGCGATAGACCCGGATATGTGGGGGAAAATGGTAAGTCGGGTCAATGGGGTGAATTTTGCCGGATTGTATGGGAATACATCTATGATGGGCTGGCATTCTATCAAACTTCCACCCAATATGACATGGGAAGGATATTTGGATTTTTTGTTGAAAACGCTTCCGGAAAACACTCGTAAAAATTACCAGCGAAAATTGTCGGTGAGTATGAACTTCTGGCGGGATAAAGGGGGGTGTCTGGCAGATGAAACCATTCGAAAGCTGGAAAAGATGGGAATTCCTATTACCGTGGGCGACCATTCCAATTACAGGACCGAGAAAAAACCTGTACGAATGGAATATTTAGACGATATTGATATCCCCGAATTTAAAGAACTCCCCACATTTAAACGCATGTGTATATGTATTCTTAAAAACGATCATACATGCAAATACATGGGCTTTTCTTTGAATAAGGCCGAGAAAGAACAAAAAGAACGAGTGATGGAAAAATATAAAGCATTGATTTGAAAAATGGAAGAGTATAAAAGTCCGGTTTACAATGTGATTGCTGTTCCCGTGGAAAAAGTGGTCGCCAATACGTATAATCCGAATATTGTTGCTCCGCCCGAGATGAAATTACTCGAACTTTCTATTTGGGAGGACGGATATACGATGCCCTGTGTGTGTTATTATATTCCGGAGAAAGACCAGTATGAACTGGTCGACGGGTTTCATCGCTATAAAGTTATGAAAACCTCCAAGCGTATATATGACAGGGAAAAGGGATTGTTGCCGGTGGTGGTGATAGATAAAGACCTTTCGAACAGAATGGCTTCTACCATACGGCATAATAGGGCGAGAGGTACGCATTGTATCGAATTGATGTGCGAAATTGTTTCGGAGTTGACGAAAGCCGGTATGTCCGATAGCTGGATTATGCGGAATATTGGTATGGATAAGGACGAATTATTACGGTTTAAACAAATATCCGGGTTAGCCGAATTATTTGCCGATAAGGAGTTTAGCTTGACGAAAGAGATATAAAATAATTATTTATTGTTGTTATACTGGATTTTGGGTCGTTGATGCATTTATAAACTGATTATAATTCCAAAGAATCTACATACCTCCGGCATATCTTCTTATTTCTGGTTAAGACGAAGATAGCGAAAGGTGAGTGCAGAGGCAAACGGAAATTTCATTTCCGATTTGACTATGCCGAACCGCAGCCTATCTTCGTATTCACAAAGATAGGGGAACAATATAATGCAATAAGACAGGAGGATATTTCTTGTCTGATAGCTTTGATAGAAACAAAAAACAGAGCCTTTATTAAAGACTCTGTTTTTTAGAAAGATAGATGATTATACATTACATAATACCTCTTTCGCGTAATTTCAATTGCCATTTCCAAGCAGAAGCGAGCGTGTCTTCGATGCTTTCTTGTGCTGTCCAGCCTAGAACTTTATTCGCTCTTTCGGGGTTAGCCCACACTTGTTCTATATCGCCTTCTCGGCGTCCTACTATTTTGTGAGGGACTTTTACCCCCGTAGCTTTTTCAAATGCAGAAATTAGTTCGAGCACGGAAACCCCTCGCCCCGTACCGAGGTTGAATATCTCGATAGCTTCGGGCGATTTATTTTCAAGCATACGATTCATGGCTGTCACATGAGCTTTTGCAAGATCTACGACGTTGATGTAATCGCGAATGCAAGAACCGTCGGGAGTATGATAGTCGTCGCCGAATACGCTCAATTCTTTGCGGATACCGATGGCGGTTTGGGTCAAGTATGGGATAAGGTTTTGGGGAACGCCGTTGGGCAGTTCTCCTATTTCGGCGGTTGGGTGTGCCCCTATCGGGTTGAAATAACGGAGAATGATCGATTTGAAAGGAGTGCTGGCATGAATGGTATCTTTAATAATTTCTTCGCAAATCTGTTTGGTATTGCCGTAGGGCGATAAGGCGGGTTTGATAGGAGCCGATTCGTCTACCGGTAAAACGTCTGGTTGTCCGTAAACGGTACAAGACGATGAAAATACGATTCCTTCTACGCCATATTCCGGCATTAAAGTTAATAAATTAACAAGAGACATTAGATTGTTGCGGTAATAGAGCAAAGGTTTTTGAACCGATTCGCCCACTGCTTTGCTCGCCGCGAAATGTATGATCCCTTTTATTCCGGGATTCTCTTTAAAAAGTTGGCGCAAAGCCTCCATATCGGTACAGTCGGCTTGAACGAACGTAGGACGTTTGCTTGTGATACGTTCGATTCCGTCGAGTACTTCGATGTTAGAGTTGGATAGATTGTCGATGATGACAACTTCGTAACCTGCGTTTTGCAGTTCTACTGTGGAATGAGACCCGATGTATCCCGTTCCTCCGGTAACCAAGATTTTTCCTTTCATGGTGGTTAATGTGTTTAAATTCTTTATTATGAATTGCAAAGATAGTGAAAGGTGAGTATAAAGACAAACGGAAATTACATTTATGGCTTGGCTATGCCGAACCGCATCTCATCTTTGTACTTACAAAGATAGTACAAGGAGGAAACAGAACAAAAATTTATTTTGCTTCTGTTTATTCTGTTGTTAAGAAAATACTAAATTAAAATTTGTTTATCTGATTATAAATCCCGTTCTTTGTATCGTCTTTTGTTTCTTCTATATTCAAGGAACATAAGATATATACGTATGAAGAGCGTTTTTTAGTGATATTATTCTTGTTTCGAAAATCGCCAGTTTTCAAAGCCATTCAAGAGTGATAGACGTTAAAACGCTCACCTCTTTTACATATAGTTTCCCTGTGAGGGAAGTATATTCATAAAGGCGTGGGCTGTCTATTGTTATTTGAATGGCGGGCGTTTGGCGATGCCTCGAAGCAAATAAGAAATTAAAACGGTTCCCACGCTTCTTCTTTTATTAAAATCCGTTAGGGGGCTGCGGGTATTTGTTTTCTAATGAGTGACGGTAAAACGAGGAGGAAAATACGGTTTCCTCCATAAAAAAACAAGGTCGTGTTTGAATGAGAGACATGTGTTGAAGTGGCTTTTATTAGGTAAAGATAGAGCTTTGATAATTAAAATAATTTGATGTTGGTTTTAACTTATTCATAAATATGCCGACGTTAGCTTTGTTACACATAAAAAACGAATTAAAATGAAAAAAATAAATTTATTATATTTATTAGGATTATTGTTTGTTGTATTGGGATTCGCTTCGTGCTCGGATAATGAAGATGGTGATGCTGATGTTTCCAAATTGATAGGAGTGTGGCATCCTGTTCATGCCGAGGGATATGATGTCGCGGGGGGACAAAAAGAAACTTGGAATAAGGATATTGATGTGACGGTAGATGAGTATGCAAGGGTAGAGTTCCTTGCTGATGGAACTGCCAAGAGTTATATGTACCGTGCGGATAATGATAGTTGGGAGCTTGTTTTTACTGCTAGTTATCGATTAAAAGGAGATTTGTTGACTTTGTTCGATTCCGAAGGAGTAGGCGATGAGGCGACGATTGTTTCTCTAACATCTACGCAGCTGGTCATGGAAACAAAATATAATGAGGGCGAAGACGGTGAGTATTGTGATAAGATCACATATGAGAAAGTAAAATGATGGTCGATAAAAACGATTGCTTCGCTTTTGCCTTTATGTGGGTGGGAAAAAAGTAAAATGTCCGATTCCTATTTATGAGTAAGGTTTGCGAATATTCGCAAACCTTATTTGTTGTAAAGAGTGAAAAATTTCCCGAGGAGGCCTTTTGCTGAAATCAAGGTAGGAGTGAAGGCATGAGGTACAAAAATATTTAGGGAAAATGACAGGTAATAATTTCGTAAAGGCTTGTGGGTAAGAAAATAAAATGTTAACTTTGCCCCGCTTTTTGAAAATTCCGTGTGATGGGAAATTAAGGAGCAGTGAAAGCTTAATTTTGAGTAACACAAAACAACACAACGATGAAAACATTTCAATTAAATGGTACGGCCCGTACCGATTTGGGCAAGAAAGCAGTAAAAGGTTTGCGTAAGCAAGGATTGATTCCCGCAGTGCTGAATGGTGGCGAGCTGGTAGAATTGCCTTATCAGGGAGCGCTCAAACCCTGTGAAAAGTTGGTAGAACTTCCCGGTGGTAAAAAAGGTATTATCGTTACCGATTTCACTGTGACTAAGGATGCCGTTCGTAAATTGGTTTATACTCCCGATATTTTTGCAGTCGAGTTGACTATCGATGGTGAAAAAAAGATGGCGGTATTGAAAGATTTGCAATTCCACCCTGTGACCGATGCTATTCTGCATATGGATTTCTTGGAAGTATCCGATAAGAAACCCGTTGTTATGGAAGTTCCGGTTCAACTCGAAGGACACTCCGAAGGTGTACGTGCCGGTGGTAAATTGAGTTTGTCGATGAGAAAACTGAAAGTAAAAGCCATCTATTCCAATATCCCCGAACGTTTGGTAATCAATATCGACAATTTGGGATTGGGTAAAACCTTGCAAGTGGGAGAACTCCATTTCGAAGGTTTGGAATTGATGAATGCCAAGAATGCCGTAGTTTGTGCGGTTAACTTGACTCGTGCCGCTCGTGGTGCGCAAGCTGCCGCTAAATAACGATCGATAAACCTGTTTTATTGATGAAATATCTGATTGTAGGGTTGGGGAATATCGGTTATGAATACGAGAATACCCGACATAACATAGGATTCAGAGTATTGGACGCCTTAGCTAAGGCGTCCAATCTCGTTTTTACCGATGGACGTTACGGTGCTACATGCGAACTTCGGTTAAAAGGACGTGTGTTGGTTTTGTTGAAACCTTCGACCTATATGAATTTGAGCGGAAATGCGGTTCGGTACTGGTTGCAAAAAGAAAATATACCGGTAGAGAATATGCTTGTCGTCGTAGACGATTTGGCTTTGCCGTTCGGTACATTGAGATTGAAACCCAAAGGCAGCGATGCCGGTCATAATGGATTGAAACATATTTGCGAAATATTGGGTACACAATGCTATGCCCGTCTTCGATTCGGTATAGGGAATGATTTTCCGCGAGGAGGACAAGTAGAGTTCGTTTTAGGATCTTTTCCTCCGGAAGAGGAGAAGCAGCTCCCCGAAAAGTTGGAACGAGCCGGCGAGATTATCAAGAGTTTTTGTTTAGCCGGCGTGCAGCAAACTATGAATCAATATAACAATAAATAGCAGATATGGCGAAAGACGAGGTAAGAATTGATAAATTCATGTGGGCTACCCGCATTTTTAAAACTCGTACCATAGCGACCGAAGCCTGTAAAAAGGGAAGGGTAATGCTCGACGGAGTTGCGGTGAAGCCTTCCAGAATGATCAAAGTTGGCGATGTCATACAGGTGAGAAAACCGCCTGTAACATATTCTTTTCGAGTTTTGGCTCTCTCCGAAAATCGTATGGGGGCAAAATTAGTTCCCGGGTATTTGGAGAATATCACTCCGCCGGAACAATACGAATTGCTCGAAATGGTGCGTATAGGAGGTTTTGTCAATCGCCAAAAAGGATTGGGACGACCGACGAAAAGAGACGGCCGTCAAATGAAGCAATTCCTCGAATCGGAGTATGCCGATGATGGATTCGATTTTGATTTCGATTTCGAAGATGACGACTTGGACGAATAGGGGATAGCGGAATGTATTTTCCGTTGTGTAGAGTCGAATATTTAAATTTTCTAAAAAAGAAAGGATTGTATAACTCCTCTGAAATAATCTCCCTTACCTTTGTCTGCAAGATTAAGTCTTATGTGGGCGAAAAAACTGAAAATACTATTCGTTTGTTTGGCCGGTTGTCTGGCTGTTTTTTCGACGGTGATTCCTCATCACCATCATGAGAATGGTATGATCTGCTGGGTAATCGATGCCACAGAGTCGGGAGATACCCATTCGTCCGATGTCCCCGAAAAGGCTGGCGATTGCAGCGGTTGTAGTTGGTTTGCATATAAGGTTCCGGTCGATACAGTTTCTTTAAATCAATATCTTACATTAAAGTTTGCCCCGGTAAAAATTTTGTTGGGGACGTGGGCTATGTTGCCCGATTTCGTTATCGACAGTTTGGAGGTATCTCCCTGTTTCGGTATTTACATCGAGCGGCTGCATACATTTACTTTTCTTAAAACGTTGGGGCTGCGGGCTCCTCCCGTCGCATAGGTATAAATATCTCTTAATTCCATAAGAGAAAATTCGTTCGGTATTTTTGTATCCGAACCGCTAACTATTATTTATTCCATAATTAATTATACCTATGAAACGAAATATTATATTCTCAATTCTTTTCACTTATATATTCTGGGGGTGTTCGGGTTCGTCTTCTTCTCACAGTGATGAACATGAGCATCAACATAGCGATCATATAGAAGCTCATGATCATAATCACGACGAACACGAAGGTCATGACCATGACGCCGAAGAACATAGCGACGAGATAATTTTGAAAAAAGCCGAGGCCGAAGCAATAGGTTTAACGACCAAGACTATCCGTCCCGAAAAATTTCACGGCGTTATTTCTTGCTCGGGAACTTTATTGGCTGCGCAGGGAGATGAAGTAACCGTTGTTTCGCCGGTTGCCGGTGTGGTTTCATTGGCCGGTAAACATATTACCGACGGTAGTTCGGTCGCCAAAGGCAGTGTGTTGTTGAATGTTTCTGCCGAGAAGATGGCTACCGGAGATCCGGCTAAACGGGCTTATATCGATTACGAAACTGCTCGCAAGACCTATGAGCGTGCTCAGGAGCTGGTAAAGGATCAGATTATTTCCCGACAGGAATACGAACAGATATATAAAGACTATGAGACGGCGAAATTGGCTTATGAAGCCATTGGCGGAGGAAAGTCGGGCAGTGCCGTGAAAGCCCCTATGGGAGGTTATTTGAAAAATATCATGGTGAAAGACGGTGATTTTGTAGAGATGGGACAACCGCTGATGACCCTTTCGCAAAATAAACGTTTACAATTGCGGGCCGAAGTTCCTCAACGTTATTATAAGGAATTGCCGGCGGTTGTTTCGGCCAATTTCAAGACACCTTATGACGACCGGGTATATGAGCTTTCTCGGTTGAACGGACGATTATTGAGTTACGGAAAGGGCACTTTGGCAGGAGGTGCTTATATCCCCGTGGTTTTCGAATTGGACAATAAGGGCGAGATAGTTCCCGGAGCCTACATAGAAGTCTTTTTGTTGACGGCATCGATCGATAATGCGATCGTGGTTCCTGTTTCGGCACTAACCGAGGAACAAGGGCTCTATTTCGTCTATTTGCGTTTGGACGAAGAAGGGTATAAAAAGCAAGAAGTTACAGTCGGAAATTCCGATGGCGAGAATGTGAGAATATTGTCCGGTTTGCACGAAGGCGACCAAGTCGTTACACGGGGTGTCTATCAGGTAAAACTCGCCGCCAATAGCGGAGTGATTCCCGAAGGCCATTCGCACAACCACTAATACATTACAGCCATGTTGAATAAAATTATCCGATATTCTTTGAACAATCGGCTGCTGATTTTAGTGGCATCTGTATTGTTACTTTTTGCGGGATTGTACACATCTATGAAAATGGACGTCGATGTCTTTCCCGATTTGAATGCTCCTACGGTAGTCGTCATGACCGAGGCTCCGGGTATGGCGCCCGAGGAGGTGGAACGGTTGGTGACCTTCCCCGTAGAAACCGCATTGAACGGAGCGACCGATGTGCGTAGGGTACGTTCCTCCTCGACGACCGGGTTTTCGGTGGTTTGGGTGGAATTCGATTGGGGAACCGATATTTATCGGGCGCGGCAGATTACTTCCGAGAAATTGGCTGTTGTGGGTGAAAGTTTGCCCGAGGGAGTGGGAACTCCCACATTAGGCCCTCAATCCTCTATTCTTGGCGAGATGATGATTATCGGTCTGACGTCCGATTCTACATCTTTGAGAGATTTGCGCACGTTGGCCGATTGGACTATCCGTCCCCGCTTGCTTTCTATCGGCGGTGTGGCTCAGGTTACGGTTATCGGCGGCGAGATGAAGGAATACCAGATTCTTTTGGACTTGCCCCGTATGAAACAGTACGGTGTCACATTGGACGAGGTTCTCAATGCTGCTCGTGAGATGAACCGGAATGCCAACGGAGGTATTTTGTATGAATATGGCAATGAATACATTGTACGGGGAGCTGTCGCTACGACCGACGTCGATGCGATTGCCAAAGCCGTGGTAAAACGGGTCGATGGCGTTCCTGTGTTGATGGGCGACGTTGCCGAGGTGAAGATAGGAGACAAAGCCCCTAAATTGGGTACGGCTTCGGTTCGGGCCAATCCTGCCGTTTTGCTGACAGTTACCAAGCAGCCCAATACGAGTACTCTCGACCTCACGGAAAAACTGCTTTCTTCGATGGACGAGTTACAGAAAAATATGCCGGCCGATGTCACGGTTTCGACCGATATATTCCGTCAGTCTCATTTTATCGAGAGTTCCATAAACAATGTACAAAAGTCCTTATACGAAGGGGCTATATTCGTAGTGATCGTTCTGTTTTTCTTCTTGATGAATGTGCGTACGACGCTCATTTCGTTGGTCGCTTTGCCGTTGTCTTTACTGTTCTCTATATTGGCGCTCCATTTTATGGGGTTGACCATCAATACGATGAGCCTCGGTGGTATGGCCATAGCCATAGGATCTTTGGTCGATGATGCCATTGTCGATGTGGAGAATGTATATAAACATCTGCGGGAGAATCGACTGTTGCCACCGGGACAACGAAAGCCGATTGTCGAAGTCGTGTTCGAAGCCTCGCGCGAGGTGCGTATGCCTATTCTCAATTCTACATTAATCATTATTGTCACTTTTATTCCGCTCTTTTTCTTGACCGGCATGGAAGGCCGCATGCTCGTGCCCCTCGGTATTGCTTTTATCGTCGCATTGTTTGCATCGACAGTCGTTGCATTGACGTTGACGCCGGTACTGTGCAGCTATCTGTTGGGCAAAGGAAAGACCGATAAGGATATTAGTCGTGAGCCGTTTGTCGCCCGTACTTTGAAAAAATATTATGGGCAGGCTTTGGAGTGGGCGCTGCGTCACCGTACCGGTGTGTTGGGCGGAACTATCGCCCTGTTTGTGGCTGCCATGATTACCTTTTTCACGTTGGGACGTAGTTTCTTGCCTCCTTTTAATGAAGGTTCGTTTACAATCAACGTGAGCACTTTGCCCGGTATCTCGTTGGAGGAATCGGACAATATCGGTCGTCGGGCAGAAGAACTTCTACTTGAAGTTCCCGAGATACAGACTGTCGCCCGGAAGACGGGGCGTGCCGAACTCGATGAACATGCTTTGGGCGTAAATACCTCCGAGATAGAAGCCCCCTTTGTATTGGGAGACCGTTCGCATGCCGAGGTCGTTGCCGATGTACGCAAAAAACTGTCGGTGATTCCGGGGGTGAATATCGAGATTGGACAACCCATTTCTCACCGTATCGACGCTATGCTTTCCGGTACTCAGGCACGTATTGCCATTAAACTTTTCGGCGATGATTTGAACCGCATGTTTATGTTGGGCAATCAGATTAAGAAGAATATTTCGGCAATCGATGGAGTGGTTGACTTGAATGTGGAGCAACAAATCGAACGCCCGCAATTGAAAATCACTCCGCGCAGGGAAATGCTTGCTCGTTATGGCGTATCGCTGTCCGAGTTCGCCGAATTTATCGATGTCGCATTGGCTGGCGAGGTTGTGTCGCAGGTGTACGAAGGAAGCCGCACATTCGATTTGACGGTAAAAGTAAAAGACGATGAACGTTCTTCGGCGGCCAAGATAGGAGATTTGATGGTCGATACCCAGGACGGGAAAGTTCCATTGAGTTATTTGGCGGAAATCAAGTCCGCCACGGGACCCAATACGATCAATAGGGAGAATGTGAAACGTAAGATTGTCATATCGGCCAATGTCAGCGACCGCGATTTGCGTGGTGTAGTGGACGATATAAGGGAACGTATCGATGAAACCGTGGTGCTCCCCGAAGGTTATTTCATCGAGTATGGAGGACAGTTTGAAAGCGAGGCGGCAGCTTCTCGCACGCTTTCGTTCGTTTCGCTTTTTTCCTTGCTGGTTGTGTTCTTGTTGTTATACAATCAGTTCCGAAGCGTATCGCAGTCGGCGGTCATCTTGCTGAATCTTCCGTTAGCACTTATCGGAGGCGTGTTTATCTTGCGCTTTACGACCGGAGAGATAAGCATACCGGCTATTATCGGATTTATTTCTCTTTTCGGAATCGCCACGCGTAACGGTATGTTGCTGGTTTCGCACTATAATACGATGTTGTCCGAAGGTAATTCGTTGAACGATACCGTTTTAAGAGGTTCGCTCGACCGGTTGAACCCCATATTGATGACGGCACTCACATCGGCTCTTGCACTCATTCCTTTGGCTTTGGGTGGCGATTTGCCGGGGAATGAAATACAAAGCCCTATGGCAAAAGTCATTTTAGGAGGATTGATAACTTCGACTTTCCTCAATGCTTTTGTCGTTCCGGTCGTTTATTGGATTATGAACCGTAAAAAAGAAAATCGATGAGAAATAGCTTTTTATGTCTTTTTGTATTCGCTGTTGCGAATATGGGAGCACAAAATAATATAGCGGATATATTGGCTTCTATCGAAACGAACAATCCCGAATTGAAAGCCGGGGCTCAAATCGTTTTGAGTCAGAAAGCCGAAGTATCTTCACAGAACACGTTGGAAGACCCTAACTTCGAGTTCGAACATTTATGGGGAGCCGACAATGCCAAAGACCGCAAGTACGATATTTCGGTTTCCCAGTCGTTCGATTTTCCTTCGCTATATGTTCAGCGGAATAAAATAGGGAATTTGAAACGTACTTTGTACGATGGGCAGCAGGCTGTTTTGCGACAACAAATATTGTTGCAGGCAAAGGAGTTGTGTTTGCAGGTGATCTATTTGAATCGTTGTATTCGGTTGGGAAACGAGAGGCAAGCTGCCGCCGACGAGTTGGTCAAACTATATCGTGAACGGCTGACCTCTGGCGATGCCAATATTCTGGACGTGAATAAAATCGAAATCGAGCAGTTGAATATCACGACGAGCAATATACAACGCCGGAATGAGCTGGCCGCTTGTCTGGCGCAGTTGCAGGCGTTGAATGGCGGTGAGCCGTTGAACTTGGCGGAGTCGGCTCTGACGGAATATTCCGATAGGGAGTTGCCGGCATCGTTCGATGACTTGAAAGAACAGGCGTTGCAATCCGATCCCGAATTACAAATGTTGCGGCAGGAAAACCAGATCGCCGGTAAGGAGGTCTCTCTCAACCGGGCAGGCTGGCTGCCGAAGTTCGAGCTGGGCTATCGTCATGCCTACGAATTGGGCGAGCGTTTTAACGGATTGTCCGTGGGTGTTTCCATTCCTTTGTTTGCCAATCGCAAGAAAGTAAAGATAGCCAAAGCACAAGCGGTGGCCGGTTCTTTCACCGTTAATAACAAGGAGTTGCAGACGTTGGCGGCGTTGCAGTCTTCCTATAACGAAGCGGTTGCATTGAAAGATAATCGGGAGAGATATGAGCTGTTGACTCGGCAGAATAATTTTGAATTGTTACAGAAGGCTTTGGCATCCGGCAAGATCTCGATGGTGGAGTACTTGGTAGATGCTACGCAACTTTATGAAGCTTTTGAGAATAAACTCTCTTTGGAATATGAGTATCAGTTGCGATTGGCTCGTATGTATAAATTCGAATTATAGGCTTTTTGGAAGATTAGGTTAGAGATGCTTTTGGGGTTCGGTCGAATCCCGAAAGCATTTTTTTGTTTTACGGGATATGGTGGTGTCGGGTTATCGCATGTAGACGGATATTAGGCGTAGAGGTAACGGCAGATTCTCTTTCCCGGTGAGAGCGTGGGAAGGGAACTTCGTCAAGGTGATATAAGACAGATGTTTCCGAAGAGCCGGGATAACATTTTGTCGGAGATTCTCATGGTTCCCGGACAGGGACAGTTCGTCTTCCCCGGCATGGAATCCCAATTGTTTCCAAGCGTTTAATAGATAATATATACCGTCGTTGATATGGCGTATGCGAAAACTGTTGGATAGCAGGAAGCCCTGTTGGTTGAAACAAAACAAATCGATATGGTCGGTTTCCCAGTGAACATACATTTTGGACGTATATCCCAAGCGGTTTTTTCTGAAAAAGTATTCGCACGCCGGAGCCAGCCTGTGTAGCAGTACGGGGCGGTCCAACGTGCGTTTCACGAAAGACGACAGCTCTGTGTTCAGGTCGAAAAGTATTTTTGCCCCTGTTTGAGGTAGGTCGGCCGAAATCAAAGTTCCCTCGCTGTCTGGAAAACAAAAATCGAAATAGAGAGGATTGTCCTCCGTCGAAGCGAATGCGTCGGGGATAAAGATAAACCGAGGAGAGTCGGTTATGAAAAAGACTTTCTCGAACGGACGGGTCAATATGGGTTGGGAGAAAACAGCCTCTTCGATAGAAGAGACTCCCTTTTCTGAGGTCAACGGTAAACGTTCCGTTACGATTTCGTCACGATTCTCCGTGTGTTGTAATAGAATATACAGATACGAACCGTCGGCATACATCGCCAAGATGTATTTGTGACTCTCTTTTATCGGTCGGTTCAGTGCCTCTATCGGTTCCATCGTCAATTTGTTTTAACTGTCTTTGTGCAAACAGAGCAAGGTATCTCCGAGTTTAGCCTCTTCCCCTGTGTTTTGCAAGGCAAAATATAGGAGAGGCGGCACGTAGTGCAAAGGGTCGGGTGGTTGGAAATAACCGTTGTTTGCCTTCGTATTTGTTGCAAATATAGTGAAAGGAGAGCGCAGAGGCAAGCGAAAATTACATTTTCGGCTTGACTATGCCGAACTGCCTCCGATATTCTACAAATATAGTGAAAGGTGAGCACAGAGGTAAATGAAAATTGTATATTCGGCTTGACTATGCCTACAAAAATACTCTGGTATTTTATCCTATACAAATGTAGGTAAAGAAGTCGGGAAACGTTATTTTTGCAGTATGCTTTAACCGATTGCACATGATTACCGACCTGCTTGTCCAACAGATAGAAAGTTGTTTGCCGTACGAACCGAATCGCGAACAGAGTGAGTTGTTGCAGCAGCTAGCCGCTTTTGTCCTCGACGGACGGGACGACTCGTTGTTCCTGCTACGGGGATATGCGGGAACTGGTAAAACCTCACTGGTGGGAGCTTTGGTAAAAGCATTGACACAGTTGCAGAGCAAGGTGGTATTGCTGGCTCCTACGGGGCGTGCGGCTAAGGTGTTTTCTCGGTATGCTCGTCACCCGGCCTATACGATTCATCGGAGGATATACCGGCAAAAGAGCTATTCGCCCGATATGGAAGGATTTCTTATTGGGGAAAATCTGGCGAAACACACGCTGTTTATTGTCGACGAGGCCTCCATGATTGCCAACTCGGTGGGCGAAGGGGCGGTTTACGGTTCCGGGAGGCTGCTCGACGATTTGGTCGAGTATGTCTATTCAGGCGAGCATTGTCGGTTGATTTTGTTGGGCGATACTGCACAGCTGCCTCCGGTGGGTCAGGAGCGTAGTCCGGCTTTGGATGCCACCGTCATGGGTGGCTACGGATTGAATGTCGTGGAATATGAATTACGGGAGGTCGCTCGGCAGGCTGCCGAATCGGGAATCCTCTATAATGCCACCCGTTTGCGGGAATGTATGGAAGAGATGCCATTGCCCCGACCCTGCTTGCGGGTGAACGGGTTTCCCGATGTTGAGGCTCTTAGCGGAGAGTATTTGGTAGAACGTATATCCGATTCTTACGACCGCGTCGGGCTCGACGAAACGATTGTCGTTACCCGTTCCAATAAACGGGCCAATATATTCAATCAAGGAATTCGCAACCAGATACTCTATCGGGAAGAAGAGCTTACCGCAGGCGATCTGTTGTTGGTCGCCAAGAATAACTATTTCTGGGGAAAGGACTATAAAGAGGTCGATTTCATCGCTAACGGCGATGTGGCCCGTGTCGTGCGAGTACTTAAACGTACCGATATGTATGGTTTCCGCTTTGCCGATGTACAGCTTTATTTCCCCGATTTGGAAGTCGAGATGGAAGCTAAGATTCTATTGGATACCCTTACCAGTGAGTCCCCTTCTCTGACAAGGGAACAGCAGGAGACTCTTTTTGCGCAAGTCTTGGCCGACTATTATGACGTTACGACAAAGAGAGAAAAAATGAAACGGCTGAAAACCGATCCGTGGTTCAACGCTTTGCAGGTAAAATATGCCTATGGGGTAACTTGTCACAAAGCGCAAGGCGGTCAGTGGAAACATGTCTATGTCGATATGGGGTATATCCCTCAGGGTGCGGTTTCGCTCGATTTCTATCGTTGGCTTTATACGGCTTTCACCCGGGCGACCGAGAAGATATGGCTGGTCAATATGAGCGAAGAGTTTCGGGAGTCGTCTTTATAATACAGGGCTCAATAACCTCATGATAGACTCTATCCCTTTTTGATAGAGGGGACGGTGTCGCCAATAGTGTTGGATAATGCGACGACATTGTTGCTGGTCCTCCAAGAAAATACGTTTCATTTCACTGTTGACCTCTCGGTCATAAATGAAAGCGTTGGCTTCGAAATTGTGTTCGAAGCTGCGAAAGTCGAAGTTGGTAGAGCCTACCGAACATAACTCGTCGTCTATGATGATCGTCTTGGAATGAAGTATGCCCGGTTGGTAAAAGTAAACTTTTACCCCGGCGCGTAACATTTCCGTTATGTAAGAAAACGATGCAAAACGCAATACCGTCGAGTCCGACCGTTCCGGTATCATTAGCCGCACGTCCACTTTGGCGAGAGCTGCGGTTTGCAAGGCTTTCACCAAACTTTCGGTAGGCAGGAAATAAGGCGTTTGTATATATACGTTTTTTTTAGCATTGGTAATCGCTTTCAAGAAAAGCATGGCGATGTTCGACCATTCCCCTATGGGGCCGCCCGGAGCGATTTGTATGCCGCTTTTCCCTTTGTCTGCTACCGGTGGAAAAAATCGGGAATCCGAAAGAACCTCTTTGCATTCGTAGCTCCAATCGACGGCGAACAACAATTGTAATCCTCTTACCGCAGGCCCCTCGATACGCAAATGTGTGTCGCGCCACGTTCCCCATTTGGTCCCTTCGACATAGCGGTCGGCGATATTCATGCCTCCTATGTAGCCTATTTTTCCATCGATGACCGTTATTTTGCGGTGGTTCCGGTAATTGATTCGGCTGGCGAGTTGGGGAAACGTGATTTCAAGGAAAGGACGTACGGCGATTCCCGCATCCTGCATCTCTTTGAAAAATCGTTTTTTCACCGACCAACAACCCACATCGTCGTATAGGATTCTTATTTGTATGCCTCGGCGGGCGCATCGAAGCAAAACCTCCTTGACTCGGTTGCCGAGTTTATCGTCCTCGAAGATGTAGTATTGGATATGGATATACTCTTGGGCAATCTCCAAATCTTGCAGGTAGTGTTTGAATTTGTCTTCTCCCGAAGTGAATATCTTCACGTGGCTTCCCGAATAATACGGTACACTGCACAAACTGTGGCACAATCTTATCTCTTGCTTGCTCTCCTCGCTCAGTGGAAGACTGTCGATATTGACGATCGAATGATAATCCCGCTTTCGTAATTTCCTCTTTATGCGTCGGGAAACCATTCTTTTCGCCTTGAAATTCTGCCCGAAAAAAATATAGAAAACCAATCCTACGATGGGAAGAAATGCCAATACGAGCACCCATGCCAAACTTTTTACCGGATTGCGATTCTCTGTGATGATTATCACGATCGTACCCAGTATGGTAATGGCATATATCGTATAGACCACGATGTATACCCAGTCGTCGATTGGCGGTAATAGGGCGAGTGTCAACATTCCGAAAGCTAAATTAGAAAAAAAATCTGAAAAAAGCAAATAGGATAGTTGTTTCTTGAAAAAATCATGAGGAAGGAGAGAACTGTAAGAAATGTGAATGAGACGAGTGAAATTTGGAAGGAATCGTTCGTAGATATAAGAAGCTGTTTTAAATTTATTCCGAGACAGATTGAGACCCGTGTTGAAGCAGATTGGAGTCCGAGATATGCAGTCAATAGCGGGCTATTGACAAAAATCAAGGGATTCAAGATGCGAGACGGGGGCTCAATATGGCCGGAACATACCTGCTTGAAATGATAATATTATTTCTCAATAAATTTAAAACTGCTTCTAAATCTTTCCCTATTTTTGTGTGAAATGCGAAAATGGGAGGTAGCTCGGTAGAAAAATAGGGCGAGTTCTTTTTTCTCCACTCTCCTTTCTCTATTTTTGTAGTCTCATTTGAATAGCCGAAGTGAAGAATAAAAAGCAAGGGAATAATTCCTCTAAATACAAAGACGGGCATGTGGTTGCTCTGTTGGTGCTCTCTCTCGTTTTTCTGTTTCTCCTGACTCAGTTGCCTGTTTTGGAGTGGGGTGGATTCGCGACGAAACCTGTCGATCTCTTTTCCGATATCCGTGTCGATGAGCAAGATTTGGATTTGCCGGGTGATGCAGAGTGGCAGGAGGAGGGAACGGAGTGGTTGAACGAGGGGGTGGATTCTCTTTCCTCTGTGGAGAAAGATGAACCGCAGGATCGACAAGTCGTGCCCGATACGATAAGGGTACAAGAAATAGCCGACACTCTTCTCGTAACGAATATATCGTCCGATACGGCAGAGGTCGGGAATCTTCCCCGACGGGACGGCGATGTGGTTTTGTTCGAAGATTTCTCGCCGGGGAAAAATGGTTTGTCTCATCTTCTCTCGTCCTTGAAGGAACGAGCCTCATTGGGACGTCCCGTGCGTTTGGCATTTTTGGGCGATTCGTTTATCGAGGCCGATATATTCACGCAAGACGTGCGAAGTTTGTTGCAATCCCGGTATGGTGGGAGTGGTGTGGGATACGTGTCTATGCATTCCGATTTTCCCGGATTTCGTCGGTCGGTCGTACAGTCGGGCGAAGGTTGGGAAGTGCATAGTGTATTGAAACCCAAAGAAGTCGATTGGAAAGTCATGACTTTGCAGCAGCAGTATTTCGTACCGTTGGAGGGTGCTACGGCTCAATACAGAGGAACTACGAAAATAGAACATGCCGATAGTTGGGCACTGTCTCGATTTGTATTTATCGCCCGGCAGGATTGCTCGGTCGAGTTGAAAATAGCCGATGGCGAATGGCTGGTTTTTCCCGTTGCGGGTTCTCATGAGATTCAATCTTTGGTGGTAGAGGGGCAAACCCTACGTTTTCAAGTAAGAGTGGGAAATACGCCGGGATTTGCAGCCATAGGCGTGTGGCTGGACGATGTGCAGGGCATTGCTGTCGATAATATATCGACTCGTGGTTATTCGGGTCTTTCGCTCGGGGCGTTGTCCCGGGAAAGGGCGGTTCAGATGGATAGTATCGTTCCCTACGATGCCATTGTGTTGCAATACGGACTGAATGTGATGACTCCCGAAATTTTGCATTACGGGTCTTATGCCCGTAAGATGACGGAGGTTGTTCTTCACTTGCGGGAGTGTTATCCGCATACCGATATCATATTGATGGGAGTAGGTGATCGCAGTCGCAAAGCGAACGGGGCTTTCGTTACGATGCCGGCGGTAGTCGCTCTTTCCGAAGCGCAACGTCGTGCGGCACGAAGTGCTGGTGTCGTTTTTTGGGATACATACGAGGCGATGGGAGGGCACAACGGGATGCTCGATTATGTCGCTAACGGGCAGGCAAATAAAGACTATACGCACATTAACCATAAAGGAGGTAAACGATTGGCGACCGAGTTTGTCAAGTCGTTGGAGTATGAAATGAATCGGGAAGGCTTATGAAATTTCGTTTGTCGGTAATAGGGTTTTTCTTCGTTGTCGCAGTGCTGGCAGTGCAACTTTGTGCACAGCTGACAGGCGACACGGTTACTGTACCCTCTTTTTTGAAAAAAGAGAAAAACGTTATCGAGTTTAACGATGCCGATTGGTCGGCTCTGTTCGATGGAATGGTACGGTTGCAGAACGACACGGATACTGTTCCTCGGGTAGTGGCGATGGTTCATATCGGCGATTCGCATGTTCAGGCAGGTTTTCTCACCGAGGCTGTCCGATTACCGTTGCAGCGAAGGTTCGGGGATGCAGGGCGTGGGTTGGTCGTTCCTTTGAAGTTAGCGAAGACCAATGAACCGAGAGATTATTCGGTCGTGGCGGACGGAAGTTGGAATTTTTCTCGTTGTGTAGGGCGGAAGTATAGTAACTATACACCGGGAGTAGGCGGTATAGCTATTGTACCCCGTAACGGTCGCATTGATTTGACGGTTTCCACGCTTAGTAAGACCGATGACTGTGCCGGTTTCAAGAAAGTTCGTTTGTTCCATGCGCCGGTCGACTCTTTTCCGGGAGTAATTTCAGAACCTTTTTTGGTCGAGGGAGAAACCCTATTACCTTTTTTAACCCATTTTTCGTGGGAGGAGTCCGTGTGTAGCGTTCATCTTACGGGAGAAGCCGTCTCGAAAGAGATGCCTTTGGCCATTTATGGAGCGAGCCTTGAAACCGGTGAGAGCGGAATTCTTTACCACACTATCGGCAACAACGGGGCTTTTTACAGTAGTTATGCTGCCATTCCCGGCTTTTCCGAGCAAGTGGCAGCACTCTCGCCGTCGCTTATTGTTTTGTCGTTGGGTACGAATGAGTCGTTTTCCACCTCTTTGACCCGCGACGAGTTATATAAACAGATCGATACCGTCGTTTCGTCTTTGCGAAAAGATTGTCCGCAGACTCAAATTTTGCTGACTACTCCGGCCGAATGTGCTCGGCGTCGGGTGCGTCGCGTAAATAAAAAACGTAGAGTTTATTATACGCCGAATGCTCGGGTAAAGCTCGTTCGGGAAACGATTCGTTCCTATGCGGTGGAGCATCGGCTGGCTTGTTGGGATTGGTACGAAATTGCCGGAGGCGAAGGTTCGTCCTCGCAATGGCGGAAGGCCGGGTTCATGGCCTATGACCGTACCCATTGCACCGAGACGGGCTATCGGGTGCAGGGCGAAATGTTGTATCGTGCTCTTATGAAAGCTTATCAGGAATATGTGGATAGAGTGGCTCAATAATATAAAGACCGGTGCGATCTCCTTTTGGGAAAGTATCGACGTATCGAAAGTCGTGGATTTATTCGTTTATGACGGGCAGAATCCGCTCATGTTCAATACCGGATTGTTTCTGTTTCTTTTCGTCGGATTTGTCTGGATATACAGGTTGTTGGCGAGGCGCGATACTTTGCGTATCTACTTCGTGATACTTTTTTCTCTCTATTTCTATTATAAATCGAGTGGGCTGTGTTTCCTGTTGTTGCTTTTCGTCGCCCTTTCGGACTATTCGTTGGGGAGGCTTTTAGGTTGGGTTTCGTGGAAATGGATGCGTCGATTTTTCGTTTTGATGAGCATGGCGGTCAATTTGGGGATGCTCTGTTATTTCAAATACACGAACTTGTTGCTGGGTACGATTGCCGATTTCACCCGTGAGCCTTTCGAACCGTTGGATATTGTGTTGCCCATCGGTATCTCTTTTTTTACATTCCGTTCGTTGAGCTATATTATAGATGTGTATCGGCGGCAAATGGCTCCGGTGACGAGTTTGAGAGATTATGTTTTTTACCTCTCGTTCTTCCCTCCGTTGGCGGCGGGTCCCGTAGTTCGGGCGAAAGACTTTGTCCCTCAGATACACCGTCCGTTGGAGATTACACCTATGCTGTTGGGTGAAGGTCTTTTTCTCGTCATGTGCGGGTTGATTAAAAAGGTAGTTATCTCCGACTACATTAGTGTCAATTTCGTAGACCGCATTTTTGACAATCCCATGCTCTATACCGGATTCGAGAATCTTATGGGTGTCTATGGCTATACCTTGCAGATATACTGTGATTTTTCGGGTTATTCCGATATGGCTATCGGCATAGCCTTGCTTATGGGGTATCGTTTTAAAATCAATTTCGATTCTCCCTATAAGTCGGGTTCTATTACCGAGTTCTGGCGTCGCTGGCATATCTCTTTGTCGAGTTGGTTGCGAGACTATCTCTATATATCTTTGGGCGGGAATCGTCGAGGCAAAGTCCGTACCTATTTCAATTTGTTTATAACTATGGTGCTGGGTGGACTTTGGCACGGAGCTTCGTGGCTTTTTGTGATATGGGGAGCTTGGCATGGCGTTTTGTTGATTGTCCATAAAGTTTATCGGCGTATATTCCCTGCGGCGAAAGACGATCGCCCGGGTATTATCCGCCATTTTTTTCATGTTTTGCTCACGTTCCATGTTGTGGCTGCCGGCTGGATATTCTTTCGGTCACCTTCTCTTGATGTTGCCGGACAGATATTTACCCAGATATTCACCAACTTCCGTCCCGAAGCCATTCCCGCCTTCGTATCGGGATACGCCGTTATATTCGTGGCTTTGATAGTCGGTTATCTGCTCCATTTTGCCCCGCATCGCTGGTCGCAGTGGCTGCAACGCGAGCTTTCGTGGTCGCCGCTGGTAGTTAAGGCAGCTATTCTGGCGCTGGTACTCTTCTTTGTTTTGCAGGTGCGTTCGAGCGAACTGGTTCCTTTCATTTACTCCCAGTTTTGAACAGCTGTTTTTGATTGATTTCTTTCTATATCGTTGTATGGCGATAAGAGATAAATAAATTTAAAATTTGTAATAAAAGAGAGAAAAAAAGAAATAATTGGGTCGATGTTACAGCTTTTGGCGGGAAATACCTATATTTGTATAGAAATTTGGTGGGATAATGGCCGGAAGTTCGAAAGATATAATAGATTCACTGATTGCTAAGTTTCATGCTATGAGTGATTTATGTAAAGCTTTCGAGAACGAAAACGGTATTTTGAAAGAGCAGTTGATGCATCAGAAACAAGAGATGCAAGCTTTGCAAAGTAAGTACGAAGAGTTGGAGAAAAGATATGGAAATTTGAAACTCTCGAAGACGGTTGCGGGGCAAGATGGTTCGAGTACCGAAGAAACAAAAGTCAGGTTTGCCAGATTAGTGCGGGAAATCGATAAATGCATCTCACTCTTGAACGAATAGATGCTATGAACGATGATAAATTAAAAATAACTCTGAGGATCGCCGATCTGAAAACCCCGTTAGCCTTGCGGGTCGATTATGGAGCGGACGAAAAATATTGGAGAGATGCTGCCGACTTGTTCAACAAGCGTTGGGCTTTTTATAAGGACAAGTATAAAGACGGATTGATGGATTCGGAATCTATGATGGCGATGGTGGCGGTAGAGATGGCTCGATTGTACTGTGAGATGGTACAAGACCGTAAAACCTTGCTGGCCGATTTAAGAAAACTTGAAGCCGAGGCTGCGAAGATATTAGACGGACATACCGGAGAATAACGGTACGGAAAAGAGAGATAATTCCTGCACTGCGACAGGTCCTTCGAAAGGACAGGTTGGTAGTGCTTTTTTTATAACTATAATTTAGAAAAGATGAATTACATACTATTGATTTTTTCAGTAATTGGCGGTTTGGTCATAGGGGGGCTTGTTGTCTTTCTGGTGAACCGCTATCTGCTGGCGACTCGGTCGAAAACGATTTTGGAAGAGGCCGAAAAAGAAGCCGAAGTAATTAAGAAAAACAAGCTGCTCGAAGTGAAAGAGAAGTTTATCCACATGAAAGCCGAAATGGAAAAGCAGGCGAATGCCCGCAATGCCAAGATACAGTCGGCCGAGGCTAAACTGAAACAACGGGAAATGCAGCTTTCCCAGCAGCAACAAGATCTGCAAAAGAAGAAAAGTGAGACCGATGCCATTCGCGCCAACCTCGATACTCAGCTCGAAATGGTAGAGAAGAAAAAACAAGAACTGGAAAAACTTCATAAGTCCGAAGTGGAACGACTTGAACACCTTTCGGGAATTTCTGCCGAGGAAGCGAAAGAACGTCTGGTCGAATCTTTGAAGGAAGAAGCCAAGACGCAGGCAGCCTCTTATATCAACGACATCATGGACGATGCCAAAATGACGGCCAACAAGGAAGCGAAACGTATCGTGATACAAAGTATCCAACGGGTAGCGACCGAAACGGCTATCGAAAACTCGGTTACGGTATTCCATATCGAATCCGATGAAATCAAGGGCCGGATTATCGGGCGTGAAGGTCGTAATATCCGAGCTCTCGAAGCGGCTACCGGGGTGGAAATTATCGTGGACGATACCCCCGAAGCCATTGTGCTTTCGGCTTTTGATCCCGTTCGCCGTGAAATCGCCCGTTTGGCTTTGCATCAGTTGGTAACCGACGGACGAATCCACCCGGCACGTATCGAAGAGGTGGTTGCCAAAGTGCGTAAACAGATCGAGGAAGAAATCATCGAGACTGGTAAACGCACTGCCATTGATTTGGGCGTGCACGGTCTGCATCCCGAATTGATTCGTCTGGTGGGTAAAATGAAATACCGTTCTTCCTACGGGCAGAACTTGCTGCAACACTCTCGTGAAACGGCGAACCTTTGTGCCGTTATGGCTTCGGAACTCGGTTTGAATCCCAAGAAAGCCCGTCGGGCCGGTTTGTTGCACGATATAGGTAAAGTGCCCGATGAGGAACCCGAATTGCCGCATGCATTGTTAGGCATGAAGTTGGCGGAGAAATATAAGGAAAAGCCAGACATTTGTAATGCTATCGGAGCTCACCACGACGAAACCGAAATGACCAGTCTGTTGGCTCCTATCGTACAAGTGTGCGACGCTATTTCGGGAGCTCGTCCCGGCGCTCGTCGCGAAATCGTCGAGGCTTACATCAAACGGTTGAACGATCTCGAACAGTTGGCTCTGTCTTATCCGGGCGTGTTGAAGACTTATGCCATACAGGCCGGCCGCGAATTGCGGGTGATTGTCGGAGCCGACAAGATAGGCGATGCCGAAACCGAAAACTTGTCTACCGAAATTGCAAAACGTATTCAAGACGAGATGACTTATCCCGGTCAGGTGAAGATTACCGTTATCCGGGAAACTCGGGCTGTAAGTTTCGCCAAATAACAAGGAGACGCCATACCGCTCCACTTTAAAAACGAATGACGAGGCCGTAGGGCGTTACCCGAATGAAATTCGTGTACGATCTATGGCTTTGTTCTTGTTAACGACAAATTCAAAATGGATAATACAAACGATAACAATACGATAAATCCGTCGGAAAAAACACAGCTCGACCCGTGCGCTTGTCGTCGGAAAGGTGCGAAATTGGAAGTCTACGACTGGCTGTCCGATATTCCCGAATCGCACGACGATACCGATTTGGTCGAGGTGCGTTTCAAAAATACCCGAAAAGGATATTACCGTAATACAACTCATATCAAACTCGCTCCTGGCGATTTGGTCGCTGTCGAGGCTTCGCCCGGTCATGATATCGGTGAGGTTACTCTCACCGGGCGTTTGGTCTTAATACAGATGAAAAAGAACAATGTAAAGATCGATAATCCTGAGTTAAAGCGTGTCTACCGGAAAGCCAAACCCAATGACTTGGAAAAATTCGAAGAAGCTAAGGCGAAAGAGCATGATACGATGATTCGAGCCCGCAAGATTGCCGAAGATTTGCATTTGAATATGAAGATCGGCGATGTCGAATATCAGGGAGACGGTAATAAGGCCATCTTCTATTACATTGCCGACGAGCGGGTCGATTTTCGCCAGTTGATTAAAGTGTTGGCCGAAGCGTTCAGGGTGCGTATCGAGATGAAGCAGATCGGGGCGCGTCAGGAAGCCGGACGTATCGGGGGCTTGGGACCCTGTGGGCGTCAATTGTGCTGTTCGGGTTGGATGACCAACTTTGTCTCGGTAGCGACCAGTGCTGCCCGTTTCCAAGATATAGCCCTCAATCCTCAAAAGTTGGCCGGACAATGTGCCAAATTGAAATGTTGCTTGAATTATGAGGCCGATGCATACGTGGAAGCCCAGAAGCGGTTACCATCGCGAGAGATTCCATTGGAAACGAAGATGAATACCTATTATCACTTCAAAACCGATATTTTCAAACGTGAGATGACTTATTCGACCGATAAGTCTATTGCCGCCAATTTGGTAACGATTTCTGCCGATAGGGTATTCGAGGTAATTGCTTTGAATAAGAAAGGAATAAAGCCCGATACATTGGAGTCGGAAGCCGGAGCTCGTGCTCCCGAACGTCGTGATTTCGAAGACGTGGTGGGACAAGACAGTTTGACTCGCTTCGATAAGGCGAAGAAAAATAAGAAACGGAATAATAACGGAGGTAATAACAATCGTCGTCAACAGTCGGGCGAGCGCAATAACCGTTCTAATAATAACAATCGGAACCAGAATAAGTCTTCCCGCGATGGAAATAAAAAGGGCGGAAATGATAATGGCAACCATACGGTGGCTGCTCGCAACGGTAGTGAAAACAATTCGTCTAAACCTGCCGCTTCCGATAAGAAAGAATAGATGGGCGTATGTGGAGGAACTTGGTAAATACAGGTATCGTTTGTCTTTTGTTGGGAGGCACGGTCTCTTGCGGGCGAACCGATGTGTATAACGAGTTTAATACCCTTCCTAAAAACGGCTGGTTCAAACGGGACGTACAACGCTTTACACCGGAAGTTCCCGATACCGTGAATCGGTATGATGTCTATTTGTCTCTGCGGCATAACGGAGATTATACGTATAGAAATTTGTGGCTTTTCGTTTCTTACAACGACGAGGGCGGAGTTTTGAAAACCGATACGGTAAATTGTGAATTGGCCGATGAATTCGGACGATGGTCGGGCGGAGGTTGGGGCTCTTATTATCAGCAGGAGGTTTTGCTGAATGACGATTTCCGCTTTTCGGGCGAGAAGGAACATGTCTTCACTGTGCAACAAGCTATGCGGGACGATCGTATCAGAGGAATTTCCGACGTGGGGATTCGTATCGTTCCTCATGAAGAAAAGTAAAACGAAATCGAAGCATAACGATTCGGTAGAAAATCCGTGAGGATAGACTTGAATTTTAGAGATGAATTCTTTGTAAATAATCACATTTCGAACTCTTCGATGAGGTTGATACGTTTCCTCTGTTGCGGATTTTAACCCCTCCGTCACTGCGTGCCTCCTTCCCTATATGGCTGCTCCACACAGAGGAGGTTTAATACCTTTCTGCCACATTATTTTATCGAAAGAGAAGATTACATTTACCCTTCTCCCTTGCCGTGTTCCGTAGCATTACGGTGAGTTGCGTTAGCGATATAGGGAAGACACCGAAGAATCGATGGTTTCTGAGGAGAGGGGTTAGATGTGTAAAAACACAATTCCTTCTGATTTTCCACGGAGTCATATCTTTGCTAAATTATCGACTGAGTCATTATAACCGATAGGGCATATTCAGAAATGATAAGCCCTATTTTTGTCTATAAAAAGAGAGTTGCCCTTTACTCCCGCAAAAGGCAACCCAAGTTCTCAAAAATTAAAAGATGCAAATTGAGACTTTATGTGATTATTAATTTCCTTCCTGAAATTTTTGATTCATTTTCAACAGGTTTATTGTATAAGCTACTACATTTTGGGATTCTTGAATGACAGTGAGGTAAACGATTCCTACTTTGATGTAGGTGACTTGTTCCCGCATGTGACGTATTTCTTCCCGTTTGAGTACACCTAATTGATTGATGAGTATATTCCCTTGATTGTAGAGGGCGGCAAGATCTCCGAACGCATCTTTTTCGATCGATTGCCGGCTTTCCTCCAAGAACGATACGATCGATTGCGCTATCTCTCCAAAGCTGTCTTTCTGATTTTGCTCCAAAGGATTGAAATTATTGTCGGTATGTTCCAAACAAGGTTCGCAGGTTCTTTTTATGGAGTGGATAATGTCGTAAGAGAAATCGTTCCCTTGAAAATAATAGAGACCTTTTTCTAATCCTACTTTGTCATTCAAGTGGGAGACTCCTATGGTTCCCAAACGTTTTACTTGTTTGAAGTATCGCCGTTCCGTTTCTATATCGCCCATCGCTTTGCGCAGGGTTCTGTAACTTTCGTTGAGGAAACCGGTGGTGACGCGATGATATAGGTCGGCACTCCATTCGAGGACTTTGGCGAATTCTTCCCGACTGAATTTTCGCAATAAGACAAGTGCTTCTTGCTTGTCTTTGTTGGCGACCATTTGTTGTGCCAGCGAACTGTTTTTTTCTTGTTTTAGTTTTTTATTGTATGATATTTGGCTGTGTATGAGCATATAAGCGGCTAATGCTCCCAACAGGATAATAGCGATACTACCTCCGAAGTAGACAATCATCGTCACTGTAAAACAAATCAAAAAAGCGGCTCCGGCTGTGAGAAACCAACCTCCGATAACGGAGATGACTCCGGTGATACGGTAAACGGCACTATCGCGTCCCCAAGCTCTGTCGGCAAGAGATGTACCCATAGCAACCATAAAGGTGACATAGGTAGTGGATAGGGGTAGTTTCAGCGAGGTTCCCAATGCGATCAACAAGCTGGCAAGCACCAAATTTACCGAGGCTCTAATTAAGTCGAATGCTGCACCGTGTTCGAGTATGACTTCGTCTTTGTCGAATCGGGCGTTGAGCCAAGTTCTAGCTTTGGGCGGTATGTTATTGACAATAAAAGAAGATGTATTTGTTGTCATGCGCACCAATTTACGAGCGATGGGAGAAGTCCCGAAACTTTCTTCTCCGGCTTCCTGACGGGATAGGTCGAGAGAAGTTTTGATTACGTTATGTGCTTTTTTGGAGGTGAGTAGGGCGACAACCATAATTATACCTGAACCGATGAGGAATATGGAAGGCGTCGAAGCCGAGTCGAGAAGAGAGGTCATCAAGTACTGATCGGGACTGACGCCATTGCTGTTGGCGATGTAGTCGTGGTAGGTCGAATAACCGGCCAAAGGCATACCGATAAAATTGACTAAGTCATTTCCCGCAAAAGCTAATGCCAGAGCAAAAGTTCCCAACAAAACGACTATTTTCAAAATGTTTATGCGACACCACATGAGTACCTGCATGAGTATTGTCGTGCATAGAAAGCAACAGCCTAAAAGTATTTGTGTGTTGTCGTGAATCCATTGGCGGTTTTCGGGAGTCATCAGCGTGGACTCTTTTAATCCCTTGATAAGTATGAAATAGATGATGGAGGTAGCCGCGAATCCGCCGAACAGCGCACCGAAGTATTTTAACTGTTTCTGGTAATTGAATTTGAAAATCAAGCGGGCGATGTATTGTACCAAAACACCAAAGAAGAAGGCGATGGCTACGGATACGAAAATGGCTACGATTACTTGCAGAGCTTTGTCTGTATTGATGAGGTCTCCCATTTGCAAGGCTCCTGCGCTATTTATCGTTTTCACGATAGCCAAAGCAAATGTGCCGCCTAACAATGCGAATATCATCGATACGGTGGTCGATGTGGGGAGTCCCATCGTATTGAATATGTCGAGTAAAACTACATCTGTGAGCATGACCGCCAACAAGATACTCATGATTTCGTTCATGTAGAAATATTGGGGCTGATATATTCCATGCCGTGCGATATCCATCATACCGTTCGACATGGAGGCTCCTACAAAGATTCCTATTGCGGCGACCGCCATAATTACTTTGAAGGGGGCTGCTTTTGCCCCGATAGCCGAATTGAGGAAGTTGACGGCATCGTTACTGACCCCCACCGATAAATCGAAAATGGCGATGAGAAAGATAAAAATAACGATGATCAGATAGAACGTTTCCATAATGTCCAATTTGCATGTTTTTTCACTCGCAAAGAAACGATATTGATGTTACAGAAGCGTTACAAACATGTATCTATCTTGTTTCTTTTCTTCGATTTTCGTCGGTGGAGTGCCGGAAATTCGAGCAGGAGATTCTGTAAGAGGCAAAAATGTCCTCGGTAATTGTTCGATTACTTTCGGTATCATGGCTTTCTCAATAGACTATCTTCGTCGTAACTCGATTTTGTAAAGCTCGTTAAGGTTTGTTTTCATTCGAAAGTTGGATTATATCCAGAATTCTATAATCGTATCTGAAACAATTGAATCCTATGCGAATTTTTCTCTCTTTCTCAGAAAGATTCGGACGAATTGTAATATTGTTTTTGACCGGTAGAGTGGCCGATGAGATGATAATTTCTCCCCAGTCGTAGGAATAGTCTGCCCTGTCGTTGTATAAGTCATTTTCTACGCTGTCCAGATAGCATTCTATACCGTTTACTTCTAACCAGTTGACGAAGCAAAAAGGATTCTTTTCTTCTGTACTATAAACAGTTAGCTGCCCTCCTCCCGCCGGTATCGTATATTCGTCACGGGTCGTTTGTGTCAAATCTGTACTCTCGATTTTCAAAGCGACCGGATTGAATTTTTCATCTTCGTTAAGAATACAACCAGAGAATATCACGATATTTGTGAATATCAGTAGCGTTCCAAGAATTTTTTTCATGAGCTTCCGAATGAAAGATTACTACTTAATAAATGCCAATTGTGTGAATTACTGCATTTCGAACTTTGCATTTATTACGCTTTTCCATATCTAAACGGATTGTCGAGAGACTATTTCTTTTTGCTTTTATTCTCTTTCTTTATCGAACCAGCCGATTTTTTCGATTTACTTGCATTCTTTGCTTCTCCGGGTTCGGGCTTTTTCCATCTTAAAATCTGAGCTGTCCGTGCCGGGAGGTAGAGCATGAGCCATTCTTTGTTGTCTTTTTCGAATAACGGATCGTGTCGGGTGAGGTGTTTCACTTTCATATCGATGAGTCCGTATCCTCCGAATGCAGGATCGTCGCTACTGAGTATGTGCTCGTATTCTCCTGTCGGGGCCAAAATGCCGTATCCGTTGAAGGATTTGAACGGGTGGAAGTTGAATACGAAAAGCAGATCGTCGCGCAGGAATGCGAGTACTTGGTCTCCGTCGTTTTCACAGAGTTTGACAATAGGGGTTCGTTCGAATTTTTTCTTTTGGCTTATGATGTGAATCATGGCTTCGTCGAAGGCTCCGAGGTATTGATATTTCAAATCATTTCGATCTACGAGGTCCCATTGCCGACGGGCGTATTTATAGGACCAGCCGTTTCCTTGACGCGGAAAATCGATCCATTCGGGGTGGCCGAATTCATTTCCCATGAAGTTGAGGTAACCGCCGTTGATGGTCGAAAGGGTTACCAGCCGTATCATTTTATGCAGGGCCATGCCTCGATCTACGATCAGATTGGTATCTCCCTTGCTCATGTGCCAATACATGACGTCGTCGATGAGCCGGAAGATAATGGTTTTATCGCCGACCAGTGCTTGGTCGTGGCTCTCGGCATAATTGATGGTCTTTTCATCGGAACGCCGATTGGTCAGTTCCCAAAATATGGCCGTGGGTTTCCAGTCCTCGTCTTTTTTCTCTTTAATGGTCTTTATCCAGAAATCGGGTATTCCCATAGCCATTCGGTAATCGAACCCTATTCCTCCGTCGTTGAATTTCGCTGCTAATCCCGGCATTCCGCTCATTTCTTCGGCGATGGTTATCGCCCGAGGATTTACTTGGTGAATGAGTTCATTGGCCAGAGTGAGATAAACGATGGCATTGTCGTCCTGCCCTCCGTTGTAATAGTCGTCGTACGAACCGAAAGCCTGTCCCAAACCGTGGTTGTAATAGAGCATCGAGGTAACGCCGTCGAACCGGAACCCGTCGAATCTAAATTCGTCGAGCCAGTATTTGCAGTTGGAGAGCAAGAAGTGGATTACATCGTTTTTTCCATAGTCGAAACACAAAGAGTCCCAAGCGGGGTGCTCTCGCCTGTGGTCGCCGTAAAAGTATTGATTGTACGAGCCATCGAATCGACCTAACCCTTCGACTTCGTTCTTGACGGCATGAGAGTGTACGATGTCCATAATGAAGGCTATTCCCATTTTATGAGCTTCGTCGATGAGCGATTTCAATTCGTCGGGTGTCCCGAAGCGGGACGACGGGGCGAAGAAACTGGATACGTGATACCCGAAAGAACCGTAATAGGGGTGCTCTTGTATCGCCATGATTTGTATGGCGTTGTATCCGTCGGCAACAATGCGGGGAAGTATCTTTTCTTTAAATTCGGTATAACTGCCAACTTTTTCTTCTTGTTGCGCCATACCGATGTGACATTCGTAAATCAGCAGCGGGGAGGTTTGGGGGCGAAACGGCTTTTTTGAAAAAACGAAAGGCTTTTCGGGATCCCAAATTTGTGCCGAGAAGATATATGTTTCGGGGTCTTGCACGACTCTCGTGGCCCATGCCGGAATGCGTTCTCCTTGTCCTCCGGGCCAGTGTACAGATAGTTTGTAAAAGTCGAGATGGTGTAACGTATCGAGTGGAAGTTTTATTTCCCATACTCCTCTGCCGATGGCCAATAACCGATATTCGGGGCGTTCTTTCCAGTTCGAGAAGTTTCCTATCAAATAGATGGCATTGGCATTGGGCGCCCACTCCCGAAATACCCAGTGTCCGTTTTCTTTATGTAATCCGAAGTAAAGATAGCCGTCGGCAAAATCGGAAAGGTTTCCTGTTCCGCCGGTTAGTTCCGAAATTTTTTCCACGGCACGATTGTGCCGGCCTTCGATAGCCTGTTTATAAGGAGCCAGCCACGGGTCGTTTTTTATCAGTTTCAGAGTTTTCATAGGGCTGTATTTTAAGGAGGAATATAAAGAGCGATGCAGTTACTGCTTCTGCCCGTTGTTTCTGTACAAAGAAAAAACAAATGACCCGATGTAAAAATTTTTTGCACGGCCGGGCTCGATTTCCTTTGCATCACGTGCAAATATAATGAAAGTCGAGCGCAGAACAAACAAGTTTATTTATTTTTATACCGAATGTGCTTTTTGTATTCGGTAAGTTTAAATATATGAAAATTCATACCGGAGACGACCGTGTGGTCGAAAAATCGACTTTGTGTTTTCCCCGGAGGTTATTTTCGGTGTGTTTTACTTCGATGGGCAACTTTCTTTATCTTTATTCCTTCGGGGAAATTTGTCACTGATGAGAGGTGTGGCGGTTCGACCGGCGTATGTGGGGTGGGTTTTGCGATTCTGTATTTTTTTCGGTTCAATAATTTCGATTTTTTCTCCTTCGTGTGGAACCGTGTTTGTTGCCGTTTCTTTCTCGTTTGTCATCGGTTGGGTTTCGTTAGGGGCGGGAGTGGCTTTGGCGGAGCCTTTGGGGGTGTATTTGCGAGCATAACGTTCGAGGGTGTTAATGCTGCTCATGAGCGTTTTCACTTCTTTGGGATGCTGCATAATATCGAGTTCGAGCAATTGTGCGTAATAACGCAGCAATACTTGATTGCGTAACAGTTCTATTTGCATACGGCTATCTGCCAGTTCCCGGGTGAATTTCTGTTCTTGTGTTTCCATACTTTTTTTGAGGCAAATGTATGGTCGGGGCATTTGCGTTTTATGGCATGATTGAATTTTTTTACCCGATCGGTATCGGGTAAAAGCAGGGAGAAAGGGATATGTCCGATATAAACAGACTGATATGATGGCGTTTTTCAATACCATAAGCAAGAATGATGTAGTATTTCTAACCCCTCTCCTCGTCGCTACCGCTCCTCTGTCTCTTCCCTATATCGCTAACGCAACTCCCCGTAATACTACGGGGCACGGCAGGGGAGAAGTGTTAATCCTTTTGATAACAGGAACAGAGGAGTGTGTTCCTCCTCCTCTTTGTAGCGTCAGCCATAGGGGAGGTGGCACGCAATGCCAGAGGGGAAGTCCGAGAGAAGATTTATGTCGTTATTTCGGTGCGATGTTCAACTCGAATGGAGTATCGGGCGTATATCCGCTACGGATTCTCCACTCTTGCGGGTAGAGGTTGTTGGTTCGGTTGCCGAGATGTTTTGTCCAGCCGAGGGGAAACCCCTCATAGGTGACAAGTATATACCCCCGGGGTAAGTCGGTGGGCAGGAAGAGGCTTTCTCGTCGGAGGTAGGCGAGGGCTGTGTCGAGGGAGGCCTCGTAGTGGACGACTTTATTCGTATCGAAGGCTGTGGAGAGTGCCAGCGAGATATGCGGCACGTAGTCTTTTCCTTTGAGCGTGGCTACGGTGATACCGGTATGCAACAGGTCGAGATGTCGGTCGAGGAGTTTATAATCGGTTGTATACTCGGCCGGGATAGCGATAATTTTCTCTTCGTCGGATATGAATGTATAGCGGTCGGGGTTGGCAACGAGAAGCCTCCATTCATCGGGTATAGCTATTCGGGGTGTTTTATTTTTTTTGTTGCGTTTCTCTGTCTTTTCGGCTGTCGAGAGGAGAGCCTCTCGTCGAGTTTCACCGGGTTCGCCCGGTTTCCGAAGGATTGCCATAAAGAGACCTTCGCCCCGGGTACGGTGGGGCATGAAGCGATAGGCGGGCAGATCGCCAACGAGTGCAGGCGTTATGTTCCAAGCTGGGTCGATATCGACTGTGAGAGGTATGGCCCCGAACTTTTTTCGGAGGAAACCGATCATCTCCTCGTTTTCTTCGGTGTTGTAGGTACAGGTGCTGTAAATGAACAATCCGCCGGGGCGTAGAGCGTTCCACACATCGGTGAGAATGGCGCGCTGTCGTTCGGCGCAATGCGCCACATTCGCCGCCGACCACTCGGTAATGGCGGCGGGGTCTTTGCGGAACATGCCTTCTCCCGAACAAGGGACATCGGCGGCAATGATGTCGAAGTATTCTTCGAGTGCGCCGAATGCCGAGGCTTCGTTGCGGGTGACTATGCAATAGGGCGATCCCCATTTGACAATGTTTTCGGCGAGGATATGCGCCCGGTTGGGTATGACTTCGTTGCTGACGATTAAACTGCCGACCGGGAGCGACGCAACGGCATCGGTCGATTTTCCACCGGGTGCGGCACAAAGGTCGAGATAACGGACCGGCTCATGAACGTATTGCCGGATTACCCGATTGAGGAACATCGATGCCGCTTCTTGTACGTAGTAGGCTCCGGCATGAAGCCGGGGGTCGAAGGTAAACGTTGGCCGGGAAGAGAGATAGAACCCATGTCGAGCCCAGAGAACCGGATCGCCTATCGTGCCTGTCGGAGTGCTTTTCGAAGGGTTGAGCCGTATACTCGTCGGAGATTCCGATTCGAGCGACTCAGCAAAGCGGGGATAGTCGTCGCCGAGTAATCGGCGGGTGCGTTCGATAAATGGGGCAGGCAGGTCTGTCATAACAGTTTCTGTTTTTCTCTTTGGGCAAAAATACCTATTTTTGTCGAACGGTGAAAATGGGTTTTGCCGATAAATCGAATTTGTATGCTCAAAACCGCATTATATCTGATTCCTGTTCCTCTGGGCGATACACCAGTCGAGCAGGTGCTGCCTTCTTATAACCGCGAAGTAATAGCCGGGATACGTCACTTTATCGTAGAGAATGTGCGTTCGGCCCGACGGTTTCTCAAAAAATCGAATCCTGATATTTGTATCGACGACTTGACGTTTTATGAATTGAACCGTCACACGGAGGCGACGGAGGTGTCGGGATTTCTCGAACCGTTGCGGCAGGGATATGCGACAGGCGTGATTTCGGAGGCCGGTTGCCCGGCTGTGGCCGACCCGGGGGCCGATGTGGTGGCGATTGCCCAGCGGGAACATTTGCCTGTGGTTCCATTGGTGGGCCCTTCGTCGATATTGATGTCGCTGATGGCTTCGGGATTCAACGGGCAGAGTTTCGCTTTTCAGGGTTATCTGCCTATCGAGGCGGGAGAACGGATAAAGAGAATCAAGCAGCTCGAACAACGGGTATATGCCGAAGGGCAGACGCAGATATTTATCGAAACGCCTTATCGTAATCATAAGATGATAGAGGATTTGGTGCGTGCCTGTCGCCCCCATACGAGGTTGTGCGTGGCGGCGGATATTTCTTGCCCCGATGAAAGTATTCGTACGCTCTCGTTGGGTGAGTGGGCGAAGACGAAGTATGATTATCAGAAAACCCCTGCCATTTTTTTACTTTATAAGTAGGGTTTTTCCCTTTGATTATAGAGTTTAACCCCTCGCCCTTCGGGCATTCCCCTTATATTCCTTTATGGGAACGTAATACTACACATAGCAGGGGAGGAATTTTAATGCCCCTCTGCCGCATTATTTGGGAGAATGAGATGGATTGTATTAACCCTTCTCCCCTGTGTGGCGTTGGCCATATAGGGGAGACACCGAAGAAACAGTAGTTTCTGAGGAGAGGGGTTAAGAAGAATAGCATAGAATTTTTTAATTATAGATTTAACCCCTCCGTCTTGTGGACACCTCCTCTATATTTTGCGTTGTAAAACACCCCGTAATGCTACAAGACACGGCTGGGGAGAAGTTGAAGGACAATCTCTATTGGCAGAATCGTTTTTTTTGCCTTTATGCTTCGTCGGAGATCGAAGAAATTTAAACGGGTTCTAAATATCTTACCTTCGATAATTTTCAATTGTGCCGTTAAAAAGCTATCTTTGTGCCCCGAGGAGAAAAAAGGATATGAGCTTACAATTTCTAAGCCTTGCTAGCGGCAGTAGCGGCAATTGTTATTATCTGGGAAACGAGGAGTATGGCATACTGATCGATGCCGGCAAGGGTGTGCGGACGATCAAGAAGGTTTTGAAAGAGTATGGTATCCCTTTTGAAAAAATCGTTGCTCTGTGCATTACCCATGACCATGCCGACCATATCAAGGCGGCAGGGACATTAGGCGAAAAATACGGCATACCTATTTATACCACCGAGGCCATCAAGAACGGAATGAATCGTAATTATTGTATGGTCGATAAAATTTACAGCGCTCATCGGCCTATTGTAAAAGAGATTCCGTTCAAGATCAAGGATTTTACGATTATAGCCTTCGAAGTACCCCATGACGGGAGCGACAACGTAGGCTTTTTTATTTCTTACGGGAATTTGTATTTTGCTTTTGCGACCGATTTGGGACATATCACCCCTACGGCAGATAAATATTTGCGGCAAGCTAATTATCTGGTCATCGAATCGAATTACGATGAGGCGATGTTGCGTAACGGTTCTTATCCTCTCCATTTGCAGAGACGTATTCTTGCCGATAGCGGCCATATGGACAATGCCCGTACGGCCGAATATTTGGCTCGAATCTATACGCCGGCTTTGCGAAATATTTTCCTATGTCATCTCAGCGGGGATAACAATCACCCTGAACTGGCTTATAAGACGGTGGAAAACCGACTTTACGAGGAAGGCATACGAGTGGGTAAAGATGTGGAGTTGGTGGCACTTACCCGTAATCACCCATCGGAGCTTTATACGTTTGAAGAGTCGGAAAAAATGGATTGGGAAAGTGCGGTTTCGGGAGAAGATGACTGTCTTGGATAGCCGGATTGTTTGCCGGAGTGTCAAAAATAGTGGTTGCGAGAAATTTTTTTGAATAATCGTTTGCCGGTTTCTCGAAAAGAGTTACCTTTGCACCCGTTCCATTTAAGAAGTCGACTCCGTAGCTCAGTTGGTAGAGCAAATGACTCTTAATCATTGGGTCGAGGGTTCGAGTCCCTCCGGGGTCACAGAAGCGCTTGCAGAAATGCAGGCGCTTTTTTTGTAAAAATTCGATAACAGGAATAGAGTGATGTATCTCTCTCTCCCTATATTCCTTGCTGGAACACAGGGGGATAGGGAGATGGGGTTAAATGTCTGGTATAAACGGCTTAACGAGATGTTGTTTTCAACCCCTTCGTCCTTGCGGCCACCTCCCCTATATTTTGCTGAGCAAAACACCCCGTAAGATTACGGAACACGGCAGGGGAGGAGGGAAAATACCTACAAAGCATCGGAGCGGATAAAAGCTGTTCAAAAGGATACTTTCAACACTCTCCCTCTGCTCGTCGTAGATGAGATAGGGGGAGTGCCCGCAGGGCGAGGGGTTAAGCCTTCAAAATATAATATGCTATCTTTCAATTTCTTTTCTCAAAAACTGTTGTTCCTTCGGTATCTTCCCTATAACTTACACAGCACCCCGTAATGCTACCGGGCACGGCAGGAGAGAAGGGAAAATGCAGATCCCTTTCATTCATTAACATTCAAGTCTATCCCCATGAATTTTCTACTGAACCTATATTTATACACAGCCCCGCACAGACGATATCTGTGCGGGGCTGTGTATATTGGGATTTTATCCTTGCCTATTGTATTAAGGAACCGATACGAGTGTAGCTCGGTCGTTTACTTTGACTATATAGATTCCTGCGGTGGGGACAGTGAACGATTGGGCTTGTTTGTCGAATAGGTGTTTCCCGGTCATTGTGTAGACTGATATCGATTCGTTCTGGTAGCCTTCAATTATGATTTTCCGCCCTATGGCATATACTTTGTTTCCCTGTTTAGGCATGGAAATTCCCGATGCCCAACCTTCGCTTTGCAGGGTGACGGGAATCGAAGGTAGAATGTCGTTACCTGTGAGGTAATCGTATTGGACGTAAGAGGCCCCGAAATGAAGAGAGTTGTCCTTGACAGAGGCATCTTGGAGATTGCTCATGCGGTCGATCCGAAAACCTTGACCGATCCAATCTGTGAGGTCGAAACAATTCTTATCATTGACGGTCACAGTACAGTCTTTCCCGTTTCTGAAAGTGGCAGACGCGAGAGCCGTATTGCTTGACAAATCGAGCATAAAGAGAGGGCTTCCGCTACACTCGAAATCGGAAAGTGAAGCGCAAGATGACACGTCGATATATGAAAGTCCGGAATTTTCATAAAGAGAGACGGAGGTTAACTTTCCGTTTGTAAGCGATAGATTCGCAAGTCTCGGACAATTTTGCAAATCAAATGTGGATAATTCTGTGCAGCCCGACACGTTCAGCTCTTCGAGCATTGTATTCCCGCTGATAGCCAGTGTCCTGATGGAACTGCTTGTCGGTCGGAAAGTCGTAGCGTTACTGCCCGACAGTCGAAACATTTTGAGGGAAGGAAGACGGGTAAAATCGAACTGGTCGATGTCGTCGAGCGGGTTGTTGTCGGCCATGAGGTCTTGGAGAGCCGGGAGAATCCCGAAAGAAAAGTTTCGCAATCGGTTGTCTTCACAAGATAAGTAAGTCAATTTTGGAGTGTTGGATATACGCAATTCCTCTATGCGGTTGTTGTTGCAAGACAGCCATGCGAGATCGGGGTGATTTTCAAATATGAGAGTGTCTATATTGTTGTGCTGGCAACTTACTTCGGATAGGTGCATATTTCCCGAGAGGTCGAGCTCTTGGAGTTTGTTGTTCAAGCAGTCCAACCTTGTGAGGCTTTTGAAGAATTCGATTCCTTTTAGGGTTGTTATATTGCGTTCGTTTACATTGATATAGGTTGTTTCGTTAAATTCATAGTCGGACATATAACCATCGTTCAACCAGTCTATGGTGTGTAAATATTTCTGAAAAGCCGTGTCGGGGAAAACGGTAACATCGTCAATAGCGAGATAGTGTTCAGGGGCTATCATGAACAGAACCGAGTTGTACTCGGTCGGGCCGATAATGTCACCGATGCCGTCGTTGTTCAAATCGGTGAAGATATCGACTGTGGCGATAGTTCCCTGTTCGGCTGTCAATAAGGGATTGTAGATGTATGTCTGTTCCTCGCCTTCTTTCAGTACGAGGAAATCGCTTTCAAAAGGCTGGGCTATACTGTTCCCGGAGGCTTTGTCGTAACAAGACGCGTTGATGCAGCCGATAAAGATGCCCGAGGTACAACGTACCGTGAAAGAGGCTTCGAATTTATCCGGAGACACACAGCCTTGATTTTTGACCGTAATGGGCGAGACGAGTTCCAATATGCTTGTTTCGGGTGCGGGCAGCACGGTTACGTTCTGTTCGCATATTGCCTGGTATTTGACTCGTAATTGCAATTTGTATTCTCCTGCCGGAACGGGTTTGCTCATGGCTCCTGTTAGGATTTCGCTCCAAGAAAAATCGATTGTATCTCCGGGAGTCAAGTCTACCGACCTTTGTTTGCTCCAAGAGTATGAATTGTCGATTCGGGTGAGAAGAAGCTGTATATCTCCGGAATACTCATAACCTGTCGCGGAGAGTTTTACATCGAAATCTGCTCGTTTCCCGCTGTACAGCTCGTGTTTGGGGATAATTTGACTTGTAAATATGGGTTCTATCGCCGGAAGCGAGAAGTTTTTGCTCTCATCGGATACTGTTAGCGACAGGTATTGTATTTTATTGGTAGGGAACGGAACTACTTTTGTTTGATTCTTGCCCGTTATTCGGTAAATAGGGTAAAGATTGTATTCGCCGATTGGCAGCTCCGGTAAATTGTCGAGGGTGATATTGAAGAAATGCCGGTCATTGTATTGGGCTTGAAAAGATTCTGTGTTTGTGAAGTGGAATTGGGAGCCTCCTCCATTCGATGGCTTGATTTCGATTCCGGTCTCGATACTTATAGTTTCCTCACCGGCGTTTATCACATCGGCATTATAGCCAAAACTTCCATTTTGGGAATCTGTTAAAAACAAACTCCCGTATCCGATAATGGAGAGGGGAACGTGTCGGTTTGCATCGGGGCGCTCTATGCCGTAAACGATACATTGTCCTGAGCTATAATCGCCCTCTCCTCCGCCGATACCGACATCGCTCAAACGAATGGCATAGAGGCGGAAATAACCGTTTGCACGACCACCCCACCCGAAATTGAAATGGAAATAGCCGTTCCCGTCGTATCCGTCACAGACGAACGCATGCACGCCTCCGGCATAATATAGAGGTCTATTTTCTGATAATTCGTTATAAATAAGGTCTTCCCATGTTTTAATACCATATTGATCTTTTTCGGCGTAAAGAACCCCTTTGTATCCGAAATAGTTGTTTAGGGCAGGAGCGACATTTGTTGAAAAAGCACCACTTTCGGCGGCTCCGTATTTCATTTTTACCGCCACACCGCAATGGTACATCAGTTCGGCCACTTCCGTGCAGGCTGTTTCTTCGCTCTCCGTTCCGTATGTAGGGGTCATCTGTTCCCAATCGTATCGGGCTTTGCTGAAATCGACATCTCCGTAGGAGCCCGATCCTTGTTCTGGCCAACGGTGGTGATACATGAGAATAGACATGGCGGTAGCCACACACCCTGTGGGGGCATGTTTCCCGCTTTTAATTGGAGTTAGACGGTTGTAAGGATCGTCTTGATTCCACATAGCCTCGCATAGCGGGGCGATAGCCGGTTTGTCGGGGGTAGAACCTTTGGGAGAGGCCGATATCGACTGTGGTTGATTTGTGGCCCATTCCAGTTCATCGGCGTAGCCATTCAATAATTCTCTTAATCCATCTGGAATATTGTGAGGGTCGAAGTCACCTTCGTCTGCGTAACCCAAGACTATCGGTTCGTTTTGTGCTCCGACAACAACGAAGCCGTCTGTTTCGCCTCGGTTAAAGATATAATAAGCCGTTTCGTTGTTACTCAGCGTTCTTTTTTCGGCTAATTTTAGTCGTGGGCTTTGTCGGGAAATGTCTCGTTTGGAAGGAATTTTTGTAATCCGTTCGTTGAAAAATCGACAAGCCTCTGCGCGGGCTGTTTCTTCATCGATCGATTGGGCTTGGAGTAGCAAGGTACAAGCACTCAGCACGCCAATTATAAAAGTAAGTTTTATTTTCATATCATGTCGGTTATTGGGGTTTTCATTCTCGGCTTATTGCTTAAATATCTTTGTTACAAATATAATAATATAAAAATTTTTATCCCGATTTTATAAAGAAAATATAATTGTCTATATTATTTTATAATAAGAGGCTCTTTGATTTTGAAAATACACGAATGGGGCGCAAGGGGTATATTGCGTCCGAAGGCGATGGAGTTTGAGGGCAGGGCTGTTACCCGGTAATTTGATTTGTGCTTGTGGCTTGGTAGGAATTTGAAAGGGCTCATTGATACTTCAAATCCCTTCGTTCTTGCGGCCACCTCCCCTATATTTTGCTGGGCAAAAACACCCCGTAATGCTACGGGACACGGCAAGGGAGAAGGTTAGAATGTTTTGTCTTGTTGCGTAGAAAACTA